>Ga0207655_1000014_pt1 | contig 607124 bp, 522 predicted proteins | sample KBSM44metaG_FD_184398 | JGI IMG/M metagenome (GOLD analysis project Ga0207655, IMG submission 184398) | Miscanthus rhizosphere microbial communities from Kellogg Biological Station, Michigan, USA - KBS M4-4 metaG (SPAdes) (version 2) | ecosystem: Host-associated > Plants > Roots > Rhizosphere... | reverse complement strand
ACAGAATTTCTTGACGACCATAGAGCATTGGAACCACCTGATCCCATCCCGAACTCAGCAGTGAAACGATGCATCGCCGATGGTAGTGTGGGGTTTCCCCATGTGAGAGTAGGTCATCGTCAAGATTGAATTCCGAAACCCCATCTGCGAAAGCGGATGGGGTTTTGTTTTTGCGCGGTAAAAAGGCCGGAAGCGGTGCGTCCCCCAAGGTGGACGCTCCCCACCGGATACCGTGTTACGGCGCGTACGTGCCCCCAAACGAATACCGAGTTTCCACAACCGCCCCTGTAGGCGCTTGGCTTTCCAGCGAAGGCATCCTCAAGCACGCCTCAAGACTCAGCGGCCAGCCGGCTCCTGCGCTCGGTACCCGTCCGCCCGTCCACCGCCCTTGCGCCGAGCTTCCAGTTTGCGCCACCAGATATAGATCCCGGTGGCCGACAATCCGGCAATCAGAAGCCCCAGCACTGCGATAATCGATTGCCCTACCACCCCAATGATCCTGCCGCCATGTATCGGTAGCTGCAGGCGATAGAAGCGCTCTCCCAACGTCCCCTGCCCGGCGATCTCCTGACCCAGCAAGCGGCCATCGGTACCATGGAAGAACAACCAGGACTTTCCATGAGCCTCGGTATCGTGCTGGCCGAACCCCGCACCATAGAAATTGTATTCAAAGCTGTAGTACAGCTCGCCGATAGGGGCTGTCAGCCCCAGGCGTTGGCCTTCCTGCAAGGCCCGTTCATAGGCCTGCCGGTAGTCCAGGCGAGTCTCGCCCAACTGCTCCGCTGGCATCCTGCCACGGGCCTCGTAGACGCTCGGCTCGATCGTGGAAAACCACGAAACCGCCGGCTTGAATACCTGGCTGGGCAGGTTCATCGCCACACTGCTGACGGCGATCGGCAACAACAACAGCCAGAGCCACAGTCCGCCGGCGCGGTGCAGGTCCATGTTCAATCGATACACATGCCCGCCCTTGATCTTCCAGGCCTTGGCCCACTTCTGCCAGAACGGCCGGCCCCGGGGAAAGGTCAGCCACAGGCCGAAGAAGCAGTCCACCACCCAGAACACCGCAACCAGCCCCATCAGCCATAACCCCCAGTTGCCCGGCAGCGTAAGGTTGTAGTGAAACTCCAGCAGGAAGGGGATCAGGTTCTCCCGCTGGAAACAGCACTCACCCCAATACCGCTGGCCCATGGATGCACCGCTGACCGGATCGACATAGAACACCTGGTTCTTCTCGGCAAAGGGCTTGCCGGTCGCCGGGTCCTTGCGCGGTACGGCCGCCAGCATCGCGTTGTGCCCGGGTTCCTGCGGGTACTCCAGGTACCAGACCTGCAGCTTCGGATGCTCGCTCTGTAAACGCTCCACCAGGCTTGCGGGAGGCAGCCGCGGCCCTTCTGCCCGGGCCCGGTAGAACCCCGGGTTGAGCCATTCGTCCAACTCGTGGTTGAACGCCAGGATGCTGCCGGTCAATCCGGCCAGCAGCAAGAAAAGAGCTGTCGCCAGCCCGATATAACGATGCAGGAAGACCACAATCGGTCGCATGGAAGTTTCCCCTGGAAACGACGAAGCCAGCACCTGTCCGGGCGCTGGCTTCAAGAAGACGTTGCATTGATTCAGAACTGGTAGCTGACCGTTGCGCTGACGTTGCGCTCCTCGCCCAGGTAGCAGAAGCTCAGGCTGGCACAGGAAGCCACGTAGGATTCGTTGGTCAGATTATTGGCATTGAGGCGCACATCGACGCCCTTGAGGCCGAGCTTGCCCAGGTCATAACCCATGGATGCATCGAACAGCGTGTAGGCCGGCACCTTCAGGGTGTTTTCCGCATCGGCCCAGCTGTAGCCGACGTAACGCACGCCGCCGCCCAGGCGCAGGCCGTCCAGGGCGCCACCGGCAAACCTGTAGTCGGCCCACAGCGAAGCCATGTGGCGCGGGGCCTGGGTTGGCGAATTGCCTTGGTTCTCGATCAGGTTGCCCGGGGTGCTGAGGGTGCTGACCATCGACTTGGAGTATTTGATATCGGTGAAGGTGTAGCTGCCCAGCACCTTCAATTGCTCAGTCAGTTGCAGGTGGCCTTCAAGCTCCAGGCCCTGGGAACGTACCGCCCCGACGGCACGATAGAAGTTCTCCTGTGGCAGCTTGGAAGCCAGGTTCTCCTGGTCGATGCGGAACACCGACGCGGTGAACAGATTGTCCGTGCCCGGCGGCTGGTACTTGAGACCCGCTTCCCACTGCGTGCCATCGGTCGGTGGCAATGGATTGCCCGCGGCGTCGGAATACGAGTTCGGGTTGAACGACTCGGAGTAGCTGATGTACGGCGCGATGCCGCTATCGAACAGATACAGCGCACCGGCTCGCCCGGTCAGCTTGGTACGGCGGTCGCTGATTTGCGTGCCCAGCGGGCGGGCGGCCTCGGCGATGCGGTTCTCGTCGGACGTCTCGACCCAGTCCTGGCGCAGGCCCAGGGAGAAGCGCCACTTGTCCATTTCCACCAGGTCTTGCAGGTAGACGCCGGTCTGTTCCAGGCGACGCAGGTAGCTGGTGGGGCTGTAGTAGCTGATGGCCGAGTTGCCGTAGACCGGGTTGAAGGCATTGATCGGCGCCAGCGAACCCTGGCTCCAGTCCACCACGGTTTTGCGCCGTTGGTAGTCGGTGCCCATCAGCACGGTATGCCGGGTTTCGCCGAGCTGGAGCTCGGCCTGCAGCATGTTATCGATGATAAAGGCATGCAGCTGTTCATTGCCGCCGGAGTAGTAGCGGTTGAGTTCGTTGCTGGTCGGGCTGGTCCAGCCATAGGCATAGACCTGGTCGAGCTTCACCTTCGAATCCAGGTAGCGGAAGTTCTGCCGGGCGGTGAAGACATCGTTGAAGCGGTGCTCGAACTGATAGCCGAACGACTGCTGGTTGCGGCTGTAGCCGTCGATGCCGGGTTCGCCTTCGAAGAAATGTTCGGAGATACGCTGGCCATTGCGCTGGTGCAAGGTGCCGTCGGCCGGCATGCCGCCGTGATAGCCGCCATCGGGATCGTTCTGCAGATAAGCCTGCAGGGTCAGCGAGGTGTCCTCGCTGAAGTCGATGCTCAGGCTCGGTGCCAGGGCGTAGCGTTTTTCCCGGGTGTGCTCGAACTGGGTGTCCGACTGGTCCGTCAGGCCCGTCAGGCGATAGGCAATATGCTTGTCATCATCGAGCGGGCCGCTGAAGTCGAAACCTACCCCACGCTTGTTCTGGCTGCCCACCGTCGCCTGGATCTCGTGATACGGCGTGAACAGCGGCTTCTTGCTGGTCAGGGCCACCAGGCCGCCTGGCGAGCTGCGACCATAGAGCACCGAGGACGGCCCCTTGAGAATATCCACGCGTTCGAGGAAGTACGGGTCTACCTGCATGGTGCTGTAGGTACCGCTGTCGCCCATGGACTTGAGGCCGTCGAGGTAGATATTGTCCACCGAGCCGTCGTTGAAGCCACGCATGGCCACGTAGTCATAGCGGTGGGTCGCGCCATAGGGGTTGGTCAGCACGCCGGGGGTGTAGCGCATCGCCTGGGCGACCGTCTGAGAGCCCTGGTCGTCCATCTGTTCACGGGTGACCACCGAGACCGTCTGCGAGGTTTCCAGCAGCGCGGTGCTGGTCTTGGTGGCGATCTGGCTGTGGGTCGCGTTGTAGCCGTCCATGCTCCCCAGCGCGTTGCCCAGGGCGAAGCCCTTGACCTCGGTGCTCGGTAACTCCAGGGCAGCGCCCTCGGCGGCACGTTGCAGGACGTAGCTGCGACCATCCTCGCTGGTCGCCTGCAGGCCGGTGCCGTCCAGCAGCCTGCGCAGCCCTTGCTCGGTGCCGTAGTCGCCCTGTAATCCTGGCGACTGTTTGCCCTGGGTCTGTTCCGGGGTCGTCGCGAGACTGATCCCGGCCTGACGGGCGAACTGGTTGAGGACGTCGCCCAGGGACCCCGGCGCAATCTGGTACACCGTGACCGGCTCGGCGGCCATGCTTGGCAGCGGTAGGGTACTGATGCTCAGGGCGGTGGATAACAGGGTGATGCGCGCGGCCTGGCCAAGGGTGGTTCGGGCCGTGGCGGCAGGAGAGGCTGGAAGCAGGGTGCACCGGGTCATTGCGGGTTTCCGTAAGGGTCGAGTAAGGCTGAATGAAGGGCTTACTGACTAAGCCGGACCCGAACGCAAAACCCGCCAGAAATAATTTCGAATCAGGCCTGGCGCTCCAGCGTGACCCACCAGCCGGTGCGATAACGCACCTGTACCGGCAGGGTGCGTGGCAGCAGCGCCAGCAGCTTGTCGGTGTCTTCCAGGCGAAAGACTCCGGACAGGCGCAGGTCGGCGATGTCCGCCGCGCAGCCCAGGTAGCCACGGCGATAACGCCCGACTTCATCGAGAAAGTCGGCCAGGCGCATATTGCGAGTGACGATCAGGCCATCGGCCCAGGCGCCGATATCCATGTCCGGTGGCGCGATACGCTGCGCCCCCCGGGCGCTGACCCGATAGCTCTGGCCGGCTGGGACCTCGATCGTGCCCCCACTGGCCGGCGAGAGGATCAGCACATTGCCGCTGGCCACGCTCAGGCGCGTGCAGCCGGGCTCTTCACGCAGCACGAACCGCGCCTCCCGCCCCTCGAACAGGCCATGGCGACTCTCGACCCGCAACGGTCGCGACACCGGGACTGCGTGCTCGGCGCCGCACGTGACCATGATCTCGCCGCGATTGAGACTCATCAGCCGCTGCCCGGCGTTGAAGTGCAGGTCGACGGCACTGTCGGTATCGAGTTGCAGGCGGGTGCCGTCGGGCAGGTGGAAGCTGCGGCGCTCGCCCGTGGCGGTGGCGAAATCGGCGGTCCATTGCTGCCAGGCCAGGCTATCCCTGGCCAGCCATGCGGCCGAGCCCAGCATCAACACGCCGGACAACAGCTTGAGGGCCTGGCGGCGACCCAGTTGGCGACTGCTGTTCTCCAGGGTTTCGAACGCCACCCCGGCACCGGGCACCCGGCTCAACTGGCTGCTCAGCTCCCGTTGCAGGCCATGCACCCGCTGCCAGGCCAGTTCATGATCCTGGTGGGCCGCGCGCCAATTCCGGCATTGTTGCTGCAGGTGCGGGTTGGGCGCTTCGTTACGCAATCGCAACATCCATTGGATCGCCTGCTTGACGACCTGCGGTTGCGGCGCGGGACGAGTGTCCAGGTTAAGCGGGCTGTCCACGGGCTCAGGCCTCATAACGCAGGAGGTAGCAGTGGTAGAGCGCTTCGGCGACATAACGCTCGACGGTACGCAGCGACAGCTCCATGCGTTCGGCAATCTGCTTGTGGGTCAGGCCTTCGCACTGGGCCAGCAGGAACGCCTTGCGCACCTTGGGCTTGAGACCTTCGAGCAGACGCGCGATGTTTTCCAGCAATTCGAGGATCAGTGCCCGTGACTCTTCGCTGGGGGCTTCGGCTTCCGGCAGCAGGGCGAGGGTGTCGCGGTAGGCGCGTTCGATTTCCTCGCGGCGCCAGTGATCGATCACCAGCCCGCGGGCCACCGTGCGCAGGAATGCCCGGGGCGCCTTGAGTTCCAGGCGCTCGGTGCGCTGTAACAGGCGGACGAAGGTGTCCTGGGCCAGATCGGCGGCATCGGCGGCATTGCCCAGGCGGACACGCAACCAGCCATGCAGCCAGCCGTGATGATTGCTATAAAGGATATGCAGCGCAGTGTCGGGAGAGGACATGAGGCCTGATGGCGGGTAAATGATAATAAGTCGCATTGTCTTGAAGCGAGATTGTTTTTGCAACCACGAATCAGCGCGTGACGATGCTCCTTTCATCAGGTAATCAGGACCTCTCCGAAAACTCGCTAAGTTTTCTTTGCGTGGTGCCGACAAGAAGATGAATCGTGCGTGCTCCAAAATAGAGCATCCATGGAGCGTTGCCTGCGCTGCTACAAGGAATGTTGTCTCCCGTACGCACCCCATTTTCGGCATAAAGAAGTCCTATGAAATGAATCTTAAATTCAGCCATAAAATCCTTTTGGCCGCCTCCGGTGTCGTGGTTCTGGCGTTTGCGTTGTTCACTCTCTACAACGACTACCTGCAACGCAGCACCATCCGGCAGAACCTCGAGTCATCAGTCGAGCAAGCGGGCGACCTGACCGCCAGCAGTGTGCAGAACTGGCTGAGTGGGCGAATCCTGGTTCTGGAGAACCTCTCGCAGAACCTCGCGCACCAGGGCAGCAAGGCCGATTACCCAGGCCTGGTGGATCAACCTGCCTTCACCTCGAACTTCCAGTTCACCTATGTCGGCCAGACTGACGGTACCTTCACCCAGCGTCCCGATGCGAAGATGCCGGATGGCTACGACCCACGTCAGCGTCCCTGGTACAAAGCCGCCGTGACGGCGGACAAACCCATGCTCACGCCTCCTTACATGGCCTCGGTCGGTGGTTTGGTGGTGACCATCGCCATGCCGGTGAAGAGCGGCGGGCAACTGCTCGGCGTGGTGGGCGGCGACCTGAGCCTGGAAACCCTGGTGAAAATCATCAACTCGGTGGATTTTGGCGGGATCGGCCATGCCTTCCTGGTCAGCGGTGACGGTCAGGTGATCGTCAGCCCCGACAAGGACCAGGTGATGAAGAACCTCAAGGACATCTACCCGGGATCGTCGGTGCGTATCGCCAAGGGCATCCAGGAGGTCACCCTGAATGGCCAGCAGCGGATCCTGTCTTTTACCCCGGTAGTGGGGCTGCCATCGGCGGACTGGTATATCGGCCTGTCGATCGACAGGGACAAGGCCTATGCGCCACTGAGCAAGTTCCGCACTTCGGCACTGATTGCGATGGTCATCGCCGTGGTCACCATCGCGGTGCTGCTGACCTTGCTGATCCAGGTGCTGATGCGTCCGTTGCTCACCATGGGCCGTGCCATGCAGGATATCGCCCAGGGCGAGGGTGACCTCACCCGTCGTCTGAACATTGTCCACAAGGACGAATTTGGCGAGCTGGCCGGCTCCTTCAACCAGTTCGTCGAGCGGATTCATGCCTCGATCGCCGAAGTATCTTCGGCCACGCGTCAGGTACATGATCTGTCCCAGCGGGTGATGAACTCATCGAACGCCTCGATCATCGGTTCCGATGAGCAGAGTGCCCGCACCACCAGTGTTGCGGCTGCGATCAATCAATTGGGTGCGGCGACACAGGAGATCGCCCGCAATGCCGCCGATACCTCGCAACACGCCAGCGGTGCGAGCGAGCAGGCCGATGACGGTCGTCAGGTGGTGGAGCGGACCATCCAGGCGATGACCGAGTTGTCGCAGAAGATCAGCCAGTCCTGCATCCAGATCGAAACGCTGAACTCCAGCACCGACAACATCGGCCACATCCTCGATGTGATCAAGGGTATTTCCCAGCAGACCAACCTGCTGGCCCTCAACGCTGCCATCGAGGCGGCGCGTGCAGGCGAGGCTGGTCGCGGTTTTGCGGTGGTGGCCGACGAGGTGCGCAACCTGGCCCACCGTACCCAGGAATCGGCGGAGGAGATCCACAAGATGATCACCGCATTGCAGGTCGGCTCCCGTGAGGCAGTGACGACCATGAATGCCAGCCAGACCTCCAGTCAGGAAAGCGTCGAAGTCGCCAACCAGGCCGGTGCCCGGCTGGTCAGCGTGGCTCAGCGGATCGGTGAGATCGATGGCATGAGCCAGTCGGTGGCGGCGGCGACCGAAGAGCAGACGGCGGTGGTGGAGACCCTCAACATCGACATCAGCCAGATCAACCTGCTGAACCAGCAGGGCGTGGCCAACCTCAATGAAACCCTGAAGGATTGCGATGCCCTGGCGAAGCAGGCTGGTCGCCTGAAACAGTTGGTCGATAGCTTCAAGATCTGACCCTGGTCGATACCCTGCTCCTCGCAGTGCCAGGAGCAGGGCGTGTCGGGACGCCGCACGGCAGTCGCCCGTCGCTGCCAGGCCCCGAGCGGGATGGAATCTCTCGGCGTCCTATGCATATTCCTAAATAGTATTTAAAATATTTCTCTTATGACTATATTGTCATTCTCCTGCGTACCCACCGACCAATCGGCGCGCCGCACGAACTGAACCAACACGGGACCACCGTGAGTTTCTGATCGGGGTGCGCTATGGGGCGTGCTCTGCGTGGGAGTGAATATATGTCTTTGGTTTCTGCGGTTTCCCTGGCGCCCGTGGCGGCGCCCCAATCCTTCGAGATCCGCCCTTTCGTCGGCACGACAGGTGCCGAAATCATCGGCCTGGACCTGCGCCAGCCGGTCAATGAGCAGGATTTTGCCCGCATTCATCGTGCGCACCTGGATCACCACGTGCTGGTGTTTCGCGATCAGCGCATCAGCCCGCAGCAGCAGATCGATTTCAGTCGGCGCTTCGGCGTGTTGCAGATTCATGTGCTCAAACAGTTCCTCCTGGCCGGGCACCCGGAAATCCTGATCGTTTCCAACATCATCGAGAACGGTCAAAACATCGGTCTGGGCGATGCCGGCAAATTCTGGCACTCGGACCTTTCCTATAAGGAACTGCCAAGCCTCGGTTCGATGCTGCATGCCCAGGAACTGCCGGCCGAAGGTGGCGACACGCTGTTCGCCGATCAGCACAAGGCCTGGGACAGCCTGCCCGAAGCGCTGCGCAAGGCGGTCGAAGGCCGCTCGGCGGCGCATTCCTATACTGCCCGCTACAGCGAAACCAAATTCGAAGGTAACTGGCGTCCGACCCTGACCCCGGAACAACTGGCCCAGGTTGCCGAAGTGGTGCATCCCATCGTCCGTACCCACCCGGAGACCGGGCGCAAGGGGCTGTTCGTCAGCGAAGGTTTCACCACCCGGATCGTCGGTCTGCCGGAAGACGAAAGCCGGCAGGTCCTCAGCGAGCTGTACGCTCACAGCGTGCTCGCGGACAACGTCTACCGCCATCAATGGCAGGCCCACGACCTGGTGTTCTGGGATAACCGCTCGCTGATCCACCTGGCTGCCGGTTGCCCGAACCATTTGCGCCGCAAGCTCTACCGCACCACCATCCAGGGCGATGCCCCGTTCTGATTCGATCGCTGGTAAGGAGCATCCTCATGCCTGCACCCTTTGCGCGGTTGCCGAAACTCGGCCGCCTCACCACCACCCTCGGCCTGAGTTTGAGCCTGCTGGCCGGCGCCCTGCTGGCACCGGCGACGGCCCACGCCGAGGGCGAAATCCGCATTGCCGAACAGTTCGGTATCGTCTACCTACTGCTCAACGTGGTCCGCGACCAGCACCTGATCGAAAAGCACGGCAAGGCCGAAGGCATCGATATCAAAGTCGACTGGACCCAGCTGTCGGGAGGCTCTGCGGTCAACGACGCGCTGCTCTCCGGTTCGGTGGACATCGCCGGTGCTGGCGTCGGCCCGCTGCTGACCATCTGGGACCGCACCTACGGTCGGCAGAACGTCAAGGCCGTGGCTTCGCTGGGCAACTTTCCCTACTACCTGGTGAGCAACAATCCGAAGGTCAAGACCATTGCCGACTTCACCGAGCAGGACCGCATTGCCCTGCCGGCAGTGGGCGTCTCGGTGCAGTCGCGCTACCTGCAATACGCAGCGGCCAAGTTATGGGGCGACAAGGAATTCAATCGCCTGGACAAGTACACCGTTGCCGTTCCACACCCGGACGCCACTGCGGCCTTGCTGGCCGGCGGCACGGAACTGAGCGGACACTTCTCCAACCCGCCGTTCCAGGAACAGGCGCTGGAAAATCCCAACGTGCACGTGGTGCTCAACAGCTACGATCTGTTCGGGCCGAACTCGCCGACCGTGCTGTTCGCCACCGAGAAATTCCGCAACGACAATCCCAAGACCTACAAGGCCTTTGTCGACGCCCTGGCTGAAGCGGCCGATTTTGCCCAGAAGGACAAGGGCGCAGCGGCGGACACCTACCTGCGGGTGACCAAGGCCAAGATCGACCGTGCGGCGTTGCTGAAGATCATCGACAACCCGCAGTTCGAATTCACCGTGACGCCGAAGAACACCTACCCGCTGGCCGAATTCCTCTATCGCGTGGGCGCTATCAAGCACAAACCCGAGTCGTGGAAGGACTACTTCTTCCAGGACGCCAAGCCGCTGCAAGGGAGCTGATCGTCATGAATGCCGCCTTGCCAGGCCACACGGCCAGCAAACCGATCGCTGCGGCGCCTGCGCTGCTGACGGTCGACCGGGTCAGCCTGGAGTACCGCACCCCGGAGCGGGTGGTGCGGGCCACACACCGGGTCAGTTTCGACGTCGACCCGCAGGACCGTTTCGTCCTGCTCGGACCCTCGGGTTGCGGCAAGTCGACCTTGCTCAAGGCCGCCGCCGGTTTCATTCGGCCCTGTGAGGGCGAGATCCGCCTGCAGGGCCAGGTGGTCACCGAGCCGGGCCCGGATCGTATCGTGGTGTTCCAGGAGTTCGACCAGTTGCCGCCGTGGAAGACGGTCAAGCAGAACGTCATGTTCCCGCTGCTCGCCTCCGGCACCCTCAAACGTCGCGAAGCCGAGGAGCGGTCGCTGCAATATCTGGAGAAGGTTGGCCTGGCGGCTTTTGCCGATGCCTACCCGCACACCTTGTCCGGCGGGATGAAAGCCCGGGTGTCGATCGCCCGGGCCCTGGCGATGCAACCCAAGATCCTGCTGATGGACGAACCGTTCGCCGCCCTCGATGCGCTGACCCGGCGCAAGATGCAGGAAGAGCTGCTGCAACTCTGGGAGGAGGTGCGTTTCACGCTGCTGTTCGTCACCCACTCGATTGAAGAGGCGCTGGTGGTGGGCAACCGCATCCTATTGCTGTCACCCCATCCGGGGCGGGTACGGGCAGAGATCCACAGCCATCAGTACGACCTGCAGAGCCTGGGCGGCACGGCCTTCCAGGAATCGGCGCGGCGCATCCACCGGCTGCTGTTCGACGAAACCCCGCAGGCCGAAACCGAACTGGATTTCGCCGATATCCGCATTGCCTATTGAGTGGCTGGAGAGTCCCCGATGAGTCTTTCACCTCCCGTGCGGGAAGAATATGAAGTCACCCTGGAGCCAGTGCTCGAAGTACCGCTGGAGCGCGATCTGTCGCTGGCGCAACGGCTGTGGCAACAGGGCTGGCTGCGCAAGAGCCTGATCCTGGTGTTGCTGGCGCTGCTCTGGGAAGCCGTGGCGCGTTACCAGAACAACGACCTGCTGTTGCCGAGCTTTCTGCAGACCGCCAGCGCCTTTTATGACGGTCTGCTCAGTGGCGAACTGCTGAGCAAGGTGTGGATTTCCCTGGTGGTGCTGCTCAAGGGCTACGTGGTTGGTGTGCTCCTGGCATTTGCCTTGACCACGCTGGCGGTGTCGAGCCGTTTCGGCCGCGACCTGCTCGGCACCCTGACCTCGATGTTCAACCCGTTGCCGGCCATTGCTCTACTGCCGCTGGCGCTGTTGTGGTTCGGCTTGGGACAGAACAGCTTGATCTTCGTGCTGGTGCACTCGGTGCTCTGGGCATTGGCGCTGAACACTTACGCCGGTTTTCTCGGGGTCTCGGAAACCCTGCGCATGGCGGGGCGCAACTATGGCCTCAAGGGGCTGCGCTTCGTGCTGTTCATCCTGATCCCGGCGGCGCTGCCGTCGATCCTCGCCGGGCTGAAGATTGGTTGGGCGTTCGCCTGGCGTACCCTGATCGCGGCAGAACTGGTGTTCGGCGCCACCAGCGGCAAGGGCGGGTTGGGCTGGTACATCTTCCAGAACCGCAACGAGTTGTACACCGACAAGGTGTTTGCCGGCTTGGCAGTGGTGATCCTGATCGGTTTGCTGGTGGAGAACCTGGTGTTCGACAGCCTGGAGCGGGTGACGGTGAAGCGCTGGGGCATGCAGCGGTAATCTGTGTTGTCCGGGCTGGCGTCTTCGCGGGCAAGCCCGGCTCCTACAGGATCATGTGATACGCAAAATCCTTGATCGACACCGCCTTGTAGGAGCCGGGCTTGCCCGCGAAAGCGTCGGCCCAGACACCGCCAGACTCAAGGATTCTGCAAAAACACGACATACCCACGAAACCACTCGCTCCCCTTCAAATACGCGGGCTCCTGCCATTCCCCACCCTGGATCAGCCCGATCTTGAACGGTAATCCCAGCCGGTTCATCCGTGGCAGGTACGCGGCATAATCGGGAATGCTGTGGCGTCCCTGGTAGGTCTGCACCACCACCTCATCCACCACCCCCTTGAGTTGGGCGATGGCCGTCGGGTCGGCGTTGCTGCTCCAGTCCATCAGGCCGGTGATGCTCAGGCGCAGATCCGCCGGCAGTCGTCTGCGCAGGTCGCGCAGGAAATTGGCGTATTCGTCGAGGTAGCGGGTGCGGGCATCGAAGTCGATCTGGATGCCCACCACCGGGTTGCCCGCCTGCTGCCAGCGTTTGACCTGGCCGAGCAGTTGGCGATAGACCGATTCCGGCCAGCGCAGGGTTTGGGCGCGATAGACCACCCAGACCTCGCCCCGGTTCAGGCGCGGAATCGCGATGCCCTGGGCGATGAAGTTGATCGCGCCCTGGCGTGACTGGCTGATCTGCCCCTGCAACACATACAGGCTGCGCGCCTGGGCCAGCACCGGCTGTGGCGCGACACCGCTCCACAGCCAGAACGCGTCATGCTCGCGGGCATCGACCGCTGCCAGCGCGCTGCCGCTGTTCAGCCAACTGGCCAGCAGCAGCCAACACCAACGAGCCATCGGCGCTTACCAGTAGTACTGCAGCGACTCGCCCCACTGGGTATCGGCGTACTTGCTCTTCAACTGCTTGAACCAGGCCTTGCGTTGCGCCGGCTCGACTTCCTTGCCGCCGCAACTGTTGTAGCCCGCCGGGGCGTAGCAGTTGATCGCCCGGAACAGCGCGTAGGCCTTGTCCGTGTGCGCTGCCTTGGGATCGGCCAGGACCTGCTGGTAGCCGTCGAGACGCGAGTACAGCGGCCCCTTGAACAGCGATGGCGTGCCGCCCAGTTCATCCTTGTTGCGCTGGCTGTCCAGCGGCATGCCGTCCAGGCCATTGCGCAGGATGAACTCGCCCAGGCAGTTCAGCGCCGCCGGCGCCTTGGCATCGGCCTGCAGGCTGGCGACGGTCTCGGCGATGGCCGGGCACGCGTAGCCGGACTCGGCCTTGGCGCCATTCCAGCGGAACAGCCTGAGCGACTGACCACCACTGTAGACGTAGCCCAGGCTTGTACCCAGCTTGGTGTCGGCCGGTTCGGCAGGCAGTTGCTTCAAGTCTTCGCTGAAGTCCGGGTAGTGGCCCAGGCGCAGATCCTTGTAGAGCAGCACGAACAGGGCGCTGTCGCGTTCAGTGGCATCCGGGCCCTGCTTGACCTGCTGGCGCAGCAGTTCGGCATCGGCCACGTGGCGCAGCAGGATAGCGCGCACCTGGGCGGTCTTGATCGGCGAGTCGGCGGCGAACACCTTGGCCAGCCGCCCGCTGCGCTCATAGTTGTTGGCCAGTGCCAGTTCCAGCTGCTCGCGTTGCAGCGGCTGCTTGACCTGGGCCAGCAACTGCAGCCACAGCGTTTCTGCGGCCGGCCAGTCCTGTTTGGCTTCCAGTGCCAGGCCACGCAGCATCTGCTGGCTGAAGGCGAAGTAGTCCAGCTTCGACGGGATCTCGGTCGGCAGGCTCTTGAGCGTCAGGTCCGGGTTCTTCTCGACATACAGGTGGAACGCTGCCAGCAGGTAGTCATGCATCGCCGGTTGGTCGGCGAAGATCGGCTTGTGGGCCTGCAGGGTTTCCAGGGTCAGTTGTTTCCTCGACTCGTAGTCGCCTATGGTGCGCATCGCCATCAGGTCGTTGACCAGCTGGAACAGTGGCTGGTTGATCTCGCCCACGCCGAACACCAGCTTGCTGTCGATTTCCTGCACCAGGTTGTCCGGGGAGACATTCCGCGGGGCGTCTTCGGGCAGGTTGAACTGCCAGAGATACTCGGCCGCCTGCTTGTCGACAGCGCCTGCCTGCCAATAGACCCGACGCAGCAGACCACGGGCGGATACCGCGTAAGGACCTTGCGGATAGGCCTTGAGGTAGGCGTTGAAGCCGTCCTCGGCCTGTTTCAGTTGGGCCGGGTCGGCTTCCTTGTCGGTGGGCATGCCATCGCTATCGAAGGTGTTCTGCTGGGCCATGTTCAGAGCGGTACGCGCCTGCATGTACAGCGCGGTTTCCTTCAACCAGGGCTGGTTGCTCTGGGCCAGGCTGGCGAAACCGCTGGCGGCTTCGCTGAAGCGGCCGCTGTAGAAATCGCTGGCGGCCCGCAGATAGGTGACGAACGCCTGGCCGGGTGCGGATTGCACGTCGGTGGGCAACAGCGCCGCCTGCTGCGCCGGGTCCCAGTTGCAGGTGCCGAGCATCTGCACCCGCGAGCTGGCCAGGGCCTTGCGCTCGCCCTCGGACAACTCGCCGGTGCCGACTAGCGCCTCGACGAACGCGCCAGCGCTTTCTTCCGAGTTGCTGCGGCAGCGGCTGCCCTCGCCGGAGAGGAACGCGTCGCCGGCCGGGGCTTCGCTGTCGCGCTTGATCCCGAGTTTTTCCAGGGCCTCGTCCAGCTCGACGCTCTCGGCGTTGCTCACTTCGCCGCTGCCATCGGGCGCACTCGATTGCACGCGGGTATTGGCGAACGGCACCGGGCCGTAGCCTTCGGAGAGTTCTTCTTCGTTCAGTTCGTTGGGAGCCAGGGGCAGCTTGTCCTGGTCCGCCAGCAGCAGGCGCAGGTTGACCCGGCTGTCGTTGCTCGGGCTGAGGAACGCCAGGTTGCTGCAGCGGTCCAGGCCGTACTGCATCATCGACCAGCGCGGGTAGCAGAAATTATCGGAACTGGCCTGGGCCAGGGACGAGAAGGCAACGCCCAGCGCCAGGGATGTCAGAAGAGCGATACGCATGAATTTTCCTTAATCCTTAAACGTGCGGCGCCGTGGCCGGGAGGGAGCCAATCATACCGAAGCCCGGGATCTACACCTATGCCTGTACCGGACGAGGCATCGCAGGCTGTGACCTGCCGCACATCGGTGAGCCGGGGGGCAATACTGGCAATTTGCTTGACGCTCACCCTGGCTATCGTAGACTCGCGCTTGTCAGACAAGGAGTCACGGCTATGCAACGTTTTCGCGGTTTGGTTTTCGGGTTGTCCTGTGTGGTGTATGTGGCTCAGAGCCAGGCTGCCGAGACCGATCCGCTGTTGGACACGACCGCGCCAGCGGCCCATGCGAGCACCGCCAGCGAAGCTCGTGGCGTGTTGCGCGCGCGCGACCAGGCGTTGCTCGCCAGTGAGCTGTCCGGGCGCATCGTCGAACTGCCGTTCAGCGAGGGCGAGACCTTCAAGCAGGGTGAAACCCTGGCGCGTTTCGACTGCTCGGCCTACCAGGCCCAGCTCAACGCCGCCCAGGCCGCCGGCCGCGGCGCCAACGAAGAACTGGCGCATAACCGCCAGCTCGCCTCACTGAATTCGGTTGGCCGTTTCGAGGTGGCCCGGGCCGAGGCCAAGGTTGCCGAAGCGCAGGCCCAGGCCCAGGTCTACCAGGTTCAGGTCAAGCGTTGCAGCGTGATCGCGCCCTATGACGGGCAGGTCGTACAACGCAAGGTCCAGCGCTACGAAAGCGTCTCGGTCGGTTCGCCGATGTTGGAGATCGTCGACAACCGTACCCTGGAAATCCACCTGCTGGTGCCGTCGCGCTGGATGAGCAAGCTCAAGCCCGGGCAGACCTTCAGTTTCGTTCCGGATGAAACCGGCCAACCGTTGACCGCCACCATCAAGCGCCTTGGTGCGCGTATCGACGAAGGCAGCCAGACCCTGCTGCTGGTGGCCAGTCTGCCCAAGGCCGACGGCCTGCTGGCAGGCATGAGCGGCACGGCGCATTTCGCGGAGCTGAAATGAACGCACCGGTCGCGGGCGCGGCGGAGCGGGTCTTTGCCCAGTTTCTCGATCTGGAACGGCTGACCCGCGCGGCCCGTACTACCGAACAGCTGGCTTACAGCCTGGTCAACGACGGCCAGGCGCTGTTTGGCTTTCGCCATGCCGCGCTGCTGATCGCCGGCAAGGTGCGGGCGGTGACCGGAGTCAGCGCGGTGGAACCGAATGCGCCGTTCGTGGCCTTCGTCGAACACGCTGTGGCGCAGTTGTTCAAGCTGGAGCGGGCCAAGCCTGCCACGGTGGTGCCAATGGAGGCCTTCAGTGCCTCGGTCCGTGAGGACTGGCAAAGCCTGTCGGCATCGCAGGTGTTCTGGCTGCCGCTGCTCGACCATCAGGGCGAGGTGTTCGGCGGCCTGTGGCTGGCCCGCGACAATCCCTGGAGCCCTTCCGAACAAGTCTTGCTAGCGCAACTGGGCGATACCTACAGCCATGCCTGGCTGGCCTTGCAGCCACGTCGGCCGTGGCGCCTGCGGTTGACCCGCAAGCGCCAGATGCTGCTGGTGGTACTGGCGTTGGCCAGCCTGCTGATTCCGGTGCGCCAGTCGGTGCTGGCGCCGGCCGAGGTCGTGCCGCTGGCCGGCCGGGTCGTGGCGGCGCCGCTGGACGGGGTGGTGGCCGAGTTCCTGGTCAAGCCCAACCAGACGGTGAAGAGCGGCGACCTTCTGGTTCGTTTTGAAAGCACCACCCTCAAGGCCCAGGCCGATGTGGCCCAGCGGGCTCTGGGCGTGGCCGAGGCCGAGTTGAAGGCCAACTCCCAACGGGCCTTTGCCGACGCCGAGTCGAGTTCGAAGCTTGATCTGCTGGCCGCCCGGGTCGAGCAGAAGCGCGCCGAGCGCGATTACGCCGCCGAACTGCTCAAGCGCAGTGAGGTGCGCGCCGAGCGCGACGGCATCGCGGTGTTCGCTGATGCCGAACGCTGGACCGGCAAGCCGGTGCAGACCGGTGAGCGGCTGATGGAAATCGCCGACCCGAGCCAGGCCGAACTGCGCATCGAGCTGGCGGTGGGCGATGCCATCGCCCTGGAACCGGACGCCGAAGTGGCGTTGTTCCTCGACAGCGACCCGTTGCAGCGCCACTCGGCCAAGCTCGAACGCGTGGCCTATGAGGCGCAGGCGACACCGGCCGGGCAGTTGGCCTATCGCCTCGATGCCGGTTTCAGCGAGTCGCCGCCACCGCGTATCGGCCTGCGCGGCACCGCGAAAATCTTTGGTCAGCGCGCCCCGCTGGCCCTGTACCTGCTGCGCCGACCGCTGGCCGGGCTGCGTCAGAGTGTTGGTCTGTAATGAACCTGCCCAGCCTGCGTGCGGACCTGCAACTCACGCCCGCCTCGGCGGCCCTGGACGGTTCGCCACGCTGGACCCTGGCCGACCCGGTGCGTGGGCGTTACTTCAAGCTGGGGGCCCAGGCCATCCGCCTGCTGCAACATTGGTCGCTGGGCGATCCGGAACGGGTGCTGCAGGCGGCGAACCGGGAGCCTGGCTTGCCCCTGGGCGAACCCGAGCTGGAGCAGATGCTGGCCTTCCTGCGCAGCCATGACCTGATCGCCGCGCTCGATCCGCAGCAGCGCGCCAGCTATGCCTGGAAAGCCGCCGCCTCGCGCCAGAGCCTGTGGCAGATGGCGCTGCATCAGTACCTGTTTTTCCGCATTCCGCTGTGGCGGCCGGATGCTTTTCTCAATCGGGCCTGGCCTTGGATGGCGCGCTTCGGGCCACGGCTGTTGCGCTACGGCCTGCCGCTGACCCTGGGCCTGGGCGTGTTCCTGGTCTCGCGGGATTGGCAGCGTTTTCTCGCGACCTTTCCCCACCTGTTCAGCCTCGGCGGGGCGATGGCCTTTGGCGTGGCGTTGTTCTTTGCCAAGCTCTGTCACGAATTCGGTCACGCCTTCATGGCCAAGCGAGCCGGCTGCCGGGTTCAGAGCATGGGCGTGGCGTTCATGGTTCTGCTGCCGCTGTTCTATACCGATGTCAGCGATGCCTGGCGGGTCAACGACCGCAAGGCGCGGTTGCTGATTGGGGCCGGTGGGGTGTTGGCCGAGATGCTGCTGGCCTGCATCGCGCTGCTGGCCTGGTCGCTGCTGCCGGATGGCGCCGCGCGCACGGCGGCGTTCATGCTCGCCAGTGCCACCTGGCTGACGACCCTGGCGGTCAACCTCAATCCGTTCATGCGTTTCGATGGCTATTTTTTGCTCAGTGACTTCTGGGAGGTCGACAACCTCCAGGGCCGGGCCTTCGCCCTGTGTCGCTGGCGGTTGCGCGAAGCACTGTTCGGTTATGGCGAACCGGCCCCGGAGCCCTGGTCGGCGAGCATGCGCCGGCGGCTGCTGGGCTGGGGTTTCATGTCCTGGTTGTGGCGGGCGGCGCTGTTCTTCGGTATCGCCCTGGCGGTCTATCACCTGTTCTTCAAGTTACTGGGTATCTTCCTGATGCTGGTGGAACTGGGCTGGTTCATCTTCCTACCGATTTTCAAGGAGATCCGCGAGTGGTGGGCGCGTCGCGAGCAGGCGCATACCCCGCGGGTGCTGCTTAGCGGCCTGGGGCTGCTGGGCCTGCTGTTAGTGGTGGCGGTGCCCTGGCGCAGCAGCGTGGAAGTGCCGGCGATGCTTGAGGCCGGGCGGGTCACGGCGCTGCATGCGCCGGTGGCGGCGCGGGTCCGCCAGGTCAATGTGCAGGATGGCCAGCGGGTCGAGCAGGGCGCAGTGCTGGTGGAGCTGGAGTCGCCGGATATCGAATCGCGCTCGGTCATCGTCCGGCGTGAGATCGATATCCTGCAGCTCCAGCTGCGTCGCCAGGCCGGCCGCAGTGAAACCGCAGCGGATGTCGGCATTCTCGAACAGCGCCTGGCCGAGTCGGTGGCCGAGTACCGTGGCCTGCAAGCCCGACGCGAACGCCTGCTGCTGCGGGCAACCCAGGCCGGCCAGGTGCGTGACCTGATGCCGAACTTGCGCGCCGGGCGCTGGGTTTCTACCCATGAGCCGCTGGCGCGGATCGTCGAGGAGGGCACGCGCCTGCGCGGTTACCTGGCCGAGGAGGACCTGTGGCGGGTTGCCCCGGGCGCGAGCGGGCGCTTCGTCGCCGATGATCCGATGCGCCCGGCCTGGTCGGTGGAGCTGCTTGATATCGACACCAACGGTGTGTCCGTTATCGACCAGGAAGCGCTGAGCTCCGACCACCACGGGCCGATTGCCGTGCGCCGTGGCGAGAATCGCCGGCCAGAGCCGGTGCAGGCTCAATATGGCGCACGGCTCAAACTGCTCGATGAAGTGCCGACGCCCAGCCATCCGCTGCGTGGCGTGGCCGTGTTGCAGGGCCGCAGTGAGTCGCTGCTGGGCATCGCCTGGCGCCGAATCGCGGCGCTGGGCGTGCGTGAAAGCGGTTTTTAGTCATCACCCAAGTACAGGGAGTGCAAGCGATGTTGAACAATTCCTCGGCCGACGGTTTGTCCATGCGTCCGTCACGGCCCGCCGACGGTCCGTTCCTGCAGAGCCTCTACCAGTCGGCGCGACCGGAATTGCAGTGGATCGATGCCGATCCGGAGGTGATCGAGCAGGTGGTCGCCCAGCAGCTTGAGGTCCAGAACCAGGGGATCGGCGAGCATTTCCCCAATGCCATGCATTACGTGGTGGAGAAGCTCGACACCCCCATCGGCGTGCTTAGTGCCGACTTCGGCCCCAACGAAATCCGCGTGTTGTATCTGGCGTTCGTTCCGGCAGCGCGGGGCAAGGGCTTTGGTCGCAGCGTGCTGCAAGGGGTACAGAGGGCCGCCCAGCAGGTACGCTGCCCGGTGACGACGGTGGTCTGGGCCAGCAACCCCCAGGCTCGCCAGCATTACCTGGCGCTGGGGTTCGGGGTTGAGGAGCGCTCGCCGGGGGCCGAGCGGCTGGTGTGGTATCCAGGCATCAGTTGAAGACGATATTGAAGTAACCCAAGGCCGGGTCCCGTCCCAGTGACGGCTCGCGCGAGACGAAGATATCCTCCACCCGGCCCATCTGCGGCAGTTCCAGGCCGCACAGGCCATCGATGAAATCCGTCGGTTGCAGGCTGTGCAGCTGCACGCTGAAAGGCATGCGCGAGTTCTCCGGCAGCCGCGATTGCGGGTGCAGCGCTACAGCCTCGACCTGGACCGGCAGCACGCTGCCGTCCGGCAGGTGCAGTGGGCAGGTCTGGTCCAGCAGCCACTGGAAGTGTTCGCTTGAAACTTGTTGCAGCATTGATGTTCTCCATATACGCGGTAGGTGGAAGCCCTTGCAGGTACCGGTTTGCGGGCGATGAAGCCCGACAAGCCGGCTTTTGCAGGTTTTGCAGCAGACTCAGTTGCGCGATGGAAAGATCCCTTGCAGGGCGATGCTGAAGTTCACCGCGAGGAACGGGTTCATGAGGCTGATCGGCTGGCCACCACCGGGTATGACCAGATCACCCTTGAGGGTGGTGGTGACGCCGTTGAGAGGTACCGGGGTGCCCGTGCCCAGGGCGTCGGAAAAGATACCGGCCGAGGGCGGTCCGGACGGCGCTGACGCACCGATGTAGGAGTTGGCAGTGGTCGGTGCCGTGAGCGCATTGCTCGGGGCGCTCGCCAGATTGATGGTGGTGGTGATGGGCAGGCTGCTACGGGGAATCGTCTGCGGGGGCAAGTTGGTGGTCGTGATCAATACGCTCTCGGTGCCGCTGGCCTCGCCCATGACCCGTGGCGTCAGTCCCGGACCGGTGCCCTGGCCGACGGGTAGCCGGCTCTGCAGGTTGGGTATGCCGAAGGTCGTCTGGCCGTTGCCGCCAAAGTAGGTGCCCAACAGTGAGAACAGTGCTGTGTTCTGTGAGACGGAGATCATCTGCCCGTTGCACAGTGCCCAGCCCCTTGGGGCAAAGTTGAAGCCGAACATCTGAATGGTGCCGATAAATACTTCCATGAATCCCTTTCCTTTAGTTGTATTGAGTGAGGCGCTTCGCCTGGTTGTCCCAAGTCTGTTGTGCACCGAATGACAGCGTAGTATCAGTCTTTGACAATCAGGTTTTTTTTGTAGGGCAAAGGTCGGAAATGGAACAGCCAGGCAAGTCCATGTCGTTCTAGCCTACAATCAGCACGTCGTGCAGCCCGAGCGGGGGCATCGTTGATTTTCAGAGGGTGGTGATGGGCGTTCCAGGCAGTAACGAGGCGATAAAGCGGCTATATGATCAGCCGGTCACCCTCCCGCAATCGCTTGCACAACTGCTTCGCGAACCCTGGTTGCTGCCGATCCTGGCCGTGGCCGTAGCCGTGCGTCTGTATCAATTGACCGCTGCAGCCATCTGGGGCGACGAAGGTTCCAGCCTGTTGCTGGCGCAGTATCCGCTGGCCGAGCTGTGGACCCACGCGGCCCGCGACGTTCATCCTCCCCTGTACTTCGCGCTGCTGCGTGGCTGGATCGGCCTGTTCGGCGACTCGATTTTCTCGATCCGCCTGGCCAGTGCCCTGCCCGGGATGGTGGTGGTGTTCCTCGGCATCTGGCTGACGCACCTGGTCGGCGCCCGGCGCCGAGTGACGCTGCTGGCTGGCCTGCTGCTGGCGTTGCTGCCCACGGCGGTGCGCTACAGCCAGGAAATCCGCATGTATTCGCTGATGGGCGTGTGGTTGCTGGGGGCAACCCTGGCCCTGGTCTACTGGGTTCACCATCCGCAGCGCAAGCGCTACCTGGTGACCTACGTGCTGCTGATGGCCGCCGGGTTCTACACCCACTACTTCACCGCGCTGTGCGTACTGTCGCACTGGTGCTGGCTGCTGTTGCTGCGCCGCCATCCCGACAGCGGGCAACGCCCCATCGCCTGTCGGGACTGGTGGTTGGCCAACGTGGCGATTGTGGTGCTGTTCCTGCCCTGGTTGCCGGGTCTGATCGACCTGGTGCTGCACATGGATGAGCTCAAGGTTGGCGGCGATGTCGGCTGGGAGCCGCCGGTGACGCTGCATTCGCTGCCGTCGATGATCTGGCAGGTGTTGGCCCAGGAGGACGGTGAAGGCATGTCATGGTGGTTGTTCGCCAGTCTGCCGAGCGTTATTGCGCTGGTGATGGTGTTCATCGCCTGGACCGACCGCAGCCGCTTCCACCTGGAAACCCTGCTGGTGATCTACAGCGCCGTGCCGCTGTTGCTGGTGTTCGCAGTGTCGTTCCTTTCGCCGGTTTTCATCGAGCGCTACCTGACGGTGCCGGTACTGGGGCTGCCGATCATCCTGGCCCTGGCTATCGACCGCCTGGCGCGGCAGCGCAAGGTCCTGGCCGGATTGTTGCTGGCGGTGGTACTGAGCGCCGAGGGCGTGGGCTTGAAGAACAACTACGCGGTGGATGCCGGTGACCAGTTCAACAACATGGTCGAGTACATGAACCGGCACAAGCAGGCGGGCGACCAGGTGGTCCTGGGTGACATGTTCTGGTACCTGACCTGGGGTTACTACGACCAGAGCGCCACGGCCCCGCGGCTGTATACCCCACCCACCGCCAAGGGGGTGTCGACCCGACCGAACCGTTACGGTTTCGGGACCCTGATCGATGAAAAGGCCGGGGTCTATCTGGATCATCTGGAGGACCTGCCCCTGGGCAATGGACGGGTCTGGCTGGTGATGAGCCGGGTGGCGCCGGATGAGTTTCCGTCGATTCCGACCGGCTGGCGGAAAATCGACCAGCATGCGGGGGGGGACACCCAGGCGGTCTTATATGAGACCTGCCATCTTTCATGTAGTCGGCACTAACCGCAAGTCCTTGATATAGAGCGAGAGGGCTATCCGCCTAGCTCATGAGTCGTAGTGCCTATGTATCCGTTCTGACTTGAAATCGCTAAAGTTGATATCAAAACACTACTAGTCCGAAACACTTCCTTACGCTACGCTCCGTCCATAGAAGGGACTTATGCTTAGGGTGAAGGGATGCGCCGTTTCCATTTTATTTCCGGTTTACCGCGCTCAGGCTCGACCCTGCTGTCCGCCATTCTCCTGCAGAACCCGCGTTTTCACGCCGGCATGAGCAGCCCGGTGGGCATGCTGTTCAATGGCGTGCTGGAAAATTGCAGTGCTGGCAGCGAGTTCGGCGCAATGATCGACACCGATACCCGCCGTCGGCTGTTGCGTGGTCTGTTCGAGTCCTATTACGGCGACAAGACTTCCCAGCCGGTCATCTTCGATACCAATCGCCAATGGTCCGCGCGCCTGCCAGCACTGCAGGACCTGTTTCCGCGCTCCAAGGTCATCGTCTGTGTGCGCAACGTCGCCTGGGTCATGGACAGCCTGGAACGGCTGTACCGCGCCAATCCCTTCGAGAACACCAAGCTGTTCAACGACGACGTCGAGCGCAACACCGTCTACAGCCGTTGCGAAACCCTGGCCCAGCGCAACCGCCTGGTGGGGTATGCCTGGACCGCGCTGAAGGAAGCCTATTACGGCGAACACGCCGAATCCCTGCTGCTGGTCGACTACGACCTGCTGTCCCAGGCCCCGGAGCGGGTGCTGCGGCTGGTCTATGAGTTCGTCGACGAGCCCTGGTTCGAGCACGATTTCGACAACCTGGCCTATGACGCGCCGGCGTTCGACCAGGCTCTGGGTGTTGCCGGCCTGCACAAGGTCAAGCCCAAGGTGGCGCTGGAGTCGCGGCATACCATCCTGCCGCCGGATCTTTTCGAAAAATATGCGCAATTGTCGTTCTGGAATGACGGAACTGCCAGCGCGGCGAATGTCATTCGCATGAAAACCAACACCGCGGTCAGTTGATCGCGGTTTTTAATCACACTAGAAAAATTCTTTGAGCGTCTGTGCGCTCAAGTGCAGGTGAAACATGTGGTGGAGCAAACCGAAAGCGCGGAATGAAGGCGTGAGAACACTGGTTTCACCCATGATCATCCCTCTTGAGCCGCGCATGCTGTTCGATGGTGCCGTGGCGGCGACCGTGGCCGAGGCTGCGCAGCCGACCGATCACGCCAGCGCCGATACGGCGAAGGCGCCGACCAGCGACCATGCGCCGGCCAGCAGCGATACCCATGCGCAGGCCGATGCCACGCCGGCCGCATCGCCGACGGCGGTGCCCGGCCAATCGGTGGTGTTCGTCGACTCGCGGGTCAAGGATTTCGACAGCCTGCTCAAGGGCGTTGCCCCTGGTTCCCAGGTGGTGGTGCTCGATGCCAGCAAGGACGGCCTGCAGCAGATCGCCGACTACCTGGACACCCATCAGGGTGTGAGCACCGTGGAAATCATCGCCCACGGCAACTCTGGCGACCTGTGGCTGGGCAACACCTATCTGTCGGCCGACAACGTTTCTGCGCGGGCCGACGTGCTGGCGCGTATCGGCAACGACATGAACGTCGGTGGCGACATCCTGATCTACGCCTGCAATACCGCCGCCGGCGACAAGGGCCTCAGCTTCGTCGACTCCCTGGCGCAGTACACCGGGCGCGACATCGCCGCGTCCACCAACCGCACTGGCCTGGGCGGCGACTGGACCCTGGAAATCGCCACCGGCAGTATTGAAAGCCGCAGTCTGCTCTCAGCCGATTCCATGGCCGCCTACCAGTACGGCCTGGCAACCATCACCGTGACCAACAGCAATGACACGGGCGCCGGTTCGTTGCGCCAGGCGCTGAGCGATTCGGTGACTGGCGATATCGTCACCTTCAACAGCGCCATGACGGTGAACCTGAACAGCCAACTGGTCATCACCAAGAACCTCACCGTCGATGGTGACCTGAACAACGACGGGGTCGCCGACGTGACCCTGAGTGGGCAGTACAAGACCCAGGTGCTCAAGGTGAACAGCGGGGTTACCGCGACCCTCGACGGCTTGGTCATCACCCAGGGTCTCGCGGCAGGCCAGGGCGGAAACGCTGGCTCCGACGGCACTGCGGCCATGGGCGGCGGTATTGTCAACGCCGGCAACCTGACTCTCAACAACGTCACGGTGACCAGCAACGCCGCGTCTGGCGGCGGCGGTGGCGGTGGTGTCAACGGTGGAACCGTGGGCGGTGGCGGCGGTGGCGGCGGTGGTCTGGGTGGGCAGGTCGGTGGTCGCGGCGGTAATGCTGGCAACGGCATGGGCTACTACGCCGGTAAAAACGGCACGGCCAACACTGGCGGCAATGGCGGTGGCTACAATCTGACCGTCATGGGCGGCCGGGGCGGTAGCAGCGTGGGTGGTGCTGGAGCCCAGGGTGCCTTTGGCTACAGCAATGGCGGCGATGGTGGCAGGGCAGTCGGTGGTTCCCTTTCCATCGGCGGCGGCGGCGGCGGCTCCGGTTGGGATAATGTCGGACGTGCCGGCGCTGCGGCCAGCGGCGGTATCTTCAACGACACCACGGGCACCCTGACCATCGTAGGTAACTCGTCCATCACCAACAATATCGCGGCCGGCGGTGGCGGTGGCGGTGGCGGCGGTAATGGCGCAGGCGCCTCCGCCGACCCGGGCGGCGCGGGCGGCCTGGGCGTGGGGGCGATCTGGAACAAGGGTGCCCTGCTGATAACCGCTGCCAATTATGCGACGCTGACCAGCGCTGGCAGTAACAACGTTGGGGCCAGCGGCGTCGGTGGCAAGGGTCCCGGCAATCTGACAGCGAGTTCCCCGACGGCGGTGAATGGTATCTACAACGACGGCGGAACTGTGAACAATGCCTACAATCCTGCGCCTACCGCAACCATCGTTGTCAGCAATACCTCCCAGCACATCGGTACCACGTCGCTGGTGACCATCACCTTCAGCCAGGCAGTGACCGGCCTCACCAACAGCGACCTGACCGTGGCGGGCGGTACCCTGAGTGCGGTGAGCACCAGCGACGGTGGTGTCACGTGGACCGCGACCTTTACGCCGAACACCGGCCTCACCAGCGCCAGCAACGTCATCACCCTGGACAATACCGGCGTCAATGGCGTATCGAACGGCTTGGCGGGCAGCGGCACCACCACGTCCAACAACTACACCGTCGATACCGTGCGGCCGACCGCGACCATCGTGGTTTCCAGCTCCGCCCTTAGCACCACGGCGCCCGCGACGGTGAACATCACCTTCAGCGAGGCTGTGGCCGGTTTCACCCTCTCCGACATGACGGCGTCCAACGGCACGCTGAGCAACCTGGCCACCAGCGACAACATTCACTGGACCGCGACCCTGACGCCGAACGCCAGCAACACCAGCAGCGGCAACGTCGTCAGCCTGGACAACACCCTCTATACCGATGCCGCGAGCAACACCGGCAGCGGTGTAACCCTGTCCAACAGCTACTCGGTCGATACCGTGCGGCCGACCGCGACGATCGTGGTCAGCAACAGTTCGTTGAACATTGGCGGCACGTCTCAGGTGACCATTACCTTCAGCGAGGCAGTGACCAATTTCACCCTGGCCGACCTGACCGCCCAGGACGGTACCCTGAGCAACCTGACCACCAGTGACAACATCACCTGGACGGCGACCCTGACACCGAACAGCAACGTCACCCAGAGCGGCGATGTCATCACCCTGATCAATTCCGGGGTCAACGACCTGGCGGGCAACGCCGGGAGTGGTACCACCACTTCCAACGTCTACAGCATCGACACCCAGCGACCGAATGCGACCATCGTGTTCTCCAACAGCAATCTCGCTATCGGTCAGACCTCACTGGTGACCATCACCTTCAGCGAAGCGGTGACCGGTTTCACCAACGCTGATCTGACCGTGGCCAACGGTACGCTGAGCGCGGTGAGCAGCAGCGACGGCGGTGTCACCTGGACAGCAACGTTCACGCCGACGGTGGGCATTGCCGTCGCAAGCAACCAGATCACCCTGGACAGAAGTGGCGTGCAGGACGCGGCGGGTAATGCTGGCAGCGGTATCACCACCTCCAACAATTATGCCGTCGATGGCGTGCGGCCGACCGCGACCGTGGTCATCGACAAGAGCTCGTTGATCATCGGCCAGACCGCGCAGGTGACGATCACCTTCAGCGAGGCGGTGACCGGTTTCACCAACGGCGACCTGACCGTGGCGGGCGGCACCCTGAGCGCGGTGAGCAGCAGCGACGGCGGTGTCACCTGGACGGCAACGTTCACCCCGACTTCGAGCATCACCAACGTCAGCAACGTTATCACCCTGGACAACACCGGCTATGCCGATGCGGCCGGCAACGTTGGGACTGGTACCACGCAATCGAACAACTACGCCATCGACACCCAGCGGCCGACCGCCACGATTGTCCTGGCGGATCCAAACCTCACCGCCGGTGAAACCACGCAAGTGACCATCACCTTCAGCGAAGCAGTGAGTGGTTTCACCCTGGCCGACCTGAGCGCCAGTCACGGGACTCTGACCAACCTGAGCAGTAGCGACGGCGGTATCACCTGGACCGCCACCTTCGCCCCGGATGGCAATACCAACAGCATCAGCAACGCCATTACCCTGACCAACACCGGTGTGGCCGATCTCGCGGGCAACAGCGGCGCGGGCACGACCCAGTCGGCCAACTTCACCATCGATACCGTACGCCCGACCGCGACTATCGTTGTCGCCAACCCTGCGCTGGCGATCAACGGTACTTCGCAGGTGACCATCACCTTCGATCAGGCGGTGACCGGCTTCACCAACGCCGACCTGACCGTGGTGGGCGGTACGCTGAGTGCGGTGAGTAGCTCCGACGGCGGCGTCACCTGGACCGCCACGTTCACCCCGGCCAGTAATATCAGCAGCGCGGTCAACCACATCACCCTGGATAACAGCGGCGTCAAGGCGGCCAGTTCGCAGAACGATGGGGCTGGCATCACCACGTCCAACAACTATGCGATCGACACCCAGCGGCCGACGGCGACCATCGTGGTGGCGAACGACCACCTGGGGATCGGTGGCAGCTCGCTGGTGACCATTACCTTCAGTGAAGCAGTGACCGGTTTTAGCCTGTCCGACCTGACTGTGGACAACGGCACCCTGACCGGGCTGTCCACCTCCGACAACATCACCTGGACCGCCACCCTGGTTCCGGCGGCGGCTATCACGGTGAACAGCAACCAGATCTCCCTGGATAACAGCGGAGTGTTCGACGTTGCCGGTAACGCGGGCGCCGGCACCACCGCTTCGAACGTCTATGCGATCGACAGTATCCGGCCGACGGCGACCATCGTGATGGGCGATCCGACCCTGGCGGCGGGCGAGAGCAGCCCGGTGACCATCACCTTCAGCGAAGCGGTGATCGGTCTCGACAATAGCGACTTGAGCGTACCCAACGGCACCTTGAGCGCACTCAGCTCCAGCGATGGCGGGATTACCTGGACGGCGACCTACACCCCGAACGTCAACGTGCGCGACACCAGCAACCTGATCACCCTGGACAACACCGGCTATACCGACCTGGCCGGCAACGTCGGTATCGGGGTGACCAACTCGGCCAACTTCACCATCGACACGGTGCGCCCGACCGCGACCATCGTCGTGTCCAATCCGGCGTTGACTGTCGGTTCCAGCTCGCTGGTGACCATCACCTTCAGCGAGGCGGTGAGCGGCTTCACCAACGCTGACCTTTCAGTAGCCAGCGGCACGCTGAGTACGGTGAGCAGCACTGATGGCGGCATCACCTGGACCGCCACCTTCACGCCCGACAGCAACGTCACCGATACGACCAACGTGATCACCCTCGCCAACACGGGCGTGCAGAACGCTTCGGGCAACAGCGGTACAGGCACCACCACCTCCAACAACTACGCGATCGACACCCAGCGGCCCACCGCGACCATCACCGTCGATAACAACAACCTGGGCATCGGCCAGACCTCCACCGTGACCATAGCCTTCAGTGAAGTGGTCAGCGGTTTCGACCTGTCGGATCTGAGCGTGGCCAACGGCGTGCTGTCCAACCTGGCTAGCAGCGACGGCGGCATGACCTGGACAGCGACCTTGACGCCCACCGCCGGCATCACCGACGCGACCAACCTGATCGTGCTCGACACCGCGTTGGTCAGCGACGGTGCCGGCAACACCGGCTCAGGGGTTTCCATCTCCAACAACTACGCGATCGACGGCGACCGGCCGACCGCGACCATCACGGTCGGCAACTCGAACCTGGCTGCCGGCCAGACCACCACGGTGACCTTCACCTTCAGCGAGAAAGTCAGCGGTTTCGACCTGTCGGACCTGAGCGTGGCCAACGGCGTGCTGTCCAACCTGGCGAGCAGCGACGGTGGCAAGACCTGGACCGCGACCCTGACGCCGACGGCGAACCTTACAGATCCGAGCAACTTCATCACGCTCGATACCAGCCTGGTCACTGACCTGGCCGGTAACGCCGGCACCGGTTTCGCCAACTCCAACAACTACGCGATTGCCACGGTGGCCACGGGCGGTGACCCGCAGTTCCGCGTCAGCGGCCCGACCGGCCCGGTCCTCAGCCAGCCGAACCAACCGTTGCAACCGATCGTCTTCGGGCCGCCTTCGGGCAACCTCGGTTCACCCCTGGGCTTCCCACCCTTGTTCGAACAGCGTGATATGGGGGCGGGGTTGCCGCCGACCGGGAGCATTTTCATCAACAAGGGTGCTCTGGCGCCGAGCTTCATCGCCCAGGTCTTCAGCTCCAGCGATAGCGGTGGCAACGCCAACAGCCAGGGCTTCCTCGGCTTTGGCGGTGGCGATGGCGGGGTCTTCGGCAGCAGCACCGTGGCGGGCCTGTTCAGCCGCGAGTCGTCGAGCAGTGACAACGCGGGTGCCAAGGCATTCGACCGCCAGGGCAGCAAGAGCCTGGGTGATGCCTCCCAGGGCCTGCGTGGCATTTTCGGCGCGCCGACCCTCGGCCAGCAGTTGCAGCAACTCAAGGACAACGAGCAGAAACAACTGCATCAGTTGGCATGGGCGTTGAACGAGGTGGGTATCAGCGAAATACCGGCCTGAAATCTATGGGCAATTCGCGCCGACATGAGTCGGCGCCTATAAAAAAACAGCAGTCAGGGGCGATGCCAGGGATGAAAAGAAGTCAGAAGTTGTTCAGCGTCAGCCTGCTGGCGCTGGTAATCAGCGGTTGTGCCGTCACCAGCCAACCGATTGATCGTGGTGTCAGCGAGCAACGGGCCAAAACCGATCTGCAGAACATGTACAAGGATCAGGAGCCACTGCGCGGTCCGCTGACCTTGCACGACGCCATGGCCCGTGCGGTGAAATACAACCTCGAAGGCCGCCTGAAGATCATGGAGGAGGCCCTGGCCAAGCGTCAGCTGGACCTCGCCAGCTTCGACATGCTGCCGCGCATGGCGCTGTCGGCCGGGTATGCCGGACGTAACAATGTCAGTGGTTCGAGCAGTGAGAGTGTGCAAACCCATACCCAGTCTCTGGAGCCATCGACCTCCCAGGATAAAAACCGTCGCGTCGCCGACCTGACCATGGTCTGGAACGTACTCGACTTCGGCGTCAGCTACATCAACGCCAAGCAACAGGGGGATCAGCGACTGATCGTCCAGGAGCGTCGTCGCAAGGTGGTCAATACCATCGTCCAGGACGTGCGCTCGGCCTATTGGCGGGCGGTGGCGGCCGAGCGGCTGCTCAAGCAGATCGACAGCCTGATGGCGCGGGTCGATTCGGCCCAGAACAACAGCCAGAAGATGAGCGACCAGCGTATCGGCGATCCGATCCAGGCCCTGGGCTACCAGCGTGCGCTGATCGAGGCGACCCGTCAGTTGGAAGAGCAGCGCAGGGCGCTGACCCTGGCCAAGACCGAACTGGCGACGCTGATCAACCTGCCGTTGGGAACCGAACTGACCCTGGCGACCCCGGATGACTATGCGATTCCCGAACTCAAGGTCGACATGGTCAAACTCGAACAGGAAGCCCTGGCCAGCCGTCCCGAGCTGCGCGAGCAGGACTATCAGACCCGCATCAGCGCCAACGAAACCCGCAAGGCCATGCTGCGGCTGCTGCCTGGGCTGGAGTTCTCGGCCGGTGGGCATTACGACAGCAACTCGTTCCTGGTCAACGACAAGTGGGCCGACTACGGCGTCAAGGTCACCTGGAACCTGTTCAACGTGATCTCCGCTCCGGCTGCCATCGACGTGGCCAAGGCCGGTGAGGAAGTCGCCAGCGCCCGGCGTCAGGCGATGTCCATCGCCGTACTGGCCCAGCTCTATGTGGCCAACGCCAACTACCACGAAGCGCTGCGCCAGTTCAAGACCAGCCAGAAGCTGTCGGACATCGACGGGCAGATCGTCGGTCAACTGCGTAACCGTCACCAGGCAGCGGGCATCGGCGAACTGGATCTGATCCAGGGTGAGCTGAACAACCTGCAGGCCGACCTGCGTCGTGACCTGGCCTATGCCGATTTGCGCAATGCCTACGGCCAGATCTTCGCCAGTGCGGGCCTGGACCCGTTGCCAACGGAAGTGGCCTCGACCAAGGTCGAAGCGATTGCCGGGGCCCTGGCAACGCGTGAGTCGCAGTGGGCGGCGGGCAACATCAGTGCGCCTGAAAACCATGTCAAACAGGAGTAACCTGCTGGCACCGCAGGCGAGCATCAGCCGCCTGCAGCGCGAGGCCCGCAACGGCCATCGAGGCGCGGCTATTCTGCTTACCGGTCTGCCAGCGGCGGGTAAGTCGACCCTGGCCCAGGCGTTGCAAACTACGTTGTTCGAGCGTGGATTGCAGTGCCTGGTACTCGATGGCGATGCCTTGCGTGGTGGTTTGAACAGCGACCTGGGGTTCGCCGAAAGTGATCGCCAGGAGAATATTCGCCGCGCCAGCGAGCTGGCTGGTCTGCTGGTCGAGAATGGACAGATCGTGATCCTGGCGATGATTGCGCCGCAGAGGCAGCAACGCGAACTGTTTGCCCAGCGTTTGGGCGAGGATTATCACGAGGTCTGGTGCAGCGCATCGTTGCAGGTGTGTGAGGCGCGTGACCCGAAAGGCCACTACGCTCGGGCACGGCGTGGTGAGTTGGCCAGTTTCACCGGCATCTCCGCATCTTACGAGACACCCGAATCACCGGCGCTGGTGCTGGAGAGCGGGCGTTTCCCGGTGCAGGTCTGTGTCGGGCAACTGCTGTCTCACCTGCAGGCTCGCGGAGTGATTTCCTGACTCTGCCGGTCTTCTCCCGCCTGCCTGTCACGGTGGCCTTGCCCCTGTTGCTGCAGGCGCTTTCGCGTATTCCCGAACAAGCCTGGAAGGCCCACTTCAATACCGGTTACTACGACGGCGACTGGAGTGGGGTGGCACTGATTTCGCCGGCCGATGCGTTGAGCGAACTGGCCCACGGGAGCAGTGTGGCGGTCGAACGTGATCCGTGGCGGCGGGATGCGGCCTGGGCGAGAGCGCTCGATCTGCCGTGGCTGATTCGTTCGGCGCGGCTGCTGCGTCTCGGGCCGGGCGGGCGTATCCATGAGCATCTCGACTACGATCTGGGGGCGCCGCAGGCGGATCTACGACTGCATATTCCCCTGCTCAGCCCGCCGGGTGTGGATTTCATGCTCGATGGGCAACGTATTCCCATGAGTGCCGGTGAATGCTGGTTTCTCGATCTGGCCCGGCCCCACAGTGTCGATAACTGGGGGGAGAGTGCGCGCATTCACCTGGTGCTCGATTGTCGGCCCGATGCCTGGCTGCTGCAGCAGATCGCCGCTGGCCTCCCGACCACGCCGGCCGCCGGTATCGGCCGTGCCGCGGGCGATCTTGCACGGTTTCGCGCCTTGCTGGAGAGCGAGCCTGCGCTCTGTGAAACCTTGCAGAGCCTGAACGACAGCGACGCCTTCATTGCCCGCACACTGGCCTTGGCGGCCGAGCGCGGCTTGCGTTTCGGCCGTGAGGATCTGCGTGCGGCGATGCGCCAGGGGCGCCATGCCTGGAGCCGACAATGGAGCTTTTGAGGAACTGGCTGCCGATCCGCGTCTGGCAGCAGGCCGGCGAGTGGCGGGTGGATTGGTGCTGGTTCGGTGAGCGCAAGCTGGTGCAGCCGTTCTTTCGCGATGCGGTCGACGAAGCATTGCGGTTGCCGTTCAACCAGGCGTTTCGCCGGGAAACTCCGTTGGCGGTACTGAGTGAATGGCGAACGCCGGCGGTCGCACCGACGGCCTTTATCTACCATGCCTCGCGCTGCGGTTCGACCTTGCTCAGCCAGATGCTGGCGCAGCTTGACGATCACATCGTCATCAGCGAACCGCCCGCGCTGGACAGCCTGCTGCGCAGCGAGCTCGAGTCCGAGGAGCGCCGGGCCGCACTGCGGGGCCTGCTGGCAGCCTACGGTCAACGTCGGCATGGCGATGAACGGGCGCTGGTGATCAAGCTCGACGCCTGGAACATCGGTGAGCTGGCGCTGCTGCGCGAGTGTTTCCCCGAGACGCCGTGGTTGTTCGTGTACCGCGATCCGTTGGAGATTGCCGTCTCCCACTGGCGCCGGGCGGGCATGCACATGGTGCCGGGCATGATTGGCGAAACCTGCCTGGACACACCCGGCCAGGAGGACTCGCGGGAGGACTACATCGCCGCGCGCCTGGGGCGGCTGTTCGAGTTGGCGGCGCAGCATTGCCAGGCCTTGGGTGGGCTGCCGGTCAACTACCGGGAACTGCCGCTGGCGTTGGGAGGACACCTGGGCGAGTTCTTCGGGCTTGATGCCCAGGAGCGTCAACAGACGTTTGCCGTGACAGGGCAACATGCCAAGCAGCCTGACCAGGCCTTCGTGCCCGACAGTCAGGACAAGCACCGCGACGCTCCCGAGCGGCTCAAGGAACGCGTTTCATTCTGGGCCGAGGCCCCGTACCAGGCCTTGGAACATCTGCGTCTGGCTTGATTGCCTGTTTGGCGATGCTCAGTGTCGGGCGGGCTTGTCGGGACGCCGCACCGCCGCGCTCGCCATCCACCCGGCATGTCCCTCTCTTCACTGTTCACTCCCAGGCAAGACCCATGGAAAGTCCGCGCAAGGGCACAAGCGCGCAAACACCATTCTGGTTTCAGATGCAGCCGATTTCGGGCGGCCTGGACGCTTACCCATGGCTGACCACAGCGTCATCGCCCTGGATGCTCCAGGCATGGCGCTGAACCTTTGTGCCTTTGATCCCCTCAACTGAAGGAGCGGGCATACCAGAACGCCGCGCTCCGATCGTTCACTGATAACTGGAGATTTCCATGGATTCCCCGACCCACAGTCTCACCGCTCTGTTCGAACAACTCGGCTTGCCCAGCGACCCGGTGAGCATCGACCAATTCATCGCCACCCATTCCCCGCTCAAACCGGAACTGCATCTGGCTGATGCGTTTTTCTGGAACAGGGCCCAGGCCGACTTCCTGCGCAACGAAACCCTGAAGGACGCCGATTGGGTCGAAGTGATCGACCAACTGAATGTGTTGCTGAGGAAGGGGCGCAACGGCTGAGATCGCAAATTTGTTTCAAGACTTGACGAAATCCTGATCGATGCGCGATATTGATAGTTAGCAAACTAACATTATGCGGATCCTCCCGTGCCCCAGTATCTCGAACAGCTCCAGCAGAGTATCTGCACCGGCATGGTGCTCGCCTCGCGCCACTGGCGGCGGGTCTGTCAGACCACGCTGGCCAACTATGGCATCTCCGAGGCCTGTGCCATGCCGTTGCTGATCATCGGCCGCATGGGGCCGGGTGTGCGCCAGGTGACGGTGGCGCAGATCGCCGGGATGGAGAGTCCGTCGCTGGTGCGCCTGCTCGATCAACTGTGCAACGCCGGTTATGTGCAGCGCACCGAAGACCCCAGCGATCGCCGGGCCAAGACCCTTGGCCTGACCGAGACCGGCCAGGACCTGTTTCACGACATCGAAAAGCAACTGGTTCACCTGCGCCATGAGGTGCTCGGCGGACTTCCCCTGGCCGACCTGGAAGCTTCGCTGCGGGTGATCCGCGCCTTCGAGGCCGCCGTGCACATGCCGGGAGTGGCGGACTCTTGAAAGGCTTCTGGACAGGCATGCCGCCGGCCCGCGACTGGTTCTATGGGGTACGGACCTTCGCAGCGTCGATGATCGCGCTGTATATCGCGCTGATCATGGAAATGCCGCGGCCCTATTGGGCGATGGCGACGGTGTACATCGTCTCCAGCCCCTTCGTCGGCCCCACCAGTTCCAAGGCGCTGTACCGCGCGGTCGGCACCTTCCTCGGCGCGGCGGCGGCGGTGCTGTTCGTGCCGCTGTTCGTGCAGACCCCGTTCCTGCTGGCGGTGGTGGTCGCGCTCTGGACCGGCACCCTGCTGTTCCTGTCGTTGCACCTGCGCACCGCCAACAGCTACGCGCTGATGCTGGCCGGCTACACGATGCCGATGATTGCCCTGCCGGTGGTGGACAACCCGCTGAACGTGTTCGATATCGCCGTGTCGCGGACCGAGGAGATCTTTCTCGGTATCGTCGTCGCGGCGGTGGTCGGCAGCCTGTTCTGGCCGCGCCGGTTGGCGCCGGTACTGCTCGATGCCGCCGGCAAATGGTTTGTCTCGGCGTCCAGCTACAGCCAGAAATTCCTTTCGCGCAACGTGCAGACCGATGAAGTGAGCGCCCTGCGCTCGGCCATGGTCGCGACCTTCAACAGCCTGGAACTGATGATTGGCCAATTGAGCCATGAAGGTGCCCGGCCACAGACGGTGCGCAATGCCAAGGAACTGCGCGGGCGGATGATCCACCTGCTGCCGGTGGTCGACGCCTTGGATGATGCGCTTTACGCCCTGGAGCGGCGCACGCCGGAGTTGGTCGCGCGCTTCCAGCCGTTGCTGGCGGCGACCCAGTCCTGGCTGGAAAGCACCGCCCAGAGCGCGCCGCACGAACACTGGCAAGCCCTGCGCGCCCAGATCGACAGCCTGCAGCCAGGCCCCGTCGAACTCGATGACCGCCGGCAACTGCTGTTCTCCAACGCCCTCTATCGCCTCGGCGAGTGGGTCGACCTGTGGCAGGACCTGCGCAGCCTGCAGGAGGCCATCCAGTGCGACAGCCAGGACAGCTGGCGCGCGGTCTATCGCCATTGGCGGCTGGCGCGCCTGTCGCCGTTCATCGACCGTGGCCTGATGCTCTATTCGGCCGGCACCGCGGTGCTGGCCATTGCCGTGGCCTCGGTGCTGTGGATCCTCACCGGCTGGGCTGACGGTGCCAGTGCGGTGATCCTTGCCGCCGTGGCCTGCAGCTTTTTCGCCGCCATGGACGACCCCGCGCCGCAGATCTACCGGTTCTTCTTCTGGACCGCGCTGTCGGTGATCTTCGCCAGCCTTTACCTGTTCGTGGTGCTGCCCAACCTGCACGATTTCCCGATGCTGGTGCTCGCGTTCGCCGTGCCGTTCATCTGCGTCGGTACCCTGACGCTGCAGCCGGCGTTCTACCTCGGCACGTTGCTGACCATCGTCAACACCTCCTCCTTCATCAGCATTTCCAGCGCCTACGACGCGGACTTCCTGAATTTTGCCAACGCCAACCTGGCGGGGCCGGTGGGCCTGCTGTTCGCCTTCGTCTGGACCCTGGTGGTCCGGCCTTTCGGTACCGAACTGGCGGCCAAGCGCCTGACCCGTTTCAGTTGGCGCGACATCGTCCGCCTGACCGAGCCGGCCACCCTGGCCGAACACCGGCAGATGGGGGTGCGGATGCTCGACCGGCTGATGCAGCACCTGCCGCGCCTGGCCATGACCGGCCAGGACACCGGTGCCGCGCTGCGCGAGTTGCGCGTGGCGCTGAACCTGCTTGACCTGCTGGCCTATACCCCACGTGTTTTGGGTGTGGGCAACGTGTTGCTCAAGCAGGTGGTGGAAGAGGTCGGCGAATATTTCCGCGCCTGTCTCAAGGCTCGCGAACGCCTGCCGGCACCCGCGCCCCTGTTGATGACGCTGGACCGCACGCGTCGGGCCCTGAGTTCCCAGGGGCTGGACGACGGCGAAACCCGCCGACACCTGCTGCACGCGCTGAGCGGACTGCGCCTGGCATTGCTGCCCGGCGTGGAGTTCGTCGACAGCGGCGACCAGTCGGACAACGTGCCCTATGGGATCAATGGAGTGCCGTTATGATCGGTGACGTGGATATCAGCGGGGTGTTCCTGCCCACCCTACTGGTGCTGATGGGCATCACCTATGGCTTGTACCTCGTGGTGCACGGGTTGTTGACGCGCATCCACTTCTATCGCCTGGTCTGGCACCGGGCATTGTTCAACGTCGGTCTCTACGCTTTGTTGCTGGGCGTTGTGGATTCGTTCAGTCGATACCTGATGACATGAAAAAACCTCTATTGACCATTGGCCGCGTGGTCCTGACCTTGCTCGTGGTGGCCTTCGCCTGTCTTGTGATCTGGCGCATGGTGATGTACTACATGTTTGCCCCCTGGACCCGTGACGGGCATATCCGTGCCGATATCGTGCAGATCGCTCCGGACGTTTCCGGGTTGATCCAGCAGGTCCAGGTGCGTGACAACCAACCGGTCAAGCGTGGCCAGGTGCTGTTCAGCATCGACCAGGACCGCTTCAAGCTGGCGCTGCGCCAAGCCCAGGCGGCGGCCGCCGATCGCCAGGAAACCCTGGCCCAGGCCCAGCGCGAGTACAAGCGCAACCGTGGCCTGGGCAACCTGGTGCCGGGCGAGCAGTTGGAAGAAAGCCAGTCGAAGGTGGCGCGCGCCGAGTCGGCCCTGGCCGAAGCCCGGGTGGCGGTGGACGCTGCGCAACTGAACCTCGATCGTTCGGTGATCCGCAGCCCGGTGGACGGCTATGTCAACGACCGCGCCCCGCGTGATCGGGAATTCGTCACTGCCGGCCGCCCGGTGCTGTCGGTGGTGGACAGCGCCTCGTTCCATATCGACGGCTACTTCGAGGAAACCAAGCTCGACGGCATTCATGTCGGCCAGCGCGTGGATATTCGCGTGATCGGCGACAACGCCCGCTTGCGGGGTCATGTCGAAAGCATCGTTGCCGGTATCGAGGACCGTGACCGGACCAGCGGCTCGAACCTGCTGCCCAACGTCAACCCGGCCTTCAGTTGGGTGCGCCTGGCCCAGCGCATTCCGGTGCGGATTGCCTTCGACGAGGTGCCGGAGAACTTCCGCATGATTGCCGGGCGTACGGCGACCGTCTCGATCATCGACGACGCGAAGGACTCGACCAAGTCGCCAGCCAAGCCCGAGGTCGTGCAATGAAACCGCTGGCGAAAGTCACCACCCTGGGTCTGGGCCTGTTGCTGTCGGCGTGCTCCATGGTCGGTCCGGATTATCACCTGCCGAGGGATTCGGCCATGCAGCGCAAGGACCTGCAGGGCTCGATCGCTGGCGAGAGCGATAACGTCGTTTCGGCCCCGGTGCCGGCCGACTGGTGGCGTCTTTACCAGGCTCCCCAACTGAATGAACTGGTGCGCCAGGCCCTGGCTTCCAACACCGACCTGCGCGTGGCCGCAGCCAGTCTGGCGCGGGCCCGTGCCCAGGTGGAAGAGGCCGAAGCCGCCGGTGGTTTCAGCGCCGGGATCAAGGCTGGCGCGCAGCGTTTGCAGGAGTCCGGCCAGGCCTTCCTGTTGGCCGAGAAGGTACCGGTGGCGAACGTCGCTGACATCTCGCTTTCCGCGTCCTACCAGTTCGACCTGTGGGGCACCCTGCAGCGGGGCATCGAGGCGGCCAAGGCCAATGCCGATGCTACCCAGGCGGCGGGCGATGTGGCGCGGATCACCCTGGTTGCCGATGTGGTGCGCTCCTACACCCAGGTTTGCGCAGCCAACGAAGAACGTGAGATCGCTGAGCATTCCCTCGACCTGCAAGCCGAGAGCACCGAGCTGACCAAACGCCTGCGCGATGCCGGGCGTGGCGACGAAACCCAGGTCACCCGCTCGCAAACCCAGTTCAAATCCCTGCGCGCCGAGCTGCCGCGCTACACGGCGGCGCGCCAGGCCGGCCTGTATCGGCTGTCGATGTTGCTGGCCAAGCCGGTCGACCAACTGCCGGCCGGTGTCGCCGATTGCGCGGCGCTGCCGCATATCGCTCAACTGCTGCCAGTGGGCGACGGCGCCGAACTGCTCAAGCGCCGTCCGGATATCCGCCAGGCCGAACGCCGGCTGGCGGCGGCGACTGCCGGGATCGGCGTCGCTACCGGCGAGCTGTACCCGAACATCAGCATCGGCGCGACGGTGGGCACGGTCGGCTTCGCCAAAGACCTCGGCGAGCCGTCGACCAACCGTTGGGGCTTCGGCCCGGCGATCAGTTGGACGGTACCGACCAACGGCGCTCGCGCGCGTATCCGCGAAGCCGAAGCCACCACCCAGGGCGTGCTGGCGCATTTCGACGGCGTGGTGCTCAACGCCATCCGCGAGACCCAGACCAGCCTGGCCCAGTACACCGCGCAACTCGACCGCCGCGATGCCCTGGCCGATGCCGAGCAGTCGGCCAAGCTGGCCGCAGAGCAGACGCACCGCTTCTTCGCCGCCGGCCGAGCCTCGTTCCTCGCCGACCTGCAGGCCACCCGTACCTACACCGATGTGCGGGCGCAGTTGGCTTCGGCCAACACCCAGGTGGCGATGAGCCAGATCGATCTGTTCCTGGCATTGGGCGGTGGTTGGGAAAGCGGACGAACGCCACCTGCGGCACCGACGAAACCCTGACTCCGTTGCTATGCTCTGAAGTATCGGCTGGCCGCCGTCGTTTCGGGGCTTCGGGTGAATCTCCCCATGCGGCCTGCGTGGCCTGATGGGGATTCTAATAATGAAAAACCCTTATGCTCCCGGTTTCTGGTGTGCGGTGGTCGTCCTCGTGCTGCTGTCGGCGGTGTACTTCTATGGCGTGATGCTTGCCCACCAGATCGACAAGGCGCTGGTGTTCCTCGACAGCGTCAGTGCGCTGATCGCGGTGATGTCAATCGTGGTGGTGGCCTGGGCCAGTTACCAGAGCCAGCAGATCAAGAAGCGACAGCTGTCACAGAGCAAGACCCTGGTCCTGGTCTGGGACACCAAGGTCGCCCTGCGTCGGGTCGAAACCGTGTTCGACCGCTATTTCTGGGGCAGTTACTGGCAGCCCGGGCGGACATTCCAGGAAGTCATGGGCGAGCTGACCGGCACGCCGCTGGAGAAAAGCCTGGAAACCCTGAAAAGCCAATGCCTGAAACTCGACCGCGAAGTGGCCCATGACGAGCGCCACTGGCTGAACAATGCCCGTGAACTGGCCGATGTCGCCAGTGCCATGGCCCGCGAGCGTTATCTGCTGGACGTCTGCGATCCGCGCAACGACTCGGCGGACGGTGTGGTGATCAATCGCGACTTCGAGGCCATGGTGTACACCTGGACCGTGCGGCTGAAGACCTTCGACCACCAGTTGGACGATATGGAAACACAATTCTCCTGAGTGTATACCGGCCTGGAACCGGGGCTTCGGCCTGAGGTCCATCCTACCGCTGCCCGGCGAACCGCTAGGGCGGCGCGTGTCTTTCCGCGTATTTTGCTTTCTGCGTCACAGGCCGGTGCCGGAACGGCAGGTGCACCCGTCTTGGTGCAAATGCTACTCTGCGCGCTTTCGGGGCGCCGTCGAGCCGAACCCGGTCAAGGGTTCAGGGAAGACCAGCACTGTTCAACACAACGGATATCTGATCGGGTCAATTCATGAATAAATCAGCAGGCGTGCTGTTAGGGTTTGTCGTCGTGGTCGGTGCCTTGAGCACTGCCGGGGCGTGGTACACCGGCAATCAGCTGGAAGGGGTACTCAATTCCTCGATCCAGGACGCCAACGCCCAACTCAAGACTTCCATGAGCAGTGGCGGCGCCAGTGCGAGCATCGAGCTGGTATCGCTGGAGCGCAATCTGTTCACCAGCACCGCGCATTACCGGCTCAAGCTGCAGAATCTGCAGCTCAGCGAAGGGAACAAGGACGTCGAGCTGCTGTTCGTCGACCATATCGAGCACGGCCCGCTGCCGTGGTCGCGGCTCAAGTCGTTCAAGCTGATGCCTGTGCTGCTCAACAGCAACTATGAGCTGGAAAAGAACGACCTGACCGCCAAGTGGTTTGATGCCGCCAAGGGCGCCGCGCCGCTCAAGGGCACGGTCGCGCTGAGTTACGACCGTTCGATCGACGGCAACCTCGAACTGATCCCACTGGATTTCGCCCCGGACGACAAGAGTTCGGTGAAGTTTTCCGGGCTTAACCTGAACCTGGCCGGCACCGAAAAGGCAGCGAAAATCAAGGTCAATGGCTACATGAACAGCCTGAAGATTTCCGCGCAGTCCGAAGAGAACGGCCCGGTATCGGTCGAATTGGGTGGCCTGACCCTGGCCAGCGACTTGAGCAAGAGCGACTTCGGTTTCTATCTGGGCGGCAACACCCTGGAACTGAGCAACGCCAAGATCACCTACGGTGAGCAACCTGCGGTGGTGACGGTCAAGGACTTCGAACAGAAAGACGCCCTGGAAGCCACCGGTAACGTCCTGGCTGGTCGTCTGGACTACACCGTTGGCGACATCGGCTACAACGGCAAGTCGGTCGGTAGCGCGAAAATGAACCTGAGCGCGAAGAACCTGGATATTCCGGCGATCCGTTCCCTGACCGAAATGTACCAGGCCGAGCTGAAGGCCATGCAACACGCCACCGCCGAGGGTGAGGATGTGCCGCCGGTGCCTGAGCTGAGCGCCGAGCAGCAGATCAAGGCCCAGGCCGACATCAAGCAACTGCTGGCCGGCAAGCCGCAGATCGCACTGGAAAACTTCTCGTTCAAGACCGCCAATGGCGAGAGCCGTTTCAACCTGCAGGTGAACCTGGACAACCCGTCGTCCACGCAATTGCCGCCACTGGAACTGGGCAAGCAACTGGTGTCGCAACTGGACGCCAAGCTGTCGCTGTCCAAACCGATGATCGCCGACCTGGCCGGTGTGCAGGCGCAGCTCGAAGGCCAGACCGATCCCAAGCAGATCGCCCAGCAGGCGTCGATGGCCAGTGAAATGGCCGGTACCATGGCGGTCTCCACCGAGATGGCAACCATCGAGGGTACGGATATCGTTTCCAAGCTGCACTACGCTGCGGGCCAGGTGGAATTAAACGGGCAGAAAATGCCGGTCGAAGACTTCATCGTCCTGATCATGTCCAAGGCCGGTGGCCTGGGCGGTGCGGAAGCGGCCGAGTAACGCTGCGAGCCTGGCATCGGTCGTCCTGACCGATGCCTGCTCTCGCGATTGCATCCGCAGGTGATCCGCTTGCCGTCAGGCGAGGACTGCAAACCCTGCTGAGGTTCGTCAGGCTAACTATCTAACGCCTGCACCCGGCGGGTCGCGCTTTAGGCTTTTACCTTTTTCCATGGAAAGAGGGAAAGCTCATGGAGCGTGTTCCGCAGGGTACGGCGAGTGCCGATCGAGCGGCGATTTTGCCCGCGCCCGACGCCGTGCTGCTCAAGCATTTCGACGAGAAACTGCTCGCCTATCTCGCTGCATCGCCGCATCCCAGCCTGTCGCTCAATCGGCTGCAGGCGGCACTGGCGCGTGGCCTCGACAGCCAGCGCCAACTCAGCAAGCTGCTGGGGCGTGCGCCACGGATCGCCGTGGTCCTCGAGCAGATCCTCAACGAAACCTTCGGGCATGATCCGCATCGGCTGCTGTTCACCCCACCGCCAGGCGGCAATCGCCAGGGGCTACGCACCTTGGTGCAGGTCGCCCTGTCGCTGTTGCGTAATCCCTTCCTGGCCCTGGAAACGGGCGTGGAACTGAGCCTCTCCGATAGGGCGGACAGCCCGCTGGCCTGGACGCCAGCCCAGGTGTTGCAGCGCCTCAAGCGCTTGGGGCTGGCCTCGCGGATCACGATGGCCCTGGATGACTACTGGCAACTGCCGGCCGATGGCAGCCACCTCTCGCGCCGCGATCGCCTGGTCGAACTGCACAGGTTGCTGTTTCACGACAAGGTCTTGCTGGCCCACGGCCTCGGTGTGTTGTCCTCCGCGGCGAGCGGGATGCTGATGGGGCTGCTGGAGGCGCCGACGGCCGAGGCCCGGGCGCGGGCCGGCGGGCGCTGGGCCCAGTTGGTGGTGTCCGGGCTGGTCTGGCCCGGGCTCGGCCAGGTCGCGCCGGTGGTCAGTGGGGCCCTGCATGTGTGGCGTGCCGACAATGACATGCGGGGCCGCCAGGTGGTCTTTGTGCCGGGATTCGCCGAGGAGTTCTTCGAGTTCGCCAACCTGGCCGAGTTGCAACGCGAACTGCCGCGGCACCTCAATGCGCCGGGAAACTATCGGCTCTGGCAGTTGCTGCCGTTGCAAGAGCGTCATCACCTGTTCGGTCAGACCGACACGGCGGCCCTGGCCTACGGTTTCCAGGCATGCGCGAGCCTCCCCGACGACGCCCTGGCCCACAGCGCCCTCGGCCGGCTGGATACGCAACTGGCCAATGAATGGGCCGGCGCCTTGCTGCTCAATGCGGCGTACATGCTGCCGGAACGCTTGACCGACGCCGAGCGCCTGACCCCATCGCAGGCAGTGGAGGCAATGCAGGCCGGACGTTCCGCGTTGACCTACCTGCCGGCCCTCAAGCCGCTGCTCGCGCGATGGTTGCGCCGCGATGAGCAGTATCGGATGTTGGAGATCACCTTTGGCAGCCTGGCCGCCGATATTCCCCAGCGCATGCGTCAGAGCAAGGTTCGGCGTCAGGAGCGGGGGCTGCTCAAGCTGCTCGAGCAACAGACGACGCAGGTCGGGGCGTCGCAGCAGAGCGTCCTGCTGGATGATCATGAACCGTGGCTGAAGCAGGCGGCCCTCGTCCGTGAAATGCTTCAGGGCCGCGACGACTATTCCCGAGCGGACTTCTGGAGCACCCAGGACGAGCAGGGCGTCGAGCTTGCCGAGCGGTTGTTCAAGGTGCGCTGCCAGGCTCTGCTGTACGAGGCGCGCATGCAACGTCAGCTCGGGTTGATCGAGCAGCCCGAGCTGGAGCGTCTGCTCGAGGTATTGCCGGCGCTGTCGTCGGTGGCGCCGCGCCGCGCGCCCGACACCCGTATAGCCAGCCTCTGTGTCGGGCCAGAGGCGTCGTCCTGGACGCTGACCGGCGCCTGTGTCATCACCACTCGCCAGGCACTGGCGGATCGAACGTTGAATACCCCAGCCTTGTTGTTCGTGCCGGGACGGCTGGGTGGCCTTGAGGCGTTCAGCAACCTCGAAAGCCTGTCGCAGCAGGTGGGCTTTACCTTGCTCGCCGCGGAAGGCGAAACCCTCTGGCCGCTGGTGGCCCGCGATCAGCGGGCTGCACTGCGCGACTGGCTGCGCCAGTTACCGGCGGAGGGGCGAGTGGCGGTGCATTATCGGCCCGTCACGGCCGATGCCCTGCGAGAGGGAGTGCAACAGCAGATTCAGCAGCACCTGCGCATCTGTCGGGCGATCGAGGGCGGCTTGCGACCTTTCTCGGAGATCGCCGATGCCCGTGGTTCCCTGCAAATGCTCGCCCATGAGTTGGAGCAGAGCCTGGTCGTCCCCGGGCACGATGCCCGCGAGCAGGCGTTGGACAACCTCGCGGCCCTGCAATTCGCTACCGCGCAGGCCCGCGAACTGCCTGCTTGGTTATCTGACGCGGCGCTGGCGGTGCGTCGGCAGTATGCGCGTCTGCTCGCTCGCCACCAGCAAAGCCTGCAGGCCCTGGAGCGTCGGCTGGAGCGGCAGTTGCCGGACCTGGACGATTTCGCCCGGGGAAAAATCATCGAGCGGCTAAAGCAGGATGGCCTTTATCCGGGACTGGATGTCGATAGCCCGCTGTTCGACCTGCCCGACAGTGTCGAGCGGGTATGGAGCCCGCACCCTGAGCAGCCGGTGGGTGGCTCTGGGCCGAAGACGGTGGTCAGCGAACGGCACCGGACCTACAGCTTCCTGCAACTGGCCCTGGAGAACCTCGACCCGCAACTCCCGGGAACCCGTCGCCGGCTGGAATATGGGCGGATCCTGGACAGCACCTGGGAGTCGCGCCTGACGCCCGATTATCTGATCTCGACGATTTTCGCGTTGGACCTGGGCGGGCAGTACGACACGCTGATTCAGCGCGCCTTCTACGGCGTCGACGATCCCCGGCGCGAAGCGCTGCCGCTTCTGGAGCGGGCGCTGCTGTATCGATTGGTCCGGCAACGTGCCCGGTTGGAGTTGTTCAGTGCCCGGCAACAGGGGTTGGGTGAGCAGGCCGCGCAGTTGTTCGAGCAGGCCCTGGGTGGCGAGTCCGTCACGCCGTCGCCTGGTGAGCGCCTGGCGATCGAACTGTACTTCGTCACCTTCGCAGGTCGGGCCTTCGCTCGCGCCCGGCATGTGGGCAATGCGGTGGCGATTCACGACAAGGTCTCCGGGCTGACGCTGCTCTATCTGCCTGGTGCGCCCCATGCCCAGGTCCTGACGCAATACCCGGACCTGCAGGCGGCGCAGCGCGCTCTGGTCGATCGCGAACTGGCGTCGCAGCGGGTGACGGATATCGTGCAGCGGTTGGCGGCGGGCTGGGCCGAGGAGGTCATTGAGGAGTACCCCGCCGAACTGTCATCGGCGCAGGACTGCCCGCAGTCGGGCCCTGTCGCGGCAGCGGTTTCCTCGTCGATGAGTCCGCTGTTGGCGGTCAGCTCCGGCTGGCTGTTCAAGGTGGTCAGGAGCTGGTGGACCAGCGAACCGGAGCAGGCCGTGCCAAGTCCGCAGGCATTGGAAAAGGAAGTCCGCCGCGAGATCGCGCAGAACCCCGAGCAGTGGCTGCACCTGGAAAAGACCACGCGCACGGACCTGTCGCTGATCCTCGCTCATGCCTTTGTGCTGCGGGCGCAACTGCGGGCCAGGGCTGTCTCGAATTCCGCGCGACAGTTGTCGCAACAGCGCGAGGTCCTCGCACGGGAACAACGTACCACCTTCTGGCTGAGGGTGCTGTCGGTGATGCCGGTCGCCAGTATTGGTGTCAATGTTCATGAAACGGCGGTGGCCTTGCGTCAGTTCCACCGCAGCGGCGATCTGCGTGATGCGTTCGAACTGTTCAAGGCGGCGCACATGACCCTGGCCGACATTGCCCTGACCCTCTACCCGGCGGGCTGGGCCGCGCGGCCGGCGCGAGTGGCCAGTGGTGCCGGGGCGCGTGCGGTGCTCAGGAGCATCAGCCGACGACGCACGCTGTATCACAAGGGCGCGGCGGCGTTGAAAAAGCGCGATCCGCCAACCCGGCCCGAGCCCTTGCTGCAGGGGTACGCAACGACCCTCTCCGACGACGACGCGGTGGCCCTGCGTGGGCCGATCAACGCCGGCAGTCAGGTGAAAAACGGCGTGCAGTTCATCAGCGATGGTCGCCAGCACTACGAGGTCTATCGGCCCAAGGGCGAAAGCGCCTTGCGCCTGAAGAAAACCGCCGAGCAGGAGAATGAATTGATCCTGCATATTCGCGAGCCTGGCGAGCACCTGTTGCGTGCCGATGCACCCGAGCCGCAGCCCGGCCCCAGTCGTGCGGCCTATCACCGTCCCTGGGTGCAGGCTGCCGAGCCGGCGCCCACGGTGGCTCCGGTATCAAGGTTGGCGTGGATGAGCCGCCGACCGGCAACGGCGCGTACGCACTGGAAGGCCTGGGGCCTGGCTCTGGAAGACAGCGATGTCATCGAGTTGTCGGCGGACAAGGGCCTGTATCGCTACCGCGACAGCGACGTTCGTCTGCTGAAGCTCGATGGGCATTATTTCGAACTGCTTGCCGAGGGTTCCGACATCGATCCCGAGATCGTGTTCATCCGGCGTCCCGGTGCCTTGGCCGAGCTGGCGCTGAGTGATTTCGAGCACTGGTGGTCGCACCTGGACCAGCAACCGCTGCCGGCCACCTTCGACCCGCAGACTCGGCTGTGGACGCCGCGCGAGTCGTTGTTCGATGTGCCCGCAGAGCGCTCGCTCGCCACGATTGCACCGGGAATGACCGCTGACAGCCGGACACTCACGCTCAATCGGCTGGTCGAGCGTGCCGACACAGCAGGCACCGCCACCACCGCCAGCCGCATGGTCGCGCTCAGGCGCACGCTGGAAACCTGGGAAACCCGAGGCCTGGACCTGCACGTGCTGTTCCGGGAACTCGACGACCGGCCCATTCGGAATCCGTTTCGCATCGGTGCCCCGGGCAGCGCGGGCTTTTCCCGACTGGATTTCGACCCTGGCCACGTGATCAATCCGCGCTTCTTCGACATCGAGGGGCGGCACCGTATCCAGGACCTGTCGCTGCATACCGAGCGCGCCGTCAAAGACATTCTGCGGCGTCACGGTTTTGTCGTGACCGAGATCCCCAAGGCCCGCTCCTACCTCTCGGTCAATCTCGACTGCGTGCATCCGAGTTCCGAGCATCACTACTTCATCCATCTCAAGTGGACCAAGGGCAACTCGGTGGTGCTGTTCAGCTCCCCGCGATCGCCGTTGCAACTGACCGATAGCTGGCTGCGCCGGCTGGTCGATACCCGCTCGACCAGTCACAGCGCCCTGCTGCAACCGGCCAGGGTGGCGCTCGAAGAGGGGCGGCTGGTGAAGCTGGTGGCGGGCCTGCAGCGGGTGCCGGGGTCGCAGCGGATCGTGGTGTTTTTTATTCGGGTAGCGTGAGTGTCGGTTGCCCTGGTCCGGTTGCTCGATTGTGCGCAGCAGTGGACCAAGGCGGCTGCACCCCACTCGATGGAGCGCGGTACCGTGAACAGACTGATGCGGTGCTCACGCGTTTCTACTGCATGAAGGACTCCGGGTTTTCTTGCCAGGTAACAGGGAACTCTGCAAGGTTGGTCGTATCAATCAGTCAGCGGTTTGCGAGGGTCGTCGATAAAAACTCAGGGATGGAGAACAACAATGAACAACAGGAACAACGTCAATCAGGCACGTCATGGCCATCGGGTTGCGGTCGTACTGTTCGCGACCCTGGGGCTTGGTGGCTGTGCCTCGTCGATGTCCACCACCGGCGAGCCGGGGGTGAAGATGGGCGATAGTTATCCACAGGTGCTCGCGGTGGTGAGCCGTAACAATACCGTGACCAAGGAGGTCAAGGGAGAGGGGCTCAGGGCCGAGGGCTACTCGCCGACGTTCAAGGATTGTCGCATCAAGTACTTCATCTTTCAGGGCGCCAATGGCTTGCAGCGCGTGAGCTTCGAACCGGCACCGCAACTGTCCGTCACCCAGAACTGCCGTCAGCCCTGACAGGCCTGTCTTTCTCAAACTTGTTCACGAGCTGAAGAGTGACGCTCGGCGATCCGCCCTATGAGCTGAGCGCCACAGGCCATGAACAGGCTCTCAGCGAGTCGATTGCCCATGAAAATTCTACGTGTTGCCCCCGCCATGCTACTGGTGGTGCTCGGCGGTTGTGGCCAGGTATCCAATATCCGTTCGTTCTCGACCGCCTATACCTCACCGCAAGCGGGGGAAACGGCCCGGCTACGTGTCGTCAGTGACGGTATGGTGCGTGCGGTGCCTGGACGCAACTGCCTGGACTGGACGAGCCCAGGTGCCGGTGTCATGGTTTCGGCGCAGTCAGGCTTCACTGATCGCAACGGTGAGCGTCTGGGGATGCCAGGTATGGCACCACGCTCGGCGGATGCGGTCTCGTCGGAGCTGGTTATCCCGGCGAACAAGCCCATTGCGTTTCATTACCTGGCGCAACAGCGTTATGCCCGGCAGTGCTTCAATACCCTGAGCTTCGTGCCCCGTCCCGGCGTGGATTACCAGCTGCAGGCAACCATGGCCGGCGGCTGCCGGATTGAACTGGATGAACGGCGCGCAGGTGAGGAGTGGTTGCAGATCGTCGATGCGACGCAGACGGCGAAAGCGTCGATGTGCAATGTGATGGATAATTTCTAGAGGCGGGGTTGTACGAAGCCTGAAAATTTTCCTATCGCAAGGGATTTGCCCTGTCACCCTTTGGCACAAAGGCTATGCCTTGGGGCAGCTTGCATCCCCTAGGTGCAGGGCCCTATAGTTCCAGCCATCGCTGACACATCAGCGAGCGGATTTGGCGATCCGGATCAAGTTAGGCGCAGAGGCGTCATGTCTTTTCGTGGCGGCTGTGCGCGGGAGGCTTTCGAGTCTGCCGAGTGACCTATTTTCGGATCGCCAATTCAGGAGTCGCGCAACATGGCGCAATACATTTCGCTGCAAACCAATCTCCCTTCTCAACCTGTGCTTTTGATCGATAGCCACCTTCCCCTGGTCCAATTGCTCGATTGTGCGCAGCAGCGGATCAAGGCGGGTACCGACCTGCTGGAGAGCATCACGTCCGTCAGCATCACAGGCCTTGAGGATAACGATCTGTACCGGTTTACCAGTGCGGCGTATCTGTTGCTTCGGGAAGGAGCGCAGTTGCTGGAGGCGGTGAGAGGTCGGATGGACGAATAAGGCCGCCTGGCGAATGAAGAGTCGCGTGCAGTGCCTACTGGAGCGGCTCTTTCAATGAACTCGCCACACGTTCTGGACGCTCACGAATGACGAGCGACCTTGACCTTGAAAGGGTGAAATCGTAGCCTTTCATTCAAGAGAGTGCTGGTGCGCCGGCTGAGTTTCAAGTTATCCGGGCGAGTGCTTTCTTTGCTTCTTCAGGCCGCTTAAAGCGGCCTTTATTTTGTCTGGCGTTTAGGTTTGATCCTGTCACCTTTGGGCACAATAGAGTAAAGCTCCGCTTTGGGTTTTCGAGCTGTGAGCTCAAAAATCGCCTCATCCATCATCACCTCATTACCGTACCCGTCCTGTGTTTGGTCCCGGAATGAGGTGGTGCGGCTGGATGACCATGCGTGATCGGGGGAAAGTGTCAGAAAGAAGCTCGGTAGTGAAATCCCGACGCTGAAAACAAAAATGCCCCGGATCGACGATCCGGGGCATTTTTGTTGAAGATGGCGCACTCGGCGGGATTCGAACCCACGACCCCTGCCTTCGGAGGGCAGTACTCTATCCAGCTGAGCTACGAGTGCTTGTGCGGGCGCCATCATACCTATCTCGACCCTAGGCGTCCACGGTGGTTTTCAGCCGGAGACTTTACGTCGTCCCCGTGGTGCATTTTCCTGCCTCTGCCACTCCTTGCGCCCGGCTAGAGCGTCTTCTGGCGCTTTGGCGCAACGGATTCATGGTTTTTCTGCTGCGCATTGGCCAGGGTTTTCCGGGTCGCCGCTGCCTTCCCATGCACCATCAGACCCGAAGGGACGCTGATCAGAAAATCCCTGCCAAGTGTCGGTTCTCGTTCTTTTTTTCGAACAGACTATTGTCCTTTAACCCCATTGATCCTAGGATTCGTTTGAGATTTCAAACGCTCCTGTCTGGGTGCTGAACCGCACGGCTCTCTTCTGTGCGCTATTTATGTGCTTCGGCCCGGTGAATGAACTTCCTGACGGCAGCCCCCAAGGCGCCTTTCTACAATCAATAAAACGCTGCGCGCACGCGCGGTGCTGTTAAGGAAAGCCATATGCAGCTCAAAGATAGCCAGTTGTTCCGCCAGCAAGCCTTTATCAACGGGGCTTGGGCCGACGCGGACAATGGTCAGACGATCAAGGTCAACAACCCGGCCACCGGCGAAATCCTGGGTACCGTGCCGAAGATGGGCGCTGCCGAAACCCGCCGTGCCATCGAAGCCGCCGACAAGGCGCTGCCGGCCTGGCGCGCGCTGACCGCCAAGGAGCGTTCGAACAAACTGCGTCGCTGGTTCGAACTGATGATCGAGAACCAGGACGACCTGGCACGGCTGATGACCCTCGAGCAGGGCAAGCCGCTGGCCGAAGCCAAGGGCGAAATCACCTACGCCGCGTCCTTCATCGAGTGGTTCGCCGAAGAAGCCAAGCGCGTCTATGGCGACGTGATTCCCGGCCACCAGCCCGACAAGCGCCTGATCGTGATCAAGCAGCCGATCGGCGTGACTGCAGCGATCACCCCGTGGAACTTCCCGGCCGCGATGATCACCCGTAAAGCCGGCCCGGCCCTGGCCGCCGGTTGCACCATGGTGCTCAAGCCCGCTTCGCAGACCCCGTTCTCGGCCCTGGCCCTGGCCGAGCTGGCCCAGCGTGCCGGCATTCCGCAAGGTGTGTTCAGCGTGGTCACCGGCAGCGCCGGCGAAGTCGGAGGCGAGCTGACCAGCAACCCGATCGTGCGCAAGCTGTCCTTCACCGGCTCGACCGAAATCGGTCGCCAACTGATGGCCGAATGTGCCAAGGACATCAAAAAGGTTTCCCTGGAGCTGGGCGGCAACGCGCCGTTCATCGTGTTCGACGACGCCGACCTGGATAAGGCCGTCGAGGGCGCGATCATCTCCAAGTACCGGAACAACGGCCAGACCTGCGTCTGCGCCAACCGCCTGTACGTGCAGGAGGGTGTCTACGATGCCTTCGCCGAGAAACTCAAGGCGGCGGTCGCCAAACTGAAGATCGGCAACGGCCTGGAAGAGGGCACCACCACCGGTCCCTTGATCGACGAGAAAGCCGTGGCCAAGGTCAAGGAGCACATCGCCGATGCCCTGAGCAAAGGCGCCACTGTGCTGACCGGCGGCAACGCGATGGAAGGCAACTTCTTCGAACCGACCGTACTGGTCAACGTGCCGAACAACGCTGCCGTGGCCAAGGAAGAAACCTTCGGGCCGCTGGCGCCGCTGTTCCGTTTCAAGGACGAAGCCGACGTCATCGCGATGTCCAACGACACCGAGTTCGGCCTGGCTTCCTACTTCTACGCCCGTGACCTGGGCCGCGTGTTCCGCGTGGCCGAGGCTCTGGAATACGGCATGGTCGGCGTCAACACCGGGCTGATCTCCAACGAAGTCGCGCCGTTTGGTGGCATCAAGGCTTCGGGCCTGGGCCGTGAAGGTTCCAAGTACGGCATCGAAGACTACCTGGAAATCAAATATCTCTGCCTGGGCGTCTGACCCGGTCGGATGGTTCGGCGACAGGGGCACGAGAGCGTTGTCCCTGTCGCGTTTCAAATGTCATTCCCCATGTGGCCGGAACGCTGTGCCAGTCGATCATCGTATGCTGGTGCAGTGCTTTCCCTGCCGCGTCATCCTTGAACCACGCCGCCCGATGAGCGGTGAATGAGGACAATATGAGCAAGACCAACGAATCCTTGATGCAACGCCGCCAGGCTGCCGTTCCACGCGGCGTCGGCCAGATCCACCCAATTTTCGCCGAGTCGGCGAAGAACGCCACCGTGACCGACGTCGAAGGTCGCGAGTTCATCGACTTCGCCGGCGGTATCGCCGTGCTGAACACCGGCCACGTGCACCCGAAAATCATCGCCGCAGTGACTGAGCAGTTGAACAAGCTGACTCACACCTGCTTCCAGGTCCTGGCCTACGAGCCATACGTGGAACTGTGCGAGAAAGTGAACGCCCGCGTTCCCGGCGATTTCGCCAAGAAAACCCTGCTGGTCACCACCGGTTCCGAAGCGGTGGAAAACGCCGTGAAGATCGCCCGTGCCGCCACTGGCCGCGCCGGTGTGATCGCCTTTACCGGTGCCTACCACGGCCGCACCATGATGACCCTGGGCCTGACCGGCAAGGTTGTGCCGTACTCGGCCGGCATGGGCCTGATGCCCGGCGGTATCTTCCGCGCGCTGTACCCGAACGAACTGCACGGTGTGAGCATCGACGACTCCATCGCCAGCATCGAGCGCATCTTCAAGAACGACGCCGAGCCCCGTGACATCGCCGCGATCATCATCGAGCCGGTCCAGGGCGAAGGTGGTTTCTACGTCGCGCCCAAAGAGTTCATGAAGCGTCTGCGTGCCTTGTGCGACCAGCATGGCATCCTGCTGATCGCTGACGAAGTGCAAACCGGCGCCGGTCGTACCGGTACCTTCTTCGCCATGGAACAGATGGGCGTTGCCCCGGACCTGACCACTTTCGCCAAGTCCATCGCCGGTGGCTTCCCGCTGGCCGGTGTGTGCGGCAAGGCCGAATACATGGACGCCATCGCTCCGGGCGGCCTGGGCGGCACCTACGCCGGCAGCCCGATTGCCTGCGCCGCGGCCCTGGCCGTGATGGAAGTGTTCGAGGAAGAACACCTGCTGGACCGCTGCAAGGCTGTTGGCGAGCGTCTGGTCAGTGGCCTGAAGAAGATCCAGGCCAAGCACCCGGTGATCGGTGAAGTGCGTGCCCTGGGCGCGATGATCGCGCTCGAGCTGTTCGAAGACGGCGACAGCCACAAGCCGAACGCGGCAGCCGTGGCGCAGATCGTCGCCAAGGCCCGTGACAAGGGCTTGATCCTGCTGTCTTGCGGCACCTACGGCAACGTCCTGCGCGTGCTGGTCCCGCTGACCTCGCCGGATGAGCAGTTGGACAAGGGCCTGGCGATCATCGAAGAGTGCTTCGCCGAACTCGCCTGAGTCGTGATGCGTTAGACAAAAAGACCCGCTTCGGCGGGTTTTTTTGTTTCAGGATCCGCCAATCGGGGGGCCCGGTTGTATCTGGGCGGCTGTTTTGACTAATGTGTCAGGACTGCTCTCGGAGAGTGCAAGATGACTGCTTTGGATTTGCCCGCTGTACCCCGTGTATTGATTGCCGAGGCGGACCCTTGGGCACGGGACCTGTTGAAACAGGTGCTGCTGACGGTGCGTTGTGATGCGCGGCTGGAACTCTGTGCCAATGGCCAGGATGCCTTGCAGCAACTCAACGAGCAGCCCTTCGATCTGGTGATTGCCGACCGCGAGTTGCCAGGCGTCGATGGCTTGAGTCTGCTCTACAACATTCGCCAGAAAAAACGTCATCCACTGTTGCCGTTCATCCTGATCAGTTCGCGCAGCGACATCGCCAGCGTCCGCGAAGCCCTGCCGCTGCAACCGACTGCCTATCTGACCAAACCCCTCAACATGGATGGCCTGACCCAGCGTCTGCAGGATCTGCTGCTTGATGCCGGGCAGAGCGTATCCTGCGAGATTCCGGCCCTGGCGCCGGGTATGGACCTCAAGACTTTCCTCGAACGGCGACGCGAACAGTCGGATGGCGCGCCGCTGATGGCCGATGTGCAGGTTGCGGTGAAACGCAGCCTCAATCCTGCCGGCCTCGATCTCAAGCTGCTGGAGCAGGAAATCTCCACCGACCCGCAGATCACCGCGGTGCTGATCGCCGCCGCCAACAGTGCGGCGCAGCATCATGGCAGCGCGGTACAGACCCTGGCCCAGGCCCTGATGCGCCTGGGCTCGGCCCAAAGCATGAACCTGATCCTCGGCCTGAGCCTCAAGCGCAGTGCCAAGCTCAGCGACGCCGCTCTGGCCGATTACGCCGAGCGCTATTGGGGGTTGTCGCTGCACACGGCCGAGTACGGACGCACGTTGGCACGGATGTTCGATCTGGATCAGGAGCGTTGTTATTGCGCGGGGCTGTTGCACCGTCTGGGCGACCTGGCGTTGTTGCGCTGTCTGCAGGAATGGCGGCAGGCGGGTGGCGAGCTGGATGATGAGCAGATTGGTGAGTCGCTGTTTGCGCTGGGCGCCAGCTATGGTTCCGCGCTGCGTACCCGCTGGCGCTTGCCGCTGGAGCTGCGGGAGTTGATCGCGGCGATCTATCAGCTCGGTGGCGGGGTGTATTCCCGTGAAGCGCTGGCGATGAACCTGGCGGCACAACTGGCGCACCTGACGCCCAGGGAGGGCATCGAGGACGTCGCCAAGAGCCGTGCCGCGCGACTGCTCAAGATCGGCCTGGCGGACCTGACGCGACTGCGCAAGAACTGATCCTTTTTCCCTTGTGGGAGCTGGCCTGCTGGCGATAGCGATCCGAGCGTCGACCCTTTCGGTGGCGGCTACACCGCTATCGCCAGCAAGCCGGCTCCTACAGGTGCTGTGTCGCCTGTGGAGTCGGGCTACGCCAGTACGATCTACGCCAGCACGATCTGATTCTTGCCCTGGCGCTTGGCCTGATACATCGCCCCGTCCGCCCGGGCGAACAGGCTGTCGAGCAGCTCATCCTCTGCTGTCAGGTTGGTCAGGCCCTGGCTGACGGTGGTGCCGAAGTTTTCCCCTTCCTGGTTGAACGCCAGGCGCTGAATTTCCCGCTGCAGGCGCTCGGCGATCATCAGCGCCATGTCCGGGGCGCAGCCGGGCAGCAGGGCCGCAAACTCCTCGCCGCCGATACGTCCGAACAGGTCGCCGCTGCGCAGTGCCGAGCGGCCGGTTTCGGCGATCCGTTGTAGCACCTGGTCGCCTGCCGGGTGACCGTAGGTGTCATTGATCTGCTTGAAATCATCGATATCCAGCAGCAGGAACGCCAGCGGCGAACCCTGCAATCGCGCCTGTTCGAACTCGCGGTGGGCACATTCGAAGAAATGCCGACGGTTGCTGCTGCCGGTCAGTACATCGGTGGTTGCCAGGCGCTGCAGTTCGTCTTCCAGCAGCTTCTTTTCGGTGATGTCCTCGGCGATCCCGACCACGATCACCCGTTGGTCCGGCTCGGCCTGGCGGCTGATGAAGCATTTGTCACTGAGCCAGCGGATTTCACCATCGGCACTGATGATGCGGTACTCGCGGTCTTCCACCGCACCCTTTTCCAGCACCTCGGCCAGGCTGCGCTCGGCGTAGTCGAGATCGTCCGGGTAGATGCTGTTGCGCCACTCGTCGTAGTCGGCCAGCAACAGCCCGGCCGAGCGCCCGAAGATGCGCTCGTAGGCCGGGCTGACATAAAGCATCTGCCGGGCCTCCCAGTCGAAGGCCCAGAGTACGGCATTGACGCTGACCAGCAGGGAACTGAACAGTTGTTCGCGCTCGCTCAGGCGCGCGACCTCGCCCTGTGCATGCACCAGCGCAAGCAGGGTTTCAGCGGCTTCCGGCCACTGTTTGAGCAAAGACGGTTTGGGTTTTTTTATTACCATCGACACACATCTCACTGGGTGGGCCGCGCCGATACCTGGCACGACGACACTGACAAACCGCCGGGATGGCGAAGTGCATTTGAGATAGATGAATGGACGCTAAGTTCCGAACGGCGCGCCTCGTAACGAAGCGCGCCGATCAGCGGTGTTCAGGCGGCGCTGGGGCGCAGGGAGTAGGTTTTCAGCTGATTGGCAAACTCGCGCAGCGAATGAATACCGCTGGCCTCGGCTTCATGGACCCAGTCCTTGATCGCCGCGAGCATGTCGTGGCCATTCGAACTGGTCTTGACCCAGATCTGTTGCAGCGCCAGGCGTTTCTCGTAAATTACTTTCAGCGCCTGGCTGTGCTCCAGCATGCCTTCGATATGCAATTGGTGCTTGTCGTTGAGCAGGCTGGTCTCGCGCGACAGCAGGCGCTTGGCCCGGCGGAATTTCTGGCGCACGGAATGATCGACCTTGGCCAGTTCCTGCTTCACCAGCGGAGCGATCACCAGCTTGCGGTACTGGGCCATGATCTGGAAGCGGTTGTTGAGGATCGCCATCGCGGTGTCCATGTCCAGGTGGCCCTTGCCCTCGACCCGGTGGGCGATCGGCGCGACACGCTGTACCTTGGCCAGACGCAGGAAGCTGAAGACCTTGATCCAGGCCCAGCCCAGGTCGAACTCCCATGCCTTCACCGAGAGCTTGGCCGAGTTGGGATAGGTGTGATGGTTGTTGTGCAACTCTTCGCCGCCGATCAGGATGCCCCAGGGCACCAGGTTGGTGGCGGCGTCGCGGCACTCGAAGTTGCGATAGCCGATGGCATGGCCCAGGCCGTTGATCACGCCGGCGGCCCAGAACGGAATCCACATCATCTGGATCGCCCAGATGGTGATGCCGATGGCGCCGAACAGCAGCAGATCGATGACGCCCATCAGCGCCACGCCCAGCAGCTTGTAGCGGCTGTAGAGGTTGCGTTCGAGCCAGTCGTCCGGGCAGTTCTTGCCATAAATGCGCAGGGTCTCGGCGTTGCGTGCCTCGGCCCGGTACAGTTCGGCCCCGGTGCGCAGCACGGTCGAGAGGCCGAGAACCACCGGACTGTGGGGATCATCGACAGTTTCGCATTTTGCGTGATGTTTACGGTGGATTGCGGTCCACTCGCGGGTATTCTGTGCCGTGGTCAGCCACAGCCAGAAACGGAAGAAGTGCTTGAGACCGCCGTTCAACTCCAGGGAGCGGTGGGCGGAATAGCGGTGCAGATAAACCGTGACGCCGACGATGGTCACGTGGGTCATCAACAGGGTGACCGCCACCAGTTGCCAGGCTGACAGGTCAAGGAAACCGTTGTACCACATAGGCTGTATGGCCCTCGATAAAGTGAAGAACAGCAGATGCATTATCACTGAGCCACCAGAGAAAACCAGTCGCCGTTTCAGATAAGAGTGCCGGGATGTTTCTTACTCTATAATTCCGGTCGTTTTGTAGGGCAATTTGGCATTTCTAGAGGGAATTAGTACCGCTTATGGCAAGTTCATACCGCAGTGCCTTGAAGGCGGGAGTGCTGTACCTGTTGTTGTCGGTCCTCTGGATCCAGCTCAGCCAGCACGTGTTGAACCGTTTTTTCGATGAACCCGAGCAACTGGTGCATTGGCAGATCGTTCGTGGCTACCTGTGGATAAGCGTCAGTGCGGTGCTGATTTTCCTGATCCATGCGCGCTACCAGCGGTTTGCCCAGGCCGCGCGGGAGCAGCAATCCGCAGTGGCGGTCGAGGATCGCGAGCGCCTGCGTCGGGCCGCAGCGGTGTTCGACTGCACCCGCGAAGGGGTGTTGGTCACCAACCGCGAGGGCTTGATCGTCCACGTCAACCGGGCGTTCGTCGCCATTACCGGTTATCAGGAGGCCGAGGTGCTGGGCAAGCGGCCGAGCCTGTTCAAGTCCGGGCGCCATTCGGCCGAGTTCTACCAGAAGGTCTATCAGGCCCTGGACGCGAGTGGCGAGTGGAGTGGCGAGATCTGGAACCGGCGCAAGAGTGGCGAAATCTACCCGCAGTGGCAGACGATCCGGGCGGTTCGCGATGATCAGGGCCAGCTCAACCAGTATGTCGCAGTGTTTTCCGATATCACCGCGATCAAGAACTCGCAGCACGAGTTGAGCCAACTGGCGCACTACGATCCCCTGACCGGCCTGCCCAATCGCCTGTTGTTTTCCGACCGGACCTCCCAGGCCCTGGCTTCGGCGCAGGTGCACAAGCGCGGCTGCGCCCTGCTGCTGATCGACCTCGACCATTTCAAGATCATCAACGACAGCCTTGGCCACAATATCGGCGACCAGTTGCTCAAGGCGGTGGGCGAGCGCCTGCAGGGCCTGTTCGGCATCGGGATCAGCCTGGCGCGGCTGGGTGGCGACGAGTTTGCCGTGCTGGCCGAGAACTGTCCGCAGGTGGTCCAGGCGGCTGCCCTTGCCCAACGGGTGATCGAAGGGCTGAAGGAGCCGTTCCTGCTTGACGGCCACCAGCTGTTTATCAATGCCAGCATCGGCATCAGCCTGTTCCCCAGCGATGCGCTGAATGCCGAGCAATTGCTGCGCAACGCCGACTCGGCGCTGTTCAAGGCCAAGAGCGCTGGCCGCGAGGGGTACGCGCTGTACACCGAGGAGCTAACGGCCCATGCCCAACATCGGGTGGAAATGGCCGGTGAGCTGCGCCGGGCGCTGGAGCAGCATGAATTGCGGGTGTACTACCAGCCGGTGCATGAACTGCGGGGCAGTCGCCTGGTCGGGGTCGAGGCCCTGGTGCGCTGGGAGCATCCGCAGCGTGGCCTGGTTTCGCCCGGTGAATTCATTCCGATTGCCGAGCGCACCGGTTTGATCGCCGAGATCGATGCCTGGGTCATGGAACAGGCCTGCCGGCAGATGTGCCAGTGGCAGCAGGACGGCCTGGCGCTGTCGTTCATTGCGGTGAATGTCTCCAGCCGGCTGTTTGCCCGGCGCGAGCTGTACCAGCAGGTGGCCAAGGTACTGGACGACACGGGCCTGGACCCGGCACTGCTTGAGCTGGAAGTGACCGAAAGCGCGGTGATGGACGATCCCGAAGTCGCGCTGGAGCAGTTGCATCGTCTGCGTGAGCTGGGAGTGAGCCTGGCGATCGACGACTTCGGTACCGGCTATTCCTCGCTGTTGCGGCTCAAGCGTTTGCCGGTGCAGAAGCTCAAGATCGACCAGGGCTTCGTCGCCGGCCTGCCTTGGGACGAAGACGACGCGGCGATCGTGCGCGTGGTGATCGCCCTGGCGCAGAGCATGGGCATGCAGGTGCATGCCGAGGGTATCGAGCAGCAGGAACAGGCGGGTTTCCTGCTGGAGCAGGGGTGCGACCTGGGCCAGGGTTACTGGTTCGGTCGGCCGGTGCCGGCGCCCAGGCTGGATTGGCAGCATGCCCCGCAGATCTGCGCAACGGTCTGATGCAGGTGGCGCCTGTCCGGACGTTATCGCCAGCAAGCCGGCTCCCACAGGTCTTTCAGTGCCCACAAGCTCTGTCTCTGGCACAACACCCTGGAGGAGCCGGCGTGCTGGCGATCCGCCGCTATGCGGCGACCATCTTTCCCAATAGTTCTTACTTTAGTTATATCAAAATTCTTAAATAGTATTTTTAAGAATAACCGTGCCTGACTAAGATTGCCTCAACGCCAAAAAGCAGTGCCGCCACTGCCGCGGCAACTCTCATTTCAGGAGCACGACCATGAGCGCATCTCTGCGTAGCGTTGACGGCCAGGACGAAGCAACCATTCTGCGTGAGATCCAGAGCGCCTTGCGCGACCTGCGTTTTGGTGCGGTCGAGATCACCGTGCACAACGCCCAGGTGGTACAGATCGAGCGCAAGGAAAAATTCCGCCTGCAAAACCCCAGTAACAAACCCAGCTGAATCTCGCTCAGCCCTCTGAGCCATCAGAGGTCCGACGGGTCACCGGAGGGCACATTCAGCCGTGCCTCTCCAGGAATACAGCAGCGTTCAGGCGCGAATGCAGACCTGATGCGCCATAAGAAAAAAGCCAATACCTCACTTTTTTTCGGGAGCTTCACCATGTCGTCGATTCGCCGTTACGCCCTGGCTGCGCTCGCCAGCGCCGTATTTGCCGGTTCCGCCGTTGCCAAGGATTACGAACTGCTCAACGTGTCGTATGACCCGACCCGTGAGCTGTACCAGGACTACAACGCCGAATTCACCAGCTTCTGGAAACAGGCGCACCCTGGCGACAACGTGAAGATCCAGCAATCCCATGGTGGCTCCGGCAAACAGGGCCGTGCGGTGATCGACGGCCTGCGCGCCGACGTGGTGACCCTGGCCCTGGCTGGTGACATCGACGAAATTGCCAAGCTCGGCAAGACCCTGCCTGTGGATTGGCAGAAGCGTCTGCCGGACGCCAGCACGCCATACACCTCGACCATCGTGTTCCTGGTGCGCAAGGGCAACCCCAAGGGCATCAAGGACTGGGGCGACCTGATCAAGAAAGACGTGTCGGTCATCACCCCGAACCCGAAAACCTCCGGCGGTGCCCGCTGGAACTTCCTCGCCGCCTGGGCCTATGGCCTCAAGGCCGGAGGCAGCGAAGCCAAGGCCCAGGAATATGTGAAAGAGCTGTTCAAGCACGTGCCCGTCCTGGACACCGGTGCTCGCGGCTCGACCATCACCTTCGTCAACAACGGCCAGGGCGACGTCCTGCTGGCCTGGGAAAACGAAGCCTTCCTGGCCCTGAAGGAAGACGGCGGCGCCGACAAGTTCGATATCGTCGTGCCTTCGCTGTCGATTCTCGCCGAACCGCCGGTGGCGGTGGTCGACAAGAACGCCGAGAAGAAGGGCAACACCGAGATCGCCACCGAATACCTCAAGCACCTGTACAGCCCGGCTGGCCAGGAAATTGCGGCGAAGAACTTCTACCGTCCACGTGACGAGAAGGTCGCCGCCAAGTACGAGAAGCAATTCCCGAAACTGCAACTGGTGACTATCGACAAGGACTTCGGCGGCTGGAAAACTGCCCAACCGAAATTCTTCAATGACGGTGGCGTGTTCGACCAGATCTACCAGGCCCAGTGACCGGAATCGGTAACCTGAAATAAGCCAAGCCCAGGGCCCCGATAGCATTCGGGGCTTTTGTGCGTCAAAACCAAGGACTTTTATGTCGCGTCGTATCTCCCCCGTCATACCCGGCTTCGGGCTGACGCTGGGCTACACCTTGGTGTACCTCAGCCTGATTGTGCTCATACCGCTGGCGGCGATGTTCGTGCATGCCGCCCAGCTCACCTGGGACCAGTTCTGGAACATCATTTCGGCCCCGCGGGTGATTGCGGCGTTGAAGCTGAGCTTCGGTACCGCCCTGTACGCAGCCATCATCAACGGCATCATCGGCACGCTGCTGGCCTGGGTGCTGGTGCGCTACACCTTCCCCGGCCGCAAGATCATCGATGCGATGGTCGACCTGCCGTTCGCCCTGCCCACCGCCGTGGCCGGTATCGCGCTGACCGCGTTGTACACCCCGACCGGGCTGGTCGGGCAGTTCGCCGCCGACCTCGGTTTCAAGATCGCCTACAGCCCGCTGGGCATCACCCTGGCGCTGACCTTCGTGACCCTGCCGTTCGTGGTCCGTACGGTGCAGCCGGTGCTCGCCGACATTCCCCGTGAAGTCGAAGAGGCCGCCGCCTGCCTGGGCGCCCGTCCGCTGCAGGTGTTCCGCCATATCCTGGTACCGGCGCTGCTGCCAGCCTGGCTGACCGGCTTTGCCCTGGCCTTTGCCCGTGGCGTCGGCGAGTACGGTTCGGTGATCTTCATCGCCGGCAACATGCCGATGAAGACCGAGATCCTGCCGCTGCTGATCATGGTCAAGCTCGACCAGTACGACTACACCGGCGCGACTTCCATTGGCGTGCTGATGCTGGTGGTTTCCTTTGTCCTGTTGCTGCTGATCAACTTGCTGCAGCGGCGTATCGAAACCCCATAAGGAAGCGCGAACATGTCCCAATCGTCCATTGCCGCCGCGTCCTCGGCCAATGCCGCCCGGCGTGGCAGTGCCACTTCGCGGCGGATCCTGATCGGCCTTGGCTGGCTGGTCTTTGCCCTGTTTCTGCTACTGCCGCTGTTCATCGTGGTGTCCCAGGGCCTGAAGAACGGCCTGGGGGCGTTCTTCACCGCGATCTTCGAACCCGACGCCCTGTCGGCGTTGAAACTGACGGTGATCGCCGTGCTGATCTCGGTGCCGCTGAACCTGGTGTTCGGCGTCAGCGCCGCCTGGTGCGTGAGCAAGTACAGCTTTCGCGGCAAGAGCATCCTGGTGACCCTGATCGACCTGCCGTTTTCGGTGTCGCCGGTGATCGCCGGCCTGGTTTACGTGCTGATGTTCGGCGCCCAGGGCCTGTTCGGCCCGTGGCTGTCCGACCACGACATCCAGATCGTCTTCGCGCTGCCGGGCATCGTCCTGGCGACCATCTTCGTCACCGTGCCCTTCGTCGCCCGTGAACTGATCCCGCTGATGCAGGAGCAGGGCACCCAGGAAGAAGAGGCCGCCCGGTTGCTGGGCGCCAACGGCTGGCAGATGTTCTGGCATGTCACCGTGCCGAACATCAAGTGGGGCCTGATCTACGGCGTGGTGCTCTGCACGGCGCGGGCGATGGGTGAATTCGGCGCGGTATCGGTGGTTTCCGGGCACATTCGCGGGGTGACCAACACCCTGCCGCTGCACGTCGAGATCCTCTACAACGAATACAACCACGTGGCCGCGTTCGCCGTGGCGAGCCTGTTGCTGATCCTGGCGCTCTTCATCCTGCTGCTCAAGCAGTGGAGCGAAAACCGAATCAACCGCCTGCGCGCCAGCGCCGCGGAGGAATAAGTCATGTCGATCGAAGTCCGTAACGTCAGCAAGAACTTCAATGCCTTCAAGGCCCTGAACAGCATCAATCTGGATATCAACAGCGGCGAGCTGGTGGCCCTGCTCGGCCCGTCCGGCTGCGGCAAGACCACCCTGCTGCGGATCATCGCCGGGTTGGAAACCCCGGATGCCGGCAACATCGTGTTCCATGGCGAAGACGTGTCCGGCCATGACGTGCGTGATCGCAACGTCGGGTTCGTGTTCCAGCATTACGCGCTGTTCCGTCACATGACGGTATTCGACAACGTCGCCTTCGGCCTGCGCATGAAGCCGAAGAACCAGCGACCAAACGAAAGCCAGATCGCCACCAAGGTCCATGAGTTGTTGAACATGGTGCAACTGGATTGGCTGGCCGACCGTTACCCGGAGCAACTGTCCGGTGGCCAGCGCCAGCGCATCGCCCTGGCCCGTGCCCTGGCGGTGGAGCCCAAGGTGCTGCTGCTGGACGAGCCGTTCGGCGCGCTGGACGCCAAGGTCCGCAAGGAACTGCGCCGCTGGCTGGCGCGGCTGCACGAAGACATCAACCTGACTTCGGTGTTCGTGACCCACGACCAGGAAGAGGCGATGGAAGTGGCCGACCGCATCGTGGTGATGAACAAGGGCGTGATCGAGCAGATCGGCTCGCCGGGCGAGGTCTACGAGAACCCGGCCAGCGATTTCGTCTACCACTTCCTCGGTGACTCCAACCGCCTGTACCTGGGCGAGGACAACCACGTGCTGTTCCGTCCGCACGAAGTGTCGCTGTCACGGCATGAGCTGGAGGATCACCATGCCGCCGAAGTGCGCGACATCCGTCCGCTGGGGGCGACCACCCGGGTCACGCTGAAGGTCGAGGGCCAGAGCGAATTGATCGAGGCCGAAGTGGTCAAGGACCACGACAGTCTGATCGGTTTGGCGCGGGGCGAGACGCTGTTCTTCAAGCCGAAGGTCTGGCAGAAGCTGGCGAGCGTCTGATCCTCAAGGCGTGTTGGGCTTGCTGGCCTCTTCGCGGGCAAGCCCTGTTCCTACAGGTTATCGGTTGTACGCAACACTGATGTACGACCCCGAACGGTAGGAGCCGGGCTTGCCCGCGAAGAGGTCCTACCCGACACTACAAAACCATCAGACCGCCGCGCGCTTCTCGCGCAGCCGCACCACTCCCGCCCGCGCCTCGATTGCCTGCTTGAGCGCCTTGCGCAAGCCCAGCAGAAAGGCCAATTCGGCGACCACGAACAACGGCCCGACGATCAACCCGCTCAGGTCGTCGACGAACGCCGGCTTGCGTCCCTCGTAGTAATGCCCGACGAACTGGATGATCCAGCCGACCACGAACAGGCCGATCCCGGTGCTCAACCAGACCATCGTGCTCTGCGCCGCAATGATCTGGCCTAGCCAAACGGATAGGCCGAGCAGCACGGTCATCAGCACTCCCAAGGCCACTTCCAGGCGCAGATAGAACCAGGCCGAAGCCACCGTCAGCAGCACCGCTGGAGTCAGCCAGAGCCCGGCCACCGGCCATCCCGGGCGTGACAGCAGTGTCGCGACAGCGATCACGATCAGCGGAATACCGATGAAGTGGCTGGCGATGTTTCGCGGATCACGGTGGTACTCCGCGTATTGACTGAGATGCTCGACGAGGTTTTTCATTGTTATTCCTCCTGTAGGGTGATGGGATCATGCCCTGCTCGAAAACTTTGCGCTGTCGGCTAGCCGACAATCGTCTCGGAGTTCCCATGGAAGTATCTGCCTGGCGCTCGCGCCTGCTGACGGGTCACTGGTTCAGCAATCTGCCGGCTCATTTACAGGATAGCCTGCTGGCTGCGGCCAAGGGTCGGCGTCTGACGCCAGGCCAACGACTATTCAAGCGCGGTGATCCGCCCTGTGGCCTGTATGCGGTGCTCGAAGGCTCGGTGCGGGTCGGTTCGGTCAGCGAAAAGGGCAAGGAGGCCCTGCTGAGCGTGATCGAGTTGCCATACTGGTTCGGTGAGATTTCCCTGTTCGACGGCTTGCCGCGTACCCACGATGCCTATGCGGCCAGCCACACCATCCTGCTGCAGGTACCGCAGGGGGCCTTGCTGCAGCTGTTGGAAGAGCATCCCGAATACTGGCGGCATTTCGCCTTGCTGATGAGTCAGAAACTGCGCCTGACCTTTATCGGCCTGGAGCAGTTGAGCCTGCTGCCCGCCCGGGCGCGGCTGGTGCATCGGCTGCTGCAGATCGCCGAGGGGTATGGCGAACTCAATCACTCGCGTCAACTGATCCCGCTGGCCCAGGAGCAGTTGGCGGCGATGCTGTCGCTGTCGCGTCAGACCACCAATCAGATCCTTCAGGGGTTGCAGGACGAGGGCATCTTGCACCTGAACTATGGCGAGATCGAAATCACCGACCTGGCGCGTCTGCGGGCTGCGGCCGAGGACTGACCGGTAGTCTGTGCAGTGGGGCCCTTCGCGGGCCCTGCCATTCAGCGCATGCCATCGCGAAACTGCCCCGGCGTGATCCCGGTCCAGCGCTTGAACGCGCGGCTGAAGCTGCTGGTATCGGCAAAGCCGAGCAGGTAGCTGATTTCACTCAGCGAACATTGCGGGTCACGCAGGTGCTGCAGCGCCAGGTTTTCCCGACATTGATTGAGCAGCGTGTCGTAGCGGCAGCCCTCGTCGGCCAGGTGCCGTTGCAGGCTGCGCAGGCTCAGGTGCAGGGCCTGGGCGATGCGTTCGGCCGAGGGCTCGCCCTCGGGTAATTGCGCCTCGATGGTCTCGCGCACCCGGCGTTCCCAGGTCAACGGCTTGAGCTGCGCCAGCGTGCGGTCGAGTACCGCTTCGTTGTGTTCGGCCAGCTCCGGGTTGGCGTCGTCCAGGTGGCTGTCGAAATCGCTGCAGGCAAACTCCAGGCGATCCTCTGCGGCACCAAAGAACACCGGTGCGCGAAACACCGTGTGCCAGGGTTTGGGATCGGCCGGCTCGGCGCGCCGCAGGTGCACCGCCAAAGGCGCGTAGTCGCGGCCCAGGCGGTTGCGGCAGGTCCGTACGTAGATCGCGGCGAAGGCGTCGATGGCTTCCTGGGCCGGCTCCGGGCTGCCGTTGGGCACCCGCAGGCTGAAACGGTAGTGCTCGCCTTCACGGCTCAGTTCCAGTTCCAGGGCATCGCTGATCACGGTGTGATAACGCACGATGCGCTCGAACACTTCGCGCAGGCTGCCGCTGGCGACCAGTGCATAACCGAGGGCGTGGAAGGTGGTCGGGCTGACGAACCGCGACACCCGCAGGCCGATTGCCGGGTCGCCGCTGGCCGTCACCGCCAGTTGCCACAGGCGGGTGGTGGCCGACAACGGGTAGCGGGCGTTGGGATCGTCCATCAGTTGCGGGTCGATCCCGGCCTCGCGGCACAGGGCGGCGCTGTCGAGGCCGAGGGCGTCGAGCTGCTTGCGCAGGGCGCGGGTCCAGCTGGAAAGCGAGGTCGGTTCAGGCATGTTGGCGCGTCCGGTCAACGGGTTGGCGTTCGCGGCTACGGCCTCCAGGGGATGCTACGGCGCAAGATACGAACATCAATGACCAGAGGATGGAATCATGGAAGGTGTTTGCGCAAGTCCCCAGGCCGCGAATGGTCATCTGCTGGACGATCAGCAGCGTTCGGCGCGCATTCGTGAAGTGGTACTGGCCCGGGGCGTCGAGCTGCGTCGGCGCTACCCGCTGCTCAACCATCAGGACGCCATTGGCGCCAGCATCCTGGCCTTTGCCCTGGCCGGCATGATCGCTTCGGCAGCGCTCTATATCGAGGGTTACCTGGCTTGGTGGGGGTGCCTGCTGATCAACGCCTTCCTCGCCTCGCTGACCCACGAGCTGGAGCACGACCTGATCCACAGCCTGTATTTCCGCAAACAACGCCTAGCGCACAACCTCATGCTGGCGCTGGTCTGGCTGGCGCGGCCGAGTACCATCAATCCGTGGGTGCGCCGCCACCTGCACCTCAACCACCACAAGGTCTCCGGCAGTGAGGCCGACATGGAGGAGCGGGCGATCACCAATGGCGAACCCTGGGGGCTGGCGCGGCTACTGATGGTCGGCGATAACCTGATGTCGGCGCTGATCCGCGTGGGCCGGGCGAAAACCTGGGCGCACCGGCGCAGCATTCTCAAGCGCGTGGTACTGGTTTATGCGCCGCTAGCCCTGCTGCACTGGGGCGCCTGGTATGTATTCCTGGGTTTCCACGGCGCCAACGGCATCGCCGCGCTGCTGGGCACGTCGATCGACTGGTCGGCCGGGACCCTGGCGATGATGCGGGTGATCGATATGGCGGCGGTGGTGATCATCGGGCCGAACGTGCTGCGCACTTTCTGCCTGCACTTCATCAGTTCGAACATGCATTACTACGGCGATGTCGAGCCGGGCAATGTCATCCAGCAGACCCAGGTGCTCAATCCCTGGTGGCTGTGGCCACTGCAGGCGTTCTGCTTCAACTTCGGCAGCACCCACGGGATTCACCATTTCGTGGTCAAGGATCCGTTCTATATCCGCCAGATGACCGCGCCGGTGGCGCACAGGGTGATGGCCGAGATGGGTGTGCGCTTCAATGATTTCGGCACGTTCGGCCGGGCGAACCGCTTTGTTCGGCGCGAGCGCAATCGTGTCCAAGAGGTGAGCAGCGCTCGAGTCTGAGGCGTTTTGGCTTGGCTGGACGGGGGCCGCCAAGGTCGGAAAAGCCGAGGTCGTCGGCCCGGCTCACCAGGCAGTTCGGGCGTTGCGCCATGTCGGGGTGCCTCTCAGCAGGCGATGAAGGTCAGGGGCAGGTCGCGGATCTGTTCGGGCAGCGGCGGCTGGTAGGGGTCGTCGCTGGTCAGCTCGTGCAGCAGTTCCTCGCGCAGGCGGTGGAAGTCGAAGCCACTGCGCTGGCGTGGATGGGGCAGGGCGATCTCGACCACCTGCTTGATCCGCCCGGGGCGCGGCTCCATCACCACCACCCGGTCGGCGAGAAAAATCGCTTCGTCGACATCGTGGGTGACCAGCAACGTGGTGATCTGTGCGCGCTCGCGGATCGCCAGCAGTTCGTCCTGCATCTGTTGGCGAGTCAGCGCATCGAGGGCGCCGAACGGTTCGTCCAGCAGCAGGATGCGCGGGCTGGTCACCAGCCCCCGGGCAATCGCCACGCGCTGGGCCATGCCACCGGAGAGCTGGTGCGGGTAGGCACGGGCAAAGTCGGTGAGCCCTACCAACTGAATGAAATCCTTGATGCGCTGCTGGCGTTCGTTATTGCCCAGGGTCTCGTTGACCAGGCCCAGGCCGATGTTTTCCTCGACCGTCAGCCAGGGAAACAGCCGGTGCTCCTGAAACACGATGCCGCGCTCGCTGCCGATGCCGTCGATGGCCCGGCCGTCGACGCGGATCTCGCCCTGAAAGGTGGTGTCCAGGCCGATCAGCAGGCGCAGCAGGGTCGACTTGCCGCAACCGCTGGAACCGACGATGGCGACGAATTCGCCTTCGGCGATGTCCAGGCTGAAATTGTCGATGGCCTGCAGTTCGGCGCCGTCGACGTCGAAGGACTTGCCGACCTGGTTGAAGCTGACCAGTGGTGCGTTCATGCGTTTCTCCAGCGGGTGGCGCGGGTTTCGAGGCGTTGACCGAGCAGGTTGATCAGCGCGCCGGTGGCACCGACCAGCAGCATGCCGGCCATGATCACGTCCATTTGCAGCAGTTGCTGGGCGCCGATCATCAGCGAACCGATGCCGCCGTTGGACGGCATGAAATATTCGGCGCCGAGGGTGCCCAGCCAGGCGTAGATCAGGCTCAGGCGCAGCCCGGCGAAAATCCCTGGTGCAGCGCCGGGCAGCACCAGTTTGCGCAACCGTTGCCAGAGGCTCAGACGCAACACCTGGGCTGCTTCGGTCAGTTGTGGCGAGAGCGTGGCGACGCTGCGCTGGGTGGCGATGAACAGCGGAAAGAACGCCGCAAGGGCAACGAACACCGCCTTGGCCCATTCACCCAGGCCGAACCAGGCGGTGATCAGCGGCACCCAGGCGAAAATCGCGATCTGGCGCAGCGCCGACAGGCTCGGGCCGAGCAGACGTTCGCAGATCGTCGACAACCCCAGCAGCAAGCCCAGGCCCAGGCCCAGCGAGCCACCGAGCAGCAGCCCGGCCAGGGTACGTTTCAGGCTCAGGCCGAGGCTGCGCGGCAGGCTGCCGTCGAGCAGGCCGTTCCAGGTGCCATGCAGCACCGCAAGGGGGCTGGCGAGGATGTTGCCGTCGACCCACTGCAGCTCGCTCGCCAGTTGCCAGAGCACCAGCAGCGTCAGCGGCAACAGCCACGGTTGCAGGCGTTGCCAGCCCTGGTAACGCGGGCCGCGAGGAATCTGCGCGGTGGCCGGATGCGGCCAGTGCACCAGACGCCGGTCGAGCAGGGCGATACCGCGATCCATCAGCACGCCGATCACACCGATGACTAGGATGCAGACGAAGACGATATCGAGCATGAACAGTTGCCGGGCATAGACCATCAGGTAGCCGATGCCCTCGCTGGAGGCCAGCAGTTCCACCGCCAGCAGCGAGGTCCAGCCGGCGGCCAGAGCCAGGCGCAGGCCGGCCATGAACGCTGGCAGTGCGGCTGGCAGGATCAGCCGGCGCACCAGCAGAGACGGTGGCAGCCGCAGCACCGCAGCGGCTTCGCGCAGGCGCGGTTGAGCGTCGCGTACGCCGACCAGGGTGTGCAGCGTCACCGGCACCACGATGGCCTTGATCAGCACCACCAGCTTGAGCAATTCACCAATGCCGAAAAACACCATGAACAGCGGGATCCAGGCCAGGGTCGGGATTTGTGCCAGGGCGCTGAAGGTGGGGAACACTAGGCGCTCGGCGCGGCGACTGAAACCGAGGCTGGCGCCGAGCAGGGCGCCAAGGCCGACGCCGGCGAGCAGGCCGTACAGCAGCCGTTGCAGGCTGATCCACAGATGGCTCCACAGCTCGCCACTGCCCAGTTCCACGGCGCTTTGCCCCACCAGCACGGGTGATGGCAGGATCTGCTCGCTCATCCAGTGCTGGCGGCTGGCGGTCCACCAGAGGGCGGCCAGGGTCAGTGGCAGCAGCCAGGGCAGCAGGCGTTGGCCGAGATCGGGCCAGCGTCGCGGATGGCGGGCGGGCGGCAGCGCCAGCGGCAGGCTGAGCAGGGAAATGCGGGCCATGGCAGACCTCCGTTGTCGGTTTTCCGGGCGATGCACGGCGTCGGTGATGAATATGCTTTTTGGGTCTGTGAAAAATCGTATCGATTCTATTGAGGCATAAGAAAAGGCCATTTAAGGCCGATGGAGGGCAGGCATCCAATGCATTTGGGGAATATTTTCCATGCGTTTTGTGCATGACCCCGGCAGGGTTGAGTTTCGCTGCCTATATTTCTTAAAGTTACTAAAATGTGAATTATTAGTATTTTATGGATGGTCAAAACTGTGCCTACCTTCTGCGCCTCGAAGCCTGTCGCATAGGAGCACCACCGATGAAAACCCTCTTCCAAGGCCGCCTCAGCCGGCTGTTCGTTACCCCCTTGCTGGCTGGCGTGCTGGGCTGTCTGTCGCTGTCCGTTGATGCGGCCGAGGTCAAGGAGATCCGCATCGCGGTGCCTGACCTGAGCGCCGGTACCGAACACAGTGGCGGTGGTGTGGTCGATGTGCTGCGCAGCCAGCAGATTCTGGAGAAGGCCTTTGCCGACCAGGGCATCAAGATCCAATGGAATTTCTTCAAGGGCGCCGGTCCGGTGATCAACGAGGCCATTGCCAACGGCCAGGTGGATTTCGCCTACCTGGGCGACCTGGCGGCGATCATCGGCAAGTCCAATGGTCTCGACACCCGCCTGCTGAGCGCCAGTGCGCGAGGGGTCAAGCAGTACCTGGGCGTGGTGCCCGGTTCGGGCATCAACTCCCTGCAGGACCTCAAGGGCAAGCGCGTGGCGGTGTTTCGTGGCACTGCCTGCCAGCTGTCCTTTGATGCCGCGCTGGCCAGCCAGGGCTTGAGCGAGAAGGACATCAAGGTCATCAACCTGGACTTCAGCGCAGCGGTGGCGGCACTGGCGGCGAAACAGGTCGATGCCTCCTGGGGCGGGTCGAACCTGGCGGCTCTGAAAGCCAAGGGCCTGGCAGAGTTGCCGGTGACCACCAAGACCCTGGGTGGTGCGGGCAGCATCCAGAGCGTGCTGCTGGGCTCGGGAGCCTTTGTCGATGCCCATCCGGAGGTGGTCGCCACGTTGCTCAAGGCGCAGCAGCAGGCGGTGGACTGGCTGACCCAGGATGACAACAAACAGGCCTACGTCGAGCTGGTGTCGGGGCTGGCGAATTATCCACAGCTGATTCTGCAGCAGGACCTCAAGGACGAGAAACTGAGCGAGATCTTCCCTTCGCAACTGGACCCGGTGTTCCTCGGCAAACTGCAGGACTCGGTGGACCTGGCGGTGCAGCAGAAGCTGATTCGCCGGTCGTTCAAGGTGACGGACTGGGTGGCGCCGAACCTGGCGGCGGCGGGGTTGTGATCAGCGCTGTCCTTTAGGACCTCTTCGCGCCGAACCGCCGCGAAGAGGCCCTTCAGACCGCCACGCGTTCTTCCTGGTTATCCACAGTCACCAGCGTCTCGATCATTGCCCGCGCCGCCGGTGACAAGCGGAATCCGGTGCGGCTGACGATGCCGCAGCGTGCACTCAGGTGCTCAATGTTCTGCGGCAGGTTGCGCCAGTGCAGTTGCACCAGCGCACCCTTCTCCACGTCTTCCTCGAACGCCTCCCGACTGCCCAGGCCGATCGCATTGGATCGACGCACAATCTTCACCAGCGCCGGAAAGTGCTCGGTTTCGATGTTCGGCGAAAAGTCCGTGCGTCCGCTGAGGTTTGCCAGCAGCTTGCGAATGCCCGGTGGAATCAGCGTGGCCGCCAGCGGGTAATCGAACATGTCGTTGGTCGACAGGCTGTCCTTGGCCAGCAGCGGATGCCCTGGTCGGCAGAAGAACACCCCACCGCGTGGCCGCAGCGGCTGGGTCTGGAAGTTCGGGTCGGCCTCGAAGTGGCGGATGTCGGCGATGAAAAACTCGATCTCTTCGCGACTCAGGCTGCGGCTGAGCCGTTCCCAGTTATCCACCCGGAAACGGGTATGGATTTTCGGGTGGGCGTTGAGGAACCGGGCCACCGCTTCCGGCACCAGCTTCACCGCCGGTGCCGGTCCGCAACCGAAGCGCAGTTCGCCGGCGTCGAGCTTGGTCATCTGCGTCACTTCGGCATTGAGCAAGGCCGCGCCCTGCACCAGGCTCAGGGCGTGCTGTAACACCACCTGGCCTTCGGGCGTGGGGCGCAGGTCCTTGTTGCCGCGGTCCACCAGCACGCAGCCGAACTCCTGCTCCAGCCCCTGGATGCTGCGGCTGAAGGCCGGCTGGGTGATGCCCATGGCGTCCGCCGCACGGACAAAGCTGCGGTGTTCGTTGAGGGCGATGAAGTAACGCAACTGGCGAAGATCCATATGCTTTCCCGGCATCCGAAAAATAGCTCGAAGGTATTGGCGACGAGCAAGGCTTGAGGTTTTAAATGCAAGCTCTTATTCCGTCAACGAAGCATGTAGATATCTATTAGACGTAAATTGAATATAGATAGAGCATTGTTTCGCGGCGGCTCAAACCGTAAGCAGTCGACGAGGGGTTATCCATGAGCAATGCCGCACGTGCTGTAAAACCCGCTGTACACGCCCTGGACATTCATCCGGTGGCCGGTCGGATCGGCGCCGAGATCCGTGGCGTCGCGTTGTCCGGCGAGCTGGACGCCAGCGTTATCGAGGCGATCCAGCAGGCGCTGTTGCAGTACAAGGTGATCTTCTTCCGGGGGCAGACTCACCTCGACGACCAGAGCCAGGAGGCTTTTGCCCAGTTGCTCGGCGAGCCGGTGGCGCATCCGACGGTACCGGTGCGCGATGGCACCCACTACCTGATGGAGCTGGACGGCACCAAGGGCCAGCGGGCCAACTCCTGGCATACCGACGTGTCCTTCGTCGATGCCTATCCGAAAGCCTCGATCCTGCGTTCGGTGCTGGCGCCAGCTGCCGGTGGCGACACGGTGTGGGCGAACGCGGCGGCGGCCTACGATGAACTGCCGACGGAGCTGCGTGAGCTGGCGGACAAGCTCTGGGCGGTGCACAGCAATGAGTACGACTACGTCGGCTTGCGGCCGAACGTGTCGGCGCAGGTGCAGGAGCGTTATCGCCAGGTGTTCACCTCGACCGTGTACGAGACCGAGCACCCGGTGGTGCGGGTGCATCCGATCAGCGGCGAGCGCAGTCTGTTGCTGGGGCACTTCGTCAAGCGCATCAAGGGCTACCTGCCGGCGGATTCGGCGCATCTGTTCAGCGTGCTGCAGGGTCACGTGACGCGCCTGGAAAACACCGTGCGCTGGCGCTGGCAGAGCGGTGACGTGGCGATCTGGGACAACCGCGCGACCCAGCATTACGCGGTGGACGACTACGGCACCCAGGAGCGCATCGTGCGCCGGGTGACACTCAAGGGCGAAGTGCCGGTGGGCGTGCAGGGGCAGCGGAGCCAGACCATCCGCGGGGCTTGAGCCACTGTGGTGTAGGGCTTATGGGGCCCTTCGCGGGCAAGCCCTGCTTCTACAAGAGGTGTGCGAAACCTCTAGGAGCAGGGCTTGCCCGCGAAGGGGCCATCAGGGAATTTCACCACACTCCAATCTGCACCACTTTTTCCGCCTCCGGCTCGCCATAGCGGAAACGCTGGCCGCGCAGGTCGATCTCTTCATGGCTGATGGTGGTCCGGCGTTTCAGGCCGCGCAGCCAGTCGAACAGATACCCCAGGTGTTCCTCGCGCACCGCCGCGAACGCCGGGTCGGCGCCCAGGTCATGCAGTTCCTGCGGGTCATTCTCCAGGTCGAACAACTGCGGGCGGAAGCCATCGTAGGCCAGGTACTTCCAGCGTTCGCTGCGCACCATGGTCATCCGGCAACGATCGATCGGCTGGCTCAAGCGCTCCCGCGCCGGGGCCTGGAAGGCGTAGTCGTATTCGGCGATGGCGTAGCGGCGCCAGTCCGGTTGTTCGCCGTGCAGCAGCGGCACCAGCGACCGGCCCTCCAACCGATGCTCCGCCCCCGGCAGCCCCAGCGCGTCGAGAAAGGTCGGCAGCGCGTCAATGGTTTCCACCAGCCGCTCGTCCACCGTACCCCGGGTGCTGTTCGCCGCTGTGCGCGGGTCACGCACGATCAGCGGCACACCGACCGCCGGTTCCAGCAGGAACTCTTTCTCGCCCAGGAAATGATCGCCGAGGAAGTCGCCGTGGTCGCTGGTGAAGACGATCAGCGTGTCGTCCCAGCGCCCGCTCGACTGCAGTACGTCGAACAGCCGTCCGAGCTGGTCGTCGATTTGTTTGATCAGGCCCATGTAGGTCGGCACGACGTTCAGGCGCACTTCGTCGCGGGAGAAGTTCAGGCTTTCCTCATGCTGGCGGAAGGCGTTGTACACCGGGTGGTCGCTGGCTGCGCCAGGCTGCGGGCGGATCGGCGCCAGTACCTGCTCGTGCCCGTACAGCGCGTGATACGGCGCCGGCGCGAGGTAGGGCCAGTGCGGCTTGATGTACGACAGGTGCAGGCACCACGGCTGCTCGCCCTGTTCGCTGATGAAGTCGATGGCGCGGTCGGTGGTGTAGACGGTTTCCGAGTGCTGTTCGGGAATGCGCGCGGGCCGGTGGGCGTTGCGCATTTTCCAGCCGCTGAGGATTTCACCGTCGGCGCCTTCGGCGGCGTTGGCCCAGTCGTGCCAGGGGTTCTGGCCGCTGTAGCCGAGTTCGCGCAGGTAGTGGGTATAGGGCGCCGACTCACGCTTGTCGACGAACAGCGGGCTGTCCGGGTAGATGCCGTCGTGGCGCATCCAGGGTTCGAAGCCGACCTCGTTCAGCGGCTCGGCCTGCGGGCTTTCGGGGTCGATGGCCAGCCGTTGCAGGGCGTCGAGATTGGGCGTTGCATGGGTCTTGCCGACCAGTGCGGTGCGGATGCCGTGGGGCCGCAGGTAATCGCCGAGGGTCAGCTCTTCCAGCGGTAGCGGTACGGCATTCCAGGCCACCTGGTGGCTGCTGACGTAGCGTCCGGTGTAGGCCGACATCCGCGACGGGCCGCAGATGGTGCCCTGGGTGTAGGCACGGCTGAAACGCACGCCGGCAGCGGCCAGGCGGTCGATGTTCGGCGTGTGCAGGTGAGGGTGGCCGTAGCAGGACAGATAGTCGCGACGCAGTTGGTCGCACATGATGTAGAGCACGTTGCGCACATGGGGCATGGGAGTTCACCGCAGTGGAAGACAGGTAGGCGATTTCGCGTTCCGTGGCCGGTTTCGGCAAGTGCATTCGGTGACTGTTTTTCATGCAGGGGCTGCATCATGCGCTGAGCATGAGGGCCTCTTCGCGGGCAAGCCCGCTCAGACAGCCATCTGCTCCAGATTGCACACCTCATCCACCTCCACCGCATCCTCGTTCTTGATCTGCTCGATCATCGCCTCCGCCAGCGGCGACAGCCGATAGCCGGCGCGGCTGACGATGCCATAACGGGTGTACAGCTCCTCCCGCTCATCGGCCAGGCCGTCGACCTTCAACCGCACCAGATCACCCCGGGCATATTCCCAGGCATCGCTGTTGTCGCCACAGATGCCGATGGCATCCGAGCGCAGCACCACGCCGAGCAGGCTGAAAGCACTTTCGCACTCCACCTGCGGGGTGAAATCCGGGCGCCCGCTGAGGTCGGCGATCACCTTGCGCAGGTTCGGCGGGCGAATCGTCGAGGCCAGGGGATAACTCAGCAATTGTTCGGCCGTCACGCTCTCGGGCGCCGCCAACGGGTGCCCGGCCCGGCAGCAGAAATGCCAGCGGCGGGGGCGCAGACGCTGGGTCTGGTAGTCCGGATTGGCCTCGAAGCTCCGCGTGTCGGCGACGAAAAACTCGAACTCATCGTTGAGCAGGCGTTTGCTCAGACTTTGCCAGTCATCGACCTGGAAATGCACCCGGGCCTTGGGATAGCGTCCGATGAAATGGCCGATGGCCCGTGGGATCAGCCCCGAAGCTGGCGCCGGGCCGCAACCGAAGCGCAGCTCACCCGCCTCCAGACCGTTGAACTGGCTGATCTCATTGGCCAGTTGCTGGGCACCACTGACCAGCCGCCGGGCGTGTTCGAGCAAGACCTGGCCCTGTTTGGTCGGCGCCAGATCCTTGCGTCCGCGGTCCACCAACTGGCAGCCGGCGCTGTTTTCCAGGGCCTGGATACTGCGGCTGAAAGCCGACTGCGACAGGTTCACCGCCAGTGCGGCGGCGACGAAGCTGCGTTGCTCGGCGAGGGCGATGAAATGGCGAAGTTGGCGCAAATCGATATGCATTTTTCACATAAAAAATATCGGGGAAATGCATTGGCTATGCATCCGCTCAACTCCTTATAAAGGCAATCTCTTATGCAGTAAATCTTTGTATAAACATAAATAAATAACTTTAAGGAATATGTGGTTGTGTATTTCTTGACCAGGAGCCGCCCATGACGTCGCCCCATCTTGCCGTGCCTCATCCTTCGCGACGGCTCAAGCGCCTGCCTCTGGCGCTGTTGCTGGCAGGCAGTGCCAGTTGCTCGCTGGCCCAGGCTGCCGAGAGCGATCCCGCGCCGGACAGTGTCCCGCTTGCCAGCACCAGCAAGACCAAGGCCGACAGCGGCCGGCTGGAAACCGTGACCGTCACTGCCCGCCGTCGCGAGGAAAGTTCGCAGAGCGTGCCCACGCCCATCAGCGTGGTCAGCGGCCAGGCCCTGGAAAGCCAGCGCATCTATCGCATCCAGGACCTGCAGCAACTGGTGCCCAGCGTCAACGTCGCCTACATGCATGCTCGCCAGTCCAGCGTGTCGATTCGCGGCCTGGGCAACAACCCGGCCAGCGATGGCCTGGAGGGCAGCGTCGGGTTGTACATCGACAACGTCTACCTCGGGCGGCCGGGCATGGCGGTGTTCGACCTGATGGACATCGAGCAACTGGAAGTGCTGCGCGGTCCCCAGGGCACGCTGTTCGGCAAGAACACCACCGCCGGGGTGATCAACATCAACACCCGTGCGCCGACCTTCACCCCGGAGCGCAGTATCGAGAGTTCGGTGGGCGAGGACGGCTACTTCCAGACCAAGGGCAGCATTTCCGGACCGATCAACGACCAGTTGGCCGGACGCCTGTCGGCCTACCGCACCCGCAGCGACGGCGACATCAAGAACGAATACGACGGTCATGACCTCAACGGGGGCTCGCGGGACGGCTTTCGCGCGCAACTGCTGTTCAAGCCCAACGAGAACTTCAACCTGCGCTGGATCGGCGACTACAACGAGGAAGACTCAAGCGCGGGCACCCGCGTGCTGTACAGCACCGGGCCGACCATCAATGGCGTCAATCTCTACCAGTCGCGGGCCAATGCCGCCGGCGCAACCCTGGTCAATGGCGCGCATCGCGAGGTGAATCTCAATGGTCAGCAGCGGGTCACGGTGTTCCAGGGCGGCAGCTCGCTGGAGGCCAACTGGACCCTGCCCAACGACTTCACCCTGACCTCGATCAGTGCCTACCGCTGGTGGAACTTCACCCCGCGCAACGACGATGGCCTCAACACCACCGCGTACTACAACGCCGGGGTCTCGGTGGAAGACAAGCAGTGGTCCCAGGAAATCCGCCTGGCATCGCCAACCGGCGGCGCCTTCGACTATGTGCTGGGGGCGTACTACTTCGGCTCCAAGCTCGATAACAAGAGCTTCAACTACTATGGGCCCCAGGCCGATATCTGGAACGGCACCGCCAGCGGCGCGCTGAACAACGTCACCAGCATCGGCAACGGGCATATCGATACCGACAGCTTCGCGCTGTTCGCCCAGGGCACCTGGCACCTGACCGAGCGCCTGGACTTCACCGCCGGCCTGCGCGGCAGCTACGAGGAAAAAAGCGCCTGGGTGACCCGCGACGCACCGCTCGGCGGCGCTGCGGTGAGCGGTGCTGCCGCCACCGCCCGACTTGCCCGTGCCGGTGCCTACGACTCTGGCAATCTGAGCCAGTACAGCACCAGCCCGTCCGGCCTGCTCAACCTCAGTTATCGCTTCAGCGATGAACTGCTCGGCTATGCGACCCTGTCCCATGGCGAGAAATCCGGCGGGGTGAACCTCGTGGTGGGCTCGGCCCCGACTGCGGGCGCCGACTCGCTGCTGATCGGCACCGAGCGGGCGAACAATGCCGAGCTGGGCTTCAAGAGCACGCTGTGGGAAAAGCGCCTGCAGCTCAACGCCAACCTGTTCTGGACTCAGGTCAACGGCTACCAGACCAACGCCTACGACTACGCCAACCGCGTGCAGTACCTGACCAACGCCGGTTCGGTGCGCTCACGGGGTGTGGAAGTGGAAAGCACGCTGATTCCGGTGCGGGGGCTGACGCTCAACCTCAATGGCTCCTACAACGATGTGCGGTACTTGTCCTATAAGGATGCGCCATGCCCACCGGAAGTCAGCTTGCGTCCGGGGGCGCCAGCGTCCTGCGATCTCAGCGGGCACCAGGTGGTCGGCGCCTCGAAATGGATCGCCAATGCCAACGGCGAGTACAAGTGGAACCTGGACAACGGCCTGGAACCCTACGTCACGGCCAGCTATGCGTTCCGTTCCCGGGCGGTTGGCACGGTCGAGGACTCCACCTACGGGCAGATCCCCAGCTACGCGGTGGTCAACCTGTCCACCGGTCTGCGCGGCGACTTCAACCAGGGCCAGTGGGATGTCTCGCTGTGGCTGAAGAACGCTTTCGACAAGACCTACTACACCACCCTCTGGACCGCCAGCAACGGCGGCTATGAAGGCCTGCTCGGTACCCCAAGAACCTTGGGTGTCACCGGTCGCTATGACTTCTAGGTGCTCAGTCCCATGCCTTGGGGGAATATTTTTCATGCCCGGAAAGCATCGATTTTTCGTCGATTGTCTGCAGCCCTTCATGGGCGTGGCTTTACGAAGGTCGTCAGAAATTCATATTCACTTTTGGCATATCCATAACTTTAAAGATTACTTTCAGGACTAAACAGCCTGCGAGGATCATCGCCACCTCGACGCGGCCCAATGCAGCCGCGACGATTTTCAGCTGAAGACCGCAGGAGTGATTCAATGGGCAATGTCCAGACCGCTGCCAGTGCACACGAGGTGCTCTGGCGCCAGGCACCGGGTGGCGAGTTGGTCGATCTTGGCCGGCCCCACCGTGCGCCGCTGGGGCAACTGCGCTTGCAGAAAACCCCCAAGGGCATTCTCAGTCGGCGCGAGGCGGTATTGCTCGGGGTGTTTGCCCTGGTGCTGCATGGCGCGGTGATCTACTGGCTGAGTCAGCAGCAGACCCCGGTGCTGCCGGTGGTACCGCCGGAAATTCCGCCGATGACCATCGAGTTTTCCCAGCCGGCACCGCCCGTGGTTGAACCGCCGCCGCCGGTACAACCGCCACCGCCGCCCCCCGTCGTGGAGCCGCCGCCCCCGGTGGTCGACGAACTGGCGGCGAAGCCGGCACCGCCCAAGCCGAAGCCCAAGCCGAAACCGGTACCCAAGCCCGAGCCGAAGCCTGTGCCCAAGCCGGTCGAGCAGCCGCCCGCACCGCCGCAACCTGCCGCGCCGCCCGCCCCACCGGCGCCACCGGCTCCGGCACCCGTGACGCCCGCCTCGGCCAACGCCGCATACCTGAAGAACCCGGCGCCGGAATACCCGTCGTTGGCCCAGCGTCGCGGTTGGGAAGGCACGGTCGTACTGCGGGTGCAGGTCCTGGCCAGCGGTAAGCCGGGCGAGATCCAGATTCAGAAAAGCAGTGGTCGCCAGCAACTCGACGACGCTGCGCTGGCAGCGGTAAAGCGTTGGAGCTTTGTCCCTGCCAAACAGGGCGATGTCGCCCAGGTCGGCTGGGTCAGCGTACCCATCGACTTCAAGATCCACTGACCGGCCGCCCACGCGTTAAACGCTTTCAAGAGGAAACACATCATGAGTTTACTGGCATCTCCACTCCAATCCATCGAAAGCGCGGTGATCTGGCTGCTGGTGGTCTTCTCCGTCGCCACCTGGGGCCTGGCCCTGCTCAAGGCGGTGCAGTTCGGCCGCCTGAAGGGCCAGGATCGGCGTTTCCACAAACAGTTCTGGGCCGCCTCCAGCCTTGATTCGGCTGCCGAACTGAGCGAAACCCAGCCCGGCGCCGCGGCTCGCGTGGCCCAGGCCGGTTACGCTGCGATCCAGGTCGGTGATGGCAGCCCTGCCGCCGACCTGAGCCAGGCGATCAACCATCAGGACCGCCTGGAGCGCGCCCTGCGCCAGCAGATCGTACGGGAGCGTCGCTCGCTGGAAACCGGCCTGGCGGTGGTCGCCAGTATCGGCAGTACCTCACCGTTCATTGGCCTGTTCGGTACCGTGTGGGGGATCATGGAAGCCCTGAAAGGCATCAGCGCCGCCGGTTCCGCCAGCCTCGAAACGGTGGCCGGGCCGATCGGTGCCGCGTTGGTGGCGACCGGTGTCGGTATCGCCGTCGCCGTACCGGCGGTACTGGTCTACAACTACTTCCTGCGCCGCCTGAAGCTGACCGCTGCCGACCTCGATGATTTTGCCCACGACTTCTACAGCCTGGCGCAGAAGAGCTCATTCCGTGTGCTGGTGCACCCGACCGTGAACAAGGGCCAGGCCCAAGGTGTCACGCAGAAAGTGAAGGAGGCGTCCTGACATGGCCTTTTCCACTCAAGACAGTGATGAGGTACTGAGCGAAATCAACGTTACGCCGCTGGTGGACGTGATGCTGGTACTGCTGGTGGTGTTCATCGTCACCGCGCCGTTGTTGACCAATTCGATCCCGATCAACCTGCCCAAGACCGAAGCCGTGGCGCCGGTGGAGCAGAAGGACCCGTTGGTGGTGAGCATCGACGGCAACGGCAAATTCTTCCTCAACAAGGACGAGATCCAGCCTGACCTGCTGCAAACCAACCTGCAGGCGGCGAAGCTCAAGGACCCCGAGCTTCGGGTTCAGCTGCAGGCCGACAACGGTGTGAACTACGGCGAAGTGGCGCGGGCCATGGCCTCCATCGAGCGGGCGGGCATCACCAAACTGTCGGTGATCACCGCACGCTGAACGCAACACATTCTTCGCGTTTTTCGGGCCGTCTCCTTGGCAGGGTGCGGCCCTTTTTTATTTCCGCGAAAACAGCCTCTGGACTGCCCCCAGGAAGTTGGACACTAATCCACCCCTGTGGGAGGCGGCTTGCTGGCGATCCGCCGCAGGCGGCCATTCTTCACCTCTTCGGCGAGCATCGCGACGCCATCGCCAGCAAGCCGGCTCCCACAAGGACTGACGGTCACCATGACTCCCTGGTTTATATTTCTTTTTGATCTTAATAAATAGCTTCTTATTTCTTAACGAATATATCTCTCCTCCCTATACTCGACCAGGAACGCAAACGCTGGAGGAGTACCCCATGCGCAACGAGTCGATTCGTTATCTGATCGTGCCGGGCTGGCAAGGATCGCCAGAAGATCATTGGCAAACCCACTGGCAGAACAGCCTGCCCAACGCTGCGCGGGTGGAGCAGGCCGACTGGCTGACGCCGCGCCGCGAAGACTGGGTGGCGGCCCTGGCCGAAGCCATCGCTGCCGACAGCACGCCGGTGATCCTGATCGCCCATAGCCTGGGTTGCATCACCGTGGCCCATTGGGCCCGCACGGCGCCGACCCACCTGCTGCACCAGGTCCACGGTGCGCTGCTGGTGGCTCCGGCCGATGTCGAGCGGCCCGCTTGCGCGCCAGCGTTGCGCAATTTTGCGCCGATCCCCAGCGACCTGCTGCCGTTCCCGAGCCAGATCGTCGCCTCGGACAACGATCCGGCGGTCAGTGCCCCCAGGGCTCTGGAGCTGGCTCGTCAATGGGGCGCCGAAGCCGGCATCATCAGCGGTGCCGGGCATATCAACGTCAAGTCCGGCCACCAGCGTTGGGAGCAGGGATTTGCCTACCTGTATCGCCTGCAAACCCGCATGGAACAGCATTCCCTGCGCCGCGCCTGAATTCTTTTCTTCGTTCAACGCCCCCGCCTTCAGGCGGAACCGGGCGGGAGTCTGTCATGAGCCTGCATGAAACCTTCGGTCAGCCATTGCTGACCTTTCCCGATGCGGAAAAAAGTCCGCTGAGCATCCGCGCCAAGGCGCTGGTATTTGTCGACCCGCGTTCGCGCCAATTGCGTGAAGAGCTTGAAGAACTGGCACCGAAGGCCTTGCCAGTGCTGATCCGTGGCGAGACCGGCAGCGGCAAGGAGCTGTTGGCCCGGCATATCCACCGTGCCAGCGATCGTGGCGGCTTGTTCGTTTCGGTGAACTGCGGCGCCATCAGCCCCACCTATGCCGACGCCGAGTTGTTCGGCCATGCGGTCGGTGCCCACAGCGGCTCGGTGAGCAGTCGCGCCGGTTGGTTCGGTTCGGCCAACGGTGGCACCCTCTACCTGGACGAGATCGGCGACCTGCCGCTGCCCATCCAGGTCAAGCTGCTGGCGGCGCTGGAGAACCATGAAGTCACCCGCGTCGGAGCACACCATCCGAGCCCGGTGGATGTACGACTGGTCGCGGCGACCAGCATCGATCTGGCCCAGGCGGTCGCGGTGGGCAAGTTTCACGAGCGGCTCTACCACTACCTCAGCGAAGGTCACCTGGAGTTGCCGGCGCTGCGTGAGCGGGTCGGTGACATCCTGTCTCTGGCCGAATACTTCATCGGTATCTACAGTCAGCGCCTGAGCCTGCCGGTACCGCTGATCAGCGAAAGCGCCCAGCGTGCCCTGGAGCGCCACAGTTGGCCGGGCAATACCCGTGAGCTGGAGAACGTCATCCACTTCGCCCTGCTGGTCAGCAGCGGCGACGAGATTCTGCCGGAGCACCTGAACCTGCCACAGCCGCTGGCGGTGATCGAGCATCTGCTGGCGGGCAGCACAGCGCAGGAGCGGGCGGCGCTCAAGCGTCTGCTGGACTGATCGAACGTCTACGCTGTGGAGTGTTCATTCCTCCTGCGGCGTACGCGTTCCCTGTGGCCGGTACATTCCCTGCGGCGCACGCACTCCCTGTGGCCTGTAGATTCCCTGCGGCGTGCGCGTTCCCTGTGGCCTGTACATTCCCGCGGCGTACGCGCTCCCTATGGCATGCACACCCTGTAGGAGCCGGGCTTGCCCGCGAACCGCCATCGGCGGCCATTCAAAACAGTTTCGGATGGCCGCCTGCGGCGGTTCGCGGGCAAGCCACGCTCCTACAGGGGTGTGTCGAGGGGGGGCTTTATATGAGTAAAATGAATATGAAGATGAATAAAAGGTATTGTTCGGGAATAAAAAATCCCGGTATCTTCCACTCCATGCAAGCGATATCAAATTGCTTGCACCTCTCTTCTCCAGGCTGTCGTCGGTGACGACCGTGATTTTCGATAAGGACACTGCATGAAAAAGGTTCTGTTGTTTACCGCATTGGCGGCTGCTTTGACCGCTGGCCTGGCCCAGGCTGGGGAAAAACTGGTAGTAGCGGCCACGCCGATCCCGCACGCGGAAATCCTTGAACTGATCAAGCCGACCCTCGCCAAAGAAGGCGTGGATCTGGAAGTGAAAGTCTTCACCGACTACGTACAGCCCAACACCCAGGTCGCCGAGAAGCACCTGGACGCCAACTACTTCCAGACCAAGCCTTACCTGGATGGCTTCAACAAGGGCAAGGGCACCAACCTGGTCACCGTGATCGGTGTGCACGTCGAACCTTTCGGCGGCTACTCGAAGAAGGTCAAGAGCCTGTCCGAGCTGAAGGATGGTGCGACCATCGCCATTCCTAACGAGGGTAGCAACGCCGGCCGCGCCCTGTTGCTGCTGCAGAGCAAGGGCCTGATCGAACTCAAGGACCCGAAAAACGCCCTGTCGACGCCCAAGGACATTGCCAAGAACCCGCACCACTTCAAGTTCAAGGAACTGGAATCGGCCCTGCTGCCGCGCGTCCTGGACCAGGTCGATCTGGACCTGATCAACACCAACTACGCGCTGGAAGCCGGCCTGAACCCGGCCAAGGATGCCCTGCTCATCGAAGGTGCCGACTCGCCTTACGTGAACTTCCTGGTGGCCCGTCCTGACAACCAGAACAGCGACGCCATCCAGAAGCTGGCCAAGGCGCTGACCAGCCCTGAAGTGAAGGCTTTCATCGAATCGAAGTACAAGGGCGCGGTGCTGCCGGCGTTCTGATTCACCGACAACCTCTTCAAGGTTTGAACGCCGACGAGCGACCAGCGTCGGCGTTTTTTATGCCTGTTGGAAAGGGCTGGATGGCGCCGCGTTCAGCGCCCTGCGCAACGCCACCAGCAGTTTCACGATGTCCTGTGGGTCGAGTTTTTGCGGCGCTTGTACCGGGGGCATGGTGTCTTCCTTGTTATGAAACGGCCAGCGAGCAGGCCGTTCTTGCCCCTGCTTGGAGCGTCCTTCGGGAGAAAAGATCCGTACCCGAGGCAAGGAAAACAGCGGCCCGGCGACCCTGCGAAAAATCCAGTACCGCTCAGTCAGTCCGGCCATTTCCAGGCCGGCTCGTCGAGCATGCCCTGGCCGACGAGCCGCGTTTGGCCGAGTACCTTTTCCAGCACGATGCAATTGCATGCCGGGTCCTGCTGCAAGGCCGCGATCAGCCGGCTGGCATGGGATACCACCCACACCTGGCAGTGCTGCGAGGCACGGATGATCAACCGTGCCAGCGCCGGCAGCAGGTCGGGATGCAGGCTGGTTTCCGGCTCGTTCAACACCATCAGCGTCGGTGGCCTGGGCGTCAGCAGGGCTGCCACCAGCAGCAGGTAGCGCAGCGTGCCGTCCGACAGCTCGGCGGCGGACAACGGTCGCAGCAGGCCGTCCTGGTGGAACTCGATGGAAAAGCGTGCGCCTGCCGATACCTCGATGCCGAGTCGAGAGCCAGGAAAGGCGTCGCTGATCGCTTCCTGCAGCGCCTGCGGGTCACCGATTTCGATAATGGTGCGCAATGCCGCCGCCAGGTCGCGCCCGTCGTGGTGCAGCACCGGGGTGCGGGTGCCCAGTTGGGGCTGGCGCATCGGGGCGTCGGCATCGCTGCGAAAGTGATCGTAGAAGCGCCAACCGCGAATGTGTTCGCGCAGCAACAACACTTCCGGCGAACTGCGCAGGTTGCCGACCTGGTCGAACAGGCTGTCGAAGCTCGGCGTGTGTTGTGCCAGCACTGCCCAGTTGCGCCCCTCGCGTACCCTGACCATGGGGCCCGAGCGATCCACCAGCAGGCTGGCCGGGCGGTACACGATGCTTGCCCAGATGCATTCGCGCTTGATCTCGGGGTCGAGGGAGAACCATGAACTGCTGGGCTCCGGCAGTCCCAGGGAAATGGCGTAGCTGAAGTCCTCGCCGGCAAAACCCAGGCGCAGGCGCTTGGCCCCTTGGCGCACCGTGCCTTGTACGTCGACCTCGCCATTGTGCATGCGCCGGCTGATCGTCTCCGGTCCGGCCCAGAACGTCGAGTCCAGCCCTCCCTCGCGGGCCAGTGCATTGACCACGCCGCCCTGGGCGGTTTCCGCCAGCAGACGCAACGCGCGGTACAGGTTGGACTTGCCGCTGCCGTTGGGACCGGTGATCAGGTTCAGGCGGTCCAGTGGCACCACCAGTCTGTTGATCGAGCGATAGTTGGCCACGGCGAGGGTCTTGAGCATGGGGCGGATCCTGGCGGTTTGACCCACAGTGTGCCCGATTGCCTGGGCTGATACATGGCTGGTTTTTGGTGAAATCACTGTTACGCAGAGACGGAACCCTGTTCTACGCTAACAGTCGTAACGACACTGTGGTCATGTATTACGCGAAGGAGCGTGTATGAACGGGCGTCGAATGAAATGGCAAGCCGCCTGGGTGCTTCTGGCGCTATTGAGCGGTTGCGGTCATGAAAAGCCGCCGGAGCAACTGCGTACCCGCGTCTTCGTCGAACAGGTTCAGCGCAAGGATTTCGGTGCGTCCGTGACGCTCACCGGTGATATTCAGGCCCGGGTACAGACCGATCTGTCGTTCCGGGTCGGCGGCAAGATCATCCAGCGCAATGTCGATGTCGGGGCGCGAATCTCCGCTCGGCAGGTGCTCGCCAAACTCGACCCCAAGGACCTGCAGACCAACGTCGACAGTGCCCAGGCCGAGGTCAGCGCCCAGCAGGCGCGGGTTCAGCAGACCAGCGCGGCGTTCGTCCGCCAGCAGAAACTCCTGCCCAAGGGGTATACCAGCCGCAGTGAATACGATGCCGCCCAGGCCGGCCTGCTCAGCGCCAAGAGCGCCCTGAGTGCAGCCCAGGCACAACTGGCCAACGCCCGCGAACAGCTGGGCTACACCGCGCTGATCGCCGAGGCGCCCGGGGTGATCACCGCGCGCCAGGCCGAAGTCGGCCAGGTGGTACAGGCGACCATGCCGATCTTCAGCCTTGCCCGGGACGGTGAGCGCGATGCGGTGTTCAATGTCTACGAGTCGTTGCTGGCCGAGCCGCCGCAGGAGCAGCCGATCACCGTGACCCTGCTCGACAACCCGGCGATCAAGGCCGTGGGCAAGGTCCGCGAGGTGACTCCGGCCGTTTCGGCCCAGAGCGGCACGGTGCAGGTCAAGGTGGCCCTGGACGCGTTGCCGGCTGGCATGGACCTGGGTTCGGTAGTGAGCGCCACCGTGACCGCGCCAGCCAAGGCCAGTATCGAGCTGCCCTGGTCGGCGCTGACCAAGGACGTCAGCGAGCCTGCCGTGTGGCTGGTGGACGATGCCGGCAAGGTCAGCCTGCGCCGGGTCAAGGTTGCGCGCTACCTGACCGGCCACGTGATGATCGGCGAAGGCCTGCAGGGCGGCGAAAAGGTCGTGGTTGCCGGTGGACAGTTGTTGCATCCCGGCATGTTGGTGGAGATCGCCAGGCCACCGTCCCAGGTTGCCGGAGGGAGCCCGCCATGAAGCGTCTGTCGCTGCTGTTGCTCGGCGGCCTGCTGGTTGCCGCCTGTTCGAAGCAGGAACCGCCGCCAGAGCCGGTGCGGCCGGTGCTGTTTATCGAGGTCCAGCCGGAGTCGGTGCAGAGCCTTGGGCGCTTTGCTGGCAGTATCCAGGCTCGTTACGAGAGCACCCTGGGCTTTCGGGTTTCAGGGCGGATCGCCCGGCGCCACGTCGATGTCGGCAGTGAAGTGGCCCAGGGCGCACTGCTGGCCAGCCTCGACCCGACCGACCAGCAGAACCAGTTGCGTGCGGCCCAGGGCGACCTGTCGCGGATCGAGGCGCAGTGGATCAACGCCCAGGCCAATGCCCACCGACAGCAGGAACTGTTCGACCGTGGCGTCGGCGCGCAGGCGCAGTTGGACGTGGCCCAGACTGACCTGAAAACCACCGGTGCCTCCCTCGAACAGGCCCGCGCCTCGGTCGGCCAGGCCAAGGACCAGTTGGGCTACACCGAACTGCGCAGCGACCACGCCGCCGTGGTCACCGACTGGAAGGTCGAGGCCGGCCAGGTGGTCAGCGCCGGCCAGGAAGTGGTGACGCTGGCGCGCCCGGATATCAAGGAGGCGGTGATCGACCTGCCGGCCAGCTTGGCTGACCAGTTGCGCGAAGGGGTTGAATTTCGCGTCGCCAGCCAGCTCGACCCGAGCGTCAACACCACCGCTCACCTGCGGGAAATCGAGCCCCAGGCCGACAGCGCCACCCGCACCCGCCGGGCCCGGTTGAGCCTGGTCGATACCCCGGCGGCGTTCCGCCTGGGCACCTCCATCAGCGTGACCCTGAGCTCGGCCATCGAGCCGCGCATCCAATTGCCGCTGTCGGCGTTGTGGGAGAACCAGGGCAAGACGCAGATCTGGATCATCGATCCGCAGACCTCGACCGTCTCGCCTCGTGAAGTGACGGTTGTCAGCCGCGATAGCGAGACGATGCTGCTGGGTTCGGGGGTCAAGGCTGGCGAGAAGGTGGTGAGCGCCGGGGTGAACAGTCTCAAGCCTGGACAGAAAGTCAGAATCGACGAGGAAAACCCACGATGAAAGGGAGTTTCAACCTGTCCGAGTGGGCGCTCAAGCACCAGTCGTTTGTCTGGTATCTGATGTTCGTCGCGCTGTTGATGGGGGTGTTCTCCTACATCAACCTGGGGCGCGAGGAAGACCCGTCCTTCACCATCAAGACCATGATCATCCAGACCCAGTGGCCCGGCGCGACAGTGGACGAGACGCTGGAGCAGGTCACCGACCGCATCGAGAAGAAGCTCGAAGAACTCGACTCCCTCGACTACGTGAAGAGCTACACCCGGCCGGGCGAGTCGACGGTGTTCGTCTACCTGCGCGACACCACCGGCGGCAAGGACATCCCGCAGATCTGGTACCAGGTGCGCAAGAAGATCGACGATATCCGTGGCGATTTCCCCCAGGGCATCCAGGGTCCGGGTTTCAACGACGAGTTCGGCGATGTGTTCGGTTCGGTCTATGCCTTCACCAGCGACGGCCTGAGCATGCGCCAGTTGCGCGACTATGTGGAGCAGGTCCGCGCGCAGATCCGCGATGTACCGGGCCTGGGCAAGATCGAGATGATCGGTGAGCAGAACGAAGTGCTCTACCTGAACTTCTCCACCCGCAAGCTGGCCGCCCTGGGCATCGATCAGCGCCAGGTGGTACAGAGCCTGCAATCGCAGAACGCGGTGACTCCGGCCGGGGTGATCGAGGCTGGTCCCGAGCGCATCTCGGTGCGGGCTTCCGGGCAGTACGCCTCGGAAAAAGATCTGGAGGCGGTCAACCTCAAGCTCAACGATCGTTTCTACCGGCTGGCGGACATTGCCGATATCAGCCGCGGTTATGTCGATCCGCCGACTCCGCTGTTTCGCTACAACGGCCAGACGGCCATCGGCCTGGCGATAGCCATGAAGAAGGGCGGCAATATCCAGGCTTTCGGCAAGGCCCTGCACGAGCGCATGGACAGCCTCACCGCCGACCTGCCGGTGGGTGTGGGCGTGCACAAGGTTTCCGACCAGGCCGAAGTGGTGGAGAAGGCCGTCGGCGGCTTCACCAGCGCGCTGTTCGAGGCGGTGATCATCGTCCTGGTGGTGAGCTTCGTCGCTCTCGGCCTGCGCGCCGGGCTGGTGGTGGCCTGCTCGATTCCGCTGGTGCTGGCGATGGTCTTCGTGTTCATGGAGTACAGCGGCATCACCATGCAGCGTATCTCCCTCGGCGCGCTGATCATCGCCCTCGGCCTGCTGGTGGACGATGCGATGATCACCGTGGAAATGATGGTCACCCGTCTGGAGAAGGGCGACAGCAAGGAACAGGCCGCGACCTTCGCCTACACCTCCACGGCCTTTCCGATGCTCACCGGGACCCTGGTGACCGTCGCCGGTTTCGTGCCCATCGGCCTCAATGCCAGCTCGGCCGGCGAGTACACCTTCACCCTGTTCGCGGTGATCGCCGTGGCAATGCTGGTGTCGTGGATCGTCGCCGTGCTGTTCGCGCCGGTCATCGGCGTGCACATCCTCAGTGAGAAGGTGAAGGCCCATGACAATGGCAACGGGCGGGTAGCCCGGGCCTTCAATGCCGGGCTGCTGTGGTCGTTGCGCAACCGCTGGTGGGCCATCGGCCTGACGGTGCTGATCTTCGCCCTGTCGGTGTTCGGCATGGGGTTCGTGCAGAACCAGTTCTTCCCGTCCTCGGACCGGCCGGAAGTCCTCGTCGACCTCGACCTGCCGCAGAACGCCTCGATCAACGAGACCCGCAAGGTGGTGGACCGACTGGAGGCCAGCCTCAAGGACGATCCGGACATCCTGCGCTGGAGCACCTACATCGGTGAAGGGGCGATCCGTTTCTACCTGCCTCTCGACCAGCAGTTGCAGAATCCCTACTACGCGCAGTTGATCATCGTCAGCAAGGGCCTGGAGCAGCGTGCGGCCCTGATGGATCGGCTGAACAAGCGCCTGCGCGATGACTTCGTCGGCATCGGCAGCTTCGTCCAGACCCTGGAAATGGGCCCGCCGGTGGGGCGGCCCTTGCAGTACCGGGTCAGCGGCAAGGACATCGATCAGGTGCGCAAGCATGCCATCGAGCTGGCGACCCTCCTCGACAAGAACCCCAACGTCGGCGAAACCATCTACGACTGGAACGAGCCGGGCAAGGTCCTGCGCATCGATATCGCCCAGGACAAGGCGCGACAGTTCGGCCTGTCGTCCGAGGATGTGGCGAAGCTGATGAACACCATCGTCAGTGGCGCGCCGGTGACCCAGGTGAAGGACGATATCTACCTGATCAACGTGGTCGGGCGTGCGGTGGACAGCGAGCGCGGTACGCCGGAAACCCTGCAGAACCTGCAGATCGTCACGCCCAATGGCACCTCGATCCCGCTGCTGGCATTCGCCACGGTGCGCTACGAACTGGAGCAGCCGCTGGTCTGGCGCCGTGACCGGCTGCCGACCATCACCCTCAAGGCTGGCGTACGCGGCGGGATCCAGCCAACCGACCTGGTGCGACAGTTGAAGCCGGATGTCGATCAGTTCGCCGCCGGCTTGCCGGCAGGCTACAAGGTGGTCACCGGCGGTACGGTGGAAGAGAGCGGCAAGGCCCAGGGACCGATTGCCCAGGTGGTGCCGCTGATGCTGTTCCTCATGGCGACCTTCCTGATGATCCAGTTGCACAGCGTGCAGAAGATGTTCCTGGTGGCCAGCGTTGCACCGCTGGGGCTGATCGGCGTGGTGCTGGCGCTGGTGCCGACGGGTACGCCGATGGGCTTCGTGGCGATTCTCGGGATTCTCGCGCTGATCGGCATCATCATCCGCAACTCGGTGATCCTGGTGACCCAGATCGATGAGTACGAGCGCAATGGCTACGAGCCGTGGGATGCGGTGGTGGAAGCGACCGAACACCGGCGCCGGCCGATCCTGCTGACAGCAGCGGCGGCGAGTCTGGGGATGATCCCGATTGCCCGGGAAGTGTTCTGGGGGCCGATGGCCTACGCGATGATCGGCGGGATCATCGTCGCAACGGTACTGACGCTGATGTTCCTGCCGGCGCTGTATGTGGCGTGGTACAGGATTCGCGAGCCGAAACGCGACGCGGCCTGAGGCCTGCTCCTACAAGTAGGCTGGCAAACGCAGAGGTTGCGTTTGCCAGCGAAGAGTGTGGGAGCGGGTGTCGATCACTCTGCCGTCGACGGCTTTTCCCACAAGTTGATCCCGCCTTCCTGAGCGAAACGGTCGATCTCCGCCAGCTCTTCCTGGCTGAACGCCAGGTTCTTCAGCGCCCCGACGTTCTCGACGATCTGCTCCGGGCGGCTTGCGCCGATCAGGGCCGAGGTTACCCGTGGATCGCGCAGGGTCCAGGCCAGGGCCAGTTGCGCCAGGCTCTGGCCGCGTCGCTTGGCGATCTCGTTGAGGGCTCGCACGTGGGCGATGTTCGCCTCGGACAGGTGCGATTCGCGCAGCGAGCCACCGCCCGGGCGGTTGACCCGCGCGTCCTGCGGAATGCCGTTGAGGTACTTGTCGGTCAGCAGGCCCTGGGCCAGCGGGGTGAAGGCGATCACGCCAGTACCGAGTTCCTCGACGGTGTCCAGCAGGTCCTTTTCCACCCAGCGGTTGAGCAGGTTGTAGGCCGGTTGGTGGATCAGCAGCGGGACTTTCCATTCCTTGAGCAGCGCCGCGATCTCGCGGGTTTTCACTCCGGAATAGGACGAGATACCGATGTACAGCGCCTTGCCCTGCTGCACGGCGGTAGCCAATGCGCTGGCGGTTTCTTCCAGCGGGGTGTCCGGGTCGAAGCGGTGCGAGTAGAAGATATCCACATAGTCCAGGCCCAGGCGCTGCAGGCTCTGGTCGAGGCTGGCGAGCACGTACTTGCGCGAGCCGCCGCCCTGGCCGTAGGGGCCGGGCCACATGTCCCAGCCGGCCTTGCTGGAGATGATCAGTTCGTCGCGGTACGCCTTGAAGTCCTCGCGCAGCAGGCGGCCGAAGTTGATCTCGGCGCTGCCGTAGGGCGGACCATAGTTGTTCGCCAGGTCGAAGTGGTTGATGCCCAGGTCGAAGGCGGTGCGCAGCAGGGCGCGCTGGGTGTCGATCGGCGTGCTGTCGCCAAAGTTGTGCCACAGGCCCAGGGACAGTGCTGGCAACACCAGGCCACTGCGGCCGACGCGGCGGTAGGGGATGGAGTCGTAGCGGTTTTCGGCAGCTTGATAAGTCATCGAATCCTCTCTTGTTGCGCGAGAAATTTCACAGGGCAGCGCCCACTTCATTACGGTCCGGATCAATCAGCATACGCTTGAGACAGACCACACTAGCCTCGGATTCGATCCGTGACTGAAACGTTTCATGTTTTTCCGGATTCCGTTCCGGGCTTGCTGTCGCTCGCGCAAATTTCCCGGCAGGTACATTTCTGCCGACTCCGAAAATTTACGCTTGACTTTCAATTTCCCATAAAAAGATCTTTTTGGCTCAGTACAAATTAGTACATACCTGCATACTTTTGACCCTGTACAAGAAATTGTGTTTTCCCAAGCAATTACTAGGAACTTCAAAAGTTTAGGTGCGGTACACGTACTACGTATTACGATAAAGTACGATTTGATGGCTCAAGTTGGTTAAAAAGCGATCAATTTGTCACCGAAAGTCGTCTTACTGGCCTGCAAGGGCTGTGCGAGGCGGTTTACCGGTTGCTCAAGCCCCAGGTGTTCGCGTAGCGTGGTGCCCTGGTACTCTGTCCGGTACAGTCCGCGGCGCTGCAGTTCCGGCACCACGCCCGCAGCGAAGTCTTTCAGCCCGCCTGGCAGGTGCGGCACCAGTACGTTGAAGCCATCCGCTGCGCCTTGTTCGAACCAGACCTGCAACTCGTCGGCGATCCGTGTCGGTGTACCGACCAGGCTGTAGTGCCCGCGGCCTCCCGCGATACGTCGGCCCAGTTGTGCCAGGGTCAGGTTTTCCGTGCCGGCCAGCTCGGTCAGCAGCTTCTGCCGGCTCTGTTGGCCACTGTCGGTCAGTGGCAGTTCGGGCAGCGGACCGTCCAGTGGATAACCCGACAGGTCGAAGTTGCCGAGCATGCGTCCGAGCAGGGCGACGCCGACCTCGGGCTCGACCAGTTCCTGGAACGCTTCATGTTTCTCCCGGGCCTCGCTTTCGCTCTGGCCGACCACGACAAACACCCCCGGCATGATCTTCAGGTCGTCGGCCGAGCGCCCGAAGCGCCCCAGGCGGCCCTTGAGGTCGGCGTAGAATGCTTGCGCCCTGGCCAGGGAGGATTGCGCGGTGAACACCACTTCGGCGGTCTGTGCGGCCAGTTCCAGGCCGCTCTGCGATGAGCCGGCCTGGACGACCACCGGCCGGCCCTGGGGCGAACGGGCGACGTTCAGCGGGCCGCGGACCTTGAAGTGTTTGCCCTGATGATCGAGCACGTGCAGCTTGGCCGGGTCGTAGTACTGGCCGCTGGACTTGTCACGGCTGAAGGCGTCGTCTTCCCAGCTGTCCCACAGGCCGGTAACCACCTGGTGGAACTCGCGCGCCCGCTCATAGCGTTCGGCGTGGCTGATGTGCTCGGTGCGGCCGAAGTTCAGGGCTTCGGCGGCGGCATCCGAGGTCACCAGGTTCCAGCCGGCGCGACCGCCGGACAGGTGGTCCAGCGAGGCGAACTTGCGGGCCACGTGGTACGGCTCGTTGTAGCTGGTGGTGGCGGTGGCGATCAGGCCGATGCGTTCGGTCACCGCGCTCAGCGCCGAGAGCAGGGTCAGCGGCTCGAAGTGGTCCGAGCGGGCCATGCGACTGGCGATTTCACCTTCGGCGGCGGCAACGCTGTCGGCCACGAACAGCGCGTCGAATTTCGCCGCCTCGGCGATGCGCGCCAACTGCTTGTAGTGGGCGAAGTCCAGGCCGGCGGTGGCGGGCACCTCCGGGTGACGCCACGCCGCGACGTGGTGCCCGGTGGCCATTAGAAACGCGCCCAGCTTGAGCTGGCGAGGAGCAGGGTGCATGGGTCATTCCTTGAGTTTGCGGTTGGGGTTGAAAAGCTTCGTGGGCAGGCCCGCTCCCACAAGAGGCTTTGTTCAGCCCGGAAGCTGTGGGAGATGACCAGTCGGCGCTGCGCTTGCCGGCAAGTAGTGGTTATGCGCCGCGATCAGAAATCCTTGCGCACCTGGATGCCGAAGTAGCGTTCGTCATCCCGTGGTACGGCCCGATAGATGTAGTTGCCACCGCTGGCCAGCAACGGCGAGTAGGACTTGTCGCCGAGGTTTTTCCCCAGCAGCGCCACGCGCCAGCCCTGGTTGTAGTCGGCCAGGGCGATGCTCGCGTTCCAGATGCCGTAGGCGCCCTGTTTGGTGTCGACGTTCTGGGCAATGTCGTACTGCACTTCGCTCTGCCAACTGAAGTCGGTGCCCAGTTCCAGGTCCAGGCCGTTGTTCAACGGCACGCTGTAGTCGGCGCGCACGTAGCTTTTCCAGTCCGGGCTGAACGGCAGCGGCTTGCCATTGACGTTGCAACTGGCCGCCGCACCTGGCGGGCAGGAGAACTCGTCGATCCGCGCACGGGTATAGGCCAGGGCGCCGGAGAGCTTGAGGTTGCTGGTGGCCTGCAGCGCGTAGTCGGCCTCGACGCCTTCGGTGCTGACGCTGCCGGCGTTGATCAGGCGGGTCACCACTTGCCCGGCTACGGTGTCGAAGAAGTTCGCCTGGTAGTTGTCGTAGTCACTATGGAACACCGCCAGGTTGGTGGTCAGACGGTTGTTCCAGCTGGTGGCCTTGATCCCGGCTTCCCAGGTGTTGGAGGTTTCCGGTTTCAGCGCGTCGGTGTCGCGCGGCTGCATGTTGAAGAACACGTTGTAGGCCGGGCCCTTGTAGCCGCGCGAGTAGGTCAGGTAGCTGGTGACGCTGTCGCTGAGGTCGTACTGCACGCCGAGGCGCCCGGACCAGCCGTCTTCGTCCACTGAACCATGGCTGCTGGTGTTTGGCTGGATGCCGCTGACGGTGGTGGCGGAAGTCGAGACGCGGCGGTGATCGTAGGACAGGTCGTCGTGGGTGTAGCGCAGGCCGGCGATACCGCGAAAGGTCGGGGTGAAATTCAGTGTGCTTTCGCCGAACACCGCGTAGCTGTCGCTGGTGGTGCTGTAGTCGGCAACGCCGCGGTTGACGCTGGTGGTGGTGGTCAGGGTGCGCTGGTAGGTCTCTTCGTCCTTGCCGTGCATGTAGAACAGGCCACCGACGTACTCCAGGAACTGGCCCTTGGGCGAGGCCAGGCGAATTTCCTGGGAGTACTGGTTGAAGTCCAGCGCGCCACGGTCGGCGGTGCCGGGGAAGGCGGCGGTGACGCTGCCGAGGCGGTCGCCGTCCTGGTACTGTTGGTTGCTCCAGCCACGCCAGGCGGTGATCGAAGTCAGGGTGTAGTCACCGAGGTTCCAGTCGAGCTGACCGGACAGGCCCTTGTTGATGTCGTCGACGTAGCTGCGGGTATCGGCGTTGATGTCGCGGTTGTCGGAGGACGGCCGTACCGGGCTCAGGGCATTGGTGAAGGCCGGGCTCAGCGACTTGCTGACCACACCGTTGGGGGCGTCGTCATGGGACTGCATGTAGTCGGCGGCGAGGGTGAATTTCACGTCCTCGTTGGGGGTGAACTCCAGCTTGCCGCGCACACCCTTGTGGTTGTAGCCGTTGACTTCCTGGCCGTTGGCCTTGTTGTCGACGTTGCCGTCATAGCTGCCGAACAGGGTGGTCAGCGAGCCTTTGAGGGTGTCCGGAATCAGGCTGCCGCCGATGCCGAAACGGGTGCGGCTTTCGTTGCCGCTGAAGTACGACTGGTCGATGTAGCCATGGGTCTCGGCGGTCGGCGCCCTGGTCACGATGTTCAGCACGCCGGCCGAGGCGTTCTTGCCGAACAGCGTGCCCTGCGGGCCGCGCAGCACTTCGATGCGGTCGAGGTCGAGCAGGTCGAGGGTGGCCTGGCCGGGACGGCTGTAGACCACGCCGTCGATCACCGTCGCCACGGTCGGTTCGACCCCTGGCGAGGTGGAAATGGTGCCCACGCCACGGACGAACAGCGAGGTGTCCTTGTTCGAGGCACCGGTGCGGAAGTTCAGCGTCGGTACTTGCTGGACGATGCTGGCCACGCCGTTGCGACTGTCACGCTCCAGTTGCTCGCCATCGACCACCGAGACCGCCACTGGGACTTTCTGCAGCGATTCCTCGCGGCGCGTGGCGGTGACGGTGACCGCCTTGAGGGTCGGCTCCTGATCGCTGACTGCATCGGCGGCGAATACCGCAGACGACGGCAGGGCGGTCAGCCCGGCCAGCAGCCAGGCCAGGTGTGGACGTCGTGGCGTGGCGGCACGGATCGCCCGCGCCAGTGTGTGTTGCTCCCCGAATGTGTTGTGCATGTGTTGCCCGCTCGAAAAATGACCCTGAACCGCCGTCGCTCTGCGTCGACAGCGCCTGATTTGTCTTGGGGCATTCGCTCGAGCGAGTAGCAGGCAGACAAAGCCTTTTGTTAGCGCTAACATCACCAGTATCGGAAAGGTCATATAGATCGTCCAATACTGAAAAATTACTTTTATATTCCTTTTGGTTTTCAATAAGGGTCGGACTTTGACTGCTGACAAAGCGCCAGGCCGCAAGCGCCGTGGAGCCGGACGTGTCACCTTGAGCACGGTTGCCCAGGCGGCCGGGGTCTCGGCGATCACCGTGTCGCGGTATTTCAACAACCCCGAGCAGGTCTCGCCCGAGCGCCGCGAGCGGATCGCGGCGGCGGTCGAGGAGCTGGGCTACGTGCCGAACCTGGTGGCGGGTGGGCTGGCGTCGGCCCGGGGGCGGATCGTCGCGATGGTGATCCCGAACATCTCCGGCCCGATCTTCGCCAACACCATCCAGGGCTTCAGTGACACCCTGGGTCGGCATGGCTACCAACCGCTGTTGGCGTCGAGCTACTTCTCGGCGGAGCAGGAGGAAAGTGCGGTGCGCGCGTTTCTCGGCTGGTCGCCGGCGGCGCTGGTACTGACCAGCCGGTTCCACAGTGTGGGCACCGAAAAGATGATCGCCGAAGCGGACATTCCGGTGATCGAGATCTGGGACCATCAGCCGCAGCGCGCGCCGTTGCAGATCGGTTTTTCCCACCATGAAGTCGGGGTCAGCGCCGCCCGTTACCTGCATGGCAAGGGCTATCGGCGGATCGCCTTCGTGCAGAACAGCGCGCCGGGGGACTTCAGTGCGCTGGAGCGCCGTGATGGTTACGCGGCAACCCTGCGCGAGCTGGGGCTGGAGCCCTGGGTATTTGCCCCGGATGCCGGCCTGGCGCCGTTCGAGGCCGGCAAGCAGGCGATGCAGGCGCTGATGAGCGCCGCCACCCGGCCCGACGCGATCATCTTCGCCAACGACAACCTGGCGGCCGGCGGGCTTCTGGCCGGGCAGCGTGCCGGGCTGAAGATTCCCGAGGACTGCGCGGTGCTGGGTTTCGGCGATTACCCGTTCGCCGAAATGCTCCTGCCGAGCTTGAGTACCCTCAAGCCGCCGGCCCTGGAGATCGGTGTACTGGCGGCGACGCGGATACTGGAAAGTCTCGGCGTGCTGCCGACGGATGAGGTGCAACGCCTGAACCTGCTGACCTGCCAGCTGATCGAGCGTGAGAGCGCCTGATCCTGCGCCTCAGACGGCGTTGGCGAACACTTCGCTGATCCAGTCGACGAACACCCGTACCCGTGGCGACATGTGCCGGTTCTGCGGGTACAGCACCGAGACCGGCATCGGCGGCGGCGGATGGTTCGGCAGGACTTCGCGCAGCAGGCCCTGGTCGATCTGTTCCGCTACCCGGTAGTGCGGCACCTGGATCAGTCCGAGTCCGGCCACTGCCGAGGCGGCGTAGATTTCCGCGCCGAACACCGACACCCGGCCGGCCAGTGGGATTTCCCGCAACTCGCCCTGCTCGATGAATTCGAACGGGTAAAGCTTGCCGGTGGCCCGCGATACGTAGTTCACCCCCTGGTGCCGGCTGAGGTCGGCGAGGCTGCGCGGTTCACCGTACTTGCGCAGGTAGGCCGGGCTGGCACAGGTCACCTGGCGCAGGTTGGCCACCCGTTTGCCGATCAACGACGAGTCGCCGAGATTGCCCGAGCGCAACACGCAGTCGACGCCTTCGGCGATCAGGTCGATGAAGTGGTTGGCTTCGCTGATGGATACGTCGATGTCCGGGTAGCGCTCAAGGAAGGCCGGTAGCGCCGGGATCACGAAATAGCGCGCCAGGGTGCCCTGCAGGTCGACGCGCAGGCGGCCCTTGGGCGCCACCGTACGGAACGCCAGTTCGGCTTCTTCCAGCTGCGCCAGCAACTGCACGCAACGCGAGTAGTAGGCCTCGCCGTCGAGGGTCGGGCGCACGCGGCGGGTGCTGCGTTCCAGCAGTCGGGTGCCGAGCCAGGCTTCGAACTGGTTGAGGGTGTGGGTCAGGGTCGCGCGGGGCAGGTTCAGGTCTTCGGCGGCCAGGGTGAAGCTGCTGCGCTCGTAGATCCGCACGAACACCTTCATCGCCTTGACCTGGTCCATGGCTGCTCCGCTGCGTTTGATTGTTGGTGATTATTGAATAGTCAGGTCAACTATCGCCCATTTATCGCCTGGGATAAACCTGTGAAATTGGCGCCATCCCAACGCACACTCCAGGAGATTCGACATGACCCAGCACTCCCGAAAAGTCGCCATCGTCACCGGCGCCTCGCGTGGTATCGGCGCGGTGATCGCCCGCCAACTGGCGGCGCAGGGCTTTGCCGTGGCGATCAACTATGCGAGCAGTACCGAGGAGGCCTCGGCACTGGTAGTGGAACTGCGCCAGGCCGGCCACCAGGCCATAGCGATCAAGGCTGACGTCGGCAACTCCAGCGAGGTTGCGCGGCTGTTCGAGGAAACCGAACTGCAACTGGGCAAGGTCGATGTGCTGATCAACAACGCCGGAATCCTCAAGGTGTTGCCGCTGGCCGAGCACAGTGACGAACTGTTCGACCAGACGTTCGCCATCAATACCCGGGGTACCTTCAATACCCTGCGTGAGGCGGCGAAGTGGATGAATGACGATGGGCGCATCGTCAACTTCTCCAGCAGCACCGTGGGCTTGAACCTGCCGGGTTACTCGGTGTACATCGCCAGCAAGGCGGCGGTGGAGTCCCTTACCCAGGTGTTTGCCAAGGAGCTGCGCGGCCGGCGGATCACCGTCAACGCCGTGGCCCCGGGGCCGGTGGCGACCGAACTGTTCCTGCACGGCAAGAGCGAGGAGCAGGTCCAGACCTTTGCCCGGATGCCACCGCTGGAGCGCCTGGGGCAGCCGGAGGATATCGCCGAGATCGTATCGTTCCTGGTGAGCCCGGCGGCGGGCTGGGTCAATGGCCAGGTGTTGCGGGCCAATGGTGGGTTGGTCTGATCTTTGAGGTAGGCACCCTCCCAGTGGCAGGACTTATCCGCGAAGCTTTTAGCGGTCTCATGGGCCTCTTCGCGGATGAATCCTGCTCCCGCAGGTTGATGTTGTTCCCACGGGTGCGATGGGATGCCTGGTCCTTATTGGATCAACGCACCAGGTGCAGGAACTGCATGTGCCGTTCGTACTGGTCGAGGATGTCGTTGATGATCTGCTCCTTGCTGTAGCCCATCAGGTCGTAGTCCTGGCTGCCTTCGCTCAGGTGCACCTCGGCGCGGTAGTAGCGGCGGTTGCGCATGTCCCTTGAGCCCAACCCGCCCAGGGCGAAGGAGGGCGTGAAGTAGCCGCGCATCTGCACCTGGTAGACGAACGGGTGCAGGTCGCCATGGCCGATTTCCAGGCTGACGTTGTCGTTGGCCGGGTCGGGCTGGGTGACCACGTTCAGACCCTTCTCGACGAACACCGCAGTGACTTCCTCGATGGCCGGCCGCACGGTCTGGTCGAGGAACCGATAGACCTCGTCCCGCGACGGGAAGTGCACCGCCTGGCTCAGACGCTGGCGCCAGCCACCCCGGCCACGGCGTGCAGGCGACACCGGCGCCAGGGAGTGCAACTGGGCGATGCGTTTCTGCGACTCCAGATAGAACGCCTTGTGCAGCCCCCACATCATCAACAGCAGAATCAGCGAGAACGGCAGCGAGGTCAGCACCACCGCCGATTTCAGTGCATCGATACTGCCGGAGAACAGCAGCGCGCTGGTGATCAGGGCGGTCATCGCGCCCCAGAATACCCGCAGCCATTTCGGCCCGTCCTCGTCGGCATTGCCGCCACGCGCGGAGAGCGTCGACAGCACCACGGTGCCGGAGTCGGCCGAGGTGACGAAGAACACGAAGCTGATGAACACCGTCACCGCGATTACCGTGCGGCTCCACGGGTAGGTTTCCAGCAGCAGGTACAGAGTGCGCGACGGGTCGTCGATGGCCGACTGGCCGAGGGCGCTCATGCCGTGGTTGAGCACCTGCTCGATGGCGCTGTTGCCGAAGATCGACATCCACGCCAGGGTGAAACCCAGCGGAATCAGCAGCACGCCGAAGACGAATTCGCGGATGGTCCGGCCGCGGGAAATCCGCGCGATGAACAGACCCACGAATGGCGCCCAGGCAATCCACCAGGCCCAGTAGAACACCGTCCAGCCGCCGAGCCAGTCACTGGGCTTGTCGTAGGCGTAGAGGTCGAAGCTCTTGGTCGGCAACGCGCCGAGGTAGTCACCGAGGTTCTGGATCAGGGTGTTGAGCAGGTGCTGGGTGGGCCCGGCGAACAACACGAACAGCAGCAGCGCACAGGCCAGCAGCATGTTGATGTCGGACATCACCCGCACGCCCTTGTCGACACCGGCCACCGCGACGGCGATGGCCGCGCCCATCATCAGTACGATCAGCCCGACCTGGACCCACTGGGTATGGGGGATGCCGAACAGGTAGTCCAGCCCCGAGTTGAGATGCAGCACGCCGAAGCCCATGTCGGCGCCGAGGCCGAACACCGTGGCGATGATGCCGAAACCGTCCACCGCGTAGCCGATGGGGCCGTTGATGCGTTTGCCGATCAGCGGGTACAGCGCCGAACGCAAGGCCAGCGGCAGGTTGTGCCGGTAGGCGAAGTAGGCCAGGGCCATGCCGACGAAAGCGAACACGCCCCAGCCGTGCAGGCCCCAGTGCAGGAACAGGATCTGCATCGCCTGGCGTGCGGCAGCGTTTGTACCGGCGAGGGGCCCGGTGTCGCCCTGGGGCGGCACGAGCATGTGGGTCAGCGGTTCGGAGACGCAGAAGAAGAACAGGGTGATGCTGATCCCGGCGGCGAACAGCATGCCGGCCCAGGACAGGTAGCTGAACTCGGGTTCGTCGTGGTCGGCACCGAGCTTGATCCTGCCGTAGCCGGACAAGGCGGTGACCACCACGAAGACCAGGTACAGGGTCATCGCCAGCAGGTAATACCAGCCGACTGTGTTGGCTGCCCAGTTCTGCGCGGCCAGCAACCATTGGCCGGCGGCTTCGGGCTGGCTGATGACCAGCAGACCGAACAGCAGGATGAAGGTCGCAGCGAAGTAGAACACGGGCGGGTTCATGCGGATCAGGCCGCTGGGTGCGTTGGTGGAGGTACTCATGAAGTGGGTACCTCGAAGGGGTGGAACATGGCTGGATCTTTCGGACTCAGCAAAGACAGGCCTCCTGTTGTGAGCGGGCAGCGAACCGCCGGTTTAACTTGAACGAACAGTCAAGTTAAACACGGATCGGCGTTTGGGACTAATCGCTGGGTTGAGCGGTAAGGTTCCGACAGCCTCTTTCTGCAGGAGTTGCAGGGTGAGCGGGTGGGTGCCTGGGCCAGCAGCATTGAAGCACCGGGCACACCGCAGCCCCTGTGGGAGCTGGCCTGCCTGCGAAGGCGTCCCTGAGGCCGCCAAAAGCTTCGCGGGCAAGCCCGGCTCCTACAGGATTGGGATCGAACGCTGCTTATCTGCAGGCCACTTCACTGTAGGCTCAGGCAGTTCGGCGATCCGACTTGCCCGTGAAGAGGCCCTCAATCCTTCTCCAAAACCAGGCCATTTCGCCAAAGGATCGGTGCCAGTCCTCTCAAATGCCATCCGGTCTGCTCAAAGCAGAAGGCCCGCTCGAAGGCGGGCCTTGTGGTTCAGGGAAACTCAGCGGGCCGTCAGCGCCGCGTAGCTGTTCATCAGGTTGCGGTAGTTGGGGATACGCTGCGACAGCAGGTTGCCCAAACCTTCGATGTCGTTGCGCCAGTCGCGGTGCAGCTCACAGGCCACCGAGAACCAGTTCATCATCTGCGCACCGGCCTGCGTCATGCGGTTCCATGCGGCCTGTTGCACAGTGGTGTTGAAGGTGCCGGAAGCATCGGTCACCACGAACACATCAAAACCTTCAGCCAGTGCCGACAGGGTCGGGAAGGCTACGCAAACGTCGGTCACCACACCGGCGATGATCAGTTGCTTGCGGCCGGTCGCTTTGATCGCCTTGACGAAGTCTTCGTTGTCCCAGGCATTGATCTGGCCTGGGCGGGCGATGTACGGCGCATCCGGGAACATCTCTTTCAGCTCAGGAACCAGTGGGCCGTTAGGGCCTTGCTCGAAGCTGGTGGTCAGGATGGTCGGCAGTTCGAAGAACTTGGCCAGGTCAGCCAACGCCAACACGTTGTTCTTGAACTCGTTCGGCGAGAAGTCCTGGACCAGGGAAATCAGACCGGTCTGGTGGTCGACCAGCAGGACTACGGCGTCGTCTTTGTTCAGGCGGTTGTAGGTTGGCTTGCTCATGTGGGAATCCTTTTTCGGTTAAGTGGTTGGAAGCTGTGTCGTTCAACTTGTGACCAGATTAATAACTCACCGAAAAAGGAAAAAGCGGCTGGAATCGGTTTGACTGTCTCTCCAAGATGGACAATCCCGCACCGAACCTTGTAGGAACGGGCTTGCCCGCGAAGCTTTTGACGGCCTCACGTACGCCTTCGTCGGCAGCCAACTCCCACAATGATCTTCAGCGCTGAATCTCGTTCTCATGTTGCTGCAGATTGGCCTGGGTCAGGTTGCAGCCGGCCGGCACGCTGCGGGTCAGCCAGACGTTGCCGCCGATGGTGGCGCCCTTGCCAATAGTGATGCGTCCCAGGATGGTCGCGCCGGCATAGATCACCACGTCGTCCTCGACAATCGGATGCCGTGGGTGGCCTTTCTGCAACTGGCCGTCCTCGTCCGCCGGGAAGCGTTTGGCGCCCAGGGTCACTGCCTGGTAGATCCTCACCCGTTCGCCAATGATTGCCGTCTCGCCGATCACCACGCCGGTGCCGTGGTCGATGAAGAAGCTGGGGCCGATCTGTGCACCCGGATGGATGTCGATGCCGGTGGCCGAGTGGGCGATTTCCGCACTGATCCGCGCCAGCAGCGGCAACCCGGCACGGTACAGGTGGTGTGCCAGACGGTGGTGGATCACCGCGAGAATGCCTGGGTAGCACAGCAGCACTTCGTCGACGCTGCGCGCCGCCGGGTCGCCGTGGTAGGCCGCCAGGACATCGGTGTCGAGCAGCCGGCGCAGTTGCGGCAGGGCCATGGCGAAGTCCTGGATCAGCCGCAGGGCCTTGGCCTGCACCTCGGCATCGGCCTGTCCGTCATGCCGGGCGGCATAGCGCAGCTCCAGGCGCGCCTGGGCCAGCAGGGCGTTGAGGGCCGCGTCCAGGGTGTGGCCGACATAGAAGTCTTCGCTTTCCTCGCGCAGGTCCACTGGCCCCAGGCGCATCGGGAACAGCGCCCCACACAGGGCCTCGAGAATGTCTGCCATGGCCTGGCGCGACGGCAGTTCGCGCCCGCCCTGTTCATCACTGACCCGCCCGTTGCGGCTGCGCCACTCATCCCGGGCGCTGCGCAACTGGCTGACGATGGTCTGTAGTTGCCAATGGCTGGAACGCTCGCTCACGATCAAATCTCCGACCTGGCGGCCGGACAGTCGGGCCACCTGAATGGCATTCACTTTACGGCACCGTCCTGAGGGGGAATTAAGAACGAATAGTGCTTTGCTCAGAACTTTCCGGCATAAGTGCGCGACGGTTGCCTGGGGAAAAGTGCCTGCCTATAGTCGAGGCATTTCCTACTATCAGTTCGGACTCATGATCAAACAACAGCTCGCTCGCTTCGACCGCCTGCCCCTCCTCGAGCAGGCCACGCCCCTGGAAAAACTGGAACGCCTGTCGGCGTGGGTGGGCCGCGATATCTACATCAAGCGCGATGACCTGACACCCCTGGCGCTGGGTGGCAACAAGCTGCGCAAACTCGAATACCTAGCGGCCGATGCGCTGGCGACGGGAGCCGATACGCTGGTCACCGCCGGGGCGATCCAGTCCAATCATGTCCGCCAGACCGCCGCCCTGGCAGCCCGCCTGGGCCTGGGGTGCGTGGCCCTGCTGGAAAACCCGACCGGTACCGAGGACGGCAATTACCTGGGCAACGGCAACCGCCTGCTGCTGGAGCTGTTCGATGCGCGGGTCGAGTTGGTGGACAACCTGGACAACGCCGATGAGCAGCTGCAGGCCCTGGCCGAACGCCTGCGCAGCAACGGCAAGAAGCCTTATCTGGTGCCGATCGGGGGCTCCAACGCCCTGGGCGCGTTGGGCTATGTGCGTGCGGGTCTGGAGCTGGCCGCGCAGATCGAAGCGACCGGGCTGGAGTTTGCCGCCGTGGTGCTGGCCTCGGGCAGCGCTGGCACCCACAGTGGCCTGGCCTTGGGCTTGAGCGAAACCTTGCCGCAGTTACCGGTGATCGGCGTGACGGTCTCGCGCAGCGACGAGGCGCAACGGCCGAAGGTGCAGGGGCTGGCCGAACGCACTGCCGAGTTGCTGGGCGTGCCGCTGCCGGAAAGCTTCAAGGTGCAGTTGTGGGACGAATATTTTGCCCCGCGCTACGGCGAGCCGAATGCCGGGACCTTGGCAGCGGTCAGGCTGCTGGCGAGCCAGGAAGGCATCCTGCTCGACCCGGTGTACACCGGCAAGGCGATGTCCGGGCTGCTTGATGGCATCGGCCTGCAGCGTTTCGACGAGGGTCCGATCATTTTCCTGCACACTGGCGGGGCGCCGGCACTGTTTGCCTATGACGCGTCGTTTGCCTGAGTGGGATCAGGATCGCCCGCTCCCACAGGGAAAAATCCCACAAGACGCGATGCCTTGTAGGTGCCGGCGGTCCGGTTTATCCGCGAATCAGGCGGCGCCGAACCCCCTCACTGATCTATATAATGGTTCTAAATAGATTCTTTTATATTATTTAAAATTATAAAAAGATCCGTTTATAGTTTCGCCCCAGGCGAATTTGCCACGAGACGCCAATACTGCTTTGAGGCAGGATGGGCGTTTGCAATCTAAGTGTCAGATTTGCCTTCCTTCTCCCATAAAAAACACACGGGGCTCTTCATGAATATTTCCGCATTTCGCAAGCGTCTGCTGGTTGGCAGCCTGGGTCTGGTGCTCGGCGCCGGTCTGCTGGGCCAGGCCGTGGCCGGTGAACAACTGAACCAGATCAAGAAAGCCGGCGAGATCAAGATCGGCCTGGAAGGCACCTATCCGCCGTTCAGCTTTGTCGATGAAAGCGGCAAGCTCAGCGGCTTCGAAGTCGAGTTGTCCGAGGCGCTGGCCAAGGAACTGGGCGTCAAGGTCAAGCTGCAGGCCACCCCGTGGGATGGCATTCTTGCGGCCCTGGAGTCCAAGCGTCTGGACGCGGTGGTCAATCAGGTCACCATCTCCGAAGAACGCAAGAAGAAGTACGATTTCTCTAAGCCTTACACCGTCTCTGGCATCCAGGCACTGGTCCTGAAAAAGAACGTCGATGCGATCAAGACCGCCGACGACCTGGCTGGCAAGAAAGTCGGTGTGGGCCTGGGCACCAACTACGAACAATGGCTCAAGGACAACCAGCCCAAAGCCATCATCAAGACCTACAACGATGACCCGACCAAGTTCCAGGACCTGCGCATCGGCCGTATCGACGCGATCCTGATCGACCGCCTGGCCGCCCTGGAATACGCCAAGAAAGCCCCGGACACCGCTGCTGCCGGCGATGCCTTCTCCCGTCAGGAAGCCGGTATTGCCCTGCGCAAGGGCGAGCCTGAACTGCTCGACGCCGTGAACAAGGCCCTCGACAAGCTGCGTGCTGACGGCACCCTGAAGAAGCTGTCCGAAAAATACTTCAACGCTGACGTCACTCAATAATGGAAGCAGGTTTGCAACTCGCGCTGGACTCCGCACCCTTTCTGCTCAAGGGTGCGTACTACACGGTGATTCTCAGCCTCGGCGGGATGTTTTTCGGCTTGCTGCTGGGCTTCGGCCTGGCCTTGATGCGTCTGTCGCGCTTCAAGCTGCTCAGCGGGATCGCCCGGGTCTACGTGTCGTTCTTTCGCGGCACGCCGCTACTGGTGCAACTGTTCTTGATCTACTACGGTTTGCCACAAGTGGGCATCGAGCTGGATCCGATCCCGGCGGCCATGATCGGCTTTTCGCTGAACATGGCCGCTTACGCCTGTGAAATCCTGCGTGCTGCCATCGCTTCCATCGAGCGCGGTCAGTGGGAAGCTGCAGCCAGTATCGGCATGACCCGTGCGCAAACCCTGCGTCGGGCCATCCTGCCCCAGGCGATGCGTACCGCTTTGCCACCCTTGGGCAACAGCTTCATTTCACTGGTCAAGGACACGGCGCTGGCGGCTACGATCCAGGTGCCCGAACTGTTCCGTCAGGCGCAACTGGTGTCGGCACGTACATTTGAAATTTTCACCATGTATCTGTCCGCGGCCCTGATTTACTGGGTATTGGCAAGCATCCTGGCGTATTTTCAGAATCGCCTGGAAGTCCGGGTCAACCGGCATGACCTGGAGTCCTGAAGCATGATCGTGGTTGAACAACTGACCAAGCAATTCAATGGCCAGAGCGTGCTCAAGGGCATCGACCTCAAGGTCGAGGCCGGCGAGGTGGTGGCGATCATCGGCCCTAGTGGTTCCGGCAAGACCACCTTTCTGCGTTGCCTGAACTTTCTCGAAGAACCGTCCAGCGGCCGGATCCAGGTCGGTGAGATCAAGATCGACGGCAGCCGTCCGCTGAGCCAGCAACAGAGCCTGATCCGCAAGCTGCGCCAGCAGGTGGGTTTCGTGTTCCAGAACTTCAACCTGTTCCCCCACCGCACGGCGCTGGAGAACGTCATCGAAGGCCCGATCGTGGTCAAGAAGACCCCGCGCGACCAGGCCGTGGCCCTGGGCCGCAAGCTGTTGGCCAAGGTCGGCCTGGCGGGCAAGGAAGAGTCCTATCCACGGCGTCTGTCCGGTGGGCAGCAGCAGCGTGTGGCGATTGCCCGGGCGCTGGCGATGGAGCCGCAGGTGATCCTGTTCGATGAGCCGACGTCGGCCCTCGATCCGGAACTGGTGGGGGAAGTGCTGGCGACCATTCGCGGCCTGGCGGAAGAAAAGCGCACCATGGTCATCGTCACCCACGAAATGAGTTTTGCTCGTGACGTGGCCAATCGGGTGGTCTTTTTCGACAAGGGCGTGATTGTCGAGCAAGGTGAAGCCAAGGCGCTGTTTGCCAACCCGAAAGAAGAACGTACTCGGCAATTTCTCAGTAAGTTTCTGGGTGATGCGTAGGAGTGTTCTTTTTATTTAAATAACGTACTCAGGGAGCGAGTACGCTGTTTCAGAATTCACTGTTTTTATCCTCCCGGCTTATCTCCTCTTATTACCGGACATCGCTCCGGTTAATGTCCTTGCGCAAGATTATCGTCAATCGGTAGCTCTCCGAATATGTCGGTCCCGGACCGTGCCCAGCCTTCCCGTGTGCCACGGAAATGGGTCGCTCAGGTAGGACGAGTCCGAATAATTCCGCGACAGACATCGTTGCCGATCAGCACCTTGACAGGTGTCGGTTGAAACTTTTAGCTGGCGGCTTAATGGTTTGGCGTTATCCGGATAACACTTCTTCGAGTGCACGATCCCGATATGCTCGCGCCATCAACTTTCGGCTGTAAGGATGCGGCGAAAGAGTCCGTGGGCGGGTTTCCAGAGGAACCGGCCGGCTCTTTCAAGTTGAACTCTTCGGCAACTGATAAAAGGACGATTTCATGAACGATTTCCTCGAGCACTCCCGACTCGCACTGCCCGTCGTGCCCCAGGCGCACCGGCGTGGCATTGGCCGCCTGGCCGCCGAGCAGTTGTCGATCTGCATCCCGGCCTATCCCGGCATGGACGAAGGTGATCTGCTCGAGCTGTTCTGGGACGGTTGTTACGTTACCTCCCGGCAGGTTCTGGCGGGCGAGCAGGGTCAGCCGGTCAGTCTGCGGGTGCCGCAAAGCTTCATCCTCGACGGTGTGGCGCGGATTCACTATCGCGTCATGCGGGTCGGCAGTGCCGCGTTGACCTCGCCGCAACTGAAGCTGCCGGTCAAGTTGAACTGCCCCGGCGGCCTGCCGATCGGCGAGGAAAATCAGGGCCTGGCGCCGCCGGTGATCCCGTTGCCAATCTGCCGCTACGGGGTCAACCCGAACCAGATGAGGCGCGGTGTGCCGCTTGCCCTGGAGCCCTATCCGAATATGGCCGCCGAGGATGAAATCACCTTGCTCTGGGGTGATGTGCGCTTCGACCTGCCCAAGTTGGCGCCTGCGGATGTCGGCAAGCCGGTCACGGTGTTCGTGCCAGCTGCGGTGATCCTTGAAGCCGGCGAGGACCGTGGGCTGGACATCACCTACTGCGTGATCGACCGCGTCGGCAACAACTCCCGCTGGGCGCCGCCACGGCGCTTGCGCGTGGGCACTTCCAGGCACTTTATCAGGACCCGGACACCGGGCTTTTCCCGCGCCGCCCAACGCCACCGGGAGTGAGCGACAGACCTTCTATGCATATTCCTAAAGGTTAGTTCATTTAATTTTTATGAGCGTTTAGGGTATATGAACCGGACCACCGGACCCGTTTGATTTCGTCGGCATCGACTTCTCGATGCTTCCAGAGAGATGAGGTAGGTATGGTCCGGAACACAATCACCCTTGTGCAGATCGCCGGGGCATTGCGCACGCCACGGAGTGGCGCTGATGTCTAACTTGAACGATGCACAGGTCCACAGCGACCAGGATATCGCGCCGCTGCTGTTGCCGGCGCGCGTTCTGCGCAACGACGCCGAAGCCCTGCAGGCCGCCCGTGAGCTGGCCGAGGCTGCCCGGCTGCACGCCGCCCGGCGCGACCAGCAACGCAAATTGCCCTGGGCCGAAATCGAGCAGTTCACCCGCAGCGGCCTGGGCAGTATTACCATTCCCCGTGAATACGGCGGCCCGCAGGTGTCTTTCGTGACCGTGGCCGAGGTGTTCGCGATCATTTCCGCTGCCGACCCGGCCCTGGGGCAGATCCCGCAGAACCAGTTCGGCATTCTCCAGGCACTGCTCGGCACGGCAACTGACCGGCAGAAGAAACAGCTGTTCCAGAGCGTGCTCGACGGCTGGCGGATCGGCAATGCCGGCCCCGAGCGCGGTACCCGCAACACCCTGGAGATCAAGACCCGGATTACCGCCGACGGTGATGGCTTTCTCATCAGCGGCCAGAAGTTCTATTCCACCGGTGCGTTGTTCGCCCACTGGGTGGCGGTCAAGGCCATCAACGACGAGGGGCGCCAGGTCATGGCCTTCGTCCGTCGCGGCACACCCGGCCTGCGGGTGGTCGACGACTGGTCTGGATTCGGCCAGCGCACCACCGCCAGCGGCACCGTGCTGCTGAACAACGTGCGGGTCGAGGCGGAAAACGTCGTCGAGAACTGGCGCCAGGGCACCACCCCGAACATCCAGGGCGCCGTCTCGCAACTGATCCAGGCGGCCATCGACGCCGGGATCGCCCGCGCTGCCATCGACGACAGCATTGCCTTTGTCCGTGAGCGTTCGCGGCCGTGGGTCGATGCCAAGGTCGAGCGGGCCAGCGATGACCTGTATGTGATCGCCGATATCGGCAAGCTGAAAATCGAACTGCACGCCGCCGAGGCGCTGCTGCGCAAGGCCGGGCAGGTGCTGGACCAGATCAATGCCGCGCCGGTGGACGCCGCTGCCGCCGCCCGCGCCTCGATTGTCGTGGCCGAGGCCAAGGTGCTCACCACCGAAATTTCGCTGTTGGCCAGTGAAAAGCTCTTCGAGCTGGCTGGCAGCCGCGCCACCCTGGCCGAGTTCAACCTTGACCGGCACTGGCGCAACGCCCGGGTGCACACCCTGCACGACCCGGTGCGCTGGAAGTATCACGCAGTAGGCGCCTATCGCCTCAACGGCACCTTGCCCGCTCGCCATTCCTGGATCTGACCCGACCTCTGGAGACACCCATGTCACAGTTTTCCCCACGCGTCGCGGTCATATCCAGCGACGAGCAAGCCCTGATCGTCGCCAACGACCTGGCCGAGGATTTCAAGCGCGACAGTCAACTGCGCGACCGCGAACGGCGCCTGCCGCTGCCCGAGCTGGAGGTGTTTTCCCGCTCCGGCCTGTGGGGCATCAGCGTGCCGAAAGAGTACGGCGGCGCCGGTGTGTCGAACGTCACCCTGGCCAAGGTCACGCAACTGATCGCCGAGGCCGATGCCTCCCTCGGGCAGATTCCGCAGAACCATTTCTATGCACTGGAAGTGCTGCGGGTGAACGGCAGCGAGGCGCAGAAACGCCGGCTGTATGCCGAAGTCCTGGCCGGGCGTCGCTTCGGCAATGCGCTGGCCGAGCTGGGCACCAGGACCGCCCATGACCGGGTCACCCAACTGCGCCGCGACGGCGAGGGTTATCGCATCAACGGGCGCAAGTTCTATTCAACCGGTTCGCTGTATGCACAGCGCATTCCCACTTCGGTAGTGGACGAGCAGGGCGTGCAGCAACTGGCCTTTGTCCCGCGTGACAGTGTCGGGCTGACGGTGATCGACGACTGGACCGGTTTCGGCCAGCGCACCACCGGCAGTGGTTCGGTGGTGTTCGAGGATGTGTTCGTCGCCGCCGAGGACGTGATCCCGTTCCAGAGCGCCTTCGAGCGCCCGACCCCGGTCGGGCCGCTGGCGCAGATTCTTCATGCGGCTATCGATACCGGCATTGCCCGGGCGGCCTATGAGGATACCCTGCATTTCGTCCGGACCCGTACCCGGCCGTGGATCGATTCGGGCATCGAAAAAGCCGTCGACGACCCGCTGACGCTGAAAAGCATCGGCCACCTGAGCATCCGTCTGAGCGCGACCGAAGCGCTGCTGGAGCGCGCCGGCGAATTGCTCGATCGCGCCCAGGCTGACACCCATGCCGACAGCGTCGCGGCCGCGTCCATCGCCGTTGCCGAGGCTCGGGCGATCAGCACGGAAATCTCCCTGGCCGCCGGCAGCACCCTGTTCGAACTGGCGGGCAGCCAGGCGACCCTGGCCGAGCACGGCCTCGACCGTCACTGGCGCAACGCGCGGGTACACACCCTGCACGACCCGGTGCGCTGGAAGTATCACGCAGTGGGCAACTACTACCTCAACGATGAAAACCCGCCGCTGCGGGGGACCATCTGATGGGTAAGAAAAAGATCCTGCTCAATGCCTTCAACATGAACTGCATCGGGCATATCAACCACGGCCTGTGGACCCATCCACGGGACACCTCGACCCGCTACAAGACCCTCGAATACTGGACCGAACTGGCGCAGTTGCTTGAGCGTGGGCTGTTCGACGGGCTGTTCATCGCCGATATCGTCGGGGTCTACGACGTCTACCAGCAGTCGGTGGCAGTGCCGCTGCGCGAGTCGATCCAGTTGCCGGTCAACGACCCGCTGCTGCTGGTCTCGGCCATGGCCGCAGTGACGAAGAACCTCGGCTTTGGCCTGACCGCCAATCTGACCTATGAAACGCCGTACCTGTTCGCCCGCCGGCTATCGACGCTCGATCATCTGAGCCGCGGCCGGGTCGGCTGGAACATCGTCACCGGCTACCTCGACAGCGCCGCCAAGGCCATGGGCCTGGAAGCCCAGGCTGAGCACGACCGTCGCTATGACCAGGCCGACGAGTACCTGCAAGTGCTCTACAAACTGCTGGAAGGCAGTTGGGAGAGTGACGCGGTGGTCAACGATCCGGTGCGACGGGTCTATGCCGAGCCGGACAAGGTCCACAAGGTGCGGCATCAGGGCGAGTTCTACCAGGTCGAGGGTTATCACCTTTGCGAGCCGTCGCCGCAGCGCACGCCGGTGCTGTTCCAGGCCGGCAGCTCCGAGCGTGGCCTGTTGTTCGCCGGGCGGCATGCCGAGTGCGTGTTCATCAGCGGGCAGCACAAGGCGGCGACCCGGGCCCAGGTGGACAAGGTCCGCGCCAGTGCCGAAGCGGCGGGGCGCGACGGCCAGGCGATCAAGGTGTTCATGGGAATCAACGTGATCGTCGGCGAGACCGAAGAAGCGGCCTGGGCCAAGCATGCCGAGTACCTGAGCTACGCTAGCGCGGAAGCCGGGGTGGCGCATTTCTCGGCGTCCACCGGGATCGATTTTTCCGAGTACGAACTGGACGAGCCGATCCAGTACGTGAAGAGCAACGCGATCCAGTCGGCGACCCGCAGCCTGCAGAACAACGACTGGACCCGGCGCAAGCTGCTGGAGCAGCACGCCCTGGGAGGGCGCTATGTGACCGTGGTCGGTTCGCCGACCCAGGTCGCCGACGAACTGGAGTCGTGGATCGCCGAGACCGGCCTGGACGGTTTCAACCTGACCCGCATCGTCACCCCGGAAAGTTACGAGGACTTCATCGACCTGGTGATTCCCGAGTTGCAGCGGCGCGGTTCGTACAAGACTGCGTACGAGCAAGGGACGTTGCGCGAAAAACTGTTCGGTGAGGCGGCGCATCTGCCGCCAGAGCATACCGGCGCGGCTTATCGCCAGGCCTCAAGTTCAGCAACACCGCAGGCCCCGTCGTCGCCTGACGTAAACGAAAAACAAACGCTGGCCCTGTAGGAGCCGGTGCAGCCTCTACATACGATTACCGACTGGAAACCCATCATGAAAACAATACGCTTCACTCAACCAGTCAAGGCACTGGCCCTCGCCCTCGGTCTGTTCAGCGCCGTCGCTCATGCCGCCGACGCACCGCTCAAGGTCGGCACCACTGCCGCCTTCGCCATCCCGCTGGAGGCTGCCGTGGAAGAGGCCGGCAAGCAGGGCCTGAAGGTCGAACTGGTGGAGTTCACCGACTGGATCGCGCCCAACGTCAGCCTGGCCGCCGGCGATATCGACGTGAACTACTTCCAGCACATCCCGTTCCTCGAAAACGCCAAGGCCGCCTCCGGCTTCGACCTGGTGCCCTTCGCCCCGGGGATCATCAACAACGTCGGCCTTTACTCGAAGCGGTACAAGAGCTTCGCCGAACTGCCCGAGGGCGCGACCGTGGCCATCGCCAACGACCCGATCAACAGCGGTCGCGGCCTGCAACTGCTGGCCAAGGCCGGCCTGATCACCCTCAAGCCCGGCGTCGGCTACAAGGCCACCGAAGACGACATCGTCACCAACCCGAAGAAGATCAAGATCCTCCAGGTCGAGGCCGTGCAACTGGTGCGAGCCTACGATGACGCCGACCTGGTGCAGGGCTACCCGGCCTACATCCGCCTGGCGAAGACCTTCGATGCCGGCTCGGCGCTGCTGTTCGACGGCCTCGATCACAAGGAGTACGTGATCCAGTTCGTCATCCAGCCGAAGGAGAAGAACGACCCGCGGTTGATCAAGTTCGTCGATATCTACCAACATTCGCCCGCCGTACGCGCTGCCCTGGATAAAGCCCATGGCAAGCTGTACCAGGCCGGCTGGGAAGGCTGACATGAGTGTCGCCAGCCCTCAGCGTCCGCTGGACGAAGCCCCTCGCGAGGCCGAACAGACCGAGCTGCATCCCGAACTCAACCGGGCCCATGTGCGCTTTATCGGCGTGGGCAAGACCTACGACGGCCACCATGGCCCGGTGAACGCCCTGCAGGGCATCGACCTGGCGATCCAGCGCGGCGAGGTGTTCGGCATCATCGGTCGCAGCGGCGCCGGCAAGTCGTCGCTGATTCGCACCATCAACCGCCTGGAACAGCCCACGTCGGGACGGGTGCTGATCGATCAGGTCGACATCGGCCAGTTCGATGAGGACCGCCTGGTGGAACTGCGGCGGCGGATCGGCATGATCTTCCAGCACTTCAACCTGATGTCGGCCAAGACCGTCTGGCAGAACGTCGAGCTGCCGCTGAAGGTCGCCGGGGTGCCCAAGCTTGCGCGCGAGCAGAAGGTCCGCGAGCTGCTCGAACTGGTGGGCCTGAAGGACAAGCACAAGGCCTATCCGGCGCAGTTGTCCGGCGGGCAGAAGCAGCGGGTGGGGATTGCCCGGGCGCTGGTGCATGACCCGGCGATCCTGTTGTGTGATGAAGCGACGTCGGCGCTCGACCCGGAAACCACTCAGTCGATTCTCGGCCTGCTGCGCGAGATCAACCGGCGGCTGGGACTGACCGTGGTGCTGATCACCCACGAGATGGCGGTGATCCGCGAAATCTGCGACCGCGTGGTGGTGCTGGAGCACGGTCGGGTGGTCGAGCAGGGGCCGGTGTGGCAGGTGTTTGGCGATCCACGGCATCAGGTCAGCCGGACCTTGCTCGCGCCGTTGCAGCACACGCTGCCGGAGGAGTTGCAGGGTCGCCTGCGGGCGCAGCCGGAATCGGCGGAGGCTGCGGTGGTGCTGCGCCTGCAGTTCACCGGCAGTGCCAGCGACGAGCCGGACCTGGCGGCATTGTTCAGTGCCCTCGGTGGGCGCGTGCGGTTGTTGCAGGGTGGCGTAGAACGGATTCAGGGGCATGCCCTGGGACAGTTGCTGCTGTCGGTGAGCGGCTCGCCGCTGGAGGCCGAGGTACTGCAACAGCGCGCGGCGCGCTGGGCACAACAGGTGGAGGTGCTGGGTTATGTGGCTTGATCGGTTATGGCAGGGGGTGATCGACACCTTCCTGATGGTCGGTGTGTCTTCGCTGATCGCCTTGTTGCTGGGCATTCCGCTGGCGGTGATCCTGGTCACCAGCCACAAGGGCGGGATCTACGAGGCGCCGGCGGTGAACCGGGCGCTGGGGGCGTTCGTCAATCTGTTCCGCTCGATCCCGTTCCTGATCCTGATGGTGGCGCTGATCCCGTTCACCCGGCTGATCGTCGGTACCACCTATGGCGTGTGGGCGGCCGTGGTGCCGCTGACCATCGCCGCCACGCCGTTCTTTGCGCGGATCGCCGAGGTCAGCCTGCGTGAGGTCGATCATGGTTTGGTCGAGGCGGCCCAGGCCATGGGTTGCCGGCGTTGGCATATCGTCTGGCATGTGCTGCTGCCCGAGGCGTTGCCGGGGATCGTCGGGGGTTTCACCATCACCCTCGTAACCATGATCAACTCCTCGGCGATGGCCGGCGCAATTGGTGCGGGTGGCCTGGGGGACATCGCCTATCGCTATGGCTACCAGCGCTTCGACAGCCAGGTGATGCTGACGGTGATCGTGTTGCTGGTGATCCTGGTGGCTGCGATCCAGTTCGGCGGCGACCGGTTGGCGCGGGTGCTCAACAAGCGCTGAGGTATTTGTCGTCTGGGAGGGCCCATTCGCGGGCAAGTCGGATCGCTGCACCGCCTGCTCCTACAGGGACGGCGGTGACCTGTAGGAGCCGGGCTTGCCCGCGAATGGGGCCCCAGACACAGCAAAAATCCGCAGGGTGATATATTCCGATCATCCACCCCAAAGCGCAGATTCCCGATGAAAACCCTCGGCCCCGACGACCTCAACCAGATTGCCTCCACCACCCTCGGCCATTACAACCGCACCGCCGAAGGCTTTCGCGAAGGCACCCGCGACCACGACGTCAGCCAGAACATCGACGCCCTGCTGCGGCATATCCAGGGCCCAGCACCGTTCACTGTCCTGGACTTCGGCTGCGGTCCCGGCCGGGACCTCAAGACTTTCACCCAACTGGGCCACACTGCCGTCGGCCTCGACGGCTCCGAGCGCTTCGCGCAGATGGCCCGCGAGGACAGCGGTTGCGAGGTGCTGCAACAGAACTTCCTTGAGCTGGATCTGCCTGCGCAACGTTTCGACGGCATCTTTGCCAATGCCGTGCTGTTCCATATCCCGTTGCAAGAGTTGCCACGCGTCCTCGGGCAGTTGCATGCCACCCTCAAGCCGGGCGGTGTGCTGTTCAGCTCCAACCCGCGCGGGCAAAACCAGGAGGGCTGGAATGGCGAGCGTTATGGCTCGTACCACGACCTTGAGGCCTGGCGCGCATTGCTGACAGCGGCGGGCTTCGTCGAACTGGAGCATTACTACCGTCCCGCCGGACTGCCGCGCGAGCAGCAGCCGTGGTTGGCGAGTGTCTGGCGCAAGCCTGGCCAGTAGCTTTAGAGACTCCCCCCGGTTGAAAACGGAATTGTCCATTGGGGTGAGACAGTCAAACCGGTTTCAGCCGCTTTTTCCTTTTTCGGTGAGTCATTAATCTGGTCACAAGTTGAACGACACAGCTTCCAACCACTTAACCGAAAAAGGATTCCCACATGAGCAAGCCAACCTACAACCGCCTGAACAAAGACGACGCCGTAGTCCTGCTGGTCGACCACCAGACCGGCCTGATTTCCCTGGTGCAGGACTTCTCGCCGAACGAGTTCAAGAACAACGTGTTGGCGTTGGCTGACCTGGCCAAGTTCTTCGAACTGCCGACCATCCTGACCACCAGCTTCGAACAAGGTCCCAACGGTCCGCTGGTTCCAGAACTGAAAGAGATGTTCCCGGACGCGCCCTACATCGCCCGCCCAGGCCAGATCAACGCTTGGGACAACGAAGACTTCGTCAAGGCGATCAAGGCCACTGGCCGCAAGCAATTGATCATCGCCGGTGTGGTGACCGACGTTTGCGTCGCGTTCCCAACCCTGTCGGCCCTGGCTGAAGGTTTTGATGTGTTCGTGGTGACCGATGCTTCCGGCACGTTCAACGAAACCGTGCAACAGGCCGCATGGAACCGCATGACCCAGGCTGGCGCGCAGATGATGAACTGGTTCTCGGTGGCTTGTGAGCTTCACCGCGACTGGCGCAACGATATCGAAGGTTTGGGCAACCTGCTGTCGCAGCGTATCCCCAACTACCGCAACCTGATGAACAGCTACGCGGCGCTGACGGCCCGCTGAATTTCCCTGAACCACAAGGCCCGCCTTCGAGCGGGCCTTTTGCTTTTTGGCGGCCAGACAGCGTCTCAGAACAGACCGCTATTATCTCCTTGTGGAAATAGCCCTGTGGGAGCGGGCTTGCCCGCGAAGCTTTTAGCGGCCTCAGGGATGCCTTCGCGGGCAAGTCGGATCGCCGCACCGCCTGCTCACAGTGAAGTGGCTTGCAGATAAGCAGCGTTCGATCCCAATTCTGTAGGAGCCGGGCTTGCCTGCGAAGTTTTTAGCGGCCTCAGGAACGCCTTCGCAGGCAAGCCAGCTCCCACAGGGACTGCGGTGTGCCCGATACTTCAGTGTTGCTGGCCCAGCAACCCGTCCACCTGGCTTTGCGCCAACTCGATCAGATGCACAGAAGCCATCGCCAGATGACGCGGCATACCGCTCAACTGTTCGGCAGACTCGTACGCAGTGGCGGCTGCCGAGCGCAGGATCGAGTCGAGGTTGTTCAGGGTGTCTTCAAAATGGGGTGTCTTGCTGATGGGGTCCGCTGGTCGCTCATAGTGGGCGAAGGCACGCTCAGCGGCTTCGGCATCCATGGATGTTTTTTGCATCGGCGGATCAGGAACGATGGTCTTCATGGCAACTCCTTGATTGATGGAGCCGACACTGATCGCTACCAAACGATATGGGTGGCGGCTATGCGCAGGTTGGTAGACCGGGAATCAAGGAACCCAGCGCACTCGAAAGTGCCCTGCGCACAGCCACCATGGACGAGAGCCGTGGGCAAAAATGCCAACGAAAAATCGACTTGAGTGGCGTCATGCGCCTTGATTGATCTCGGGCTACCAAACCCGATCACCGCGTATTCGCAGCGACAGGTCCAAGCCTAGGTCCCGAAGATCGGCAGGCGCAAGCCGAAAGGATTTTCTAGGAAAGTTCATGCGAGGGAAAGGGAATCGTCTTGCTGGTGGGTCTTGGCGCCTGCAACAAGAATGTATCCAACGGTCGTAGTGAGTTGACATCAACGTCATCTGTGGCATTCTTCAAAAACCACTCAGCCCCGTACGCAGCGATTCAGTTCGCTGGCCGTTGGGGTGAAAAAACCGGCCTTGTGCCGGTTTTTTCGTTTCAAGGGACTGAAACCTGTGCGTACAGCCTGCTTCGTGGACGGATACAACCTGTTTTACGGCCTATTGGCAGGAACCGAGTACAAATGGCTGGACCTTCCGGCTTTGCTTGTCCTCATCCTTTGCTCCGAGCAACCCGGGAGCGAACTGGTATCAATATTTTTCTTCACTTCGGGCGTCAAACCCGACCTTGCCAGTCGTGGTCGGCTCTCCAAGGAAGCTCAGGACACCTATCTGCGGGCACTCATTGAAAGAGGTGTCCATGTCCATTATGGGCGGCATCAATTGGAGCCGAGACTTGCGCCTCGATTTGTCGATCGGAAGACACCGGCCTCAAGGCAGGACCAAATCGCGATCTGGAAGCTGGAAGAAAAGGAAACCGATGTTCATATCGCGATCAGTATGTATCGCCTTGCCGCCAAGCAAGCGGGATTACCTACTTGTGAACGTATCGGGCAAATTGTGCTGGTGTCTGCCGACACGGATATGACTCCCGCCCTGAAGGCTATCCGGGAGGATCATCCTGAGATCCAGGTGGGTGTAGTGCTGCCGAACCGTGAAGGTATCAAGCGTACACCTCCCGGCTCATTGAAGAACTACTCCAACTGGATGCGTCACTTAGTGACACGAGAGGAGCTGGCTGCCTGCCAGTTTCCACGCCAAGTGCCAACTCGGAAAAAACCTGCAAGAAAGCCGGACTACTGGTGAGTTCCCCCAAAAAAGAAAACCCCGGAGGCCCTTGGCCTTCCGGGGTCGTGTGATGCCACTGGCTTACAGCTTGGCGATCGAGACCTCGGTGGACTTCACGAAGGCGATCACTTCGCTGCCGACTTCCAGTTCCAGTTCCTTGACCGAACGGGTGGTGATCACCGAGGTGACGATGCCGGAAGCGGTCTGGACGTCGATTTCCGACAATACGTCGCCGGTGACGATTTCCTTGACGGTGCCCTTGAACTGGTTACGCACGTTGATGGCTTTGATGGTCATGGCGTTGATTCCTGTCTTTGATTGAGTAGGCAAGGCTTGATTACAGCGCCCAGCGCAATTGCGTGGGCAAGGGTGAAACCGGTTCCGGCTCGGGTGGTACGCCAGGCAGCGACAGCACCCGGTTCAACACTTCGGTCTCCAGCGCCGCCAGGCGATGGGAACCGCGCACCCGCGGGCGTGGCAGTTCGACGTGGAGGTCGAGGCCGACCTGGCCGTCTTCGATCAGGATCACCCGATCGGCAATGGCCACGGCTTCACTGACGTCGTGGGTCACCAGCAATACGGTGAAGCCATGCTGCTGCCAAAGGCGCTCGATCAACTGCTGCATTTCGATCCGGGTCAGGGCATCCAGCGCGCCCAGCGGTTCGTCGAGCAGCAGCAGTCGAGGGCGGTGAATCAGGGCGCGGGCCAGGGCCACGCGCTGTTTCTGGCCACCGGACAGTCCCGCCGGCCATTCATTGGCGCGATCTGCCAGGCCAACCGCTTCCAGGGCCTGCAAGGCCTGTGGCCGCCAGTTGCCCTTGAGGCCGAGGCCGACGTTGTCGATGACTTTTTTCCACGGCAGCAGGCGCGCTTCCTGGAACATCAGCCGGGTGTCGTCGCGGGCATCGCTCAGCGGCGCCGAGCCGGCCAGCAGCTCACCGCCGGTGGGCTGGTCGAGACCGGCCAGCAGGCGCAGCAGGGTGCTCTTGCCGCAGCCACTGCGGCCAACCACGGCGACGAATTGGCCGGCCGGGATATGCAGGTCGATTTCGCGCAGCACCTGACGGTCGCCGAAGGTTTTCTGCAGTTTGCGCGCCGCCAGCGGAATGCCTTGCAGCAGGCGTGGAGGTTGTTGAGCGGTCATGCTGCACCGCCTTTGGTCTGGTAAGCCGGATGCCAGCGCAGCCAGACCCGTTCCAGGCCCCGTGCCGCCAGGTCGGCGAGCTTGCCGAGTACCGCGTAGAGAAGGATCGCCAGCACCACCACGTCGGTTTGCAGGAACTCCCGGGCGTTCATCGCCAGGTAGCCGATGCCGGAACTGGCCGAGATGGTTTCGGCGACGATCAGCGTCAGCCACATGAAGCCGAGGGCGAAGCGCACGCCGACCAGAATCGACGGCAGTGCGCCCGGCAGGATCACCTGACGGAACAGGCTGAAGCCGGACAGGCCGTAGCTGCGCGACATTTCCACCAGCGCCGGGTCGACGTTGCGGATGCCGTGGTAGGTGTTGAGGTAGATCGGAAACAGGGTGCCGAGGGCGACCAGGAAGATCTTCGCCGACTCATCAATGCCGAACCACAGGATGACCAGTGGAATCAGTGCCAGGTGCGGTACGTTGCGGATCATCTGTACCGAGCTGTCGAGCAGGCGTTCGCCCCATTTCGACAGGCCGGTGATGAAGCCCAGGGCCAGGCCGATGCTGCCGCCGATGACGAAGCCGAGACCGGCGCGCCAGCCGCTGATGGCCAGGTGGGTCCAGAGCTCGCCGCTTCGCACCAGGGCGACGCCGGCTTCGATCACGGCGCTCGGCGCGGGCAGGATCCGGGTCGACAGCCAGCCGGCCGAGACCGACAGTTGCCACACCGCCAGCAGCAGGATCGGCAGCGCCCAGGGCGCCAGCCGGTGGGTGATTCGGGTAAGGGTCGTCATGGTCCGGCCTCAGCTCTGGGAGACGGCTTTGGGCAGGATGTCGTTGGCGACCATCTCACCGAAGGGGCTGACGTAACCGGCGCTTTGCGGCCGTTCCGGGCGCTCGATGTCCAGGTGTGGGAACAGCAGTTCGGCCACCCGGTAGGACTCTTCCAGGTGCGGGTAGCCGGAGAAGATGAAGGTGTCGATGCCCAGGTCAGCGTATTCCTTGACCCGCGCCGCGACGGTCGGACCATCGCCCACCAGCGCGGTGCCGGCACCGCCACGCACCAGGCCGACGCCGGCCCACAGGTTGGGACTGACTTCCAGCTTGTCGCGGCTGCCGCCGTGCAGTGCGGCCATGCGCTGCTGGCCGACGGAGTCGAAGCGCGCCAGGGATTTCTGCGCGCGGGCGATGGTCTCGTCGTCCAGGTGCGAGATGAGTTTTTCCGCCGCCTTCCAGGCCTCGGCATTGGTTTCGCGAACGATCACGTGCAGGCGGATGCCGAAGCGCACGGTGCGCCCCTGCCTGGCAGCCTTGGCCCGCACCTGTTCGATCTTCTCGGCGACGGCGGCCGGCGGCTCACCCCAGGTCAGGACCATATCGACCTGCTCGGCGGCCAGATCCTGCGCGGCTTCCGACGAGCCGCCGAAGTACAGCGGTGGACGCGGTTGTTGCAGCGGTGGGTAGAGCAGCTTGGCGCCTTTCACGCTGATGTGCTGGCCGTCGTAGTCGACGGTCTCGCCTTCCAGTACCCGCCGCCAGATGCGGGTGAACTCCACCGAGGCCTGGTAACGCTCTTCGTGGTCGAGGAACAGGCCGTCGCCGGCCAGTTCGTCCGGATCGCCACCGGTCACCAGGTTGAACAGCGCGCGGCCACCGGAGAGCCGGTCGAGGGTCGCCGCCTGGCGCGCCGCCACGGTCGGGGAAATGATTCCAGGACGCAGGGCCACGAGGAATTTCAAGCGTTGGGTCACCGGGATCAGCGAGGCGGCCACCAGCCAGGAGTCCTCGCAGGAACGCCCGGTGGGGATCAGTACGCCGCCGAAGCCAAGACGGTCGGCGGCCTGGGCCACCTGCTGCAGATAACCGTGGTCGACGGCGCGGGCGCCTTCGGCGGTGCCAAGGTAATGGCCGTCGCCGTGGGTAGGCAGGAACCAGAAAATGTTGAGGCTCATGGAGTTGTCTCCTAAGGAATACGGTTCAAGGTGCGGTGGCAACGGCGGCCGGTGGTGTCCAGATCACGTCCTTGATGCTCAGCGGCTTGGGAATCAGCTTGAGCTGGTAGAAGCTGTCGGCGATTTTCTGTTGTGCGGCGACCACCTCGGGAGTGAGGAACTGCGCGCCGTAACCCTGGCGTTTCACCGAGGTCAGGGTGATGTCGGCGGGCAGGCCGAGCAGCGGGGCGACCTGGGCGGTGACTTCCTCGGGGTTGGCCTTGGACCATTCGCCGACGCCACGGACTTCCTCGACCAGAGCCTTGATCACCTCAGGGTGTTTCTCGGCGTAGGGGCGGGTCGCCAGGTAGAACTGGTTGTTGTCCACCAGGCCCTTGCCGTCACGCAGGGTGCGGGCCTGGAGCTGTTGCTCGGCGGCGGCCTGGTAGGGGTCCCAGATCACCCAGGCGTCGACGCTGCCACGCTCGAAGGCGGCGCGGGCATCGGCGGGCGGCAGGAAGACGGTCTGGATGTCGCTGTACTTGAGGCCGGCGTCTTCGAGGGCGCGGACCAGCAGGTAGTGAACGTTGGAGCCCTTGTTGAGCACGACTTTCTTGCCCTTGAGTTCCTGCACCGATTTGATCGGCGAGTCCTTGGGCACCAGGATCGCCTCGCTGGTCGGCGCTGGTGGTTCGGAGGCAACGTAGAGCAGATCGGCACCGGCGGCCTGGGCAAAGACAGGCGGTGTCTCGCCGGTGACGCCGAAGTCGATCGAGCCGACGTTCAGACCTTCGAGCAACTGCGGGCCGCCGGGGAATTCGGTCCATTGCACCTGTACGCCTTGGGCGGCGAGGCGTTTTTCCAGGCTGCCCTTGGCCTTGAGCAGGACCAGGGTGCCGTATTTCTGGTAACCGATCCGCAGGGATTCGGCCTGGGCTTGAGTGATGGCGCCGAAGGTGACAGCCGCTGCAAACAGAGCGACCAGACCGCGACGCAAAACGATAGTGCGCATGGCGCTCTCCTTTTTGCAGTTAGGGTTTTGGCTGCACCTGCTTGCCCGTTGGCGGGCGAGTAAGGCCAGTACATCGATAGCGGTTGAAACGGGCTAGATGCTCCAGCGAGCACTCAGCAGACGATCATTCAGCAGGGCCGGGTCCAGTGGCTTGGGCCGGCGCGCCAGGGCGCTGTGGAACTGGGCCAGGGCTTCGTCGAGGCGTTGTTCCAGTGCCGGGGCCAGTTGAGCCTGGGCACTGCCTTCGCCGTAGGCGATTTGACTGTCCTCGGCGAAGATGCCGTGGAGCATTTCCTGGGCCTTGAGTGCGGCGAGTACCGGCTTGAGCGCGTAGTCCACGGCGAGCATGTGGGCGATGCTGCCGCCGGTGGCCATGGGCAGCACCACCTTGTGGCTCAGGGCGCGTTCGGGCAACAGGTCCAGCACGGTCTTCAGCGCGCCGGAAAACGAAGCCTTGTACACCGGCGTGGCGATCACCAGGCCGTCGGCCTGTTCGATGTGTTGCAGCAGGGCGACCACCTGCGGGCTGCCGAAGCGCGCATGGAGCAGGTCTTCGGCATTGAAATCGCGGATCTGGTAGCTCACCACTTCGATGCCTTGCCGGTTGAGCCAGCGTTTGGCGTGGTCCAGCAGCACCCCGGAGCGTGATCGCTGGCTGGGGCTTCCTCCGAGTGTCACGACCAGCATGAAGGTCTTTCCTCAAACGTAGGACAGCGATTCGCGGGTTGCGATCTCGCTTGGGTTGGACAGACCTTACCAGTGATTTTATATATCCATAAATCTCATTTATTCATTTGTTTATTCTTAAAATGAATATATGGATGGCTTTGTTGCAGGCAAAAAAATAGGCCGTCGAAACGGCCTGAAAACCCCTGCTTTGTGAGTCCGTGGAACCTGAAAGCTTGCGACCCCTGTGGGAGCGTGGCTTGCCCGCGATCGGCTGCGAAGCAGTCGTAGAATCGCCTCATGCGGTGTTCCTGAAGAAACGGGTTCTCAGGATTTGCGAGTGCTGCGCACTCGATCGCGGGCAAGCCACGCTCCTACAGGGGCTTCGGCTAGCCCGCGAGATGGACCTCAGCGATTGGGCTGCGGCGTCAGACGCAGGTACGGTTTCACCGCGCGGTAGCCTTTCGGGAAGCGTTTCTTGATTTCCTCTTCGTCCTTGAGCGACGGCACGATCACCACGTCATCACCGTCCTGCCAGTTGGCCGGGGTCGCGACCTTGTGGTTGTCGGTCAGTTGCAGTGAGTCGATTACCCGCAGGATCTCGTGGAAGTTGCGACCGGTGCTCGCCGGGTAGGTGATGGTCAACCGGATCTTCTTGTTCGGGTCGATCACGAACAGCGAGCGCACGGTGAGGGTGTCGCTGGCGTTGGGGTGGATCAGGTCGTACAGGTCGGACACCTTGCGGTCGGCGTCGGCCAGGATCGGAAAGTTGACGATCGTGTGCTGGGTTTCGTTGATGTCTTCGATCCACTTGTGGTGCGAGTCCACCGGGTCCACGGACAGGGCGATGGCCTTGACGCCACGCTTGGCGAACTCGTCCTTGAGCTTGGCGGTAAAGCCCAGTTCGGTGGTGCACACCGGGGTGAAATCCGCGGGGTGGGAAAACAGCACGCCCCAGCTGTCGCCCAGCCACTCGTGGAAACGAATCTTGCCGGCGCTGGAATCCTGTTCGAAATCGGGGGCGATGTCGCCCAGTCTGAGGCTCATGTGCTGCTCCTTGGGTGAAGGTTGATGAGCCCTAATGTGCCTGTAGTACGGATTATTTAAAAAGAATAAATATCGATTTATTTAGACGGTATAGAAATATTAAAAAGTTCTTCATTGGACGGGGAGAACGGCCAGGCGCACTCTTGTATCTAGCTTGTGAGAGGGCTAAGGGGATGTAAATCAGTGGAGTACCGAACGCCGTGATGTCGAGGTTTGGCGGGAGGTCGAAGCTGAAGGTAGTGCTGTATGCAAGACGTGAAGCACTCGGCCCGGCATTGCGCCGGGCCGAGTGTGGATCTTGAACTAGACGATCACGCGCTTACAGCAGCGGGATCGAGTAGCTGACGATCAGGCGGTTTTCGTCCTGGTCGCGTTGACCTGGAATGTCGTTACGCCACATGGCGTTTTTCCAGGCGAAACCGAGGTTCTTGAAGGTACCTTCCGGTACCACGTAAGCAACGCTGATATCGCGTTCCCACTCGGTGCCGCCAGTGCCGACTGTAGTGACCTGGGCTGTGCCGACGCGGCCAACCGTGTCGATGTTGTTGCCGCGCAGGTAGATGATACCGGCGGTCAGGCCAGGTACACCGAGCTTGGCGAAGTCATAGGCGTAGCGAGCTTGCCAGGTACGTTCGCCAGCGCGGGCGAACTTCTGGATCTGCACGTCGGTGGTGATGCTGGCAGACGAGCCGTCACCCTGGTTCAGCCAAGGGAAGTCGCTGTCGCCCTTGCTGTACTGGTAGCCAGCGCCGAAGGTATGACCTTCAACGGTGTACAGTGCCAGGTAGCTGTACAGGTCGTTGTCGACTTTGCCCTTGGTACGGGTAGCGACAGTTTTGTCGTCGTAGTAGCCAGTGGTGAAGTACGCGCTGGTATCGCCATTCGCACCGTCATCGCGGCTGCGATAGTAGCGCAGGTCGCTTTTCAGTACGCCAGGACCGATTGCCCAGTTGTGCACCAGACCCAGGAAGTTCTGCGAGTAGAAGTCTTTCAGTTCGCCGTAGTAGTACGAGGCGGTCAGGTCTTTGGTCAGCTTGTAGTCAGCGCCACCGTAGTAGAACTTGTTGCTGCGACGACCGGTCGAAGTCGGGTTGTTGGCACCGGCGATGGACAGGCCTTCGTCGTTGCTGGAGTTACGGCCTTTTGCTGCGTTGATCAGACCGCCAGTCAGGGTCAGGTCTTTGATCTCGTTCGACTTGATCTCGCCACCGGTGAAGGTTTGTGGCAGCAGACGACCGTCGTTGGCCTTGATGACCGGGTTGTTCGGTTGCAGGGTACCGATCTTCAGTTCGGTCTGGGAAACCTTGACCTTACCGGTCAGGCCCAGGCTCGCGAAGTCAGGTACGGCACGGCTGTTCGAGCCGTTGACGGATTCAGTTGGGAATACGCTGCTGCCGTAGGAAGTAGTGGTCGCGCCATTGGTGCCACGGCCGGAGTCCAGACGAACGCCGTACAGGCCGATAGCGTCAACACCAAACTGAACGGTACCTTGGGTGTAGCCGGAGATGAAGCGCAGGTCGAAGCCTTGGCCCCATTCTTCGCTCTTGCTCTGCGCGCCGGCGGCTTTGGTAGCGCCATCACGGTTATCGTTATTGATGTAGAAGTTACGCAGACCCAGTGTGGCCTTGCTGTCTTCGATGAAACCTGCGGCGCCTGCCTGCTGCGCCAGAACCCCTACGGCCACAGCCAGGGCCAAAGTGGACTTCTTCATGGGTGGTGCTCCTCTCATTTCTAATTTTTGTATTTCTAGGCTCGGGATCTACGTCCCTCTGGCGCCACAGATTGCGCGATTAGCGCCAGATCGTGACTGGTAAGTCAATCGTAACAAACCATGTCTACGACTTTGGTCTAACCGCTGTGATTTGGTCCGTGCAGAGTAATGACTTTGTCATAAACCCAAAAAGAATCATTTCATCCTTTTTCAGACGATTCTGGAATATCGTGCGGTATAAAGCACTGTCGCCAAGGGGTTTTATCGACCGCTGGGCACATTCCTGAAAAGTATTTTTATGCCTCTTTTTTAGAACCGCCGACCTACGGAATCGTCTCCGAACGTCATGGGCGATCAAAAAGGCGACGCAATCATGGCGAAACGCTGCCACTCCCGTCAATTTATTACAGCATTTGTCACATGAAGATTGCCATGTAGTTGTCACATTCCGACGTTCGGTTCTACGGACGGCCTACGAGGCAAAGTAACAACCCTAGATCATGAAATGCCGAGTCGCCAATTCGATTGTGTCGCAGGTGAAACATTGGCCTCGGTTTCCGGGGACAGGCAGGTTCCATCTACCCTCATAAGCTAATTCGAATAAGTTATTTATTTTAAGATTCTTAGATCATTTAGTCTCCTCAGCACGCCGAGTCCCGGTCATCCGTTGAGGAGCTTCTCCCATGAAATCGCATTCCCCGCTCCGCCTGTTGGCGGCTCTGTCCCTGGCCGGGGCTAGCCTGTTTGCACAGGCCGCCGACTTCACCGTGGCCTACCAGACCACTGTCGATCCGGCCAAGGTCGCGCAGGCCGACGGCACCTATGAAAAAGTCACCCAGGCCAAGATCGACTGGCGCAAGTTCGAGAATGGCGCGGACGTCATCGCGGCTATCGCCTCGGGTGATGTGCAGATCGGTTACCTCGGCTCCAGCCCGCTGACGGCGGCGATTACCCGCAAGGTGCCGGTGGAAACGTTCCTGGTCGCGACCCAGATCGGCGCAGCCGAAGCCCTGGTTGCCCGTGATGGCTCCGGGATCAACTCGCCCCAGGACCTGGTGGGCAAGAAAGTCGCCGTGCCGTTCGTCTCCACTGGCCACTACAGCCTGCTGGCGGCCCTGAAGCACTGGAACATTGATCCTGCAAAAGTACAGATTCTCAACCTCGCGCCGCCGGCCATCGTCTCCGCCTGGAAACGCGGCGATATCGATGCCACCTACGTCTGGGATCCGGCTCTGGGTGTCGCCAAGGAAAACGGCAAGGTGCTGATCACCTCTGGCGAACTGGCGAAATTCGGTGCGCCGACGTTCGACGCCTGGATCGTGCGCAAGGACTTTGCCGAGAAGCACCCGGAAATCGTCAAGGCATTCGCCAAGGTGACGCTGGATGCCTACGCCCAATACCGTAAAGACCCACAGGCCTGGCTGGCCGAGAAAGGCAACGTCGACAAACTGGTCAAGCTCTCCGGCGCCAAGGCCACTGATATCCCGCTGCTGCTGCAAGGCAACGTCTACCCGCTGGCGGCCGATCAGGTCAGCCTCCTCGGCAAACCGACGGTCCAGGCGATCACCGATACCGCGACGTTCCTGAAGGAGCAGGGCAAGGTCGAAGCGGTCCTGCCGGACTACGCCCCCTACGTCAGCAGCCAATTCATCACCCAGTGATTCAGCGAGCCTGATTGCTCAAGCCCAGGACTGAGGAGCCCATCGCCATGGCCTTGTTACAACTGGAGCGCATCAGCGCACAGTACCCCGGTGCGGCCGAGCCGGTGTTGTCGGATATTTCCCTCAGTCTGGGGCCTCAGCAGTTGCTGGTGGCCCTCGGGCCGTCGGGCAGCGGCAAGACCTCGCTGTTGAATCTGATCGCCGGGTTCGTCGAGCCGAGCGCCGGTCGCATCACCCTTGATGGGGTGCCGGTCAAGGGGCCGAGTGCCGAGCGCGGCGTGGTGTTCCAGGACGATGCCCTGCTGCCTTGGCAGAACGTGCTGGCCAACGTCGGCTTCGGTCTGGAGCTGGCGGGTGTGCCCCGTGAACAGCGCGAAGCCCGTGCCCGGGAAATGCTCGCGCTGGTCGATCTGGCGGATTTCGATCAGCGTCGTGTCTGGCAACTGTCCGGCGGTCAGAAACAACGCGTCGGCCTGGCCCGCGCCTTGGCGGCGGACCCGCGGGTGTTGTTGATGGACGAACCGTTCGGTGCTCTCGATGCCTTCACGCGTGAACAGATGCAGGAGCTGTTGCTGCAAGTCTGGCAGCGCACCGCCAAACCGGTGTTCCTCATCACGCACGATATTGAAGAAGCGGTGTTTCTGGCCACCGACCTGATCCTGTTGGCACCCAACCCCGGAAGAGTGGTGGAGCATCTGCGCCTGGATTTCGGCCAGCGCTACAGCGCCGGCGAATCGGCTCGCTCGATCAAGTCCGATCCCCGTTTTATCGAAACCCGCGAGCATGTATTGGCCCGTGTGTTCTCCCAGCGCAGCGCCGGCCCACGGCAGGAGTTCGTATGAGCAGTTATGAATGGCCGGCGACCACCACGGCCCAGTCGATTGCCCCGGTGGCACGGCGCAGCCTGAGCACGCGCTGGATCAGCGGGCTGACGCTGCTGAGCCTGATTGCACTGTGGTGGGCCGTTACCGCGTTCGGCATGATCGAGCCGCTGTTCCTGCCGCCGCCTTCGGCGGTGCTGGAAAAAGGTTGGCTGCTGGCGACCAAGGGCTATATGGATTCGACCCTGTGGCAGCACCTCGGGGCCAGCCTCGGGCGTATTGGCCTGGCTCTGGGCATTGCAGTGCTGACCGCGATCCCGGTTGGCATCGCCATCGGCCACAACCGGATCGCCCGGGGCATCCTCGATCCGCTGATCGAGTTCTACCGACCGATTCCGCCGCTGGCCTACCTGCCGTTGATCGTGATCTGGTGCGGTATCGGCGAGTTGTCGAAAGTGCTGCTGATCTACCTGGCGATCTTCGCCCCGATCGCCATCGCGACTGCCACCGGCGTGCGCACCGTCGATCCGACCAAGCTGCGCGCGGCGTTGTCGCTGGGGGCGACCCGGGCCCAACTGATCCGCCATGTGATCTTGCCCAGTGCCTTGCCGGACATTCTCACGGGCGTACGTATCGGACTGGGGGTTGGCTGGTCGACGCTGGTCGCCGCCGAACTGATCGCGGCCACCAGCGGCCTGGGCTTCATGGTCCAGTCGGCGGCGCAGTTTCTGGTCACCGATGTGGTGGTGCTGGGGATTCTGGTGATCGCGCTGATCGCCTTTGCCATGGAGATGGGCCTGCGCGCCCTGCAACGCAAGCTGGTGCCGTGGCACGGCCAGGCTCACTGACAGACTTGATCTTGCCGACCGTTCGGCACGTATTTGAAGAGAACCGACCATGAGCCTGACCCTCACTCCCTTGAGCGCTGCCCTGGGTGCCCAGATCGAAGGTGTCACCTTGAGCGAGCCGCTCAGCATCGAGCAGCGTGATGCCATCGAGCAGGCGCTGCTCAGATATCAGGTGCTGTTCTTTCGCAACCAGCCGCTGAATCCGCAGCAGCAGGCGGCGTTCGCGGCGAATTTCGGCGACCTGCATATCCATCCGATCTACCCGAATGTGCCGGAGCAGCCGCAGGTGCTGGTTCTCGATACGGCGGTCACCGATGTGCGTGACAACGCCATCTGGCACACCGACGTGACCTTCCTGCCAACCCCGGCACTCGGTGCGGTGTTGGCGGCCAAGCAGTTGCCGGCCTTTGGCGGCGACACCTTGTGGGCCAGTGGCATCGCTGCGTTCGAGGCCTTGTCGGCGCCGTTGCAGCGTTTGCTGGACGGGCTGACGGCCACTCACAACTTTATCAAGTCGTTCCCGGTCGAGCGCTTTGGCAGCACGCCTGAAGATCTGGCGCGTTGGGAAGAAACCCGCAGGAACAACCCGCCATTGTCCCACCCGGTGATTCGCACGCATCCGGTAAGTGGGCGCAAGGCGCTGTTCGTCAACGAGGGCTTCACCACCCGGATCAACGAGCTGGAAGAAACCGAGAGCGAAGCGATCCTCAAACTGCTGTTCGCCCATGCGACCCGGCCGGAGTTCACCATTCGCTGGCGCTGGCAGGAGCACGACGTGGCGTTCTGGGACAACCGTGTGACCCAGCACTATGCGGTCGACGACTACCGGCCGAACCGGCGGGTGATGCACCGCGCGACCATCCTCGGTGACGCGCCGTTCTGACCTTGCAGGTGCCGGCGGTGGTGTTGTGCTTTAGAGCGGGGTGTCGCGCTTGGGCAGGTACGGCGGCAGGTACAGCCCCAGGTACGCGTCGAACACCCGCATGCCTTCCTCGGCCATGCGCGGAGTGATCTGTTCATGCAACTGCATCGACCGCGCATAAACGCGGTCTCCCAACTCCATTGCCAGGGCAAACACATCGACATCCGTCGGCAACGTCGGCAGTTCGAAATGGCGGATGAACAGTTTGTGCATCAGGTTGCCCAGTTCGATATCGTGCTGGCGGTCGGCCTGGGTGACTTCGGTCAGACCATGCTGGGCGAGGATCAACTGGCGCGCGGCGGCGTCTTCGCTGTAGATCACCAGCATCCGTTGCTCCACCAGCCGTGACAGGTCGCGCCAACTGTTGAGGCTGGCATGCTCGATCGGTGCCTGCAGGCAGGCGCGGAAGGCCGCGTGGACATCGGCGGTGAGCGCTTCGAGCAGGGCCGGGACGCTGGCGAAGAAGTGATAGACCGACGACGGCGGGATCTGCGCGCGCTCGGCGACGTTGTAGATCGACAGACTGGTCACGCCCTCGGCGGCCAGCAGGGTACGGGCGGCGTCGAGGATCGAATCGATCCGCGCCTGGCTGCGTGCTCGGGGTTTGCGGGCGGTGACGGGGCGCGGCATGGGACTCTCCTGCAGGGACTGCGAGGATTGTACGCGAGGACTGTGGCGAGCGGGCTTGCCCGCGGTGGGGCGCGAAGCGGCCCTGAAATCGGAGATCACGATGTGTCAGATAGCGCGAGGTGGCTGGTTTCACCACGGCTTCGCAGCCGAGCGCGGCTTCCCGACAAGCCCGCTCGCCACAACGGCATAAAAAAACGCCGCAGGCCCAAGGCCGGCGGCGTTCTTCTTTCTACTACCGTCAGCGCTTACACGGTATGCAGGTACCAGTTGTACTCGAGGTCGGAGATGGAGTGTTCGAACTCCTCCAGCTCGCTTTCCTTGCAGGCGACGAAGATGTCGATGTACTTCGGATCGATGTACTTGGCCATGACTTCGCTGTCGTCCAGCTCGCGCAGGGCATCGCGCAGGTTGTTCGGCAGGCTCTGCTCGTTCTGCTCGTAGCTGTTGCCTTCGGTCGGTGCTGGTGGCTCAACCTTGTTGGTCAGGCCGTAATGCACACCAGCCAGTACCGAAGCCATCAGCAGGTACGGGTTGGCATCGGCCCCGGCCACGCGGTGCTCCAGGCGTACGGCGTCCGGCGAGCCGGTCGGCACGCGCAAGGCCACGGTGCGGTTGTCCAGGCCCCAGCTTGGCGAGTTCGGTACATAGAACTGCGCGCCGAAACGCCGGTAGGAGTTGACGTTCGGGCAGAGGAAAGCCATCTGCGCCGGTAGGGTCTCGAGCACACCGCCGATCGCGTGACGCAGCGCGGCGTTCTGCTCGGGATCCTCGCTGGCAAAGATGTTTTTGCCGTCTTTGTCGAGTATCGAGATATGGACATGCAGACCATTCCCCGCCTGGCCCGGGTAGGGCTTGGCCATGAAGGTGGTGTCCATCTCATGGTCGTAGGCGATGTTCTTGATCAGGCGCTTGAGCAGCACCGCGTAGTCGCAGGCCTTGATCGGGTCGGCCACGTGATGCAGGTTGACCTCGAACTGGGCCGGGGCGCTTTCCTTGACGATGGCGTCGGCGGGAATCCCTTGCTCCTTGGCACCCTCGAGGATGTCCTGGAGACAGTCGACGTATTCGTCGAGGTCGTCGATCAGGTAGACCTGTGTCGAGTGCGGGCGTTTGCCGGAGATCGGCGAGCGGGGCGGTTGCGGGCGGCCATTCACGTTCTCCTGGTCGATCAGGTAGAACTCGAGTTCGAAGGCGGCGCAGATGGTCAGACCGAGGTCGTCAAACTTGCTTACAACTTGGCGGAGCACTTCACGAGGGTCGGCGAAGAAAGGTGCGCCTTCGAGTTCGTGCATGGTCATCAGCAGTTGCGCGGTGGGGCGCTTTTGCCAGGGCTCGTTGCACAGGGTGTCGGGAATCGGATAACAGATCCGGTCGGCGTCGCCGATGTCCAGGCCCAGGCCGGTGCTTTCCACCGTAGAACCGTTGATGTCGAGGGCAAAAAGTGAGGCCGGCAGGTTGATGCCTTTCTCGTAAACCTTGTGGAGGCTGGTGCGTTCGATGCGCTTGCCTCGCACCACACCATTCATATCCGCAATCAGAAGGTCAACGTACAGAACCTCAGGATGTTCCTTAAGGAACACGTTCGCTTCGTTAAGCTGAACGGCACGCGGGGGTACCGACATGATGCAACACCTTTGTTGTTAAAAATATCAATCATTGATCTTTTCTGGTTTCAGTCAACCCGAACCGCATGCTGAAGTCAAGCGAGGCAATTTGCGCCCTGAAAAAGCGCCCGAGTGGCTTTTTTGGGGCTTTTTGGGGCATTTCTTCCCTGGAAAAACCCAGAGGCACCGCAGGCTTGAGCGGGCGATATCGTATTTTTTAGGGGGGTGTTGTGTAAAAAAATGAACGAGGCTAAGCTCGATTGAAACCCATAACAGCAATAATACCGGGGTGCTGCATGTCTCGCCTGCCGTTGATCGGCCTCACCGCCTGCTCTGATCAGGTGGGTTTGCAGGGTTGTCACACCCGGGGTGATCCGTTTGTACGCGCAGTCGAAAGCACTGCCCAGAGCGTGCCGCTGATCATCCTCTCGCTGGCGCAACGGTTCGAACCGTCCGTTATTCTGGACAGTACCGACGGCCTTCTTTTCAGCGGCGCTTCCTCCCATGCCGAACAGCCTGTACATGGCGGTACGGCCAATGCACCGGGCACTGCGCATGATCGCGAACGCTACCTTATTACCCTGCGGCGGACCCGCACCTGCTGCCGGTGGACCCGGGTGACGTTCTGGCGGGCCTTGTCCCGCCGAAAACGGGCAAAACAACGCGATAGTGATGCGTTAATCAACACCTGACTTCTATTATGTAGCTCAGGAAACCCAGCCCAGAGGCATTTATGAGTAACAACCTCGACCAGCTCACCGATTGGTTGAAAAACCACAAGATCACAGAAGTCGAATGCATGATTGGCGACCTTACCGGGATCACCCGGGGCAAGATCTCGCCGACCAACAAGTTCATCGCCGAAAAGGGCATGCGTCTGCCCGAAAGTGTCCTGTTGCAGACCGTGACCGGCGACTATGTCGAAGACGACATTTATTACGAGTTGCTGGACCCGGCGGACATCGACATGATCTGCCGCCCCGACGGCAACGCCGTGTACCTGGTGCCCTGGGCCATCGAACCCACCGCCCAGGTGATCCACGATACCTACGACAAGCAGGGCAACCCGATCGAGCTGTCGCCGCGCAACGTGCTCAAGAAGGTCCTGAAACTCTATGCCGACCACGGCTGGCAGCCGATCGTGGCGCCGGAGATGGAGTTCTACCTGACCAAGCGCTGCGAAGACCCGGACTTCCCGCTGCAGCCGCCGATCGGCCGTTCCGGTCGCCCGGAAACCGGTCGTCAGTCGTTCTCCATCGAAGCGGCCAACGAGTTCGATCCGCTGTTCGAAGACGTCTACGACTGGTGTGAGCTGCAGGAGCTGGACCTCGACACCCTGATCCACGAAGACGGCACGGCGCAGATGGAGATCAACTTCCGTCACGGTGACGCCCTGTCCCTGGCCGACCAGATTCTGGTGTTCAAGCGCACCATGCGTGAGGCGGCGCTCAAGCACAACGTGGCGGCGACCTTCATGGCCAAGCCGATGACCGGCGAGCCGGGCAGCGCCATGCATCTGCACCAGAGCATCATCGACATCCAGACCGGCAAGAACATCTTCTCCAATGAAGACGGGACCAAGAGCGAGCTGTTCCTCAACCACATCGGTGGTCTGCAGAAGCTGATCCCCGAGCTGTTGCCGCTGTTCGCGCCGAACGTCAACTCGTTCCGCCGCTTCCTGCCGGACACCTCGGCGCCGGTGAACGTGGAGTGGGGTGAAGAGAACCGTACCGTGGGCCTGCGCGTGCCGGATGCCGGCCCGCAGAACCGTCGGGTGGAAAACCGCTTGCCGGGTGCCGACGCCAACCCCTACCTGGCGATCGCCGCGAGCCTGCTGTGTGGCTATATCGGCATGCTCGAAGGCATGACGCCGAGCGCACCGGTGGTCGGTCGTGGTTACGAACGGCGCAACCTGCGCCTGCCGCTGACCATCGAGGATGCGCTGGAACGCATGGAAAACAGCAAGACCATCGAGAAATACCTGGGCAAGAAATTCATCACGGGCTACGTCGCGGTCAAGCGGGCCGAGCATGAAAACTTCAAGCGCGTCATCAGTTCGTGGGAGCGGGAATTCCTGCTCTTCGCCGTCTGATGCGTCGGGCGCGGTGCTCGCAGGCCGCGCCTTCACTGGAATCTAGGAGATCCGTATGACCAGCAGCAACCCGCAAACCCGTGAGTGGCAGACCCTCAGCAGTGATCATCACCTGGCCCCCTTCAGTGACTTCAAGCAGTTGAAGGAAAAAGGCCCGCGCATCATCACCAACGCCAAGGGCGTCTACCTGTGGGACAGCGAGGGTAACCAGATCCTCGACGGCATGGCTGGCCTGTGGTGCGTCGCGGTCGGATACGGGCGCGACGAACTGGCCGAGGCCGCCAGCCGGCAGATGCGCGAGCTGCCGTATTACAACCTGTTCTTCCAGACCGCCCACCCGCCGGTGCTGGAACTGGCGAAGGTGATCTCCGAAATTGCGCCCGAGGGCATGAACCACGTGTTCTTCACCGGTTCCGGTTCCGAAGGCAACGACACCATGCTGCGCATGGTCCGCCACTACTGGGCGATCAAGGGCCAGCCGCAGAAGAAAACCATCATCAGCCGCAAGAACGGTTATCACGGCTCCACCGTGGCCGGTGCCAGTCTCGGCGGCATGACCTACATGCACGAGCAGGGCGACCTGCCGATCCCGGGCATCGTTCATATCGCGCAGCCCTACTGGTTTGGCGAAGGCGGCGACATGAGCCCGGAGGAATTCGGTATCTGGGCGGCCAACCAGCTGGAAGAAAAGATCCTCGAACTGGGTGTGGACAACGTCGGTGCGTTCATTGCCGAACCGATCCAGGGCGCCGGCGGGGTGATCGTGCCGCCGGACAGCTACTGGCCACGGATCAGGGAAATCCTTGCCAAGTACGACATCCTGTTCGTCGCCGACGAGGTGATCTGCGGTTTCGGGCGTACGGGTGAGTGGTTCGGTAGCGATTTCTACGGCCTCAAGCCGCACATGATGACCATCGCCAAGGGCCTGACTTCCGGCTACATCCCCATGGGTGGCCTGATCGTACGCGACGACGTGGTCGCGGTGCTCAATGAAGGTGGCGACTTCAACCACGGTTTCACCTACTCCGGGCACCCGGTGGCGGCGGCGGTGGCGCTGGAAAACATCCGCATCCTGCGCGACGAGAAAATTATCGAGCGGGTCCATGCCGAAACGGCACCCTATTTGCAAAAGCGTCTACGGGAGCTGAACGATCACCCGCTGGTGGGTGAGGTTCGGGGTGTGGGTCTGCTGGGGGCCATCGAGCTGGTCAAGGACAAGGCCACCCGTGCGCGTTACGAGGGTAAGGGCGTCGGCATGATCTGCCGGCAGTTCTGCTTCGACAACGGCCTGATCATGCGTGCCGTCGGCGACACCATGATCATTGCCCCGCCACTGGTGATCAGCAAGGCCGAGATCGACGAGTTGGTGACCAAGGCGCGTCAATGCCTGGATCTGACCCTGAGTGCGTTGCAGGGCTAGGTGCTAGGCTCTGAGCGCAAGCGAGTTGTCAGCGCTTTCGCTCGGAGTGATCAGAAAGGCTGGTCTTTTCTTGAAAGCCGGCCCTGGATCTTGCCAGACTACCCCACGGTTCCGAGTTGCCCGGAATCGGCCGCCGAACAGCTGGTTTAAAAGAAAAATTGGAGCATGACGCATGAAGGCATTAGGTTTGAAGAACGCTGGCAAGACTCTCCTGGCCCTGTCCATGGCCGGAGCGATAGCCGGTGCCGCTCACGCGGACGATAAAGTGCTGCACGTTTACAACTGGTCCGACTACATCGCACCGGACACCATCGCGAACTTTGAAAAAGAGTCCGGGATCAAGGTTGTCTACGACGTATTCGACAGCAACGAAACCCTGGAAGCCAAGCTGCTGGCCGGCAAGTCCGGTTATGACATCGTGGTGCCGTCCAACAACTTCCTGGCCAAGCAGATCAAGGCCGGCGTCTATCAGACGTTGGACAAGTCCAAGCTGTCGAACTACGACAACCTGAACAAGTCGCTGCTCAAGGCGGTTTCGGTCAGCGACCCGGGCAACCAGCACGCCTTCCCGTACATGTGGGGCTCGATCGGCATCGGCTACAACCCGGAGAAGGTCAAGGCCGCGTTGGGCGTGGACAAGATCGATTCCTGGGACACCCTGTTCAAGCCGGAAAACATCGCCAAGCTCAAGAGCTGCGGCGTGAGCTTCCTCGATTCGCCGACCGAAATGATCCCGGTGGCGCTGCACTACCTGGGCCTGCCGACCGACAGCCAGAAGAAGGAAGACATCAAGAAGGCCGAGGATCTGTACCTGAAGATTCGTCCTTCGATCACCTACTTCCACTCGTCCAAGTACATCTCGGACCTGGCCAACGGCAACATCTGCGTGGCCGTCGGCTACTCGGGTGACATCCAGCAGGCCAAATCCCGTGCTGCCGAAGCCGGTGACAAGGTGAAAGTCAGCTACGTCATTCCCAAGGAAGGCGCTGGCAGCTTCTACGACATGGTCGCCATTCCGAAAGACGCCGAAAACGTCGAAGGTGCCTACAAGTTCATGAACTACCTGCTCAAGCCGGAAGTCATGGCGGCGATCACCGACAGCGTGCGTTTCCCGAACGGTAACGAGAAGGCCACGGCACTGGTCGACAAGAGCATCACCAGCGATCCGGGCATCTACCCACCTGCCGACGTGCAGGCCAAGCTCTACGCCATCGCCGACCTGCCGGCCGCGACCCAGCGTGAGCTGACCCGCAGCTGGACCAAGATCAAGTCGGGCAAGTAAGCGGCCTGAGATAACACCGTTCCACCTGCAGGAGCCGGGCTTATCCGGGCATCGGTTCCTGCAGGATAAATATCAATCAAAGAAAACTTTTGCTGGATCGGCTTATCGAGGGTAAGTTGCGCGCCGGTTTTGTCATCGGGCGGTTATCGCGCCATAGGGCCCGGGCAACTCAGGCCCAACTATTGAGAGGACCTCAAAGTGTCTATTTCTTTGTTTCGCAAGACTTTGCTGGTTGGCGCAGGCCTGACGCTGGCGGTCAGTGCCCAGGCTGCACCGACTGTGCATATTTATAACTGGTCCGATTATATCGGCGAGAACACCCTGGCCAATTTCGAGAAGGCCACCGGCATCAAACCGGTGTATGACGTCTTCGATTCCAACGAAACCCTGGAAGGCAAGTTGCTGGCCGGCCATACCGGGTATGACGTGGTGGTGCCGTCCAACCACTTCCTCGGCAAGCAGATCAAGGCCGGCGCCTTTCAGAAACTCGATAAATCGTTGCTGCCCAACTACGCCAACCTCGACCCGGCGCTGATGAAGCGCCTGGAGAAGAACGACCCGGGCAACCAGTACGCGGTACCGTACCTGTGGGGCACCAACGGTATCGGTTACAACGTCGAGAAGGTCAAGGCGGTGCTGGGTGTCGACAAGATCGACTCCTGGGCGATGCTGTTCGAGCCGGAAAACATCAAGAAGCTCTCCAGTTGTGGCGTGGCATTCCTCGATTCCGCCGACGAGATGCTTCCGGCGGTGCTGAACTACATGGGTCTGAGCCCCAACAGCACCAACGAGAAGGATTACAAGCTGGCCGAGGAAAAGCTGCTCAAGGTTCGCCCCTACGTCACCTACTTCAACTCGTCCAAGTACATTTCGGACCTGGCCAACGGCGAGATCTGCGTGGCGGCCGGTTTCTCCGGTGATATCTTCCAGGCCAAGAAGCGCGCCGAAGAGGCGAAGAAAGGCGTCGATATCGCCTACGTGATTCCCAAGGAAGGCGGCAACCTCTGGTTCGACATGCTGGCGATCCCCAAGGATGCTGGCAACGTCAAGGAGGCCCACGCTTTCATCAACTATCTGCTGCAACCTGAGGTGATTGCCGAGGTCAGCGATTATGTCGGCTATGCCAACCCGAACCCAAAGGCTGGCGAACTGATGGATCAGTCCGTGCGTACCGATGAAGCGGTTTACCCACCGCAGGCTGTAGTGGACAAGCTGTACGTCAACTCGGAACTACCCCCGAAAATCCAACGTGTGATGACTCGTAGCTGGACCCGGATCAAGTCGGGCAAATAGTCCGTGGGCCCTCGGGTCAAACCATTCAATGCCGGGCCGTCAGGGCCTTGCGGTTAAATTTTGTTGGGAGTTTTGCACATGGCTGTTGCCTCCGGCGCCTATAAGAAAGCCCTCGAAGGCGACCAATCACCCAAGCAGGTGTTGGTCAAGATCGACCGGGTTACGAAGAAGTTCGATGAGACGATCGCCGTGGACGATGTGTCCCTGGAAATCAGGAAAGGCGAGATCTTCGCCCTGCTTGGTGGCTCGGGCTCGGGTAAATCCACCTTGCTGCGCATGCTCGCCGGTTTTGAGCGGCCGACCGAAGGCCGGATCTACCTGGATGGCGTGGACATCACCGACATGCCGCCCTACGAGCGGCCGATCAACATGATGTTCCAGTCCTATGCCCTGTTCCCACACATGACCGTGGCCCAGAACATTGCCTTTGGCTTGCAGCAGGACAAGATTCCGAAAGCCGAAATCGACGCCCGTGTGGCCGAGATGCTCAAGCTGGTGCAAATGAGCCAGTACGCCAAGCGCAAGCCGCACCAGTTGTCCGGTGGTCAGCGCCAGCGTGTGGCCCTGGCCCGTTCCCTGGCCAAGCGGCCGAAACTGTTGCTGCTCGACGAGCCCATGGGTGCTCTGGACAAGAAGCTGCGTTCGCAGATGCAGCTTGAGCTTGTCGAGATCATCGAGCGCGTCGGCGTGACCTGCGTCATGGTGACCCACGATCAGGAAGAGGCCATGACCATGGCCGAGCGGATCGCCATCATGCACCTGGGCTGGATTGCCCAGATCGGCAGCCCGATCGACGTCTACGAGACCCCGACCAGCCGCCTGGTCTGTGAGTTCATCGGTAACGTCAACCTGTTCGACGGTGAAGTGGTCGATGACGCCGAGGGTTATGCGCGCATTGCCTGCCCGGAGCTGGAGCGCAGCATCTACGTTGGGCACGGCGTGAGTACGTCGGTCCAGGACAAGCACGTGACCTACGCGATCCGCCCGGAGAAGCTGCTGGTCACCACCACCCAGCCGCAGTGCGAGCACAACTGGTCGCGCGGCAAGGTTCACGATATCGCCTACCTGGGCGGCCACTCGGTGTTCTACGTCGAGTTGCCGAGCGGCAAGCTGGTGCAGTCCTTCGTCGCCAACGCCGAACGCCAGGGCACCCGGCCGACCTGGGGCGATGAAGTGTTCGTCTGGTGGGAAGATGACAGCGGCGTGGTACTGCGCTCATGAACATGCGAAAGTTCAAGCGCCGGCTGCACCGGATAATCCCTTCCGGCCGTCATGTGGTCATCGGGATTCCTTTCCTCTGGCTGTTCCTGTTCTTCATGCTGCCGTTCTTCATTGTCCTGAAGATCAGCTTCGCAGAAGCGGACGTGGCGATTCCGCCCTACACCGAGATCTATACCTTCGTCGAACAGAAGCTGCAGCTGGTTCTGAACCTCGGCAACTATGCGATGCTGGGCGACGACGACCTGTACCTGGCAGCCTACCTGGGTTCGTTGAAGATGGCCTTCATCAGCACGCTGTTATGCCTGCTGATCGGCTATCCGATGGCCTATGCCATCGCCAGTGCGCGCAAGGAAGTGCAGACCGTGCTGGTGCTGCTGATCATGATGCCGACCTGGACCGCGATCCTGATCCGCGTCTATGCCTGGATGGGCATCCTCAGCAACAACGGGCTGCTCAACGGCTTCCTGATGTGGACCGGGCTGATCAGCGAACCGCTGCAGATTCTCAACACCAACCTGGCGGTGTATATCGGCGTGGTCTATTCGTACCTGCCGTTCATGATCCTGCCGCTCTACGCCAACCTGGTGAAGCACGATGCCAGCTTGCTGGAGGCCGCCTCGGACTTGGGGTCGAGCACCTTCAACAGCTTCTGGAAGATCACTGTGCCGCTGTCGAAGAACGGCATCATCGCCGGCTGCATGCTGGTGTTCATCCCGGTGGTCGGCGAATTCGTGATCCCCGAGCTGCTCGGCGGTCCGGAAACCCTGATGATCGGCAAGGTGCTGTGGCAAGAGTTCTTCAACAACCGTGACTGGCCGGTGGCTTCCGCCCTTGCCGTGGTGATGCTGGCGATCCTGATCGTGCCGATCATCCTGTTCAACCGCAGTCAGGCCAAGGAAATGGAGGGCAGGGCATGAAGCGCTTCGGTTTCTCGAAACTGATGCTGGTGGTGGGTCTGCTGTTCATCTACCTGCCGATGCTGATTCTGGTGATCTACTCGTTCAACGCCTCCAAGCTGGTGACGGTGTGGGGCGGCTGGTCGGTGAAGTGGTACGTCGGCCTGCTCGACAACACACAACTGATGGGCTCGGTCGCCCGCTCGCTGGAAATCGCCTGCTACACCGCCATTGCGGCGGTGGCACTGGGCACCCTGGCGGCGTTCGTGCTGACCCGGATCACCCGCTTCAAGGGCCGCACGCTGTTTGGTGGCCTGGTCACCGCGCCGTTGGTGATGCCGGAAGTGATCACCGGTCTGTCGCTGTTGCTGCTGTTCGTGGCGATGGCGCAGATGGTCGGCTGGCCCCAGGAGCGTGGCATCGCCACCATCTGGATCGCCCACACGACCTTCTGCTCGGCCTACGTGGCGGTGGTGGTGTCGGCGCGCCTGCGCGAGCTGGACCTGTCCATCGAAGAGGCAGCCATGGACCTGGGCGCGCGGCCGTGGAAGGTGTTCTTCCTGATCACCATTCCGATGATCGCGCCGTCGCTGGCGGCGGGCGGCATGATGTCGTTTGCCCTGTCGCTGGATGACCTGGTGCTGGCCAGCTTCGTATCCGGGCCGGGTTCGACCACCCTGCCGATGGAAGTGTTCTCGGCGGTGCGCCTGGGCGTTAAGCCGGAGATCAACGCGGTGGCGAGCCTGATCCTGTTGGCAGTGTCGCTGGTGACCTTCCTGGTCTGGTACTTCAGCCGCCAGGCCGAAGAACGTCGGCGCAAGGCAATCCAGCAGGCCATCGAGGAGAGTGCGGCGGATTCCTGGAAGCAGCCGGATGTGCGGCGGCCATCGGCGGCGGCGCAAGCTTCGTAACTTTTTTATCGGTACGTGTTGTGTCGATTGTGGAAACCGGCTTGCTGGCGATAGCGATTTCGCCATCGCCGCCGAAGGCGCTGAATGGCCGCCTTCGGCGGATCGCCAGCAAGCCGGCTCCCACAGAGGTTTCATTCAGCCCACGGTGAACGCCGGATCACTTCGACGAAATTCATCGGCTTGAAACTCGTATCCTTGTCTTTCAAGACGTCGGTCTTGACGTTGCCGAAGGTGGTCTGCGGACGATGGCGCAAACCGTCGGCAAACGCGCAGATAATGCACTCCTTGAACCCTTCACCCCGTGGATGCGCATGCACCACCGCTTCACGCTGCGCGGTGGGAAACGCCGCGTAGTCCATGCCCAGCACATCCATCTCCACCCCCGCAGTCACCAGGGCCACGGTCGGCCGCAGATATTGGGGCACGCCCGGCGTGGTGTGCAGGGCAATCGACAGCCAGACCTGCTCGATATCGTCATCCGACAGCCCATAGGGCTGCATGAAGGCCTTGGCCGCGTTGGCTCCGTCGACTTCGAAGCGGTCATTGTCGCTGCGCAGGCCCTCGACCAGGCCCAGGTCGTGGAACATCGCGCCGATGTAAAGCAGCTCCGGGTTGTACGCCAGTTGCTTGCGCTCGCCGCTCAGGGCGCCGAACAGGAAGACTCGGCGCGAGTGGTGGTAGAGCAGGTCGCTCTCCACATCGCGGATGTATTCGGTGGCCGCCCTGGCCAGCGCGCTGTCGGGTATCTGGATGCCGGCGATGGTGTTGCTCATGGTGGTGACTCCTGTGGCGAGCGCCGCAGTGGCGCCGATGGAATCAGTCTGGCGTTGTGTGGGTTTGGCTGCTATCGATATAGAGTGACGATTCCAGCCATTCGCGGCAGGTTTCGCGCCAGCGGCCGGATGTGCCTCGTATCCCGGCGGGGCTTTGGTTACCGTAGGCCCGGTTCGGCGATTTCTCGTTTGATCTGAAAGAGGCTTGTTCCATGACCCGCACCGTCGCTGTCATCGTGTTTTCCGGCGTCCAGTCCCTGGATGTCAGCGGGCCGATGGACGTGTTCGCCGAGGCCAACCGCTTCCTGCCGCCCGAGGCCGGATATCGCCTGGAGGTGATTGGCGTCGAGCGCGGTTGGGTTCCTTGCTCGAATGGCCTGGCGATCCAGGCGCACCGACATTTCAGCGAAGCGCCGGGACGCTATGACCTGCTGTTGTGTGCCGGCGGGCCGAGCTTGCCGGGGTTGGACTTCGGTGCCGAGTTCCATGCCTGGCTACGGTCCGCCGTTGCCCGTGCCGGGCTGTTCGGCTCGATCTGCAATGGTGCGTTCATGCTGGCGCGGGCCGGGCTGCTGGAGGGGCGCACGGTGACCACCCACTGGAACGACGCCCAGGCATTGGCCGAGCTGTGCCCGACGGCGCGGGTCGAGGCCGATCGCCTGTATGTGCAGGATGGCGAGCTGTTCACCTCGGCGGGGGTAACGGCGGGCATCGACCTGTCGCTGTACCTGCTGTCCCGGGAGCAGGGCAGCGAGATCGCCTTGAGTGTGGCCCGGCGGCTGCTGGTGTTCACCCAACGCTCGGGCGGGCAGTCGCAGTTCAGTCCCTACCTGACGCCCCATGCCGAACCGGGCTCGCTGGTGGCCCAGGTGCAGGTGTATGTACTGACGCATCTGGCTGCGGACCTGAGCATTGCCGAGCTGGCGAAGGTGGCGAACATGAGTGCACGGAACTTTTCCCGGGTGTTCGTCCGGGAAAGCGGGGCGACCCCGGCGGAGTTCGTCGCAAGCGCGCGTGTGGATGCGGCGCGGGTGCTGCTGGAAAGCGGCGGGGCGCCATTGAAGACCATTGCCTACGAGTGCGGGTTTCGTGATGCACACCATATGCGCAGCGTGTTCCAGCGACGGCTGGGGGTGAGTGCGCAGCAGTTTCGGCAGAACTTTGCGGGGTTGGCTTGAGGTGCTGTGGTGGGCTTGAGGGCCTCTTCGCGGGCAAGTCGGATCGCCGCACCGCCTGCTCCTGCCTGATAGCTTGTTGAGCCATTCGCACTTGGGCTTGAGCGATATTGCACCGCAGTCTGACTACTTGTTGCCTGGCACCAGCCTCAGCACACCGCGGGTGTTGGCCGAGACCTCGACCTCGTTCATGCGCACCTGCTCGTAGCCTCCCTCGACGTAGGTTTCGGCCTGGTCGCTGTAGTGCTTGTCGAACAACACGCCACTCTGGCCTACCGGGTTGATGGTCAGGCCGTGGTCCGGGTCGGCGAAGTCGATCAGACGCCGGGTCGAGGGGCCGTAGGTCACCGGCCACGGTGCCGGGCCGATTTTTGCCGAGAGGTTGTTCGGCACTTCGTGGGTGCCCGGCGCATCGAACGGGCCGACGTTGAACAGCGTGTCCAGCGGCTTCTGCCGGCCCAGCGGATGGCCGTGGGTCAAGGTGTGCGCCTTGCCCCAGACCCAGCCGCCGCTGTTGTCGCCGTAGGTTTGCCGGAGATGGGCCAGGGTTGCCTGCCAGGCCTGTTTCACGACCTCATTGCGATTGCCGTTCCACCACGGTGAGTGCTCGTCGGCCGCCAGGCGTGGCAGCGCGGCGTCTACCACACGGGTGCTGGTCAGGGTGTTGAAGTAGGCATCGCCCAGCTTGTCATACATGGCGGCGCGGGCCAGCTCGTAGAGGAACTGGTTGAACAGCGTGGCGCTGGTGGAACTCATCGGGTAGTCGCCCTTCCAGGCCGCCAGTTGCTCCACCAGCTTGAGTTCGGCCGGGTCCTTCGCTGCTGCGCGCAACGCTGGCAGCAGCGGCTTGAGCAGCCGTGGGCCGTAGTCGGTGGTGGTGCCCAGTTGCAGTTTCTGGCTGTTCTCCAGGCTCCAGCGCACGCTGGTGTCGGCCAATTGCCGGTTCAGTTGCTGGCCACGATCGGCCAGGTTGTAGTAGCCGGGAATCACCATGCCGGTGGGTGAGGCCGGCTGGCTGTTGGCCGACACGATGTAGCCGCGCGGCGGGTTTTCCTCCTGCGGATTGGCGCTGAAGGGATAGAAACCGCCCTTGTCCGCCTCGGCGGTGCTGCCGTCGAGGATGAACGCCGGATTGACTCCTTCCGGCCGCTTGGGCAGCAGTGCAGCGGCCCACCAGCCGATATCACCCTTGGCGTTGGCCCACATCAGGTTCAGGCCGGGCGCATGGATTCGGCTGGCGGCTTCGCGGGCTTTATCCAGGGTGTCGGCGCGGTTGAGTTCGTAGAAACCCTGCAGGATCGGGTTGGGGGTTTCGAGAAACGCCCACCACATGGCAATCGGCTTCGTCCCGGCGTTGGCACCGATCACGTCGTTGACGATCGGACCATGGGGCGAGCGCAGCAGTGTGATAGTCACCGGCGCCTGACCCTTGACCGCGATCTGCTCTTCGCTGCGGGTCATCTCGACCCACTGGCCGTGGTACCAGACCTGGTTGGGGTGGTCGGGATTAGTCTTTTCGGCGATCAGGTCCAGGTCGTCGTTCTGGAACATGGTCAGGCTCCAGCCGAAGGCCGCGTTGTTGCCGAGGAAGGCGAACGGCACCAGCGCCTGGTGATAGCCATACAACTCGAAGTTCGGTGCCGAGAGTTGCGCCTCGTACCACACGGCGGGGGTCGAGAAGGCGATATGCGGGTCGCCGGCCAGCAGGGGCTTGCCACTCTTGGTCCGGCTGCCGGACACCGCCCAGGCGTTGCTGCCCTCGAACTGCGGCACGCCGGCATCGCGCAGCGCCTGCTCGCTGACCCGTGCCAGTGCGCCGAGGCTTTTCCAGTCGGCATCGGTCAGCGGCGTTGCTGAACCGAGCATGCCCTGGGGACGCCATTCCAGGTCGAACACCTTGAGGTAGTCGGCCCCGAGCTTGTCGCGCACATAGGTCAGCAGCGGCTCGGTGCGGAACGCGGCAGCGAAGCTGTAGGACATGTAGCCGGCGATGCTGATGGTGTCTTCGGCGGTGAAGGGCCGCGGCTGGATCCCCAGCAGGTCGAACTCGATCGGTCTGGCATGGCTGGCCTGGTACTGGTTGATGCCGTCCAGATAGGCTTGCAGGGCCTTCCAGGCCGGCGATTGCGGGTCCAGCCGGGCGACGTATTGGGCGGCATGCTCGCGAATGCGCAGGCTGCGGAACAGCTTGTCGGTTTCCAGGGTCTTGGGCCCGAGGACTTCGGACAACTCGCCACGGGCCAGGCGCCGGACGATCTCCATCTGGAACAGACGGTCCTGGGCATGCACATAACCCAGGGCGCGATACAGATCGGTCTCCGACTCGGCACGGATATGCGGCACGCCGCGTTCGTCGTAGCGCACGGTGACCGGCCCCTGCAGGTTGCCCAGCGTGACCTGGCCCTGGCGTGTCGGCAGTTTGCTCTGGACGTACCAGGTGCCGCCGGCGGTCATGGCGGCGATCAGGACGGCGAGAACGGTCATGCTGCGTTTCATGCGGGGTTCCTTGTGACGGTCGGGGCTGCCGAGGCTCAGCCGCTAAGGTGTAGCACAGCCCGGCAGGCAGGTGCATCGCACCGCGTGGCGATGACGCTAAAAAGTCCGGTTCGCCATGATCATGGGCCGGGCGCTTGCCAGGCGCAGTAACAGCCTACCGCCATGTTGTGGGTGGCGTTCACTGAACGGCCCTCGCTGAGCGCCTGCAGGATCGGTTCGATGAAACTGTTGCCGGAGTTGCAGGTAGCGCCCTGGCTGTAGGGACCGAAGTAGGCCAGCTGGCCGTTGCGGTCCCAGATGGCCACCGCCGGGCTGACGGTCAGGTGTTCTGCGCCGGGCAGGCCCGGCAGTGGCCGGATCGCCTGCAGTGTACTCGGCAACTGGCCGTGGCTGCCGGGCTTCTGCACGCTATAGAAATCCACGCCCAAGGGTGCAAAGCGCTCGATCAGTTCGGCCAGGTGTTGCTGGTTGCCGACGTTGCACGGGCAGGCCGGATCCCAGAAATGCACCAGGCGGATTTTCCCCGGGCCGGCCAGTTCCGCCGGCAGGCTCAGGCGGTCGCCGGAGAACAGCGCGGTCTGGTCGCTGAAGGCGCGGATATAACGCCCCTGGAACCAGTCGTAGGCGAACCACAGGCCCACCGCGCACATCACGACGAGCAGGCCGGCGAACAGGGTGTTGTGACGCGTCTGGGACATGGCGATCGGGTCCTTGAAGGTCACGTAGCTTGCCATGCCTGCCCTGACAGAAGAATATCGTAGATCAGTAAAACGCCTCGGCGTTGCCGTACCTTTGCCTGGAGGCTGTTCATGCCCGCCACCTTCGACCCCGATTCCCTGCGCACCAGTCTGCGCCCGCTGGCCGATGCACAGCCGTTGTCACCGGCGGCGCAGGCCTATCAGCGTTTCTACGGCCTGGACCTGCCCCAGCGCAGCACACCGTTCACCAGTCGCCTCGGCGGTTTCAGCAGCGGCGACTTTGCGTTGGTCAGCCAGCTCTGGCTGCCACCGGAGCCGGTGGCGACGCTGTTCCTGTTCCACGGTTTCTATGACCACATGGGGCTGTACCGCAATGTCATCGACTGGGCCCTGGACCGTAGTTTCGCGGTGATTTCCTGCGACCTGCCGGGCCACGGCCTGTCCAGTGGCGAGCGGGCCAGCATCGAGGATTTCGCCGAGTACCAGCGGGCCTTGCAGGGGCTGTTCGAGGAAGCCCGGTCGCTTGATCTGCCGCAACCCTGGCATCTGTTCGGCCAGAGCACGGGCGGCGCGATCGTGGTCGACCACCTGCTCAAGCATGGCCTGGACAGCCCGGCCCAGGGCCAGGTGGTGCTGCTCTCGCCACTGGTGCGGCCAAGGGCCTGGGGATGGTCGAAGCTCAGTTATCACCTGCTCCGGCCCTTCGTCAAAGGCATTGCCCGGCGCTTCAGCGAGAACACCCATGACCCGGCGTTCATGCCGTTCCTGCAGGCCGATCCGCTGCAACCGCAACGTCTGCCGACCGCCTGGGTCGGCGCCCTGGCCCGCTGGATTCCCGGTATCGAAGGCGCCACGGCGAGCCCACGGCGGCCACTGATCGTCCAGGGCGACGGTGACATGACCGTCGACTGGCAACACAACCTGGCGGTGCTGCGCAGCAAGTTCGACCAGCCCGAGGTGTTCATGCTGGAACAGGCCCGGCATCACTTGGCCAATGAGCTTCCCGAATACCGCGAACGCTATTTCAGCTTTCTCGGCGCCCACTTCTGATCGAGGTCCCCATGACCGAACGCCTGCCACACCGTGGTGATTACCGTCACTTCCAGCCGATCACCACGCGCTGGCACGACAATGACGTCTACGGTCACGTGAACAACGTCACCTACTACAGCTTTTTCGATACGGCGGTGAATACCTTCCTGATCGAACAGGGTGGCCTGGACATCCACGACGGCGAGGTGGTCGGTTTCGTGGTCAGTTCCGCCTGCGACTATTTCGCTTCGGTGGCCTTCCCCGAGCGCATCGAAATCGGCCTGCGGGTCGGCAAGCTGGGCAACAGCTCGGTGCAATACGAGCTGGCGGTGTTCAAGGCTGGCGAGGACGAGGCCTGTGCCGCCGGGCGCTTCGTCCATGTGTTCGTCGAGCGCACGAGCAACCGCCCGGTATCGATCCCCGACGGCTTGCGCGGCGCTCTTCAATCGTTGATCTGAATGATTCCCTCGCGTACCGCGAACAGCACCAGTCCGGCAATGTCGTGAATCCGCAGCCGGTGCATGATCTGCGAGCGATGCGCCTCCACGGTCTTGATGCTCAGGCCGAGGCCTACGGCGATGGAGCGGGTGGTCTCGCCCCGGGCGATGAGCCGGAGGATCTCCAGTTGGCGCGCGGTCAAGGCAACATGGCTGGTCTTGGTGGCCGGCTCGTGACTCTGTCTGACCGCCTGGTTGACCACCAGCGGCACCACCGCCGATGACAGGTACTGACCGCCATGACGCAGGGCCTTGAGGGCCAGTTCCAGCTCCAGGACCGTTGCGGTCTTCAGCAGGTAGCCGTGGGCACCCAACTGCAGGCACTTCATCACGAAATGCGTGTCGGTGTGCATCGACAGCATCAGCACCTTGCTGTGCGGTGCACGCAACGACAGCTCCTTGAGCGCGGTGACGCTGTTCATGCGCTCCATCGACATGTCCAGCAGCACGATGTCCGGCTTGAGTCTGGAGGCCAGTTCGATGGCGGCCTGACCATCGCCCGCTTCGCCGACGACTTCGTATTCTTGTTGTTTTTCCAGCAAAGCCCGGATACCCGCACGAAACAGCGGGTAGTCGTCGGCAAGCAGTATTCGACAAAGCATAAGCTCTAGCCCATGGCGCAATAGATAGGGCACAGCAACCGAACGCGGCTGCCGCGGTTGTTCGTGTCTGGATGCCAACCCGGGATGCAATTTGCTTCGGGTATCGACCCATGGCGTCTACGGGCCGGCTCTTGCACGGCTCGGCTCAGCCGTGGCGGCGGCTATCGCCAAAGTGCTGGATCAGTTTCGGCAGTTTCGCCAGGGGTTCGACGGCCTGTGCCGCGCCCATGCGGATCGCTTCCCTGGGCATGCCGAACACCACGCAACTGGCTTCGTCCTGGGCGACGGTACAGGCACCGCTGTCACGCATGGCCAACAGGCCACGCGCCCCGTCGTCGCCCATACCGGTCATGATGATGCCCAGCGTATTGGCTCCGGCCTGGCGCGCCACGGAGCGGAACAGTACGTCCACCGAAGGCTTGTGCCGGTTGACGGGCGGACCGTCGAGCACTTCCACCTGGTAGTGGGCGCCACTGCGTTTGAGCTGCATGTGCAAACCTCCGGGAGCGAGCAGCGCCAGGCCACTGTGGACGCGATCCAGATGCCTGGCCTCGCGCACTTCGATCTGGCACAGCTTGTCCAGGCGCCGGGCAAAGTCGGCGGTGAACTTCTCGGGCATGTGTTGAACGATGACAATCCCCGGGCAGTCACGTGGCAGTTGCCTGAGGATGAATTCCAGTGCTTGTGTGCCTCCTGTGGAACAGCCCAGGGCGACCACGCGGTCCGTGGTCCTGAGCACCGTCGGCAATGCGGGGGCTGATTCTGCGGGAGGGGGGCTGTGGCGAAGGGCCATAGGCCGTGCCCGGGCACTTTCCTCGACCTTGCGGATCAACTCGGTGGAGAGTTGTTCCAGGCTCTGGCGCAGGCCCAGCCGGGCCTTGGTGAACACCCCGACCGCACCGGCAGCGAGCGCCTCGACGCCGACCGCCGAGCCCTGCTCGGTGAGGGTCGAGCAGATCAGCGTGGGTGTCGGCCGTTCGGCCATGATCTGGCGCAGGAAGGTCAGGCCGTCCATGCGTGGCATCTCGACATCCAGGATCAACACATCCGGCCAGTCGCGGCGCATCTTGTCGATGGCGTACAGCGGGTCGGCCGCCTGGCCGATCACCTTGATGTTCGGATGGCTTTCCAGGCACTGGGTCAGTACCTGGCGGACCAGGGCCGAGTCGTCGACGATAAACACCCGGATCATCGTGGTCTTGCCCCCAACTGCAGCGGCTGTACTTTGTTGCGTTGGCAGTCGATCACGCCGTTGCGGCCGTCGATATGCAGGCGGCGATAGTGCTGGCCGTCAAGGTCGCAATCATCGACCGCCCAGTTGCGCCGGTTGAACTGCTCGCGGGCGAAGGTGCTGTTGCTGTGGCCGACCCTGCGGCCCCGGGGGCCTTCGAAGCGCACCAGGCTGCCACCGCCGAAAATGCCCTTGCGGTATTCGCCGGGGTGAGTGCCGTGGCGTTGCATGTCGGCCTGGATACGCCGGAAGACGCCTTCGCCGTAGCGGGTGTCGAGGCGGTCGCGGGCCATTGGGTCAGTCGGCAGCAGGTAATGCGAGACCGCCAGCAGACGCCAGCGCGGATGCCAGAGCGTGATCGCCACGCAACTGCCGAGCAGGGTGGTGACCCCGCCTTCGTGCTGGCCGAAGAAGTAGTCGCCGGGGCGCAGGAAAAGCGTTGAATTCATAGGCGTTCGTAGACCGACGGGTTGAGCAGCCGCACCGGCAGGTCGAAGCCGTGGATGCTTTCCGCATGACCGATGAACAGCAGGCCGCCGGGTCGCAACTGGTGGACCAGACGCTGGACGATGCGCTGCTTTTCTTCGTTGTTGAAATAGATCAGTACGTTGCGCAGGAAGATCACGTCGAACGGTCCGAGCCCTTCCGGCAGCGGCTGGACAATATTGATCTCGCGCAGGCTGACCCGCTCGCGCAGGGCCGCCTGGACCCGGAAGCGCCCGCGCATGTCACCGACGCCGTTCAGGCAGTGGCGTTGCAGCCAGCCCTGGGGGAAGTACTTGGCCTGGGCCATGTCGTAGATGCCTTCGGCGGCTTTCTCCAGCATGCTCAGGCTGAGGTCGCTGGCCAGGATCGACCAGTCGCCACTGCGCAGGTGTTCCTGGATCACCATGGCCAGGCTGTAGGGTTCTTCGCCAGACGAACAGGCGGCGCTCCAGAACCTCAATGGGCCCTTGCGGGTGCTGAGCCAGTTGCCGAGAAAATCGAAGTGCGGCTGCTCGCGGAAGAAGTAGGTTTCGTTGGTGGTCAGCAGGTCGACCACCAACCGGCGCTCCTTGAGGTATGCCGGCTGGTCGAGCAGTTGCAGGTAGTCGGCATAGTTGTCGAGGCGGTAATGCCGCAGACGCTTCATCAGCCGGCCGGCCACCAGTGGGCGCTTGTTCGGCGCCATGACGATGCCCGAGGCCTGGGCCATCAGCGTCTGCAGGCGGCGGAACTCGCCGTCGCCCAGGGTCGGCAACTTGAGCTGACTGGACATTTCAGCTGCCCTGGACCACCGCCAGGCTGAGCTGGCGGATGTCATCCATGGACAGCACTTGCGGGATGTTCAGGATGATGGTGAAACCCTGTTCGCCACGGGCCATGCCGGCGATGAAGTCGGTGCGGATGCCGGCACCGAAGGTCGGTGCGGCGACCACTTGCCGTGGGTCGATATCGAGCACCGCGTCCACCGCATCGACCACCAGGCCGATACGCTGGCTGAAATCTTCCAGTTCCAGCTCGATGATGACGATGCAGGTACGCTTGCCGACGGTGGTCGGTTCGAAACCGAAGCGCGTCGCCAGGTCGAGCACCGGCACCACGTTGCCGCGCAGGTTGATCACGCCATGGATGAACGCCGGCATCATCGGTACGGCGGTGACGTCGCCGTATTCGATGATCTCGCGCACCAGGTCGATGGGCACTGCGTAGGCGGCCTGGCGCACCCGGAACGACAGGTGCTGGATGCTCGACGCCAGGGCGGCGTCGGGCAGGCTTTCGAGTTCGCGGCTCGGGCTTGCAGTCATGATCCGGCCCTCAATTGAAACTCACGAACTGGCCTTCATCGACCGTCGAGCGGCCCTTGAAACCGTCCCGTGGGCCATTGAGCGCGTAGCCGTCATTGCTGCGTGGGGTGGGCCGATGGCTGCTGGCAGACTCTTCCTCGAAACGGAAGAACCCGATCAGTTCCTGCAGTTGCCCGGCCTGGGCGTTCATTTCCTCGGCGGTGGCCGCCAGTTCCTCGGAAGCCGAAGCGTTCTGCTGGGTGATCTGGTTCATCTGGCCCATGGCGATATTGATCTGCCCGGCGGCGCCGCTCTGCTCCTGGGAGGCGGCGGTGATTTCCTGGACCAGATCGGAGGTCTTCTGGATGTTCGGCACGATCTCGTTGAGCAGGTGGCCGGCCTGTTCGGCCAGTTGCACGCTGCTGGAGGCGACCTGGCCGATTTCCTGAGCCGCAACCTGGCTGCGCTCGGCCAGTTTGCGCACCTCGGCGGCGACCACCGCGAAGCCCTTGCCATGGTCGCCCGCGCGGGCGGCTTCGATGGCGGCGTTGAGTGCCAGCAGATTGGTCTGGTAGGCGATGTCGTCGATGATGCTGATCTTGTCGGCGATCTGTTTCATCGCCAGCACCGTGTCGCCCACCGCACCGCCGCCTTGCACGGCGTCATTGGCGGCCTTGCCGGCGATGCCGTCGGTGATCTTCGCACTTTCGGTGTTCTGCGCGATGGAGGCGGACATCTGCTCCACCGAGGCGCTGGTCTGTTCGACGCTGGCGGCCTGTTCGTTGGCGGCCTGGCTCAGCGACTGCGAGGTCGAACTGACCTGTTCCGACGCCGAGGACAGCGAGTCGGCGGCGCTGCGCACATCGCCGAGGATGCTGCGCAGGCGCAGGGTCATGTTCTGCATGGCGCCCAGCAACTGGCCGGTCTCGTCCTTGCTGGTGATCTCCAGGTCCTGGCTCAGGTCGCCGGCGGCCATGCGGTTGGCGGCGTCCACGGCACCGTTGAGCGGCCGGGTGATGCTGCGGGTCACCAGTACACCGATCAGCAGGCCGAGCAGGGTTGCGGCGATGACGAGGATGATCATCTGGGTCTGGGAGTTGGCGGCGATGTCGCTGATCTGCTGGTTGGCTTCGGCGGCACGCGCCTGTTTGCCGCGCGTCACCTCGCCCATCAGCCGGTCCACCACCTCGCTGGTGCTGACGGCCTTGGGCAGCAGGTCGGTGATCTCGCTGCTTTCCTGCAACTGACCGGATTGTTGGTGAGTGCTCAGGAGTTGATTGACCACACTTTCGTATTCCTTGAGCGGTACTTCGATTTTGTCGATCTGGGCCAGACCTTCCTTGGTGATAAAGGCCTTGCGGGCGTCGGCGATCAGTTTGCGGGTCTGATCAAGCGCGGCGCGCGCCTGGTTGGCAGCCTGCTCACGGTCAGCATGGCTGGTGGCGAGCAGGCTATGGCGCATCGCGCGGCCGACACTCACCAACTGGATATTGGCTTCCTGCATCTGGCTCAGCCCAGTGACATCAAGTTCGTACATGCGGTCCGACAAGTCATTGACCTGGGACAGGTTGCGGATGCCGATCACACCGATGACCCCGGTCAGCACCACTACCAGCAGGAAGCCCGCTGTCAGTCGGATGCCTATCTTCATGTTGCGGATGAACTGCATGGTTACTCTCCTGAAAGGCTAGGCAAAGGGGTATTGAGCGAATTGGTCGTGGGCTCGCCCGACGTCTGCAGGTGTCGGAACAGGCTGGCGATATCGAGGATCAGCGCGACCTGGCCGGAGCCGAGGATGGTGGAGCCGCTGATGCCGCGCAGGTGCTGGAACATCTGGCCGAGAGGCTTGATCACGGTCTGCAGTTCGCCCAGCAGTTGGTCGACAATCAGCCCGGCCTGCTGCCGGCCCTGGCTGACCACGACGATATTGCGCCGCCGGGCGGTGCTGGGCGTCAGACCGAAATGCCGGTCGAGGGCGATGCAGGGCAGGGGCTTGCCACGCAGGTTGAGGTAGCCCTGGCCCAGGCGCAGCCATTCGGGACTGGCCTCCATGCACTCGGTGACCATGTCCAGCGGAATGACGAAGTTGTCCTGGCCGACCCCGACCTGGAAGCCGTCGATGATCGCCAGGGTCAGTGGCAGGCGAATGCGGAACGTGCAGCCTGCGCCGGCGACCGAATCGATCTCGATCACCCCGCGCAACTGGTCGATGGCGCTGCGCACCACGTCCATGCCGACCCCTCGTCCGGAGAGGTTGGAGACCTGTTCGGCGGTGGAAAAGCCGGCCTCGAAGATCAGCAGGTGGATATCCGGATCGCTGAGCTGGGCGTCCGGGTCGACCAGGCCCTTGTCGATGGCCTTGGCGAGAATCCGCGCAGTGTTCAGGCCGCGCCCGTCGTCGCTGACTTCGAGCACGATCATGCCTGAGTCGTGATAGGCATTGAGGCGCAGGTTGCCCTCGGCCGGCTTGCCGACGGCAAGGCGTTCGGCGGCCGATTCGATGCCGTGGTCGATGGCGTTGCGCACCAGGTGGGTCAGCGGGTCGGCGATCTTGTCGATCACCGACTTGTCCAGTTCGGTTTCCCCGCCGACCAGGCTCAACTGGATATTCTTGCCCAGCTCCTGGCTGACATCGCGCACCACGCGGTGGAAGCGATTGAAGGTCTCGCCGACTTCCACCATGCGCAGTTTCAATGCCGCTTCGCGGATCTGCTCGACATGCTGGTGCACCGCCTGGGTGGCCTCCATGCAGCCGCTGTCAGTGCTGCGGCGAGCCTGCATCTGGGCACTGGCGGTGCTGATCACCAGTTCGCCGACCAGGTTGATCAATTCGTCGAGTTTATGTGCGGCGACCTTGAGCAGCGTCGTGTCGAGGGTGCGGCGCTCGCGCGCAGTGGTGGTTCTGGGCACGGGCGGCAGGGCCGCCGGGACAGGCTCGGCGACGGGTGCGCTCGCCACCGGCAGAGCGGGTTCGAGGACGCTCAGGCGCAGTTCGCAGAAATCCTGGATGAACTCGAAAACGTCTTCGATCTCGGCCTGGCTGGCCGTCGTGAGCAACTGGAATTCGAATCCCAGGTGGCAGGTTTCCGGGTCCATCCGTTCCAGGGCCGGTATCGTGTCGGTGCGGGTCCGCAGTACGCCGACTTCGCCCAACCGCTTGAGATAGCGCAGGAAGGCCGCCGGGTCGAAGCCGTTGCGGAACAGCTCTTCGGAGAAGCTGATCGAGACCTGCCAGGTACGCTGATCCGCCAGCGTGGCGGGAGCGTCCTGCGCCACGGTCTGCTCCGATTCCTCTGCAGTACTGCCCTGAGCCTCGAACAGGGCGGCCAGCAACGGCGCCTGCCGGGTTTCGTCGGCATCGAGCAGGCCGCTGTCGGGATCGACGCGCTCGATCATCGCGTTCAACTCATCCATGCAGTTGAGCATCAGCGAGGTGAGTGCCGGGGTCAGCGCACGCTGGCCGTCGCGCACCGACATCAGCAGGCTTTCCAGGTGATGGGTGAGGTTGACCAGGGGTGTCAGCGAGAAGATCCCGGCCGAGCCCTTGAGCGTATGCACGGCACGAAACAGGCCGTTGATCGCTTCCTGGTCATCGGGGCAGGTTTCCAGGCGCAGCAGACTGTCCTCGGCTTCCTTGAGCAGGTCGCGGCCTTCGCTGAGAAAACCCAGCAGCAACTGGTTCCATTGTTCGCCACTGAGCATGGGTTCAGTCCTCGGTCGGGATGGCGGGGTACAGCGATTCCAGGTTCAGCAACGTCAGCAGTTCCTGGGCGGTGTCCGAGACCTGGCTGACGGTGGTGGGGTGGTCGATGGATGACAGCGCCCGCTGGATCGCCAGGAGCAATTGCGCCCCGGCGCTGTCCAGTTCGCTCAGGCCTCCCAGGTCCAGCTGCCACGGTCCCGGGGGCAGTGGCAGCAGGCCGAGCAACTGCTCGCGCGCCAGGCTGACTTCGTAGAGGGTCAGGTCGCCTTGCAGGCGCAGTTGCGCGGGCTTGCCGTCGGCAGCGGGAGTCAGCGAGAACATGGCGGGTTATCCCAGCAGTTTTTCGACGGCCGCCAGCAGTTGCTGCGGCTGGAATGGCTTGACGATCCAGGCCTTGGCCCCGGCGGCCTGGCCCTCGGCCTTCTTCGATTGCTCGCTTTCGGTGGTGAGCATGATGATCGGCGTGAAGCGGTACTCGTTGCGCGACTTGACCTCTTTCACCAGACCGATGCCGTCGAGGTTGGGCATGTTCACGTCACTGATGATCAGGTGGATTTTCTGCCCGGTCAGTTTGTTCAGGGCATCGCGGCCGTCGCAGGCCTCGATGACCTGGTGACCGGCACCGGTCAGGCTCATCTTCACCAGTTGGCGCATGGACAGGGAGTCGTCGACGATCAGGATGGTCTTGGCCATGTTCATCACTCTTGCAAAAGGGAAAACGGAGATACGCTAGAAGAAGGTCACATCGTCACCGGTTGCCACCTGGGTGCGACCCTGTCGCTCCTCGTCGGTGGTGAAGCGCTGGTGCTGGCGTTCGAGCCAGGCGGACGGATCATTGAGGCTGCGATCCTGGTCACGGATGGCGTCGAGCAGATGGGCCAGGTCGACCTGGACATGGTCGAGCATCTGGTCGGCCCGGTCCTGGAATTGCAGGTTGACCATGATCGCCTGGATGTCGGCCTGGGTGTCTCGGGCGTCACGTTGCAGGACGCGGGAGGCATCGGTCAGTTCGGTGAGGTTGTCGCCCAGGCGGGTCATGACCTGAGTCACCGCATGATTGAGGAAGTCCAGGTTGGCCTGTTCGCTGCTGCCCAGTTCGGCGGCGGCGGTGATGGTGGTCTGGATCGCGTGATTGATCTCGCCGACCTTGGTGTCCATGCCCTGGCCGGTTTCGGCGGAGAGTGTCGAGAGCTTGCGCACTTCGTCGGCGACCACCGAGAAACCACGGCCGTACTCACCGGCACGCGCGGCCTCGATGGCGGCGTTGAGCGCCAGCAGGTTGGTCTGGTTGGCGATTTCCTGGACACGCTTGGCCATCTGCTGCAACTGGCTGGCGTAGTCGCCCAGGTGGCTGATGGTATCGAGCAGCTCGTGCTGGCGCTGGCTGCTGGCTTCGAAGGATTGGGTGACTTCGCGCAGGCGCTCATTGGCATCGCGCAGGCTTTCACCGACCCCGCCATTGCCCAGGATATTCTCGGAGCCATGCAGGCCGCCTTCCAGACGTGTGGCGATGCTGGCGAAGCGTTCGAACAACTCGCTGATGTTGGCTTGCAGCAGTTGCCGACTCTGGCCGATGCCATCATTCCAGGCCGGTGCGATCACCGGCAGCAATGCCTGCAATTCGGCCGGCGCAGGGGTGGTATCGGGTGCTGGCGTAAGGGGAGGAATGGCTGGATTGTTCGAGGATTTGACAATCTGCAGGGCCAGGGCACTGATGGCAATCAGTGCCAGACCGGCACCATTGAGCAGGGGTTGGGCGAGGATAAGCCCGATAACACTCAGCGCGATCCCTAACCAGACTCCAAGATAGATCCGCATGCATTGCTTCCATTGCATAGCTCAAGGTCGGCGGATCATATCGGTAGCATATTGATATCAGTATCGGGATAACCCTTAATCCTGTTGGCTCACGGTATCGTTTGCGCATTTTCATGACGATTTTAATTTGACCATTCGGGCAGGTAATTCTGGCTTTATCCCGTTATGGCGATGCCTTCTGGCGTTATGAAAAAATCCTTTGCTCTGAGCTTTCTAGGAGTTAGCCCTAAGGTTTTTTGAGTGGTGTGGATGTAATCGAATATTACAAAGCGCGGCAGAATGGCCGACTGGGGTGTCCAGGGAAGCCGGCGCGCGGCCGGTTTCCCGCTGGATTAAGCGTAGTGCTTAGAGGAGAGCAGTGACCCCGCAATGGGGACACTGCGCGCAGGGGTCAGTGCACGAACAGGGCGATAAGGATGATCACCGGGATCGGTACACCCAGAAAGAACAGTAGAAGTGAGCGCATTTTCATTCTCCTCGGATTAGTGCAGGGGCGCAGTGCCGGTCTGATATTCGGGACTTTTCAGGTAGGCCACGCCATCGCGTTGGCGACCACCGAACGTTGCTGCCAGACTGGCGAAGAACGCGCCGATCAGCAGGGCGATGAACATCCACAGGGTTGACCAGGCCGCGACCTTGGCGGCCTGATCGGCAGCCACCTTCGCGTTGTCGAGCGCCTGGCGGGCCTGGGCATATACCAGGTCGACCCGTTGTTCGGCCTGGGCCCGACTGAGGTTGGTCCGCTGGCTGACCAGTTGGGCGAGGTAGGTGCGGTCCTCGGGGCTCAGTTGGCCGTTACCCAGGCTGTGGACGAAGATTCGTGTGGCCAGGCCGTGAGCGGCGTCCTCACTCACCGCTGCCGGACGATCGTCACGAAACAGCAGGTCGATGAAGTAGTCGGAACTGTTGTTCTGGCTGGCGTTGCCACTCAGGCTGCTCGCGGCGCCGGCGGTCACGGTGGCTCCGGCCTTGACCCCACCACCGACGATGCCGCTGACGGAGCCGGCCACCAGCGTGGCCATCAGCAGGGTCGCCACGGCCCAGGCAAGAAAGCCGTGGGCGGTGTCACGGAAATAAACCTCGTCGCCGTGCAGGTTGGCCCATTTGACCCGCAATCGTCCGGCGAGATAGCCGCCCATGCCCGAGGCGAGGATCTGCGTCAGGGCCAGCCAGATGATCGCCCAGACACCCAGCCCCTTGGCGCTGAGACCTTCGCCCGACCAGGGCGAGATGGCAGAAAAGCCCAGCCCGGAACCGAGCATGAGCAGCAGCAGAGACAGTGCGGTGGCGGCGGCCGCGCCAGCGAAGATCGCCGCCCAGGCAACGCCTGAGTGGTTCGACGAGTCTTGCAGGGGGCCAGGATGGATTTCGGCATTCCCGATCATTGTTATCGTGCTCCATGAGTGAGAGACGTACAGCCTTCACTGAGGAGATAGCAGCGGCCATGCCAATCCAGCGGATGCCGAATCGCCTGCTATTTCAATAAGTTGGGAAATGCTTGTGGTCTTAGGCCCATGCAATCTGCATGGTCGGGCATTTTTACGACGGGTTTTCTGCACTGGCCGACGGTGACACGGGGAATGCCGTTGCGGCATTCCCCGTGGGGGGGCGCATCAGTCGCGCCAGTGGCGGCCGTGCTTGCGATGGCCATAGGCGTGACCACGGCCACGGTGGCCCTCGCGGTAATTGCGATCCTCGCGGTCACTGGAGTTGCCCATGTAGTTGCCCAGCGCACCGCCGGCGCCACCGCCAGCCGCCGCGCCGATCAGGCTGCCGGTGCTGCCGCCCATGCTGCGGCCGACCACGTTGCCGCCTGCTGCGCCCAGCGCGCCGCCGATCGCCGCTTCGCCGCGGCTGCGCTTGTCGGCACCGACCGCACTGCCACCCGCGCCGCCGAGGGCCGCACCAATGGTCGAGCCGGTGTTGCCGCCCAGCGACTGGCCGACTGCCGAACCGAGTACACCACCCAATGCACCGCCGATACCGGCTTCGGTGGTACCGCCGGCGCAGGCCAGGCCACTGGCCAGGCTCAGGGACAACAAGAGAATCGACGAGAACTTCATGTGAGAGGAGCCTCCTAGGGATGACGGCGCGATCCTGAGGCTTGTAAGGGCGTGCTTACAATGGAAATCCGACGAATAGCACGACATGTATACAAAATCATAACTTGCTGATTTTGCACGGGAACTTAGTTGATTTCAGAGAGTCTGAGGCTACTTGAATCCTGCTATTTCGCGCCCTCACGCGCTCACTGGAAGAGGCTGGCGCCGCTTCCGGAGCATCGATTCGCCCCAGTGTTTTTCCATCCCCTGGACCTGTTGTCGATCGCTCAGGTGAACGCCTCGGACAGGCAGCGGGGATTCACTGGCCGGGCGCCTCTCGCAAGGCGCCTCGGAATGGGCCGAATCAGCTTGCCTGAGCGAGGATCAGGCCGTTCTCGCTGGCCGTCTCCAGGCAGATCGCGACGAACTTGGAGGTGGGGGTGTGGCTGCCGTCGCCGACGCTTTCCAACGGCACCAGCGGGTTCACTTCCGGGTAGTAGGCCGCCGCCTGGCCGGCGGGAATGTCGAAGGCCAGCAGGGTGAAACCCTTGACCCGACGCTCGCGGCCGTCTTCCCACAGTGACACGATGTCGACCTTCTGCCCCGGCTTGAAGCCCAGGCGGATGATGTCCGCTTCGTTGACGAACAGCACCTCGCGTTGGCCCTTGACCCCACGATAACGGTCATCGAGACCGTAGATGGTGGTGTTGTACTGGTCGTGGGAGCGCATCGACTGCAGGATCAGATCCGGTTTTTTGCCCGTGGCATGGGTGCGCTCGTGGATCAGGTCGGTCGGCAGGCGATTGGCGCGGAAGTTCGCCCGCGCCGAGGCGGTGTTCCAGCGCCGCATGCCGGCCGAGTTGCCCAGGTGGAAACCGCCCGGGTGTTCAAGGCGCTGGTTGAAATCCTTGAAGCCGGGAATGGTGTCGGCGATCAGGTCGCGGATGCGGTTGTAGTCGCCCACCAGCCAGTTCCAGTCCACCGGTTGCGCGCCAAGGGTCGCGGCGGCGATGCCAGCGATGATCGACGGCTCCGAACGCATGTCTCTGGACAGCGGCTGCAACTGGCCGTTGGAGGCGTGAACCATGCTGAACGAGTCTTCCACGGTCACCGCCTGAGGGCCTTCGGCCTGCAGGTCGATGTCGGTGCGGCCCAGGCACGGCAGGATCAGTGCTTCCTTGCCGTGGGTCAGGTGGCTGCGGTTGAGCTTGGTGCTGATTTGCACGGTCAGGTCGCAGTTGCGCAGGGCTTCGAAGGTCCGTGGGCTGTCCGGGGTGGCTTGGGCGAAGTTGCCGCCCAGGCCGATGAACACTTTGGCGCGGCCTTCGAGCATGGCATGGATGGCTTCGACCACGTTGTGACCGTTGCTGCGCGGGACCTTGAACTGGAAGCGCCGCTCCAGGGCGTCGAGCAGCGCCACCGGTGGGCGCTCGTTGATACCCATGGTGCGGTCGCCCTGCACGTTGCTGTGGCCACGTACCGGGCACAGGCCGGCGCCTGGGCGGCCGATGTTGCCGCGCAGCAGCATCAGGTTGGTGATTTCCTGGATGGTCGCCACCGAGTGACGGTGCTGAGTGATGCCCATGGCCCAGCACATGATGACGTTCTTGCCCTTGAGGTACATCCGCGCCGCCTGTTCGATCTCCACCAGGGGCAGGCCCGATTGCGCGACGATCTGTTCCCAGGAGGTGTCGTCGATGGACGCCAGGTAGTCGAGGACGTCGGCGGTGTGTTCGTTGAGGAAGTCATGATCGAACACCGACGGTGCGTTTGCCGCCTGGGCCTCGCGCTCCCATTGCAGCAGGAACTTGGCCATGCCGCGCAGCACGGCCATGTCGCCGCCCAGGGCCGGACGGAAGTAGGCGGTATTGGTCGGCTTGTTGCCGTTGGTGAGCATTTCCAGCGGGTGCTGCGGATGCTGGAAGCGCTCCAGGCCACGCTCCTTGAGCGGGTTGATGCAGACTACCTGAGCGCCGCGCTTGACTGCTTCACGCAGCGGTTCGAGCATCCGCGGGTGGTTGGTACCGGGGTTCTGACCCCAGACGAAAATCGCGTCGGCGTGTTCGAAGTCGTCGAAGGTCACAGTGCCTTTGCCAACCCCGACGCTTTGCGCCAGGGCCACGCCGCTGGCTTCATGGCACATGTTCGAGCAATCGGGAAAGTTGTTGGTGCCGAACGCTCGGACGAACAGCTGATAGAGGTACGCCGCCTCGTTGCTGGCCCGGCCCGAGGTGTAGAACTCGGCCTGGTCGGGACTGGAGAGGTTCAGCAGGTGTTTGGCGATCAGCGTATAGGCGGCATCCCAACTGATGGGCTGGTAGCGGTCGGTGGTCGGGTCATAGCTCATCGGCTCGGTCAGGCGGCCCTGGTACTCGAGCCAGTAGTCGGACTGTTCGAGCAGCGAACTGACACTGTGCTTGGCGAAGAACGCTGCATCCACCCGGCGCTTGGTCGCTTCCCAGTTGACCGCCTTGGCGCCGTTTTCGCAGAACTTGACCATGCCACTTTCCGGCGAGTCGCCCCAGGCGCAGCCCGGGCAGTCGAAGCCGCCGTTCTGGTTGGTCTTGAGCATCATGCGGATATTCTTCAGCGCGTTATCGCTGGTCAACCAGGCCTGGGCGACACTGATCAGTGCGCCCCAGCCGCCTGCCGCGCCCTTGTAGGGCTTGTAGCGTGGGGTCGGGGTCTGGTTGGCTTGTTGATGATTGCTCACGCGGGATTCTCCATCGCAGGGCTGTAGACCCGCGGCGCACTTTTTTGCGGCAGGTGGATAAGATTGAGGTTGTGCCGGCGCGCCCATTGCAGGGCCAAGCCGGTGGGGGACGACAGGCTGACCAGGGTCTGGATGCCTGCGCGCAGTACCTTCTGGATCAATTCGAGACTGCAGCGGCTGGTGACGATCGCCAGGCCACCGGCAGTCGGGATCTGTTGGCGGATCAGTGCGCCGATCAGTTTGTCGAGGGCGTTGTGCCGACCGATATCTTCGCGGCCCAGCAGCAGTTCGCCCTGGCCGTTCATGAACACCGCGGCATGCACCGCCCCGCAGTGCTGGCCCAGTGGCTGGAAGGCACTGATGCGCTGGCGCAGGTCGACGAGCCATTCGGCGGGCGGCAACGGCGCGCCGGGCAACACCTTCAGTTCGGGTAGTGCCTGTTCCACCGCTTCCACGCCACACAGGCCGCAGCCGCTGGTACCGGCCAACTGGCGACGCTGTTCCTTGAGGTTCCAGAACGCGCGGCTGGAGATTTCCACCTCGGCCTGCTGTGCCGAGCCGCTGCCGCTGAGCTTCAGGTCATAGAGTTCGCTGGCGTCGTGGATAATCCCGCTGCCGATGCTGAAACCGACGATAAAGTCTTCAAGGTCGGTAGGTGTGACCAGCATCACGGCCTGGCTGATGCCGTTGTAGGCAATGGCCAGCGCGACCTCTTCGGCCAGCGCGGTTTCGGCGGCGGCGCTGTGGTCGAGGTTACAGTACTGGTAGCTCTGGCTGGCGACGGGCGCGGGTGCTGCTGAAGCAGAAATCGCGCAGGCCTCGGGCTTGGCGTTCATGGGGCGTTACCGGTGGTGTATCCAGTATCAAGACTAAGCGCGGCAAATGGTCGCGTCTAATCGCTAGTACTGATTTACCGATAGATGCCCTCGATCAATACTCGTTCGGCGATTGCTGATAGAGCGCGAAACAGGCTTCTGCCAGCGCTGAACGGGGTGCCCCATGACGCATGATCAAGCCCAGGCGTGCCAGGGTCCGGGCGTTTTCGATCGGTTGCAGGCCCAGGTTGTCGGTCAGCGTCTCAAGGCCGCTGTGCAGCGGCATGATTGCGCAGCACAGGCCGCCGTTCACGGCTTGCAACAACTGATGAACGGCATCGGTCTGCAGCAGCGGTTGTGGGCTCAGGCCACGGCTGTGGAAGTTGTGGTCGATGGACTGGCGAAAGTGCATGCCGCTGGTGAGCATGCCCAGTGGCAGTTCGATCAGCGCCTCCCAGCTCAGCGGTTGTTCACCGAACTGGAAATAGCGTTGGTCGTAGAGCAGGCCCATGGCGGTTTCGCTCAGCGGCAGGGCGTCGAAACGCTCGGTGTCCAGGCGATCCAGGTAGGACACGCCGAGATCGAGGCGATTGCTCGCCAGGTGTTCGAGGATCTGTTCGGAGCTGAGGGACGACAGCTCGAAGCGCAGGTTCGGATGTTCGGCGTGCAGGCGTTGCATCAGGTGCAGCGGATCGAAGTTCGACAGCGGTACCACGCCCAGGCGCAGGGTGCCGATCAGGTTGCCGCGACAGGCGGCGGCCTCGGCCTGCAGGCCGTCGTAGGCGGCCAGCACGGTTCTGGCCCAGGCCAGCACCCGTTCGCCGGGGGCGGTGAAACCTTCGAAGCGCTGGCCACGGTTGACCAACTGCAGGTCGAGTTCTTCCTCCAGGTTGCGCAGGCGCATGGACAGGGTCGGCTGGGTGATGTGGCAGCGCGCCGCCGCCTGGCCGAAGTGGCGTGTCTCGTCCAGGGCAATCAGGAATTTCAGCTGTTTGATGTCCATCGTCGCTCCAGGCGCGGTTCAGGCCGGGATTCTAGCGCGGTTGGGCTACGCTGAGTCATGGGTCTGTCCGGAACCTGTCGCAGACGTGCCCGGTCGAGTGGTTCGCGTCTGGATATCACCCATCGAGGAGAAACAACCATGAGTATCTTGAGCTTCGTGAAAGAGGCGGGAGAGAAACTGCTGGGCTTGCTGACCCCGGGTAATGCCAACGCCGGTGAGCAACTCAAGGAGCATATCGCCAAGGTCGGGTTGGGCAACCCGAATGTCCAGGCCACCGTGGAGGGCGACAAGGTCACGGTGACGGGCACGGTGGCCAGCCAGGAGGAGAAGGAAAAGGTCCTGTTGGCCCTGGGCAATATTGCCGGTATCGGCAGCGTCGACGACCAGATCACGTTCAGCGGGCCGGCGCCTGAGCCTGCGCGGTTTGTCGTGGTGAAGCCGGGCGACACCCTGAGTGCGATTGCCAAGGCGGTCTATGGCAATGCCGACCTGTACGACAAGATCTTCAAGGCCAACCAACCCATGTTGTCGAGCCCGGATCGGATCTATCCGGGGCAGACGCTGCGTATTCCCGAGTAGTGCACGGCCTGTAGGAGCTGGCTTGCCCGCGAAGCTTTTAGCGCCCTTGAGAGCGCCTTCGTGGGCAAGTCGGATCGCCGCACCGCACGCTCCTACAAGTCCGCGATCAATTCGCGGTAGTCACCCACCGCAGCAAACTCCTCGGTGTCCTTGGGCCCCTTACGGCTGTCCGGCTCGCTCACCGCCAGCAGGTGTGCCACGCCAAAGCGTGCGGCACTGCGCAGGATTGGCAGGGTGTCATCGATGAACAGGCTGCGCGCCGGATCGAAGCCGATATCGGCCTGCAGCGCGTCCCAGAACTGTGGGGATTCCTTGGGGAAGCCATAGTCATGGGAACTGATCAGGCGTTCGAAGTAGGGGGCCAGCTCGATTCGTTCCAGTTTCAGCGACAATGAGTCGCGGTGGGCGTTGGTGATCATGATCACCCGCTTGCCTGCCTGCCGGATCGCCGCCAGGAAGGTATCGGCATCCGGGCGCAGGGCGATCAGATGCGCGGTCTCCAGTTTCAGCTCGCGCACCGGCAGCTTGAGCTCCTGGCTCCAGAAGTCCAGGCAGTACCATTGCAACTGGCCGGCGTTGTCCTGGAACAACGCGCCCAGCTCCGCTTCGGCCAGGGCCAGGCTGATGCCGTGCAGTTCGGCATAGCGCCGGGGCAGATGCTCCATCCAGAAGTGGTTGTCGTAATGCAGGTCGAGCAGGGTACCGTCCATGTCCAGCAGAACGGTATCGATGTCGCGCCAGGGTAATGAAGGCATGAAAAACTTCTCGACCGGGAAAAGGATATCCGACACAGACAATCGGAAAAGCCACGGTATAGTAACCCGTTAATGCCCAGGAGCCGCCATGCGCCAGAAACCGACCATCCTTGCCCGTGAAATCGTCGCCAGCAGCCGTCTGTTCCGGGTCGAACAACTTCAATTGCGGTTCTCCAATGGTGTCGAGCGCACCTATGAGCGGCTGGTGGGCAAGGGCGCAGGCTATGGCGCGGTGATGATCGTGGCGATGCTCGATGCCGAGCATGCCGTGCTGGTCGAGGAATATTGCGGTGGCACCGACGAATACGAGTGGTCGTTGCCCAAGGGCCTGATCGAGCCCGGTGAGGATGTACTGGCGGCCGCCGAGCGTGAGTTGAAGGAAGAGGCCGGTTTCGGTGCTCGGCAGTTGGAACACCTGACCGAGTTGTCGTTGTCGCCGGGTTACATGAGCCAGAAGATCCAGGTGGTCCTGGCCAGCGATTTATATGAAGAACGTCTTGAAGGCGACGAGCCCGAGCCGATGCAGGTCGACCGGGTGAACCTGCGCGAGTTGTCCGCTCTGGCACAAAACCCGCAATTCACCGAAGGTCGTGCGCTGGCGGCGTTGTACCTGGCCCGTGACCTGTTGACCCAGCGTGGAGTGTTTCAACCATGAGTGATCCGTTTATGAATCTGCCGCACCCATTCCTGGCCCCGGTGATTGAACTGGCGCGCCATGCGGGTGAGGCGATCCTGCCGTTCTGGCGCGCTGATGTCGAAGTGATGGACAAGGCCGATGCCTCGCCGGTAACGGCGGCGGACCTGGCCGCTCATCACCTGATCGTTGCCGGCCTGACCGCGCTGGCCCCGGATATTCCGGTGTTGTCCGAGGAGGATGCCGATATTCCCCTTGAGGTCCGCACAGCTTGGCAGCGCTGGTGGCTGGTGGACCCTCTGGATGGCACCAAGGAGTTCATTTGCGGCAGTGAAGAGTTCACCGTGAATATCGCGCTGATCGAACAGGGACGGGTGGTCTTTGGTGTGGTGTCGATGCCGACCAGTGGCCGCAGTTATTTCGGCGGTGTCGGCCTGGGTGCCTGGCGTGCGGATGCCGGTTTGCCGCCTGAACCGATCCGGGTTCGTCAACAACCGCCGGTGGGTTCCGCGTTCACGGTGGTAGCCAGCCGGCGGCATTCCAGTCCTGAGCAGGAACAATTGTTGTCCGGGCTGAGCGCCAGCCTGGGCGATCTGGAGCTGGCGAATATCGGCAGTTCGCTGAAGTTCTGTCTGCTGGCTGAAGGGGCGGCGGACTTCTATCCGCGCCTGGCGCCGACTTCGCAGTGGGACACGGCGGCGGCCCAGGGTGTGCTGGAAGGTGCGGGCGGCGAAGTGCTGGAGCTGAGTGGTGAGCGCTTCCGCTATCCGGCGCGGGAGTCGTTGCTCAATCCGTTTTTCCTGGCGTTGCCTGAGCAGGCGTCGTGGCGGGCACAGTTGCCGAAGCTGCCGCAGGCTTGACCTGTAGGAGCCGGGGGTTTCAGCGGTGCAGTACGTACTGGCCGCTGAAGCGCACGGCTTCGTCGTCGCTGCCGACGTTCATCACCTGGGTTTCCAGCGTCAGCCGCGCCCGGCCGTAACGCTGGTAGGTGGCCAGGAATTTCTTCCAGACCTTCTCCTCCGGAGCCGCACAGCGCGCCTCGGCATCGCCAGTGACCGGCAGCGGATAGCTGATCTGGCCTTCCTGGATGACGATATGCCCGTCCTCGATCCCCGCTTCGCGCAGGCTCAGGTGCAGCCAGCCCCAGCCGGCCAGCACCGCGCCGCAGTACAGGCTGCCGCCGAACATGGTGCTCTTGTGGTTGACGTTGGGCTCCAGCGGTAGCCACAGGCGCAGTTGCCCGGCGTCCCAGCCGGCGACCTTGAGTCCCATCTCGCGTGTCAGGGGTATGTCGTGGTGCAGGATGGATTCCAGGTAGTGGCTGTCGCGGTTCATGCAGTGACCTCTGTGGCGTGATTCATTCGAGCTCTTCGCCGCCGCTGTGGCTGGCGCTGTCAAAGCTCAGCCCGTGTTTGCGCAGCTTGTCGTGCAGGGTCTTGCGGGGAATACCCAGCGCTTCGGCCAGGCTGCGCAAGGAGTTATGCGAGCGCGCCAGTTCGGCGGCGATCAGCGATTTTTCGAAATGCTCGACCTGTTCGCTCAGCCCGCCGCTGCCACTGGCGATCTGCGCATCGAGGTTTTCCGAGGTACCGTTGTCCAGCGCCAGTTCCAGCCCGAGGGCGAAGCGTTCGGCGGCGTTTTGCAGCTCGCGCACGTTGCCTGGCCAGTCGTGGCGCAACAACAACGCCCGATGCGCCGGTTGCAGGCTGTGGGCTGGCAGGCCGTGGCGGCTGCTGGCTTCGTCGGCGAAATGCTGGAACAGGATCAGCGCATCTTCACCCCGTTCGCGCAGTGGCGGAATGCGCAGCGGTGCGACATTCAGTCGGTAGTACAAGTCGGCGCGGAAGCGGCCCTGGTCGGCGGACTGACGCAGGTCTTCCTTGGTCGCGGCGATGATGCGGATATCCAGCGGAATCAGTTGGTTGCCGCCCAGGCGTTCGACCACCCGCTCCTGCAACAGGCGCAGCAGCTTGACCTGCACATCCAGGCTCATGCTTTCGATTTCATCGAGAAACAGGGTGCCGCCGTTGGCAAATTCGAACTTGCCGATCCGGCGCTTCTGCGCGCCGGTAAAGGCGCCTGGCTCGTGGCCGAACAGTTCGCTTTCCACCACCGACTCGGCCAGCGCGCCGGCGTTGATCGCCACGAACGGACCGTTGCGGCGGCTCGACAGATCGTGCAGGGCGCGGGCGACCACTTCCTTGCCGGCACCGGTTTCGCCGAGGATCAGCACGTCGGCCTTGGTCGCCGCGAGGGCGCCGATCTGTTCGCGCAGGCGCTGCATCTGTGGCGAATGGCCGAGCAGGCGGGTTGCCAGTTGCTGGCGGTCGCTCAGGGCCAGGCGCAGGCTGCGGTTGTCCAGGACCAGGCGGCGTACCGCCAGGGCCCGGCGGACGCTGTCGAGCAGCGCGTCGCTGGCGAAGGGTTTCTCCAGGAAGTCGTAGGCGCCGGCGCGCATCGCCTGGACCGCCAGCGGCACGTCACCGTGGCCGGTGATCAGCAAGACGGGCAGTTCCGGGTCCTGGGCATGCAGTTCGTTGAGCAGCTCGAGGCCGTCCATGCCGGGCATGCGGATATCGCTGACGATCACGCCGGGCCAGTCGCGCTCGATCCGGCCGACGAGGCCGCGGGCCTCGGCCAGCGGCAGGATCTTCAGACCGGCGAGGTCGAGTGTCTGGCTCAGGGCCTGGCGCAAGTGGGGATCGTCGTCGATCAGCACCACCTGGATCTGGTGGTCGATATTCATACCATCGAGTCCTCGGCCGGTTGCAGGGCAACCCCGGGCGCGCCGGCGCGCATCCGCAGGGTGATCAGGGCACCGCCTTCGCGGTGGTTGGCAAACAGCAGCTCGCCGCCGAAGGCGCGCATCAGCGAGTCGCAGATCGCCAGGCCCAGGCCCAGGCCCTGGGTGCGCGTCTTGGTGGTGTAGAACGGCTCGCCGGCGCGACCCAGTGCTTCGAGGCAGAAGCCCGGGCCGTTGTCGCGAATCGTCAGGGTCACGCCTTCCGGCGAAGTCTGGGCACTCAGCCAGAGTTTGCGCGGCGAGGCTTTTTCGGTGAGGGCGTCGAGGGCGTTCGCCAGCAGGTTGCCGAGCACCTGGCGCAGCCGGGTTTCGCCGGCTTCGACCCACAGCGCGGCGGCCGGCAGGTCGCGGATCAGCTCGACGTCCATTGCCCGCCGTCGCTTGGCCAGCAGCGCCAATGCGTCATCGAGTGCCGGCTGCAGGGCCACGCTTTCCGGGGCATGCCGGTCGCGGCGGGCGAAGGCACGCAGGTGGGCGATGATCGAGGCCATTCGCCCGGTCAGTTCGCTGATCAGCTTGAGGTTGCCCCGGGCGTCTTCGGTGCGCTGGTGGTCGAGCAGCACTTCGGCGTTTTCCGCGTAGCTGCGGATCGCCGCCAGGGGTTGGTTGAGTTCATGACTGATGCTCGCCGACATGGTGCCCAGGGCCGAGAGCTTGCCGGCCTGGACCAGATCGTCCTGGGCCCGGACCAGTTCCTGTTGGGCGTGCTCGCGCTCCAGCACTTCCTGCTTGAGCCGGCGGTTGAGGCCTTCCAGGTCGCTGGTCCGTTCGGCGACACGCATTTCCAGCTCACGACGGGCCTTGGCCTCGAAGGCGATCCGCTCCAGATAATGGCGTCGGCGCTGCATCATCAGGCCGAGCAGCAGCATCAGCACCAGCAGGGTTGCGCCACCGATCGCGACCACGGTCCGCACCGGGCGGTCGATCAGTGTCCGTGGGGCGAGAATGCTGACGCTCCAGCCGGTCTCGTCAATCTGCTGGGTCTGGGTCAGCCAGGCCTTGGGATTGATCTCCAGCGGCTGGGGATTGCGCGTCGGGTAGGGTTGGACGGCGGTGATGGCGTCGCGTTCGGTGCCGTTCAGCGCACGGGTGGCACGAAAGCGCCAGTCCGCCCGCGAGGTCAGGATCACCACGCCGTTATGGTCGGTCACCAACAGTTGCTCGGGGGTTTTGCCCCAGAGGCTTTCGGTGTGGTCCAGGTCGACCTTGATCACCAGTACGCCGACGACGTTTTCACCGTCGCGCACCGCTGCGGCGAAGAAGTAGCCGCGTTTGCCCGAGGTGGTGCCGAGGCCGAAGAAGCGGCCCAGGCGCCCGGCCATGGCTTCGCTGAAATAGGGCCGGAAGGCGAAATTGCGCCCGAGGAAACTGTCGTGCTTGTCCCAGTTGGACGCCGCGAGTGTCTTGCCGCGGGTGTCCATCAGGTACATGACCTCGGCACCGGTCTGGTTGCAGATATCGCGCAGCAGGCTGTTGGCGCTTTCCTGGCGCAGGCTCTGCCCGGGTTCGGCGAGCACGTCGCGCAGGGCCGGCAGGTCCCCGAGGATCTGTGGCAGGACTTCGTAGCGGTGCAGGGTGCCGAGCAGGTTGGCGACGTAGAGGTCGAGTGTCTGGCGGTTCTGGCTCACCAGTTCGCTGCGGTAATACCGCTCGGCGAGGTGTTCCAGTGGCCACAGCAGCGGGGCCAGGCAGAGGAACAGCAGCGCCAGGCTGCGCCAGCGGGGTCTGCGGGGAATTGGTGGAGTTGTGATCATCGAGAGCATGCGCCGGTGGAGTCCGACGCATTATGGGGGAGGGCGCGCCATCAATAAATGACGTTTCGCCGGTCTCAGCCCTGCTCGGCCAGGCATTCACGCAATGCGGTGTGCCAATCCGGCTGGCTCACCTGCCATTCGCGTGACAGGCGGCTGCAGTCCAGGCGCGAGTTCAGTGGCCGGGTGGCCGGCGTCGGGTAGGCACTCGAGGGGATGGCCTCGAGGATTGCGCAGGGCTTGTTCAGGGCCAGCAGTTGTTCGCCGATGGCCTGGGCAAAACCGAACCACGAGGTTTCGCCGCTGGCGGTCAGGTGATAGGTGCCCCAGGCACCGGCCTGGCCGGCCTGCCAGCGCTCGATCAGGGCCCGGGTGCTGTTGGCGATGGTGCCGGCCCAGGTGGGCGCACCGACCTGGTCGGCGACGATGCGCAGTTCCGGTTTTTCCTGCAGCAGCCGTTGCATGGTCAGCAGGAAGTTGCGCCCATGGTTGGAGTAGACCCAACTGGTGCGCAGAATCAGGTGTTGGCTGTGCGCGGCGGCGATGGCCCGCTCGCCGGTCAGCTTGCTACGGCCGTAGACGCTCAGCGGGTTGGTCTCATCGTCCTCGGTGTAGGGCTCGGCCTTGCTGCCGTCGAACACGTAGTCGGTGGAGTAGTGAATCAACGGGATACCCAGGTCGGCAGCTTCCTGGGCGAGTATGCCAGGCGCCGTGGCGTTGATCGCGAAGGCCAGGTCTGGCTCGGATTCGGCCTGGTCGACGGCGGTGTGGGCGGCGGCATTGATGATCAGATCCGGGCGATGGGCGCGAATCTGTTGGCGGATCTGTTCAGGGTTCGCCAGGTCGAGCTGGTCGCGGCCCAGTACGAACAATTGCCCCAGATCGGCCAGGCGTTTCTGCAGTTCCCGGGAGACCTGGCCGTGCTGGCCGTTGATGAGGATTTTCAGGGAGGAGGTGTTCATTCGAACAGATCGGCCTCATGCAGGGATTTACCGTTCTGATCCTTGGCCGAAAGCTGCGGAACCCCGTCGAATTCCCAATCGATGGCCAGGGTCGGGTCATCCCAGCGAATGGTACGTTCAGCGCTGGGGGTGTAGTAGTCGGTGGTCTTGTAGAGGAACTCGGCGTAGTCGCTGAGCACCACGAAACCGTGGGCGAAGCCTTCGGGTACCCACAACTGGCGATGGTTCTCGGCAGAGAGGCGTACGCCGACCCACTGGCCGAAATGCGCCGAGCTGCGGCGGATGTCGACCGCCACGTCGAGAACCTCTCCGGCGATCACCCGCACCAGTTTCCCCTGGGTGTTCTCCCTCTGATAGTGCAGGCCGCGCAGGACGCCTTTCTGTGAGCGCGAGTGGTTGTCCTGTACAAAATCGAGGTCCAGTCCCGTGGCCTCCTGAAAGGCCCGCGCGTTGAAACTTTCGTAGAAAAAACCGCGTTCGTCGCCAAACACCTTGGGTTCGAGGATCAGCACGCCCGGTAGCCGCGTTGGCGTGGCTTTCATCGTTTTTCTCCGGCGAGGGTGAACAGGTACTGGCCATAGCCGGTCTTGCCGAAGTATTTGGCGCGTTCGAGCAGATGCTCGCGATCGATCCAGCCATTCTGGTAGGCGATTTCCTCCAGGCAGGCAACCTTCAAGCCCTGGCGATGTTCGATGGTCTGCACGTACTGCGAGGCCTCCAGCAGACTGTCGTGGGTGCCGGTATCGAGCCAGGCAAAACCACGGCCAAAACGCTCGACGTGCAGATCGCCGCGCTTGAGGTAGGCGTTGTTGATGTCGGTAATTTCCAGTTCGCCGCGTGGCGACGGCTTCACCGCCTTGGCGATTTCAATGACATCGTTGTCGTAGAAATACAGGCCGGTGACCGCATAGCTGGATTTCGGCTTGGCGGGCTTTTCCTCGATGGACAGCGCCCGACCTTCGTCGTCGAAGTCGATCACACCGAAGCGCTCCGGGTCCTTGACCCAGTAGCCGAACACCGTTGCACCTTTTGCCTGGCGCGAAGCCTTTTGCAATTGGGTGCTGAAAGACTGCCCATGGAAGATGTTATCGCCCAGGATCAGGCAGACCGGGTCATTGCCGATGAATGCTTCGCCGATCAGGAATGCCTGGGCCAGGCCATCCGGAGAGGGTTGTTCGGCATAGCTCAAGCTCACTCCGAACTGGCTGCCGTCGCCGAGCAGGTTGCGGTATTGCGGCAGGTCCTGGGGGGTGGAGATGATCAGGATTTCGCGAATGCCGGCCAGCATCAGCACCGAGATCGGGTAGTAGATCATCGGCTTGTCGTAGATCGGCAGCAGTTGCTTGGAGACGCCCAGGGTGATCGGGTGCAGGCGGGTGCCGGAACCTCCGGCCAGTACGATACCTTTCATCATGCCAACAACTCCTTGTGATCGAGGGCGCCCAGGCGTTCGCCCTGATAGCTGCCGTCCTGGACACGACGGCACCACTCCAGATTGTCCAGATACCACTGCACGGTCTTGCGCAGGCCGCTTTCGAAGGTTTCCTCCGGGGTCCAGCCCAGTTCGCGTTCGATCTTGCCAGCGTCGATGGCGTAGCGCAGGTCGTGGCCCGGGCGGTCCTTGACGAAGGTGATCAGGTCGGCGAACTGTGCCACGCCAGCCGGGCGGGTCGGAGCCAGTTCTTCCAGCAGGGCGCAGATACCGCGCACCACCTCGATGTTCTTCTGTTCGTTATGACCACCGATATTGTAGGTCTCGCCGACCACGCCGTCGGTCACCACCTTGAACAGGGCGCGGGCGTGGTCCTCGACGAACAGCCAGTCGCGAACCTGCTGGCCGTCGCCGTACACCGGCAGCGGTTTACCGGCCAGGGCGTTGAGGATTACCAGCGGGATCAGCTTTTCCGGGAAGTGGAACGGGCCGTAGTTGTTCGAACAGTTGGTCAGCAGCACCGGCAGGCCGTAGGTGCGGTGCCAGGCGCGGACCAGGTGGTCGGACGCGGCCTTGCTCGCCGAGTAGGGCGAACTCGGAGCGTAGGGCGTGGTTTCGGTGAACAGGTCATCGACACCATGCAGGTCGCCGTACACTTCATCGGTGGAGATGTGATGGAAGCGGAAGGCGCTTTTCTCAGGCTCGGCGAGCTTCGACCAGTAGCCACGGGCGGCTTCCAGCAGGCTGTAGGTGCCGACGATATTGGTCTGGATAAAGTCCGAAGGCCCGTCGATGGAGCGGTCGACATGGGACTCGGCGGCCAGGTGCATGATCGCGTGGGGCTGGAAGCGCGCGAGCACCGCACTGACGGTGGCCTGATCGACGATGTCGGCCTGGACGAATTCGTAGCGGGTATCGGTCGCGATGCTCGTCAGCGACTCGAGGTTACCGGCATAGGTCAGTTTGTCCAGGTTGAGCACTTCATGCTCGGTGTTGCCGATCAGGTGCCGAATCAGGGCGGAACCGATAAAGCCGGCGCCGCCGGTGACTAAAATACGCATGTCGGTATGCCTTTTCCTTAGACGGACATTCAATTGATGCAGCATAGCTTGTGGGTAGGCCGGCACTGGTGCAAGTGCGATTGCTCCTGCATCGGTGCGTATTCTCCTATTTTTCTGCGGGCTTGCGTATTGGCGGCGCCAATGGCGATATAGATAGCCGATAAAAACTTCAGGGAGTCGTTACATGTTACTCGTCACGTTGATCCGCCGTGCCAGTCTGCCGAGCCCGAATGTCTCGATGTCGCAGGCGCTGCAACTGCTGGAGGAGCATTACGGACTCTCTGGAACCCTGAAGGCGCTGGGCAGCCAGCAGGACCTCAATTACAGGGTCGACAGTGACCAGGGCCGATTCGTGCTGAAAGTCTGCCATGGTGACTACGCCAGCCAGGAACTGCAGGCCCAGCACGCAGGCTTGGCCCACCTCGCCGGCCGCGCTGGCCTGCGGGTACCGCGGGTGATTGCCGCGAAAAATGGTCAGGACCTGCTGTCCCTCGAACTGGCCGGCCAGCCGCTGCACGTGCGTTTACTGGAATACATCGAGGGTCAGTCGCTGACCCATCTCAAACATCTCGGCCGCGAACTGGTGGTCGGCCTGGGCCGGCTCTGTGGGGAGATGGACCGGGCCCTGGCGGACTTCCAGCACCCTGGCCTGGAGCGCACCCTGCAGTGGGACCCCCGACATGCCGATGCGTTGATCGAACACCTGCTGCCAGTGATCCGCGATGCGCAACAGCAAGCGCTCATCCGCGAGGCGGCGGCCCAGGCCGCGCAACGCCTGCAACCGCTGGTGGACAAGCTGCCGGTCCAGGCCATCCATCTGGATATCACCGATGACAACGTGGTCTGGCGTCGCGATGCGCAGCGGCACTGGCAGTTGCAGGGGGTGATCGATTTCGGCGACCTGAGCCGCACCTGGCGGATCGCCGACCTGTCGGTGACCTGCGCAGCCTTGCTGCATCACGCTGAAGCGGATCCCTTCGCGATTCTGCCGGCGATCCAGGCCTATCACGCGGTCAACCCGCTGCAACGCGAAGAGCTGCTGGCGTTGTGGCCGCTGATCGTTGCCCGGGCGGCGGTGCTGGTGCTCAGTGGTGAGCAGCAGGTCAGTATCGACCCGGACAATCACTACAGCCGTGACAACCTGGCCCACGAGTGGGAAATCTTCGCGGTGGCGACCTCGGTGCCGTTCGAGTTGATGGAGGCGGCGATCCTCACCGCGCTCGACCTGCCGGTGGACCCGATCGCCAGCGAGGGTTTTGCGCCGCTGTTGCCGGGGCTGGTCGGGCGTGAGTTCGCACTGATCGACCTGGGGGTGCTCAGCCCGCACTTCGAGGCCGGTAACTGGGAACAGGAGGGTATCGACCAGCGTCTGTTGGCCGAAGCCGCGACGGTGCATGGATTGGCGGCCAGCCGTTACGGGCAATACCGGCTGTCGCGCACACGCCCCGACAGCGCCGTGGAGCCCGATACCTGCCCGCTGCATGTCGAGCTGCAAGTTCCGGTCGGTACGACCGTGGACGCGCCGTTCGCCGGCACCCTGCATGCTCTGGCCGACGGTGCCTTGCAGTTGGTGGGCGAGCCGCTGTGTTTACGACTGTGGGGTGTCGAGGCCTCCCTCAAGCCAGGTGCGGCAGTGGTCAAGGGGCAGGTGCTGGGCGAAGTGAAGGGTGCGTTGCGGGTCCAGTTGTGCCGGCAGGCCGAGCTGGATGCGCCACTGTTCTGCACGCCCTCGCGGGCTGCCGCCTGGCAGGCGCTCTGCCCGTCGCCGGCGGCGCTGCTGGGACTTGCCTGCGACGCCGAGCCGGAGCTGGATGCCAGCGAGTTGCTGGCCCGTCGCGATGCCAGCTTTGCCCGCACGCAGAAGCACTACTACGTCGATCCGCCGCGTATCGAGCGTGGCTGGCGCAACCACCTGATCGACATGCGGGGCCGCTCCTATCTGGACATGCTCAACAACGTCGCGGTGCTCGGCCATGGCCATCCACGCATGGCCGCCGAAGCCGCGCGGCAATGGTCGCTGCTCAATACCAATTCGCGTTTCCACTACGCCGCCGTGACCGAGTTTTCCGAACGCTTGCTGGCTCTGGCGCCGGACTCCATGGACCGGGTGTTCCTGGTCAACAGCGGTACCGAGGCCAACGACCTGGCGATCCGCCTGGCCTGGGCCTATAGCGGCGGGCGCGACATGCTCAGCGTGCTGGAGGCCTATCATGGCTGGTCAGTAGCGGCCGACGCGGTATCCACTTCCATTGCCGACAATCCCAAGGCTCTGGAAAGCCGCCCGGACTGGGTCCATCCGGTGGTTGCGCCCAATACCTATCGCGGGGCGTTCCGTGGCGCCGACAGTACGCCGGACTATGTGCGCAGCGTCGATCAGCAACTGACCAAGCTGGCCGAGCAGAACCGTCAGTTGGCGGGGTTCATCTGTGAGCCGGTGTATGGCAACGCCGGTGGGATCGCGCTGCCGCCGGGCTATCTGCAACAGGTCTATGCGCGGGTGCGGGCCCAGGGCGGTGTGTGTATCGCCGATGAGGTGCAGGTGGGCTACGGGCGCATGGGCAAATTCTTCTGGGGTTTCGAGGAGCAAGGGGTGGTGCCGGACATCATCACCATGGCCAAGGGCATGGGCAATGGTCAGCCGTTGGGTGCGGTCATCACCCGTCGGGAGATCGCCGAGGCGCTGGAGGCCGAGGGCTATTTCTTCTCCTCGTCGGGCGGCAGCCCGGTCAGTTGCCGGATCGGCATGGCGGTACTGGATGTGATGGCCGAGGAGAAGCTCTGGGAGAATGCCCAGATCGTCGGCGGCTATTTCAAGGAGCGCCTGGAGGCGCTGATCGACCGCCATCCACTGGTCGGAGCGGTGCATGGCTCCGGCTTCTACCTTGGGGCGGAACTGATCCGTGACCGCGAGACCCTGGAGCCTGCGACCGAGGAAACGGCGCTGTTGTGTGATCGGTTACGTGAACTGGGAATCTTCATGCAGCCAACTGGCGACCATCTCAACATCCTCAAGATCAAGCCGCCGATGTGTACCTCGCGTCGCAGTGTGGATTTCTTCGTCGACATGCTGTCGAAGGTCCTGGAAGAGGAACTTTGAACTATAAGGCCGATTGTTATCGGCAAATTTTGCTTTTAAAAAGAATTTAAATGAATAGCTGGCTTTAAAAGCCGATTTTTATCGGCTATAAGGTCGGCATTATGTGCATTGAACACCTTCGACGGTTCCCTGGAGTCCTGACCCCCATGAGCATCCTGCACAGCACCCCTCGCGCCGACGGCTTCCACATGCCTGCCGAATGGGCTCCCCAGACTCAGGTCTGGATGATCTGGCCCGAGCGTCCGGACAACTGGCGCCTGGGCGGCAAGCCGGCACAGGCCGCTCATGCTGCGGTAGCCAAGGCCATCGCCCGGTTCGAGCCGGTGACGGTCGCGGTTTCCGCCGGCCAGTATGAGAATGCGCGGGCGCGCCTGGATGTGCCGAATATCCGCGTGGTGGAAATGTCCAGCGACGACGCCTGGGTGCGTGATAGCGGGCCGACCTTCGTCATCAATGACCGAGGTGAAGTCCGTGGCGTGCATTGGGGGTTCAACGCCTGGGGCGGTTTCGACGGCGGCCTGTACTTCCCATGGAACCGTGACGAACAGGTCGGTGGCAAGATCCTCGAGATCGAGCGCTGCCAGGAATACCGCACTGAAGGTTTCGTACTGGAGGGTGGCTCGATCCATGTCGATGGCGAGGGCACGGTGATCACCACCGAGGAATGCCTGCTCAATCGCAACCGCAACCCGCACCTGACCCGCGAGGAGATCGAGAAGGTCCTCGGCGAGCAGCTGGCGGTGGAAAAGGTGATCTGGCTGCCGGACGGCCTGTTCAACGACGAAACCGATGGCCATGTGGATAACTTCTGCTGCTATGTGCGGCCGGGCGAAGTGCTGCTGGCCTGGACTGACGATCAGCAGGATCCGAACTATCCGCGTTGTCAGGCGGCCATGAAGGTTCTGGAAAACGCCCGTGATGCCAAGGGCCGCGCCTTCGTGGTGCACAAGATGCCGATTCCGGGTCCGCTGTACGCCACCGAGGAAGAATGCGCGGGCGTCGACGCCGTCGCCGGCAGCCAGGAGCGCAATCCATCGGTACGTCTGGCGGGTTCCTATGTGAACTTCCTGATCGTCAACGGCGGGATCATTGCACCGAGCTTTGACGACCCCCAGGACGCCGTCGCTCGGGAGATCCTGCAGAAGCTGTTTCCGCAGCATGAAGTGGTGATGGTACCCGGACGGGAGTTGTTACTGGGTGGCGGAAATATTCACTGCCTTACCCAACAGCAACCGGCGCCGCACCAGGGTTGAGTGGGGCTGTAACATCATGGGTCACTACTACAAATAGTGGCATTTTTGCATCATTGTGAAATTTTCTTCATCTAACCCGCGCCCTTTAAGGAACGCGGGTTTTTTTATGGGCGCTGGCTGAGAGAACTGGCACTTTGGCATAGCTCTTGTATCTGCCTTGAGTACAGGCGAAGGGGTCTTCGGACTACGACGTTTTGTCATAAATTTTGAGTAGGTTAGCCGCTCATGAATCAGGAGAGCGCCGAGATGAACGTAGCCAGCGAGCGAGTTTCGCATCCCCTGTCGGTGACGAGCGAGTCGCTTCACATTCTGGCTCAGTGGTTGAAAAGCAATGGAACGCGTGCAACTCGTGCCCAGGATCCTCGTCGGATGATTATTGAGCGCTACCCAGCGGGCCTGTTCAGCGAGGCTGAACTGGAGGCGTTGCTCGGGGTTTTGCAGGGCTGAATGGATTTGAATGAAAACGCCGCTGCCCGGAGTGACCCGGTCAGCGGCGTTTTTCATTGGGTGGTGAAACGGATGCCTCAGAAACTGTAGGTGCCTGTGACCACCAGGCTGCGCGGAGCCCCCGGCTGGATCTGGAAGGCACTGGTGGCCGAGGTGTAGTAGGTGCGGTCGCTGATGTTGTTCAAGGCGGCGCGCAGGTCCCAGTCACGGGTGCGGAACCCGGCCAGCGCATCCCAGGTGCCATAGCCCGGCAGAACCACGGTGTTGGCATTGTCGGCGTAACGGTCGCCGACCAGGGTCAGGCCGGTTTCGGCGTACCAGCCCATTTCCGGTTTCCAGGTCAGGAACAGGCTGGCGTTGCGCTTGGCGACGTTGCTGACGCGCTTGCCCTCGAAGCCGTTGTTGTCCTTGACGATGGTGGCGTCCTGGAGACCGAGGCCACCGCGCAGGTACCAGTTGCCGACGATCCGCCCGGTGCCGGTCAACTCGACACCACGTGAACGCTGCAAGCCGCTGAGCAGGGTGATCCCGGGGTTCTGCGGATCGCTGGTGCGGCGGTTGTAGAGTTCCAGTTCATACACCGCCAGGGTGGTGCTCAGGTTTTCACCGAGCCAGTCGCTTTTCACCCCGACTTCCTTCTGACGAGTCTGCTCCGGGCTCAGGTCATTGCCGTTACCGGCAGCGTTCGGGGTGATGCCGATCACGCCACCGCCCACTGGCGAGAAGCTCTTGCTCCAGGAGGCGTAGAAAGAGTGATCCTGCAATGGCGTCCAGACCACACCGAGGCGCGGGCTGGTGCTGTGGCTGTCGCGGCTGTCCTTGATGTGGGTCAGGTTGTTGGTGGTCTCGACCTCGAAGCGGTCGTGGCGCAGGCCGGCGAGCAGTTGCCATTGGTCGTTCAGGCGCAACTGGTCCTGGACGTAGATCGCGCGGCTTTCGACTTCGGTGTGGTTGTCGCTGGACGGCACCATGGCACCGGTGTGGCTGAGGTTGCGGTTCGGGTTGAACAGATCGAGTGCCGGTACCGCCTGGCCGCCCCGGTTGGCGGCGAGCGAGGTGTAGAGCTTCGGATCGCGGCGCTGGCTGCCCAGCTCCAGGCCGGTCAGCAGACGGTGTTCGAGGCCGAAGGTGTCGACGCTGCCTTCGGCTTCCAGGTTGCTGTAGAGATTGCGGGTGTTGAGGTCCTGCTGCCAGCGTTGGCGCGTGACCTTGCCGGTGGCGGGGGTGTAGCCGGCGAGGTAGGTGTTGTCGAAGTCGCTGTCGAGCTTGAACACGCCGAGGGTATGGCGCAGTTGCCAGTTGTCGTCCAGGGCGTAGGTGAGTTTGGAGCGTAGCGACTGCGCCTTGTCGTCGATGTAGTCGCGTGGGTCGCCGTAGCTGGTATCGCGGCCGACATCGGCTGGGCGCCCATTGATCCCCGGTATGCCGCGGTCCGGCGTGCGGTTGTAGCGGCTGTACTCGTATTGCACCAGCCAGTTCAGTTCCGGAGTCAATTGCCAGCTCATCGACGGCGCGAACAACTGGCGATTGCCACTGACGCCGTCGCGGAAGCTGTTGCTGTCCTGATTGCCCATGTTCAGCCGCAGACTGAGGTCCTGCGTGGGGTCGACGCTGAGGTCGGTGTAGAGGCTGCGCAGGTCGTCGCTGCCACCCTGCACCTCGACCGTGGAGCGGCGGCCGAACTGCGGCAGCTTGCTGACCCGGTTGACGATTCCGCCCTGGCTACCGCGACCGTACAGCACCGCCGCCGGCCCCTTGAGCACCTCGATGCGCTCGATGTTGTGCAGATCGCGAATGTACTGGCTGTCATCGCGGATGCCGTCCAGATAGAAATCGTTGCTGGCGTCGAAACCGCGGATGCGCAAGCTGTCGAAACGGGTGTCGGCGCCGCTGCTGACGTTGGGAATGCCGCTCAGTGCCTTGCCCAGGTCATGGGTGCCGTAGTCGAGCACATTCGCGGTCTTCAGAGAGTCGATGGCCTGGGGAACATAACGCACGGGCGTGTCGGTGCGGGTTGCGGTGCTGACCTCCTTGACGCGCGGGTCGTCCGGGTCGGCATTGGCATCGGCATTGATCGACAATTCCGGCAGGGTGGTCGTGGCTTGGGTGAATCCGGCGGACAGCAGAACGCAAAGCCCGAAAGTAGCGGGCGCCAGGCGATAAGGGGCAGGCATGACAGGGATGTATCCGTGAGGGGGTATGAGGGTTGGGAAAACGCACAAATGGTATCGAGTATTATTAATGATTGATAATGGTTACCAATAACATTCGCCGCTGGTATGTATCAAAATATGTCATTACTGTTACAGGCGTCGGGATATGACCGATTTACACAACAAACCCGCCGTCATATCGGCATTTTTCGAACAATTTTCCCGCGCTAACCTGTGGACATAGCCTGTTGACGACTTTCCTGGAGACCGCCATGACCGCTGCCGCAACCCTTCATTACATCTACGACCCCCTGTGCGGCTGGTGCTATGGCGCCAAGCCACTGGTGCAGGCCGCCAGCCAGGTATTGCCGGTGAGCCTGCACGGGGGCGGCATGATGGCGGGGAACAACCGGCAGTTCGTCAGCCCGAACCTGCGTGACTACGTCATGCCCCATGACCGGCGTATTGCCGAGTACACCGGCCAGCCGTTCGGCCAGGCGTATTTCGAGGGGTTGTTGCGCGACAGCACGGCGGTATTCGATTCCGCACCGCCGACGAGCGCCGTGCTGGCGGCCGAAGAACTGGCCGGACGCGGGCTTGAGTTGCTCGGCAGGTTGCAGACCGCGCACTACCTCGAGGGGCGACGCATCGCCGATGCCGACGTGTTGCTGGCCTTGGCAACCGAGCTGGGTTTCGAGCCGCAGGCCTTCGAAGCTGCCTTCGCGCGCCACGCTGGCGCGGTGGCGGACGAGCACTTCAAGCGCAGCCGGGCATTGTTGTCCCGTGTCGGTGGGCAGGGGTTTCCGACCCTGGTGCTGGAGCGCGAGGGGCGCTTCAGCCTGATCGACATCGGTCCCTATCTGGGCAAGCCCGATGCGTTCGCGCAGTGGCTGCGTGAGTCGACCGTGCCCGCGGCAGGAGCACCTTCGGGCCCGGCTTGTGGACTTGCGGGTTGCGCCGACTGAGTCGCTGAGGGGGTGAGTGCAAACGATCGTGACGTTGGCTGATATGTCCTTTTGCGAGGTTGACCAAAAAATCTTGTCTAATTGCCGATGATTCACGAAATTGACACTTTAGTCGTGTCGCGGATAGGATTCGCGCCACGCCTGTGGCTATAAGCCATATACCCAAAATAATAAGAGGCCCGCTGCATTCACCTGCAGGCGGGCCTTCTTTTTTTCTGCGTGAAAGTACCAACACACACAGCTTCAGCTCGGGGGCTGCAGGGCGTTTCATCCAGCAATAAGGAAAACAACATGTTGAACAAACGGATCGGTCTGCTTGCACTGGGGATTCTCAGCGCCACCCAGGTCATGGCAAGTGATCAATCGGACGCCAAGGGTTTCGTCGAAGACAGCCACTTGAACGTGCTGCTGCGTAATGCCTACATCAACCGTGATTTCAAAGACGGCAACCACGACAAGATCGAGTGGGGCCAGTCGGTTATCGGTACCTTCAAGTCCGGCTTCACCCAGGGCACCGTCGGTGTCGGCGTTGACGCTTTCGGCCTGTACGCCCTGCGCCTGGATGGCGGCAAAGGCACGACCGGTGCACAAGGCATCGACTTCTTCGCCAAGGACAACAATGGCTCGCCGGAGCGTGACATCGCCAAGGGCGGTGCCGCAGTGAAGTTCCGTCTGTCCAACACCGTGCTGACCTACGGCGACCAGATGCCAGCCCTGCCGGTGCTGAGCTATGACAACGGCCGCCTGCTGCCGGAAAGCTACACCGGCACCCTGATCACCTCGAAGGAGATCAAGGGCCTGGAACTGAACGCCGGTCATTTCACTGAAGAGTCGCGCAAGAGCGACGAAGGTCGTGACAGCGGTGGCCTGAAAAGCATCAACGTGCTGGGCGGCAGCTATCAGTTCACCGACAACTTCAAGGCCGCTCTGTACGCTTCCGACGTCGAAGACGTGCTGAAGAAGCAATACGTGAACCTGAACTACGTGTTCCCGGTTGCCCAGGATCAGTCCCTGACCCTGGACTTCAACGGCTACCGTACCCAGCTGGACAATGACTACGCGGCCAAAAACAACGCTGGCGGCGACGACAACAAGATCTGGAGCCTGGCGGCCACCTACGCCCTGGGTGCCCACTCCTTCACCATCGCACACCAGCGCAGCACCGGCGACAGCCTGCTGGGCTACCCGTACGGCGGCTACCAGCGTGGCCAGGGACGCGTGGGTGATGGCGGCAACTCCATCTACCTGGCCAACTCCTACTGGTCGGACTTCAACGCCTCGGATGAGCGTTCCTGGCAGTTGGGCTACGGCCTGGACTTCAGCACCTTCGGTGTGCCGGGCCTGAGCTACAACGTGGCTTACGTTCGTGGTGACAACATCACCACGTCCACCAGCACCGGTGGTACCGAGCGCGAGATCTTCAACCAGGTCAAATACGTGGTTCAGAGCGGCCCGGCCAAAGACCTGAGCGTGAAAGTGCGTAGCTCGATCCTGCGCGTATCGCAGAAGTCCAGCGAGTACAACGTGGGCGGCAACGAAGTGCGTGTGTTCGTCGACTACCCGATCAACGTGTTCTGATCGTGGCGACAACGCTGTAGCAACCTGATAGCAGGTTGAACAAACGCCCCGACTGGTTCGGGGCGTTTTTGTTTGTGTCGGTTGCGGGTAATCTGTGGGCCTTGTGAGCCGATGCCTTTCCTGAGACCGAGAACCGGGCGCCATGACCGTCAGAACCTTTATTGCCCGTCGCCGTTGGCTGTCCCTGGGGTTGTTGGCGCTGTTCCTCGCCGTTGGCCTGCCCTATGGCTGTTCGCGATTGGCCTACAAGGAGCGCGAGCTGTTGTTCAATATCCAGCCGGGTACCGCTGGCTGGTTCAACGGCCTGCCGAGTGGTGTGCGGGAAATGCAGATTCCGCTCAGCGATGGTCTGGCGGGCCGCGATTACCTGCATGCCTGGTGGTGGCCGTCGAGCCGCGCCGATGCGCCGACCATTCTCTACCTGCACGGTACCCGCTGGAACCTGACGGCCCAGGTCGGACGGATCACCCAATTGCGCGAGCTGGGCTTCTCGGTGCTGGCCATCGACTATCGCGGTTTTGGCGACAGCCCCGGCGGCTTGCCGTCCGAACGCAGCGTCTACCAGGACGCCGGCAATGCCTGGAAACGGCTGGTGCAGCTGCAACCGGATGCCCGCAAACGCTATATCTACGGTCACTCGCTGGGGGGGGCGGTCGCGGTCGATCTGGCCGAGCGCCTGGCGGGGGACAAACAATCTGCCAAGGCGGCCGGGCTGATCATCGAATCGACCTTTACCGACCTGGGTGACGCGGCGCGGGCGGCGATTCCGACCTCCTTGCCGGTGCGCTGGATTCTCTCGGAAAAGTTCGACTCCATCGACAAGATCAACCAGATCGGCATCCCCGTGCTGATCGTCCACGGTACCGACGATCCCTACGTACCATCGCGCTTCAGCAAGGCGTTGTACGAAGCCGCCGCTCAGCCCAAGCACCTGCTGCTGATCAAGGGCGGCAACCACATCAACAGCATGATTCTCGGCAGCCGCGAATACGCCAAGGCATTGCGCCAGGCCTTTGCGGGCTTTCCCGCGCCGATTGCCACTGGCTTTGCCGGCCAAAACACTGTCAACGCCCAATAAACATTGCGCTATGCCGATAACGGGCTAGCTTTATGCCAGCACGGATTGCTGCTATCGAAAACGGACCTCTCACGTCTGCGTTTCCTCATCACTCCTGTGCCAACCCCTGACCTTCCCGGTTGTTTCGCAGGAGCAGTAGCCATGACAGGATTGCACAACGACAAGGTGCGCTGCGCGCTGGGCCTGATTGCCCTCGCAGTGGCGAGCCAGGCGCTGGCGGTGGAGCCTTCCCGGCTGTTCAACAACCCGCCGGCGCTGCAATTGGAAGCGCCCAAGCCGAAGACGGGCACCTTGCTGCTCAAGAGTTCCCCGGCTATCGAAACGACCCTGGGGCACGCCGGCCGCGAGCGGCGCCTGGACCTGGCGATCAAGTACACCGACAACCATATCTTCAACCCGGCGACCGGCGAGAATGTCCCGGTGTCGCTGCGCAGCTACACCGGCCCGGATGTCGACCCGGCGGCGCCGTTCATTGCGCCGACGATCGACGTCACGCCTGGCGACACGGTGCGCATCACCCTCGACAACCAGTTGAAGCCGGACCCGAGTTGTACCCAGCCGCCGGCGAACCCTGACCAGCCGCACTGCTTCAACGGCACCAACCTGCACTCCCATGGGCTGTGGGTGAGCCCGTCGGGCAACAGCGACAACGTGCTGCTGTCGATCAATCCCGGCGTCAAGTTCCAGTACGAATACAACATTCCTGCCGACCACCCGGCGGGCACCTTCTGGTACCACCCACACCGCCATGGCTCCACCGCACTCCAGGTCGCCAGCGGCATGGCCGGTGCGCTGATCATCCATGGTGATCGCCTGCCCGGCAAAGACGTCAACGGTGATATCGACACCCTGCTCAAGGACGCCCAGGGCAAGGCATTTCCCGAGCGACTGCTGGTGTTCCAGCAGATTCCCTATGCGTGCAAGGGGGCGGATGGCAATTTCCGCTACAAGGAGAAGAAGGACGAGGACGGCAACGTCGTCAAGGACAAGAAAGGCAAAGTCGTGATGGTCATAGACTGGACCTGCAACAAGGGCGAAGTCGGTGTTGTCGAGTCGTTCGATCAGATGGAGTTCGGTACTTGGGGGCCTTCCGGGCGCTACACCAGCGTCAACGGCCTGGTGCAGCCGACCTTCGATGGTGCCAAGCCGGGGCAGGTCGAGCGTTGGCGGTTGGTCCATGCGGGCATCCGCGACACCATCAAGCTGCAGTTCCGACGCATGGAAGACAGTGCCAAGGCCACCAGCAACCTGGGAGTCGCTGCCGATAAGGCCGAGCAGTTCATCAATCAGCAATGCACCGGAAAACCGGTCGAGTACCACGTCATCGCCTCCGATGGCCTGACCATGAAGCAGGCACAGACGCACAACCTGGTGACCCTGCAGCCGGGCTATCGTAACGACTTGCTGCTGACCTTCCCCGAGTCTGGACGCTATTGCGTGATCGACGAGGCGGCGAGCAAGGCGGGTAACGTCGACCAGGCTCCGAGCGGTCGGCAAGTGCTGGGTTTTGTCGACGTTGGCCCAGGCGAGAAGGTCCCGGACACCATTGCGCATCTGACCAAGGTTCTGGTCGCGGCGGCCGAACGGCAGATGCCGCCTGAGGTACGTGACACAGTGGTCGCCGACCTGAAGAAGGGCCTGCACCTGGACAAGTTCATCCCCCATGCGGACATCGCCGACAGCGAGCTCAAGGGGGACGGCCAGACGTTGGTGTTCCTGATCGATACCTCCGATCCGGACAACACCAAGTTTGCCGTGGGCAACACCCTGGGGGACGCCGAGCCGTTCAAGCCGGGTGTGGTCAACCGTCATCTCCAGTTAGGCACCGCAGAGCAGTGGAAGCTGCAATCGGCCTTGGCCAGCCATCCGTTCCATATCCACGTGAACCCATTCCAGATCGACCGGATCATTGGCCCAGATGGCACTGACCTGAGTTTGCCGGGGGCTGTGGATAAAACCGACCCGGACAACGAATACGCGGGCCTCAAAGGTGTGTGGAAAGACACGCTGTTCGTGAAAAGCCGCTCCAGCCCCGATGTATTCCCCAAGGGAGAAGGGGTCTATACGTTGTACGTGCGCACCCGCTACGAGCGCTACATCGGCGAGTTCGTGCTGCACTGCCACATCCTCGATCACGAGGACCAGGGCATGATGCAGAGCGTGAAGATCGAACTGCCGGATGGTAACGGCGGTGTGGTGCAGGGGGCGCATCACTGAGGAGCTGTTCAACTACTTGATGAGTCGTCTTATCAAGAGGCGCCCTGATCCGGGCGCCTTTTCATTGTTCCTATCTGTGTAAGTTGTAGCTGAGTGTTGTTGGTTTTTACTAGAGTCAGACCCTCTCGCCTATTGAACGTATGTTTGATGGCGCTAATCGTTTAGGTATACAGCTTCCATTCGATATTATTTTCGCAACCAAACAAGTTAATTCAACGGGGCTTCAGTTGGCTGACCTTGTTGCCAGTCCTGTGGGAATGAGCGTATTGCGGGCCGGTCAGGAAAACCGTGCTTTTGACGTACTGAAACGAAAATTTTACTGCAGCGGTGGGCGTGAAGGTGTCGGAGAGGGTTTTGAAAACTGGGGATTGAAAATTTTTCCGCCTCAAGAAAGCGAAAAGCCCCGGTGAAACTCACCGAGGCCATGACGCCGACCGGGATCTCCCAGTCCATTTGCGGCGAAGTATAGGTAGGGGGGTCGAGATCGTCAATGACGTCGGGGCAAGGCCCTGACCCTTTTCATATACATTTATTTCTCAGCGCTTGGCACCTTGCCTGGCAGGTTGCGCCTGCGGATAAATAATTTATCAGCAGGCGCAATCCTTAGCGTAACCCGTACGAGTAAATCCCCAGGTCATTGCTGTTGTACCAATTGCCCTTGGCCCAGAACACCCGGTCCTGTGCCGGCTGAAAACCGAGGATGCCCAGGTAACCGTCAACCGCCAGTTGTTGCCAGGAACGCCCCCAGTCCGTTGAGTAGAACACGCCGTCTGCGGAAATGGTCGCTTTCGACCACCAGTACAGCCAGCGTGGCGGATGATGGTTGCTGGAGGTATTGATCAGCAGGCTGTTCTGGCCCATCCAGAAATGCTCCTCGCGCAATTGGGTATGGGAGCCCAGTTGGCCGAACACGCTGGGCAGTTCGCCGACGACGTGCCAGCTCAGCTTGGCGGTGTCCAGTTCGCCAACCCTGTCCTGCCCCTGGTCGCCCTGGTCGATCAGGCCCATGACGCGTCCGCTGCCGTTATCCACCATGGCATCGATGAACAATCCGTCATCACGTTGCACGGACTCCACCTGCCATTGGCCCGCGTCCCGCTTGAGCCGGACGCGGGTCGTCACGCTGACCGCCAGGTTGTGACCGTCAACGCTCGGATCACTTCCCCAGAAACGTTGCGACACCCAGATAAATGCGTGCTGTGCGTCCAGTTGCGTGACGTGGGTGCGGACCTCCCCATTGTCGCTGGAGTCTGAATGCCATTGGGTGATGTCCGGTCGTTTGCCCTGGGCATATGCCAGCGACACCAGCAGCGACTCGGAAGCGAATATTTCGCTGTTGGTCGCGCCGCCATCGGCCGAATAGAACACCCCGGTAGAGATCGCTTCGGGGGGAGCTTCGTCTTCACTGGAACTGGCGCTCGGAGAACTCCAGGCCCAGACATCATTCTCGCCATGGAAGTACGGCTTCAGGTTCCAGGCGACATGATCGGCCTCGGAGAAAAAGCCCTTGGGCAGCCAGCTCCAGTGCTTGCCCTGGTCGTCCGTGCGAAACACCGCGCTCTGCGTTCCGGCAAACAGCACCTGCGGTTTGTCATTGACGGCTGGCGTATCGGTCTCGGGGCGATCAAGGCCGCTCAACAGGAAGACCCGGTTGCCATCCGGGCTGGCGACCAGGCAGGCCGGATCGCTGACATGGGCGACCAACTCGAATTGGCCCTGGGCGTTCAGCCGCGAGATGAAGGTGGTTTCCTTCTGGCGCGGAGAGAGGAAGCTTGAGAAGGTGCCGGACTCTTCCGGGTCTTGGTCCTTGTTCTCTTGCGGTTTGCCGTAAAGCACCGCATCCAGATCCACCACGTTGGCGGAAGGTTGCAGGTCTTTGGCGTCTGTCTCCACGCGACCCACCAGCCAGGTGCCTTGCGGAGTCACGACGACGCCGGTGCAGAACTGGGTCATCGCGCGTTGGCGGATATCCTTCACCGCGCCCAGTGTCTGCCGATCCGGGCTGCCGCCGCCCAATTCGAGTTTGGCGCTGAGAATGATCCACACGTACCACAGTGCGGCGGCAGCGATCAGCGCGACGAACAATTTGATGAACAGCTTCAGGCGAGACATGGGGGATCCGTATCCATGGGAAAGGCTGGATAGCTTTTCTCATCTTCGCGAGCGGGAGTAAATTGCTGGCACGGGTGGAAAGTCAGATATGTGAAGTGGATCCTGTGGGAAAGCGGTTCTCGGTGGAGGTGAAAGACCTCGAGTCGGTGGATTGACCGTTTTCCAGCGACATTGCGGCTTCATGTCGCTCCGGCAGGTGATTCTGTAAATGAGATCGCCGGCTGCTTTGGGCGCTCATTCTTGCAGGTCGGCGTTGGAGCTGGGGCTTAGTCCTGTCTGACCAGCTCGACCCTGCGGTTTTTCGCTTTACCTGCCTCGGTGGCGTTGTCGGCCACCGGGTCAGCATCGCCAAAGCCGGCAGCAGATAGCCTTGCCGCATCGACGCCCTTGGCGGTGAGGGTGTCGGCGACAGCCTTGGCGCGACCGTAAGAGAGTGTCTTGTTGTGGGCGGGATCACCGGTGTTATCGGTGTAGCCATTAATGGCCAGTCTCAACGATGTATTTTGCTTGAATAGCATCACCACTTGCTCGATCTGTGGCTGCGAATCAGGAAGTATGCGGGTCTGGTCAGTAGCAAAATTGACATGCAATGCCACCTTGCCGGTTTTATCCAACTGTGTTTTCAGCTCACTGGCCGGTAACAGGCTGGCCGTTATTTGGAGCGGTTTGGTTTCGGCAATCAGTAGGCCGCCGCCAAAAGGGTAAGTGCACAGATGAATCCAGATTTCGCGGTCGGCGCGATGGATAACAAACACTTGCGCGGCGTTGTTCCATATGTCACCCAAGCCACTGTTGTATTTGAGCGCGAAGTCCCGAGGCCATTCCTTGATCTTCTGGCCTGCATCTTCCGGAATCTTGCCGTCGAAGATTTTATTGCCACCCAAGGAGGACACCACTGCTTCAAGGTTGCGCTGTAATTCCAGGTCGGAGAATGCCTTGCCCTGCACGGCGTCGATATGTGCCGACCAGACCTTGCCTTCCACCACCTCAAGGTGGTCGCCGGTCCAGAAAGGGACCTGATCGAAGTCGGAGACATCGGGCGTCGTTGCGATGACATAGCCGTCTGGAAGCGCGATGTAGGGGAAGGCTCCCAACGGCACATCTGACACGGGCAGGCTGGATGCCTCGAATATCGGGTTCTCTGCTGCCTGTACGGGTTGCAGGACTTGAATGCCCAGACTCAGAGTGATGGCTAGCGCCAAGGTCGCCGTTGCTGTTTTTTTCAATAAAGTCATTGTTCTTCCGCAATGTTTCTTGCAGCCAGAATGTCAGTGCCGAACCGATAAATAACACTGCCGTGATCAGCATCTTATAAAACCGGCGCTCTCAAGATAACGCAATAGCACAGCTGCCCTATTGCCGAGCGCTTTAGCGTTGGACCACAGTTGCTGCGCAGTTAATCCTCCCCCTGCGTTCAGCGCTACGTTATTAATCCTCCCTCATCAAACTTTAACAAGGATGTGTTTTTTGAAACGTATAACCACTGGAAAAATGGTCTTGAGCTCTTTGACTCTCGCGGGTTCTACCTGGGCCGCAGCGGCGCTGGGCGCTACGGTCTCCTCTGCGGCGTGCATCAATGAAGCGGATTTCCAGGCCGGCACCGTGGTGGAGTATGAGAGTCGTGACAACGTGTCGCCGGTAACCAGTCGCAATAAAACTGAAACGCTGGGCCGTGAAGACTTTGCAGGGACCAGCCCGGTGGCGTCGTTGCACACGACGTTCATGAACAATTCGCCGATTTATCTCACGACGACCTTTGCGCAAATCAAGGACGGTCAGTTGATTCGCTATGGTGATCGGCACGGCGCTGGCGCTTCACTGACCACGACCCTCTACAATCCTCCTCCCGCCACGCCTGTGGATTTGCAACCGGGGCAGACAGTCACCGTGAGTTACAAGAGCCAGGTCGTCAGCAGCGGCGTCAAGCTTGAGTTCGAGGTAACAGAAAAGCTGACCTACAACGGCCGCGAAACGATCAAGACGCCACTCGGGACCTTCGAGACCTGTCGCTTCACCAATGAAATTTCCACGGGGTCCGCATCCGCTAAGGAACCGAAACAGAAGGTCATGGTGCAGAACTGGTTTGCGGCCGAGGGGCCCTACCGGGGGCAGTCAATCAAGTCAGTCAGTCCTTCCGGCAGGGATGGGCAGGATCGAGTGGTTGAGGTGGTCAAGATGCGCTATGAGACTCGGAGCAACTAGACATCTTTGTCGTCCGGCGGGGAGAAGGAGGATAGCCCTGTTCTTCCGAGTAACAGATGCACTAACGCCGGGTGTGGCACCGTTGTATTGAGCAGATACTGGTTAATGCTCCGGTGCATTTAAGTTCGTAGTACAGATGTACTAGTTCAGGTGTTCTATATCATAACTTGCATGACTCGGACATGATCTGCGCTTGTTTTCATTGATCTGAACGGGTTGTGCTTCCTGATATGAGTTGCCGAATTATCGTGGCAGACGAGCACCCGCTTTATCGAGAGGGAATGATAGGGCTGCTGGAATATTTAATACCTGAAGCACAGATAAAGCAGGCGGGAAATTTTGAAGAAGTCGGAATTCTTCTAGAGTGCTGGCAGCCTGTCACCCTGTTGTTTATAGAAGTACGGTTGCCGGGACTATGCTCCCTGGAATCGCTTGCGCAACTGTGTAAGGAAAGAGGTTCTACTGCAATCATTGTTGTCTCGGCCATCGATGATGGCATGGTGATTGCGCGTGTGATGGATGCTGGCGTCAACGGATTTATTGGTAAGAATATTTCAGCCGAGGAGGTACGTGACGCTATCAACGATATTCTTGATGGCCAAGTAGTAATCAAGTACGAGCCTGCCGAATCACCCGCATTCGAAGGTGATGATGCGGTGAGTAAACTGACATCGAGGCAGAGGGAGGTCTGGCGCCTGATAGCGCAAGGTAAAACCAACAAGGAAATTGCCGCTGAACTGGAAATATCTCCCTATACGGTGCGGGTTCATGTCTCTTCGCTGATACGTGTGTTGAACGTACCGAATAGAGCGGTCGCTGCTGCGCGCTTCGCAGGGCGTTACACCTTCTAGGCCAGTGAATGATCTATGAGTTCACACTGCGCTCGATGGACTTTACCTGTTCAAACAATACGGTACGCAGTTCCGGCGCCCGCACGGGTTTTGCCAGCACCGAGATATTGAGTGTGTGCAGTGATTGGCGGATACGCTCGATTTCGTGTCCGGTGATGACCAAGGCCGGTACCTCCAGGCCACGGCGCTCGCGTATTGCCGCGATACACTCAGACCCCGAGACCTTGGTACCCAGGTCGAAGTCGGCAATGATGATGTCGCAATCACTGGACAGGTTATCCCCATCACCGTGAGTCTCAACGACGCAGCCCCATTTCTCCAGCAGGGCCTTGGTGGCCATCAACACATTGGTGTCGTCTTCTATCAGGCATATCCTCAAGCCGTTCAGGCGCTCCTGGCTGCTTTTCATCCGCGGAGGCATGACCTTGGGGGCTGCGTGTTTCAACCCGGTGATTGCCGCCTGGGTGCCGCGGTTGGGCGTGGAGCGGATATGCACATCGACATTGATCAACTGACTGATGCGCTTGACGATGGACAGGCCAAGCCCCAGACCCTCAACATCCTTGTCCCGAGCGTGTCGCACCCGGTAGAACTCCTTGAACACCTGCGGCAAGTGCTCGGCGGCGATGCCACGCCCCTTGTCGTAGATAACAATGGCCAAGTCCATGCCTCGGGGACGCACTCCGATCAGTACCGGCTGGCCGGGCGCGTATTTGAGTGTATTGGACACCAGGTTCTGCACCATGGTGGTCAATAGCCCGGCATTGATGTCAACCCAATGCCGACAAGGGCGCAGGCGCAGTTCAACCCCGGCCCATCGCGCCGCTTCGGTGTTCTGTTTGACGACATCCCGCAGCAGTGCGCCCAGATTCACCGGTTCCGATTGCGGTTCCAGCTTTCCGTTGTCGAGGGTGTAGATATCCAGAATCGAACGAAACAGCTGGGAGACGGTATGCAGCGAGCGATCGATGTTGTCCACCAGTCGCAGTTCTTCACTGCCCAGGTTCGCGTCGCGCAGGCACGCGGTGAACAGACCGATGGAGTGAATCGGCTGGCGCAGGTCATGGCTGGCCTGGGCCAGAAAGCGTGACTTTTCCTGGTTGGCGGCGATCGTTTCTTCCGACGCGATGCGCGTACGTTTGAGCAGGATATGCGCGTAGGCCGGTACCACGATGGTGGTCACGATCAGCATGAGGAACATATAGGGCTGCGCGCGCCAAAACGGATTGAGCAGGAAGATGACGACAAGGGTGGACAACGCGATCACGGTTGCCAGGGCCAGATAGTGTGAGCCGAAGCGCATGCCATTTCCCAGCGTGACCCAGAGCAGCGCTGCGTAAATGGGCAATGCTCCTTCGCCTCCCATTACCATGGCGAAAGCGATACCGGTGTAGTCATGAAGCATGGAAAACAGGCGCCGCCAAAAGAAGTGCCCTGGCCAGCGCTTGATTGCCATGCGCAGGAATATCGACGCAATGATGAACGTCGATATATACGCAATGATCTGCATGTAGGTCGCGGTATCGCCAGGGCGTAAGGCGGTGAGTACGAGGATATACAGCAGCGCACAGGTGCTGACGGTCAGGCGCAGGCTTGCCTGGTTGAGTTCGCTGTTCTTTTCCACACTATCAACCTCATGGAACGTGGGGTAGGCATCGCTGGATGCCGCCCCCTTGAGATCGAAAAGCGCACCGTTCGGCGTACGTTGGTGTGTTCAGGCATCAAACGACACTGCGGTCTTATCAGAAGTGGAGTACGTCAGTAAAGCCTGTAGTAGTCCACTACGTCATTCACAAAGTAAATGATCAGTCGCGAGCCCTTGGTTTGGCTTTGAGCTTTTTTAGTGCCGGTCACACTGCCGACATCATTGGCGACGCCTTGGGCCTTGGACACCTGCGATGACGCGTCGTACATCTTGAGGCTTGTCTCGGTCGAGACATATTTGTGGGCCAGGGTCATGTATTTTTCCAGACCTTCTTCGTTTTTATCATAGGTCCAGTTGGATCCGTTACTTTTACTCGTGGCATCCAGTTCCTCTTCCGCCGGAGCGCCGAACAATTGCTGTACCTGACTCTTCGTGGTTTTACCCGGAATGATGGTTTTCTTCAGGTAAGCGACATCGTATTTTTGTGCCCCGGGGTTCAAGGAGGTCATCAAGTCTCCAGTATTTGCGCAGCCTCCCAAGACGCCGGTCAGCAGGCAAAGTGTGAATCCGATGCTAAGTATTTTTCCATATTTTAAGCACATAGACTTACCTTGAGTTATGTTCAGGACTGTTCCATTCCGACCGGCTGCACGAAAAGTTGACCAGCGTAGTGTGATTGGCCGACCCATTGAAGTTCATGGCAGATAAATGCGTGGTGCACTTCGGCTTAAAACTGGAGTCGGTTTCGGTGTGCGCTCTGACTCGCTGTTTTCAAGACTTTGTCGAGCGTGTACAGCTTAGGGGGCAGTCTGAATCGATGCTATAGCACAAATGTGCTATAGGCGGCTAATACCCACTCGTCTAGCATGGTGTGATACCCGGTAGTGGCTTGAGTGATTGTAATGAGTTGCTCGTATGATTGTATTAAGCATGCATGATTGAGGTCGTGTGAATGGAGTCGAAAACATGAAGTTATGGTTCGCCGGTTTATCTGTTTTGATGCTGTATGGGTGTGCAGGTTCGCCCCTGAGCAATCTGGTCATGAATCAGCGTTATCAAACGACATCGGACATTACTGCGTCGTGGGTAGGCGCCTCGGAAGATGAGTTGGTGACATCATGGGGCGCGCCCAAAAACAGCCATGCGCTAAGTGATGGCAACTCGAAAATCATCGGTTATGACTACGTGTGGCTTACAAACGGCAGCCACTCCATGGAATGGGGCTACGTACCTGATTATGCTCGCTGCGAACAGCGATTCATGATTGAAAAGGGCGTGGTGACCCGCTGGTACTCATCCGGCGATTGTCCGAAGCGGCCAAAGGGCGCCAAGTTGATCCCTGGTAACACCCCCGTGCCTCAACCCACGCTGTAACGTAGGTGCTGCGCAGCAAGAGTCTGCTTCCCTTGATAATTGCACCGTGGCGTGATTCAAGTATCGAATTTGCCCGGCCACCCGCTGGTGCCGGGAAAATTACTGAATTGAGCCGCTGCTGCCGCACGGGTGGGCACGCCCAAGGATTTAAGCACTGTGGAAACATGGATGCGTACGGTGAAAGGAGAGATGTCCAGTTGCTTGGCTATCTCCTTGTTGGTCTTGCCGGCTGCGATCAGGCCGAGCACTTGCTTTTGGCGGGCGGTGAGCGAGGAAAGTCTGGGGTCAAGGAGCGGATTTTCAGGATTGTATCTGACCACCACTTCGCCTTCACGAATCGCCATGATGGCTTCGGCAATGCCTGTCGGGTCAACATTTTTGCCGATGAATCCATCAGCGCCTTGTGCGATGACCTGAGAAATAACGTCGAGGTCGTCGACCATCGACACGACAATGATCGAAGTCCGTTTGAACTCATTGCGCAGTTGCCCGATGACTTGCACGGACGTGATACCAGGAAAGCGCAGATCCAGAATCAACGAATCGACTTCTGCGCCGGATCGCGCCAATGTCAGCACTTCATCCAGGTTGCCCGCCTGCTCTACCATTGCTGTCGGTATCAGCCGCTCAATGGTTCTCAGCATACCTTCGCGAAACAGAGGGTGGTCATCTGCCACTATTATTCTGTGCGTCATGCTCAAGGTCCATCTCACCTCCAGATTGGGGCATCGTAACGCAAACTGTAACGCCTGGTTTCAAATTTGAAGCAGCTTTTCACGCTGGAGAATCGTGATGAACATGACGGAAAAGAACAGCGAACTGGATCAGGCGACGTTGCGGTTGACCGTCAGCACCTGTGCTTCGTTGTACATCTTTGTGGTGGCCTTTCTTCCTTCCAGTGACTTCGCCACCTATGTGCCGATCATGTGGTACATGGCGTTTTTCATCAGCGTAGCAGTGCCTCTACGTATGGCGATAAAACGCTGGCCAGGGCACTTTTTCTGGCGCCGATTGTTCGCCATGGCCCATGACTACAGTGGTATCGCTTTCGCCATGGTCGTTGGCGGAGAAGGTGCGTTACCGGTTTACGCCGCCTTGCTCTGGGTGACGTTGGGAAATGGCATGCGCTTCGGCTCGCGCTATCTGGCCGCCGCGACCCTCATCGCGCTGAGCATGCTGGTGATGATTTTCGTGATGACACCTTTCTGGCGTGGTCAGCCCTATATGTTCCTCATGCTGATCGTGACTACCATCGTGGTGCCGGCCTACGCCCATATTCTGCTCAAACGTACGCGCATCGCGTCGGAAGAAGCGATCGCCGCCAACCAGGAGAAATCACGCTTTCTGGCCCAGGCCAGCCATGACCTGCGCCAGCCGATCCACTCCATTGGCCTGTTCACCGCGTGCCTGCGTGATGCGAATCTGGACGGTGAAGAACTGCGGCTGGTGGACAACATCGATCGCTCGCTGCATACCGTCTCCCAGCTGTTCCGTTCGATTCTGGATATCTACACCCTCGACAACGGAAAGCTGGAACCGCAATCGGAGCCGGTGAACCTGGACGCGCTGCTGCAGGATGTCGTCAAACAGAACACCGAAGCGGCACGATGGGCCGGGGTTGAACTGCGCCTGCGCCCTTGTCGGCATTGGGTTGACGTCAATGCCGGGCTGTTGACCACCATGGTGCAGAACCTGGTGTCCAATACGCTCAAATACGCGTCCGGCGAGCGGGTATTGATCGGTGTGCGTCCCAGAGGCAAAAGCCTGGCCATTGTTATCTACGACAAGGGGCGTGGGATTTCCGCCGAACATTTGCCGAATGTGTTCAAAGAGTTCTATCGGGTACGCCATGCACGTGACAAGGATGTCGAGGGCCTGGGGTTGGGCTTGTCCATCGTCAAGCGTATCAGCCAGTTGATCAATCTGGATATCCAGTTGGACTCCCGACTCGGCAAGGGCACCCGCGCCACGATCCAGGGGCTGGAGCGCATCATGCCACGCACCGAGGCCCAACGGCCGGCGGCCACTCAAAGCCGCCTGCAGGGCCTGCGAGTGTGTCTGGTGGAGGACGATTCCAATGTGCTTATGGCGACCTCGACCTTACTGGAAAAATGGGGATGTGAGGTAGAAAGTCACAGCGATGGACTGAACGTGACGACGGAGTGCGACATCATCATTGCCGACTACGATCTGGGCCCGAAGATTTCAGGCTCCGAGTGTATCGCCGCAATTCGCGAACAGCGTGGCTGGGAAGTCCCGGCGATGATCATGACCGGTCATGAAATCGAGCGTATCCGCAGTACCTTGACCCACATGAATATCTCGATCCTCTCCAAACCCGTGCGTCCGCCCGAATTACGAGTGACCTTGCTCGAACTGACCAAGCATTTCACCCGGGAGATTGGTTAGCAGAAGGAGATCCGTGACCAGATATATCTGAATACGAGGGTATGTGCGGTGCACTTATATCGTTAGCGCACGGACCTATCGCCTTGTGATTTACCTGGCTCTTTACGGCGAGGTAATAGGTCACTTGTCGTATTGATGTTGTTGGCTGCCTATCATCCAATGGGCGTGAGGGGTGTGCTTCGCTGGGTCAATATTGTTTCAGTGTTGCTCGGCCCTCCGCTGTCTTGATTTAGATGCAGTTCAATTAAGCATAAGAGGGTCCACAGTCACAGGACCGTTGGTTGGCTTTGACAACCGCGCCCTTGACCTGCTCGGACCGAACAGCGGTCAAGTGATAGAAGGAGTTTCTATGAAAAGCAACATGAGGAAATTAGGCTCGACCATTGGAGTTACGCTGGCTCTTTCAATGGGCCTTGCGTTCAGCAGCACGGCCAGTGCCTTCACTTTTGAACATGGATGGAGTTGCCAGAATAAGTGGTATCAAATGGGGCTTATTGAGCTGATTGCTTGCGGGGGCGGAGGCGATGGTTGATTTGTCCAGGTCCTTTTTGCGCTTGTGAAGGAACATTTCAGCCACTCCATCGCAAGCCAAATCGCCGGGCCGTTGCAGGTGACGTCAGGCAACGTCCCGGCGAGTTCATAAGCGATAGGGTAAAATATCTCCAGGTCTCTTCGATTCAGTGCTCTTGTACTTGCCATGATATGGCTTATTTGATGGCACGCATCTGTATGCACAAAACTGATAAATATTTCCGCTGAAATGCAAAGCGGTGTAATAGTCACCCCAAATAACTGGGATACCTCCGTCCGGAAAGGTACCTGCGTGATCACTCTTTACGTTCGATAATAATGAGGCAGTGACTGATTTTGACGCCAATGATGGAATAACCAGATCACGCACACCTGTGTTAACCAAAGCTCCTACTGATTCGGGCCTGGCGATATTGCCGAGTGGGTGAACGAATCAGGTCGTCTCGGAGACTTTTTGGCGTCAGGCATGGTGGGTGAAGGCTCTCAGTTCGGTGCCTGAGAATGGCCTGGCTGACTAATGCCTAAGGCTGGCGTGGACAAAATGTGGACATTTTCAGCGTTCTGAAAGCACAAAAATAAAGCCCCAGAAACGGCAAAGCCCCGCATTGCGGGGCTTTGAACATGGTGCCGGCACCAGGAATCGAACCCGGGACCTACTGATTACAAGTCAGTTGCTCTACCATCTGAGCTATACCGGCGTGTTAGGCCGACGATTATAGCGATTGGCAGGTTTCTGTAAACCCCTGATATTTGACTATTTTTGCGTAGCCTGCTGGCGATGGGCCGCAAGCGATCAATCGCCCGACTGCACCTCGAGTATCACCGTCAACAACCTGCCGGCTACCTCGCTCGCCTGTTCGGCCGAGGCGACGTTGGTAAAGCTCATCAACAAGCCGCCGTCCGCTCCGGTTTTCAGCTGCCAGCGTGACAGCGCTTCGATGGCCAGGCCCTTCGCTCGCGCGTGTTCTGCCACGCGGGTGTCCGGAACATCAATCAGCAAACGCACCAGCAGGTTGATACCACCGGCCTGCTGATCCACCTTGAGAATGGCCCCGCATACGACTTCCAGCGCCTCGACCAGCAACGCCCGGCGCGCGCTGTACAGCTGGCGCATTTTTTTCAGGTGGCGGGTGAAGTGGCCCTGGCTGAGGAAGTCGCTGACGGTCGCCTGCAGCAGTTCCGGACAGCGGTTGCGTAACAGCCGCGTGCGCTGTTCGAAGCGCTCGACCTGGGCCTGTGGCACCACCAGATACGCCAGGCGCAGGCCGGGGAACAGCATCTTGCTGAAGGTGCCGGCGTACAGCACGCGGTCGTGCTGGTCCTGGCTCTTCAGGGCGGGCAGGGGGCGGCCGCGGTAGCGGAATTCGCTGTCGTAGTCATCCTCAAGCACCCAGCTCGACTGTTGCTGTGCCCAGTCGAGCAGTGCCTGTCGGCGCGCCGGGCTCAGGGCCACGCCCAGCGGGCTCTGGTGGGCCGGGGTGACTATTGCCAGGCGGGCTGTCGGTGCCTGCTGGATTCCTTGCGGCACGTGCAGGCCGTCGCTATCGACCGCTACCGGAACCAGCCTCACGCCGCGATTGAGCAGAATCTGCCGGGCATGCAGGTAGCCGGGGTCTTCGAACCAGCAATCCTGGCCGGTCATTTCCAGGCTCTCGCAGACCCGTTCGAGCACGGCGTTGTAGCTGCTGCAAATGAATACCTGGTCCGGCGTGCAATGCACGCCCCTATACAGTCCCAGGTACTGGGCGATGGCTGCGCGTAGGGGCGCATAGCCGCGTGGGTCGCTGAAGCCGAGGCTGGCGATATCGGTCTGGCGGGCGCGTTGGGTGACCAGTCGGGCCCAGAGCTTGCGCGGAAAGGCATCCAGCGCTGGCAGGCCCAGTTGGAGCGGCAGCGGCTGATCCTGTTCGGTCGCCTGGTGGTTGGCGGGCGGTGTGGTTGGCGCCGCTGGCAGGTCCAGGGCGATGAGGGTGCCGGCTTGGCCGCGAGCCGTCAGGTAGCCCTCGCTGACCAGCAGCGCATAGGCGGCTTCGACCGTGCCCCTTGCCAGGTTGAGTTCGGCGGCCAGGGCGCGTACCGACGGTACGCGATCGCCAGGTCGCAACTGACCCTCATCGATGGCGCCGCGCAGGCGTCGATAGACCACCAGGTATTTCGGAATACCGGGTTCGGCGGCAGCGGGTCGGGCTGGGGGCATGGGGTTTTCCCAGGGCAGGCAAGGCGCTCCAGTCTAACCAAACCGGTTGCCGTGGTGGGACATGTCCCAAGCGGCTTGCTCGATCTTGGCCCTGTTGGCGCAGGTCTGTGGCCAGCAGACTGGGGACCCGACCTTCAATGACCCCACAAGGAAACCGAGCATGACGCAACGTCTTGATTATTTCGCCGCCGCACCCCAGGGCTACAAGGCGCTGGGGGGTGTGAAAAGTTATCTACAGGGCTGCGGACTGGCTGCGCAGTTGGTCGATCTGGTGTACCTGCGGGTTTCGCAGATCAATGGCTGCGCCTACTGCATCAACCAGCATTCTCGCGATCTGCTCAGTCTGGGCGTCAGTGCCGACAAGGTGCAGTTGGTGCCGGTGTGGCGCGAGGCAGAGTCGCTGTTCGGTGCCCGCGAGCGTGCTGCACTGGCGTGGGCCGAGACGGTCACCCTGGTGCACCAGACCGCGATTCCGGATGCGGACTATCAGGCCGTTGCGGCGGTATTTGGTGAGAAGGAGTTGGCCGACCTGACCCTGGCGATCGGCCTGATGAACGCGCTCAACCGCGTGGGTGTGGGGTTCCGACTGGTGCCGCCCGGTGTCCGGGAGCATGAGGAGGCGTCCCGTGGGCAGTGATCTGGAATATTTGCTGATCGACAACGAGGCCAGGTGCCGCGAGTGTTTTGCGCTGATGCGCGAACTGCGTCCGCGACTGGATGACGAACAGTCCTTCGTCGAGCAGGTGTTCCGCCAAGGCGAGCAGGGTTATCGCCTGCTGGCGTTGCGCGAGCACGGGCAGGTCATCGGGCTGGCCGGCTTTCGGGTGACGGAGAACTTTCTCTATGGGCGCTTCGTTTATATCGACGATCTGGTGGTGACCGCCTCGCAGCAGCGGCGCGAGCTGGGGGCCGGATTGCTGGAGGAGGTGCGGCGCTATACGCAGGCGTTGGGTTATCGCTATCTGGTGCTCGATACAGGGCTGCATATGCCGCTGGCGCAGCGCTTCTATTTCCGGCAGGGGCTGTTGGCCAAGGGGATGCACTTCTGTCAGGACCTGGAGCATGCGCGATGAGTCGAGCGTTGTTGCTGAATTTCAGTCCCCATGGCGAGGCGGCTCGCAGCTATCGGCTGGCCGCCGAGGTGTTGCAGGGTGTGCCGGGTATCACGGCGGTGATCGAGCGGCAGTTGGGGAGTGCGCCGTTGCCGGCCTTGACCCGTGATTACGCGACGGCCGTGACGGCGCAGGATAGCCAGGCGGCGGCCGTCGAGGTGTCCGAGCAGCAGATTGTCGAGCTGGAGAGCAGCGACCTGCTGGTGCTGTGTACGCCGCTTCATAACTTCACGCTGCCTGCGGCGCTGAAGTTGTGGGTCGATCATGTGGTACGGATTCAGCGCAGTTTCGGCAGCAATGGGGCGGGGCGAAAGGTGGGGCTGCTGAGAGATCGGCCCACCTTTGTGCTGGTCAGTTCCGGTGGTTTCATCCAGGGGGAGAACGCCAACCAGCCGGATTTTCTGACGCCTTGCCTGACGGCGCAGCTTGATTGCATTGGCATCCGGCAGGTGAGGTTCATCTATCTGCAGGGCTCTGTGCGGGGGGATGAGGCGGTGCGTCGGGCGTTGATTGAGGCCCAGGGGTTATTGTTTGAGGGGTTGCGGAAGGTGATGGGTTGAGGTGGATAGCCACTAACGGCGGATCGCCAGCAAGCCAGATCCCACAAGGAGCTGAGGTGCTTTCAGACGGGAGTTATTTCCGTTGGCTCGCACGTTTATGCACAAGTGCAGGGTCGTTGGCCTCCTGAACGGACGGATTTGTGAACCTGTTCTCAGTCTGTTGCAACTGCCTGTTTTTCCGTTGATTTATGTTGTGAACAAAAAATGACCAATTGCCTATCGGCGGTGCAGGCGCTGTTTTCAGAGGCCACTGGCTAAAAAGATCAACAGAGTTATCCACAGGCGGTATATGGCAATGTGACAGTTAGTCGCGCTCTGCCAGCAGCATCAGGTTGCGTGGGGTCAGCGGGCTTTCGCAGAACTGCCCGAGGCGCACACGGTAGCCCTGTTCTTCCAGGTACAGCGCGCGGTCGAGCACCAACCACAGCTCCAGCGGGCGGCGGAACAGGCCACGTAGCAGTTCCAGGTTGCGCACCTCGGCCAGGCGTTGCCAGCCGGCGGCTTCCAGTTGTGCCCAATCCTGCTCGCCGACTGTGGATAACCCCTTGAGTGCAGCCAGGTCGCGGCAGTAGTCGGCGAAGGGTTTGTCGAGCCAGGCACTGGGCAGTGACGGGGTGGGCAGGTAGTCGTCGCTCTGGCGCAGTTGGCGTTGCAGCAGGTCGAAGGCCAGGCGGCGGGCCATGGAGCGGTCGCGCTGGCGGCGTACGCGGGCCCCGGCGGTGACGGTTTCGCTCAGAGGCAGGGCGAGGTCGTCCAGGGACAGTTGCAGGCTGGAGGCCTGGGCGGTGGCGGACAGGGGCTGGTAGTACTCGGTGCCGATGCGGTTGTAGCAGCATGGGGCGATGGCCAGTTGTCCACAGCCTGCCTGGCTGGCGAGTTGCATCAGGCGTACATGCAGGTCCCCGCAGGCATGCAGGGCCACAGGTGTGTGTGTGGCATCCAGGTGTCGGGCGGCTTCGGCAGCCATGACGTCCTGCTGGACATGGCTGGCGGGCAGGTGGTGATGCTGGCTCAGTTGGGCGCCGCTGGCGACCAGTGCCGGGTCGTATTCCAGGCACGTCAGTTGCTGGCCCGGTTGCAGCAGGCGACGGCCGAGGTGGCCCTTGCCGGAACACCAGTCGAGCCAGTGCTCGGGCGAGCGGCTGAAGGCGAGGCGGGCGGCGAAGGCTTCGATCTGCTGCCACTTGCGTCCGGGCACGTCGACGTTGAGGCGTTGGCTGGCGGGCGGCAACGCGGTTTCGTCGAGGGTTCCGATCGCGCCTAGTGCTCTGGATTCAGCTGCGAGCGCAGGAAATGGCGCCGGGGCGGCAAGCCGCTCCGGGTGGTTGTGGCTGGTTTCGGCCTCTTCGAGGCTGCGTTGGCGCAGCCAGGTGGCGAGTTCCGGGTGTTGGCTTTCCCATGGCAGGTGCAGATGGGTGAAGGGACGCGGGCGCCAAAGCGCTTGGTGGACCGCCAGGAACGTATCCAGGGCCTGGAAGCGGGTGTGCAGGGCGGGGCCCTGGAGGATGAAAGACATGCTGGGGGTCCGGGTTGTCAGGGCTGGCCTCTTCGCGGATAAATCCGGCTTCCACAATGGGGGCGTGCTTGGGCTCAGCGTACCGCACGCAACCTGTGGAAGGCGGATTTATCCACGAAGGGCCCCGCACAATCGACAGACATTTTCTCTCGCGCAGGGGATTTCAAGTCCCCCGCGTCAGGCACGTCACCGTCCCTGGCAGGCGTCGACCCGCATCCAGCGCTCCAGCAGCTTGAACGCCTGTACCAGCAGGAACGAGATCACCAGGTAGAACACCCCGGCAGTGAAGAACATATCCACCGTCAGGTAGTTGCGCGCGATGATGGTCCGGGTCATGCCGGTCAGTTCCAGCAGGGTCACGGTGCTCGCCAGCGAGCTGGCCTTGAGCATCAGGATCACTTCGTTGCTGTAGGCCGGCAGGCCGATGCGTGCTGCCCGTGGCAGGATGATGTAGAACAGCGCCTTGGGCCGCGACATGCCCAGCGCCCGCGCCGCTTCGACCTCGCCCGGTGGGATGGCCTGGATGGCGCCCCGCAGGATCTCGGCGATGTAGGCGGTGGTGTGCAGGGTCATGGTCGCCGCCGCGCACCAGAACGGATCGCGCAGGTACGGCCACATGAAGCTGTCACGGATGGATTCGAACTGCGCCAGGCCGTAGTACACCAGGAACAGCTGCACCAGCAGTGGCGTCCCCCGGAAGAAGAAAATGTAGCCATAAGGCAACGCTTGCACATACCAGAGCTTCGAGGCGCGGGCGATGCCCAGCGGTATGGCGAGAATCAGCCCCAGCACCACGGCGATGCCCAGCAGTTCCAGAGTCAGTGTCGCGCCCTGGAAGAACTTCGGCAGCCATTTGATGATGACTTCCCATTCCATTATGTGGTCCTCACAAAACCGCGAGCGGCGCGTTTTTCCAGAAAGTGCATGCCGATCATCGAGAGGATGGTCAGGCCCAGGTACATGAACGCTGCCACCAGGTAGAAGGTGAAGGGCAGCTTGGTGAACTGCACGGCGTTCTGCGCCTGACGCATGATTTCTTCCAGGCTGATGACCGAGACCAGTGCGGTGTCCTTCATCAGGATCATGAACAGGTTGCCCAGGCCGGGCAGGGCGATGCGCCACATCTGCGGCAGGATCAGCCGGGTGAAGATCCGCGGTCGGGACATGCCCAGTGCCACGCCGGCTTCACGATGTCCCTTGGGTATCGCCAGGATCGCTCCGCGAAACACTTCCGTGGCGTAGGCGCCGAAGCACAGGCCGAGGGCGATGACGCCGGCGGCGAACGGACTCAGGGCCAGGTCGGGGTTGCTGAACAGATCGCCCAGGGCGCTCATCAGGTTGACGGTGCCGTAGTAGATCAGCAGCACCCAGAGCAGTTCCGGTACGCCACGGACCAGGGTCGAATAGGTGCCCCCCACCCAGCGCAGCGGTTTGTAGGGGGAGGTCTTGGCCAATGCCCCGAGCAGCCCGAGCACCAGTCCCAGGCACAGGGCACAGAGCGCGAGCTTGACGGTCATCAGCGCGCCAGCGGCAAGCGCCGGGCCGAATCCGAAGAGATCAATATTCATGAGCAAGGCAGGCTTTGCTTGGGGACGCCCGGCACCCGGCGGGCGCTATGGCCCATCGGGATGCCGGCCATCGGGGCAGGTCAGAGGATGCTGAACGGGAAGTACTTGTCGTTGATCTTCTTGTAAGTACCGTCGGCGATGATTTCCTTCAACGCGGCATTCAGGCGCTCACGCAGGGCGTCGTCCTTCTTGCGCACGGCGATGCCGATCTTGTCGCTTTCTTCCACCGGGTCACCCTTGAATTCGTAGGCTTTGCCGGCGTCGCTTTTCAGCCACTCGTAGTTGACGTACTTGTCCGCCAGGATGGCATCCAGGCGACCGGCCAGCAGGTCGAGGTAGGCGTTTTCCTGGGTGTCATAGAGCTTGATGGTGATATCGCTACCCAGATGATCTTCCAGCCAGCTGCCGGCCAGGGTCGAACGCTGCGCGCCGATGATCTTGCCCTTGAGCGAGGCCTTGTCGGTCTTGAAGTCGGTGTCTTTCTTGGCGGCGATGAACTGCAGTTTGTTGGAGTAGTACGGGTCGGTGAAGCTGACGGCCTGCTTGCGCTCCTCGGTGATCGACATGGAGGAAATCAGGAAATCGAATTTCTTGGTCTGCAGGGCCGGGATGATGCCGTCCCAGTCGGACGTGACGACGCTGCACTCGACTTTCATCTTGGCGCACAGGGCGTCGCCGATATCCTTGTCGAAGCCTACGACCTGCCCGCTGGCGTCCTTGTTGTTGAACGGTGGGTAGGCGGCCTCGATGCCCATTTTCAGGGTCTCGGCCAGGGCGCTGGCGCTGAAAGCCATGGAGACGGCAGCGGCCAGGAGGATTTTTTTGTAGGTCTGCATGCGGGTTGCTCCGTTAGCGGTTGCTGGACATGAATTGTTTGCAGCGCGCCGACAGCGGGTTCTCGAAAACCTGCTGTGGCGTGCCTTGTTCTTCCACCAGGCCCTGGTGCAGGAACACCACTTCACTGGAAACCTGGCGGGCGAAGCCCATTTCATGGGTGACCAGCAGCATGGTACGGCCTTCTTCGGCCAGGGCGCGAATCACGTTGAGGACTTCCTGGACCATCTCGGGATCGAGGGCCGAAGTCGGCTCGTCGAACAGGATGACCTTGGGTTGCATGGCCAGCGTGCGGGCGATGGCTGCGCGCTGTTGCTGGCCGCCGGAAAGCTGCGCAGGGTAGGCATGGCGTTTGTCGGCGATGCCGACCTTGGCCAGCAGCGCTTCGGCGACCTCGATGGCTTCGGCCTTGCTCTGGCCGAGCACCCGGCGCGGGGCCTCGATGATGTTGTCGAGGATGCTCATGTGCGGCCAGAGGTTGAAGTTCTGGAACACGAAACCGATTTCGCTGCGCAGGCGGTTGATCTGCCGGCCATCGGCGGCGATCAGTTCACCGTTCTTCGCGGCCTTGAGCTTGAGTTCTTCGCCGTTGACCAGGATCTGGCCCTGGTGCGGATTTTCCAGCAGGTTGATGCAGCGCAGGAACGTGGACTTGCCGGAGCCGGAGGAACCGAGGATCGAGATCACATCACCGTCACGGGCGGTCAGCGAGATACCCTTGAGGACCTCCAGCTCACCATAGCGTTTGTGCAAGTTGCGGATTTCAAGCGCGGGCGTGGCCTCAGCCATGTGCGTTCCTCATTGTTCAGTGCGCTCCTGCTGTTGGCTGCCTTCCTGGCGAGCGCCAAGCTAGCATAGGGTTCGAGCGGGGTAGGTCGGTGCCGTGGCAGGTTGTCGCATCGGCACAGCAGTCTGTCGCCCCATCAACAACCGAACACCTGTTTGATCCGTCTTGACCCTGACCGTCGCGTCAAAAAGGGCGCGATGTTGCCAGCTTTGGCCGAGTGTTGGAAGGGTAAACCGGCTCAACGGGCATTGCTCTGCTCTCAAATGGGGCGATCGGTTTGTTTTCGCCTGTTTCTGGTGCGCTTGATGAGTCGACATTTGGGTGACTCGGTAACGTTTTGGCTAATAGCCAGCTATCTCAATGACTTGCGATGAGCCCTCAAAAGGGTGTCCAGGCCACGGAAGCCGTGGGTTTGTAACATTTTGGCGCAAAATTTGCGTAAAAAATAAAACACGCCCCCGTTGAGTTCCTTTTACAGGGTTGCCGGTAACGCGGGGCGGAGTGAATAGCTCTTCATTGCACAGGTAATCTCTCAATGGGCGATACGCATAATTCCAACAATCTGGAGCAAGGGCTCAAACCTCGGCATGTGACGATGTTGTCGATCGCCGGGGTCATCGGTGCCGGGCTGTTCGTCGGTTCCGGGCATGCGATTGCCGCGGCGGGTCCGGCGGTACTGCTGGCTTATGCTGCGGCAGGTACCCTGGTGGTGCTGGTGATGCGCATGTTGGCCGAAATGGCCGTGGCCTCGCCCGATACCGGTTCCTTCTCGACTTACGCCGACCGTGCCATCGGGCACTGGGCCGGTTTCACCATCGGCTGGTTGTACTGGTGGTTCTGGGTGCTGGTGATCCCGTTGGAGGCCAACGCCGCGGCGACGATTCTCCATGCCTGGTTCCCCAACGTGGCGATCTGGGTCTTCACCCTGGTCATTACATTGCTGCTGACGGTGACCAACCTGTTCAGTGTGAAGAACTACGGTGAGTTCGAGTTCTGGTTCGCGCTGATCAAGGTGGTGGCGATCATCGGTTTTGTCGTGCTGGGTCTGCTGGCGATCTTCGGTCTGCTGCCGACCAGCCAGGTCAGCGGCGTGTCGCACCTGGTCGATACCGTCGGCTTCATGCCGAACGGCCTGGGCGCGGTGTTGGCAGCCATTCTGACCACGATGTTCTCGTTCATGGGGACTGAAATCGTGACCATCGCTGCCGCCGAGTCGAAAGATCCGGGCAAGCAGATTTCCAAGGCCACCAACTCGGTGATCTGGCGGATCGGCCTGTTCTATCTGGTGTCGATCTTCATTGTGGTCTCGCTGGTGCCCTGGAATGACCCGAGCCTGGCCGCTGTGGGTTCCTACCAGACCGTTCTGGACCGCATGGGTATTCCGAACGCCAAGCTGATCGTCGACCTGGTGGTGCTCGTGGCGGTAACCAGCTGCCTGAACTCGGCGCTGTATACCGCTTCGCGGATGCTGTTCTCCCTGGGCAAGCGTGGCGATGCACCGGCTGTCTCCAAGCGCACCAATGCCAGCGGCACGCCTTACTGGGCGGTGATGCTGTCGACGGGCGCGGCATTCCTGACGGTGTTCGCCAACTATGTGGCCCCGGCAGCGGTGTTCGAGTTCCTGCTCGCCAGCTCGGGTGCTATCGCGTTGCTGGTGTACCTGGTGATTGCGGCGTCGCAACTGCGTATGCGTCGTCAGCGGATCGCGAAGGGCGAGACGATCGACTTCAAGATGTGGCTCTTCCCGGGCCTCACCTGGGCGGTGATCGTGTTCATCGTTGCGGTGTTGACGGTGATGCTGTTCCAGGATGCCCATCGCGTGGAGATTCTGGCTACCGGGCTGTTGAGCGTGCTGGTGGTGGCAGCGGGTCTGCTGGTGTCGCGCCGGCGTCGGCTGGAGAAGGCTGGGCGTGTGGTGATGAACTAAGCGTCCGGTCCTGGGGCCCTTGGTGTGATCAAGGGCCCTATCGCCAGCAAGCCGGCTCCCACGAGGTCTGTGCCTGACTATGGACGGCTGGCCGGAGCCGGGTTGCCGGTGATACGTTCAGCGCCCCGCAGGGCGCCTTTTTCCTAGCTCGCAGTCTTCTGCAGCGCATTTGAGGCCGCGACATAGTCGGCCTGGAAGGTCGGGCTCTCGATCCAGGCCAGCGCGGCCTCCTCGGTGGCTTCGGTAGCCCACTGGCGGTACTCGATCAGCGCGGACAGGATGAAGTCCGTTGCGTTCTCCTCACCCTCTTGTTCAAGCACGATTTCCAGTAGCGGGTCTTCCAGGAAGACGCTGCACATCGCCTGCTGGCTGGTGGTTTCGGCATCACGCATTCTGATGAACAGGTCGGTCAGGTCGACCGACTCGAGATCGATCCGGTCGTCGTCCACCGGCAGCGCCTCAGATGGCTCGCTGGTACGACGGACGCGGTTCTGCTTGGCCTTGGCTTTCGCCCGTTGTGCGCGTTTGTGTTGCTTGTTCTGGGATGCCATGGGCTGCGGTGCTTTGAAAGGGGACAGGGGGGGAATTATCCCTGTGAACCTTGGGAATGCCAAAGGGCATTTTGTCGAGGCGCCGGGGTCACTGGTGTTTCTGGCGCAGCAGCTTTTGCGTAGCTATCGCTTGTTCGCGGGAGATGGCGGTGGTGGGTTCAGCTCAATTTGGTACGCACCGCGTACCCAATTGGAAAGCTTTGATAAAAAAACGCGCATGTGGCGCAGTTTGCGTTCGTCCAGCCCTTTGCCGAATTCTCGGGTCAGGGTTTTGGGGAGGGCTGGCAGCAAGCATTTGCAATAGGTGGTGCGAGTTGCGCCAGCCTGCTCGAACTCAACGATTTCAGTGCGCCGATTTCGTTGAAACACTGGTCGAGGGGACCGGTATATACGAGTACCCCTTCACCATGGCCTTACCCTCCTTTTCATTGCGCAATCGGATCATTTCGGCCGGGTACTCCTGCGTATATTCAACGAAGTACTCTTTGCCGGCTTCGACCGGCAGGTTCAAAAATACGTTCCTGGGATGTGGATTTTGTCCGGCTGATACCTTGTGAATGCCCGGGCTCACCTGTACCCAGGAGTAGGTCTTGTCATCCAGTCCAACCACCGCACTGTCATTGATGCTGAAAATGCTGTCATAAAAGCTGCCTTGAATGACTTGGGTCCGCATCATGTAGATCAGGGCCTTGCCCGCTGGCGGCTGCGGTGGTTCGAAATAGGGCTGTGTGGAGCCGGTGTGGCCGCAGCCGGTCAGCAATAGAGTGAGCAACAGGGCCGAGATGCTTTTCAGGGTTGAACTCATTTGCCTTGCCCCAGTAGCTGGTTGATCACCGGTGCCATCTTCTCTTCGATCGACGCTATCTTGGATAGGTCGAAACCGCCCTCGCCTGTCAGGTTGTAGTGCCCAAAACCGATCTGCTGATCTCCCTTGAAGATCCGGACAGTGGCATCGGACAAGTACGGGGAGAGGTCCCAGGAGCGAATAGCGGTGTAGGTAAGGCGATATTCACAGCTGCTGGGGACTGGCGCCGTGTAAAGCTGGCTTTCGATGCTGTGCCTGCGCAGCAGCGTTTGCAGCCCGTCCACGAAGTCACCCACCACCACTTTCGGGTTTTCTTCGATGCACAGGCGCGAAATTTTGTACTGAGAAGCGATTGGCTCGACCTTGACGTTGGTACAACCGGCCAATACCAAGAGAAGGCCTGCGGTGACGGCTTTGCGCAGCATGTTCGATCCCTGAAGCCCGAGAAGATATCAAAAAGACATCATTATGATGATCTGGAGCGATTTCCTGGTCAATGTCCTGCGTGGATGTCGATGGCCAGTAAATTCCAGGCAATAAAAAACCCGCACTAGGCGGGTTTTTTATTTTCAGATGATTTTGACACCACCTGAATCAATTAGTGCCTAGAGACGGATGTGATGGTTTAATTTCCCCGGACACCTCGATAGGTGGAAAATGCATCTATCGAGGAGTTCTTCATGACCGACAAGCGCAGGACATTCGACGACAGCTTCAAGCTGCAAGTCGTGAAAATGATCACGGACCAGGGGTTGGCCGTTTCACAGGTTTGCCGGGATCTCAATCTGGTCGATTCGGCGGTTCGACGCTGGGTCCAGCAGTATGAGTCGGAGCAATTGGGGCAAGCCGGGATTGGTAAGCCGCTGACACCTGAGCAGCAGCGTATTCGGCAGTTGGAGCAAGAGAACCGGCAGCTCAAGATGGACAACGATGTCCTAAAAAAAGCTACAGCCTTCTTTGCCCGCGAGCTGAAGTGACCTACCGACTGGTTCGACAGCTGCAACAGAAGGCTTATTCAGTGGCTCACGTCTGCCGGCTGCTGAGCATCAGCCGTTCTGGCTTTTACGAGGCCAACAAACGCGCCCAAGCGCCGGCACCGATTTGCCCAGTCACGGTACAGCTCAAGGCCTCGTTTAGCGAAAGTGGCGGCTGCTACGGCAGTCGCCCATTGCGTAAAGCCCTGCGCGCCAAGGGGTGGAGATAGGCCTTTATAAAGTCCGCCGCTTGATGCGAGCCAACGGTCTACGCTCGGCCTGGAAGCGCAAATTTGTGCACACGACTGATAGCAATCACGATCTGCCGATCGCCGAGAATGTGCTGAATCGCCAGTTCGAGCCCGAGGCGATGAACAAAGCGTGGGTGGCGGATGTGACCTACATCCGGACTCGCAGTGGCTGGTTGTACCTGGCCGTGGTGCTGGACTTGTTCTCGCGCAAGATCGTGGGCTGGTCCATGGCCCCGAACATGCCTGCCGAGCTGGTATGCAACGCCATGCAACTGGCTATTGCCCAGCGCCAGCCGCCACCGGGACTGATTGCCCATTCGGATAGGGGCAGCCAATATGCAAGCATGAGCTACAGAGCGTTGCTGGAGCGAAATGGCATGCAACAGAGCATGAGTCGCAAAGGTAACTGCTGGGACAACTCAGTGATGGAACGCTTCTTCCTGAGCTTGAAAATGGAGCGGGTGTGGCGGCGCGATTACGCCAACCATGGTGAGGCCATACGTGACATCACCGAGTACATCGTTGGTTTTTACAACAACGAACGGCTGCACTCGAAACTGGGATATCTGCCACCGACCGTTTACGAGCGGGCGATGGTGTCGAAATTACCTATCGAGGTGTCCGGAATTAGTTGACCACTACAGGAATCGAACCGCCGACACGGGCATCAGTGCTGTAACCCCAGTAAAGTCAAGGGCTTAAGAGCCCTTAGCCGATGCGAAGTGTACTCAGCCTGTGTACCTTAAGTAAGGCAGATTCCCGCGTACTGATGAGCTGATCTTCTGTAAAGGCCAGGCTTTTTCAGCAGGCATTGCGTAACTCGATCTTCAAGACTCATCACAAGGTTCCGAGCTCTATTTGCCCGGTATCGGAAGGATAATTTCAGACGGCCTATGGATGTGATATCTACACCGTTGAGCGCCAGAGTGGATTTCCGTTGGACCATTTTGTAAGGAGACAAAAAATGGCTATTGATTTCAAGGCTGCTGCGGCAAGGGCAAGTGCCCACTTTGAACGGTTTACAGATGCAGAGCGAGAAAAGTGGCAGGCGGAAGATGATCGGGCGCACCACGAGCAGCATGAACGCTTCAAAGTCGCATACGCACTCGACCAGTGTTACCTGTGCCAAAAAGACTTTAAAACGCTGAGTCGGGATGAGCCATGCCTGCATTGGCTTCTGAGGAGGGGGAAATTCAAGAACAAGGATATCGTGTTGATAGCTTCAAAATACGGCTACCGGCAGATTTCCGCCTACCTTAGATGGTGTGCGAATAGTGAAAGGGTGTTGGCCAATATCAACGATCTCGTAGAGGAGGCGCCCGAAGGCAAGGTGCTGAGCTCTACGATTCGTTGGAAAAATATTGAGTGGTCCTTTGATTGTTCAACAAATGACTTCGCAGGACACAATGGCGCCCACACGAATTTTCCGCACTATCACTTTCAGATGCGAATTGATGGTCGGCAGTTTATTAATTTCAATGATTACCATCTGCCTTTTAGTGACAGCGATCTGTTCTTTTTCGAGCTTGAGAAGCAGCAGGGAATTAATGTGGATTATGGGACCCATGGTGCTGGCATGCAGGCAGCGATGCAGTTTGATCCTAACGACTTGGTAGACAGTCTTTCGCCCACTGATGATGAGGAAGACGCGGTATTCGGGCTTTCAACAATGGTCATGGCTCATGACAAACCGATGAAAGGCGAGGACATCTACGATGCAATACAGGAGTCCAAGGCCACCGGAAGGAGCATCGCCTCGATTTTGCACGAGAAATATGCAGGCACCGATGTAGCGGTCCAGACGATTATTTCTCCTTCGGACACGGTTCCACCGATAACGCCAAGGACCGAGCATACTCGAAGATGACCTCTCAACGGGTCGTTGGAGATCTCCACGGAGACTCTGCATAAGGATGTATGCCCAGTGAATCGATGGTCGTCCGGTGGTTGCTCACCTCCTCTGACTGGGTCGGTCGAAGAGCTTCATCATGCGTGGTTCTTGGGGTACCTCTGACGGCTAACACCGGGAGCAGTTCTTCAGCTACCCCTATCTGTAAACGTTAAAGCGTTCAGGCAGAACCCTCGTTCGGCTCACGACCATCTGAGTGAAGCTCCGAAAGAAGCCGTACTCCAAGCATCCTGCGGCGAGAAATGCTATTTGCCTTAGCGAAGAGCTTTCCTTTTTCTACTTCGTATGTGGCCAGTTCATTTGATATGTAGTCGTCCAAGGCCTTAAGCCAGTGACCATGATTGCAGAAAGAGAAAGCTTTCCCCCAGCCAAGGATGACCCGATCAAGATTTTGTAATGCGCCGGAGTATGTCGCTTTCGGAGAAATTTTTCCTGCCTCCACGCTGAATTTCATTACCCTAAGAGATGCCTCCAGCTCAGACCTTATTCGCTTCTTGAATTTTTCTCTTGTGGCCTTCGATGGCTGCATTAAAGCTGGTGAAACATAGCAACCCAAAAAATCAAAGCCGTCGGAGGTCCATCCTCTTGAAGCTTTGTCACTTGTTGTCGACGGCGAATAGGCATTAAGTGAAAGCTTTTCGAGTTCAACCTGCGCTTTGTTGAATGCTCGGTCTACAGAGCCCATATCCTTTCCGAGAATAAGGAAGTCATCGATATAGCGCAGACAAATGATCCCTCCAGTGTTCATAGTTTTGTCGAAGTTGTGCAGGTACAAATTTGCTATGAGAGGCGACAAGGGGGAGCCTTGAGCCACCCCTTCCACTCCGAGGGGGAACAATTCGTCGAGACCCTGCCGCCGTAGCGCATCAATGTTCGCGAGGTCTGTAGTGATTGCCGCTCGGAGCAAGTTTATGGTGTCCGGGCATTTGATGTGAGGCGCTAACAACTCCATCACGCGGACCTTGTCGACTCTCGTAAAGAATTCTGCGATATCCGATCGGATATGAAAGGCAGCCCCTTCTGAAATAGCATCTCTGGCGTCCATTAGCGCCATTGCAACTTTTTTGCTTGGAATACCGCCATAACTCGTTGGCGTAGCCAGCGCGTTCTTTACAAACTTGATGCGCGTCTGCAAGGCGTCGAGCAAGGCTCTCTGAACGATTCGGTTAGGTATAGGAGAAAGCACAATAGGTCGAGATTTGCCATTGGTCTTGGTCTTTGCCACGCCCGTCTGTTGCTTGAAGGTAAACGTCTTCTTGGATAGCTCGCGCTGAATGTCAGACAGAGACTTGGGGAGTCGCCCCTCGAAATCCTTTGCTTCATTTCGGATAAGTTCGGACGTAGACGATAGGGCGCTACTCCTAACCTTCCTCCAGGCTGAGTGAAGCGACTCCATGCTGTAAATCTTGCGGTATAGCGGCGTGGTCAAAACAGCTCCTTGTTTGTTGGGCGGCACCAGTAAACTCTCACCCAACCGCTACAGAGGATCTTCAACCATCGGGGCACCTTGAAGCCTTAACGGCGATCTTGGTCGCGACCCTCACAGCAACCTCCGAAGAGAGATGGCTGGCGTCTGTCAAACTGGGTTCAGTGCTGTGAGGCGGCTGCACCAGCAAGCAGGCGAGGCTGACCGCAGTCACGAATATTCGCGATGCGGCGTGCGCCAAGTTGGCACGTTTTTGCATGAAAGCATGATTTCCTCCAGAAACTCCGCCAAGACACGATTAATCGCAGCTTTTTAGATATCACAGTGAATCCCGCCCCATGCGCCAAGTTGGCACGTTTTTGCATGAGCGCCCGATGGTCCCCAAAGATCCCGCCGAGGCACAAATCGTACCTTTTTGGGTTTTGCGGTCAAGCTCGCGCCATGCGGATACACATCGAACACCGCCCTGAAAATAAAGCTGCTAACCGTCTGGTGACCCCAATGTACAGACAGAGATACGGTTATTGCCGCAGCAGTTGGGTGACGCTCTTTACCATCGGGGCACCTTGAAGCCTTAACGGCGATCTTGGTCGCGACCCTCACAGCAACCTCCGAAGAGAGATGGCTGGCGTCTGTCAAACTGGGTTCAGTGCTGTGAGGCGGCTGCACCAGCAAGCAGGCGAGGCAGGTCGATGTTACCAAACGATGCGACGAAAGCTACTGTATTCACATGCCTACCGTTCTGCCGTTCAAGGGCGCCTTTTTTTCAATCGCTAAGCTTGTTCAGGCAGAAGACCTGCAAGGATCGCAATGTGTGGCAAGCGGGCCAACTGTTTTTGTTGGGTCTTGAGCAAGTGACGCTCACCATAGCTTCTGCTCACTGAGCCATCGTCATGACCCGTGATTGCGTCGTGTATTTCTTCTGGGATGCCTGCCTCTCGACACATGGTCTTGAAGCTATGACGGAAGCCGTGGGAAGGGCTCACATGCGTCTCAAGCTCAGCGACCTCGCGAAGGTACACGCCCCAGCGTTTACCGAAGTTGTGTCCATACCAGCCCGTAGGGTTCGGCTTGAGGGTCGGAAAGAGCTGTCCAGATGCGGGCAGACTTTCGACATAATCAATGAAGCCAAGGTTGATCAGGTCTTGATGGATGACAACCAAACGATGGCTACCTTTGGTCTTCAAGGTCCTATCGTCGTCTGCGCCATCCTCGGACACGCCAAGGAGGTCCAGATGCCATATGCCGTCTTCGGACTTACGGACCTCGCTGGCCTTCATCTGAGCAATCTCCTCCCTTCGAGCGCCTGTGTAGCAGAGCAAGAGAGGTAACCACTTCCACGCTTCTCCAAACGATGCCCGAGGGGCGATCCATTCACCCTTAAAGAGCGGGCTTGAGAAGACATGAATGAGTTCCGCTTGGGTGAAGCCTTTCCGAGTGGCTGTACGTGATTGCTTGGCGCTCGCTTTACGCAAGGACTTCGTGATGCCCGAGGCGACCACTGGATTCTCTGTGATGTATTCCATCTGCACTGCGTAGGCCAGGACCTAGGAAAGACCCATCAGCTTATTCTTGATCGTAGCGCTACTCAGCAAAGGCAGATCAAGTTGTTTCGCTCGGGCAATCTGCTCGTGAGCGTTGAGCCCTTTGAGACCCTCGCCTTTAGATGGCAATTGACGAAGCAGGTTGTAGAACTCTTCAATCGTTCTGCGCTTGATTTGTTTAACTGGAAGGTCGCCCAGCAGCTCAACGAAGCGGACGACGGTGGTCTGATATTCCCCAGCGGTCTTCTCAACGTCGCGCTTCCCATCACCCATGTGACGATGATTCCGAGCCCAGTGCTCAAAGACCACGGAAAGGGTCTCGCTTGGGCCCTCTGCCTTCGCCTTGTCGATGCTCAAGGGAGCTTCGTGGGGTAGCTCAAAGACCGCAGTGTAATTGCCGTAGTGGCGCTTGTAGGCAATCTCGGACAGCTCCAAATGCTGCGCCAAGAATGCTTCGTACAGATACTTGTGAAAAGGCGTACCGGGCAAAGGCATTGGCAGTGAAACCTTCGTCAGCTCATCGGCTACCGTTTGATCGAGGTGCTGTCGAGCGCGTGACTCCAGACCTTCGGGGCCCAGTAGTGCTTTCGGGTTTCTGACGCTGAAGTGATCGCGCAGGGTCTCGTGGCCTACATCATCCGAGCCGATGAGATATCCCTCAAATCGTCCAGTTGATTCCATGTGGTCAAGCTCACCCTTCGCCCATCTTGCAGCGAGCTGGATGGCGTCTTGAAGGGTAGGGGTGTGTGTGCCGGAAACTTGAAGGCGAGTGTTCAGGAAGATTTCTTCGGATAGACCCCATGCGGCAGCGAAGAGGGTCTTTGCCTCTCGGGCATCTTTGGTGCCCAGCGAGCGCTTGTGGAACTCACCTGCATCTGGAAGGAACGGCTTGATGTTCTTCGGGATACGGCGGCGGATGTAGTAGGTCCCAGTGCGGGGATCTTTCCAAGGTTGTGCCATAAAGCCCATCGTGTACCCGCCCTGTGTACTCATACGTGACGGGTTACAGCAACTCCAAAAAGTAAAAACCCCCGAGACCTTGCGGAATCAGGGGTTTTCGGTATTTGGTGCCCAGAGACGGAATCGAACCGCCGACACGGGGATTTTCAATCCCCTGCTCTACCGACTGAGCTATCTGGGCAACGGGGCGCATTAAAAGCGTTTTTCGAGGATGCGTCAAGCAAGATTTCAAAAAAATTTTAATTATTACCGTCGCTTACGACTCAAGCCTCGAAAACACGGGATCATTCGGTCGGTGGAACGTAGCCTTCGGCCTTGGCGTATTCCTCGCCGGAAAAGAACTTGTCCATCTCGCCCTGGATGTATTTGCGGTCTTCGCCATTCATCATGTTCAGGCGCTTTTCATTGATCAGCAGGGTCTGGTGCTTCAGCCAGTCGCCCCAGGCTTGCTGGGAGACGTGCTCGAAGATGTCCTGGCCCTTGGCGCCCGGATACGGTGGACGATCCAGGCCTGGCAGTTCTTGGTGGTACTTGCGGCACATTACGGTGCGGGTCATGACGACTCTCCTGCATTCAAAACGTCGGCTGCGCGTTTGAGCAGCTTTTTCACCGGGGCAGCAAGGCCCAGGCGCGGCGGGGTGGCGAGGTTATACCAGAGCCAATCGGCCTCGGCCACGTGGTGGGCGGACTCTTCGACGCGGACCAGCCAGGGTTCGATCGCCAGTTGGAAGTGGCTGAAGGTGTGGGTCAGGCCCGGCAGTTCCTGCTGCCGGACCAATTCCAGCGAGTGCTGCATGACCAGGTGTTGCAGGTCGTCCAGGTCATCGAGTTCCGGCAGGCTCCACAAACCGCCCCAGAGGCCGCTGGAGGGCCTGCGATAAAGCAGGATGGCGCCTTCGCGGTTGGCCAGCAGGGGCATCAACGTGCGCTTCTGTGGCACGCTCTTGCGCGGCTTGGGGATCGGGTAGCGTGTTTCGAGACTGTACTTGTGCGCTTCGCAGCCGCGCTCCAGCGGGCACAGCAGGCAACTGGGCTTGCTGCGGGTGCAGAGGGTCGCACCGAGGTCCATCATCGCCTGGGTGTAGTGATTGACTCGCGTCTTGGGCGTGAACAGCTCGGCGTTGGCCCACAGCTGCTTCGCCACCTTCGGCTCGCCCGGATAGCCTTCCTGGGCGGTATAGCGGGCCAGCACGCGCTTGACGTTGCCATCGAGGATCGGCGCGCGCAGGCCCATGCTGATACTGGCGATGGCACCAGCGGTCGAGCGGCCGATGCCTGGCAACTCGGTGAGCTTCTCGACATCCCGCGGGAATTCGCCGCCATGCTCGGCGACGACGATCTTCGCGGTCTTCTGCAGGTTACGCGCCCGGGTGTAGTAACCCAGGCCCGTCCACAGGTGCAGCACTTCGTCTTCCGGCGCGGCGGCCAGGGCTTCGACGGTTGGCAGCGAGGCCATGAACCGGTCGAAGTAGTTCAGCACGGTGCTGACCTGGGTCTGCTGCAGCATGATTTCCGACACCCATACCCGATACGGGTTGATGTCCTGTTGCCAGGGCAGATCGTGACGCCCGTGGCGGTCGTACCAGTCCAGCACCGCTGTTGAAAATTGCTCGGGTCTCATCGTTTGAACAGCCCCTTGAGCGCATTTTTCAGTTCTGGGCTGACCTTGTCACCCAGCTTCTCGTCGATCTTCTCGCTCAGCTTGTTGCCGGCCGCCCGCGCGGCAACCTGGCCGAGACCGTCCTTGTCGATACGGCAGGCCTTGGCGCCCAGCTCCAGCGGGCCACGGCAGCGCAGCGGCCATTCGATGTCGGCAAAGTGCTCGCCCACCTGGCAGGCTGGGTCCGGCATGTCACTCTTGTCGCCTTCGACGGTGATACCGACGCGATAGTCCATGCCCAGCACACGCAGGTCGATGTCGCCGTTGCCGTTGACGGCCAGGCCCGGGATACGCACTTTCAGGTCGGGGTTGCTGGCAACGCCGTTGCGAATGCTCAGGCTGCCCTTGAGTTCCTGGAAGGGCGTGTCCTTGCCACGCGGCTCGCTGCTCAGGGTCTTGCGGTTGAGCAGGGCGATGCCGGTGCAGAGCTGCTGCTCCAGGTTGGCGTTGAGCAGTACACCGTTGTTGAGGACAAAGCTGGCGGTGCCGTTGAGGCTGTCGATCAGGGTCTTTTCGCTGTTGCCGGTGCCGCTCAGGTTGCTGTCGAGGGTGATCGCGCCCGTGACCGGAGATTTCTGTCCCTGGGCTTGCAGCACGCGTTCGACCGGCACCCTGTTCAACCGGGTCTGCAGGTTCAGACGTGGCTGTTCGTTGCGCACGTCGAGGCTGCCCTTGCTGTCGAAACTGCCGTTGTAGAGGTTGCCGCGCAGGCTGGCGAGGGTCAGCAGGCCGCCTTGGCCATTGGCCTTGAGCGCGGCGTTGTCGATGGGCAGTTTCTTCAGGATCAACTGGTCGAAGTCCAGTTCGGCGTCCACGTCGAGGCTGCGCAGGCGCTCGATCGGCAGCAACCGGTCGTTGCTCCAGGCACCTCGGGTGGGGGCCTCGGGCAGCGGCGTGGTGCCGGCGACGGCATCCGCTTCGCTGCTCAGGACTTCGGCCTGGCGCACTTTCGAGGCGCTTTCGGCCTCGGTCGACTTGGGCGGCAGGTAGCGATCGGCGTCGAACTTGTCGCCCTTGAGTTGCACGCGCAGGGCCTGTTTGGCGAAGTCTTCGACGGCAATGCGCCCGCTGAAGCTGCTGTCGTCGAGTTTCAGGTTGATGTTATTCAGTGCCAGGCTGGTCGGCGTACCGCTCAAGCGGGTCACCAACTCGACCTTGGTCAGGCTGCCGTCGGACACGGGTGGCAGTGGCTGACCGATGCTGTCGAGGAACTTCATCAGGTCGAACTGGGCAATCGACAGGCCGCCGGAGAATTGCGCGGTCTTGTCGAGGTCACGGGCCTTGAGTTCGCCGATGGCCCGCAACTGGTTGGCCGAGAGCTTGAGGCTGGTCCATTCGGCGATGTTGGCCGCCATGTCTACCAGCAACTGGCCCTGCACCGAGAAGGTCAGGCTCTTGCCCTGCAACGGATCGCCAGACGCTTCGCCGGTCAGGCGCATGTCTTCGAACTGGTAGCGTTTGAGGGCGCGATCAAAGCGCAGGTTGCCGCCCAGTTCGGTTCTGGCGCGGAGTACCGGCTGGTTGGTGCCGAAAAAGGCAGTCAGCTTGACCGCGATTTCCTTGCCTTCGTGTACCGGGCCGGTGCTCAACTGGATGCTTTCCGAGGTGATCTGGCGCCCACTCTTTTCATCGTTGAATTCGACCCGGGCGTTGTTCACCGTCAGGCTGTCGATATCCAGGCGCAGAGGTTGCGAAGGCTTTTCCGCCTCGGCAGGGCGGCTGTCCGGTGGTGTGCCGGCGGCCTGTTCCGGGGCGCCGGCTGCTGTCGTGCCTGGCAGCGGCCGGCCGATATCTTCCCAGTTGCCATGGCCGTCCTTGTCGCGGTTGAGCATCAGGTTCAGGCCTTCGACGCGCACGTCGCTCATCTGTACCTGGCGACGCAGCAGGGGCAGCACGCGAACCGACAGACCGAGCATCTGCAGGTCGGCGAATGGTTTGGTCGGATTGCTCAGGGTCGCCACGCTGGCATCGTGCAGCTCAAGACCCAGCCAGGGAAACAGGCTCCAGCCGATGTCACCCTTGAGGGTCAGCTCGATGTGGGCCTTGTCGCGGGCCATCTGGCGAATCTCGTCCTTGTAGTCGTTGGGATCGAACCAGTGGGTGAGGGCGAAGCCCAGTGCCACGATGATCAGCAACAGCCCGAGAAGCACCAGACCCAGGATTTTGCCGAACGCTTTCATGGGCGAGTCCTTGTAGTCAGTCGAATATGAAGTGAGCTGGCGAGTATAACGCTACGAAGGCAGTCGGTTGGCGCTAGGTTGTTGGCGATTGTGAATAGGCCGGGGCCTCTTCGTGCCCAAGCGGATGTCATCGCCAGCAGGCCGACCCTCACCAGGAGAATGCGGAGCGGTGGTGCAGTTTGATTACAAAAGACGATATCAGTTTGCTTCATCTGTCACGAGCAAGTGGTAATCTCTCTCAGTTCGCCAGTCTTTCTGCGGCCTATTGCCGCGTCTCGGAGCTACATTCAATAAAACGACCATGCCTGCGTGCACAAAGGTTGGGAATGAAGTGTGTCCGGCGAACCATAATTCCAATGGGGGAAACACCAATGAGCACTAGCACCACGGCCGGCGGCCTTGCCGCCGAGCCTGCGTTCCTGTCCAAGGAGCGCATCATCGCCAAGCCCGGTTTCAACCGCTGGCTGGTTCCACCGGCTGCCCTGGCCATCCATTTGTGCATCGGCATGGCCTATGGCTTCTCGGTATTCTGGTTGCCGCTGTCCAAGGCGCTGGGGATCTCCGCGCCGGTGGCCTGTGCGCCGGATATCGGCTTTTTCGAACAGGTGTTCTCGTCGCAATGCGACTGGCCGATCTCGATGCTCGGCTGGATCTACACCCTGTTCTTCATCTTCCTGGGCTGCTCTGCGGCAATCTGGGGTGGCTGGCTGGAGCATGCCGGTCCGCGCAAGGCCGGTGTGGTTTCGGCACTGTGCTGGTGCGGCGGTCTGCTGATTTCCGCACTGGGGATTCATACCCACCAGATCTGGCTGATGTGGCTCGGTTCGGGGGTGATCGGCGGTATCGGGCTGGGGCTGGGTTACATCTCGCCGGTCTCGACCCTGATCAAGTGGTTCCCGGACAAGCGTGGCATGGCCACGGGCATGGCGATCATGGGCTTCGGCGGCGGCGCGATGGTCGGTGCACCACTGGCGACGGCACTGATGGGCCATTTCGCTTCGCCGACCAGCGTCGGTGTGTGGCAGAGCTTCGTCGCGATGGCGGCGATCTACTTCGTCTTCATGATCGGTGGGGCATTGGCCTACCGCGTCCCACCGACTGGCTGGAAGCCCGAGGGTTGGACCGCGCCGGTGAAGAAAACCAGTAACGCGATGATCACCCACCGTCACGTGCACGTGAACGTGGCCTGGAAAACCCCGCAATTCCGCCTGGTATGGCTGGTGCTGTGCCTGAACGTATCGGCGGGTATCGGCATTCTCGGCATGGCTTCGCCACTGCTGCAGGAAGTGTTCGGCGGCAAGCTGCTGGGTAACGACCTGACCTTCAGCCAGCTGGACGCCGCGCAACTGGCGCAGATCGCCGCGATCGCCGCCGGTTTCACCGGCCTCTTGAGCCTGTTCAACATCGGTGGTCGTTTCTTCTGGGCCTCGTTCTCGGACTACATCGGCCGCAAGGCGACCTACTTCGTGTTCTTCGCCCTGGGCTTCGCGCTCTATGCGTCGGTCCCGAGCCTCGGTCACCTGGGCAACGTCGCGCTGTTCGTGGCCGCGTTCTGTGTGGTGCTGTCGATGTACGGCGGTGGTTTCGCCACGGTTCCTGCCTACCTGGCGGACCTGTTCGGCACCCAGATGGTCGGTGCGATCCACGGTCGTCTGCTGACCGCCTGGGCCGCCGCTGGCGTGCTCGGCCCGGTGTTGGTGAACTACCTGCGCGAGTACCAGCTGAGCATTGGTGTGCCGCGCGCGGCTGCCTACGACATCACCTTGTACATCCTCGCTGGCCTGCTGGTGCTGGGTTTCATCTGCAACCTGCTGGTGCGTCCGGTGGCCGACAAGTACTTCATGACCGATGCCGAACTGGCCGCCGAGCAGGCGCTGGGTCATGACAAGGGCGCCGACGGCAGCACCGTGCTGGAGTGGAAAGCCGCGCCGGGCAGCAAGCCTCTGGCGATCGCCGCCTGGCTGGCGGTGGGTATTCCACTGGCCTGGGGTGTCTGGATCACCCTGCAAAAGACCGCCGTGCTGTTCCACTAAGCGGTTGTCCTGACAGGTATAGCCCTGACGGTGCTGGTTCCAGCCCGTCAGGGAACTCACCTTCCGTGTTTCTGTTTGCCGTGCGCACGCCTATAATGATCGCCTTTTTCGCCCAATGATTTTGCGGAGCTGGTGATGGCCGAACGTAAGGCGTCCGTCGAGCGCGACACTCTGGAAACCCAGATCAAAGCCTCGATCAACCTGGATGGCACCGGAAAGGCCCGATTTGATATCGGTGTGCCTTTTCTTGAACACATGCTCGACCAGATCGCCCGTCACGGGCTGATCGACCTGGATATCGAAAGCAAGGGCGACCTGCATATCGACGACCACCACACCGTGGAAGACGTCGGTATCACCCTCGGCCAGGCTTTCAGCAAGGCCATCGGCGACAAGAAGGGCATTCGCCGCTACGGCCATGCCTATGTGCCGCTGGACGAAGCGCTGTCGCGCGTGGTCATCGATTTCTCCGGCCGTCCCGGCCTGCAGATGCACGTGCCGTTCACCCGCGCCACCGTGGGCGGTTTCGACGTCGATCTGTTCCAGGAATTCTTCCAGGGCTTCGTCAACCACGCCAACGTCACCCTGCACATCGACACCCTGCGCGGGCACAACACCCATCACCAGATCGAGACCGTCTTCAAGGCCTTCGGCCGCGCCCTGCGCATGGCTGTCGAGCTGGATGAGCGCATGGCCGGGCAGATGCCTTCCACCAAGGGCGTGCTCTGATGCAGACAGTTGCGGTTATCGACTACGGCATGGGCAACCTGCACTCGGTGGGCAAGGCCCTCGAGCACGTGGGGGCCGGCAAGGTGATGATCACCAGCGACGCTGCCGTGATTCGCGAAGCGGACCGGGTGGTATTTCCTGGTGTTGGCGCGATTCGCGACTGCATGGCGGAGATCCGTCGCCTGGGCTTCGACTCGCTGGTGCACGAGGTCAGCCAGGACCGTCCGTTCCTCGGTATCTGCGTGGGCATGCAAGCCTTGCTCGAGCGCAGTGAAGAGAACGGTGGGGTCGATTGCATCGGCCTGTTTCCCGGCCAGGTGAAGTTCTTCGGCAAGGACCTGCAGGAAGACGGCGCGCACCTGAAGGTCCCGCACATGGGCTGGAACGAAGTGAAACAGGCGGTGGACCATCCCCTGTGGCACAACATCCCGGACCTGGCGCGGTTCTATTTCGTGCACAGCTACTACATCGCCGCCGGTAATCCTCGGCAGGTGGTGGGCAGCGGTCACTACGGCGTCGACTTCGCTGCGGCGCTGGCCGAGGGTTCGCGTTTCGCCGTGCAGTTCCACCCGGAGAAGAGCCATACCCACGGCCTGCAGCTGCTGCAGAATTTCGTCGCCTGGGACGGGCGCTGGTAGTGGCCGCGAAGAAGGGCAAGCCGCCGCTCCTGACGCTTTCTCCCCAGGAGGAGAGCGAGGCTTGCCACAAGATCAAGCGTTTCATGGAGGACCGTTTCGAACTGGCACTGGGTTCGTTCGAAGCGGCAGAAATCCTTGATCTGTTTACCCGCGAAATTGCTCCGCACTATTACAACAGGGCGATTTTCGATGTGCAGACGCACCTTAAGGAAAGGTTCGAGAGCATCGAAAGCGACTTGTGGGCGCTCGAGAAAAACTGATTTCCGAGTGAAGCTGAAAAAACGACTTTAAGGTTTTCCAGATGCTGATTATCCCCGCTATCGATCTCAAAGACGGTGCCTGCGTACGTCTGCGCCAGGGCCGCATGGAAGATTCCACAGTGTTCTCCGATGACCCGGTGAGCATGGCTGCCAAGTGGGTGGAGGGCGGTTGCCGTCGTCTGCATCTGGTCGATCTGAACGGCGCCTTCGAAGGCCAGCCGGTCAATGGCGAGGTGGTTACCGCCATCGCCAGGCGTTATCCGAACCTGCCGATCCAGATCGGTGGCGGCATCCGCTCGCTGGAAACCATCGAGCACTACGTGAAGGCCGGCGTGAGCTACGTGATCATCGGCACCAAGGCGGTCAAGCAGCCCGAGTTCGTCGCCGAAGCCTGCCGCGCGTTCCCCGGCAAGGTGATCGTTGGCCTGGATGCCAAGGACGGTTTTGTCGCCACCGATGGCTGGGCTGAAGTCAGCTCGGTGCAGGTGATCGACCTGGCCAAGCGTTTCGAAGCCGATGGCGTGTCCGCGATCGTCTACACCGACATCGCCAAGGACGGCATGATGCAGGGCTGCAACGTGCCCTTCACCGCCGCTCTGGCCGCCGCGACGAAGATCCCGGTGATCGCTTCCGGCGGTATCCACAACCTGGGCGATATCAAGACCCTGCTGGACGCCAAGGCCCCGGGCATCATCGGTGCAATCACCGGCCGGGCGATCTACGAAGGCACTCTCGATGTCGCCGAGGCGCAAGCCTTCTGCGATTCCTACACAGGCTGAGGACTGACCATGGCGCTGGCCAAACGCATCATCCCTTGCCTGGACGTCGACAACGGTCGCGTGGTCAAGGGCGTCAAGTTCGAGAACATCCGCGATGCCGGTGACCCGGTGGAAATCGCTCGTCGTTACGACGAACAGGGCGCGGACGAGATCACCTTCCTCGATATCACCGCCAGCGTCGATGGCCGTGACACCACGTTGCACACGGTCGAGCGCATGGCCAGCCAGGTGTTCATTCCGCTGACCGTAGGCGGTGGCGTGCGCACCGTGCAGGATATCCGCAACCTGCTCAACGCTGGTGCCGACAAGGTCTCGATCAACACCGCAGCGGTGTTCAATCCCGAGTTTGTTGGTGAGGCGGCTGACCGCTTCGGCTCGCAGTGCATCGTCGTTGCCATCGACGCCAAGAAGGTCTCGTTGCCGGGCGAAACCCCGCGCTGGGAGATTTTCACTCACGGTGGCCGCAAGCCCACCGGGCTGGATGCAGTGGAGTGGGCGAAGAAGATGGAAGGCCTGGGCGCCGGGGAGATCCTGCTCACCAGCATGGACCAGGACGGCATGAAAAGCGGTTTCGACCTGGGCGTGACCCGCGCCATCAGCGATGCCCTGGGCATTCCGGTGATCGCCTCCGGCGGCGTCGGCAACCTCCAGCATCTGGCCGACGGCATCCTCGAAGGCCATGCCAGCGCGGTACTGGCGGCGAGTATCTTCCACTTCGGCGAGTACACCGTGCCCGAAGCCAAGGCCTACATGGCGCAACGCGGTATCGTGGTCCGCTGAACCCGGGACCACTGGACAGCATGGCGAGCCCAGGCCACTCTTGGGCACGCCATGGACTTTGGTATTACAGCATGCTCAAACGTCTTCTCCTGGCCGTCGCCAGCACCTCACTGCTGCTGACCGGCGCCGCTTTCGCGCAGGAAGGTGCCGGTACTTCGCTGGTCCTGCTGACCGAGAACTTCCCGCCCTACAACATGGCGAAGAACGGCAAGAACTTCGCCCAGGACGAGAATATCGAAGGCATCGCCGTGGATATCGTCCGCGAAACCTTCAAGCGTGCCGACATCCGATACAGCCTGACCCTGCGCTTTCCCTGGGAGCGGGTCTACAAGCTGGCCCTGGAAAACCCCGGTTACGGCGTGTTCGTGATGGCGCGCCTGCCGGAGCGTGAAACCCTGTTCAAATGGGTCGGCCCGATCGGCCCGGATGACTGGGTGATGCTTGCCCGGGCCGACAGTCAGTTGGCGCTGACGGCCCTGGTGCAGGCGCGCAAGTACAAGGTGGGCGCCTACAAGGGCGATGCCATCGCGCAGAGTCTGGCCCGCCAGGGGCTGCAGCCGGTGCTGGTGCTGCGAGACCAGGACAATGCCAGGAAGCTGGTGGATGGAAAGATCGACCTGTGGGCCACCGGTGATCCGGCCGGACGCTTCCTGGCACGTCAGGAAGGTATCACCGGGCTCAAGACCGTGTTGCGCTTCAACAGCGCCGAGTTGTACCTGGCCTTGAACAAGGAAGTGCCGGATGCGGTGGTCGCCCGGTTGCAGGCGGCGCTGGATCAGTTGCGCAAGGAAGGCAAGGTCGACGAGATCATGGCGCGTTACCTGTAGACCCCAGCACAGGGTTCACTCTCTGCCACTCAGCGATAAACCCCGTCTTTGCCATGCCCTGAAGTGGCCTGATTACCCCGCAGGGCAATCATCGAGCGGATGTCGATCCACTCGATCCCCTGCTCCTTGAGCCTGGGCAGTTCGCGTTCCAGCACTGCCAGCGTCTGTGGGTACGGATGGCCGATGACCACCGCCGTGCCCTGCTTGCGTGCCAGTCTGATCGCGGTCTGCAACTGGGCAGTGATCGCCGTCTCCGTGCGTTCATTATCCAGAAAAACATCCCGCGACACGCTGGCCAGGCCGATTTTCTGCGCTTCGGATGCCGCGACCGTCTTGGCGCTGGTGCGGCTGTCGACGAAGAATTTGTTGCGCCGTTGCAACTCGCCCATCAACCAGGCCATGGCCACCGGCTCCGCAGTCATGCGGCTGCCTTCGTGGTTGTTGATACCGCTGGTATAGGGCACGGCCTCAAAGGCGGCCGCCAGGCGCTTCTGCAGTTCTTCCAGGGGCAGGTCGGGGTGCCAGGCGAATGGTCCGGTTGCCGGGTCCATCGGCATGTGCAGCATGACGATCTTGCCGGCCTGGTGCGCCTCGCGAGCCAGTTCGGCAGCGTGGGGCGTATCGGGCATGATCGAGGGCGTGATCGGTCCGGGCAGGGCGAGCACACGACGATCCCGGGGCAGATTCTGCCCCAGGTCATCGATGATCAGTGTCAGGTAGGCTTTGTCGGGAGCCGGCGTTTGCGTCGGCGTTGCCTGGGCAACGCCGATCAGGCAACCGAGCAGCGCCAGTAGGGTCCAGCGCAGCATCTCAATTGCCGCGCGTGACGCTCAGGCCCTTGAGCAGGCTCAGGGCTTGTCCCAACTGGTAGTCGTCGTCCTGCAGACGCGCCTTGCCCTTGGTCGCCTTGACGCTCGGCTTGTCGGCGCCGCCGTTGCCGTTGCCCAGGTGACCTTGCAGATCGGCTTCCTTGAAGGTTTCGTCGTCCTGGGCACCGGTGACCTTGGCCTGGCGCACTTCGATGTCCGGGATGATGCCCTGGGCCTGGATCGAGCGGCCGTTCGGCGTGAAGTACAGCGCCGTGGTGAGTTTCAGTGCGCGGTCGTTGCTCAGCGGCAACACGGTCTGTACCGAGCCCTTGCCGAAGCTGGTGGTGCCCATCAGTACCGCGCGTTTCTGGTCCTGCAGGGCGCCGGCGACGATTTCCGACGCCGAGGCACTGCCACCGTTGATCAGTACGACCATCGGCGAGGCATCGCTTTCGTCGTGGCCGGTGGCCGAGAAGCGCAGTTCGGAGTTGGCGATGCGACCCTTGGTGTAGACGATCAGGCCCTTGGTGATGAAATGGTCGACCACTTCCACCGCCGCCTGCAGCACGCCGCCCGGGTTGTTGCGCAGGTCGAGGACGATGCCGTTGAGTTTCTTGTTGCCGTTTTCCTTGCGCAGCGCGGCCAGGGCCTTGGAGACCTCTTCGCCGGTCTTGACCTGGAACTGGGTGATGCGGATGTAGCCGTAGCCGTTCTCCAGCATCTGGCTGCGCACGCTCTTGGTGCGGATGATCGCCCGGGTCAGGGTCACATCGAACGGCGTGCCGCCGTTGCGGACCAGGGTCAGGGTGATCTTCTGGCCGACCTTGCCGCGCATCTTGTCGACGGCTTCGGTCATGGTCTGGCCGCGGGTTGGCTGGCCGTTGATCTTGACGATCAGGTCGCCAGCCTCGATGCCAGCCTTGGAAGCGGGGGTGTCGTCGATGGGCGAGACGACCTTGACGAAGTTGTCTTCCATGCCGACTTCGATGCCCAGGCCGCCGAACTCGCCGCTGGTGTCTTCCTGCAGCTGGGCGAAGTCTTCCGGCCCCAGGTACGCGGAGTGCGGGTCAAGGTTGCTGAGCATGCCCTTGATGGCGTTTTCCAGCAGGGTCTTGTCGTCCACGGGTTCAACGTAGGCGGCCTTGATCCGGTCCATGACCTCGGCGAAGGTGCGCAACTCATCGAGTGGCAGCGGAGCCTTGGCGGTGACGGCAGGAGCGGCTGCCGGGGCGGGCTGGGCGGGTTGCGCAGCGAACGCGTGGGGCGCACCGATCACAAGGGCGATCGTCAGGGCCAACGAGGTGAGGCGGGACAAATGCAGCATGTCGAACGAACTCCTAAATAAGGTACGGCGCCTATCCTTGCGCGCGACACCATTGGGCCGGATCACTCGGGTGACCCTGCTGACGTATAGCGAAATACAACGCCGGTGTCTCCTGACCGCCACTGTTGCCTACAGTAGAGATCGACTCACCGGCTTTTACCACATCCCCGGCCGATTTAAGCAGGGTCTGGTTGTGGCCATACAGGCTCAGGTAGCCGTTGCCGTGGTCGAGAATCACCAGCAGGCCGGCACCGCGCAACCAGTCGGCGAATACCACGCGCCCGCCGTGTACGGCATGGACCTGGCTGCCGGCGGCGGCCCCGATCATCACACCGTCCCACTTGCTGCGCACGTCGTCACCACGGGTTTCTCCAAAGCGCGCCAACAATCGACCATTAACAGGCCATGGAAGTTTGCCGCGCGCTGCGGAAAAAGGGCCGCCGAATGATTCTCCTGCGCTGGAAACCAGTGGGCCTGGCGTCGAATGCTGCGGTTTTCGCGGGCTGTCGTCGCCCCGATCGGCCAGTGCCTGGGCTTCATGCTGACGCTTTTTTTCCGCTTCCTGCTGGGCGAGCAGCGCTTTCTGACGCGCTTCCTCCGCCTCACGGGCCTGACGGGCCAGGGTTTCTTCGATGGTTTTCAGGACTTTCGACAGATCGGCCTGATCCTGTTCGCGGGCGGCGAGCTTCTGGTCGCGGTCCTTGACGTCCTGGTTGAGCTTGGCCAGCGCGGTCTGGCGCTCCTTGCGGACCTTGTCGAGTTCCTCACGCTGGCTGTCGAGATCGCTCTTCTGCACCAGCAATTGGGCCTGCTGCAGATTGATGTCTTTTTCGACGTTGGCCAACTGGCGCAGGGTCTCGTTGAAGTTCTTCAACTGCTCCAGACGTGCCTTGCTCAAGTAGTCGTAATAGGTGAGGGTGCGGGCGAATTTTTCCGGGTTCTGCTGGTTGAGCAGCAGCTTGAGGTATTCCTGGCGGCCGCTCTGGTAGGCGGCGCGGGCCTGGATGGCGATCAGTCGTTGCTGTTCAGTGCGCGCGCTCTGGAGTTTTTTTTTCTCTCCATCGAGCCGCTGCAGTTCGCTCTCGCTCTTCTTCAGCTCTTTCTGCAGGGCATCGACCTGCTTTTCCAGCTTGCCCATCTCGGTTTCTGTGCCGCGCAGATCTTTCTGCACGCCGGATTTTTCTTCCTGCAGCTTGCCCAGGAGTTTCTTCAGTTCGGCGATGTCCTGACGCGTGGCGTCCAACTGTTGTTGGGTTTGTGCGCGCTCGTCGGCAAAGGCCGGTTGGAGCAGGCAGATCAGGGCTAGGGCGATAAGGGCGCGAAGCATGGGGCGGGCGACACCTGGAAACGAGACGGCCTAGTATGCCCGCCACGCGTTGCAAAAAAAACGTCCAAAAGCGGTTGCTTTCAGGCGTTTCCGATAAAGAGGTAGGCCGACAGCACGCTGTCGGCCGGATTTTCAGCTTTTAACGGTCCGTCAGGATCGAAGTACCGGTCATCTCTTCGGGCTGTTTAAGGCCCAGAAGCTTGAGCATGGTCGGTGCGACATCCGCCAGCACGCCGCCTTCACGGACCTTGAGGTCACGTTTGCCGACGTAGATGAACGGCACCGGCTCGGTGGTGTGGGCGGTGTGGGCCTGGCCGGTACTCTCGTCTTCCATCTGTTCGACGTTGCCGTGGTCGGCGGTGATCAGCGCTTCGCCGCCGACCTTTTCCAGGGCATCGACGATTCGTCCTACGCACAAATCCAGGCATTCCACGGCCTTGACGGCCGCCTCGAATACGCCGCTGTGGCCGACCATGTCGCCGTTGGCGTAGTTGACCACGATCACGTCATAACGTTGGTTTTCGATGGCATCGACGATCCGGTCGGTGACTTCCGGGGCGCTCATCTCCGGTTGCAGGTCGTAGGTGGCGACTTTCGGCGACGGGATCAGGATGCGTTCCTCGCCCGGGAACGGCTCTTCGCGACCGCCGGAGAAGAAGAAGGTCACGTGGGCGTACTTTTCAGTCTCGGCGATACGCAACTGGGTCTTGCCGTTTTTCGCCAGGTAGTCGCCGAGCACGTTCTCCAGGCTGCCCGGCGCGAAGGCCGAGGGCGCAGGAATGCTGGCGGCGTACTGGGTGAGCATGACGAAGCCGGCCAGCTTGGGCTGACGGGCGCGCTCGAAGTCCTTGAAGTCGTCTTCGACGAACACGCGGGTCAGCTCGCGGGCGCGGTCGGCGCGGAAGTTCATGAAGACCACGGCGTCGCCGTCCTCGACCCGCACGGGCTCGCCAATGCACGTGGCTTTGACGAATTCGTCGCTTTCGCCGCGCTCGTAGGCGGCCTGCAGGCCTTCCTGGGCGGTGGCGGACTGGAATTCGGCCTGGCCGTCGACGATCAGGTTGTAGGCCTGGGCGACGCGGTCCCAGCGGTTGTCGCGGTCCATGGCGAAGTAGCGGCCGATCAGGCTGGCGATGCGGCCCTTGCCCAGGGTGCGGAAAGTTTCATCCAGCAGCTCGATGGACGACTGGGCGCTCTTGGGCGGCGTGTCGCGACCATCGAGGAAGGCGTGCAGGTAGATCTTCTGCGCGCCGCGCTTGAACGCCAGTTCGGCCATGGCGACCAGGTGGTCCTGGTGGCTGTGTACGCCGCCATCGGACAGCAGGCCTAGAATGTGCACGGCCTTGTCGGCGGCCACGGCCTGGTCCACGGCCTTGCCGATGGTCGGGTTGTCGAAGAACTCGCCGTCACGGATGGCCTTGGTGACGCGAGTGAAATCCTGGTACACCACCCGGCCGGCGCCGAGGTTCATGTGGCCGACTTCCGAGTTGCCCATTTGCCCGTCCGGCAGGCCGACATCCATGCCGGAGCCCGAGATCAGGCCGTTGGGCATGCTCGCGGTGAGTCGATCGAGTACCGGTTTCTTCGCCGAGTAGACAGCGTTGTAGTCCTGGCTCTCACTGTGACCGAAGCCATCCAGGATGATCAGGACCAAAGGTTTAGGCGTGGCAGTCATAGATCCCACTCGCGGCTGGATTGAAAGAACATGGAAAAAGAGTCGCAGTTTAAAGGCAAGTTCAAACGTAGTCACCGCCAGGCGGGGTTTGGCCGACCTTGACGGCTGTGTATACTGGCCGACATTTTAACGCCCTGGAACCTCCTGATGGTCGATCACCTGATTGCATTTGCCACTAACCACTACCTGCTGACCGGTGCCTTCGTACTGCTGCTGGCCCTGCTGATCGCCCATGAAATGAGCCGTGGCGGCGCAAGCCTCAGTACCGGCCAGCTGACCGCGCTGGTCAACAAGGACCAGGCCGTGGTGATCGACCTGCGCCCGAGCAAGGATTTTGCTGCCGGCCATATCGTCGGTGCGCTGAACATTCCCCAGGACAAGCTGATGGCGCGCGTCGGTGAATTGGAAAAGTACAAGGCCAAGACCCTGATTCTAGTCGACGCCCAGGGCCAGCATTCGGGGACTCACGCCCGCGAACTGCTCAAGTCCGGTTTTACCGCAGCCAAGCTGTCCGGCGGCATTTCCAGCTGGAAAGCCGACAATCTGCCATTGGTGAAGTGATATGACCCAGGTTGTCGTCTACTCCAGCGATTATTGCCCTTATTGCTCGCGCGCCAAGCAACTGCTGGCGAGCAAGCAGGTTGCCTTCGAAGAGATCAAGGTCGATGGTAAACCGCAGTTGCGTGCCGAAATGGCGCACAAGGCCGGGCGTACGTCCGTGCCGCAGATCTGGATCGGCAACCAGCATATCGGTGGTTGCGACGACCTGTTCGCTCTCGAGCGCGGCGGTAAACTCGACGCATTGCTCAACGTCTGACTCTGAACCCCTTAAAGACCTCTAGATCAAGAAGGATCTGCCATGACTGACCAACAGAACACTGCTGCCGCTGACGAAGAAAGCCAACCGCAATTCTCCCTGCAGCGCATCTACGTGCGTGACCTGTCCTTCGAAGCGCCGAAGAGCCCGGCGATCTTCCGCCAGCAGTGGGAGCCGAGTGTCGGCCTGGATCTGAACACCCGCCAGAAAGCCCTGGAAGACGACTTCCACGAAGTGGTGCTGACGCTCTCGGTTACCGTCAAGAATGGTGAAGAAGTTGCCTTCATTGCTGAAGTCCAGCAGGCGGGTATCTTCCTGATCAAGAACCTTGATCCGGCGTCGATGAACCACACTCTGGGCGCGTTCTGCCCGAACATCCTGTTCCCGTACGCTCGCGAAGCCCTGGACAGCCTGGTGACCCGTGGTTCGTTCCCGGCGCTGATGCTGGCTCCGGTGAACTTCGATGCCCTGTACGCGCAGGAACTGCAGCGTCTGCAGCAGGAAGGTTCGCCGACTGTCCAGTAAGGACAGTAGGAGCCGGCTTGCTGGCGATCCGCTGAAGGCGGCCATTCAGCGAAGCCTCTGGCGAGAATGAAGATGCTAGCGTCAGCAAGCCGGCTCCCACCGGTTTGGATGTGTGCTCGATACACATGAAAAAAGCGCCTGAAGGCGCTTTTTTTATACCGCTCAGGCAAAGCCCAGTTGGCGCCAGCCCTCGTAGACCGCCACGGCCACGGTATTGGACAGGTTCAGGCTGCGACAGCCTTCGCGCATCGGCAGCCGTAGGCGTTGATCGCCCGGCAGGCTGTCGAGCACTTCGGCAGGCAGGCCACGGCTTTCCGGGCCGAAGAGAAAGGCGTCGCCCTCGGCGAAGCGGGCATCGTGGAACAACCGCGAGCCCTTGGTGGTGAAGGCGAACAGTCGTGGGTGTCCGAGGCTTTCCAGGCAACTGGCCAGGTCCGGGTGAACCTTGAGCGTGGCATATTCGTGGTAGTCCAGGCCGGCCCGACGCAGGCGCTTGTCATCCATTTCAAACCCGATGGGTTCGATCAAATGCAGATGGCAGCCGCTATTGGCGCATAGCCTGATAACGTTGCCGGTATTCGGCGGAATTTCTGGTTGGAAAAGGATGACGTGAAACATGCACGGCTCCGAAGATGAAGATGGACAGCATTCTACCCCCGAAGAGGGCTCGCGGCCGAAGCTAATGCTGCGGGTGATGGGGTCCCTGGCGATTTTCGGGGTGATGGTGGGGTTGATGATCGGTCGCCTGATCAATCCCGAACCGGCGCAGTTGCAGCAGGTCGACGCGGCGGACGATGGCTTGGTGGTGTGGTTTACCAGCGAACCGAAGGTGCATGGCGAACAGGTGGATGGCACCGTGGCGCTGTTGTTCGATACCGAAGGCAAGGCCCAGGGTGTTCAGGGCGGTCGCCTGAAGATTGCCGGCAAGGACGCCAACTGGCGCTTGCGCCTGACCGACAAGGGGGTGCTGCTGACGGTGGTGGCCGCGCGGCCCTTGCAGGGCGATTGGGCCGGAGCCAAGGTCGATGGGCGCTGGAGATTGGCGATCAATCTCCGTGAGGAATAAAAGAGGGAATCTCCGGCCTGCCTGTACCAAAGCTCCCTGAACGGTTCGGGACGCGTCGCGCTGGGCGGTGCGAGTCCCGGCTGTTAAAGAGGGAATCCCTGGCCTGCCTGTACCAGGGTTCCCGAAACGGTGGGGCTCGTCGCTCACTGCGGTGTGAGCCCCGGGTGTAAAGGAGGGATTCTCGGCCTGCCTGTACCAAGGTCCCCAAAACGGCTGGGATCGATCACTCTGGGAGGAGTGAATCCCGGATTAAAGATGAGGATTCCCGGCCTGCCTGTACCGGGGTCCCCAAAGCTTGTAGGACTCGTCGCTCTGAGCGGTATGAGTCCCGAGTGTAAAGAAGGGGAATCCCCGGCCTGCCTGTACCAAGGTCCCCAAAACTGGGTAGTACAGTAGCTATTGCAGAGGGCGTGCCAGCTTTGGAAAAGTACTCAAGATTGTGTGCGAAATTTTTCTGAAGTGGCTGGAGGCCCCGAAATCCGGGACTTTTCGCTTTTGAGTGGAAAAAGGGCTGGAGGCGGCGAGTCGGTGTGAGCTGCCCGATGGCGGGTCGGGGTGCATTGTCATGGTGCGTTGCCGGATGGCCGCCAGCGGCGGATCGCTGGCAAGCCAGCTCAAGGTCGGTGCCGTGGGCAGAATGTGCGTGTGACACAGCTTCTGTGGGAGCGGGCTTGCCCGCGAAGAGGCCTGCAAACCTTGCACCTGCTCCCCTTGGGTAATAAAAACCCTCTGCAGCCTGGCTGCAGAGGGTTTTGTTCGATGCGGCGAGGGCTCAGGCTTCTTCGCTGTCGTCGTCATCCCCGCCATCGACTTTCATGCCCAACTCCTTGATCTTGCGGGTCAAGGTGTTGCGGCCCCAGCCCAGCAGCACGGCGGCGTCGCGGCGGCGGCCGGCGGTGTGCTTGAGCGCGGTCTCGATCATGATCCGCTCGAAGCTCGGCACGGCGCTGTCGAGCAGGCTCGACTGGCCCCGGGCAAGGGCCTGGTCCGCCCATTGGCGCAGGGCCTGTTCCCAGTTGGTCACCGGCGCCGAATCCTGTGGCAGGTTCAGCAGTTCCGGCGGCAGGTCGCTGATATGGACTTCGCGACCGGAAGCCATCACGGTGATCCAGCGGCAGGTGTTTTCCAACTGACGCACGTTGCCCGGCCACGGCAGGTTCTTCAGGTATTCCTCGGTTTCCGTCTTCAGCAGTTTGGGCTCCACCGACAGTTCCTGCGCCGCCCGTCCGAGGAAGTGCTTGGCCAGGGTCGGAATATCCTCGCGACGATCCGACAGCCGCGGGATGTGGATACGGATCACGTTCAGACGGTGGAACAGGTCTTCGCGGAACTTGCCAGCGTGCACCAGGGTTTCCAGGTTCTGGTGGGTTGCGGCGATGATGCGTACGTCGACCTTGACCGGCGTATGCCCGCCGACCCGATAGAACTCGCCGTCCGCCAGTACCCGCAACAGGCGGGTCTGGGTGTCGGCCGGCATATCGCCGATCTCGTCGAGGAACAGCGTGCCGCCGTCGGCCTGTTCGAAGCGTCCACGGCGCAGATTGGCAGCGCCGGTGAAGGCGCCTTTTTCATGGCCGAACAGCTCCGACTCCATCAGGTCCTTGGGAATCGCCGCCATGTTCAGCGCAATGAACGGCGATGTGGCCCGTGGGCTGTGACGGTGCAGAGCATGGGCGACCAGTTCCTTGCCGGTACCGGACTCGCCGTTGATCAGTACGGTGATGTTGGAGTGGCTCAGGCGCCCGATGGCGCGAAACACTTCCTGCATCGCCGGCGCTTCACCGATGATTTCCGGGGTACGGGTCAGCGTCGGCGGCGTATCCAGGCCCTGTTGTTCCTGGGCATGCTGGTTGGCGCGCTTGACCAGCGAGACCGCTTCGTCGACATCGAACGGTTTGGGCAGGTATTCGAAGGCACCGCCCTGGTACGAAGCCACGGCGCTGTCCAGGTCGGAATGGGCGGTCATGATGATCACCGGCAGGCGCGGATGCTGCTCGCGAATTCGCGCCAGCAGGTCCAGGCCACTGGCACCGGGCATGCGGATGTCGGAGATGATCACGTCCGGCTGCTGGCGGGCCAGGCGGCTCATCACGCCATCGGCACTGTCGAAGCTCTGGGTAGTCATGCCTTCCTGTTGCAAGGCTTTTTCCAGGACCCAACGGATAGAACGGTCGTCATCGACGATCCACACGGTTTCACTACGGCTCATGTCGATGTGGCTCCTTGTTCCAGGGGCAGGAAGATCGAAAACGTGGTGTGGCCAGGATGGCTTTCGCACTCGATCAGGCCCTGATGCTGGCTGATGATGTTCTGGGTAATGGCCAGGCCTAGCCCGGTACCGTCGGGGCGACCGCTGACCATTGGATAGAAGATGGTTTCCTGAAGTTCGGCAGGAATGCCCGGGCCGTTGTCGATGATTTCGATCTTGGTCACCAGGCGGTGGCGGATGTGGCCGATGGTGAACTGGCGAATGGCCCGGGTGCGCAGGCTGATGCGGCCCAGGCGCAGCTCGTTCTGGCTGCTGATGGCCTGCATGGCGTTGCGCACGATATTGAGCACGGCCTGGATCATCTGTTCGCGGTCGATCAGCAGGTCGGGGATGCTCGGGTCGTAGTCACGCACCAGCGTGATGCAACCCTGGCTCTCGGCTTCCACCAGGCTGCTGACCCGTTCCAGCACTTCGTGGACATTGGTCATGGCCAGCGAGGGCAGCTTGTTCGAGCCGAGCATGCGATCCACCAGGTTTCGCAGGCGGTCGGCTTCCTCGATGATGACGTTGGTGTAGTCCTTGAGGTTTTCTTCCGGCAGCTCGCGGGCCAGCAATTGGGCGGCGCCGCGAATCCCGCCGAGGGGGTTCTTGATCTCGTGGGCCAGGCCGCGCACCAGCATCTTGGTGGTTTCCTGCTTGGACAGCTGGGCCTCTTCCTTGGTGATGCGCAGCAGTCGGTCGCGGGGATGGACTTCCAGCAGCAGCAGGGTTTCGCCTTGGCTGAGGATCGGTGTCACGGCATAGTCGACAGTCAGGGTCTGGCCGGTCAGGGCGGTCAGCATGGCTTCGCGCTTGGTGAACGGGTGCGCCTGCTCGACCGCCTGGCGCAGGGAGTTCAGCGCTTCGCTCGATTCGGTGAACAACTCGCTGATGAACTGACCATGGCTGCGCTGGCCGCTGATGGCGAGCAACATTTCGGCCGCAGGGTTCATGTACTCAAGGCGCAGTTCGGCATTGAGCAGGATGGTTGCGGTGGTCAGGTTGTCGAGTAACAGTCTGTGCAGGGCGTCGCTGATGGTCATGGGGACCTCTTTTGGAGCATGTCAAACGGGATGGGGCCCGTTGGTGCGCGAACAAGGCGCCGATATGGGGAAAATGCAAAAACCAAACCAAGGCTCCGAAAAGAAGCGCGAATCGCCTGAAATGGGCGTTTCAGGCTCGATTGGGTGGCGTTCTCCCGGGCGCGGCGGGTATTTTCGAACCAAAATGGGATCGGGTTCGGATGAAGGTGTAGTTTAGTGCACTGCTTTGGTGCTTTTGTGGCGCGCGCTACAGAAAGGGCAGGAGGCTGCTTTTTTCTTCTGCGGGTTTGTCCGCCAATGGACATTCCGGGCGCTGGCCGTAATCGGCGATTTGGCAGGGCTGGGCCTGGCGTTTCTGGCTGAGGGACATGCGCACCATGTGGAAAGGCTGGTTGGCGGTGCGTTCGGCGATGCGGCCTTGTTCGTCGAGGATTTCCACGGAGAGCTGGTGAGTGCCACGGTCGATGTTTTCCAGGGCGAACACCGGGCTGGTGCCAGCGGCCCCGGTGGGTTTGCCGTCCAGCAGCAGGCGATAGCCATGGCCGGTCTGCAGGCCGGGATCGCTGGTGACGCTGACGATCAGATTACCCTCGGCGCTGCGTACCGTGGCATCGGGATCGGGTACCAGGATGCGGACCATCTGGTAGTGGAAGATGGGGGCGGTACGGGCCTGGCTGGTGGCAGGCTTGGCTGTCGGGCGGTGGGGGTTGGCCGACATGCGGTTGCTGGGTGCCAGTGGTACGCGAGTCGCACCTTTATGGGGCTGGTCGGTAAAGACTCGGTTGCCCTGGCTGTCGATGTAGGTGTAGACCTCGGCCACCGCCGGCAGGGCGATGAGCGTTGAGGCCAGGCCCAGTGCCCGAAGGAATGCTCTGCTCATGGGCTGATCAAGGTTTGTGCACCCGCTGCACGCTGAACGTGATGGCAGGGCTTTGCTGCACAACCTGCTCGCCGTCCAGGGCCTGCACGGCGAGTGTGTGTTCGCCGCGGTCGACGTTCACCAGTTGCAGGCGCGGGACGTTGCTCGGCTGACCGTAGGGCGCACCATCAAGCACCAATCGTAGCTGGTGCTGGCGTTGCAGGCGCGGCTCGATCTTCACGCCGACGGTGAAGGTACCGTTGTTGGCGCGCAGGGCCTCCTCGGTCGGGATATCCGTCAGTTCGAACGCGCTGTAGGGCGCCGCGCTCTGCAGGGCGTTGGCCGGCTGTGCGGTTATCGGTTGGACGGGCGCGGCCACGCCTGGCTTCTGCGTCTCGACGCTGTTGAGCGGCGGCAGCTCCAGGGTCTTGGCGGCGATGCCGTCGGGCGGCTGACTGCTGTAAGCCGTGTTGCCGTTGGCATCGGTGTACTTGTAGATCTGCGCCGACACGGGCAGGGCCAAGGCCAACAGCAGATAGAGCAGGGTTCGACCCATGGCGGCTCCCGGTGAACGTCCTGATCCTGACAAACCGTCAGCATAGAGCAGAACTACCGGTTCTTTCACTGTGGGCGCAGACACAATTCGCCCACGGCGCGCACCAGGGCGAGGTCGTGGATGCTGTCCGTGGCCAGGTCTTGGCGCGCCTGAGCCAGCCAGGCCGGGCACTGCGGGTCTTGCCGGTGCGGGGCGAACGCGGCGTATTGCTGCAGCAGCTTGATCTGCAGTTGATCCAGCACCGGACGGATCTGCTTGACCAGGTCGGGTCTGGCGATCACCGGGGCCTTGCCCGCATCCCGCCATTTGGCCAGCAGTGCGTACTGCACCAGCTTGTTGGCTTCGATCTGTGCCGAGATGAACGGGCCGATTTCTTCAGGCTTGAGTTGATAGCTCTGCGCCTTCTCCGCTGCGTTGGCGATCACCTGCTGTTCGCGCAGGCTGTCCTCGACGGGCTTGCCGCTGTCCCATTTGGTCAGGGCGACCTGGTCGGCGATGGTCAGGCGTTCACTGATGGTCTGCAGCAGCGGGGCCAGACTTTCGGGGGCGGGCGGGGTGGCGGCCAGCGCGCTGGTGCTGACGATAGTGGCAAATAGCAGGCTGGCAATGCGGTTGTGCGGTGACATCGTGGGCTCCGAGTTTTCCGTGGGCGAGGGCAGGGGCCAGAGTTAACGTCACAAGGCCCTGTCAGCGCCAGCGCATTTTTATCGAATACCGCTGCCGGCGTCCGGTTTTTCCAGCGCTCATGAAAAATGCCCCGCATCTTTCGATGCGGGGCATTTTCTCAAGCTGCGCCCGCTTGCACGGGCGCCACCGGATCAGCAGCTGTAGTACAGCTCGTATTCCAGTGGGTGTACGAAGGTGCGCACCTTGATTTCTTCTTCGCTCTTCAGTTCGATGTAGGCATCGATGAAGTCGTCGCTGAAAACGCCGCCTTTGGTCAGGAACGCACGACCTTTGTCCAGCTCTTCCAGGGCTTCTTTCAGGCTACCGCAAACCTGTGGGATTTCCTTGGCCTCTTCAGGCGGCAGGTCGTACAGGTTCTTGTCGGCGGCATCGCCTGGGTGGATCTTGTTCTGGATGCCGTCCAGGCCGGCCATCATCAGAGCAGCGAAGGCCAGGTATGGGTTGGCAGCCGGGTCCGGGAAGCGTGCTTCGATACGACGAGCCTTGGGGCTGTTGACGTAAGGAATACGGATCGAGGCGGAGCGGTTACGAGCCGAGTAGGCCAGCATCACTGGAGCTTCGAAGCCTGGGACCAGACGCTTGTAGGAGTTGGTCGAAGGGTTGGTGAAGCCGTTCAGGGCCTTGCCGTGCTTGATGATGCCGCCGATGAAGTACAGAGCGGTATCGGACAGGCCGGCATAACCTTCGCCGGAGAAGGTGTTCTTGCCATCTTTGGAGATGGACATGTGAACGTGCATACCCGAGCCGTTGTCGCCGTACAGCGGTTTTGGCATGAAGGTAGCGGTACGGCCGTAGGCATCAGCCACGTTGTGTACGCAGTACTTCAGGGTCTGAACTTCGTCAGCCTTGGCAACCAGGGTGTTGAACTTCACGCCGATTTCGTTCTGGCCGGCAGTCGCCACTTCGTGGTGGTGAACTTCGACGGTCTGACCCATCTCTTCCAGTGCGTTGCACATGGAGGTACGGATTTCGTGGTCGTGGTCGAACGGTGGAACCGGGAAGTAGCCGCCTTTGATACCTGGGCGGTGGCCCTTGTTGCCGCCTTCCACGTCCTGGTCGGACATCCAGGAACCTTGTTCCGAGAAGATCTTGAACATGGAGCCGGAGATGTCGGACTTGAACTTGACCGAATCGAAGATGAAGAACTCAGGCTCTGGACCGAAGAAGGCGGTGTCGCCGATACCGGTCGATTTCAGGTATTCCTCGGCGCGACGGGCGATTGCACGTGGGTCGCGATCGTAGCCTTGCATGGTCGACGGCTCGATGACGTCGCAGACCAGGATCAGGGTTGGCTCTTCGGTGAACGGGTCGAGCACGGCAGTGCTGTCGTCCGGCATCAGGATCATGTCGGAGGCTTCGATGCCTTTCCAGCCAGCAATAGAGGAACCGTCGAACATCTTGCCGATTTCGAAGAATTCGTCGTCCAGCGCATCACGGGCCGGCATGGTCACGTGGTGCTGAGTACCTTTGGTGTCCGTGAAGCGCAGATCAATCCATTTAACGTCATGATCTTTGATGAGTTGAACCGACTTCGACATGGTGTCCTCCGGGTGGCTTCGGGCTGGTAGTGGATGAGCCCTGAAATAGTAGTGATGCCGGCGCGAATAGTCGGCCAAGGCAACCTGCCTCACAAGGGAGCAAATTGCATGCCAGTGCCCCGTCATGGGTTTTTTGCCCCAATCTCAAGCGTTCCAGCCAGCATAGGGGAATTTTCGGGCGTAGATTGCACCTTTGTAGTGCCAAAAAATGTCCAAACGACTCTTTTTGGTGCGATGAAAACCGTCCGTACAATAACTGGTCAAACCTTGAGCAATTTCCGCTATAATCCGCGCCCCACTTTTTCGGCCAGCCCGGCGCGCGCTGTTTTCATGAAACTAATCGTAAAAGTCTTCCCCGAAATCACCATCAAGAGTCGCCCTGTCCGGATGCGTTTCATCCGCCAGTTGGCGAAGAACATCCGTGCCGTGCTCAAAGATCTGGACCCGGCCGTGGTGGTGAATGGCGTGTGGGACAACCTCGAGCTGGAAACTGCGCTGACCGAGCCCAAGGCCTTGCAGGAACTCAAGGAGCGCCTGTGCTGTACGCCGGGTATCGCACACCTGCTGCAGGTCGACGAGTACCCGCTGGGCGACTTCGACGACATCACCGCCAAGTGCCTGCTGCACTATGCCGACGTGCTGCCGGGCACGATCTTTTCGGTGCGTTGCAAGCGTGGCGGCAAGCACAGTTTCAGCTCCATGGACGTCGAGAAATACGTCGGCAGCCGGCTGCGGCGTGAATGTGGTGCGGCGGGGATCTCCCTGAAAGACCCACAGGTCGAGGTGCGAATCGAGATTCGCGACAAGCGGTTGTTCGTCATCCACAGTCAGCATGAAGGCCTCGGCGGTTTCCCGCTGGGCTCGGTGGAGCAGACCCTGACGCTGATGTCCGGTGGCTTCGATTCCACCGTCGCCGCCTATCAGATGATGCGTCGCGGTCTGATGACCCATTTCTGCTTCTTCAACCTGGGCGGCCGCGCCCATGAACTGGGGGTGATGGAAGTCGCCCACTACCTGTGGAAGAAGTACGGCAGCTCCCATCGCGTGCTGTTCATCAGCGTACCGTTCGAGGAAGTGCTGGGAGAAATTCTCGGTAAAGTCGATAACGGTCATATGGGCGTCGTATTGAAGCGTATGATGTTGCGCGCGGCATCGTCGATGGCCGAACGGCTGCACATCGACGCGCTGGTGACCGGCGAGGCGATTTCCCAGGTGTCCAGCCAGACGCTGCCGAATCTGTCGGTGATCGACTGCGTGACCGAGAAGCTGGTGATCCGCCCGCTGATCGCCAGTCACAAGCAGGACATCATCGATCTGGCCGACCGGATCGGTAGCGGCAACTTCGCCCGGCACATGCCTGAATACTGCGGGGTGATTTCGGTCAACCCCAAGACCCACGCCAAGCGTTACCGCGTGGAGCACGAAGAGAAAGCGTTCGACATGGCGATCCTCGAGCGTGCGCTCGAGCGCGCCAAGCTGGTCTCGATCGATCATGTGATCGACGAACTGGGCCAGGATTTGCAGATCGAAGAGGTCAGCGAGGCGCTGGCGGGGCATATCGTGATCGACATCCGGCACCCGGATGCCGTTGACGATGAACCGCTGGGTCTGGCTGGCATCGAGGTACAAACGATGCCGTTCTATGCACTGAATGCTCGTTTCAAGGAACTGGACCCTACTCGCCAGTACCTGCTGTATTGCGACAAAGGCGTGATGAGTCGCCTGCATGCCCACCATCTGCTCAGTGAGGGGCATGCCAATGTGCGCGTTTATCGACCGAGCTAAGTGCCCGGGGCTGTTTGCCTGTGGCCTGCGTCACCGGCCCCCCGACGCCGCCGTCAAGCTGTAACGGCCACGCCGGACACTACCGTCAATCGCTGCCAAGACTTGTCAGCACACCGAATCCTCTGATCGAGATACACAAGTGATCGAAAATCTACGCAACATCGCCATCATCGCCCACGTTGACCATGGTAAAACCACCCTGGTAGACAAACTCCTGCGTCAATCCGGCACCCTGGAGCGCAACGAGCTCAACGACGAGCGCGTGATGGACTCCAACGACCAGGAAAAAGAGCGCGGCATTACCATTCTGGCGAAAAACACCGCCATCAACTGGAACGGCTATCACATCAACATCGTCGACACCCCCGGCCACGCCGACTTCGGTGGCGAGGTTGAGCGTGTCATGTCGATGGTCGACTCCGTGCTGCTGCTGGTCGACGCCCAGGACGGCCCTATGCCGCAAACCCGTTTCGTGACCAAGAAGGCGTTCGAAGCCGGTCTGAAACCGATCGTCGTGATCAACAAGGTCGACCGTCCGGGCGCGCGTCCTGACTGGGTTCTGGACCAGATCTTCGACCTGTTCGACAACCTCGGTGCTACCGACGAACAGCTGGACTTCAAAGTCGTCTACGCCTCGGCCATCAACGGCATCGCCGGTCTGGATCACACCGACATGGCCGAAGACATGACCCCGCTGTACCAGGCGGTCGTGGACCACGTCCCTGCGCCGAACGTTGACCGTGAAGGTCCGTTCCAGATGCAAATCTCGGCACTGGACTACAACAGCTTCCTGGGCGTCATCGGTGTTGGCCGTATCGCTCGTGGCCGCGTCAAGCCCAATACCCCGGTTGTGGCGATCAGTGCTGACGGCAAGCGTCGCAACGGTCGTATTCTCAAGCTGATGGGTCACCACGGTCTGCACCGCGTCGACGTCGAAGAAGCAGCTGCCGGCGACATCGTCTGCATCAGCGGCTTCGAAGAGCTGTTCATCTCCGACACCCTGTGCGACCCACTGACCGTCGAGGCGATGAAGCCGCTGACCGTTGACGAGCCAACCGTTTCCATGACCTTCCAGGTAAACGACTCGCCATTCTGCGGTAAGGAAGGCAAGTTCGTGACCTCCCGGAACATCAAGGACCGTCTGGACAAAGAGCTGCTGTACAACGTTGCACTGCGCGTTGAAGAAGGCGACTCGGCTGACAAGTTCAAGGTTTCCGGCCGTGGTGAGCTGCACCTCTCGGTACTGATCGAAACCATGCGTCGCGAAGGCTTCGAACTGGCCCTGGGCCGTCCGGAAGTGATCATTCGTGAAGTCGACGGCGTCAAGCAGGAACCGTACGAGAACGTCACCATCGACATCCCTGAAGAAGCTCAGGGCAAGGTCATGGAAGAGATGGGCCTGCGTAAGGGCGACCTGAGCAACATGGTTCCGGATGGCAAGGGCCGTGTACGTCTTGAGTACAACATCCCTGCTCGCGGTCTGATCGGTTTCCGTAACCAGTTCCTGACCCTGACCAACGGTGCTGGCATCCTGACCTCGATCTTCGACCGTTACGACACCGTCAAGTCGGGCCACATGTCCGGCCGTCAGAACGGCGTACTGGTTTCGGTTGAAACCGGCAAGGCGCTGACCTACTCGCTCGAAACCCTGCAGGCTCGCGGCAAGCTGTTCGTAGAACACGGCCAGGAGATCTACAACGGTCAGATCGTTGGTCAGAACAGCCGTGACAACGACCTGGGCGTCAACCCTACCAAGGGCAAGAAGCTCGACAACATGCGTGCTTCGGGTAAAGACGAAACCATCGCTCTGGTTCCACCTGTTCGCTTCACCCTGGAACAGGCTCTGGAATACATCCAGGAAGACGAGCTGTGCGAAGTCACGCCCAAGTCCATCCGTCTTCGCAAGAAGATCCTGGACGAAAGCGAGCGTACCCGCGCTGCCAAGAAAGCCAAGGCTTGATCTTCTAGCCCCGGCTGAATGAAAAACGCCCCCGGTCGAAAGGCCGGGGGCGTTTTTTTATGTCCGTGAGAAGTGAGCCGGGCTGTGCAACCGGGCTGGGCTCTGTCAGTGAGCCTGGCTCTGCAAGTGGACGGGACCTTTGTAGCGGCGCCGCATTCTGTGGCGAGCAGGCTTGCCTGCGCTCGGCTGCAGTGCAGCCGTAGACCCGGTGGGCGCGTTGTGCCTGATGCATCGTGGTGGCAGGTCTTGGGGGCGCTGCGTGGCCCCGGCGCTTGCAAGCCCGCTCACCACAGGGGCTGTGCCATGAGCGGGTTACAGGCTGCGTGTCAGGATCAGAAGCGTTCCAGGTTCCGGCTTGGCGCCTGGCGCTCCTGCGGCTTGGGCTTGTAGGCGCAATACCCCGGACGTGGCCCGATTTTTGGATGGTTACGGCAGGTGTCCGGGCGTTTTTCGTAAATGGTGCACAGCCGTGTCTTGCGATCCAGGTACAGGCAGTCGTTGTTGCTCATGCGCTGCAGGGTGAAGATCTCGGACTTCTGGTTGTAACGCTCGACGATGCCTTCCTTCTGCAGGCGCTTGGCGATGTTTTTCGCCGGCTCACCGCGCTCGAACTCATCGACGATGCCGATGCGGATCAGGTCCTTGATCTTCACTTCCACAGGCAGTGTGCAGCAGCTGGACATGCAGCCCCCGCACATGTGGCTGGAGTACTTCTGCCAGGTTTCGAGGCGGTCGAGTTCCGCGGCAGCGATCAGGGTCGGTTTCATCAGGTGGCGTCCAGGGGTGTATCGGGCGCGCGATCATACCGGGGCTTGTGGATTTGTGAACAACCTTTTGGCGGTTTTTCGCACAATCACGACTTCGCCGGGAAATTTTTCGCAGATCCCGGGTTTGCGCATCCCCCCGGATTTACCGGCCTTTGTCGCGCCATTCGGAAAAAACCCCGAACCAGAGCCATCGCCTTGTGTCGAACCGACTAGGCTCAGACAACTCGGCTTTCAAATCGTCCATCTCGCTAGAGGTCGCATCGATGTCTCAGGAAACGCTTGTCCGTGAAACTGAGGTGGCTGCCTTTCGTGCCGCCGTCCTTGCCAAACTTACCTACGCCGTGGGTAAGGATCCCGACCATGCCTTCGATCACGACTGGTTCGAGGCCATTGCCCTGGCCGCCCGCGACCATATTGTCGAGCACTGGATGGATCACACGCGACAGATCTATCGCAAGGGACAGAAGCGGGTCTATTACCTTTCCCTGGAGTTCCTCATCGGCCGCTTGCTCTACGACAGCCTGAGCAACCTCGGCCTGCTGGATATCGCCCGTGAGGCGCTGGTGGACCTCGGCGTCGACCTGGAGCGCATCCGCCTGCTCGAACCCGACGCGGCGCTGGGCAACGGCGGCCTGGGACGGCTGGCGGCCTGTTTCATGGAGAGCATGTCGACCCTCGGCATCGCCGGCCACGGTTATGGCATCCGCTATGAGCACGGGCTGTTCCGCCAGGCGATCGTCGACGGCTGGCAGCAGGAACAGACCGAGAACTGGCTGGACTTCGGCAACCCCTGGGAGTTCGAGCGGGCCGAGGTGATCTACCCGGTGGGCTTTGGTGGCAGTGTCGAAACCGTACATGACGAAACCGGCCAGGCCCGGCAGGTCTGGTGGCCGGCGGAAACCGTGCGGGCGGTCGCCTACGATACGCCGGTGGTCGGTTGGCGCGGCGCCAGCGTGAATACCTTGCGCCTATGGCGGGCACGGGCTACGGAAGAACTGCACCTGGAGCGTTTCAACGCCGGTGACCACCTCGGCGCGGTGGCCGAGGTTGCCCGGGCGGAAAGCATCTCCCGCGTGCTCTATCCGGCGGATAGCACCGAGGCCGGCCAGGAACTGCGTTTGCGCCAGGAATACTTCTTCGTCTCGGCGTCGTTGCAGGACTTGCTGCGGCGGCACAAGAACATGCACGACTCGGTGCTCAGCCTTGGCGAACATGCGGCCATCCAACTCAACGATACGCACCCCTCGATTGCGGTCGCCGAACTGATGCGGCAACTGGTGGACCTGCATGGGGTCACCTGGGATGCGGCCTGGCAGGTCACCGTCGAGACGCTTTCCTATACCAATCACACCCTGTTGCCGGAAGCCCTGGAAACCTGGCCGGTGGGCTTGATGGAGCGCATGTTGCCGCGCCACATGCAGATCATCTACCTGATCAACGCCCAGCATATCGACTCGCTGCGGGCCAAGGGCATTCACGATTTCGACGTGCTGCGCTCGGTGTCGCTGATCGAGGAGGACAACGGCCGCCGGGTGCGCATGGGCAACCTGGCGTTTCTCGGCTCCCACAGTGTCAACGGCGTGTCCGGGCTGCACACGCAGTTGATGCGCAGCACGGTGTTCTCCGAACTGCACAAGCTCTACCCGGACCGGATCAACAACAAGACCAACGGCATCACCTTCCGCCGTTGGCTGTACCAGGCCAACCCGCGGCTGACCGAGATGATGGTCGATGCCCTGGGCCCCGAAGTGCTCGATCATCCTGAAGATCTGCTGCAGGGGCTGGAGCCGTTCGCCGAGAAGGCCGGTTTTCGCAAGCAGTTCGCCGAGCAGCGCCTGCACAGCAAGCGCGCCCTGGCGGCGTTGATCCAGGATCGCCTGGGTATCGCGGTCAACCCGGCGGCGATGTTCGATGTGCAGGTCAAGCGTATCCACGAGTACAAGCGCCAGTTGCTCAACCTGCTGCACACCGTGGCGCTGTACCAGGCGATTCGCGCTGAGCCGGAAACCGATTGGGTGCCACGGGTGAAGATCTTCGCCGGCAAGGCTGCGGCGAGTTATCACCAGGCCAAGCTGATCATCAAGCTGACCAACGACATCGCCCGCACGGTCAACAATGACCCGACCGTGCGCGGCCTGCTCAAGGTGGTGTTCCTGCCCAACTACAACGTCAGCCTGGCGGAAAGCATCATCCCGGCGGCGGACCTGTCGGAGCAGATTTCCACGGCCGGGTTCGAGGCCTCGGGCACCAGCAACATGAAATTCGGCCTCAATGGCGCGCTGACCATCGGCACCCTGGACGGTGCCAACGTGGAAATGTGCGAGCGGGTCGGCCAGGAACACATGTTCATCTTCGGCCTCAGTGCCCAGCAGGTCGAATCGCGCAAGCGCAACGGCGAGTTCAGTGCGGCGCAGGACGTGGCCGCGTCCCATCGGCTCAATGACGTGCTGCAGGCCATTCGGGGCGGGGTGTTTTCCCCGGACGATCCGGGGCGTTACGTTGGTCTGGTCGACTCGCTGGTCGACTACGATCGCTTCCTGGTCTGTGCCGACTTCGATACTTACTGGGCTGCCCAGGGCAAGGTCGAGGCGCACTGGCACGACAGCAAGGAGTGGTGGCGTTCTGCCGTACTTAACAGTGCACGGATGGGCTGGTTCTCGTCGGACCGGACCATTCGCGAATACGCGACCGAAATCTGGAAGGCACTTGAGTAATCTTTTGCAATAAGTTGTGAGGCCGGCCCCACTCTGGCGGGGCCGGATCGATATACTACGCGGCAGATTGGCCGGGGGCGCAACACCTTGCCGGACAGCACATCGGTCCCGTTTCTGTAGGAGCAGGGCTTGCCCGCGAAGAGGCCATCAAGGCCGCCAAAAGCTTCGCGGGCAAGCCCTGCTCCTACGGTATCGGCGGGGGCGGGGCTGTCCGGGCCCGATCCGGCTTAAGCCGCTGAGGGATATCGTGCATGCAATGGATTCTGATGCTGGTCGGGTTGGTGTTGGGCTGGATGATCGACGAGATCATCCTCGACGCCCTGATCGGTGCATTGATGGGCCTGGTGATTGGCCAGGCGTTCCGCCTCAGGAGTCTGGGTCGTCAGGCTTCCAGCCAGGAAGCCCGCTTACAGCAAACGCAACAGGCCTTGGCCACTGTCGAGCAGCGAGTGCGTGAACTGGAGGTTACTGGCGTCAGCCGAGCCGAGTCGCCTGTTTCCGCTGCCGTCGAGCCCACCCCCATCGTTGTCGATGAAACACCTGCCGCCGCGCCGGCCCAGGCGGCCGAACCGGCTGTCGAAGAAATTCCCCAAGCGCTGCGTGCCGTCCCCGAACTGATCTGGGAGCTGCCCCAGGACCTGCAGGAACCGGCGACGCGCAACGAGCCCCAGGCCGTGCGCCCCGAAATCGATGCCTGGGCGCCGGAGCCGGTCGAACTCCGCGAGCCGGTCGCGCCAGTTGCGCCGCGCGCGTCGCGTGAACCGAATCTGATCGAGCGTGCCGTGGCTGGCGCGCGCAACTGGCTGTTCGGTGGTAACACTGTGCTGCGGGTCGGCGTGCTGCTGCTGTTCCTTGGTCTGGCGTTCCTGCTGCGTTATGCCACTGAAGGCATGGTGGTGCCTGTCGAACTGCGTTACGCCGGGGTTGCCGGTTGTGCCCTCGGTCTGCTCGGCCTGGGCTGGTGGCTGCGGCTGCGCAACAGCAACTACGGCCTGATGTTGCAGGGCACCGGGATCGCGGTGTTGTACCTGACGGTCTTCGCCGCGATGCGCCTGCATCCGTTGCTCGACCCTTCGGCTGCTCTCGGCCTGCTGGTCGCGGTCACGGTGTTCTCGGCGATTCTCGCCGTGACCCAGGACGCCGTCGGGCTGGCCGCGGCGGCGGCGCTGGGCGGCTTTGCCGCACCGATCCTGACCTCCACCGGTTCCGGCAACCATGTCGCCCTGTTCAGCTACTTCATCTTGTTGAACAGCGGCATTCTGGCGATCGCCTGGTTCAAGGCCTGGCGCCTGCTGAACCTGATCGGTTTTGTCGGCACCTTCGGTATCGGCTTCGCCTGGGGCCTGCGCTCCTATCAGCCCGAGCTGCTGTGGAGTACCGAGCCGTTCCTGGTGCTGTTCTTCCTGATGTACCTGGCTATCGGCCTGCTGTTCGCCCGGCGCAAGCTGCGCGAGATGGCCGATGGGCCGCAGGACGACAGTCGTGAGGGGTTGCTGCGCTGGTCGGCGCGCCAGGGCGACTATGTCGATGGCACGATGCTGTTCGGCCCGCCGCTGGTGGGCTTCGGGCTGCAGTTCGCACTGGTCCAGCACCTGGAATTCGCCGCCGCGTTCAGTGCGCTGGCGCTGGGCATCATTTACATGGGGTTGGCCCGTCTGCTGATGGGCGGCCGGGCGCTGCTGCTGGCCGAGACCTGCCTGGCGCTTGGCGTGATCTTCGCCAGCCTGGCGATTCCGCTGGGCCTCGATGCACGCTGGACGGCGGCCGCCTGGGCCGTGGAAGGGGCGGGAATGTTCTGGCTGGGCCTGCGCCAGCAACGGCCGTTCGCACGGATCTTCGCGCTGTTGCTGCAATTGGGCTCGGCGCTGGCGTTCCTCGATACCTTGCAGATCGGCGAGCACAGCCTGCTCGATGCGGCGCCGCTGGGTGCATTGCTGCTGGGACTGGCCTTGCTGTTCAGCTTCTGGCAACTGCGCCAGGCTGCCCCCGGGCAGGCGGCGCACTGGGAGCGGCGTGGGGTACCGGTGCTGGCTTGCCTGGGGCTGGGGTTCCTCTATCTGTTGGCCCCGTTGTTCTTCTTCAGCCAGGGCACCGCCATCTGTTGGGCGCTGGCCGGCCTGGCGACGTTGTTCGTCGGCCTGCGCCTGCAATCGCGGGCGTTCCTGTTCAGCGCATTTGCCGTGCAACTGCTCGGCGGGGCGTTGTTTCTGGCACGGCTGCAGGGCGCCGAAGGCGAATCGACGGCGGTGTTCAGCGCCGGTTGGGGCGGCTTGATGAGTGCTTCGTTGATCGGCCTGTCGTTGATCGGCGGGATGCTGCTGGCCGCGCGTGACGAGATGGTGCGTAACGATGCCCGGCTGTTGCGTGGGCTTTCGGTGGTGCTGCTGGCCGGATTGGTGCTGATCAACCTGGCGGTTCTGTTCGTGCTGCCGTGGGCGACGGCCAGTGGCGTCTGGGCCGCCAGCGGCCTGCTGATCATCTGGCTGAGCCTGTATCTGCGCCAGCGCCTGAGTTTCCTGTTCGGCCTGCTGCTGCAACTGATCGGTGGCGGCGCATTCCTGCTCGAAGGGTTGGGACAATTCGGCTACTTCAATAACGAGGGCCTGAGCCTGCTCGCCCACAGTGGTTTCTGGACGCCGATGGTGCTTGGGCTGGCCGCTTTCGTCGGCGCCTGGCGTCTGCAGCGCGATAGCCAGCCGACGGTGTTCGATGCCTTGAGCCTGCGGCGCCTGTCCCGGGTGTTGCTGATCTGGGGCACGGGCTGGTGGGTATTGGCATGGGCGGCTGAAATCATGCTGTTCGCCGCATCGGCGACCTGGGCGTCCTGGATGCTGGCCATGACCGCCGCCAGCGTGGCGCTGTGGACGTTGCTGGCCCTGCGCCTGCGCTGGTCGGACCTCGCGCTGCTGTGCACCCTGCTGGTGCCGGTGGCCGGGCTGATACTGCTGCTGGACTGGGTGCGAATCTACAACCCGGCGGCGCACTTCGGCTGGCTGGTGTGGCCGGCGCTGTTTGCCGTGCACCTGCTGTCATTGCGCAAGTTGGCGCCGCAGTTGCCGGCGCGGCTACTCAGTTGCGCCCATGTGCTGGGCTGCTGGTTGATCATCAGTGTCTTGGCGCTGGAACTGCGCTACGGCCTGTTGCTGTTGTCGGAGCATTACAATGCCTGGCGCTGGCTGGGTTACGCGATCCTGCCGAGCCTGTACCTGCTACTGATGGCCGCGCCGCGCGAGTGGCCATGGCCGATCGCCGCCCATGCGCGCGAGTACCGTCTGTACGCTGCCGCACCGCTGGCGTTGTTGATGCTCGGCTGGTTCTGGCTGGCCAACAGCTTCAGTGACGGTCACGCCGAGCCGCTGCCGTATGTGCCGCTGCTCAACCCGCTGGAACTGGGGCTGTTGTTCGCTCTGGGGAGTGTCTATATCTGGTCGCGCAGTGCCGTGCCCCAGTTGGGCGTTCGTGCCGCCCATGCCGAGTTGGCCGCCCAGGCGGTTTCTGGCCTGTCGCTGTTCGCTTTTGTCACGGCGCTGGTGATGCGTGCAGCCCACCATTGGGGCGGTGTGGCGTTCGAACTCGATGCACTGCTGGCATCGATGCTGGTTCAGGCGGGTCTGTCGATCGCCTGGAGCCTGATTGCCCTGAGCCTTATGATTGGCGGCCATCTGCGCCATCGGCGCGAAGTCTGGCTGATCGGTGCCGCGTTGATCGCGGTGGTGGTTGCCAAACTGTTTTTCGTCGAACTGAGCAACCGTGGCGGGCTGGCGCGAATTGTCTCGTTCATCGGCGTCGGTGTATTGATGCTGGTGGTGGGTTATTTCGCGCCGCTGCCGCCCAAGCGCGCGGAGGTTGAATTGTCCGAGGCACCAACTGAAGGAGTGTCGTCTTGATTCGCACGTTGAGCCCGGGTTGCCTGGGCGTGCTGCTCTTGTGCCTGAGCGCGCCATTGCTGGCCCAGGAAAAACCCTTGGATTACGCCACTCTGGTGCCCTTGACCGTGAGCGGTGAAGGCCCCTGGTACCGATTGGAGCTGCCGCTGGCCTTGCAGGCGCAGGCCCGTCAGGCCGACTTGAACGACGTTCGGGTATTCAACGCGGCAGGCGAGCCTCAGGCCTATGCCCTGGTCAAGGAGCAGGCGCAGTCGACGCAACAGCGCAGCCAGACCGATGTGAAGTGGTTCCCGCTCTTCAGCTCGGCCGATGCGCCCCAGGCGGCACCCAGCGTGCGTGTCCAGGCGACGACCAGCGGTACGCTGGTCGAGGTGAGCCCTACCAGCCAACTGGAGGCCGGTGAGGAAGTGCTGCGTGGCTGGTTGCTTGATGCCAGTGCGATCAAGGCGCCGTTGCAGCAGTTGGTGCTTGATTGGACCAGTGAGCGCGAGGGTTTCCAGCGTTTCAGTATCGAGGCCAGCGACGACCTGCAACATTGGCAGTCCTGGGGCGATGGCCAGGTGGCGCGACTGTCCTTTGCCGACGAACGCATCGAGCAGCGTGAAGTGAACCTGCCCGGTCAGTCGGCGCGCTACCTGCGTTTGTTGTGGCAGTCGCCGCAGTCGGCACCGGTGTTGAGTGCGGCGCAGTTGGTGAGCAGCACCAGCAGCGTGTCGGTGTCGCCGCTGGTCTGGTCGCAGCCGTTGGCCGGCAGCACCACCCAGGCAGGCGAGTACACCTGGACTTTACCCACCGGGCTGGACCTGGAACAGGTCCGGGTCCATCTGGCCCAGCCCAACAGCCTGGCGCCGGTGCGTCTGTACGGTCGGCGTGCGGGCAATCAGGCCTGGCAGGCCCTGACCAGCGGGCTGCTCTATCGGCTGACGCAGGGTGGCGAGGAGGTGCAGCAGGACACGCTGGAGCTTTCCGGTGACACCGTTGCGCAATTGAAACTGGTGGTCGATGAGCGCGGTGGCGGGCTTGGCGCGACCGCTCCGGCCTTGAGTTATGCCGTGCACCCGACACAACTGGTGTTCCTGGCACGGGGTAACGGGCCGTATTCCCTGGCGTTGGGGAATGCGACGGTCAATGCGGCGAACCTGCCGCTGTCGACGTTGATCCCCGACTACAGTCCGCAGCGTCTGGCCGGGATCGGCAAGGCTACTGCGGGCACGGCACAGGCGGTGGCGCCGCAAGTTCCGCAGGCCGTGACGCCGCCGGCGACCGACTGGAAGAAGATCGGCTTGTGGGCGGTGCTGCTGTTGGGCGTGGCGGCGCTGGGTGGCATGGCGTTCAGCATGCTGCGCAAGCCGCAGGCCTGATGGTGGGGTGACAGAGAGGTCACAGTCTGGGGAAGCCATGATTCGGGCCTCTACGGACGCGGCCTGGCAGCGCTTTTGGACTACGCTGAAGCCGACCTGTGAACTCTCTGTGCGTCATCTGTGTCTGAGCATGAGGATTTGCAGCGCGACTCGCGTTAAACTGCGCGGGTTTTCAAGCCCCCCCTTTCTCCGGAGTCATCCATGTCCCGCGTTACCCTGAGTCGCTATTTGATTGAGCAGACCCGCAGCAACAATACGCCTGCCGATCTGCGTTTCCTGATCGAAGTGGTCGCGCGCGCCTGTAAGGAAATCAGCCATGCCGTCTCCAAGGGCGCGCTGGGTGGTGTCCTGGGCAGCATGGGCACCGAGAACGTGCAGGGCGAAGTGCAGAAGAAACTCGACGTGCTGTCCAACGAAATCCTGCTCGAAGCCAACGAGTGGGGCGGCCACTTGGCCGGCATGGCGTCCGAGGAAATGGACAACGCTTACCAGATCCCCGGCAAGTACCCCAAAGGTGCCTACCTGTTGGTATTCGACCCCCTGGACGGCTCGTCGAACATCGATATCAACGCACCGGTCGGTACCATTTTCTCGGTGTTGCGTTGCCCGAACGAATACCTGAGCCAGAACGAAGCCCTGAACGAAAAGGCTTTCCTGCAGCCGGGTACCCAGCAGGTCGCTGCCGGCTACGCGATCTACGGTCCGCAGACCATGCTGATCCTGACCCTGGGCGATGGCGTCAAGGGCTTCACCCTGGACCGTGAAATGGGCAGCTTCGTGCTGACTCACGAAGACATCACCATCCCGGCTTCCACCCAGGAGTTCGCGATCAACATGTCCAACCAGCGCCACTGGGAAGCCCCGGTACAGCGTTACGTCGACGAGTTGCTGGCAGGTGAAGAAGGTCCGCTGAAAAAGAACTACAACATGCGCTGGGTTGCCGCCATGGTAGCCGACGTGCATCGCATCCTGACCCGGGGTGGCCTGTTCATGTACCCACGCGACAGCCGTGAGCCATCCAAGCCGGGCAAGCTGCGCCTGATGTACGAAGCCAACCCGATGTCCTTCCTGATCGAGCAGGCGGGCGGTGCTTCCACCGACGGCCACCAGCGTATCCTCGACATCCAGCCCGAAGGTCTGCACCAGCGCGTGGCGGTGTTCCTCGGTTCGAAGGAAGAAGTGGAGCGGGTCACCGCTTACCACAAGGCATAAACCCCTGCCCGCGCCTTGGCAGCCGCTGCTCGAAGGGTGGTTCGGTTCAGCCGACCAGCCCAGCGAGATCGGGGCTGACAAGCGCACGCTGTGGTTTGGCAAGCGTATCAGCAGGGACCGCAAGCCGAGCCCTGCTGTCTGTTGAATGGCCTCTTGTGGCGAGCGGGCAAGCCAGCTCGCCACAAGGGTGGCTCGCCGTCAGATCCGGAAACTTCCCACCAGCTGCTTCAGGCGTGCCGCCTGCTGTTGCAGGTCGGCACAGGCGCGCAAGGTGGCCTGCAGGTTCTCCACGCCTTCCTGGTTGAGGGTGTTGATCTCGGTGATGTCGACGTTGATCGATTCCACCACGGCCGTCTGTTCCTCGGTAGCGGTTGCCACCGATTGGTTCATACCGTCGATTTCGCCGATTCGCTGGGTCACGCTGCCCAGTCGTTCGCCTGCCTGGTTGGCGATGCCGACGCTGTTTTCGCTCTGGCGCTGGCTGTCGGTCATGATGGTGACCGCCTCGCGGGCGCCGACCTGCAACGCCTCGATCATCTTCTGCACCTGCTGCGCCGAATCCTGGGTGCGATGGGCGAGGTTGCGCACTTCGTCGGCAACCACGGCAAATCCGCGCCCGGCTTCACCGGCCCGCGCCGCTTCGATGGCCGCGTTGAGCGCCAGCAGGTTGGTCTGCTGGGAAATGCTGGTGATCACTTCGAGGATCTGGCCGATGTTCACCGTGTTGTTGTTCAGGGTCTCGATATTGCCGCAGGAGTCACTGATCTGTGCCGACAGTTGCTGGATCGCGCCGATGGTCTTGTCTACCACGTGCTGACCGTCTTCGGCGAGGTTGCGTGCTTCGCTCGAATGCTGCGAGGCAAGGGCGGCGTTCTGGGCGATTTCCTGGGCTGCGGCGCCGAGCTGGTTGATGGCCGCCGCCACGCTGCTGGTGCGGTTGGCCTGCTGGTCGGAGTTGAGCATTGATGAGTTGGAGGCACTGACCACCCGCAAGGCGACCTCGTTGACCTGGCCGGTGGCCGAGGCCACTTCGCGGATCGAGGTGTGGATACGCTCGACGAAACGGTTGAACGATATACCCAGGGTGCCGAATTCGTCATGGGCGTGGATGGTCAGGCGTTTGGTCAGGTCGCCTTCTCCTTCGGCGATATCATGCATGGCCCGGCCCATCAGGTGCAGTGGCTGCATCAGGACGCGAATCAGCATGCCCAGCAGGGCGATGATGATGATCACGGCGATCACCATGGCAACGATCGCCGAGGTGCGGAATTCGCTGAGCATCGAGAAGGCGGTGTCCTTGTCCAGTACCAGGGCCACGTACCAGTCGGTCGATGGCACGCCGTTGACGTGGGTGAAGGAAATGAACTGGGGTTTGCCGTCCAGCGTGACCTGTTTCAGTCCGGAGCTGATCTTCGGGGTGTCGTCGGGATAGGCTTCGGCGAGATTCTTGAGGATCAGTTTGCTGTCTGGGTGAATCAGGATCTTGCCATCGGCGCTGACGATGAAGGCGTGGCCGTGGCCGCCGAAGTTCAGCGAATTGATGATCGTGCTGACGCTGCCCAGATCGATGTCCGCGCCGCTGACGCCAATGAACTTGTCCTGATGCTTTACCGGGGTGGCCACGGTGATCACCAGCTTGCCCGACGAGGCGGCGATATAGGGATCGGTGACGATGGTCTGCTGGGCCGCGTTGGCCGCCTTGTACCAGCCACGGGCGCGTGGGTCGTAGTCGGCGGGACGGCTGGCGGCCGGCACCGAGAACATCACGCCTTCCTGGCTGCCGAAATAGCTCAACTGGAAGTTGCTGCTGTAGGCGGGCAGGCCGACGGCGCGCTTGAGGCTGTCGGCGGAGCTGCCGTCCACGGCAATCTGCTGCGATAGCGATTGCAGCAGTTGGATGCGGCTTTCCAGCCAGGTCTGGACGTTGCTGCTGGTCAGACTACCCAGCTCCTGCATCGAAGTCTGGGTACTGTTGTATAGCGCCTGGCGCTGACGATAGTCGTTGAACAGGATGAAGCAGGCAAATGCCACGGCGACCACGAGGGCCGCAGCCAGGAGAATCTTGTGGCTGAATTTGAAATTTCTGGTCATGAAATAGCTGTCGCAGGGGGAGTTCAACGAGGGGGCGACAATCTGCCATGTTTTAGCGGATCTTGCCTCTCTATCTCGACGAACTGGAGAGGGCGTGTCCCGCAAACTGGTGCAGCTCGATCAGGGCTCTGTCGTTTGACTGATGGCTGTCGACAGCATGGCTTGTGGCGGCCTGCTTGCAAAAGAACTGATCTGCAAAGGAAAGTCCTGTAAGAAAAGCTCGTAGGCTCGGGAACCAGATGGCGGTTTTCTCTTCTAAGCTTGCGGTAGGCCCCGCGTCGACCTTTTCGTCCCCAGGAGTTTCTCCCCATGTCGTTGCGCTCTCTTGCTCTGTTGTCGTTCTGCGTTCTGCTGGCCGCGTGCAGCAAGGTCACCCAGGCAAACTATTCGAAGCTGTCCACGGGCATGCCCAAGGCTGAGGTCGAGGCGTTGCTCGGTTCTCCTTCCGATTGTTCTGGCGCGCTGGGCATGTCCAGTTGCACCTGGGGTGACAAAAACAGCTTTATCAGCGTGCAGTACGCCGGTGACAAAGTCCTGATGTTTTCCGGGCAAGGCCTGAAGTAAACCGGGGAGCAGTCCCTCGGGAGAAGAAGAATGTTGCGTTTAGTGGTTACTCTTTTGGCTGGCTTGTTGCTGGCCGGTTGCGCCACGTCTGGTGACGATCTGGCGCCCAAGACCGCAGGTCATGTCGACCTCAAGCGTTACCAGGGCACTTGGTACGAAATGGCGCGGATGCCGATGTATTTCCAGCGCAACTGTGCGCAGTCCGAGGCCCGCTACAGCCTGATGCCCGACGGAAAGATGGCGGTGTTCAACCGCTGCCTGACCGAGCAGTGGACATGGGAGGAGGCCAAGGGCACGGCGACGCCGCAGATCGAAGGGCAGACCGACAAGCTCTGGGTGCGTTTTGACAACTGGTTCACCGCTTTGCTGCCCGGCGTGGCAAAGGGTAACTACTGGATTCTCTATGTCAGCGATGACTATCACAACGCGATTGTCGGCGACCCGAGCCGGCGTTACCTGTGGTTGTTGTCGCGCAGCCCCAAGATCAATGTCGACACCCGCGAGGACCTGCTGAGCAGGGCGCGGCAGCAGGGCTATGACACCACCCGGCTGATCTGGCGTACGCCGGATTCGAAGATGCCCAACTGATCTGGCCGGTAGGCAAAATCCATCGTAGGAGTGGCCGGCCGACGCTCGGTTGCTGGCCACTCCCGCAGAACAGCGCGTTTGGCGTCAGCTCAGCAATTCACGCAACACCTGGGCAAACGCCCGCGCACTTTCCTCTTCGCCCGCATGCCGGCCCCCGCGTACCGTCCATTGGCCGTTGACCATCACGTCACGCACCTGACGATCACCGCCCGCGAACAGCCAGCGATTGAGAATGCTGTCGTCCTCGGCGGTCGCCAGGTACGGGTCGTTGCCGTCGAGCACCAGCCAGTCGGCGCGCTTGCCCACTGCCAGGCCGCCGATGGCCTGGCCGAGCGCCTGGGCACCGCCGTCCAGTGCCGCGTCAAACAGCGTGCGCCCGACCATAGGCTGATCGGCCCGGTACAGACGGTTGCGGCGCTGGTCGCGCAGGCGCTGGCCATATTCCAGCCAACGCAGTTCCTCGACCACGCTCAATGACACATGGCTGTCGGAACCAATACCCAGCCGTCCACCCTGGGCGAGGAAGTCCACCGCCGGGAAAATCCCGTCGCCGAGGTTGGCTTCGGTGGTCAGGCACAGCCCGGCAATCGCCCGGCTGCGGGCCATGCGGCTGACTTCCTCGGTATCGGCATGGGTGGCGTGCACCAGGCACCAGCGCTGGTCCACCTCGACGTTGTCGTAGAGCCATTGCAAAGGCCGCTTGCCGCTCCAGCTCAGGCAGTCGTCGACTTCCTTCTGCTGCTCGGCGATGTGGATGTGCACCGGGCATTGCCGGTCGCTGGCGGCCAGCACTTCGCTGATCTGCTGTGGGGTCACCGCCCGCAGCGAATGGAAGCACAAGCCCAGGGCCTGGGCCGGGTTTTTTGCCAACAACGGCTGTAGACGTGTCTGCAGTTTCAGGTAATTTTCGGTGCTGTTGATAAAGCGCCGCTGGCCTTCGTTGGGGGCCTGGCCGCCGAACCCGGAGTGGCTGTAGAGCACCGGCAACAGCGTCAGGCCGATCCCGGCGTCCGTAGCGGCCTGGCTGATGCGCAAGGCGAGCTCCGCCGGATCAGCGTAGGGTTGACCGTTGGTATCGTGGTGCACATAGTGAAACTCGGCGACCGAGGTGTAGCCGGCCTTGAGCATCTCGATATAGAGCTGGCGGGCGATGATGCCCATCTGCTCGGGGCTGATCTTGCCCACCAGACGGTACATCAGGTCGCGCCAGGTCCAGAAACTGTCGTTCGGGTTGCCGGCCACTTCCGCCAGCCCGGCCATTGCGCGCTGAAAAGCGTGGGAGTGCAGGTTCGGCATGCCCGGCAGCAGCGGGCCGCCCAGCCGTTCAGCGTCTTCTGCATGGGAGTCGGCCTGGACCCGGGCCAGTACGCCTGCGGCATCGACCTCAAGACGTACGTTTTTGGCCCATCCACTAGGCAGCAGCGCGCGTTCGGCAAAGAAGGCGGACATGGTTCAGCACCCTATCGTGTGTTATTTGTATATACATATACAGACGTTTGCGTGCCCGGTAAACTCCGGCAAGCTAGTATCCTGTCCGGCAAATACGTTCGGTTCCTTGCCTGCGGTCCCGGTCCGGATTGCGCAACAGGCGCTCCCGAGGACGAACAGCCATTTGCGCGACAGGAACCTGCCACCCTTAAATCGAACAAGGATTTCCCGTGCCGACTCCGCCTGCCAACAACCCGCTGGCTGCCCAAATGGGCGAAAGTCCGGCGCCGTTATATGCCCGTGTCAAACAGATGATCACCCAGCAGATCGACAGTGGAAACTGGCCGCCGCATTACCGCGTGCCGTCCGAGAGCGAGCTGGTGGAGCAGTTGGGCTACAGCCGCATGACCATCAACCGTGCCCTGCGGGAAATGACCGCCGAAGGCTTGCTGGTGCGCATGCAGGGTGTCGGCACTTTCGTCGCCGAGCCCAAGACCCAGTCGGCGCTGTTCGAGGTGCATAACATCGCCGACGAGATCGCCTCGCGCGGTCATCGCCACAGCTGCAAGATCATCACCCTCGGTGAAGAGGCTGCCGGCTCCGAGCGGGCCGTGGCCCTGGACATGCGCGAAGGGCAGAAGGTCTTTCACTCGCTGATCGTGCATTTCGAGAACGATATCCCGGTGCAGATCGAGGATCGTTTCGTCAACGCGTTGGTGGCGCCGGACTACCTCAAGCAGGACTTCACCCTGCAAACGCCCTACGCCTATCTGTCCCAGGTCGCACCGCTGACCGAGGGCGAGCACGTGGTCGAAGCCATTCTCGCCGATGCCACCGAATGCGAGTTGCTGCAGATCGAGCCGGGCGAGCCGTGCCTGATGATTCGTCGGCGGACCTGGTCCGGTCGCCAGCCGGTGACGGCCGCTCGCCTGATCCACCCCGGTTCCCGTCATCGTCTGGAAGGGCGTTTTACCAAATGAGTTCATTGAAAGTCTTGCGTGCGGCGGACTACCCGCGCATGCCGTGGAAAAACGGCGGTGGCAGCACCGAAGAGATCACCCGCGACGCAGGCGACGGGCTGGAAGGGTTCGGGTGGCGGCTGTCGATTGCCGATATCGGTGAGTCGGGCGGCTTCTCCAGCTTTGCCGGCTACGAGCGGATCATCACCGTGCTGCAGGGCGCGGGCATGACCCTGCAGGTCGACGGTCAGCGCACCCGGGCGCTGCTGCCACTGGACCCGTTTGCCTTCAATGGCGCGAGCCAGGTCAACTGCACGCTGCTCGACGGCGCGATCCGTGACTTCAACCTCATCTACGCCCCGGACCGCTACAGTGCCCGTCTGCAGTGGCTGGAGGCCGCGCAGCCCAAGCGCTTTTTCACTTCGGCGGCGGTGCTGCTGATCTTCAGTGTCTGCGACCAACTGCATGTCGGCCTGGCCGACAATGCTTATGAAGTGCTCGGACGGCATGACTGCCTGCGGCTGGACGGTAGCGTCGGGCTTCAGGAAGTGGCGGTGACCGGGCGTTGCTGCGTGATCGAACTGATCCCTGTCTGATTCCGCTGTACCCAGCTCTACTCCCATCTTAAAGGGCTATCCCCTCATCTCTGTGGGAGCAGGATTTATCCGCGAGAGGCCCTCAAGTCCTGCGCTATTTGTGCGGGTGCCTTCACGGATGAATCCTGTTTCCACAGGGCGTGTTTTTGGCCATTGATTCCGAGTGCCACTCATCGCCCCATTTTGTTACCGAACGCCCCAGCTTGGCGCAAAAGCCCTTCCAGGTAACAGAATCCTACATACAACCCCGCTTCGTCCCACCTATTAATTTTCTACTCAAAGCCACGTCCCACGGCCCTCGCCGACTATTCTGGGCAATTCTTCAGCGTTCGATTTACGAGTTGGCCGCCTGATTGCATATGCTTGTATGTACAAGTAAATATGTGTGCGTATGAGTCCCCGAAACAGTAACGCACCCACCTAATTTCAGCTTGTGGCGGGAGTATCCGGCACCAGCTTGCTTGCCCACTGCCTGGGCGGGTTCGGACGATCGCAGAGGAGTTTTTTCGTGACTGAGAATACCCAGAAACCTACCGCCACCTTTACCAAGCGCCGTGACGTCGAGATCCGTGCCGCCCGTGGCAACAAGCTGACCGCCAAAAGCTGGCTGACCGAAGCGCCGCTGCGGATGCTGATGAACAACCTCGACCCGCAAGTGGCCGAGAACCCCAAGGAACTGGTGGTCTACGGTGGTATCGGTCGTGCTGCGCGCAACTGGGAATGCTATGACAAGATCGTCGAGAGCCTGACCAACCTCAATGACGACGAGACTCTGCTGGTGCAATCCGGCAAACCGGTCGGCGTGTTCAAGACCCACAGCAACGCCCCCCGCGTACTGATCGCCAACTCCAACCTGGTGCCACATTGGGCCACCTGGGAGCACTTCAACGAACTGGATGCCAAGGGCCTGGCCATGTACGGCCAGATGACCGCCGGCAGCTGGATCTACATCGGCAGCCAGGGCATCGTCCAGGGCACCTATGAAACCTTCGTCGAAGCCGGTCGCCAGCACTACGACAACAACCTCAAGGGCCGCTGGGTCCTGACCGCCGGCCTGGGCGGCATGGGCGGTGCCCAGCCGCTGGCCGCGACCCTGGCTGGTGCCTGCTCGCTGAACATCGAATGCCAGCAGATCAGCATCGATTTCCGTCTCAAGACCCGCTACGTCGACGAGCAGGCCAAAGACCTCGATGACGCCCTGGCCCGCATCGCCAAGTACACCGCCGAAGGCAAGGCGATTTCCATCGCCCTGTGCGGCAACGCTGCCGAAATCCTCCCGGAACTGGTTCGTCGCGGCGTGCGCCCGGACATGGTCACCGACCAGACCAGCGCCCATGACCCGCTCAACGGTTACCTGCCGGCTGGCTGGACCTGGGAAGAGTACCGTGCCCGTGCGCTGACCGAGCCGGCGGCGGTGGTCAAGGCGGCCAAGCAATCGATGGCGGTACACGTCAAGGCGATGCTGGCGTTCCAGCAGCAGGGCATCCCGACCTTTGACTATGGCAACAACATTCGCCAGATGGCTCAGGAAGAAGGCGTCGAAAACGCGTTCGACTTCCCCGGTTTCGTTCCGGCCTACATTCGTCCGCTGTTCTGCCGGGGTATCGGTCCGTTCCGCTGGGCCGCGCTGTCGGGCGATCCGCAGGACATCTACAAGACCGACGCCAAGGTCAAGGAACTGATCCCCGACGACGCCCACCTGCACAACTGGCTGGACATGGCGCGCGAGCGCATCAGCTTCCAGGGCCTGCCGGCGCGGATCTGCTGGGTGGGTCTGGGCCTGCGCGCCAAGCTCGGCCTGGCGTTCAACGAAATGGTGCGCAGCGGCGAGCTGTCGGCACCGGTCGTGATTGGTCGCGATCACCTCGACTCCGGCTCGGTTGCAAGTCCCAACCGTGAAACCGAGTCGATGCAGGACGGCTCCGACGCCGTGTCCGACTGGCCGCTGCTCAACGCCCTGCTCAACACCGCCAGCGGCGCGACCTGGGTTTCCCTGCACCACGGTGGTGGCGTTGGCATGGGCTTCTCGCAGCACTCGGGCATGGTGATCGTCTGTGACGGTACCGACGAGGCGGCCGAGCGTATCGCCCGCGTGCTGCACAACGACCCGGCCACGGGTGTCATGCGTCACGCCGATGCCGGTTACCAGATCGCCATCGATTGCGCGAAAGAGCAGGGCCTGAACCTGCCGATGATCACCGGCAAGTAATGCGTAGACACCGAAAAACAATCCACAGAGGTTGAACATAAATGGCTGTTTCGAATGATCGTGCAAGCAACAGACCGTTGATCGAAAGGCGTTCGATCGACTACATCCCGCAAGCGGAAAGACACGGTCGTCTACTCAGTCAGTTCACCCTGTGGTTGGGTGCCAACCTGCAGATCACGGCCATCGTCACCGGCGCGCTGGCGGTGGTGCTCGGCGGCGATGTGTACTGGTCGCTGGTCGGCCTGCTGCTCGGGCAACTGCTCGGCGGCGGGGTGATGGCGTTGCATGCCGCGCAGGGGCCGCAACTCGGCCTGCCGCAGATGATCTCCAGTCGCGTGCAGTTCGGTGTCTATGGCGCGGTGATCCCGTTGGTGCTGGTGTGCCTGATGTACATCGGTTTCTCGGCCAGTGGTTCGCTGCTGGCCGGGCAGGCGGTAGCGCAGTTGCTGCACGTCGAGGACTGGGTCGGCATCGTGCTGTTCGCGGCCTCGATCCTGGTCTTCACCATCTTCGGCTACCGGGTGATCCACGGCATCGGCCGGGTTGCCAGCGTGCTGGGGGTGATCGCCTTCGTCTATCTGTTCTACAAACTGCTGGCCGGCAACGACGTTTCGGCGTTGCTGGACAACAAGCATTTCTCCCTGGCGAGCTTCCTGCTGGCGGTGTCGTTGTCGGCATCCTGGCAGATCGCTTTCGGGCCCTACGTGGCGGACTACTCACGTTACCTGCCGAGCAGCACCTCGGCGTCGAAAACCTTCTGGGCCGTAGGCCTGGGCTCGGTGATCGGTTCCCAGGCGTCGATGGTCTTCGGCGTGTTCGCCGCCGCCCTGGCCGGTTCGCAATTCGCCCACCACGAGGTCTCGTTCATCGTCAGCCTCGGCGGCACCGGCGTGGTCGCGGCGGCGCTGTATTTCGCCGTGGCCTTCGGCAAAGTCACCGTGACCACGCTCAACGCCTACGGCAGCTTCATGTCGATCGCCACCATCATCAGTGGCTTTCGAGGCAGTCGGCACATCGGCAGCGGCGTGCGCCTGCTGTACATCTTCATCATGGTCAGCCTCGCGGCGGCCCTGGCCTTGCTCGGCAAGGACTCGTTCCTCAAGGAATTCTCCGCGTTCATCCTGTTCCTGCTGGCGTTCTTCACGCCCTGGAGCGCGATCAACCTGGTGGACTTCTACTGCATCACCAAGGAGCGTTACGACATTCCCGCGTTGTCCGATCCCAACGGCCGCTACGGTCGCTGGAACATCCTGGGCATCAGCATCTATGTGTTCGGCGTGCTGATCCAGATGCCGTTCATCTCCACGCATTTCTACACCGGTCCCCTGGTGGCGAGCCTGGGCGATACCGATATCTCCTGGATCATCGGCCTGGTGGTTCCGGCAGCGCTGTACTACTTCGCCGCCAGGCATTGGCACGGCGCGGTTCCTGATCGTTTGATCCTGCCGCCAGAGCAGGACGAGGTCGCAGCATCCAAGGCCAATGGTCGGGTCCAGCCGTCATCGGCGACCTGACTCCCGCGCCTGAGCGACATGTGGACAGGGCCCGCTTGCGGGCCAACCCAGGCCGGATGCCTCTTGACTGCCGTTAACCCCTTCATGATTAGGAGCGTCAAAGAATGAAAATGAAAAAGACCCTGCTGACCACGGCGTTATCTCTCGGCCTGTTGACCGCAGCCGGCGCAAGCCAGGCCGCCGGTTGGTGCGAGTCTGGCAAGCCGGTGAAGTTCGCGGGCCTGAATTGGGAAAGCGGCATGTTGCTGACCGACGTCCTGCAGTTCGTCCTGGAAAAGGGCTATGACTGCAAGACCGACAGCATACCGGGCAACTCCATCACCATGGAGAACGCCCTGAGCACCAACGATATCCAGGTGTTCGCCGAGGAGTGGGTCGGTCGCAGCGAGGTCTGGAACAAGGCCGAGAAAGCCGGCAAGGTCGTTGGCGTCGGCGCGCCGGTGGTAGGTGCCATCGAAGGCTGGTACGTACCGCGTTATGTGGTCGAGGGTGATGCCAAGCGCAAGCTCGAAGCCAAGGCGCCGAACCTGAAGAACATCGCCGACCTGGCGCAGTACGCCTCCGTGTTCAAGGACCCGGAAGAACCCGGCAAGGGTCGTTTCTACAATTGCCCGGCCGGCTGGACCTGCGAGCTGGACAACAGCGAGATGCTCAAGAGCTACGGTCTGGAAAGTTCCTACACCAACTTCCGTCCTGGTACCGGGCCGGCTCTGGATGCCGCCGTGCTGTCGAGCTACAAGCGTGGCGAGCCGATCCTGTTCTACTACTGGTCGCCGACGCCGCTGATGGGCCAGGTCGATTTGATCAAACTGGGCGAGAAGCCAGGTGTCGACAAAAGTGTGAGTATCAAGGTCGGCCTGTCCAAGACGTTCCATGACCAAGCGCCGGAACTGGTTGCCGTGCTGGAGAAGGCCAACCTGCCGATCGACCTGCTGAACCAGAACCTGGGACGCATGAGCAAGGAGCGGATCGAGTCGCCGAAACTGGCGAAAATCTTCCTCAAGGAACACCCTGAGGTCTGGCAGGCTTGGGTCAGCGCTGACGCTGCCAAGAAAATCAACGCGGCTCTGTAGGTCGACTCCTCCCGGCTAATCGAGAGGTTGGCCGGGACGCTACATCCACTTGATCGAGAGTTTCCAATGTTTCCCGAGAATTTCACGTTTTCCATCGCCGATTGGGTCAACGGTTGGGTCGATTCGCTGGTGACCAACTATGGCGATGTGTTCCGGCACATCTCCGACACACTGCTGTGGGCCATCGTCAACCTGGAGGGCCTGTTGCGCATGGCACCGTGGTGGCTGATGCTGGCTATCGTCGGCGGTATCGCCTGGCATGCCACCCGCAAGGTGGTGACGACGGTGGTGATCGTCGGCCTGCTGTTCCTGGTGGGTGCGGTCGGCCTGTGGGACAAACTGATGCAGACCCTGGCGCTGATGCTGGTGGCGACGCTGATCTCGGTCTTGATCGGGATTCCGCTGGGCATCCTGTCGGCGCGCAGCAACCGCCTGCGCTCGGTGCTGATGCCACTGTTGGACATCATGCAGACCATGCCCAGCTTCGTGTACCTGATCCCGGTGCTGATGCTGTTCGGCCTGGGCAAGGTCCCGGCGATTTTCGCCACGGTGATCTACGCCGCTCCGCCGCTGATCCGCCTGACCGATCTGGGCATCCGCCAGGTGGACGGCGAGGTGATGGAGGCGATCAACGCCTTTGGTGCCAACCGCTGGCAACAACTGTTCGGCGTGCAATTGCCGTTGGCCCTGCCGAGCATCATGGCCGGGATCAACCAGACCACCATGATGGCCCTGTCGATGGTGGTGATCGCCTCGATGATCGGTGCCCGTGGCCTGGGCGAAGACGTGCTGGTGGGCATCCAGACTCTCAATGTCGGGCGTGGCCTCGAAGCGGGTCTGGCCATCGTGATTCTCGCCGTGGTCATCGACCGCATTACCCAGGCCTACGGTCGTCCGCGCCATGAGGTGAGCAAATGACTGATTCCATCGTCAGCAAGATCGAAGTCAAGAACGTCTTCAAGATTTTCGGCTCGCGCTCCAATGATGCGCTGAACCTGATCCGCCAGGGCAAGACCAAGGACCAGGTGCTGGCCGAGACCGGTTGCGTGGTCGGGGTCAACGACCTGTCGCTGAGCATCGGCACCGGCGAGATCTTCGTGATCATGGGGCTGTCGGGTTCCGGCAAGTCGACGCTGGTGCGGCACTTCAATCGGCTGATCGATCCCACCAGTGGCGCGATCCTGGTCGATGGCGTGGACATCCTGCAGCACGACATGGACGCCCTGCGTGAATTCCGTCGACACAAGATCAGCATGGTGTTCCAGAGCTTTGGCCTGTTGCCCCACAAGAACGTGCAGGACAACGTCGCCTATGGCCTCAAGGTGCGCGGTGAGAGCAAGCCACTGTGCGTCGAGCGTGCGTTGCACTGGATCAATACCGTGGGCCTCAAGGGCTACGAGAAAAAGTACCCGCACCAGCTTTCCGGTGGCATGCGCCAGCGTGTCGGCCTGGCTCGCGCTCTGGCGGCGGACACCGACATCATCCTGATGGACGAGGCGTTCAGTGCCCTTGACCCGCTGATTCGCGCCGAGATGCAGGACCAACTGCTGGAACTGCAGAAGACCCTGCACAAGACCATCGTGTTCATTACCCACGACCTGGATGAAGCGGTACGCATCGGCAACCGGATTGCGATTCTCAAGGATGGCCGGCTGATCCAGGTCGGTACGCCCCGGGAGATTCTGCATTCGCCGGCGGATGAGTATGTGGACCGGTTCGTCCAGCGGCGGGCCGCGACGGTTTGAGCCGGTTGGTTCTGTGTTGTCAGGGCAGGCCTCTTCGCGGGCTTGTCGGAACGCCGCACCGCCGCGAAGAGGCCGGTAAAGCTGCATCAATATTCAGGTTGTACGGATGAGGTTGAAGATGTCCCAGGCTGAAAAAGTCGTTATCGCCGATGCGCCGTTGCGCTGGCAGGATGTGGTCGCCGTCGCCCGCCACGGTGCGCGGCTGGAACTGACGCCGCAGACCTGGGCGCGAATCGACAACGCCCAGGCGATCGTCCAGCGCATCGTCGTCAGTGGCGAGCGCGCCTATGGCATCAATACCGGTCTGGGGGCTCTGTCCAATGTCTCGCTGTCTGGCGAGCAACTGAGTCAACTGTCGCGCAATACCCTGCTCAGCCATGCCTGCGGCGTCGGCGCGCCACTGGCCGACGAACAGACCCGGGCGATCATCTGCGCGGCGATCATCAACTACAGCCAGGGCAAGTCCGGCCTGCATCGCCAGGTGGTCGAAGCCCTGCTGGCGTTGCTCAACCATGGCATCACCCCGCAGGTGCCGTCCCAGGGATCGGTCGGCTACCTGACCCATATGGCCCATGTCGGTGTCGCCCTGCTCGGGGTCGGTCAGGTCAGCTATCGCGGTCGGGTCGTCTCGGCACAGCAGGCCCTGGCCGGAGAAGGTCTGCAGCCGGTGCAACTGGGCGCCAAGGACGGCCTGTGCCTGGTCAACGGCACACCGTGCATGACCGGCCTGAGCTGCCTGGCCCTGGCTGACGCGTACCGTCTGCTGCAATGGGCCGACGTGACTTCGGCGATGAGTTTCGAGGCTCAGCGTGGCCAGATCGCCGCGTTCGATGCCGAGATCATCGCGCTCAAGCCGCACCCGGGCATGCAGCAGGTCGGCAGCAACCTGCGCGACCTGCTCGACGGCAGCGAGGTGATCGCCGCGAGCAAGGGCATCCGTACTCAGGATGCCTTGAGCATCCGTTCGATCCCGCAGGTGCACGGCGCGGCCCGCGACCAACTGGCCCATGCGACCCGGCAGATCGAAATCGAACTCAACGGTTGCACCGACAACCCGCTGCTGCTGGGTACACCAGAGCACTTCCGGGTGATGTCCCAGGCCAACCCCCATGGGCAGTCGGTCGCCCATGCGGCGGACCTGCTGGCGATCGCCATGGCGGAAATCGGCTCGATCGCCGAACGGCGCCTCGACCGTCTGATCAACCCGCATGTCAGCGGCCTGCCGGCGTTCCTGGTCAGCCAGCCAGGGGTCAACTCGGGAATGATGATCGTGCAGTACGTCGCTGCGTCGCTCTGTGCGCAGAACCGCCAGTTGGCGCAACCGGCGGTACTCGACAACTACGTCACCTCAGGCTTGCAGGAAGACCACCTGAGCCTGGGCACCAACGCCGCGCTCAAGTTGCACCAGGTGCTGGAGAACTGCACGCAGATCCTCGCCATCGAGTATCTGCTGGCGGCCCAGGCCTTCGAATTTCTCAAGGTGCAGCGCTTCGGCGTCGGCACTGATATCGCCTGGAAACTCTTGCGCGAGCATGTGCCGGCCTATGACCAGGATCGCTGGCTGGCGCCGGATATCGCCACAACGGCGGCGTTGCTGCGGGACCCGAAGCTATTGCTCGACAGATTACCGAACCTGAACTGATTTGATTCAAACAAAGATAGCCAGCGTGCCAAGGCGCCATCCGCTCAAAAAGCGGACAGCGACGGATAACGGAAGCTTCCGGAGCGACTGGCAGTTGATAACACTCTCAAAAGGAGCATGAATGTGACTGCATTGAACCTTATTCCCGGCCAACTGACCCTGGCGCAACTGCGTGCCGTGTACCAACAGCCGGTGCAACTGAGCCTGGACCCCAGCGCTTCGGCACAGATCGACGCCAGCGTTGCCTGTGTCGAGCAGATCCTCGCCGAGAACCGCACTGCCTACGGCATCAACACCGGTTTCGGGCTGCTGGCCTCGACCCGTATCGCCAGCGCCGACCTGGAAAACCTCCAGCGTTCGCTGGTGTTGTCCCACGCGGCCGGTGTCGGCCAGCCGATCAGCGATGATCTGGTGCGGTTGATCATGGTGCTCAAGGTCAACAGCCTGAGCCGCGGTTTCTCCGGGATTCGTCGGCAGGTGATCGATGCGCTGATCGCCTTGATCAATGCCGAGGTCTATCCGCACATTCCGCTCAAGGGATCTGTCGGCGCTTCCGGTGACCTGGCGCCCTTGGCCCATATGTCACTCGTGCTGCTCGGCGAAGGCAAGGCCCGCTACAAGGGGCAGTGGCTGGACGCGCCGGCCGCGCTGAAACAGGCCGGTCTGCAACCGCTGACCCTGGCGGCGAAAGAAGGCCTGGCGCTGCTCAACGGCACCCAGGTGTCCACCGCGTATGCCCTGCGTGGCCTGTTCGAAGGTGAGGACCTGTTCGCCGGTGCACTGGTCGCCGGTGGCCTGACCGTCGAGGCGGTGCTGGGTTCGCGTTCGCCATTCGACGCGCGCATCCATGAAGCTCGCGGCCAGCGTGGCCAGATCGACGCGGCGGCGAGCTATCGCCATCTGCTCGGCGAGCGCAGCGAAGTGTCCGATTCCCACCAGAACTGCGAGAAGGTCCAGGACCCGTATTCCCTGCGCTGCCAGCCACAAGTCATGGGCGCCTGCCTGACCCAGTTGCGCCAGGCCGCCGAGGTGCTGGTGGTCGAGGCCAACGCCGTATCGGACAACCCGCTGGTGTTCGCCGCCGAGGGTGACGTGATCTCCGGTGGCAACTTCCACGCCGAGCCGGTGGCCATGGCTGCCGACAACATGGCCCTGGCAATTGCCGAGATCGGTTCGCTGAGCGAGCGGCGTATCTCGCTGATGATGGACAAGCACATGTCGCAGTTGCCGCCGTTCCTGGTGGCCAACGGTGGCGTCAACTCCGGCTTCATGATCGCTCAGGTGACCGCTGCGGCGTTGGCCAGCGACAACAAGGCCCTGGCGCATCCACACAGTGTCGACAGCCTGCCGACCTCGGCGAACCAGGAAGACCACGTGTCGATGGCACCGGCTGCCGGCAAACGCCTGTGGGAGATGGCTGAAAACACCCGTGGGATTCTCGCGGTCGAGTGGCTGGCCGCCTGCCAGGGCCTGGACCTGCGCAACGGTCTGAAAACCTCGCCGACCCTGGAAACCGCCCGCGCGACCCTGCGCGAAAAAGTCGCCTACTACGACAAGGACCGTTTCTTCGCCCCGGACATCGAGGGCGCCACCGATCTGTTGGCATCGCGCTGCCTGACCGCGCTGGTACCGGCGAAGTTGCTGCCCAGCCTGTAAGCGTTACCCAGGAACAGACTTGGGAAGGGCACAGACCTGTAGGAGCAGGTGGGTGGCAGAGTGGTTTTCCGGCTGCCACCGGGCAGATGCTTTTTGCCTGAGCGGGTCGGGTTGGGTACTCTGCGACCCCTTTTTGCGGCCAGGTGGCCGCAAGACCTTCGCCCCCAAGTCTGATTCTTGTCGATCCGTACCGATAAGAATAATTAAGGACGAGTCATGCAACAGCCAGTCAACGGTTTGAAACGCGGGCTTTCCGCCCGACACATTCGCTTCATGGCCCTGGGTTCCGCCATCGGTACAGGGCTTTTCTATGGTTCTGCCTCGGCCATCCAGATGGCCGGCCCGGCCGTACTGCTGGCCTATCTGATCGGTGGTGCTGCGGTGTTCATGGTGATGCGCGCCCTCGGCGAGATGGCGGTGCATAACCCGGTGTCCGGCTCGTTCGGCCAGTACGCCAGCACCTACGTCGGTCCGATGTCGGGCTTTATCCTCGGCTGGACCTACGCCTTCGAGATGGTCATCGTCGGCCTGGCCGACGTCACGGCCTTCGGTATCTACATGGGCTTCTGGTTCCCCGAAGTCGACCGCTGGATCTGGGTCCTGGGCATCGTGTTCTTCATCGGCGCGCTGAACCTGTGCGCGGTGAAAGTCTTCGGTGAAATGGAGTTCTGGCTGTCACTGCTCAAGGTCGGGGCGATTATCGCGATGATCCTTGGCGGTCTCGGCATCATGTTCTTCGGCATCAGCACGGCGACGCCGGCGGCCGAGATCGGTGTCGGCAATTTGTGGAACCATGGCGGCTTCATGCCCAATGGCGCAGCCGGAATGATCGCCTCGTTCGCGGTGGTGATGTTCGCCTTTGGCGGTATCGAGATCATCGGCGTCACTGCCGGTGAAGCCCGTGACCCGCAACGGGTCATTCCCAAGGCGATCAATGCGGTGCCGGTGCGTATCCTGCTGTTCTACGTGCTGACCCTGTTCGTCCTGATGTCCATCTACCCATGGCCGCAGATCGGCAGCCAGGGCAGCCCGTTCGTGCAGATCTTCCAGAACCTGGGGATCGGCTCGGCGGCGACCTTGCTCAATATCGTGGTGATCTCGGCGGCGGTGTCGGCGATCAACAGCGATATCTTCGGCGCTGGCCGCATGATGTACGGCCTGGCCCAGCAAGGCCAGGCGCCCAAGGCCTTTGCCAAGTTGTCGAGCGCCGGCGTGCCGTGGATGACCGTGGTGGTGATGGGCGCGGCGCTGCTCGGCGGCGTGCTGCTCAACTACCTGATCCCGGAAAACGTGTTCCTGCTGATCGCCTCGATCGCCACCTTCGCCACGGTCTGGGTGTGGATCATGATCCTGATCACCCAGGTCGCGATGCGTCGTTCGATGAGCCGTGAGGAGGCCGCGCAGCTCAAGTTTCCCGTGCCGTTCTGGCCCTATGCGCCGATCGCCGCCATTACCTTCATGGTCTTCATTTTCGGCGTGCTGGGCTGGTTCCCGGACAGCCGGCCTGCGCTGATCGTCGGTGCGGTGTGGATCGGCCTGCTGGTGTTGGCGTACCTGATCTGGGTCAAGCCGGTGGCGGCCCAGGCGGCACAGCTCGCAGAAGAACCTTCCCTGTCTCATCGATAGCCCACGGAGGCCCCGGATGAAAACGCTCTGGCAGAACTGTCACGTCGCAAGCATGGCCCAAGGCACCTACTCGATCATCGAGGATGCCGCCATCGTGACCGTGGCGTCGAAGATCGACTGGATCGGCCCTCGCGCCGAACTGCCGGCTGCGGATTATCCACAGGTCAATGACCTGGAGGGGGCCTGGGTGACGCCGGGCCTGGTCGACTGCCACACCCACACGGTGTTCGGCGGCAACCGCAGCGGTGAATTCGAACAGCGCCTGCAAGGTGTCAGCTACGCCGAGATCGCCGCCGCCGGCGGCGGCATCGCCAGCACGGTGCGGGCGACCCGCGCGGCCAGCGAGGAGCAGCTGTTCGCCAGTGCCCGGCAGCGTCTGACCTGCCTGCTGCGCGATGGCGTGACCAGCGTCGAGATCAAGTCCGGCTACGGTCTGGATCTGGAAAACGAACGCAAGATGCTCAAGGTGGCTCGCCGCCTGGGTGCCGAGCTGCCGGTCAGCGTGCGCACCACCTGCCTGGCCGCCCATGCGCTGCCGCCGGAGTACAAGGACCGTTCCGACGACTACATCGAGCATATCTGCAACGACATGCTCCCGGCCCTGGCGGCCGAAGGGTTGGTGGATGCGGTCGATGCGTTCTGCGAATACCTGGCGTTTTCCCCGGACCAGGTCGAGCGGGTGTTCAAGGTCGCGAAGCGCCTGGGCCTGCCGGTCAAGCTGCATGCCGAGCAGTTGTCCTCGTTGCACGGCTCGAGCCTGGCGGCGTGCTACCAGGCGCTGTCGGCCGATCACCTGGAGTTCATGACCGAGGAAGATGCCATCGCCATGGCGGCGGCGGGCACGGTGGCGGTATTACTGCCCGGTGCTTTCTATTTCCTGCGTGAAACCCAGTTGCCGCCAATGGATGCCTTGCGCAAGCACGGGGTGAAGATCGCCATCGCCACGGACCTCAACCCCGGGACCTCGCCGGGCCTGTCGCTGCGGCTGATGTTGAACATGGCCTGCACGCTGTTTCGCATGACGCCGGAAGAGGCCCTGGCCGGGGTCACCCTGCACGCCGCCACGGCGCTGGGCATGGGCGCCACCCATGGCTCGCTGGAGGTCGGCAAGGTCGCCGATTTTGTCGCCTGGCAGATCGACCGGCCGGCGGACCTGGCCTACTGGCTGGGCGGCGACCTGGAAAAACGCGTGGTCCGCCACGGTATCGAAGTATTGATCTAGGAGAGTGGTTGTGGATAACGTCCTGAGTTTCAAGAAAGGCCGCGTGCCGCTGCTGATCAGCATGCCCCACGCCGGGCTGAAAACCACTCCGGCGGTCCGCGATGGGCTGATCCCCGAGGCCCGCAGCCTGCCGGACACCGACTGGCATATCCCCAGGCTCTATGACTTTGCCGAGGAGCTGGGGGCCAGCACCCTGGCGGCCGAATATTCGCGTTTTGTCATCGACCTCAACCGCCCGTCCGACGACAAGCCGCTGTATGCCGGCGCCACCACCGGGCTCTATCCGGCGACGCTGTTCGACGGCGTACCGCTGTTCCTGGAGGGCCGTGAGCCGTCCGCCGAGGAACGGGCCAGCTACCTGGAGCAGGTGTGGATGCCGTATCACCGCACGTTGCAGGAGGAACTGGCGCGGCTCAAGGCCGAGTTCGGTTATGCACTGCTGTTCGATGCCCATTCGATCCGTTCGGTGATTCCACACCTGTTCGACGGCAAGTTGCCGGACTTCAATCTCGGCACCTTCAACGGTGCCAGTTGCGATGCGCAGTTGGCGTCGCGCCTGGAAGCCATCTGTGCCGGGTATCCCGCCTACAGCCACGTGCTGAACGGCCGTTTCAAAGGCGGCCATATCACCCGTCACTACGGTAATCCGGCCGGCGATATCCATGCCGTGCAGTTGGAGCTGGGACAGTGCAACTACATGGACGAGTTCGAGCCGTTCAACTACCGTAGCGATCTGGCCGAGCCGACCCGCGTGGTGCTCAAGGAACTGTTGCAGGGCCTCTTGGCCTGGGGGCGTGAGCATTACGGGCGTTGAGTGAAACGAGCCGGCTATCTTGTGTTGCTCTCGGTCAACCGGGTAGTACATCGATTCCCGGGCAGAGGAAGTCGATGTGATAACCGTTGACCCCATCTCCCAGGGCCACATGCACGCCCTTGATACCTTCGTTCATCGGCGAATTGTGGCTGTAGTTGATGTTCGGCCCGATGGCGTCATTCACCCCGATGGCGAACTCGCTCAGATACAGGCCGCGCTGTCCGGCGGCCTGGTCGAGCAAGGCGAGGTATTCCTCCCCCGCGACCTTGAACGAGCGGACCCGGTTATGTTCGATCCGCAACCAGGCGTCATGATGGCCGACCTGCTCGGCCAGTCTGCGCATGTCGTTCCTTATTCCGTCCGGCAAGGGGCGTGCTCGGCTGGCCCGTGACAGCAGCAGACCACTGACGTGCAGCACACCGCTGACCTGGAAGATATCCGGGCTGTCGGGCTTCATGTGGGCGTAGTGCACTTCGAACAGTTCGGTGACCGAGAGTACGAAGCTGTCGCCGATTTCTTCCCGGGTCAGGGCATAGGGGGTGCACTTGTCGTTGAGCCGGACTGCGCCCCGGCTACTGGCACTGGTCAGGTGCACGCGACGCAGGCCGTCGAGTTGTGCCAGATAATGCTGCTGGCGCTCTAGGCAATCGCAGAAGTCGCAGCGCAGTAACAGCATCAGGCTGTAGAGCGCGTTTTCCAGCCGGGTATCGAAGGCATGCAGCGGACACAACAGAGTCTGCTTGTAGCGGGTGCGCGCCGCTTGCAGATAGAGCTGTCGGGCTCCTTGGGGAGTGAAGGAAAACGCCAGGCTCTGTTCGGGCAGCCTGTGCAGGCTGCCCAGGTAGCTGGCTTCCAGTCCCAGTTCGCGCAGAGCCCGGATGAACATTTCGTTGTCGGCGACGATAACGGCTTTTTCCGGGTAGCGAAGCAGGTCGGGCAAACGGTACTGGCTCATTCGGAACTCCCTGTCTTTTCTGGCTCTGGCAGCCGGTGGGAAGCGGCTCCTGCCGCTCGGTTCTACTTTTCTTATTGAAACGTTTATTGAACCGAGTTGAACACTGACCGAACGGCTAGTTGCCAGCAGCGCGCGGGCGGCAACCTTACTGTTGACAAGGACATGCCGTTTGCATGATTCGGGTTTATGATGCCGGACGGCAGAATCAAAGAAGTCCCCCTGGTGGCCACACTCGCCACTAAGGATGACCCCGACCCTTACGGAGCGCGTGATGCAGACTTTGTACCCGCAGATCAAACCCTACGCCCGGCACGATCTGGCCGTGGATCAGCCGCATGTGCTGTACGTCGATGAAAGTGGTTCGCCCGAGGGCTTGCCGGTGGTGTTTATCCATGGCGGCCCGGGTGCCGGCTGTGATGCCCAGAGTCGTTGTTATTTCGACCCCAACCTTTATCGCATCGTGACGTTCGACCAGCGTGGCTGCGGTCGCTCGACACCCCATGCGAGTCTTGAAAACAACACCACCTGGGATCTGGTGGCAGACCTGGAGCGGATTCGTGAGCACCTGGGTATCGACAAATGGGTGCTGTTCGGCGGCTCCTGGGGTTCGACCCTGGCGCTGGCCTACGCGCAGACTCATCCCGAGCGGGTCCATGGGCTGATCCTGCGGGGGATCTTCCTGGCGCGTACGCAGGATGTCCAATGGCTCTACCAGAGTGGTGCCAGCCGTCTGTTTCCGGACTATTGGCAGGATTATGTGGCGCCCGTCCCGCCGGAGGAACGAGACGACCTGCTCACGGCCTTCCACAAGCGCCTGACCGGCAACGACCAGATCGCCCAGATGCACGCGGCCAAGGCGTGGTCGCTGTGGGAAGGGCGGACCGCGACCTTGCGGCCCAATCCGCTGGTGGTCGATCGCTTCTCCGAGCCACAGCGGGCCTTGTCGATTGCCCGGATCGAGTGTCACTACTTCACCAACAACTCGTTCCTCGAGCCCGATCAGCTGATTCGCGACATGGATCGGATCGCCCATCTGCCTGGCGTGATCGTCCACGGTCGCTACGATGCCATCTGCCCGCTGGACAACGCCTGGGCGTTGCACCAGGCCTGGCCGAACAGCGAACTGCAGGTGATTCGCGATGCCGGCCACGCGGCTTCGGAACCGGGGATCACCGATGCGCTGGTGCGTGCCGCGGACCAGATGGCGCGACGCCTGCTCGACCTGCCCCCAGAAGAAGCATGAGGGGCCTGTTGCAGCGTGTCAGTGGCGCGCGGGTCGAGGTGGAGGGGGCGGTGGTCGGGGCCATCGACCAGGGTTTGCTGGTGCTGTTGGCGGTCGAGCCTGAAGATACCCGCACCAATGCCGACAAACTTCTGCATAAGCTGCTTAACTATCGGGTGTTCAGCGATCCCCAGGGCAAGATGAATCTGTCCCTGGCGGATACCGGCGGCGGGTTGCTGCTGGTGTCGCAGTTCACCCTGGCCGCCGATACCCGCAGCGGACTACGCCCGAGTTTTTCCACGGCAGCGCCACCGGCGCTGGCCGAGGAGCTTTTCGGCTACGTGGTGGCACAGGCGCAGAGGTTGCATGGTCAGGTGGCGACGGGACGTTTCGGGGCGGATATGAAGGTTCATCTGGTCAATGATGGCCCGGTAACCTTCCTGTTACAGACCTGAAAGTGAAAAAAACCACGTATCGGGCTGAAAACAGAGTGTTTTGTCGATAAATACTTTGCTTCGCCTGATGCGTTGTAACGCCGCCTACTAGATAATCGCGCGCTACGGGGATCAGCGTTCGTTGGCCCATTTTGAATTAGGTAGAGACTTGTCCGACATCGTTTGGGGAATCATTTCGCCCCAGTGGAGTCGGAACAATGCTCGCCAACCTGGCGAATAGATAGCTAGCCGTTGGTTTTTTGATCTGTTTTCGGCGAGGGTTGCTCGTGATTGTTAGTCCCTGTAATGCACCAAAATTGACTGCCAAAGGGTTGAAGAAAGCACTGGTGACGGGTTCTGCACTGTTTTGTCTGCTCAGTGCCGGCCAACTCTTTGCATTCAACCTGGACGATGTGGCGGCCAAGGCGAAGACCCTGGCCGGGCAGAAGTACGAAGCTCCGCGCAGCAATCTGCCGAATGAATTTCGTGAGATGAAGTTCGCGGACTACCAGAAAATCCGTTTCCTGACCGACAAGGCCGAGTGGGCCGATCAGAAAACGCCGTTCAAGCTGTCGTTCTATCACCAGGGCATGCATTTCGACACACCGGTGAAAATCAACGAAATCACCGCCAACGAAGTCTCGGAGATCAAGTACGATCCGAACCGTTTCGATTTCGGCGACCTGAAGTTCGATCCAAAAACCACCGAACAGCTGGGTTATGCGGGCTTTCGCGTGCTTTATCCGATCAACAAGGCCGACAAGCAGGACGAGATCATGACCATGCTCGGCGCGAGTTACTTCCGCGTCGTCGGCAAGGGCCAGGCCTACGGCTTGTCCGCCCGTGGCATGGCGATCGATACCGCTTTGCCGTCCGGTGAGGAATTCCCGCGTTTCACCGAGTTCTGGATCCAGCAGCCCAAGCCGACCGACAAGCATCTGGTGATCTTCGCCCTGCTTGATTCGCCACGTGCTACGGGTGCCTACCGTCTGACCCTGCGTCCGGGCGCCGATACCATCGTCGACGTGAAGGCGCAGATGTTCCTGCGCGACAAGGTCGGCAAGCTGGGCGTGGCCCCGCTGACCAGCATGTTCCTGTTCGGCGCCAACCAGCCGTCGAAAGTTCTCAACTACCGTCGCGAACTGCACGACTCCAGTGGCCTGTCGATCCATGCCGGTAACGGCGAGTGGCTGTGGCGTCCGCTGAACAACCCGAAACACCTGTCGGTGAGCAACTTCTCCGTGGAGAACCCGCGTGGTTTCGGCCTGCTGCAGCGCGGTCGTGACTTCAGCCACTATGAAGACCTCGACGATCGTTACGACAAACGTCCGAGCGCCTGGATCGAGCCCAAGGGCGACTGGGGCAAGGGCACCGTCGACCTGGTAGAGATTCCGACCGCCGACGAAACCAACGACAACATCGTGGCTTTCTGGAACCCGGAAAAGCTCCCTCAGCCGGGTGAGGCGATGAACTTCGCCTATCGCATGCACTGGACCCTGGACGAAGCGGCCCTGCATTCGCCGGACAGCGCCTGGGTCAAGCAGACCCTGAAATCCACCGGCGACGTCAAGCAATCGAACCTGATCCGTCAGCCGGACGGCAGTGTGGCCTATCTGGTGGACTTCGAGGGCCCGTCCCTCAAGGCGCTCCCGGAAGATGCGCCGGTGCGTAGCCAGGTCAGTGTCGGCGACAACGCCGAATTGGTCGAAAACAGCCTGCGTTATAACCCGGAAACCCAGGGCTGGCGCCTGACCCTGCGTCTGAAGATCAAGGATCCGGGCAAGTCCACCGAACTGCGCGCTGCGCTGGTCAAGGACATTGTCACCGCCGAGCCGGCCAAGGCTTCGTCCCAGGTGGTCAAGGCCGACAAGGTCGCTGCCAGGACTCATGAGAAGCATGAGAAGGAAGTCGCCAAGGCTCAGGAAAAAGACGCGGCCAAGTCCTCGGAGAAAGACAAGTCCAAGGACAAGAAAGAACCAGACGCCCCGGCGCCTGCTGCCGAGGCTGCCTCAACCACCCCGGAACCGGCCAAGACCGAACAAGTCCTGACCGAGACCTGGAGCTACCAGTTGCCTGCCGATGAGTAATTCAATCGCCCAGCCAGAGTCTCTTTCCGAGTACCTGGCGCACCTGCCGCTCAGTACCGAGCAACGCGCCGAGTTGGCGAGCTGCAAGTCGTTCGCCGAGCTGCATGAGCGTCTTGGTGCACAACCGACCGTCGACTCCGCCGAGGCTGCGCAAGCCTCGGTGGGTCGCCGCCTGACCCTCGACAGCGCCGCCGAACTGGAAGAGGCCGAGATGCTCTCGGTCGATGCCAGCGGTCGGGTACGCCTCAAGGCCACGCCACCGATCCGGCGGACCCGGGTCGTGCCGGAACCTTGGCGGACCAACATCCTGGTGCGCGGCTGGCGCCGTCTGACCGGGCGCAGCAACCCGCCGGCACCCAAGGATGACAAGCGCGAGCTGCCTCATGCCCGTTGGCGTACGGTAGGTTCGATCCGACGCTACATCCTGCTGATTCTGATGCTTGGCCAGACTATCGTTGCCGGCTGGTATATGAAGGGCATCATGCCTTACCAGGGCTGGTCGTTCGTCGACCTCAACGAAGTCCTGCACCAGCCGATCCTGCAGACCGCCAAGCAAGTGCTGCCCTACGCCCTGCAGACCAGTATCCTGGTGATGTTCGGCATTCTGTTCTGCTGGGTCTCGGCCGGTTTCTGGACGGCCCTGATGGGCTTCCTCGAATTGCTCACCGGGCATGACAAGTACCGTATCTCCGGCGCCAGCGCCGGCAGCGAGCCGATTCCGGCCGATGCGCGTACCGCTATCGTCATGCCGATCTGCAACGAAGATGTCCCCCGGGTGTTTGCCGGCCTGCGGGCGACGTTCGAGTCGGTCGCGGCCACCGGTGACCTGGATCGTTTCGACTTCTTCGTCCTGAGCGACAGTAACGACACCGATATCTGCGTTGCCGAGCAGCAGGCCTGGCTGGACGTCTGCCGCGAAGCCTCGGGCTTCGGCAAGATCTTCTATCGTCGCCGTCGCCGTCGTGTGAAGCGCAAGAGCGGCAACCTCGACGACTTCTGCCGTCGCTGGGGCAGCGACTACAAGTACATGGTAGTGCTCGACGCCGACAGCGTCATGAGTGGCGAATGCCTGACCAGCCTGGTCCGCCTGATGGAAGCCACGCCGGACGCCGGGATCATCCAGACCGCGCCACGTGCGTCGGGCATGGACACCCTGTATGCGCGCATGCAGCAGTTCGCCACCCGCGTCTATGGTCCACTGTTCACCGCCGGCCTGCACTTCTGGCAGTTGGGCGAGTCCCACTACTGGGGCCATAACGCGATCATCCGCATGAAGCCCTTCATTGAGCACTGTGCTCTGGCGCCATTGCCAGGCAAGGGCGCGTTCGCCGGTGCGATCCTGTCCCACGACTTCGTCGAAGCGGCGCTGATGCGTCGTGCAGGCTGGGGTGTGTGGATTGCCTACGACCTGCCCGGCAGCTACGAGGAATTGCCTCCGAACCTGCTCGATGAACTCAAGCGTGACCGTCGCTGGTGTCACGGCAACCTGATGAACTTCCGCCTGTTCCTGGTCAAGGGCATGCACCCGGTACACCGTGCCGTGTTCCTCACTGGCGTGATGTCCTATCTGTCGGCACCGCTGTGGTTCTTCTTCCTGGTGCTGTCGACCGCGCTGCTGGCGGTCAATACGCTGATGGAGCCGCAGTACTTCATGGAGCCGCGCCAGCTTTATCCGCTGTGGCCGCAATGGCATCCGGACAAGGCGGTGGCGTTGTTCTCCACCACCATCGTGTTGCTGTTCCTGCCCAAGCTGCTGAGCGTCATCCTGATCTGGGCCAAGGGCGCGAAAGAGTTCGGTGGCAAGTTCAAGGTGACCGTGTCGATGCTGCTGGAGATGCTGTTCTCCATGCTGCTGGCGCCGGTGCGGATGATTTTCCACACCCGTTTCGTTCTCGCCGCGTTTCTCGGCTGGGCCGCGACCTGGAACTCGCCGAAGCGTGACGACGACTCCACGTCCTGGAACGAAGCAGTGCGCCGTCATGGTCCGCAGACCCTGTTGGGCGCGCTCTGGGCCTTGTTGGTGATCTGGCTGAACCCGAGCTTCCTGTGGTGGCTGGTGCCGATCGTCGGTTCGCTGATGCTGTCGATCCCGGTGTCGGTGATCTCCAGCCGGGTCAACCTGGGCTTGCGTTCCAGGGACGAGCAGTTGTTCCTCATCCCTGAGGAATACAACCCGCCCCAGGCACTGCTGGCGACCGATGAGTACACCCACGAAAACCGCTGGCATGCGCTGAACGACGGTTTCATCCGTGCAGTGGTCGATCCGCGGCAGAACGCCCTGGCCTGCGCCCTGGCGACTTCCCGGCACGGTCAGGCCGAGCCGATCGAGTGGCTGCGGGTGGAGCGTGTGCGGCATGCGCTGAAAGTCGGTCCGGCGGCGTTGGACAACCATTCCCGCCTGCAACTGCTCAGCGACCCGGTCGCCCTGGCGCGTCTGCATGCGCAGGTCTGGAGCGAAGGCCACGGCGAGTGGCTGGATGCCTGGCGTGCATCGGTCAAGGCCGATCCCCACGCGCCGCTGCTGCCGTTGCAACCGGCTGTCGCGGTAGCTCAGCCCGCCTGATTCGATCCCCCTGGAGCGCGTGCTCCAGGGGGATTCGACCCTTCTTGTAAGACGTTTCCTCCTCTCTCGTATCCGTTGTCATTTGGTAACAAAAGACCCACTCGACCGCACGGGCGGGTGCGTTAGGATCGCGCCCCGAAATCGTGCCGGCCTGGGCTGACGCTGCATTGCCGAGGCAGGTCGATCCCACCGGGCAATGGATCGAGGAGTTTTCATGACGAAAAGGTACCTGGCGTTACTGCTGGGCGTTGCTGTATTGCTGCAGGCCGGCGGTCTCCAGGCGGGCGCCATCGATGAGGCGGTCAGGCGCGGCAGCCTCAAGGTGGGCACCAACCCCACCTACATGCCATTTCAGATGACCGACAAACAGGGCCGGGTCGTGGGTTTTGAAATCGATCTGCTGCATGAAATGAGCAAGGCTCTTGGTGTCCGGCTGGAGTTGCTGCCCAGCGCCTACCCGGAATTGATCCCCGACCTGCTGGCCGGCAAGACCGACCTGATCGCCAGCGGTATGACCCTGACCCCGGAGCGCAATCTGCGCCTGAACTTCAGCGACCCGTTTATCGTGGTTGGGCAGACGATGCTGATTACTCAGGAGTTGTCGGGCAGGGTCCAGGGTTTCGAGGACTTGAACGATGCCGCCTTCCGCATCCGGGTCAAAGCCGGTACCACGGGCGAGATTGTTGCGAAAAAGCTGATCGGCAATGCCCAACTGGTCAGCTATGCCACCGAGGAGGAGGGCGTACGCGATGTGCTCGACGGCAAGGCCGACGCCTTTATTCACGACGCGCCCTACAACCTGGTGGCGGCAAACAGGTTGGGTGCGGGCAAGCTGGTATGTCTGGATCAGCCCTTTACCTACGAGCGCCTGGCATTCGGGCTGAAGAAGGGCGATCACGACAGCCTGAACTGGATCAACCACTTCCTCAACCAGATCGCCGAAGACGGCACCTATGATCGGATCCATGACAAGTGGTTCAAGGAAACCGCCTGGTTGGCCGAAATCGACTGAACAAAGGCGCGTTTCAGGCGCGCAAATGCCCCACCAGTCCTTGCAGGCGCGATCCCAGGCAGGCCAGTTCGGCACTGGCGGTCGCGGTTTTTTCGCTGGTCGCCGCCGTCCGTTGCGCAATGTCCCGTACGTGCAGCAGGCTGCGGCTGACCTGTTCGGCGACCACGCTCTGTTCTTCGCCCGCTGCCGCGATCTGTTCGTTCATCGCCTGGATCCGTGAAACGCTACGACTGATACCTTCCAGCTTGCTGCCGCAGTGCTGGCTTGCTTCGACGCTGCTGCGGGTCAGGTTGCGGCTCTTGTCCAGGCGTTGCGCGACCCTTGCCGTATCGTGCTGCAGGGCGGCGACCAGGGCTTCGATCTCCTCGGCCGAGTCCTGGGTGTGCTGGGCCAGGCAACGCACCTCATCGGCGACCACCGCGAAGCCGCGTCCGGCCTCTCCGGCCCGGGCGGCTTCGATCGTGGCATTGAGGGCCAGCAGGTTGGTCTGCAACGATACCGACTTGATCACATCGAGTACCCCGCCGATCTTGTCGCTTTCCTGCTGCAGAGAGGCCATTGCTTCGGTGCATTGCTGCATTTCCTGCTCCAGATGTTCGATCTGGGTGATGGCCTCGGCCACCGCGCGATCGCCTTCACGGGACTGTTGCTCGGCCAGGCTGGTGGCCTGGGCGGTTGCCTCGGCATGCTGGGCAACCTCCCGGACACTGCTGCTCATCTGTTTCATGGCGGTGGCGACCTGGTCGATTTCGTCACGCTGATGGCCGATGCTGAGGTGGGTATGAGCGGCGTTGTCGGAGAGTTCCCGGGCAGCGCTGGCCATCCGGGTCGTCTCCTGGCTGATCCCGACGACCAACTCGCGCAGGCCCAGGCTCATACGTTGCAGGGCCTGCTGCAACTGCCCCAGTTCATCGCCGCGCTCTACCCGGATGTCACGGCTCAGATCGCCCGCAGCGATGTATTCGGCGATCTTGAGGCTACGTCTGAGCGGAATCAGGATCTGTGCGCTGATCACCCACGCGGACAGCGTGCCGATGATCAGGGCCAGGCTGGCGACGATGATCAGCATCCGCTTTGACAGATTGGCGTCCTGATCGCGTTTTTGTGTTTGGGCCTGGCTCAGTGCGTCGATGCCGTCGAGCAGGGCCTGGCCGAGATTTTCCAGGCGCTCGTGAAGTCGATCGGCCTCGTCTGGATTGCCATGGATCGGATCGAGGTCGCCGAGGGTGCTGCGCAAGGCGCGCAGGTGGTCGCCCTGCTGCGCCAGTCGTTGCTGGTAGAGCGGCTCCCGGATGCGCCCGTGCAGCGTTTCCAGATGCCGTTCGATTTCGGCCAGTTGAGGTTCCAGCTCGGCATGGCTCTGCGGGTCGTCAAGCTGCCGCCAGGCCATGCGCTGGCTGCGCACGTTACGGCTGATCTGGCCGAGTCGGGCCATGAGTGAGAGTTGCTCGGAATGATCGATGCTGCGTTGCAGGGCGTACCAGCCGGTTGCGGCAATGACCAGGGTCAGTTGCAGGACCAGGCCGAAGCCCAGAACCAGTTTGAAGCGGATGCTGCGGTTGACTAAAACGTGGGACAACCATGGGAACATGGTGGATCTCCTGCCTGGCGAATGAGTGAAGATGCCCCTGTGCTGACTTGCGTGGGGCATGGCTTTCTCATCGGCTTTGCAGCGGGAGACGCGACCTGAACCGGGTGTAGGGAATTTCCGTTATCTATGAACGATTGGGACTGGCCTGCGCCGCCTGCAGCGACGCGGCCGTTTCCCGTCGGGCCTACAGCCGGAAATGGCTGACCAGGACCTGCAAGTGATTGCCCAGTCGCGCCAGCTCTATGCTCGACGCGGCGGTTTCCTCACTGGCCGAGGCGGTCTGTTCGGACACGTCGCGCACGTTCAGCACGCTGCGGTTGATCTCATCGGCCACTGCGCTCTGCTGTTCGGCGGCGGCGGCAATCTGCTGGTTCATGCTCTGGATTGCCGACACGGTGCGGGTGATGTTTTCCAGCGAGCTGCCAGCGCGGCGGGTCAGCTCGACGCTGCTGTCGGTCAGGCTGCGGCTGTTGTCCATGATGCTCGCGACCTGCTGGGTGCCGCCTTGCAGTCCGACGATCAATTCCTCGATTTCTTCGGTGGACTTCTGGGTACGTTGGGCCAGGCTGCGGACTTCGTCGGCGACCACCGCGAAACCGCGCCCGGCCTCGCCGGCGCGGGCGGCTTCGATGGCGGCGTTGAGGGCCAGCAGGTTGGTTTGTTGGGCCACCGATTTGATCACGTCGAGCACGCTGCCGATCTTGTCGCTCTCGGTCTTGAGATGGGCCATGGCTTCGGTGGAGTGGCCGACTTCGGCGGCCAGGCGTTCGATCTGGGCAATGGCTTCGCCGACCACCTTGTCACCTTCGCGGGCCTGTTGGTCTGCGGCACCCGCGGCTTCCGAGGCTTCTTCGGCGTTACGCGCCACTTCCTGCACGGTGGCGGTCATCTGGTGCATGGCTGTGGCCACCTGGTCGGTCTCGGCCTTCTGGCTGTTGACCCCGGCGCTGGTCTGTTCGGTCACGGCCGACAACTGCTCGGCGGCGCTGGCGATCTGGGTCACGCCGTCGCTGATGCCGCCGATCAGTTTGCGCAGGCTGACGGTCATGCTTTGCATGGCCCGTTGCAGTTGACCGAGTTCGTCGCTGCGATCGATTTTCAGATCCTGGCTGAGGTCGCCGGAGGCCACACGCTCGACCATCGTGAGGGTCTGTTGCAGAGGCGTGACGATCTGCCGGGTGATAACCCAGGCGGCGATGATACCGAACAGCAGGGCCAGTGCGGCGGAGATACCCAGCAGGTTTCTCGCCTGCGCCACATCGCTGTCGCGGCGAGTGGTCTGCAGATCGGTCAACTTGTTGCTCAGACTCAGCAAATGGTCACCTTGCTCCTGCATGTTCTTGAGCGCTTGGGCGTTGGCGATCTGCGAGTCACGGAAGTCGCTGACGGCGGCACGGTAGGCTTTGAGGGATTCACTGGCCTGCTGCAAGTTGGCCAGATGCTGCTCAGGCAGTTTGGCCGGCAGGCTTTCGAGGTTCTTCAGCGCATTGTCGACGGCGTCCAGGGCCGGTTGTTCGGCATCGCTACGGCCACTGTAGGTGTAGCCACGGACCTGGTAGCGGGCTTGCTGGATCAGCTTGCTGAGTTCGATCACGCTGTTGAACTGGATGACGCTGTCACCTTGCAGCATCGATTTCTCGACTTCGGCGACCTTGGCGACAGCATTGTCGGCGCTGGCGCCGAGCTTGCTACGCGCGGCTTCGCGGTTCTGCGTCGCCTGGCTCATGTCGGCGAAGGCGCGTTTGTATTGGGTGATGGATGCCAGCTGTTGGTCGATCAATTCGAGGCTTTGCGCGATTTTCAGCTGCTGGCGGGCTGCCTTCAGACCGTTCTCCACTTGGTCCAGCAAACCATTGACGACGCCCGGGCCCTGTTCGCCCTTGCGCATCTCATAATCCAGACGGGCGATGCGCAGGTCTTTGGTCAGCATGTTGAGGGATGAGATGGCGCCCAGCTTGTCACCACGCTCGATCACTGAACTCAGGCCACTCCAGCCGGTGAAGGTGATGAGCAGCGTCAGAAGCAGCACCAGGCCGAAGCCGATACCGAGTTTCAGATTGATGCTCACATTGCCCAGGCTCTGGGTTAGCCAACGGTACATGGGACGGACTCCTGACAGCGTTTGCCCGCCTGGCGGCGGACTGATTTCCAATATTGCCGTACTATCGGCGGCGGAGGGGGATTCTGTAGTGCTGGGATTTTTTGGCTTCCCCAGGCCCACTAGTGTAGGCCAGGGACGATTTTCGGATGATGGGGTCAGAACAGCCGGGCGAGCAGGGCGGTGACGGCGGTCTCGACCCGCAGGATGCGTTCGCCGAGTTGTACCGGTTGCAGGCCGGATTTGCCCAGCAGATCGATTTCGTAGGGAATCCAGCCGCCCTCTGGGCCGATGGCCAGGGTCACGGGTGCATCCACGGCACGGGGGCAGGCCGGGTAGCTGCCGGGATGGCCGACCAGCCCCAGTGTGTCGGCGCTGATAGCCGGCAGGCGGTCTTCGACGAAAGGTTTGAAGCGTTTCTCGATGATGACTTCCGGCAGCATGGTGTCACGGGTCTGTTCGAGGCCCAGGATCAGTTGCTCGCGGATCGCCTCGGGTTCGAGGAACGGCGTCTGCCAGAAGCTCTTTTCCACCCGATAACTGTTGACCAGCACCAGCTTGGGCACGCCCATGGTCGCAATGGTCTGGAACACCCGGCGGAGCATCTTTGGGCGTGGCAGGGCGAGGATCAGGGTCAGCGGTAGTTTGGTCGGCGGCGGCTGGTCGAGACTGACCTGCAACTGGGCTTCGCCGGCTTCCAGGTACAGGACTTCGGCACTGCCCATCAGCCCGCCGATACGCCCGACCCGCAAGCTGTCGCCCACCGCGACCCGATGGACTTCCTGCATGTGGGTCAGGCGCCTATCGCGCAACACCACGCGGTCGGCCGCGATGAAGTCGGCCTCCTCCAGAAGCAGCAGGTTCACGCGAGTGGCGCTGGTGGCTGCGGGCCGTTGTCGGCTGGGGTTTCTTCCGGTTTGTCGCCACGCTTGCTGACCAGACCGCCGAACAGCACGCCGATCTCGAACAACAGCCACATCGGAACGGCCAGCAGTGTCTGCGAGAACACGTCCGGTGGTGTCAGGATCATGCCGACCACGAAGCAGCCGATGATCACGTACGGGCGGATCTTTTTCAGGTATTTGACGTCGACCACGCCGATCCACACCAGCAGCACCACGGCCACCGGAATTTCGAACGCCACGCCGAAGGCGAAGAACAGCGTCATGACGAAATCGAGGTAGCTGGTGATGTCGGTCATCATCTCGACGCCGGCCGGTGTAGCGGCGGCGAAGAACTTGAAGATCAACGGGAACACCAGGTAATAGGCGAACGCCATGCCGGTGTAGAACAGCAGAATGCTCGACACCAGCAGCGGTACGGCGACGCGCTTTTCATGCTTGTACAGCCCCGGTGCGATGAAGCCCCAGATCTGGTGCAGGATCACCGGGATCGCCAGGAACAGCGAAACCATCATGGTCAGCTTGAGTGGCGTCAGGAACGGCGAGGACACGTCGGTGGCGATCATCGTCGCGCCGGCCGGCAGGTACTGGCGCAGTGGCGTGGAGACGAAGGTGTAGATCTGCTGGGTGAAGGCAAACAGCCCGGCAAAGATCAGGAAGATCGCTGCGACACAACGCAGCAGGCGGGTGCGCAACTCGGTCAGGTGCGAAACCAGCGGCATGTGCTGGTCGTTTTCCGGGAAATCGCTCATGGGGCTCGCGGCGGCAAAGTAGGGTCTTGAGAGGCTGGCGCACTTGGCGTCGGCGCGGGTGCGGCTTCGGTCGCGGTCGGCAGGTGTGGGGCCGGCTCGACGGCGCCGAGCACCGGCACGGCATCGCCGGGCGCAACGGTGACGGGTGGCAGATCACTCGGCAGTGGCGCGCCAGCCGGCGCAGTGGCCACTTCGGCGACCGGTTGGGCCTGGGCAACGGGTTCCTGGACTGGCGAGAGGATCTTGCGAGCCTCCTGTTCCAGAGACAGGATGTGTTCGTTGTGCAGTTGCCGGCGTATTTCGTCGGCCCCGATTTCCCGTTCCACTTCCTGCTTGATCGCGTTGAAGCTGCGTTTCAGCCGTCCGACCCACAGGCCTGCCGTCCGCGCAGCGCCCGGCAGGCGCTCGGGACCGAGGACCAGTAGCGCCACCAGGCCGACGAGCAGCAGTTCGCTGAAGCTGATACCGAACATTATTCAGTACTCACGAATGGCTGCGGGGCTCTTTGTTAGCGAGATCGTCTACTTTCTGCGCCTGCACATCGATGGTGTGTGGCGCGTTCTGTTGTGCGCCGGGCTGCGGCTGGGCCGGTTGCACGGTCGGTGGGACCACCGGCTCGGCCGGCTTCTCGTCGTCGTTCATGGCCTTGCGAAAGCCCTTGATCGATTCACCGACGTCGGTGCCGAGGTTCTTCAGTTTCTTGGTACCAAACACCAGCACGACGACAACCAGGATGACGATCCAGTGTTTCCAGTCAAAAATGCCCATGGTGTTGCTCCTCTCTAAAAGTTGTTCAGGCAGAAGGACGCGAGGCTTTCTCGGCGTGTCCGGACAGTCCGAAGCGACGGTCCAGTTCATCCAGTACGGCCTGTGGATGCTGGCCCAGTTGGGCGAGCATGACCAGGCTGTGGAACCACAGGTCAGCGGTTTCGTAGATCACATCGCTGCAATCGCCGCTGATGGCGGCGTCCTTGGCCGCGATGATGGTTTCGACCGACTCTTCGCCGACCTTCTCCAGGATCTTGTTCAAACCCTTGTGGTACAGGCTGGCGACATAGGAGCTGTCGGCGGCGGCGCCTTTGCGCTCCTCCAGCACCTGTGCCAGGCGGGTCAGGGTGTCCGTCATGTTCAGTGTCCTGCTGCGTAGATGCTGTGCGGGTCCTTGAGGACCGGATCGACCGTCGTCCAACCGTCGTTTTCGTAAACGCGGTAGAAGCAGCTTTGGCGGCCGGTATGGCAGGCGATACCACCGACCTGTTCGACCATCAGGATAATCACGTCGGCGTCGCAATCCAGGCGTATTTCATGCAGATGCTGCACGTGGCCGGACTCTTCACCCTTGCGCCACAGCTTGTCACGCGAGCGTGACCAGTAGATAGCGCGGTTTTCGCGGGCGGTCAGTTGCAATGCCTCGCGGTTCATCCAGGCCATCATCAGCACGCGCCCGGTCTTGTGATCCTGGGCAATGGCCGGTACCAGGCCGTTTTCGTCCCACTTGATCTCGTCCAGCCAGTCTTTCATCTTCGACTCCGACAACCGGACACAACCTGCGTGGTTGGGCCTCGGCGAATGAACAGTTTGCCAGCCGCGAGCCCTGCTGGCTATCGGCGTACGACCAGATACAGACCGATTGCCATCATGACGCCCGCAGGCCAGTGACCCAGGTCCTGCAACGGCCCGCCAGCGGCGAGGAACGCGCCGCTGCCCAGATGCAGTGAGCCGAGCAGGCGCAGCAGCCAGTCGTCCTTGCGCTTTTTGTAGGGCGGCTCGGGGTTGGCGGCATGCGGTTGCGACAGACGCTCAAGCAGGTCGCGGGTCATGTTGGCCAGGTGCGGCAGTTGCTCGACCTGGCTTTGCAGGTTGCCCAACAGCGTCTTGGGGCTGACGCGCTCGCGCATCCAGCGCTCGAGGAACGGCTGCGCGGTGCTCCACAGGTCCAGTTCCGGGTACAACTGGCGACCCAGGCCTTCGATGTTGAGCAGGGTCTTCTGCAACAGTACCAGTTGTGGCTGGACCTCCATGTTGAAGCGTCGGGCGGTCTGGAACAGGCGCATCAGTACCTGGCCGAAGGAGATGTCCTTCAGCGGTTTCTCGAAGATCGGTTCGCAGACGGTACGGATCGCCGCCTCGAACTCGTTGAGCCGGGTGTCCGCCGGAACCCAGCCCGAGTCGATGTGCAACTGGGCGACGCGGCGGTAGTCACGCTTGAAGAAGGCGAACAGGTTGCGCGCCAGGTAGTCCTGGTCCTGTGGCGTCAGGCTGCCGACGATACCGCAGTCGATGGCAATGTACTGCGGGCTCCACGGGTTGACGGTGCTGACGAAGATATTGCCGGGGTGCATGTCGGCATGGAAAAAACTGTCGCGAAAGACCTGGGTGAAGAAGATTTCCACGCCGCGCTCGGCGAGCATCTTCATGTCGGTGCGCTGGTCGGCGAGGGTCGCCAGGTCAGTGACCTGGATGCCGTAGATGCGCTCCATCACCAGCACTTTCGGCCGGCACCAGTCCCAGTAGACCTGGGGAACGTACATCATGTCCGAGCCTTCGAAGTTGCGTCGCAGTTGGCTGGCGTTGGCCGCCTCGCGCAGCAGGTCGAGTTCGTCGTAGATGGTTTTCTCGTAGTCGCTGACCACGTCCACCGGGTGCAGCAGGCGGGCATCGGCGGAGAGCCGCTCGGCGGTGCGGGCGAGGATGAACAGCCAGGCCAGGTCCTGGGCGATGACCGGCTTGAGGCCCGGCCGGATGACCTTCACCACCACCTCCTCGCCGCTCTTGAGTTGTGCGGCGTGGACCTGGGCTACCGAGGCCGAGGCCAGCGGTTCGATGTCGAAGCGGCTGAAGACTTCGCCGATCTTGCGGCCCAATTGCGACTCGATCAGGGCCACGGCCTTTTGCGAATCGAACGGCGGTACGCGGTCCTGCAGCAGCATCAGCTCGTCGGCGATGTCCTCGGGCAGCAGGTCGCGGCGGGTCGAGAGGATCTGGCCGAACTTGATGAAAATCGGTCCCAGGTCCTGCAGTGCCAGGCGCAACCGTGCGCCACGGCTCAGTTCCAGCGGCTTGCGCGGGAACCAGCGCCACGGCAGGGCAAAACGCAAGGCCAGGAGAAACCAGGGCAGGGGCAGGTCGAACAGCAGGTCATCGAGACGGTAGCGGATCACGACGCGCTGGATGCGCAACAGACGGCGGACGGCAATCAGCTTCATGCGTTATCGCTGGAATTGAGGGATCGGGAAAGGCGTTCGAAACGCGCCTCGAGTCGTTCTAGATCGAGCTTGAGTCGGTCGAGTTCAGCAAAACGGGCTTCGGCCTCGTGTTTGCCGACCAGTGCCCGCGACTCTTCGCTGAGGTATTCGGCCAGGTTCTGGTTGAGGCTGGCGAAGCCCTGCCGGTACCAGCCGGCACGGCTGCGCAGGTGGCCGCTGATCAACTGCGTGGCCACCGGGCCAAGCCAGCGTGACAGCTCGTACTCCCAGTCCAGCTCCAGATCCTGCAGCACGGCGGCCAGGTCCAGCAGCACTGCGCTGTCGCCTTCCAGATGCACGTCCGGGCCGTGCAGGACGGCGCTCTTGTCCCTGCTCAGGGCCAGGTTGAACAGGCTGGAGGTCGGTGCACGGAGGATGCAATCGGCCTCGGCGGCCCAGTGGGCCGCCAGTAGCAGGCCTTCGTCGCTGGGCAGGATGAACAGCTTCAAGGCCGGGCTGTCGACCTCGATGACCTTGCCCGTCAGGTGCGCGAGGCGAGCCAGGGCAGTGCCATCCAGGCGCAGTACCCGGTTGATACCGTGCTCGACACCGGCGAGAAGGCCGCTGAGCAGCATCAGGGCTTGATGCCGCGATGCAGGGCGACGATGCCCGAGGTCATGTTGTGGTAGGTCACACGGTCGAAACCGGCGTCCACCATCATCGACTTGAGGGTTTCCTGGTTCGGGTGCATGCGGATCGATTCGGCCAGGTAGCGATAGCTTTCCGAGTCGTTGGTGATCAGCTTGCCGGCCAGCGGCATGAAGGCGAACGAGTAGGCGTCGTAGACCTTGGACATCAGGGCGTTGGTCGGTTTGGAGAACTCCAGCACCAGCAGCCGGCCGCCGGGCTTGAGCACCCGCAGCATGGAACGCAGGGCGTCTTCCTTGTGAGTGACGTTACGCAGGCCGAAGGCGATGGTCACGCAGTCGAAGTGGTTGTCCGGGAACGGCAGCTTTTCCGCATCGGCCTGGACGAATTCGATGTTGCCGGCCACGCCGCGGTCCAGCAGGCGATCGCGACCGACCTTGAGCATGGACGCATTGATATCGGCCAGCACGACCTGGCCGGTCGGGCCTACCAGATGCGAGAACTTCGCCGCCAGATCACCCGTGCCGCCGGCGATGTCGAGGACCCGGTTACCCGTGCGCACGCCCGACAGCTCGATGGTGAAACGCTTCCACAGGCGGTGCATGCCAACGGAAAGGACGTCGTTCATCAGGTCGTACTTGGCGGCCACCGAGTGAAAGACCTCGGCGACTTTGCCGGCCTTTTCGCTTTCCGGCACATTCTTGTAGCCGAAGTGAGTGGTGGGTTCGGCATCGCTGCCTTTGCGCTGATCAGTCATATCGCTGTCACCAGAAGAGAATGCGGGCCATTCTAATCCCGGTAGCCGGCTTTGTCTTGGCAAAGGCGGAATGTAAGTATAGTGGGTGACCGGGGCGGATTGACGCAGCGCAGTTCAAGGCCGTTCCGGCCTACCTTATAGAGAACAGGAGTCAATCGATGGCCCGGATTAGTGTCGAACGTGCCCATCACCTGGGTCTGGCAGGTGCCCGTGAGAAAGCCGAGGCGCTGGTGCAGAAACTGGCCGACCAGTATGGCCTGGCGCCGCGTTGGTCGGGCGATACCGTGAGCCTGAAGCGTTCTGGCGTCACCGGTGAAGTGACGATCGCCGCAGACCGGATCAGGGTGGATGTCGAGCTGGGTATGCTGATGTCGGCCATGAGCGGCACCATCAAGAGCGAAATCGAGAGGGCGCTGGACAAGGCCCTGGCCTGAAACCGTGGGCGCCCCCTCCAACGGTTAGGGTGCTCATTCTAAAATTTCTGATTACCGTGTGCTCGAGTCCCCGTTCTCTCGGGCAGTTCCTCCAACCGTTCACGTGTGAGGTGCACCATGGCCAAAGTCAGTCTGAAGAAAAAATCCGACGTTCAGCCCACCGCCCTGGCTGAAGTGAAACTCTATGCCCGCAAGATCTGGCTGGCGGGCCTGGGCGCCTACGCCAAGGTTGGCAAGGAAGGCAGCGAGTACTTCCAGGAACTCGTAAAGGCCGGTCAAGCTGCTGAAAAGGAAGGAAAAAAAGCTGTCGATGCGACGCTTGAAGCCGCCAACAGCCAGATCGATAACGTGAAGAGCGACGTCAGCAGCCTCAAGGGGCGGGTCGAAGTGCAACTGGACAAGGTCGAGAAAGCTTTCGACAACCGTGTCGCCAGTGCCTTGAATCGCATCGGGATTCCGTCTAAACATGACGTTGAGGCACTCTCTGCTAAGCTCGATGAGTTGACGGCATTGCTCGAACGTGTAGCGCGTAAACATTAAGGAGAACGGGATGGCTGGTAAAAAGAATACTCAGAAAGAAGGCAGCTCGTGGATCGGGAAGGTTGAGGAGTACTCCCGCAAGATCTGGCTGGCCGGTTTGGGCGTTTACTCGAAAATCGACAGTGACGGCAGCAAGCTTTTCGAGAGCCTGGTCAAGGACGGCGAGAAAGCCGAGAAACTGACCAAGAGCGCTGTGGACAAGACTGTCGAGGCGGCCAAGGATTCCGCCGGTTCCGCCAAGTCGCGTATCAGCGGCGTCAAGGAGCGCGCCCTGGGCAAGTGGGACGAACTGGAAGAGGCTTTCGACAAGCGCCTGAACAGTGCCATCTCGCGTCTGGGCGTTCCCAGCCGCAATGAAGTGAAGGCGCTCAATAGCAAGGTCGATACCCTGACCCGGCAGATCGAGCAGCTCACCGGCCAGAAAGTGGCGCCCGTTGCAGCGAAGACGGCAGCAGCCAAACCAGCGGCGAAAACTGCAGCCAAGCCACTGGCGAAGCCGGCAGCGAAAACCGCGGCGGCCAAACCTGCTGCGAAAGCGGCGGCCAAGCCAGCGGCGAAGACGGCGGCCGCCAAGCCCGCAGCCAAGCCTGTAGCGGCTAAGCCGGCAGCGAAAGTGGCGGCCAAGCCTGCTGCGAAGCCTGCCGCTGCAAAACCGGCGGCCAAGCCTGCTGCGAAACCTGCCGCTGCAAAACCTGCGGCCAAACCCGCCGCGAAGCCTGCCGCCGCGAAAAAACCGGCAGCGGCGAAGCCAGCAGCCAAGCCAGCAGCACCTGCCGCGGCGAAGCCAGCTGTTGCACCGACCACCACCAACTCGGTGTCCCCGGCTGCTCCAGCCGCTCCGGCTGCGGCCCCGGCTCCGTCGGCGCCGTCCTCCCAATCCTGAGTGGTGCTTTGCGCAGTGAAAACGCCCGGCCTGTGAAGGTCGGGCGTTTTCGTTTGGGTTGGCTGTCGTCAGGTTCGGCCTCCGCAGCGCCGGTCGCCTACTCGGGCTCTTCGAGATAACGCAAGGCCATCCGCTCCGTCGCCAACCGGGCCGGCGGCAGCAGGTGCGGGGCCACCAGCATCATGATCTGGTACACCACCAACCGCACTTCACCCTCGCGGCCCAGAATCCGTTGGTAGTCCAGTGAGAACAGCAGGGTCAGGGTGATCTGCTCCACCAACTGCCCCAGTGCCTGGGTTTCGCTGACGATAAACCCTTGTGCCTTCAGTTGCGCGAGCAGCGAGGCAAGGGTGCGCTTGAGTGCGTTGAGCAGGTTGCGAATGCCCCTGGCGAGCTTGGGCAGACGGCCGGCCAGGTTGGACAGGTCCTGGAACAGGAAGCGGTACTGGGACAGGCGCTCGACGATCAGGTGCAGAAAAAACCAATAGTCTTCGGGCGCCAGTTCGACGTTCGCCGGAGGGTCCAGCAGTGGTGTCAGCTCGGCCTGGAATCGTTCGAACAACTCCAGTACCAGCGGCTCCTTGCCATGGAAGTGGTAGTAGAGATTGCCTGGGCTGATCCCCAGTTCATTGGCGATCTCCATGGTCGAAACATTGGGCTCGCCCTTGTGGTTGAACAATTGCAGCGTGCATTCAAGAATCCGGTCGCGGGTTTTCATCCAGTCTTCTTAGGTCTGGCCAGTCGTTCTTCACGGCTGCGGGGCAGCCGTGTTCGATGATATTCAACGCACCCGGACATAAATGCCGGGTGCAGCTTCCATGGGCGGGTACTTGGCGTCGCCGAGGGTCAGCCGGGTTTCTTTCAGGGCGCCTGAGCGGGCCTGGACCCACTCCAGCCATTGCGGCCACCAACTGCCCTCGACCCGCTGGCCATCGTAGTACCAGGCGCGAGGGTCGCTGCTCAGCTTGAGGTTCTCGAGGTAGTTGGCCTTGGGGTTGCCAGGCGGGTTGAGAATGCTCTGGATGTGGCCGCTATTGGACAACACGAAGCGGCGTTCGCCACCCAGTAGCAGCGTCGAGCGATAGACCGCGTCCCAGGGGGTGATGTGGTCGTTGATGCCGCCGACGCTGAAGCTGTCGACCGTGACTTTCTGCAGATCGATGGGCGTGCCGCAGACCTCCAGGCCGCCGGGGTGACGGAGCGGGTTGTGCTTGAAAAAGTCCAGCAGATCGCCGTGCAGCGCCGCCGGCAGGCGGGTGTGGTCGTTGTTCCAGTAGAGGATGTCGAAGGCCGGCGGCTCCTTGCCCATCAGGTAGTTGTTGACCCAATAGTTCCAGATCAGATCGTTGGGCCGCATCCAGGCGAATACCTTGGCCATGTCCCGGCCATCCAGCACGCCTTGCTGATAGGAACGGCGCTTGGCCGCTTCAAGGGTCTGCTCGTCGACGAACAGGGTTGCGGGGCTTTCCAGGCGGCTGTCGAGCAGGCTGACCAGGTAAGTGGCACTCGCGACCCGGCGCAACTGGCGCTTGGCCTGCAGGTGGCCTTGCAGCGCGGCGATGGTCAGTCCGCCGGCACAGGCGCCGACCAGGTTGACCTCGCGGCTGGTGGTGATGCTGCGGCAGACATCCATGGCCTGCTCCACCGCTTCGACATAGCTCGACAGGCCCCACTCGCGATGGCGTACGTCAGGGTTGCGCCAACTGATGATGAACACCTGCAAGCTGTTTTTCAGGGCGTACTGCACGAGGCTGTTGGCCGGGCTGAGGTCGAAGATGTAGTACTTGTTGATTTGCGGCGGCACGATCAACAGCGGCTTGGCGTACTGTTTTTCGCTCATTGGCCGGTACTGGATCAGTTCCAGCAGTTCGTTGCGAAACACCACCGAGCCCTGGGTGGTGGCCACGGTCTTGCCGACCTCGAAGGAATGCTTGCTGACCTGGCTGGGCAGTCCATTGTTGTGCAGCATGTCGTTCACCAGGTGGCTGACGCCGCGCACGATACTGTTGCCGCCGGAGTTGAACATTTCCTTGATCGCCAGGGGGTTGAGCAAGGTATTGGAGGGTGCCACGGCATCGTTGAGCAGGCTGAAGACGAAGTGCGCCCGGGCCCGGTCGTCATCGCTCAACTGGATGTCGTCGATCCAGTGCCGGACCTGGGTCTGCCACGCCAGGTAGGCTTGCAGGCCGCGCCGGTAAAAGGGGTTCAGGCTCCAGGTCGGGTCGCTGAAGCGCTGGTCCCGCGGGCACGGTTGGTGCGGCGTGTCGCCGAGCAGCACCTTGCCCAACTGGTTGCCCAGGGCCAGTGCATGCCGGGCCGTGTGCAACGGATTGCGCAGGCCCTGGGTAGCGACGCTGCGCAGGGTGGAAAACAGATCCTGGCCGCGCAGGCCGGTCATCGCACTTTGTGCGTTGAGGCGTGCGGCGGGGGTGGAAAGCGAGCCCGTCGCGGGTTTGTCTGGCATGAATCAACACTCCTTCGTCATCAAGCTGATCAACCGATACATCGCGCCAGGCCGCAGCCGTTCACGGCTACGTCTCTGTTGCGCCCTGCCGACGTCCTGGCAGCGGGCACGTTGCGAATGGGGCCGCCTCAGGGGCTTTTGAGTGGCGCCGGTTGCGGGTGCATGACGGCCCGCTGCCGTTCTTCCTGGAGGAACTTCATGATGATGGGCGCCACGGCTTCGGCCCGGGTGATCAGGAACAAATGGCCGTCATCGATTATGTGTAGCTGGGCATTGGGAATACGCCAGGCCAGCAGGCGCATATTGATCAGCGGAATCAACGGGTCATCGTCGCCGGCCAGTACCAGGGTGGGTTGGCGGATCTTGTGCAGCCAGTGGATGCTGGTCCAGCCGAGACCGGCGAACAGTTGCCAGTAATAGCCCAGCTTGCCTGCCGAACGCACCTTGGCCGCGTGTTCGGCGGCCAGATGCGGATCGCGGCGGAAGGCGCCGCCGTAGATGGTCGGGGCGATGCGGATAACGTGGGAGGGCTGGATGTAGCGGCGCGGACTGGCCATGTTCCACAGCACCTTGGGCTTGCCCGGGACCATGATTGCGCCGGCGGCGGTGGCCGCGAGGATCAGCTTCTTGCAGCGTTCCGGGTAGTCGTGGGCGAACTGTTGGGCCAGGGCCCCGCCCCAGGACACCCCAACCGCATTGACCTGGCCATAGTCCAGATAATCGAGCATCCGGGCGCTGAGCTTGGCCAGGCCGGGAAAGCGGTAGGGGCGGCTGGGCGTGGACGAGCCGCCGACGCCGGGGACGTCGAAGGCGATGACCTCCAGGTCCGGGTCGAGTGCCTGAACGAACGGAAAGACCAACTCCAGGTTGGCGCCGATGCCATTGAAAACCAGCAGCGGCGTCAGGTGAGGCTTGCCGGGGCGAACCGCGGTACGGATGGTCTGACCGTCCAGCTCGATGGTTCTGAAAATGAACGGTTGCGGCATGCTGCGAGCCCTGTGTTGAATCCTGTTTCCCTGCGCACGTGATCCCTCATGTGCACGTTATCCCTGCAGGAGCGGGCGGGTCGCCGCACCGCCGGCTCCTGCAAGCGGCGCTGTCTAGCGCTCGTGCACGTAGGTGCCCGGTGCCGCCTCAGCCGGTGGATAGGCCTTGCTGCCCAGGCTGGTCGGCGACTTCTTCAGCTTGCCCGCGCGCGCTGCCAGCCAGGCCTGCCAGTGTAGCCACCAGGAGTCGGTATGCTTGGTCGAGTTTTCCTGCCAGTCCTCGGCCTTGGCCGGCATCTCCTCGTTGGTCATGTAGCGCGACTTGGGATTGCCCGGCGGGTTGAGGATGCTCTGGATATGCCCACTGCTCGACAGCACGAACTCGACCTTGCCGCCGAACAACTGCGCCGACTTGTAGCAGGACTTCCAGGGGGTGATGTGATCGTTGGTGCCGGCCAGGGCGAAGATGTCGGCGTCGACTTGCTTCAGGTCGATCGGCGTGCCGCACACTTCCAGGGCACCGGCGCGCACCAGCGGGTTGTTCTTGAACATCTCGATCAGGTCGCCATGGAATGCGGCGGGCAGGCGAGTGGTGTCGTTGTTCCAGAACAGGATGTCGAACACCGGCGGCTCATTGCCCAGCAGGTAGTTGTTGACCCAGTAGTTCCAGATCAGGTCGTTGGGCCGCATCCAGGCGAACACCTTGGCCATGTCGCTGCCCTCCAGCACGCCCTGCTGGTAGGAGTGGCGCTTGGCGGCTTCGAGGGTCTGTTCGTCGACGAACAGCGCGACCTGGGTGTCCAGGGTGGTATCGAGCACGCTGACCAGCAGGGTCAGGGAGTTGACCTTCTTCTCGCCGCTGGCCGCGTAGTGACCGAGCAGGGCGGTGCAGGTGATGCCGCCGGAGCAGGCACCGAGCATGTTGATGTCCTTGCTGCCGGTGATTGCACAGACCACGTCGACGGCTTCCTTGAGCGCCTCGATGTAGGTCGACAGGCCCCATTCACGCTGGGCCTTGGTCGGATTGCGCCAACTGATGATGAAAGTCTGCTGGTGGCTGCGCAGGCAGAAGCGCGCCAGGCTCTTGTCCGGGCTGAGGTCGAAGACATAGAACTTGTTGATCTGCGGTGGCACTACCAGCAGGGGGCGCTCGTGCACCTGTTCGGTGGTCGGCCCGTACTGGATCAGTTCCAGCACGTCGTTGCGAAAGACCACCGCGCCTTCGCTGGTGCCGAGGTTCTTGCCGACCTCGAAGGCGCTCATGTTGACCTGGCTGGGCATGCCGCCGTTGTGCACCAGGTCCTTGGCCAGGTTCGACAGGCCATCGAGCAGGCTCTTGCCGCCGGTTTCGAAGAAACGCTTGACCGCCGCCGGGTTGGCCGCGCTGTTGGTCGGGGCCATGGCCTCGGTCAACAGGTTGATGACGAAGTGTCCGCGGCTGATGTCCTGGGCCGAGAGTGAGCTGTCGCCGATCCAGTCGTGGAGCTCCTTGCGCCAGGCCAGATAGGTTTGCAGGTAACGTTTGTAGAGGGGGTTCTGGCTCCAGGCCGGATCAGAGAAGCGCCGGTCGTCCTGGTCCGGTTGCAGCTCGGATTTGCCGAACAGCACGTTCTTGAGTTCGATGCCGAAATGGGCGACGTGTCGGGCGCTGTGGATGGGTTGCCGGATGGTCTGGGCCAGTACCATTCGGGCAGAAGTCAGAAGATCCTTTCTACGCAAGCCGACGACGGGGTTCAGGCCCAGGGTGTTCTCCGAGGCCTGACGCTTGAGGTCATCGCTGTTCTTGTCACTCATCTACGACGCTCCATTGTCCTGAGACGAGTACCGGGTAACGTTGTGCGACCAGGCACAACGAATGCCAAGTACTGCTGCTCGGGTGACCGGTTGATTGCGCATCGTTAAATGCACGGGACTTGCCAAGTCCATTGGTTACCCGAGTTTAATTTTTTTCGCAAGCGGACCGAACGTCAGCTCTGCCTCCGGGTATTGGATCAGAATAGATTAGAAAATACGTCCCAAATGGCAAGATGCCTGTTCTAGAGCATCAGACGCACGATCGACTCGGAGGGGTCGCGGGATTTTCCGGCGGCCTTGAGTTCGGCAAGATAATCGGTCCACAAGTCATCTTGACGACGGGCGAGCTGGTAGAGGTAATCCCAGGTGAACAGGCCGCTGTCGTGGCCGTCGTCGAAGGTCAATTTCAGTGCGTACTGGCCGGCGGGTTCGATCTTGCTCAGGCCGACATTGAGTTTGCCGAACTGCAGGATGGGTTGCCCATGGCCCTGGACCTCGGCAGAGGGGGAGTGGACTCGCAGGAATTCAGCGGGCAGATGGTATTCCTCGTCCGGACCGTACTTGAGGGTCAGGGTCTTCGAGGCCTTGTGCAGGTTGATGGCGGAGGGGATGCGGGTTGTCATGACGAGCGCGGACCTGTCGATGTAAGAGCTTCCCTGTAGGAGTCGGGCTTGCCCGCGAAGGCGTCCGTTCATAAGGCGCTAGCCTTGAGGGCCTATTCGCGGGCAAGCCCGCTCCTACAGGGGGAGCGGTGTTTCTTACAGGATATACCGCGACAGGTCTTCGTTCTGCGCCAATTCGCCGAGGTGGCTGTTGACGTAGTCGGCGTCGATGCGGATCGGTTCGGCACCCTGGGCTCCGGCGAGATCGCCGGCACTGAACGAGACTTCCTCCAGCAACCGCTCCAGCAGCGTGTGCAGGCGGCGTGCACCGATGTTCTCGGTCTTCTCGTTGACCTGCCAGGCGATCTCCGCCAGGCGCTTGATGCCCTCCGGTTGGAATTCGATATTCAGGCCCTCGGTCTTCAGCAGCTCGCGATATTGTTCGGTCAGCGAGGCATGCGGTTCGCTGAGGATACGTTCGAAGTCTTCCGGGCTCAGTGCCTTGAGTTCGACACGAATCGGCAGACGGCCCTGCAGTTCGGGGACCAGGTCGCTCGGCTTGCTCAGGTGGAACGCGCCGGAGGCGATGAACAGGATGTGGTCGGTCTTGACCATACCCAGCTTGGTGTTGACGGTGCAGCCTTCGATCAACGGCAGCAGGTCGCGCTGCACGCCTTCACGGGAGACGTCGGCGCCGCCGACATTGCCGCGCTTGGCGACCTTGTCGATTTCGTCGATGAACACGATGCCGTGCTGCTCGACCGCCTCAAGGGCCTTGGCCTTGAGTTCCTCGTCGTTGACCAGGCGCCCGGCTTCCTCGTCGCGCACCAGCTTGAGCGCTTCCTTGACCTTGAGCTTGCGGCTCTTGCGCTTGCCCTTGCCCATGTTGGCGAACAGACTCTGCAACTGGTTGGTCATCTCTTCCATGCCCGGTGGCGCGGAGATATCGACGCCGGTGTGCTCGGCGACCTCGATTTCGATCTCCTTGTCATCCAGCTGGCCTTCACGCAGGCGCTTGCGGAACAGTTGGCGGGTGTTGGTGTCCTGGGCGGGCGCGGCCTCTTCGTTGAACCCGGAGCGGGCCGGCGGCAGCAGGGCGTCGAGGATGCGTTCCTCGGCAGCGTCTTCGGCACGGTGACGGACCTTGACCATCTCCTGCTCGCGCAGCAGTTTGATCGCGGCGTCCGCCAGGTCGCGGATGATCGACTCGACGTCGCGGCCGACATAACCGACTTCGGTGAACTTGGTCGCTTCGACCTTGATGAACGGGGCGTTGGCCAGTTTGGCCAGGCGGCGGGCGATTTCGGTCTTGCCGACACCGGTCGGGCCGATCATCAGGATGTTCTTGGGGGTTACTTCGACGCGCAGCTCTTCAGGGAGCTGCATCCGGCGCCAGCGGTTGCGCAGGGCAATGGCTACAGCGCGCTTGGCATCGTCCTGGCCGATGATGTGGCGATTGAGTTCGTGGACGATCTCGCGGGGAGTCATGGACATGATATGTGGGGCCTCAAGCGGTAGGAGTCAGTATCGATACAGGTCTGGCACTCCTTATTCCGCGAGGTCCTGCTCCTCAATAGTGAATTGGTGATTGGTGAATACGCAAATGTCGCCGGCGATCCCGAGAGCGGTCTCGACGATCTCGCGGGCCGACAGGTCGGTCTTTTTCAGCAGGGCGCTGGCTGCGGCCTGGGCATAGTTGCCACCGGAGCCCATGGCGATCAGGCCGTGTTCCGGTTCGACCACGTCGCCATTGCCGGTGATGATCAGCGAGGCGTCCTTGTTGGCGACGGCCAGCATGGCTTCCAGGCGGCTCAGGGAACGGTCGGTACGCCATTCCTTGGCCAGTTCGACGGCGGCACGGACCAAGTGGCCTTGATGCTTTTCGAGCTGGCCTTCGAAGCGTTCGAACAGGGTGAAGGCGTCGGCGGTGGCACCGGCGAAGCCGGCGAGGACCTGGCCGTGATAGAGGCGGCGGACTTTCTTGGCGTTGCCCTTCATGACGGTATTGCCGAGGGAAACCTGGCCGTCGCCACCCATGACGACTTTGCCGTGGCGGCGAACTGAAACGATGGTGGTCAAGGGAGTGTCTCCACGCAGCGGGGCGAAAATGCCTGATGGAAACTCATATGGGGTTGGTGCAGGGTTTTTCAACTGCGTGTAGGGTTTGAGGACGAGTGGTGTGGGAAGGGGGATTAGCTGTTGTAGGCGTTTACCCTGCCAGCGGTGGGCTGAACGCTCCTGTTTCTCCCACGCCGGGCCGTTGCATTTGTCTGTAACTGCAAGGGGAAAGTCTCGACGGGCCAGGAGCCCAATGCGCTGCCGGTGGAGCATGAGATTACGGAGCGTGTCGAGGGTGACGAATTCAGAAAATGATTCACTGTGCGTATAGGGACATACCCATCCTTGCGATGAGGAGCACAAGTAAAATCAAAAAGAATATTCGAATAAAGCCACTCCCATAACGCAGTGCTAAGAAAACCCCGGCAATAGAGCCTGTAATATTGCATGCGGCCACGACTCCTCCGATTGCCCATAAAACATTCCCCGAGGGAATGAAGAACATTAGCGCTGCACTGAATGTTCCTAAATTTACCAATTTTGCTGAAGCGGATGCATTTAGAAAATCAAATCCAAAAAATCTTACGAAGACAAAAAGTAGAAGGCTGCCGCTGCCGGGGCCGAAAACGCCATCATAAAATCCAATTAATCCGCCGAAGAGAATTCCCAGTAAAATCTCTCTGTTGCCAATTTTAATATTTGAGCTGAGTCTGCCTAAGTCTTTTTTTATAAAAGTATAGATGGCCATCGCTATCAAAATTAAGAGCGTAATGTACTCCATCAGTCGCCTTGGGATGAGTGAGACAGAGAGTGCACCCATGAAGGAAAATATAAAGGCTGAGAACATGGTGGGAAGCATAAGCTTCCAGATGATTTTTATTTTTTTGAGGTAAGTGAATATGGAGGAGAGGTTGCCCGCTAAAACCGATAGCTTGTTGGTTCCAAAAACTGTAGTCAAACTATATTGGGGTAAGGCGTGTAAAAGTGCTGGTAACTGTACCAGTCCACCTCCGCCAACCGCAGCATCAATCAAACCACCGCAAAAAGCAAAAAAGCCCAGCGTAATTAAGTAATATTCAAAATCCATCAAAATGGTCAGCCGGGATTGAAATTACATAAGAAAGTTCTGGGGCTTGGGTATATGGAAATCCAAGATGTGTGTCATTGGCGTCTTAGGTGGTCGAGGTCAAGGCTGCATTCAGGAAATAAAATGCTTTCCCGACGCGCTGGTTGTAATCAAGCATTATTTCTTTTAGGCGATCAACCTCAAATTTTAGGCCTACCGTTCGACCATAAATTTGTGCCGCAGCCAAAGCATGCAGTCCATGTTTGTTTTCTACCTCTCCAGCATGGCCCAGTACATATCCTTTTGCATTTTGCAGGCTTTGAACGTTGCTGCTTAATAGAGGATTAAAAGAAATAAGCTTTTCCTCTATATGTTGAGCGATGAAGTTATATTCTCGTCCATTCCAAAGCTCTGAAGCAATCGCGGTCATCATGGCATCCATGATGGATTGCTTGTGCTCAGTAGAGTTCATGGGTAATGTATGCTTCGCTACACCAGTAGCGTAGAGAAATGCCGCGAACTCTTCGCATGCATCGACTTTATACTGATTTTCTACCCAGTCAGGCGCACCGAAAGCCGCCGTCAGATAATCGTACATGCCATCATGTCCTTTATGCCCGAGGCCGAAATCATCTTTCGCAACTTCATGCATGTGTGCCATTGTACTATGGTATCCAGCTCGATTTTCGGCAGGTACGGATAGAGCGTCCGCAGATAAACGCATGATAATTTTAGCGGAGACTAAGCTGGTTGTTTTGTGGGTTTCATTCCAGCCATTGAAAAACTTCAATATGCCAGCATCTGTGTTGCTTTTTTTGAGGAAGGATCTAAATGTTTTTTCGGCGTTGGCCTGAGCTTCTTGAGTGGTCGGGTGGCAAAGTACTTCGTGCATGGAATTCTGAATTGTAATTATTTGATCGATCTGCGCGAGTAAGGGAGGCCTCCGAAAATTTTCAGATATAGGTCGGCTTGGTATTTTTATATTCCCGAGATGGCGGGTTAGCGCCTCAATAAAAATCTCTCCAAACTGTTGCATTGACTTTTTTTGTTCAAATATTTCGAGGTGATTTTGCAATGATGCTGAGTTCATGATTCTGCCTATGCTGTTTTTCTCGATTGAGTGCTGAATGATTCAAATCTAGATAAGTGTCCTCAATTCTGTCAATTATTTAGCATGGGCAGGAGTGCGCAAAGTTTATTTGGCTCACTCTGGGAGAGGCGATATGTAGGATAGTTCACGCAGCATTTATGGCGCTCCGTTGAGAGTGGTAGCTCTAAATAGCGATTTTCTTGTAGGATTTGCTGTCATCCAGAAATATTTCATCTGAAATAAATTGCAGCAATTGAATGGCCGTTTTCTCTCAGACACAATCATCACCCCCTCGGCACTTCGGCAGTGTTGCAGTCAGATGATCAAAAAAGGCTGCTCACCGTGTATCGAATCGATCTATCAGAGAGATCTTGAGGTTCGCACCCATATATTTGAGGTGTGGGCTGACGGCAATTATGCAAATCGGCGGGTGGGTTTTCCTGGTCTACGACGCACCACTTTCCAGCTATCGATCTGTTCGCGCTGCCGCACCTTGAGGGAGTGCCCCAGCCGGTTGACGATCAACAGGTGGGGCAACAGGGTGTCAAGTTTGTCATTGGCCTGCGCTTGCAGGCCTGAATCCTTAGGATTTCGGGGGTATCAGCGACTCTGGCGTTGTTGTAACAACAGGTTGCTGAACCCGCTGCCGGCCAGTTGTTTCTGTGCCGTGGTCAGTTGTTCGCGGTTGCTGAACGGGCCGACCAGCACCCGGTACCAGGTCTCGTCCTTCACTGTGCCGGACTCCACCGAAACCGCCTGGCCGAGCAGGATGATCTGCGCCCGGACCTTGTCCGCGTCGGCTTCCTTGCGGAACGAACCGGCCTGCAGGAAGAACTTCGTCACTGCTGCCGGTTCCGCCTTGGCCACCGGCGGTGGCGGTGGCGGGGTGATCCCGGACAGCGCCGCCTGGGCCCGGGCGGTATCGATCTTCGCCGCTTCGGCCGGGGTCACCGGAGTCTGCGGAGTGGGTACGGTCTGCGGCGTCGGCAGGGTTTTTTCCGGCACGGCTTCCGGCGGCACGATGACTTCCGATTCCGGCAGCAAGGTGTAGAAGTCGTACTTGGGCTTCACCGGCTGAGTCGGGCTCGGCGGGGTCTTGTTGGCCTCGGCGATCTTGGTGGCTTTCTGCTGTTCCTGCCGAACGCGCTTGACGTCATCGCCCCTGCCGGGTTCCAGCTTCATCAGGAACACGACAAAGGCGCCGACGCCGAGGCCTATAGCCAGCCACAGCCAGCCAGGGATCGGCTTTTTCTCGGGAGCCTGGTAGCGGCTGGCGCCGCGTTTGGGGGCGGGTTTTTTCTTCGCGGCCAACTTACATGCGCTCCAGGGTTTCCAGGCCCAGCAGTTCCAGGCCTTGCTTGAGGGTGCGTCCGCTCAGCGCCGCCAGACGCAGACGGCTCTGCATGCGGGCTGGGGTTTCGGCGCTGAGGATCGGGCAGTTCTCATAGAAGCTGGAGAACAGGCCGGCGACATCGTACAGGTAGGTGCAGAGGATGTGTGGTGTACCCTTTTCGGCAACGCTATTGAGCACTTCGGAGAACTGCGCCAGTTTTGCCGCCAACTCCTGCTCGTGGGCGGCTTCGAGCACGATCTGCCCCTCGATTTCGCTGAAGTCCTTGCCCAGCTTGCGGAACACGCCGGATACCCGGGTATAGGCGTACAGCAGATAGGGTGCTGTGTTGCCTTCGAAGTTGAGCATCAGGTCGAAGTTGAAGCTGTAGTCGCTGGTACGGTGCTTGGACAGGTCGGCGTATTTCACTGCGCCAATACCCACGACCCGGGCAATTTCGCGCAGTTCGGTTTCGGCCAGGTCCGGGTTCTTTTCCTTGACCAGGTTGTAGGCGCGCTCCTGGGCTTCGGTCAGCAGGTCGATCAGCTTGACCGTGCCACCGTCGCGGGTCTTGAACGGACGGCCGTCGGCACCGTTCATGGTGCCGAAGCCCATGTGCTCCATTTCCATCGGATGGGTCACGAAGCCGGCCTTGCGCGCGACGGCGAATACCTGCTGGAAGTGCAGGGCCTGACGCTGGTCGACGAAGTACAGCGCGCGGTCAGCCTTGAGCTGGCCGCTGCGGTAGCGCACCGCTGCCAGGTCGGTGGTGGCATAGAGGTAGCCGCCGTCGGCCTTGACGATGATCACCGGCAATGGCTCGCCTTCGGCGTTTTTGAACTCGTCGAGGAACACGCACTGGGCACCGTTGCTCTCGACCAGCATGCCGGCAGCCTTGAGGTCGTTGACCACGTTGATCAGGTCGTCGTTGTAGGCGCTTTCGCCCATGACGTCGGCCATGGTCAGCTTGACGTTGAGCAGCTCGTAGATCTTCTGGCAGTGGGACAGCGAGATGTCCTTGAAGCGAGTCCACAGCGCCAGGCACTCCGCGTCGCCGGCCTGCAGCTTGACCACCAGGCCACGGGCGCGGTCGGCGAACTCGGTCGACTCGTCGAAGCGTTGCTTGGCGGCGCGGTAGAAGTTTTCCAGGTCCGACAGCTCGTCGCTGGTAATCGGGTTTTCCTGCAGGTAGGCCATCAGCATGCCGAACTGGGTGCCCCAGTCGCCGACATGGTTCTGGCGGATCACGGTGTCGCCGAGGAACTCCAGGACCCGCGCGACGCCGTCGCCGATGATGGTCGAGCGCAGGTGGCCAACGTGCATTTCCTTGGCCAGGTTCGGTGCCGACAGGTCGACCACGGTGCGCTGGGCTGTGCCGGCCTTGCGCACACCGAGGCTGGCATCGGCCAGGGCGGCGTCCAGGCGCGAAGCCAGGGCCTGGGTGTTCTGGAAGAAGTTGATGAAGCCGGGGCCGGCGATTTCCGCCTTGCTGACATTTTCGTCGACCGGCAGCGCGGCGATCAGCTTTTCCGCCAGGTCGCGGGGCTTAAGCCCGGCAGGTTTGGCCAGCATCATGGCGATGTTGCTGGCGAAGTCGCCGTGGGTCTTGTCGCGGGTGTTCTCGACCTGGATCGCCGGCGTCAGGCCTTCAGGCAACACACCTTCGTTGACGAGTTGGGTGAGGGCTTGCTGGATCAGCTGGCGAATGGTGTCTTTCATGGTCTTCTCTTTCGACCGCGAACGCGGCGGCGCCCAAGGCGCAGGTGGAAAAACTGGGCATTATCCGTTGCCGGGGCGAGCTTGCCAACCGGTTGCGGACTTGTGGTGTTGCTGGAGGTGGCCCTTTCGCGGGCAAGCCCTGTTCCTGCAAGTTCGGTGTCGCGCGCAGTACTTGAGTTCGGCCCTGCCCTGTAGGAGCAGGGCTTGCCCGCGAAGGGGCCGTCCCGATCAGTACAGATCCACCGGATCGACATCCAGCGACCACCTGACCTGCCGCCCGCCCGGCATCTGTTCCAGCACCAGCAGCCAATGACTCAACAGGCGATGCAATGGCGCCCGGGCGTTGGCCTGCAGCAGCAATTGCGCACGGAAGCGTCCGGCGCGACGTTCCATCGGTGCCGGTACCGGCCCCAGTAACTCGATGCCGCCCAGCTCCATTTCCCCCAGCAGGCGCTCGGCCTCGCTGCAGGCTTCGTCGAGAAAGCCTTCGGCCTGTCCCGGCTTGTGAGCCTCGGCGCGCAGCAGGGCCAGGTGGGCGAAAGGCGGCAGGCCGGCCGCGCGGCGCTCGCTCAGGGCCTGTTCGGCAAAGGCGAAATAGCCCTGTTCAGTCAGTTGCACCAGCAGCGGATGGTCCGCCAGGTGAGTCTGGATGATCACCTTGCCCGGCTCTTCGGCCCGCCCGGCACGGCCCGCGACCTGCACGATCAACTGGGCCATGCGCTCGCTGGCGCGGAAGTCGCCGGAGAACAGGCCGCCGTCGGCATCAAGGATCGAGACCAGGGTCACCCGCGGGAAATGATGGCCCTTGGCGAGCATCTGCGTGCCGACCAGGATGCACGGCTGGCCTTTCTGGATGGTGGCGAACAGCTGGTTCATCGCGTCCTTGCGCGACGTGCTGTCGCGGTCGACCCGCAGCACCGGGTAGTCGGGGAACAGGATTGCCAGGCGTTCCTCGGCACGCTCGGTTCCGGCGCCGACCGGCCGCAGGTCGACCTTGCTGCACTGCGGGCAATTACGTGGCACCCGCTCGACGTTGCCGCAATGGTGGCAGCGCAATTCCCCATGCCGCTGGTGCACGGTCATGCGCGCATCGCAGCGTGAACATTCGGACATCCAGCCGCAGTCGTGGCAGAGCAGTGTCGGTGCGAAGCCTCGGCGGTTGAGGAACACCAGCACTTGCTGGCCGGCCGCGAGCGTCTGACCGATGGCTTGTTGCATCGGTCCGGAGATGCCGCTGTCCAGAGGGCGGCTTTTCACATCCAGGCGCAGGAAGCGCGGTTGTTTGGCGCCGCCGGCTCGCTGGCTCAGGCGCAGCAGGCCATAGCGGCCGATATAGGCGTTGTGCAGGCTCTCCAGGGACGGCGTGGCGGAACCCAGCACGATCGGAATGTTTTCCTGGCGGGCGCGCACCAGTGCCAGGTCGCGGGCGTGATAGCGCAAGCCTTCCTGCTGTTTATAGGAGCCGTCGTGTTCTTCATCGATGATGATCAGCCCGGGGTTCTTCATGGGCGTGAACAGCGCCGAGCGGGTGCCGATGATGATGTCGGCCTCGCCGTCCCGTGCGGCGAGCCAGGCGTCCAGGCGCTCGCGATCGTTGACGGCCGAGTGCAGCAGGGCGATCCGCGCATTGAAGCGCTGCTCGAAGCGCGCCAGGGTCTGTGGGCCGAGGTTGATCTCGGGAATCAGGACCAGGGCCTGCTTGCCGGCTTCGAGGGTTTCGCGGATCAACTGCAGGTAGACTTCGGTCTTGCCGCTGCCGGTGACGCCGGCCAGCAGGAAGGCGTGAAAACTGTCGAAGCCGGCCCGGATCGCCGTGCAGGCGGCGCGCTGTTCATCGTTGAGCGGCAGTTCCGGTTGCGCCAGCCAGTGTTCGTGACGCTCGCTGGGCGCGTGGCGACGGATTTCCACCTGCACCAGTTCCTTGGCCAGCAGCAGGTCGAGGCTGTCCTTGCTCAGTTGCAGCTTACCCAGCAGTTGGTGTGCCACGCCGTGGGGATGCTGGGCCAGGGTGGCCAGGGCTTCGCGCTGGCGTGGCGCGCGGGCGATGCGCGGGTCGTCGAGGCGCGCGCCGGGGGCCATCGACCAGAACCGCTCTTGGCGGGCCTCGGCCGGTTCGCCTTGGCGCAACAGCACCGGCAAGGCCCAGCTCAAGGTGTCGCCGAGGCTGTGCTGGTAGTACTGGGCGGTCCACAGGCACAGCTTGAACAGCTCCGGCGGCAAGGGCGGTGTCGCGTCGAGCAGGGCCAGTGCCGGCTTGAGCTTGTCCGCCGGGACTTCGCTGTGCTCGGCGATTTCCACCAGAATGCCGATCATTTCCCGTCGCCCGAAGGGCACCCGCAGGCGCATGCCCGGTTGCAGCGCATGGCGCGGCACGCCCTTGGGGGCCCTGTAATCGAACAGGCGGCGCAAGGGCGAAGGCAGGGCGAGGCGCAGAATGGCGTCGGGCACGCGGTTATCTCGGGTAATGACGATGAATAAGGGCGCGAGCCTAGCAGACGACTGGTGCAGGGGGACAGCTTGCTTCATTTTTCAAGGGTGGTATTATCACCGGCTAAATTACGTGCGGTGTTCAACAATAGTGTTGGGCGGCGGCACGCTAGCCGAGGAAGTCACCATGAAAGCAGATATTCATCCAGAATACCCAGCAGTTGCCGTTACCTGCAGCTGCGGCAACAAGTTCGAAACCCGTTCGACCTTCGCCAAGCCTCTGGCAATCGACGTGTGCAACGAGTGCCACCCGTTCTACACCGGTAAGCAGAAGACTCTGGACACCGGCGGCCGCGTTCAGAAGTTCGCCGATCGTTTCGGTGCATTCGGTGCGAAGAAGGCCTAAGGCTTTTTTCCTGGGCGGCCTGAAGGGCTGTTCCTCGCTGAATAAGAAGGCGCTCCTTGTGAGCGCCTTTTTTGTGGGCGCGATTTATCCGGCGCAGGTGCTGGCGTTCTGTCCGGTAGTGTCTTCGGCGACGCGTGTCGAGGTGCAGCGAGTGGTCGATGGCGACACCGTTCGCCTGAAGGATGGTCGCAGCGTCCGGTTGATCGGTATCAATACCCCGGAGTTGGCGCGTCAGGGGCGGGCTGCCGAGCCCTTGGCCGAAACAGCCCGCCGGCGTCTTCAGGCGCTGGTGGCTGCAAGCGGTGGCCAGGTCGGTTGGGTTCCCGGTCGGGAGCGTCATGACCGCCATGGTCGCGAGCTGGCTCATTTGTACGGGGCGGATGGGCAGAATCTCGGCAGTCGTCTGCTTGCCGAGGGGCTGGCTTATCAAATTGTCATGCCGCCCAATAGCGTTTTGTCCGATTGCCAGCAGGCAGCCGAGCAGCGAGCCAGGCAGGCCGGGCTTGGGCTTTGGGCGCAGGCTTCTGTGCTGAAGGCGGATCAGATCGATCGGTCCGGTTTTGTGCTGTTGAGCGGGCGTGTGAGCAATGTTCGGCGCAATCGTCGCGGATTGTGGATCGAATTGCAGGGGAACGTGGTGCTGCACGTCGCGCCTGAGCGGTTGAATCTGTTCGATTCTGCTGCATTGGATGGGCTAAAGGGCCGGCAGGTCGAAGCTCGGGGCTGGTTGGTGAGGCGTTCCGGTCGGGGTGGGGCGAGTGATCGGCGGGCTCTTTGGCTGCTGTCCTTGAGTCATCCTGCCATGTTACGGGTGACACGCCGATAAAAATTGTAGACATTTTTACTTGTCGATTGTGAGCAGTTTTGGCCTTGTATTTCACGGCTCTTGGGCCAAAGTCGTAGGACACGACCCTTGACACTGGTGACTGGTCAGTCTTGTTAGGATTTTGCGACACGCGTATCCTCGGCGGTCCGTCTGTCCCACAGTAAAAAGCGGAATGCCCACATGTCAGATTTGAAAACTGCCGCTCTCGAGTATCATGCCAAACCTCGCCCGGGGAAGCTGAGCGTCGAGCTTACCAAAGCCACTGCCACCGCCCGCGACCTGTCGCTGGCCTACAGCCCTGGTGTTGCCGAGCCCGTACGTGAAATCGGCCGCGATCCCGAGCTGGCCTACAAGTACACTGGCAAGGGCAACCTGGTTGCGGTCATTTCTGATGGCACCGCGATCCTTGGTCTGGGTAACCTGGGCCCACTGGCCTCCAAGCCGGTCATGGAAGGCAAGGGCGTGCTGTTCAAGCGTTTCGCCGGTATCGATGTGTTCGACATCGAAGTCGATTCGGAAAGCCCGCAGGCCTTCATCGACACCGTCAAGCGTATCTCCATCACCTTCGGTGGCATCAACCTGGAAGACATCAAGGCACCTGAGTGCTTCGAGATCGAGCGCGCGCTGATCGAACAGTGCGACATCCCGGTATTCCACGATGACCAGCACGGCACTGCGATCGTCACCGCGGCCGGCATGATCAACGCCCTGGAAATCGCCGGCAAGACCCTGCCTGAAGCGAAGATCGTCTGCCTGGGCGCCGGTGCTGCCGCCATCTCCTGCATGAAGCTGCTGGTGAGCATGGGTGCGAAGATCGAGAACATCTTCATGATCGACCGCAGTGGTGTGATCCACTCCGGCCGCGACGACCTGAACCAGTACAAGGCGGTCTTCGCCCACACGACCGACAAGCGCACCCTGGCTGATGCCCTGGAAGGCGCTGACGTGTTCGTCGGTCTGTCCGGTCCGAACCTGCTCAGCGCTGAAGGCCTGAAGTCCATGGCGGCCAACCCGATCGTGTTCGCCTGCTCGAACCCGGATCCGGAAATCGCTCCGGCGCTGGCTCACGCCACCCGTAACGACGTGATCATGGCCACCGGTCGTTCGGACTTCCCGAACCAGGTCAACAACGTTCTGGGCTTCCCGTTCATTTTCCGTGGCGCCCTGGACGTTCGCGCCAAGCGCATCAACGAGGAAATGAAGATCGCTGCGGCCAACGCCCTGAAGGATCTGGCCAAGCTGCCGGTGCCGAAGGAAGTGTGCGAGGCCTATGGCGTTGACTCGCTGGAGTTCGGTCGTGAGTACATCATTCCGAAGCCACTGGATGCCCGTCTGATCACCGTGATCTCCGATGCCGTGGCCAAGGCCGCGATCGAGACCGGCGTGGCGACCCTGCCGTATCCGAAGCACTACCCGCTGAAAAGCGTGGATGACGTGTTCAACGGCTAAGCCCTTGTAGCGTCAAATGAAAAGCCCCGGCTCGGATGAGTCGGGGCTTTTTTGTTCGTGGCCGGGTACGCGTGAGGATTGCGCAGATCATTCGCGGGCAAGCCACGCCTCCTGCAACCTGTGCCGCACACGGGGTGTGTACGACACTAAAGGGTAGGAGCCGGGCTGCCCGCGAAGGCAGCGACGCGGTTTTGTCCTCGGTCAGAACAGGTCGATCGGCGCCGATTCGTCCGCTGGCAGCGGGCTGCCCGGGGCGCTACCGCCAGTGCCCAGTTCGTTGACAGACGGCGGCGTGTCCTCGCTCTTGAACAGCTCGAAGTAGGCATTTGGCGTGCCCGGCACTGCGGCGCGTCCGCTGACCGGGTCGACCCGCAAGCTGAGGATGCCTTCCGGCTCGGCCTGGGTATGCGCAGGCTTGTCCTTGAGCGCCGCGCCCATGTAGTCCATCCAGATCGGCAGCGCCACCGTACCGCCGAACTCGCGACGGCCCAGGCTTTCAGGCTGGTCGAAGCCGGTCCAGACAGTGGTCACGTAGTCGGCGTTGTAGCCGCTGAACCAGGCATCCTTGGATTCGTTGGTGGTACCGGTCTTGCCGGCCAGGTCGCTGCGGCCCAGGGCCAGGGCGCGACGTCCGGTACCGAGCTTGATCACGTCCTCGAGCATGCTGTTGAGGATGTAGGTAGTGCGTCCGTCGACGATCCGCTCGGCGACAGCCGGTGCCTGGGCTGCCGGCGCCGGTCCTTCACTGCTGCTGTTGATGGTGAAGGTCGTATGGCTTGGGGCCGCGATGCCGCTGCTGGCCGCGGTGCCGGTCGGTACGCTTGGCGGGTTGGCGACGAACAGGGTCTCGCCATTACGGCTTTCGATCTTGTCGATCAGGTACGGCGTGATCTTGTAGCCGCCGTTGGCGAAGGTGCTCCAGCCGGTGGCGATTTCCATTGGCGTCAGCGTCGCGGTACCCAGCGCCAGGGACAGGTTGCGCGGCAGGTCCTGCTTGTTGAAGCCGAACCGGGCGATGTAGTCGATGGTCTTGTCGACGCCGAGGCTTTGCAGCAGGCGGATCGAAACCAGGTTGCGCGACTTGTACAGCGCTTCGCGCAGGCGAATCGGGCCGAGGAAGGTGTTGGTGTCGTTCTTCGGTCGCCAGACCTTGTCCAGGTACTCGTCGACGAACACGATCGGCGCATCGTTGACCAGGCTGGCTGCGGTGTAGCCGTTGTCCAGGGCTGCACTATAAATGAACGGCTTGAAGCTCGAGCCCGGCTGACGCTTGGCCTGCATGGCGCGGTTGTAGTTGCTCTGCTCGAAGGCGAAGCCGCCGACCAGTGCGCGAATGGCGCCGTTCTGCGGATCGAGCGAAACCAGCGCGCTCTGGGCGGACGGAATCTGGCTGAACTTGAGGCTGTTGTCGGTCTGGCGCTGGACGCGGATCAGGTCACCGACCTGGGCGACGTCCGCCGGCTGTTTCGGCGCGGCCCCGAGGCTGTTGGTGTTCAGGTAGGGGCGTGCCCACTTCATGGTGTCCCAGGCCACGGTTTCGATGCCGTTGCGGGTCAGTACATGCAGGGCATTTTTGTCCACCTGGGTGACGATCGCCGGCTCGAGCCCGCTGATGGGGCGCTGCTTGCTCAGTTCAAGGTTCCAGGCATCCTGGGTCTTGCCCGGCAGGCGCGACTCTGGGCCACGGTAGCCATGGCGCTGGTCATAGTTGATCAGACCTTCCTGGACCGCGTGGTTGGCCATTTCCTGCAGGTTGCTCGGTACCGTGGTGGTGACGCGGAAACCTTCGGTATAGGCCTCGCTGCCATAACGGCCGACCATTTCGGCACGGGCCATTTCGGCGATATAGGGTGCGTTCACTTCCGGCGTCGGCACGTGATAGCTGGCGTTGATCGGTTCGGCGAGGGCGGTCTGGTAGGCGCTTTCGTCGATTTTGCCGAGCTTGTACATGCGGCCCAGGATCCAGTCACGGCGTTCCTTGGCGCGTACCGGGTTGGCCAGGGGGTTGAAGCGCGACGGAGCCTTGGGCAGGCCGGCGATCATGGCCATCTGGGCCAGGCTGATATCGCGGATCGACTTGCCGTAATAAACCTGCGATGCGGCTTCGATACCATAGGCGCGGTTGCCCAGGTAGATCTTGTTCACGTACAGCTCGAGGATTTCATCCTTGGTCAGCTGACGTTCGATCTGCAGGGCCAGGAGAATTTCATTGGTCTTGCGCGAAAAGCTGCGCTCGCTGGACAGGAAGAAGTTCTTCGCCACCTGCATGGTGATGGTGCTGCCCCCGGACTGGATGTGTCCGCTCTTGACCAGTTGGGTCGCGGCGCGCATCAGGCTGCTGGGGTCGACGCCGTAGTGGTTGGCGAAGTTGTCGTCTTCGGCGCTCAGCAGGGCGTTGATGAAGTTCGGCGGAATGTCGGCGAAACGGATAGGGGAACGGCGCATTTCGCCAAACTCTGCTATCAGTTTGCCGTCGCTGGTGTAGACCCGCAGCGGAATCTGCAACTGGATGCTTCTCAGAGCCTCCACGGATGGCAGGCCCGGACTAAGATAGAGGAAGGCACCGCTCAGGACGAGCAGCAGCCCGCAGAACACGGCGACGAAAGACCACCCGAAAAACTTCAGCAGACGAATCAAGGCTTGTGGATTTCCAGATAAAAGAATGAGTTAGGCGTCAGGCTAGATTCAAGGCAAGCGCTGGTTCGACGACTCGGAGAAAAACGTGGGGCATTATAAGCATTTTTGGCCTTGAGCGTCATTTGCGCTTATGTCAAGACTGCTATTAAATGCCTTCATCATAAAGGGTCCGTAAGTCGCGGATAGTAATAGGGAATCGGTAGTGCTTGGACTCTTCGGCAAAAAAGCGCATTCGCTCCTGGGCATAGACATCAGCTCCACCTCCGTGAAACTCCTCGAATTGAGCCGCTCAGGCAATCGATATCGGGTCGAGTCCTACGCGGTGGAGCCGCTGCCGCCCAATGCCGTGATCGAGAAAAACATCGCCGAACTCGAGGGGGTTGGCCAGGCCCTGACGCGCGTGCTGCTAAAGGCCCGGACCAGTGCGCGCGAAGCCGCGGTGGCGGTGGCAGGTTCAGCGGTCATTACCAAGACCATCGAAATGGATGCGGGGCTCTCCGACGATGATATGGAGAACCAGCTCAAGATAGAGGCCGACCAGTACATTCCCTATCCGCTGGAGGAGGTCGCCATCGACTTCGAGGTCCAGGGGTATTCGGCGCGCAATCCCGAGCGGGTCGAAGTGCTCTTGGCCGCCTGTCGGAAAGAAAACGTCGAAGTGCGCGAAGCAGCCCTTGGCCTGGCCGGACTCGATGCCCGCGTAGTTGATGTCGAAGCGTATGCGCTGGAGCGCTCCTTTGGCCTGCTGGCTGCCCAGTTGGCTACCGATCACGACAAGTTGACGGTCGCTGTGGTCGATATCGGCGCCACCATGACCACCCTGAGTGTCCTGCATAACGGACGGATCATCTATACCCGCGAACAGTTGTTCGGTGGACGTCAGCTCACCGAGGAAATCCAGCGGCGCTATGGCCTCTCCAATGAAGAGGCCGGATTGGCGAAGAAGCAGGGCGGTTTGCCCGACGACTATGTCATTGAGGTCCTGCAGCCATTCAAGGATGCCCTGGTGCAGCAGGTGTCGCGCTCCCTGCAGTTCTTCTTCGCCTCCGGCCAGTACAACGATGTCGACTACATCCTGCTGGCCGGCGGTACCGCTTCGATTGCCGGCCTCGATCACCTGATCCAGCAGCGCCTGGGTACTCCGACCATGGTCGCCAACCCGTTCGCCGACATGGCATTGAGCAGCAAGGTCAATGCCGGGGCGCTGGCCAGTGATGCGCCAGCCCTGATGATCGCCTGTGGTCTGGCGTTGAGGAGTTTTGACTGATGGCGCGGATCAACCTTCTGCCCTGGCGCGAACAACTGCGCGAAGAGCGGCGCAAACGCTTTCTGACTGCGCTGGTTGGGGTGCTGGTGGTTTCGGTCGGTATTGTCCTGATCACCGACCAGTACATCAGCCGCTCCATCGATCACCAGGTGGCGCGCAATGCCTACGTGAACAAGGAAATCGCCCAGCTCGACTCGCGGATCAAGCAGATCAGCGACTTGAAAGCCCGTCGCCAACAGTTGATCGAGCGGATGAAAATCATCCAGGACCTGCAAGGCAACCGGCCGATCAGCGGGCGGATTTTCGATCAACTGGCACGAACCCTGCCCGACGGCGTGTATTTCACGCAGGTGAAGATGACCGGCAAGGTCATCGCGATCACCGGCACGGCGGAGTCCAATAACCGGGTTTCGGACCTGATGCGTAACCTCGATGCTTCCGAATGGCTTGAAGCTCCCAGTCTGACCGAGGTCAAGGCGACCACCGGCGGCGTGACGGATCAAGCCAACGTGTTCCAGTTGAGCGTGCGCCAGACCCAGCCTGCGGTTGCGGGGGCTGCCAAATGAATGTCTCGGAATGGCTGGAAAACCTGCGCAAGATCGACCTTGCCGATCTCGACATGCAGAACATCGGTTCCTGGCCGGCAGCGGTCAAGGGTGCTTGTGGTTTCATCGTCGCGGTGTTGGTGCTGGCGCTGGGCTACAACTTCTACATCAAGGACCTGACCGATCAACTCGATCAGCAGCGAGCCACCGAGGTCACCCTGAAGGAGCAATTCGCGACCAAGGCCCACCTGGCGGCGAACCTGGAGGCCTACACCCAGCAGATGCTCGACATGGAGGCTTCGTTCGGCGCCTTGCTCAAGCAACTGCCCAGCGATACCGAGGTGCCCGGGCTGCTGGAAGACATCACGCGCACCGGGCTCGGCAGTGGGCTGGAGTTCGAGGAAATCAAGCTGTTGCCCGAAGTGGCACAGCAGTTCTATATCGAGCTGCCGATCCAGATCACCGTCACCGGTGCCTATCACGACCTCGCCACCTTTGTCAGTGGCGTGGCCAGCCTGCCGCGGATCGTCACCCTGCATGACTTCGAGATCAATCCGGTGACCCCCGGCAACGGCAACAAGCTGCGCATGAGCATTCTTGCCAAGACCTATCGCTACAACGACAAGGGACTGCAGAAATGACCGGCTTGCGCGGGTGGTGCGTGGGCCTGCTGGTTGCGCTGCTGGCTGGTTGTGGCGGTGGCAATGACTTTGGCGACCTGGATGCCTATATGCGTGAGGTGCGCGAGCGGCCGGCCGGCAACATCGAACCGACGCCGAAGTTTCAATCCTACGAGGCGTTCACCTACAGCGCCTCGTCGTTGCGTAGTCCGTTCCAGCCGCCGGTCAAGATCGATCTGGTCAATCGCCAGAAGGGGTCACGCGAGGTCAAGCCGGACCCGAATCGGACCAGGCAATTTCTCGAAGGCTTCAATATCGAGCAGTTCGAGATGGTCGGCACGCTTTCCAATGCCAGCGGCATCTACGCCTTGTTGCGTGGTGGCGGTGGTGTTCATCGATTGAAAGTGGGCGATTACCTGGGGCGTAACGAAGGCCATATCGTGGCTATCACCGACTCCCAGGTCGAAGTGGTCGAGATCGTTCCGGACGGCGAAGGTGGCTGGCTGGAACGACCTCGCACTATCCCCTTGAAAGAGCACTCATAGTGGAATTCGACATGAACAGGATCCTTTCCGCCCTCGGCATTTCGCTATGGATGGCGCTGGTGTCGCCGATGGTGTTCGCGGCCAATCTCAAGACCCTCGACGTGGCGGCACTGCCGGGCGATCGGGTCGAGATCAAGCTGGCTTTCGACAGCCCGCCTGCGGCCCCGCACGGCTATACCACCGAGCAGCCGGCGCGGATTGCGCTGGACCTGACCGGAGTGGCCAGCCAACTGGCTACCAAGACTCGCGACCTGGGTGTCGGTAACGCGCGTAGCGTGACCGTGGTAGAGGCCAAGGATCGGACCCGGCTGATCATCAACCTGACCAAGCTGGCGCCCTACAGCACGCGGATCGAGGGCAACAACCTGTTCGTGGTGGTCGGTCAGGGCGCTGCACCCGCTGTTGCGACTCCGCTCGCCAGTACCCGGCCTGTAGCTACCGCTGCGCAGTCGGCGCGTGTGGCACCCAAACCCTACGTGGCTGTTGGCAAGGCCATTCGCAGCGTTGACTTCCAGCGCGGCGAGCAGGGCGAAGGCAATGTGGTGATCGAGCTTTCCGATCCCTCCATCAGTCCGGATGTGCAGGAAAAGGGCGGCAAGATCAGCGTGGAGTTTCCGCGTACCCAACTGCCGGAATCCCTGCGCGTGCGCCTGGATGTGAAGGATTTCGCCACGCCGGTGCAATACGTCAACGCCACGGCGTCTGCCGACCGGGCAAGCATCTCCATCGAGCCGAGTGGTGCCTTCGATTATTCGACCTACCAGACCGACAATAAACTGACCATCAGTGTCCGTCCGCTGACCGTCGATGACCTGCAGCGACGTAACGCCGAGCGCTTTGTCTACACCGGTGAAAAACTCTCGCTGAACTTCCAGGACATCGATGTGCGTTCGGTTCTGCAACTGATCGCCGATTTTACCAACCTGAACCTGGTGGCCAGCGACACGGTGCAAGGCGGGATCACCCTGCGCCTGCAAAACGTGCCGTGGGACCAGGCATTGGACCTGGTGCTCAAGACCAAGGGCCTGGACAAGCGCAAGATCGGCAACGTGCTGTTGGTGGCGCCGGCGGACGAGATCGCTGCGCGTGAGCGCCAGGAACTGGAGTCGCAGAAGCAGATCGCAGAGCTTGCGCCACTGCGTCGTGAGCTGCTGCAGGTCAACTACGCCAAGGCCGCCGATATCGCCAAGCTGTTCCAGTCGGTGACCAGCGCCGAGAGCAAGGGCGACGAGCGTGGCTCGATCACCGTGGACGAACGCACCAACAACATCATTGCCTACCAGACCCAGGAGCGTCTCGACGAACTGCGACGGATCGTTGCGCAACTGGATATCCCGGTGCGCCAGGTGATGATCGAGGCGCGTATCGTCGAGGCCAACGTCGGTTATGACAAACAACTGGGGGCCCGTTGGGGCGGCAGTATCTCGGGTGGCAACTGGAAGACCAATGGCGGCTCGCCAACGTTGTCGAGGTTGACTGGCCAGAGTGCCAGTACACCGTTCGTCGATTTGGGAGCAACCTCGGCGACCTCCGGCATCGGTATCGGCTTCGTCACCGACAACACCATCCTCGACCTGGAACTGAGTGCGATGGAGAAGACCGGTAACGGTGAGGTCGTGTCGCAGCCCAAGGTGGTCACTTCCGACAAGGAAACCGCGAAGATCCTCAAGGGCACCGAGATCCCGTACCAGGAGTCCAGCTCCAGCGGTGCCACTTCGGTGTCCTTCAAGGAGGCGTCACTGTCGCTTGAGGTCACGCCGCAGATCACCCCGGACAATCGGATCATCATGGAGGTGAAGGTCACCAAGGATGAGCCGGACTACCAGAACGTGCTCAACAACGTACCGCCGATCAAGAAAAACGAAGTCAACGCCAAGGTGCTGGTCAATGACGGTGAAACCGTGGTGATTGGCGGTGTGTTCTCCAATACTCAGAGCAAAACCGAAGAGAAGGTGCCATTTCTCGGTGATGTGCCGTATGTTGGGCGCCTTTTCCGTCGGGACATCGTTTCGGAAGCAAAATCCGAGCTGCTGGTATTCCTGACTCCGCGTATCATGAATAACCAGGCGATTGCTGTGAGTCGTTGATTCTGTGCGAAATTTGATTCTTGTTGGGCCTATGGGGGCTGGAAAGAGCACCATCGGTCGTTTGCTGGCCAAAGAGCTGCGCCTGCCTTTCAAAGATTCCGATAAGGAAATTGAATTGCGCACCGGCGCGAATATCCCATGGATCTTCGACAGGGAAGGCGAGCCCGGCTTTCGTGATCGCGAGCAGGCGATGATTGCCGAACTGTGTGCCAGCGACGGTGTGGTCCTGGCCACGGGCGGTGGTGCGGTGATGCGCGATGAAAATCGCCGGGCGCTGCATGCCGGTGGTCGGGTGGTCTACCTGCATGCCTCGGTGGAGCAGCAGGTGGGGCGTACCGCCCGTGATCGCAACCGGCCATTACTGCGCACTGCCGACCCGGCCAAGACACTGCGCGACCTGCTGTCGCTCCGTGATCCGCTTTATCGGGAAATCGCCGATCTGGTGGTGGAAACCGATGAACGGCCGCCGCGTATGGTCGTGTTGGACATCCTTGAACGCTTGCAGCAACTACCTCCCCGTTAAAGCACGAAGGGAAATGCGCTATCCTCGACGCCCGCCATGACTGCTTGCGGTCATGGCTCAAGGCCATCGGGCCGCGCCGGAAACGGACGCCGGCAACAATCGTTAATCCTGGGACTGGACGTGCGCGTCCATCTTCACAGTGGGGACACATGCAGACACTTAAGGTCGATCTTGGCGAGCGCAGCTACCCGATTCACATTGGTGAAGGGTTGCTGGACCAGCTCGAGCTGCTGGCGCCGCATATTGCCGGTCGGCAAGTCGCCATCGTCTCTAACGAAACCGTTGCCCCGCTCTATCTTGAGCGTCTGAGCCGCAGCCTGGCGGCCTACTCGGTCATTTCCGTGGTGTTGCCCGATGGCGAGGCCTTCAAGAACTGGCAGACCCTGCAACTGATTTTCGACGGTCTGCTGCAAGCCCGTCATGATCGCCGCACCACCATCATCGCCCTGGGGGGCGGGGTTGTTGGCGACATGGCCGGTTTCGCCGCCGCCTGTTACCAGCGCGGGGTGGATTTTATCCAGGTACCGACTACCTTGTTGTCCCAGGTCGATTCGTCGGTGGGTGGCAAGACCGGTATCAACCACCCGTTGGGCAAGAATATGGTCGGTGCGTTCTACCAGCCGAACGTGGTGCTGATCGATACTGCGACGCTCAAGACCTTGCCGGCCCGCGAGTTGTCGGCGGGGCTTGCTGAGGTCATCAAGTACGGACTCATCTGCGATGAGCCATTCCTGACCTGGTTGGAGGAGCATGTCGATGCCTTGCGTGGCCTCGACCAGGCTGCCCTGACCGTGGCCATCGAGCGTTCCTGCGCGGCCAAGGCTGCGGTGGTCGGTGCCGATGAACGCGAGTCCGGCGTGCGTGCCACGCTCAATCTCGGGCACACCTTCGGCCATGCCATCGAAACCCACATGGGCTATGGCGTCTGGCTGCATGGTGAGGCCGTGGCCACTGGCACCGTAATGGCGCTGGAGATGTCCGCGCGCCTGGGCTGGATCAGCGAGGCCGAGCGTGATCGCGGTATTCGCCTGTTCCAGCGTGCGGGTTTGCCGGTTATTCCTCCCGAGGAAATGACCGAGGCCGATTTTCTCGAACACATGGCAGTTGACAAGAAAGTGCTCGACGGTCGCATGCGCCTGGTGCTGTTGCGCCGCATGGGCGAAGCCGTGGTGACCGACGATTATCCGAAAGAAGTTCTACAGGCCACGCTGAGGGCGGACTACCGCGCCTTGGCTCAGCTTAAAGGTTGATGAGATTCCGATGACTAGTTTGCATGCCGACGAGGCTTTCCTCGGCCATTATCAGTTGAGTCACGATCCTTTCGCTCCACGGGTGCCTGGCTTCAAGTTTTTCCCGGCCCAGCGCAAACCGGTGCTGGGGCAGTTGCATCATCTGGCCCGTTACAGCCAGTTGCTGCTGGTGGTCACCGGCCCGTTGGGCAGTGGCAAGACCCTGCTGCGCCAGGCACTGGTGGCGAGCACCAACAAGCAGTCAGTGCAGAGCGTGGTGGTTTCCGCTCGCGGCGCCGGTGATGCGGCCGGTGTGCTGTACCAGATCGCCCAGGCCCTGGGCGTGATCGAGACCGATGTGCCTTCGATTCTGGCGCAGGTGGTACAGCTGGCGCTGACCGGGCAGGAAGTCTACCTGCTGGTCGATGATGCCGAGCAATTGGACGATTCGGCGATCGAGGCCTTGCTGGCCCTGGCCGCAGGCGCTCCGGAAGGTCGGCCGCATGTCTTCCTGTTCGGCGAGTCTTCGCTGATCGCCGCTCTGGAGCCGCACAGCACGCAGGAAGAACGTTTCCACGTAATTGAGCTGCAACCCTACACGGAAGAGGAAACACGCGAGTATCTGGCCCAGCGTCTGGAAGGCGCGGGGCAGGGAGTCGAACTTTTTACCGCTGAGCAGATCACTGAGATTCACGAAAGCGCCGAGGGTTGGCCTGGCAATATCAACCAGGTTGCCCGCGATGCGATGATCGAAGCCATGATTGCCAGCCGCTCCGCGGTCAAGCGACCAAGTATGGGGTTCAAGATGTCGAAGAAATACGTGTTGGCGTTGTCCGGCGTGGTGGTGGTTGCGATCGCTGCGGCCTGGATGAGTTCTGGTCGCAGCAAGGCGCCGGTGACTGCCGGTGCGCCGAGTGAGCAGGCCCAACTGCCGCTGGGGCAGGCGCCGAAGCCGGGTAGTGGACCGGCGGTCGAGTTCGCCGGTAATTCGCAGCCGATGCCGCTGCCGCTGGTCGGTCAGTCGCAGCCGGTGATGCGTGGTCCGTTGGCTGAAGCGGCCGGTGGCATGCCGGAAGGCGATGACGGTGGCGCTCCAGCGGTTGACGGTGGTGTGGCCCAGCCGCCAACCGTCACCACCACCGCTCCGCCCCTGGGCGTTCCAGCAGGTCCGACACCCACTCATCCGACCCCGGCTCCAGCCCAGGTGGCCACGGCCAAGCCGGCCGCCAAGCCTGCGCAAACGCCAGTGCCGGTGCCAGCGGCCAAGCCGGTGGCCAAGGTCGAGAAACCGGCCGAGAAGCCGGTGGCGACCGCCAAGCCGGCCGCCGGTAGCAGTTGGTATGCGGGTCAGGCTCCGGGGCACTACGTGGTGCAGATCCTGGGTACCAGTTCCGAAACCACGGCCCAGAACTTCATCAAGGAGCAGGGCGGCGAGTATCGTTATTTCAAGAAAGTGCTCAATGGCAAGCCGCTGTATGTGATCACTTATGGTAGCTTCGCCAGCCGCGATGCAGCGGTAAGCGCTATCAAAGCCTTGCCAGCGAAGGTTCAGGCTGGTAAACCTTGGCCTCGCACTGTCGCCAGCGTCCAACAGGACCTCGCCACAACTCGCTGATGATTTGGCGGCCTTACCCAGGCCGCCTTTCCAGCACCTCAAAATTTCCACCTGAGCACACCGCCCGTGAAGCGGCGTGCCTTGTGGTGTCTGCGTCACGGTAGATTTGAGTTGTCCCGGTCAAAATTCAAAAAAGTTTTGACTAGCACGAAATATCCATTTAAACCTTTCATAAATGCGACACAGATTTGCGACATTTCGCCGCTAAATTTGTGGGTGCTTGTGTCGGTGTGTACAATGACCTCCCTTTTGCCCCTGCAAAGCCGGCGTACGTTCGGCGTGGATGGTAAGTGGTTGAATTGAAAAGAAATTTGCCTCTTTTAGAGGCAGCCTGGTGAGAAAGTGTCTATGAAAGCAGGTCTGTACCAACCAGATGAATTCAAGGATAACTGCGGTTTCGGCCTGATTGCACACATGCAAGGCGAGCCCAGTCATCACCTGTTGCAGACGGCCATCGAGGCCCTGACCTGCATGACCCACCGTGGTGGGATCAACGCCGACGGCAAGACCGGTGACGGTTGTGGCCTTCTGATCCAGAAGCCCGACCAGTTCCTGCGCGCTGTCGCAAAAGCGCAATTCGGTAACGATCTGCCCAAGCAATATGCGGTGGGCATGGTGTTCTTCAACCAGGACCCGGTCAAAGCTGAAGCGGCACGTGAACACATGAATCGCGAAATCCTCGCGGCCGGCCTGCAACTGGTGGGCTGGCGCAAGGTGCCGATCGATACCAGCGTCCTCGGCCGCCTGGCCCTGGAGCGCCTGCCGCAGATCGAGCAGGTATTCATCGGCGGTGAAGGCCTGAGCGACCAGGCGTTCGCCATCAAGCTGTTCAGCGCCCGTCGTCGTTCGTCGGTGGCCAATGCCGCCGATACCGATCACTACATCTGCAGCTTTTCGCACAAGACCATCATCTATAAAGGTCTGATGATGCCGGCGGACCTCACCGCCTTCTATCCGGACCTCAACGACCCGACGCTCAAGACCGCAATCTGCGTGTTCCACCAGCGTTTCTCCACCAACACCCTGCCGAAATGGCCGTTGGCGCAACCGTTCCGCTTCCTGGCGCACAACGGCGAGATCAACACCATCACCGGCAACCGCAACTGGGCCCTGGCCCGTCGCACCAAATTTGCCAACGACCTGATCCCCGATCTCGATGAGCTCGGGCCGCTGGTCAACCGTGTCGGATCCGACTCCTCGAGCATGGACAACATGCTCGAACTGATGGTCACCGGCGGCATCGACCTGTTCCGTGGCGTGCGTATGCTGATTCCGCCAGCGTGGCAGAACGTCGATACCATGGACGCCGACCTGCGTGCGTTTTACGAATTCAACTCCATGCACATGGAGCCTTGGGACGGTCCGGCGGGCGTCGTGATGACCGAAGGTCGCCACGCGGTCTGCCTGCTCGACCGTAACGGCCTGCGCCCGGCGCGCTGGGTGACCACCAAGAACGGCTACATCACCCTGGCGTCGGAAATCGGCGTGTGGAACTACCAGCCCGAAGACGTCATCGCCAAGGGCCGTGTCGGCCCGGGGCAGATCTTTGCCGTGGACACCGAGACCGGACAGATCCTCGACACCGATTCCATCGACAATCGTCTGAAGTCGCGCCATCCGTACAAGCAGTGGCTGCGCAAGCACGCCCTGCGTATCCAGGCGACCATGGAAGACAACGACCATGGTTCTGCGTTCTACAACGTCGAGCAGCTCAAGCAATACATGAAGATGTACCAGGTCACCTTCGAGGAGCGCGACCAGGTGCTGCGCCCACTGGGTGAGCAGGGCTACGAAGCGGTCGGCTCGATGGGCGATGACACGCCGATGGCCGTACTGTCCCAGCGCGTGCGTACGCCGTACGACTACTTCCGCCAGCAGTTCGCCCAGGTGACCAACCCGCCGATCGACCCGCTGCGCGAAGCGATCGTCATGTCGCTGGAGATCTGCCTCGGTGCCGAGCGCAACATCTTCGAAGAGTCGCCGGAGCACGCCTCGCGAGTGATCCTCAGCTCGCCGGTGATCTCGCCGGCCAAGTGGCGCTCGCTGATGAACCTGGAGCGTCCGGGCTTCGAACGCCAGATCATCGACCTGAACTACGACGAGAGCGTCGGCCTGGAAGCGGCCGTGCGCAACATCGCCGACCAGGCCGAGGAAGCCGTGCGCGCCGGTCGTACCCAGATCGTCCTCAGCGACCGCCATATCGCCCCGGGCAAGCTGCCGGTGCATGCGTCCCTGGCGACCGGTGCCGTGCACCACCGCCTGACCGAAAAAGGCCTGCGCTGCGACAGCAACATCCTGGTCGAAACCGCGACCGCCCGTGACCCGCACCACTTCGCGGTGCTGATCGGTTTCGGCGCATCGGCGGTCTATCCGTTCCTGGCCTATGAAGTGCTGGGCGACCTGATCCGTACCGGCGAAGTGCTGGGCGACCTGTACGAAGTCTTCAAGAACTACCGCAAGGGCATCACCAAGGGCCTGTTGAAGATCCTTTCGAAGATGGGCATTTCGACCATCGCCTCGTACCGCGGCGCGCAACTGTTCGAAGCCATCGGCCTGTCCGAGGAAGTGGTCAACCTGAGCTTCCGTGGCGTGCCGAGCCGGATCAAGGGTGCCCGTTTCGTCGACCTCGAAGCCGAACAGAAACTGCTGGCGGCCGAAGCCTGGAGCGCGCGCAAGCCGATCCAGCAGGGCGGCCTGCTGAAGTTCGTCTACGGTGGCGAATACCACGCCTACAACCCGGACGTGGTCAACACCCTGCAAGCCGCCGTGCAGCAGGGCGACTATGCCAAGTTCAAGGAATACACCGCGCTGGTGGACAACCGTCCGGTGTCGATGATCCGCGACCTGCTCAAGGTCAAGACTCTGGAGCAGCCGCTGGACCTGGGGGAAATCGAACCACTGGAGTCGATCCTCAAGCGTTTCGACTCGGCGGGTATCTCTCTCGGTGCCCTGTCGCCTGAGGCCCACGAAGCTCTGGCCGAGGCGATGAACCGCCTGGGTGCACGCTCCAACTCCGGTGAAGGCGGCGAAGATCCTGCGCGTTATGGCACTGTCCGTAGCTCGAAAATCAAGCAGGTCGCGACCGGCCGTTTCGGTGTGACGCCGGAATACCTGGTCAATGCCGAAGTGCTGCAGATCAAGGTGGCCCAGGGCGCCAAGCCTGGTGAGGGCGGCCAACTGCCGGGCGGCAAGGTCAACGGCCTGATCGCCAAGCTGCGTTATGCCGTACCGGGTGTAACCCTGATCTCGCCTCCGCCGCACCACGACATCTACTCGATCGAAGACCTGTCGCAGCTGATTTTCGACCTCAAGCAGGTCAACCCGCAGGCCCTGGTCTCGGTGAAACTGGTGGCGGAAGCCGGTGTCGGCACCATTGCCGCCGGCGTGGCCAAGGCCTATGCCGACCTGATCACCATTTCCGGTTATGACGGCGGTACCGGTGCATCGCCACTCACCTCGATCAAGTACGCCGGTGCACCGTGGGAACTCGGCCTGGCCGAAACCCACCAGACCCTGCGCGGCAACGACCTGCGCGGCAAGGTTCGGGTACAGACCGACGGCGGTCTGAAAACCGGCCTCGACGTGATCAAGGCGGCTATCCTCGGCGCTGAAAGCTTCGGCTTCGGCACCGCGCCGATGATCGCCCTGGGTTGCAAATACCTGCGTATCTGCCACCTGAACAACTGCGCTACCGGCGTCGCGACCCAGAACGACAAGCTGCGCAAGGATCACTACATCGGTACCGTCGACATGGTGGTGAACTTCTTCACCTACGTCGCCGAGGAAACCCGCGAGTGGCTGGCGAAGCTGGGCGTGCGCAGCCTCGAAGAACTGATCGGGCGTACCGACCTGCTGGACATCATCCAGGGTGAGACCGCCAAGCAGCATCATCTGGACCTGACCCCCTTGCTGGGCAGCGATCATATTCCGGCGGACAAGCCGCAGTTCTGCCATGTCGATCGCAACCCGCCTTTCGACAAGGGCCTGCTGGCCGAGAAAATGGTCGAAATGGCCCTGCCGGCGATCAAGGACCTGAGCGGTGCCGAGTTTGCCCTGGATATCTGCAACTGCGACCGTTCCATCGGTGCGCGGATCTCCGGCGAAATCGCCCGGGTCCATGGCAACCAGGGGATGGCCAATGCGCCGATCACCTTCCGTTTCAAGGGCACGGCCGGGCAGAGCTTCGGCGTATGGAACGCCGGTGGCCTGAACCTGTACCTCGAAGGCGATGCCAACGATTACGTGGGCAAGGGCATGACCGGCGGCAAGCTGGTGATCGTTCCGCCCAAGGGCAGCATCTTCAAGAGCCAGGACAGCGCCATCGTCGGTAACACCTGCCTGTACGGTGCCACTGGCGGCAAACTGTTCGCCGCCGGTACTGCCGGCGAGCGTTTCGCGGTGCGTAACTCCGGCGCGCACGCTATTGTCGAAGGCACCGGCGATCACTGCTGCGAATACATGACCGGTGGTTTCGTCTGTGTCCTGGGCAAGACCGGCTACAACTTCGGCTCGGGCATGACCGGCGGTTTCGCCTACGTGCTGGATCAGGACAACACCTTCGTCGACAAGGTGAACCACGAGTTGGTGGAAATCCAGCGGATCAGCGGTGAAGCGATGGAAGCCTATCGCAGCCACCTGCAGAACGTGCTGGACGAGTACGTCGAGGAGACCGACAGCGAATGGGGTCGCAACCTCGCCGAGAACCTGGATGACTATCTGCGGCGCTTCTGGCTGGTCAAGCCGAAGGCAGCCAGCTTGAAGTCGCTGTTGTCCAGCACCCGTGCCAACCCGCAGTGATGCGCCTGAAGAGTTTGATGAGGTTTTTGTAATGGCTGAACGTCTGAGTAACGACTTCCAGTTCATCGATGTCGGGCGCAAGGATCCGAAGAAGAAACTGTTGCGTCAACGCAAGAAAGAGTTCGTGGAAATCTACGAGCCCTTCAAACCCCAGCAGTCGGCCGACCAGGCCCACCGCTGCCTGGGTTGCGGGAACCCGTACTGCGAATGGAAATGCCCGGTCCACAACTTCATCCCCAACTGGCTGAAGCTGGTGGCCGAAGGCAATATCCTCGCCGCCGCCGAGTTGTCCCACCAGACCAACACCCTGCCGGAAGTCTGCGGCCGGGTCTGCCCGCAGGATCGCCTGTGCGAGGGTGCCTGTACCCTCAACGACGGTTTTGGCGCGGTGACCATCGGCTCGGTGGAGAAATACATCACCGATACCGCCTTCGCCATGGGCTGGCGTCCGGACATGTCCAAGGTCAAACCGACCGGCAAGCGTGTTGCGATCATTGGCGCAGGCCCGGCGGGCCTGGGCTGTGCCGACGTGCTGGTGCGCGGCGGGGTGACCCCGGTGGTGTTCGACAAGAACCCGGAAATCGGCGGTCTGCTGACCTTCGGTATTCCCGAGTTCAAGCTGGAAAAGACCGTGCTGAGCAATCGTCGCGAAGTCTTCAGCGGCATGGGCATCGAGTTCCGCCTCAACACCGAGGTGGGCAAGGACGTGACCATGGAGCAACTGCTCGCCGAGTACGATGCAGTGTTCATGGGCATGGGCACCTACACCTACATGAAGGGCGGCTTTGCCGGCGAGGACCTGCCGGGGGTGTATGACGCCCTGGATTTCCTGATTGCCAACGTCAACCGCAACCTGGGCTTTGAAAAGTCGCCGGAAGATTTCATCGACATGAAGGGCAAGAAGGTTGTGGTGCTCGGCGGTGGTGACACTGCGATGGACTGCAACCGCACCTCGATTCGCCAGGGCGCCAAGGCCGTGACCTGTGCCTATCGTCGTGACGAGGCGAACATGCCCGGCTCGCGCAAAGAGGTGAAGAACGCCAAGGAAGAAGGCGTCAAGTTCCTCTACAACCGCCAGCCGATCGCGATCGTCGGTGAAGACAAGGTTGAAGGCGTGAAGGTGGTCGAGACCCGTCTCGGCGAACCGGATGCCCGTGGCCGTCGCAGCCCCGAGCCGATTCCGGGCTCCGAAGAGATCATCCCGGCCGACGCCGTGGTCATCGCTTTCGGTTTCCGTCCGAGCCCGGCGCCATGGTTCGAGCAGTTCGCTATCCAGACCGACAGTCAGGGCCGTGTCGTGGCACCGGAGCAGGGTCAGTTCAAGCACCAGACCAGCAACCCGAAAATCTTCGCTGGTGGCGACATGGTGCGCGGGTCCGACCTGGTGGTCACGGCGATCTTCGAAGGGCGCAATGCCGCTGAGGGTATCCTCGATTACCTGGGCGTCTGACCTGCTGACCCGCGACAAATTGACCCGATAGATAAAAGGCACGGCTCTCGCCGTGCCTTTTGCGTCTGGCTCTGAGAAAATGCCCGTACTTTTTTTCCGGATGCCGACATGACTGCCCTGAAGAACGACCGTTTCCTGCGTGCCCTGCTCAAGCAACCCGTTGACGTCACCCCTGTGTGGATGATGCGTCAGGCCGGGCGCTACCTGCCGGAGTACCGCGCCAGTCGCGCCAAGGCCGGCGACTTCATGAGCCTGTGCATGAATCCGGCGTTCGCCTGTGAAGTGACCCTGCAACCCCTCGATCGCTACCCGGGCCTGGATGCCGCGATTCTGTTCTCCGACATCCTGACCATCCCCGATGCCATGGGCCAAGGCCTGTATTTCGAGACCGGCGAAGGTCCGCGCTTCAAGAAGGTCATCAACAACCTGGCCGATATCGAGGCACTGCCGATCCCCGATCCGCAGAAGGATCTGGGTTACGTGATGGACGCAGTCAGTACCATCCGCCGTGAACTCAATGGCCGCGTGCCGCTGATCGGCTTCTCGGGCAGCCCCTGGACCCTGGCGACGTACATGGTCGAAGGCGGTTCCTCGAAAGACTTCCGCAAGACCAAGGCGATGCTCTACGACAACCCGCAGGCCCTGCACCTGTTGCTGGACAAGCTGGCCCAGTCGGTGATCGCCTACCTCAATGGGCAGATCCTGGCCGGCGCCCAGGCGGTGCAGATCTTCGATACCTGGGGCGGCAACCTGTCGGCCGCGGCTTATCAGGAGTTCTCCCTGGCCTACATGCGCAAGATCGTCAGTGGCCTGATCCGCGAGCACGAAGGCCGCAAGGTGCCGGTGATCCTGTTCACCAAGAATGGCGGCCTGTGGCTGGAAAGCATCGCCGACGCCGGCGCCGATGCTCTGGGCCTGGACTGGACCTGCGACCTGGGTGATGCCCGTCGTCGGGTCGGTCACCAGGTGGCCCTGCAAGGCAACATGGACCCGACCGTGCTGTATGCCAAGCCCGAAGCCATTCGTGCTGAAGTCGCACGTATTCTTGCCAGTTACGGTGAAGGATCGGGCCATGTGTTCAACCTGGGCCACGGGATCACTCCGGAAGTCGATCCGGAACACGCCGGTGCCTTTATCAACGCCGTGCACGAGTTGTCCGCGCAGTATCACCGCTGAGTCTTCGGCGTCGACCACGGCCCCTCTGATGGGGCCGTTGGCCTTTCTCCCCCGCATTGCGCTGTTCTCCTACCCGCCTGACGATCCCCGAGCTATTGCTGGGCTCGCGCTGTCAGGACCGTCGCCGCCCCCGGCGGATCGATTCGGTTATCTCTCGTCCTGTGTAATAACTCTGCGGCTTTTGAACATTTGTCTTGATGGTTTTCTGAAGTTTCCTTCAAAAATTAATGCGAACTCTGTCTTCAAAGGTAAAGCTTCTCAAGCAAATTTACTCTTGCTGATGATTCCCTCTGCCTGATCGGAATTACCTTACAGCTAAAAAATTGAATGTTCGTAAAATGCAAATCCGAATTCTTACTGTTGAAGTTCGGATGGTGAGTTTTCGACTTTTGCCCTGCTATTTAACTTGCTGTCCATTGGGGTTTTTCTCAGGGAGAGGTGTGTCCATATTAAAAATATTTCGAATGTTCGAGTTGAACGGATGCAAGTACTTCAATCATTCATGCCGGGATTAGAAACTATGATGAAAAAACGTTCGGGTTCGATCGTCGCAGGTGCGTCCGCTCTGACCATGATGACGGCCCTGGTTGCTTCGCAACAGGCGGCGGCTCATGGTTATCTGAGCAATCCGCCCTCGCGGGCGTATGCCTGCCAGTTGGGTTTGAGCAAGGATTGTGGCGGCGCGCAGTATGAGCCGCAGAGTGTGGGCGAGACCTTCAAGGGGTTTCCGGCCGGGAGTGGCGGAGGCCCGCTGCAGGGGCCCATGGATGGCAAGATCGCCAGCGGCGGCTCGGCCAATTTCTCCGCGATGGATGCCCAGAGTGCAACGCGCTGGCACCTGACTGAAATCAAGGAGCGTGACGTCGAGTTCACCTGGCAGTACACCGCCGCACATCCGGCTACCAAGCATGAGTATTTCATTACCCGCTCCGGCTGGAACCCCAACCAGCCGCTGACCCGCGCTGCGTTCGACAGCGTGCCTTTCTGTGAGGTCGACGGGCAGAACGTGCTGCCGGTTTCCGGCGCCAGGCACGCCTGTACGATCCCCGCCGACAAGAGCGGCCAGCACGTCATCCTCGCGGTCTGGACCGTCGGTGACACTGCGGCGGCCTTCTACAACGTGGCGGATGTGAACATCCTCGCCGAAGCGGTCGCGCCGGATGGCTGGCAGGCGGTCGGCACGATCACGCCGGCGCCCAACGCCCTGCTGGTGGGCGACAAGATCAAGGCCCGGGGCTTTGGCGCCGATGGCGAGATCGCCGCGCGGCGGGTCGAGATCAGCATCGATACGGAGCAGGAAGGCCGGCCCGAGAACTGGTCGTTCAAACTGGCCGAGCAGATCAACCGGAGCCAGGAGCTGGTGCGTGCCGGTGTCCGTGACGAAGAGGGCCGGATCAACCCGATCAAGGGGGCGAACAAGGTCTTTGCCAAGGCCGAGAGCGGCGTCAAGCGCTATGAGCTGCAACTGGACCTGCAGGAAGACGCCGCTGCTGAATTGCGCCTCTCGACGATGAACAATGACCTGGCGTTGGACAAGGGCCGTCTTGCCCTGCCGGTGCCCGTGCTGGGCAACCGCCCGATGAACGTCGAGGTCACGGTCTTCGATGCTGGCAACAAGGCGGTGGGCTCCACCACGCAACAGATCGAAGCCGGTGCCGCCTGGCTGAACGTGGATGTGCGCAGTGCACCGGGCACTCATCAGGTCAAGCTGGTCGGGGTGACGGTCGACGGGCGCACCACCCGACAGGACCTGGTGTCCATCGAGCTGGGTGGCGAAGGCGGTGGCCTGGAATACGACAAGGTGTATCCGGACGGCATTGCCGATTACCAGCCGGGGACCACGGTACTCCAGGGTGACACGGTCTACGAGTGCAAACCGTTCCCGGACGGTGCCTGGTGCAAGATCAATAGCCATCACTATGTACCAGGTCACGGCTCGAATTGGCAGGATGCCTGGATCGCCAAGTAAGCCAGCCTGATGAATCCGGGACAATGCAGGAAAGTTGTCCCGGATCTTTCTTGGACGTATTGACTGTCAATCCGGTGAGTACTCTTTTCGGATTTTAGAGTGGCCGGTTTTATTACTCTGAATGTTGCATGGCATATCGAGTTTTGTTGCTCCTGAATGTTTTCCGTAATTGTTATCAAGCGGTATTGGAAGTGCCTGTCGTATATAGGAGAAATATCGGCGTGTTCAAGGATTTTGTGGGGACTCTGATCATTGTTGTTTTCAGGGTACGAACTGCGTTCTGTTTTGCTCATGAATATGGGCATTACCGGCGGATGTTTTGCCGCCCGTGTTGGTGAGGTGGCCGGTGCGATTTCTTTTGCGCGCGCTGCTGTGCCTGCTGCCGTTGGTTCATGGTGCCTGCCTGGCCTGGGATGAGTGGGTGTTTCGTCGCGACCTGCCCGTCGCCCCGGTTGCCGTCACGACCGGCGCGACAGTCGCGCCGCCGTTGCCGCTCAATCATGGCGCAGTGGCCACGGTGCTCGGCCTGCAGGGCCATGGCGTCCCGGCGCGTAGCAGCGAACCCTTGCAGTTGCGTGCCAGTTTTGTCGCCAGTTCCGGTGCGTCTCGGGCGCTGCTGGCGGGAGCCCAGGGGCAGCGGATCTATCGGGTCGGCGACAGCCTGCCGGGCGGCAGTGTCCTGCGGCGGGTCGAGGCCGGGCGGGTGGTGCTCTGGCGTAACGGACGCGAGGAGTCGCTGGGGCTGGAGCCGCCTGGCCGCAGGTCATTGTCAGTGCATCCGGGTGCGGTCCCGGTTGGCGTGCCTGCGACGTCTTATCTGCGGCCAGTGACCCCGGCTATCGGGGTGAATCCATGAGCTGGTCTGCCGTGCCCGTCGCCTGGCGTCCGCTGCTCTGTGGCCTGCTGTGGTCGGTGGCGTTCGCACCGGCGTCGGCCGAAGAGCCGCGTTGGCAACTGGCGATGAACGATGCCGAACTGCGCGATGTGGTCCGTGAGATGTCGTCGATACTCGACACCACGGTGGTTCTCGATCCCCGTGTCCAGGGGCGTATCACGGTGCTCTCGGAACAGGAACTGGATCGCGAAGGGGTGCGGCGGCTGTTCTACTCGGTGCTCGATGCCCACAATTTCACGGTGATCGACGAGGGTGACCGGATTCTCATCGCGCCCGTGACGGATGCGCGTACCCGTGCCAGCGATGCCACCAGCGGCAGTGCCTCGACCGGGCAGTTCGTCACCCAGGTAGTGGCGCTCAACCAGAGCACGGCCGGCGATATTGCGGCCCTGGTGCGTCCGCTGGTCTCGGTCAACGGTTATGTCGGGCCTTCGACATCGGCCAATGCCCTGGTGGTGACTGACAGCGCCAGCAATGTCCGGCGCATCGCCCGAGTCATCCGTGAACTGGATACCGGGCACAAACACGCTCATGAAGTGCTGCAGTTGCGCCATGGTCTGGCGGCCGAGCTGGCCCGGCTGCTGGAGCAGTCCCTGGGCAAGCAGGGCGCCGAGTCGGGCAGCCAGGTGATTGCCGATACGCGCGGCAACCGTCTGTTGCTGATCGGACCCAAGGCGGTGCGCCAGCGTCTCGGTCAACTGGCCCGCTCGCTCGACACTCCGGCCCCGGTGGTCGCGGACAATGCCCGGGTGATCCGCCTGCGCTACAGCGATGCCAAGCAGTTGGCCGAGGTCCTGGACGCCATGGGCCAGGGAGTGGGCCAGGACAGTGCGGGCGCCGCCAGCCGGGACAGCACGGTGTCCAAGGCGGTGGTCAAGGCCGATGAGAGCCAGAACGCCCTGGTGCTGATCGCCGAGCCGAGCCAGGTACGCACACTGGAAGGGATTGTGCGCCAGCTCGATCAGCCGCGTTCGCAGGTGCTGATCCATGCGGCGATCGTCGAGGTCTCCGGCGACATCAAGGACGTTCTCGGCGTGCAGTGGGGCAGCCATTCCGGCGCGCTCCAGGGCGCAGTGACCTTTACCGATGCGCCAATCACCCTCGCAGGTTTCGGCAAACCCGAAACCACGTTGCCCGATGGCGCCGTGTTGCGTGTGGGCAACGACCGTTTTGGCCTGCTGGTGTCGGCCCTGGCGCGCAATGTGCGCAACAACGTGCTGTCCACGCCGAGCCTGCTGACCCTGGATAACCAGGAGGCGGAAATTCTGGTGGGCCAGAACGTGCCGTTCAAGAGTGGCTCCTACCAGACTTCCGGTATCGGCAACGACAAGCCCTACACCACGATCAGCCGCGAAGACATCGGCCTCAAGCTGAAGATCCGGCCGCATATCAACGAAGGTTCGACCCTGCGTCTGCGGGTCGAGCAGGAAAACTCCGAGCTGGCGTCAAGCACTCTGGTGTCCGATGACTTCATCACCAACAAGCGTGTGCTCAAGAGCACCATCCTGGTCGATGACGGCGAGATCATCGTCATCGGTGGCCTGATCAAGGACAGTATCCGCAGCCAGGAAAGCGGCGTGCCGCTGCTGCGCGACATTCCCTACCTGGGGGCGCTGTTCCGTTGGAACAGCGAGACGCGTGACAAGACCAACCTCATGGTGTTCCTGCGCCCGACCATCGTGCGTGGCAAGGAAGACATGATCGAAGCCAGCTCGACCGGCTACAACCGGCTGCGCGAACTCAGCCGACCGGCAGCCCGTCAGGGCAATTCGCTGTTGCTGCCGAGCGATCCGCAACAACTGTTCGATGGTCAGGACGATGACGCCGCGGTGATCGACCTGCGTCGACAGCAGGCGACGCCATGACCCATCGGTTGCCTTTCGGTTTCGCCCGGCGTTTCGGTGTGTTGTGGCAGGAGCAGGGCGAGATGGCCGTGCTGCTGATCCGTCCGGATACACCGTTGAGCGCATTGTCCGAGGCCCGGCGTCAGCTCGGGCGGGGCTGCCCCGTGCATGAAGTCGACGCGGCCGAGTTCGCCGCACGCCTGGCGGCCTGCTACAGCGACGGTCAGAGCGCCGCCGAACAGGTCGCCCAGGGCCTGGACGACGAACTCGACCTGATGAGCCTGGCCGAACGGCTACCGCCGACCGCCGACCTGCTGGAGCAGGAGGGCGATGCGCCGATCATCCGGCTGATCAATGCCCTGCTCAGCGAAGCCGTGCGGGAAAAGGCCTCGGATGTGCATCTGGAAACCTTCGAGCACAGTGTCTCGGTGCGCTTGCGGGTGGACGGCCAGTTGCGTGAAGTGCTGCAGCCCCGGCGCGAGTTGGCGACATTGCTGGTATCACGGATCAAGGTCATGGCGCGGCTGGACATCGCCGAGAAGCGCTTGCCACAGGATGGCCGGATCGCCCTGCGGCTGGCCGGGCATGAGGTCGATGTGCGGGTCTCGACCCTGCCTTCGGCCCATGGTGAACGGGTGGTGCTGCGCCTGCTGGACAAGCAGGCCGGGCGCCTCGAACTGGAGCGGCTGGGCATGCCGGCGACGACCCTGGAGCGTTTCCGGCGGATACTCGGCAAGCCCCATGGCATTCTCCTCGTCACCGGGCCGACCGGCTCGGGCAAGACCACCAGTCTGTACGCGGCGCTGAACCACCTCAACGACCGCACCCGCAATATCCTCACGGTCGAGGACCCGATCGAATACCACCTGCCCGGGATCGGCCAGACGCCGGTCAATCCCAAGGTCGAGATGACTTTTGCCCGTGGCTTGCGGGCGATCCTGCGTCAGGACCCGGACGTGGTGATGGTCGGCGAGATCCGCGACCGGGAAACCGCCGCCATCGCCGTGCAGGCTTCGCTCACCGGGCACCTGGTGCTCTCGACCCTGCACACCAACAGCGCGGCGGGTGCGGTGACGCGCCTGCTGGACATGGGCGTCGATGCTTATCTGCTGGCCTCATCGCTGGTCGGTGTGCTGGCACAGCGTCTGGTCCGCACCCTGTGCCCTGCCTGCAAACTTGCGCAGGCTGCGGACGCCGCGGCTCTTCAACGACTCGGGCTGACGCCGCAGGCCACGGTCACGCTGTTCAAGGCGGTGGGTTGTCCGCGTTGTCAGCAGGGGTATCGCGGTCGCACCGGTCTCTACGAACTGATGGGCATCACCCCGGCCCTGGCGCAAATGATCCACGACGGTGTCGGCGAAGCCGAGCTGGCCCGCCAGGCCCGATCTATCGGTCCCAGTCTGTTCCAGGACGGGCAGCGGTTGGTGCTGGAAGGTCGTACCAGTCTCGATGAACTGCTGCGCGTCACCCAGGAGGACTGAGGATGCCGACCTTCGAATATCGCGCCCAGGACACTCATGGCCGCCACTGCCGGGGACAGCAGCAGGCCGAAAGTGCGCGCCATGCCCGGCAATTGTTGCGCGAGCGCGGGTTGTTGCCGACGGCCTTGCGGGCGGTCGTGGAACGTCCCGGGCTGTTTGCCGTGCGGCGCTCTGACAGTGGGTTGGGCGCTGGCGCCCTGGCGTTGCTGACGCTGCAATTGTCGACGTTGATCCAGGCCGGACTGCCACTTGAAGAGGCCTTGCGGGCGCTGGTGGCGCAGCATCACGGACGGCGTTCCGCCAGCGTGCTGGCGGCGGTACGCGACCGGGTTCTGGAGGGCTATGAGTTGTCCTCGGCGCTGGCAAGCTTCCCGCGTACCTTCCCAGAGCTGTTTCGCGCGAGCATCGCTGCCGCAGAGCGCTCCGGGCATCTGGGACAGGTACTGGAGCAGTTGGCGCATTACACCGAAGCGCGCCAGCAGGCACGGCAGAAAATCCAGCTGGCGCTGGTCTATCCGCTGGTTCTGCTGCTGGCCTCGCTGGGCATCGTCGGTTTCCTGCTGGGCTACGTGGTGCCCGATGTGGTGAGGATTTTCATCGACAGTGGCCGTGAACTGCCCTTGCTGACACTCGGCCTGATCCGTCTCAGCGCCGCGCTGCGCGAGTACGGTTGGTTGCTGGCATCCGGGCTGGTCGGCCTGGGGGGACTGCTGCATGGCACCTGGCGGCGTCCGGCCATGCGCCGCTGCTGGCACGCCGCTTTGCTGCGCGCACCGCTGGTGTCGGACGTGCTGCGGGCCGTGGAGGCGGCGCGGTTTGCCAGCACCCTGGCGATTCTCGGCAAGAGTGCCGTGCCCCTGGTGGAGGCCCTGGAAATCTCTGCCGCAGTGATCGGCAACCTGGCGATCCGCGCCCGCATGCTCGAGGTCGCACGTTCGGTGCGTGAGGGCGGCAGCCTGAGCCGGGCGCTGGAGCACAGTGGCGATATCCCCCCGCTGATGTTGCACATGATCGCCAGCGGTGAGCGTGCCGGCGAGCTGGACAGCATGCTCGCGCGCGCCGCCGAGCAACAGGAAAAACACCTCGCGGCCCGCATCGCGCTGGTCGTCAGTCTCTTCGAGCCGGCAATGCTGGTGGCGATGGGCGGCATCGTGCTGCTGATCGTCATGGCGATCCTGTTGCCGATCCTCAGTCTCAACCAAACGGTGAATTGATCCATGAAAATTTCTGCAATGCGGGCGCAACGCGGCTTCACCCTGATCGAGATCATGGTCGTGGTGGTGATCATCGGCGTGCTGGGCGCACTGGTGGTGCCGCAGTTCATGGGGCGCACGGACCAGGCCAAGGTCACGGCGGCGCGCACCGACATCCAGGCCATCGGTACGGCCCTGGAAATGTACCGCCTCGACAACTTCCACTATCCCTCGACGCAGCAGGGGCTCGAAGCCCTGGTGAGCCAGCCGTTGGGGACGCCGGCCGCGAAGAACTGGAATCCCCAGGGCTACCTGAAACGCTTGCCGGTCGACCCCTGGGGCACGCCTTACCAGTACCTGAATCCTGGCACCCGTGGCAGCGGCTACGACCTTTACTCGTTCGGAGCCGATGGTCTGTCCGGCGGTACGGAGTTGGGTGGTGACATCGGTAATTGGGACAACTGAGTGATGCCGGGGCGTTCGCGTGGTTTTACCCTGCTGGAGTTGCTGGTGGCGATGGTGGTCATCGGCCTGCTGGCCGGCCTGGTCGGTTTTTCCATGCAGCCGAGCCCGGCCCGTCTTGCTCGGCAGGAGGCCGGTGCGCTGGTGCAGTTGCTGCAACATCTGCGTGAGCAGGCGGTGCTCGGTGGACAGGAGTTCGGCCTGCGTCTGGACGCCGAGGGTTATCAGGTGGTGGTATTCGAACGGCCCGAGTGGCGCGCGGCCGGTGCGTCCTATCGTTTGCCTGATGGCCTGTATTTTCGTCTGGAGCTTGAGGGGCGGCCACTGAAACTGGGCAATCGGCCGAACCAGCCGCAATTGCTGCTACTGAGCAGCGATGAAATGAGCGCCTTCACCCTGCATTACGAAACCTCGCAGCAGCGCTGGCTGAGCGTCTCGGGAGACGGTCTTGGTGACCCGGCCATCGATGAAAACTGAGGGTGGTTTCACCTTGCTGGAAGTCATGGTAGCCCTGGCGATATTCGCCTTGCTGGTGGCGGCCGTACTGTCGGCGAGCGACTATGTGCTGCGCCAGGGCGGCACGCTGCAACAGCGGCTGTTTGCTGTCTGGCTGGCGGACAATCAGTTGAGTGAGCTGCGCTTGCAGACGGTCGTTGAACCGGGCCGACAACAACTGATCCGGCATTTCGACCGGCGTGAATGGCGCCTGAATCAGCATCTGCTGCCGGCGTTCGACTCGCGTCTGATGCAGGTCGAGCTGGAGGTGCGTCTGGGCAACGATCCGCAACCGCTGCATCGTCTGACGGGATGGTTGCCGATGGCCGAGGAGGGGAGTCGGCATGACTAGGCAGGCGGGTTTTACCTTGCTCGAACTGGTCATCGCCCTGGCGCTCTTCAGTCTGCTGAGCCTGGGTTGCTGGCGACTCTACGACAGTCTGCTACGGGTCCAGGCTCACGTCTCGGCTCACGAGCAGGCGTTGCGCAATCTGCAGCGGGTGATCACGGTGATTGAGCGGGACTTCCTGCAATTGGCCGCTCCTGGAAACCTCCCGGCGCTACGCTGGCGCCAGGAAGAGCTGCACTTGCATCGCGGCAACTGGCGCAATCCGCTGGACCAGCCGCGCAGCGAACGACTGGACGTCAGCTACCGCGTCGAGGAGCGCCGACTGCTGCGCTACAGCCGCAGCCCCGAGTTGGCGACGATGCAGCGGCAGGTGCTGCTAGGGGATGTGCGTGAGCTGCGTTGGCGTTTCTACGACCGACAAGCCGGCTGGCGTAGCGGCTGGCCGGCCTCTGGCGGGCTGCCGCGAGCGGTCGAGATCAGCCTGTCCGCCGGGCGTTTCGACGACATTCGTCGGGTCATCCTGTTGCCGGAGGGAGCGTGATGGCGTCCCGCCAACGAGGTATCGCGATGATCACCGTGCTGCTGGTCATGGCTCTGGCGCTGCTGCTGACCGCCAGTCTGTTGCGCAGCCACCGGCTGACCTTGCAGGGAAGCACCCAGCATATTCATCAGGTGCAGTTACGCCAGTGGGCGATCACGGCGGAGGGCTGGGCCGTTCGACTGCTGCAGGGCATCGGGCATACGCCCCCGCAGAACGTCAATCTGGCCCAGGAGTGGGCGCAGAGGCCTGTGGCATTTGCGCTGCCGGATACCGAGATTCGCTTGAGCATCGAAGACCTTGCCGGACGTTTCAACCTGACGCCGCTGCTCGCTCCCGGCAAGGCCGATGAAATCATTCTGGCGCGCTGGGCCCGGCTGCTGGAACGGTTGGAGATCGCCGCCATCGATCTGGCACCGTTGCGCGGTAGCGATGTACGCGACCCGAGCCAGCTACGGCTGCTGCCGGGCGTGGACGAATCGACCCTGCGGCGTCTGGAACCGTGGATCGCCCTGCTGCCGGGCAATGCCCCACTGAACATCAACACCACCAGCGCGTTGCTGTTGTCGACCCTGGAAGGCATGAGCGACAGCGACGCGCAGCTGCTTATCCAGCAACGCCCTGCCGAGGGTTATCCGGATGCCGGTACCTTCGCCCTGGTCGCCGGCCTCAAGGGGCGTGGCATTTCCGCGCATGGCCTGGGCGTCGGCAGCCGCTGGTTTCGGGTCACGGTCGAGGTTGCCGCCGGGCGCAGCCGTCTGCGGCTTGTCAGCGACCTCGAGCGCGATCCGAAAAGCCAACGTCTGCGTGTGGTGCAGCGCCGTTTCCTGGCCCCGATCCAGAGTGAATCGTCCTTATGACTTCGTGGCTCTACCTTTACCCTGACGGACTCGCTGCGCCCGACGAACATTGGCCGGTCGCCTGCTGGCAAGGCGCTGAAGAACCGCTCGACATGACCCTGGCCGAGGCCGCTCGACAATTGGCGGGGCAGGCCGTGCAAGTGATGTTGCCGATGGAGGCGTGCAGTTGGTTGCGTAGCGACACGTGGCCGGGGCGCCGCCGCCCGAGTCTCCAGGCGTTGGCTTACTCCGTGGAAGAGCAATTGGCGGATGACCTCGACAACCTGCATCTGGCGCCGGGCAGCCCCGACGATGCTCATCGCTATCCGTTGCTGGTGATCGACAAGGCGTATTTCTCCAGCATCGTCGAGTTGTTACGCGCAGCGGGCGTGCGGCTTGCCAGTGTGCAGGTCGACGCGGATCTGCTGCCGAGCGAACGCGCCTATGGCGTCTGGTGGGGCGGGCGTTGGCTATTGGGTGGCGCACTGTCGGCGCGGTTGGCAGTCTCGGAGTCGGAGCTGCTCACCCTGCTGGCGCGGTTGCCGGACGATCTCTGCCGGCTGGATCGTGCGCAGTCGGCACAGGTGCGAACGCTGCTGGCGAGCGGGCAGGGTACGGACCTGCTCCAGGGTGCATTTCGCCGTACAGAGGGCCGGCGCCCTTGGGCGTGGTGGCTGGTGGGCTCGTTGCTGATGTTGTTCGTCTTGTCCTGGAGCTTCAGCCTGGCCCGCAGCCAGTACCTTGAGGACACTGCCGCGCGCTTGTACGAACAGAGTGTCCGGCATTTCCAGACGCTCTATCCGCAGCAGACCCGTATTGTCGATCTGTCGGCCCAACTCCGGCAGCTCGGGGCTGGCGATGCACAGCGCCCCCGACAGATGGCGCGCCTGGTGCGGCTGGTCGAGCAGGTGATCGGTGGCAGTGGTGTCGAGGTCCAGCGTATCGACTATCAGGCAGGCGCGGGCTGGACCCTGGCGCTGACGGCCAATGACTTCGCCGAGTTGGAACAACTGCGCGAGCGCGGTCGGCAAAACGGTCTGCCGGTCCGGCTGGGCAGTGCCAGCAAGGAGCGCAATCGTGTACGCGCCACATTGACCCTGGAGGAGCCGAGCGGATGATCAAGCGCCTGCCGACCCTATTGATCGAACGCTGGCAGCGCCTTGCCCGACGGGAGCGCCAGTGGTTGATCGGGCTGGGGCTGTTCCTGCTGTCGGTAGCGATGTTCAGCGGCCTTTGGCTGCCGTCACAACAACGTCTGGAGCGGGCTCACCATCTGTATCAGCAGCGTTGGGCGCTGGCGGGCGAAGTGCACAACGCTCGGCCAACGCGGGTGCGAACGGCGCCGAGGCAACCCCTGTCGACCCGCCTGGACGACAGTGTCCGGGCGGCCGGTTTGGAACTGCAGCAACTGGACCAGGATGGGCAAACGCTGCGGCTGACGCTCGTGGGTGACGCCCTGGCCCTGCTCGGCTGGCTGGAGCGCGTCGAGCAGGACGGAGCGCAGTTGCAGAGCCTGGGCCTGGAACCACGCGACAAGAGACTGGAGGCCCGGGGTGTGTGGCAGACGCCTTAGCTCAGGCCACCTGGTTGCTCGCCAGCACCGGCAACCGCGCCAGTTTCAGCGCCACCAGCAAGGCCACCACCAGCAGGCTGCTGATGAACATCCCGATGCCGTTCCAGCCCGCGTAATGCCAGGCCACGCCGCCCAGGGTGCCGGCGACGCTGGAGCCGGCGTAGTAGCAGAACAGGTACAGCGACGAGGCCTGGCCCTTGGCTTTCAGCGCCCGGCGCCCGATCCAGCTGCTGGCCACCGAGTGCGCGCCGAAGAAGCCGAAGGTGAACAGCAGCACCCCGCCGATCACCAGCGGCAGCGGCGTGACCAGCGTCAGGGCGATGCCCAGCAGCATGGTCAGGATCATCGACCAGAGCACCTTGCGCCGGCCCAGTTTGTCGGCCAGTGCACCGATCTGCGCCGAGCTGTAGATGCCCGACAGGTAGACGATCGACAGCAGGCCGACGAACGCCTGGCTCAGCCCGTAGGGCTCGGCCAGCAGGCGATAGCCGATGTAGTTGAACAGGGTCACGAAGGCACCCATCAGCAGGAACGCTTCGAGGAACAGCCACGGTAGGCCAGCATCCCGGAAATGGACGGTGAAGCCGTTGAGCAGGTTGCGGGTATTGAGCGTGCTCGGGCGGAAGTTGCGCGACTCCGGAAGGATCTTCCAGAACAACGCTGCGGCGATCAGCGCCAGGCCACCGATGACCAGCAAGGCGGTGTGCCAGCTGATGAAGTCGATCAGCACGCCGACGATCAGGCGCCCGCTCATCCCGCCGATGGCATTGCCGCTGATATACAGGCCCATGGCGAAGCCGATGTGCTGGGGGTGGATCTCTTCACTCAGGTAGGTCATGCCGACCGCAGCCAGGCCGCTCAGCGACAGGCCCACCAGCGCGCGCATGATCAGGACCCCCTGCCAGTTGGGCATGAAGGCGCCGAGGAGAGTGAACAGCGCGGCACTGAACAACGCCACGACCATGACCGGCTTGCGTCCGAGGCTGTCGGAAATCGGCCCGGTGATCAGCAGACCGATGGCCAGCATTCCCGTAGCGACCGAGAGGATCAGGCTGCTTTGTGCAGCGTTGATCCCGTACTCCTTCGAGAGCATCGGCATCATCGGTTGTACGCAGTACAGCAGGGCGAAGGTCGCGAAGCCGCCACTGAACAACGCCAGCACGGTGCGCATGAACGCCGGGGTGCCTTTTTCGATATAGGTGTCGCTGGGGCGAGGGGCAGTATCGTTCGATACGTCGGGGGAAATTTCGTGGGTGAGAGGAGCAACAGCAGTTTTCACGGTGGACCTCGGAAGGTGCATTCGGCCAGGCAGTGAAAAAATCATATAGCTGGCTAAATATTCTTTCCAATATATTGTTCGACCTGTTTGATAGGTTTTACGACTCAATGAGGTGTCCATGGAATTGCGTCATCTGCGCTACTTCATCGCCGTGGCCGAGGAACTGCACTTTGGCCGCGCGGCAGAGGTGTTGGGTATCTCCCAGCCGCCGCTGAGCCAGCAGATTCAGGCGCTGGAGCAGGAGCTGGGGGCTCGGCTGTTCGAGCGGACCAATCGTCGGGTCGAACTCAGTGAGGCCGGTCGGCTGTTCCTGGAAGAGGCTCGGCTGGTGCTGGCGCAGGTCGACAAGGCAGCGGATGTGGCCCGGCGGGCGCAGTTGGGTGAATTGGGTGAACTGAAGATCGGCTTCACCTCGTCGGCGCCGTTCAACTCGACGATTCCCCAGGTGATTTTCTCGTTCCGCCAGTCCTTTCCGGCGGTGCACCTGAACCTGCAGGAAATGAGCAGCAAGATGGTGGCCGATGCGCTGATGGACGAGTCGATCGAGGTTGGTCTGATGCGTCCGCTGGCGTTGCCCGATGCCCTGCACGTCGTCGAGTTGATGCGTGAACCGCTGGTGGCGGTGCTCAGCGCGGAACACCCGCTGGCGAGTGGCAGTGAGGCGGGGCTGCATCTGTCGGAGCTGGCGCTGGAGCCTTTCGTGTTCTTCCCGCGTAGCTACGGCAGCGGGCTGTATGCGCAACTGATGAGCCTGGCGCGGCAGGCTGGCTTCAGTCCGCATTTCGCCCAGGAGGCGGGCGAGGCGATGACCATCATCGGGCTGGTGGCGGCGGGTTTGGGGGTCTCGGTATTGCCGGCGTCCTACCAACGTATTCGTATCGATGGCGTGGTCTATCGGCCGTTGCTGGACCCCGAGGCGGTGTCGTCGGTATGGCTGGTGCAACGCAAGGACCAGAAGTCGCCAATGGCCAGGGCGTTTGTCGAGTTGCTGACGCAGCGGGCGGTTTCACAACACGTCTGATAGCCGGGCAACCCCGCTCGCCAGCAACGGAGAATCCTCACCTCCAGAAAGCTTTCTGGTGCTTCCAGAGAGGCGGCATTCCCAGAGGGTTACTGCACCTTCGACAGGTCGCCCTTGAGCGCCACGCCGCCGATGAACGCGCCAGCATGGCATTCGTAGGTGGTCGGGCTCTTGGTTTCGTTACGCTTGTAGTAGCTGACGATGTTGGTCACCGCGTTCGCCCCGACCTTTTTTGCCGCGTCGTGCAGGGTGATCAATGCCGACTGCAGAGCCCAGGCGCAGGCTTCCTCGTCGCTCTTGTTGAAGGCGTTGGTTTTCTTGTTGGTCACCGCGTCCGGGCTGACCACGGTGACCTTGCCCTTGGGCGTGTTGCCCGCCAGGTAGAACTTGACGCTGCCATCGATCTTGCCAGTACTGACCGCTTCGGCCACCACCTTGTCGAACGGCAGATTCAGCGTGGTATCGCGGGCCTGGCTCAGGCCCGGCAGGCTGCATAACATCAACGCGGTCACGGCGGCCCAGGTTTTCGTCTTCATGGTCTACTCCTTGTTTTCGATGTACGGAAGAAACGTGGTTACTGGCTGATCGGCTGCGGTTCGCCCACACCGATGGCGTGAGCGGTGCTCTCGGCATCGTGGTCGCGCAGCTCACCCAGGATGCCCTTGTCCAGCAGGCGCACCCAACGGATGTAGTTCTTGTGGATCTTGCCGTCCTTGTAGTCCATGCCGCTGCTGTCGCGATAGGCGATGGTGTAGCCGCTGGCGCTGTAGTTGATATCGATCTCGACGTGGAATTTCTCCCGCACGGTGATCTCGGCCTGGATCTGCGACGGGTTGACCCGTTGTACGCTCCACTTGCGCTTGACCAGGGTGGTGAGGATCGCCTGTTTCATCTGCTCCTGGCTGGCCTGGATCTGTGGCGTGACGGTGCGGGTCGGGGTGATGATTTTCTTGCTGGTGCAGCCGGCAGTCGTCAGCAGGGCCAGGGCGATCAGTGCAACGCGAAACAGGGACATTCCATTTCTCCAGTAGGGCAAATCAGGACCAGCGACGGAACACCAGCGAGGTGTTCACGCCACCGAAGGCGAAGTTGTTGTTCATCACATACTCGTTGCTCATCTGCCGGAATTCGCCGCGCAGGTAGTCCAGATCCGCGCATTGCGGGTCGATCTGGTCGAGGTTGAGGGTCGGCACGTAGCGGTCGCGGTTCATCATCTCGATGCTGAACCAGGATTCCAGCGCGCCACAGGCGCCCAGGGTGTGGCCGAAGAAACTCTTCTGCGAACTGATCGGCATGCGGCTGCCGAACAGGCTTTGGGTCGCCAGGGTTTCGGCGATGTCGCCCTGTTCGGTGGCGGTGCCGTGGCCGTTCACATAGCCGATGGCCTCGGGCGCCAGGCCCGCGTCCTCGAGTGCCAGTTCCATGGCTCGGCGCATGGTCGTCTGTTCCGGGCGGGTCGCATGCTGGCCATCGGCGTTGCTGCCGAAACCGACAATTTCCGCGTGGATATGCGCGCCACGGGCCAGAGCGTGTTCAAGCTCCTCAAGCACCAGCATGCCGGCACCTTCGCCGATCACCAGACCATCGCGGCCACTGTCGTAGGGGCGTGGGCTGGTGTGCGGGGCATCGTTTTTCAGGCTGGTGGCGTAGAGCGCATCGAACACCATGGCTTCGGTGGGGCACAGTTCTTCCGCGCCGCCGGCCAGCATCATCGGCAGGCGACCGAACTTGATCGCCTCGTAGGCATAGCCGATGCCCTGGCTGCCGCTGGTGCAGGCGCTGGAGGTGGGGATCAGGCGCCCGGTCAGGCCGAAGAAGATGCTGATGTTGGCCGCGGTGGTGTGGGGCATCATGCGCACGTAGGAGTTGGCGTTCAGCCCCTCGGCCACCGAGTTGATCAGCATCATGCCGAAAGCCTTGATCTCGTCGGTGCTGCCGGTGGACGAACCACAGGCAACGCCCATCCGCCCGTCGCGAATGATTTCGTTGCCCAGCAGGCCGGCATCGGCCAGGGCCATTTCGGCGGCGCCAACGGAAAACCGCGAAACCCGGCCCATGCTGCGCAGTTGCTTGCGGGTCCAGTGGGCGGGCACCACATAGTCATCGATGGGGCCGGCCAGACGGGTGTTCAGCTCGGTGAAACGGTTCCATTCGTCCATGCGCCGGATGCCGCTGCGGTTGGCGCGGAAGTTGGCTTCGATACTGTTCCAGTCGCTGCCCAGCGAGGTGATGCCGGCCATGCCGGTGACGACGACGCGCTTCATCAGCACAGGCCTCCGTTGACGGCCAGAACCTGCCGGGTGATATAGGCTGCTTCGGCGGACATCAGAAAGTTCACCGCACCGGCGACTTCTTCCGGGGTGCCCATGCGCTGTGCGGGGATCATTTTCAGCAGTTCTTCCACCGGGACGTTTTCATCGAGCATGGCCGTGTCGATCAGCCCCGGGGCCACGCAGTTGACGGTGATCCTGCGCTTGCCCAGCTCGATCGCCAGGGCCTTGGCCGCGCCGATCAGGCCGGCCTTCGAGGCGCTGTAGTTGACCTGGCCACGGTTACCGATCAGCCCGGATACCGAGGTGATGCACACCACTCGCCCCGGCGCGCGACGACGGATCATCGGCATCATCAGCGGATGCAACACATTGTAGAAACCGTCGAGGTTGGTGCGCAGCACCTGGTCCCAGTCGTCGTCCGAGAGGGCCGGGAAGGCGCCGTCGCGGGTCAACCCGGCGTTGAGTACCACGCCGTAGTAGGCACCGTGGGTCTCGACGTCGGCTTCGAGAATCGTCCGGCAGGCTTCCCGCTCGGACACGTCGAATTGCAGCACCCGGGCGCTGCGGCCCAGTGCCTGGATTTCGGTTTGCACCGCGTCGGCTTCGGCCCGGCCACTGCGGCAGTGCAGTACCAGGTCATACCCGGCCTGGGCCAGGCGCAGGGCGATAGCACGGCCGATGCCACGGCTGGAGCCGGTAACCAGAATGGATTCAGTCATGGCTGGATTCCTGTGATTCGTTGAGATAAGCGGCGGCCTGTGGCGGACGGAACACGTTCAGGCGAGCCGAGGCCTGGATCGACGGACCGCTCAGGTGGCATTCGAATACCCCCATGCCGTTGTCGTCTTCCAGGGAGCGTTTGGCGTGGATGGTCAGCTCGGTGCCCTGCGCAAAATGCTCGACGTTGCATTCGAACTTGCGGGTACCGAGCAGGAACCCCAGCTCCACCGGACGGCCTTCGTTGCGGGCGCGGCAGCCGGCGTAGGCGGCCACGCTCTGGGCCATCAGCTCGATGCCGAGCCAGGCCGGCAGGCTGCCGTCGTCGCGGTTGAACAGGCCGCCGGGACGTACGGTGAGACGGGTCTGGATCTGCTCTTCATCGAAGGACAGGACCTGATCGATCAGGATCATGTCACCCGCGTGGGGCAGCAATTCGGCGAGCGGCCAATCGATCATGGGGCGTCTCCGATAATCAGGCTGACGTTGTTGCCGCCGAAGGCAAACGAATTGCTCATCAGGCGACGTGGGGTCTTGGGGGCGAGCCGGTCATCCGGCCCGGCCCAGTGCAGCGCCGGCAACGCCGGGTCGGGCTGGCCGTCCCAAACGTGCGGCGGCAGGTTGCCATGGGGGTTTTCGGCGCTCAGGCTCAACCAGCAGAACGCCGCCTCCAGCGCCCCGGCAGCGCCGAGGGTATGGCCGGTCATGGGCTTGGTCGAGGAGCAGGGCAGATGGGTCGGGAACAGGCCCGCCACCGCCACGCTCTCCATGGCATCGTTGTGCTGGGTCGCGGTGCCGTGCAGGTTCAGATAGTCAATCTGTGCAGGTTGCAGGCCCGCCTGGCGCAGGGCCTTGCTCATGGCCTGGGTGGCACCCTTGCCGCCGGGCTCCGGTGCGGAAATATGGTAGGCATCGCAACTGGCGCCGGAGCCGAGCAAGGCGATCGGCTGCGCATCAGCGGCCTGGCGGGTCATCAGGAACAGCACGGCAGCCTCGCCGATGTTGATGCCGTCGCGGTTCACCGAGAACGGGTTGCAGCGCTGTTCGGAGACCGCTTCCAGTGAGCTGAAGCCGTTGAGGGTCAGTTTGCACAGGCTGTCGACCCCACCGCACAGCACTGCATCGCACAGGCCCAGGTCGAGCAGGCGCTGGGCGCTCATCAGGGCGCGGGCGCTGGAGGTGCAGGCGGTGGAAATCACGTAGGCCGGGCCATCCAGTTGCAGCCAGTCGGCCAGGAAGCTGGCCGGGGCGCCGAGTTCCTGTTGCCGATAGTCGTACTCGGCGGGGAACTGCTGGTCGCGCAGATAAGCGGCGATACCACGACTGGCTTCGTCGATGCCCGAGGTGCTGGTACCCAGAACGATGCCGATGCGTTGGCGACCATAGGTGTCGATGGCCTGCCGGATCGGTTCGGCGATCTGCAGGGTCGCTTCCATCAGCAACTGGTTGTTGCGGCTGTGCTGGGTTCTCAGTTCGTCTGGCAAGGCCACCAGTTCTCCGCGTACCGCCGCGACCGGCAGCGTCCGTTCCGGGACCCAGCCGGCTTCGGCGCGAACGCCCGAGCAGTCGCCGGCGAACAGCTTGCGCGCGACTTCCTGCTTGTCGCGACCCAGGGCGCAGACCAGTCCGAGGGCGTTCAGATAGGCGGTCATGGCGCGCTCTCGTTCAACGGGCTGATGTTGTAGTGCAGGCCTTGCGGCAGGTCGAGACGGAAAAACAGCGGCTGGCGATAGCTGACGTGCCACTGTTCGCCCAGTTCCCGTTGCCCGGCTTGCTGATGTGCCGTGGGGTAGTTGCCCGCCAACTCGGCCTGCGGCGTCAATGCGAAGAGCAGGGCGGCGAACAGTTCGCGGGCCTGCGGGTTGGGGGGCAGTAGGCCGTCGGCACGCCAATCGCCGTTTTGCAGAAGCTGGCGTGCCAGCGGGATGCCCAGCGGGTCCATCAACGACCAGCGCAAGCCATCGGCTTCGCGCTGGATCACCAGCAGCCAGTCCTGGCGTACGCCATCCTGCTCGCGCTCTACCAGCAATTGCAGGGGCAGGGCCAGGGTCGGGGTGTGCACGGGCAGCGGCAGGCGGCTGGCGCAGGCGCCCAGCAGCAGGAAGCAGCCCAGCAACAGTACTCGTATCATTCGCTGTGACCTGCCAGGGGTTTGCGGGCGACGACGTTGACCAGGGTCTCTTCCCGCTGGCCGACTGGCGGCGGGTTTTTCAGGCGCAGGCGTTCAAGCAGGCCGAAGTCCTTGGCGCGGCTCCACCACAGGTAGGGATAGGAGACGTTCTGTGCTTCGAACTCGAAGCCCTGGTCGCGAATCATCTCCAGGTACTGCCCGGCGCTTTTCTGTACGTGCATCGGGTGGCGGAACAGCCAGCGGATCACCCAGGTGTCGATATAGGCCTCGGTGGATTCGGCGAACAGCAGGTAGCCGCCAGGCTTGAGCACCCGGTAGAACTCGGCCAGGGCCCGGTCCTGCTGGACCAGGTGATGGAAGGTCTGGTGACAGAACAGGAGATCGACACTCTCGGAGGCGATGTCCAGGGTCGCGCAATCGCTACCGATCAGTTCGATATCGATATGGCGCCGCTGCGCTTCTTCGGCGGCCAGTTCCAGGCTCTGCGGGTCGGCATCGAGGCCGATCAGTCGCTCTGGCGCGAACACCTGCTGCAGGTACTGGAAGGATTTTCCCTGGCCGCAGCCGGCATCGAGCAGCACCGGGTTTTTCGGCAACTCTGTGCTGAACAGGCGGCGCAGGTCGTTGATCGCCACACGTAGCACGTGGTGTTGCCAGGCATGGCTGCGCAGGAACCAGAGGCCGAAGCGGGTTTCTTCGACGTACGTATCGCTCAGGTATTGATTGCTCATTGCGGTGTGCTCGCACAGATTTCCGAGAGCATTCGCAGGCGACGCTTGGGCTCACTGACAAAGGGGTTGCGCTCGTCCCAGGCATAGCCGGCGAGGATCGAGCTGATCATGGCGCGGATATCTTGTGAACTGCCGGGATGGTAGATCACATCCTGGAAGGTCCCGGCGTACCAGCCTTCGACGTAGCAGCGGAAGGTGTCGACACCACGCTTCAGCGGTTCGGCGAACTGGCTCTGCCAGTCGACGCTTTCACCCTGCAACTGCCGGTGCAGCAGGCCTGCGGCCATACTGGCCGAACGCATGGCGATGGTCACGCCGGAGGAGAACACCGGGTCGAGGAACTCCGCTGCGTTACCGAGCAGGGCGTAACCTGGACCGTGCAGGCTCTTGACGTTGGCCGAGTAGCCACCGATGGCTCGGGCCGGGGTGTCCCACACGGCGTTCGCCAGGACGTTTTGCAGGCTCGGGGTTTCGGCAACGAAATCCTTCAGGCAGACATCCAGGTCCTCGCTGCGACCGGCGAAATGGCTGGCGTCGGCGACCACGCCGAGAGAACAGCGGCCATTGCTGAACGGGATGGTCCAGAACCAGATGTCGCGGTTTTCCGGATGGGTGGTGATAAGGATCTTTTCGCGATCGAAAGTCGGGTGGTCAATACGATCCTCGATGTGGGTGAACACCGCCTGGCGCACCGGGAAACCCGACGGTGCCTCCAGGTCCAGCAGGCGCGGCAGCACGCGGCCGTAGCCGCTGGCGTCGAGGACGAAGCGGGCTTGGAGCGGGTACTCGCTGCCGTCTTCGCGACGGACCTGCAACTGCGGCTGCGAGCGTTCGAAATCGGCGGCGACGATTTCCTCGCCGTAACGGATTTCCACGCCTTGCAGGGCGGCCTGGTCGGCCAGCAGCTTGTCGAACTCGGCACGCTGGACCTGGAAGGTGGTGGGTTTGCCATTGCTGAAGGTCTTGCCGAAGTCGAAGGCGCTGTAGCGCTCGCCCCAGGCGAAGGCCGCACCGTTTTTCAACTGGAAGCCAGCGGCGTTGACGGCGTCGAGCATCCCGGCTTCCTCGACGAAATCCAGGCAGTGGGACAGCAGACTTTCACCGATGGAAAAACGCGGGAAGTGCTGGCGCTCGACGATCAGCACGTCATGGCCCTTGCGCTTGAGCAGGGCGGCGGCAATCGCACCTGAAGGACCGGCGCCTATCACCAGTACTTCACGGCGTTCCATTTCAGTCATTGGCACACGGGCTCCTTGCCGGTCTCGGCGCTATTCAAAGGGATTCGATGCAGGCCCGCCAACGCCGGCAGCAGGGTGGCGAGCAGGCCCATCAGCATCAGCGCGAAGTACAACGCCGGGCTGATCAACTGTTGTTGCAGCAGCAGGTTGAGGAAGACGATTTCGCTCAAGCCGCGAATGTTGAGCAGCAGGCTTTCCTTCCAGCGGCTGGCGCCGGGGAATGAACGGCCAGCCCAACCCAGGCCCAGCCAGTTGCCCAGCAGCTTGCTGGCGACCGGCATCACCAGCAGCGCGATGAACTGCACCAGGCTCAGGCTGCTCAGGGCGCTGCTCACGTTGATCTGCACGATGCCGAAGGTGAGGATCAAGGGAATCGCCAGGCCGGTCTGCAGACGGTTCATCCACGCGGTTTTTAACGGCGGCACCAGCGCTACCTTGAGCCAGGCCATGCAGGACAGGTAGCCGATGCCGAAGATCAGCGCGTTGAGCTTGTAGTGCTCGGCTACCACCAGCAGGCCGAAGAAGCTCAGGCTATAAGCCAGTGGTCGGCGTATCCGGCAGGCATAAAAGAGCAGGGGCAGTAACGCTCCAGCCAATGGCAGCAGCAGGCTGCTCAGGTGCAGGCTGCCCTGTGCCAGGCCGAACACGGTCCAGCAGGCCAGGTCGATCAGGATCGCGGTCTGTACCAGGCGCCGGGTGGCGGCGAGTGGATAACCGATATGCTTGAGGTAGAGGTACAGCACCGGGATCGCGGTGATGGCGAATACCAGGCCGATGGCCAGGGCGTTCAGCCAGTGCTGCTCCGGCAGCACCCAGGCGGCGCAGGCCAGCCCGCAGACGAATGGAATGCAGAAGCTCGGCAGGGCGATCTTCAGGCTTTCGCGGTCCATCTTCAGTTCGATCACGTCGCTGAGGATGTTCCCCAGCACCAGCGCGAAAGCGAAACCATAGAGCGTCTTCAGCCATTCGGGGGCGATCAGTGCGGCACCGCTCAATTGCCAGTGCGGTTCGATCCAGAACAGCATCAGCAGCGGCAGGCCGAAGGTCGCCAGCAGCAGCTGGCTGACGATCGGCACCAGGCCGAACTGTCGGCCGATACGGGTCGCCACGGCGAAAGCGACCAGCATCATGGCCCAGAACAGCAGGACCATCATGATACGGGCTCCTTGTCCCTGGATGCCTGGGATTGGTCTGCGGCCCAAGGTGCGAGGAGGAAACTGAAGGCCAGGCCGAGGCTGACCGACAGACCGAAATTGCTCACCGCCGGTGTGCTGGAAATTGCCAGCAGACCGAACGACAGCCAGGTGGTCAGTGCGGCCAGCAGGGTGCCAAGCAGACTGACGGCGGCGCCGCCGATCCGTTCACGCATCAGGATCGCGTAGTCGACGCTGATGGCTGTGACCAGCAACAGCCCGAACAGGCTGAACAGGGTCAGCGGTTGGCCCAGCCAGCCAAGGCTGGCCAGGCTGCACAATGCCGCCAGCAGTGGCAGGGCGACGATGCGCAAGGCCCCGCCAAGGCCGAACGGCAGGATCAGCAACAGGACGATCAGCACGCAAGAGGCGAGCTTCAGTTCCGCCGCGCTGATCTGCGTGGCGGCGAACACCTTGTTCAGGTCGCCGAGACGATCCACCAGTTGCACGCCTGGCAGATCCATTGCCTGGACGCGCAGCAGCTCGGCATTGTTCAGGCCCTGGAGGCTGACCATACCGGCGACGCCGTCAGCGGAGGGGCCGAGCCAGAGCCCGCGCCACGCTTCACCCAGGGGGCCGGTGAGGGCACTGTCGATATCTTCGATCGGCAGGGCCTGGAGTTCGGCCAACTCCTTTTGCAAGGCCGCCAGCGGTACGCCGAGGTCGAGCAGCGGTTGCCAGTAGTGCGGCAGTTGCTGGAGCGAATCACGCAGGCGCTGTTGTTCGCTGGGCAGGCTGACCAGTTGGTTCAGCGACAGGAAACCTTGCAGCTTGTTCAGGTTCACCAGTTGTTCGAGACGGCTACCCAGTGCGCTTTGGCGCTCCAGCAACTGCTGCTGGTCGGCGGCGCGAACCAGGAAAAACTGGCTGGTCGGCTGATAGCCGGTGATCCGTGCAATTGCCTGGGCCTCGGCCTGCAACTGCGGCGGCGCGCCGACCCACTGGCGGATATCGTTCTTGCTGTTCAGTTGCCACAGGCCCCCGGCGCAGAACAGCATCAACAGGCCGAGCAGCAACGGGCTGGCGATCTTTTGCAGCAGTTTTTCGCGCAGTGCCAGCAACGCTTCGCAGACCTTGAGCGGCCATTGGGCCGGGCGCAGATCGGCGCCCTTGAGCAGCGCTGGCAACAGGCATACGGCGCTCAGGTAGGCGCCGAGCAGACCGGCGGCGGAGAACACGGCGATCTGGGTCAGTGCCGGGAACGGCGTCCAGGCCAGCGCCAGGTAACCGATGCAACTGGTGGCCAGGCTCAGGCTGAGGCCGGACAGGGTCAGACGCAGGGCTGGCCAACTGTGCCAGGGTTTGAGGCTCCAGCTCTTGGACAGGTAGTGCAGCGGGTAATCCACCGCCACACCGATCAGGCTGGAACCGAGCACCAGCGTCATCACATGCATATGGCCGAAGAACGCCACGCAGGCCACAGCGCCGAACAGCATGCCGACCAGCACCGGCACGAATGCCAGCAGCGCGCGCCAGCGGCGGAATGCCAGCAGCAATAACAGGAGAATACCCAGGGTGGCACCACCGCCGACCCAGGTGATTTCCCGGGTGGCCTGTTGCTGGCCGTTGGCGGCGTATAGCAGGCCGCTGGCGGCCAGCAGTTGTACATGGGCCTGGCTCGCCTGCTCGCGGCTCTGTTTGAGCAGTTCGGCCACTTGCAGCGGCAGCTTCATGTCAAAGGCGTTGCCGGTGGTACGGGCGCGCAGCAGCACCCAGCTCTTGCCATCGGCGTCCGCTACCAGGGCGCCGCTGCCGATGTCCAGTTGCACCGCGCCGCGCTGCGGCTGGCTGTTCTGGATGCGCCCGGTGAGGCCGAGCCAGTCGTCCTGGCTCGGCACCAGGCTGAAACCGGCGAATGGATCGAACAGCGTTTGTACCCGCTGCTGGATGTACGCCGCCGGGTCATCGATCAACTGTTGGCGATCTTTCGCCGAGAGCATCGCCAGGCGGCCCTGCAGCAGTTGTTGGCGCAGGGCGGGCAAGTCGGCCTGCAGATCCCACTGGACCTTTTCGAACAATCCGCTGGCCTGCCAGCGCTCACCCAACTGGCGGGCCATGGCGATGGCTTGCTGCCGATCGGCCTGACCGACAAGCACCAGGATTTCCCGGTTCAGCGGTTCCTGCATGCGCTGTTCGGCCTTGAGGTCCAGGGCATCGGGCGATGAGCCCGGCACCAGTTCCATCAGGTTCGCCGACAGCGGCGCGCCATGCCGCCATTGCCAGCCGGCGAGGGCGAGCACCGCCAGCAGCAGGATCAGGAACAGGCGCGGCAGCAGGCGTTCACTCGGCAAAGTCATGCTGCTCCGCATCGCTCAGGGGCTGGTTCGCGGTGCTGTCCAGCATGCGCAGGACGGTGCTGTCACCCTGGGTTTCGAGCAGTTCGATGCGTTGTACCAACGCGCCGCCATCGATGTTGATGCGGGTGAAGATCTGCTTGAGCAGCACCGAACGTGGCGTCAGGGTCAGCTTCCAGTCGTTGGCCTCGCCTTGCAGTTGCAGTTCGAAGTCCCGTTGCAGGCCACTGCTGTCGCCTTGCAGCACGGCGATGAACAGGCGGTTCTGCTCGGCCCCGGCGCTCTTGTTCGGGACCATCTGCCAGCCGCTGGCGTCGCGCCGGGCGATGCCCTTGGCTGTGATGCGGTAGTCCTGTTGCAGCGGGGTCTTGAGCAGCCAGAGCAGGCCGTGGTCCTTGGCGAGGACAAAAGTACCCTTGCTGGTCAGTGGCTGTGGCAGGGCTCGCAGGTGTTTTTCCTGGATGAAGCCGCCGTGGATCACTGACGGTTTGGCCAACTGCTCGCTCAACTGTTGCAGGTCGAAGGCCGCTGCCTTCCCCGAAAGGCCCAAGCACAACACTAGCAGCAGGCCCCCTGGAGGAGCCGGCTTGCTGGCGATGAGGTCCTTGAGCCTTGCAGCGATCTTGCGGACGCTATCGCCAGCAAGCCGGCTCCCACAGAGACCGTGTTTCAAGATATTCATGCAAGCACCTTTTCGACGGCGTCGACGAAGACCTTTGGCGAAGCCAGCTGCATCTCGTGGCTTGCGATGTTCACCGCGACCTGCACCGTGCTGGCACGGGTCAGGCGTTCGCCGCTGGCGAGGTCGGTGATCAGGTAGTTCACCTTCAAGCGGTTTTCCCACTCCACCAGGTTGGCCCGGACGTTGATCCTCTGGCCGAACACCGCACCGCGCACATAACGCAGCTGCAGGTCGATCACCGGCCAGGCATAGCCGGACTCACGCATCTGCACATAGTTATGGCCGATATGGTCCAGCAGCGCGCAACGGGCCACTTCCAGGTACTTCACGTAGTGGCCATGCCAGACCACGTGCAGGGTGTCGACGTCGAAGAACGGTACGAGGATCTCCGTATCGACATGCAGTACGCCACGGCTACGCATGCAGCCTCCAGTGTTGTTCAGCGATACGTTGCAGGCACAGGCGCAGTTCGCTTTCCAAGGCGCGATCCTCGATCAGGGGTGGGAAGTCCCGGGCCAGTTCTTCCTGCATGAGAGCCAGTGCCGGCGGCAAGGTCCGGGCATCGGCTTCCCGGCTACGCAACCAGACACCCTGGTTGGCGGCCAGCAGGGTGGCGGCGGCGACCTGCTCGGTCAGCTCCAGCACGCGGATTGCGTCGCGGGCGGCGATAGTGCCCATGCTGACCTTATCCTGGTTGTGGCATTCGGTTGAACGGGAAAACACGCTCGCCGGCATGGTGTTTTTCAGTGCCTCGGCGGTCCAGGCGCTGGCACCGATCTGCACGGCCTTGAAGCCGTGGTTGAGCATGGCGCGCTCGCTGCTGGAACCGGACAGGTTGCTGGGCAGGCCGTGGTTGTAGCGCACGTCCACCAGCAGCGCGAGCTGGCGGTCCAGCAGGTCGGCGACGTTCGCCACCAGGTTTTTCAGGCTGTCCATGGCGAAGGCGATATGCCCGCCGTAGAAGTGCCCGCCATGCAGGACGCGTTCTTCCTCGGCGTCGATGATCGGGTTGTCGTTGGCGCTGTTCAGCTCGGTCTCGATGAAGCCGCGCAGCCAGCCCAGGCTGTCGGCCAGCACGCCGAGCACATGCGGCGCGCAGCGCAACGAGTAGCGATCCTGCAGGCGATGCAGTGGCGCCGTCGGCGCATCGATGGCCAGGTCCTGGCGCAGCCAGGCAGCGACCTGCATCTGCCCCGGGTGCGGCTTGGCGGCGAACAGGCGCTCATCGAAGTGTTCCGGGTTGCCCTGCAAGGCAACGACGTTCAGCGCGGTGATACGGGTCGCCAGGCGCAGCAGGTAGTCGGCGCGTGCGAAGGCCAGGCAGGCCAGGCCGGTCATCACCGCGGTGCCATTCATCAGCGCCAGGGCTTCCTTGGGCCGCAGGACCAGCGGGTCCCAGCCCAGCTCACGGTGTACGTCGCTGGCCTGGCGGCGCTCGCCACGGAACACCACCTCGCGCTCGCCAGACAAGGTCGCGGCCACGTAGGACAACGGCGTCAGGTCGCCACTGGCGCCCACCGAGCCCTCTTCGGGAATCAGCGGCAGGATGTCCTGGTCGAGAAACGCCTGCAGGCGCTCGAGCAGTTCCACGCGCACCCCGGAAACCCCGTGGCACAGCGACTGCAAGCGGGCGGCGAGCACGGCGCGGGTGGCCTGCGGGTCGAGCAGCTTGCCCAGGCCGCAACCGTGGAAGGTGTAGAGATGACGTGGCAGCGCCTCGACATGCTGCAGCGGCACCGCGACCACGCAGGAGTCGCCGTAGCCGGTGGTGACGCCATAGATCACGCCTTCCTTGTCCAGCAGCGAATCAAGAAACTGCGCGCCCTTGGCGATGCGCTGGCGATAGGCCGGGTCGTTTTGCAGTTGCGTCGGCACCTGACGGTTGGCCAGGGCCAGCACGTCTTCGATGCGCAGCGGGAGTTCGCCGAAGGTAACCGGCTCAAGCGGATGCGTCGTCATCGGTCTTCCAGAAAGGGTAGAAGTTGAACCATTGTTGGGGCGCTTGCAGGCAGTACTGGCCCAGGCGTTCGGCATAGCGGGCGGTCCAGTGGGCGATGACCTGCTCGCGGTCGCCGCGCTTCCATTGCACCGCTTCGGTGAAGGGCTCGAGGGTGACGTGGTAGCGGCCTTGCAGCTTCAGGCAGAACAGCAGGTTGACCGGGCATTTCAGCAGCCCGGCCAGCAACCAGGGCCCTTGCGGGAACGCCGCTGCGTGGCCGAGGAAGTCCACCCGTACGTTACGCCCGCCATGCAGTGGCACCCGGTCGCCGGCGATCGCCAGCCATTCGCCACGATCCAGGCGCTGGCTCAGTTGCAGCATGATCGCCGGGTCCAGCTCGCTGACCTGAATCAGTCGCAGGTTGGTGGCGCCGGCTTCGCCCAACAGGCGATTGAACCGTTCGGCGTGTTTGGTGTGCACCAGCACGTTCATGGTGACCTTTTCGCCCAGCTCGGCCAGGGCGCGGCAGACTTCCAGGTTGCCCAGATGGGCGCCCACCAGCATCTGCCCGCGCTCGCCGCGCAGTTGATCGCGCAGCAGGGCCGGGTCAATGATCTTGATCTGGTCGATGCTCAGCTTGCCGTTCCAGACGTCGAGCTTGTCCAGCAGGGCATCGGCGAAGGCCATGAATTGGCGGAAGACTTTCATCCGCGTCGGCAGCAGGGCATCCTGCCCGCTCCATGCCGCCAGCCGCTGCTGATATTGCCAGGCGCTTTGTCGGGCGCTGCGGCCGAACAGGAAGAAGTACAGGACGATGCCGTGCAACACCGGGCTGAGCACTCGCCGACCGAGCACGCGGACGCCAAAGGCGGTGAGTTTCATCAGCCAGAAACTGCCGCGCTCCTGATGGTCGGCCCAGTGTTTGTGCGAATCGCTCATGCTCGCCACCGTCGCCAGAGGATGCTTGGCAGGCGCAGCAACATGCCGAAGAACAGCCGGGTGTGCATGCCGGAAATCAACGCGTTGTCGTGGAACAGGCGGAAGTGTGACAAGCCGTCCTGCGGATAATGCACCCGGGTCGGCAGCCAGCGCATGGGCTGGTTGCGCCAGGACAGGCGCACGAGAATTTCCGGGTCGAAGTCCATGCGCTTGCCGATTCGTGCGCTGTCGATCAGTGCCAGCACCGGTGGCAGCGGGTAGACCCGGAAACCGCACATGGAATCGGGGATCTGCAGCGACAGGCTGTTGATCCACACCCACACGTGAGTCAGGTAGCGGGCGTAGAGGCGGCCCTTGGGCACGCTTTCATCGTATTGCGGATAGCCGCAGATCAAGGCTTCGGGATGGCTACGGGAGGCGTCGAGGAAGGTCGCCACATCCTGCAGGTCGTGCTGACCATCGGCGTCTACCTGCAGGGCATGGCTGAAGCCGCGCCGCGAAGCCTCGCGCAGGCCGGCCATGACCGCACCGCCCTTGCCCTGGTTGACCGGCAGCTTGACCAGGAAGATATTCTCGCCTTCGGCCAACTGTTCCAGCACCGCGGCGCAGGCCGGGCTGCTGGCATCGTCCACCAGCACGCAGGGCAGATCGGCCGCCTGCAACGCCTTGACCACTGCCGGTACGGCGGTTTCGTGGTTGTACACCGGAATCACCGCACAGGGCTTATGCATGCGCGGGCTCCAGCACGATGCGTCCACTGGAACAGGCTGCCTCGCCGTTGCGGAAGGCAAAATAGAGTTTGCTGCGCTCCTGGTCGAAGCGCAGGCTCAGTTCAATCCGGTCGCCCGGGCGGACCAGTTGCTGGAACTTCAGCACTTCCATACCAGCGAATTTCTCCGGCAGTTCAAGCCGCTCGCGGCCCAGTTCAAGCGCCCAGTCCACCTGCACCACGCCAGGCAGCACCGGCGTGACCGGGAAGTGTCCGCTGAAGTAGGCCAGGTCCGGTGGGACGGCCAGTTGCAGCAGCCATTCGCCGTCTGTCTCGCGTTGTTCCAGCACTTGTGGTGCTTTCGGCCGCGGAGCCTGCAACAGCGCTTGAACCTCGGCCTGTGGCAGCTTGCCCTGGGCGTTGAACGGCAACTGCTGCAGCAAACGCCAGCGCCGTGGCAAGGCCATGGCTTCGCAGTGCTTGAGCAGGTGTTGGCGCAGGGCTTCGGTCAGTGCGCGTCGGCCCTGGTTGCGCAGGGTATGCAGGCCCTGGCCGGAAAGCACCAGCAAGGCGCCGAGGTAGGCGCGGTTTTCCTGCACTACCCCCAGCCGCGCTTCGGCGACCCAGGGATGTTCCTGCAAGGCCTGTTCGAGCATCGGCAGGGAAATGCGTTTCTCTTCCAGCTTGACGATGCGATCGAGTCGGCCGAGCAGTTCGAAGCGGCCATCGGCCTCGAAGCGTGCCGCATCTGCGGTCTGCTCGACGTGGCCAACCGGCAGATAGGGCGAAGCGACCTGCAAGGCGCCGTCGGCATCCTGAGTCAGCTGGACCTCGGCGAACGGACGCCACAGCCGGTCGCCCTGGCGCCAGGCGATACCGCCGGTTTCCGAGCTGCCGAGGATTTCCGTCGGCCATTGCCCCAAGCGCTGCTGCAGGCTGCTGGCGGCTTCTTCCGGCAGTGCGCCGCCCGAGGAGAACACCCGACGTACTGCGCTCAGCGCCGGCCAGTCGAGGTTGTCACCCATGCGCTTGAGCAGCGCCGGGCTCGCGACCCAGGCGAACTGCGGGTGCTCCCGGCTGCTGCGCTGCAGGTCTTCGGAGAACGCCAGTTGCCGGCGTACGAAGGTACGCCCGGCGCACAGCGGCCACAGCACGCGGAACAGCAGGCCATAGATATGCTGGGCTGCAACGCTGCCGATGATGCACGCCTGACCGAGGTCGGCGCCCCACAACTGTTCCAGCGCGAGCACTTCGTTGGCCAACTGGCGCAGGCTCTTTTCGATGAGCTTGGGCTCGCCGCTGGAGCCGGAAGTGCACAGGCTCAGGCGGCATTGTTCGAGATCGAGCGCCGCCGGGGCCAGGGGCGCGGCAGGCAGGTCGTCGAGGTCGGCACTGGCGGTCAGCCAGAGGTCGACCTGTTGCGCCCAGCGTTGGCGGGTCTGGTCCTGCAGATCGGGCAGCAGCAGAACGGCCACGCCGGCACGCCAGGCAGCGAGCAGGGCGATTGCCAGTTCTGCGGCATCCTCCAGGTGCAGCGCCAGGCATTGCACGTTCCGCGCGCGCAGTCCTGCGGCCAGGCTCAGGGCGCGCTGGCACAACTGAGCGTGGTCCAATGGTGGATCGATGGTCACGACACGCCCAGCGTGCGACTTGAGCAGCAGTTGCTCAAGGTTTATCCAATTCATGCTCGGCCTCTTACGTGTTGTCGTATCAGCCATTCAATGGCAAACAGCAGACCCATCAAGCCGTAGGCAATCAGGCCGTTGTACAACGTCCACCAGCTCAGCGGTGCCCAGAGGGTCAGGGCGGCGGCGAGCAGGCCGTTACAGAGAAAAAACAGGCTCCAGGCCTGGGTTACCCGACGCGTGTAGCGAATCGCCACTTGCGGCAGTTCCGGCTCGCTCAGCCGTGCCAGCCGTTCGACCACCGGCGGGCCGAATTTCAGGCTCAGCCCGAACAGCCCAAGCATGAAACTGCTGATCAGCACCGGATACCAGCGCAGCAGCGTCGGGCTGTTCAGCCAGCCCAGCAAGCAGCAGAAGGCGATGGCGCATAGCGCCATCCACAAACTGCCGGGCTTGCGTTCGCGGCTCAAGGCACGGGCCAGCCACAGGCTGCCGAGCAACAGCCCGAACTGCCAGGGGGCGAAATGCTCCATGCCGAAATACACCGCGAAGGGGTACAGCAGGCCCGCCAGCAGCAGGCCCAGGCCGATCAGTCGGCTCATGCGGCCGGCTGGACCAGCCGGAACACGGCCTCGACCACGTCATTGACGGTGCGTACCGATTTGAATTCCTCGGCGGCGATCTTCTTGCCGGTCTGGCGCTTGATATGGTCGATCAGGTCCACGGCATCGATGCTGTCGATTTCCAGGTCCTGGTACAGGTTGCTGTCCAGGGTGACGCGCTCGGGTTCGAGTTCGAACAGTTCGACCAGGGCATCGCGCAGGGTATTGAAGATGTCTTCACGGGTTTGCATGGTGGTGTCTCACGCTGCCTGTTTTGCCGTGACGAAAGCCGCAAGGCTGGCCACGCTGGAAAAATGATCACGGGTGTCCTTGGCGTCGGCGTCGATCTTGATGCCATAACGCTTCTGGATCGCCAGGCCGAGTTCGAGGGCGTCTACCGAGTCCAGGCCCAGGCCTTCGCCGAACAGCGTTTGCTCGTTGCCAATGTCCTGGGCACTGATGTCTTCGAGGCCGAGGGCGTCGATGATCAGCTCCTTGATTTCAAGGTGCAGGGCGCTTGTTGGATCGCTCATCTGTGGCGAGCTCCTTAATGAAGTAATGGTGCAGAAAATCGTTGAGCTTGCGCGAAGCCTGGGGCGCGGGGCCCTGGCTGGCGAAGGTCTGTGGGTCTATATCGGCCCCGACACGAAAACTGAAGTGTACCCGGCGGCTGGGGATGCGATACCAGGGTTCGGCCTTGGTCAGGGTGGTGGGGCTGACCTCGATCACCACCGGGGTGATGATTCTCGCACCGCGCAGGGCGATGGCGGCGGCGCCGCGATGAAAGGCCGGCGCCGTGCCGGGCGAGGTGCGGGTGCCCTCGGGGAAAATGATCAGGGTCTGGCCGTCCTGCAGCGCCCCGACGGAGGCATCGAGCATGTCCATGCTGCCGTCGTTGCTGATGTATTCGGTGGTCCGTACCGGCCCGCGGGTGAACGGGTTCTGCCACAGGCTGCGCTTGACCACGCAGTTGGTATTGCGCACCAGGCCGATCAGGAACACCACGTCGATCAGCGACGGGTGGTTGGCGATGATCATCTGGCCCGGGCGCCCGAGTTTTTCTGCGCCTTCGACCGAGTAGGTCAGCACGCCACTGCGGGCCATGAACCGGATGAACAGCCAGAACAGCCGGCTCACCGTCCGTCGGGCGCGTTCGCGCTGGCGCTGTGCGTCGCCGGGCAGGCAGGCGAGCAGGGGGAAGATCACCAGGCGTAGGCACAGCCCGCCGAGGCCGAACAGGGCAAAACTGATGGCGGTGGCCAGCAGGCGCCAGTAATAGGCATCGCGCAGTCTGGTCATGCTCGACGTTGCCAGTTCCATGCGCGGGTCTTCCAGGTGTGTTGGCAGGCGGTGTGTGGCCCGAGCAGGGTGCGTACCAGGTTCAGGGCATGGGGCCATTCGGTCCGGGTGCCGTGATCTGCGCAGCGCGCGAGGGACAGTTGCCAGTCATCACCCGGCGTCAGTAACAGGCCGACGGCGTAGGGGAAGGGCACATCGTCGATCCAGCGGCTATAGGCTTCGGGCGGCTGCTCTTCGGTGATCACCAGCAGCACTGCCGGCGCGCCTTCGGCCAACAGCGCGGCGGCTTCGAGCATGCCATGTTCGAGACCGTCGCCATTGGCGGCCAGGGCGGTCATTTCACTGGTTTCACCGCGCATGATCGACCACAGGCCGATAATGGCGTTGTGCACCGAGAGGCTGAACTGGGTGGGCGAAAGAGGCTGGTCGGCGGCCAAGTCGCTGAGTATTTCCAGGGTCCGCGGGGTTTCGCCGTGACGGGAGATGAACACCAGCGGCAAGGCCTCGTGCCCGTGGGCCAGCGGCCAACCGACGCTGAACGCCATGCGCGCCAGACGACTGAGGCGACGGCGCTGCATGGCGGGCAGAAACGACACATCGGGAGCCGCATCGCTCGGTGCGAGAACCGTCGGCTGGTTGCTCCACGTCTGCCAGTCGGACACGCTTTCCAGGCCCGGGGCCCAGGCGCGCCATTGAGCGATATTGAAGTTGATCACTGAACATCTTCCCGCCCCTGCGGGCTTCCTTGAATCGCTGCGGCAGGATCGCTGAGAGCGATACCCACCGTGGCGTGGCGCTGTGGCCAAGTGGCGCGCATTATCCCGGTGTGACGGGCTTGTAGCAAACAATTGGCTACAATTTGCACGATAAAAATGACAGACAGGCAAACGGATGCATGCCACATGGCCATTATTCATGTTTTCGTCGATATATCTGTCGGTCATTTCCTCGGCTTGAATTGAATCTTCCTTCGTTTTTCGAGTTATCGGTGATCGCGAGGTAGTTCTTGTCTCTTCGAGGTGGCAAAGCGGCGGCCAAGCCCTCTACACTCGATCATTCATTGATACGCGGAGGTCTTGTCATGCGGCGTGTGGTGTTCAATCAGAAAGGTGGGGTCGGCAAATCGAGCATTGCCTGCAACCTGGCGGCGGTCAGCGCCAGCGAGGGCTATCGGACCCTGTTGGTGGACCTCGATGCCCAGGCCAACTCCACGCAGTACCTGACCGGTCTCACCGGGGCGGACATCCCCATGGGCATCGCCGACTTCTTCAAGCAGACCCTGTCGTCAGGGCCGTTTTCGAAGAAGAACCAGGTGGATATCTATGAGACGCCCTTCGACAACCTGCATGTGATCACCGCCACCGCCGAGTTGGCCGATCTGCAGCCAAAGCTTGAGGCCAAGCACAAGATCAACAAGCTGCGCAAACTCCTCGAAGAGCTGGCCGAGGATTACGATCGGATTTACCTGGATACTCCGCCCGCCTTGAACTTCTATGCGGTTTCAGCGTTGATCGCTGCTGATCGCGTTCTGATTCCCTTTGACTGCGACAGTTTTTCGCGTCAGGCACTGTACGGCCTGCTGGCGGAAATCGAAGAATTGAAGGAAGACCACAACGAAGATCTGCAAGTGGAGGGGATCGTGGTCAACCAGTTCCAGGCCCGGGCCAGCCTGCCGCAGCAGATGCTCGACGGCCTGATCGCCGATGGGCTGCCGGTGCTGCCGGTGTACCTGGCCAGTTCGGTGAAGATGCGCGAGTCCCATGAGGCCAACAAACCGCTGATTCACTTCGACCCGCGCCACAAGCTGACCCTGCAGTTCGTCGAGCTGCACAACCTGCTGGAAGATAACGCTTAAACGGCAATACCCTGGCTACGTAGCCAGGCCAGCAATTGCGGCAATGGAAACGCCCCGCTCTGGCGCGCGACTTCCCGGCCATCCCTGAACAGGATCAGGCTGGGAATCGAGCGAATCCCCAGTTGTGCCGACAACTGCTGATTGGCCTCGCTGTCGAGCTTGGCCAGACGGCATTTGCCTGCCAGTTGCTTTGCGGCCTGTTCGAATACTGGTGCAAAGGATTTGCACGGCCCGCACCAATCCGCCCAGACATCCAGCAGCAACGGCAGGTCGCCCTTGATCTGGCTGGCGTAGTCGCCCTGGTTCAACTCGAAAGGTTTGTTCAACACCACTTCGCTCTTGCAGCGACCGCATTTCGGCTGATCGCCGAGGCGTTCGGCGGGCAGGCGGTTGAGGCCGTTGCAGTGGGGGCAGGGGACGAGTAGAGGTTCGGACATGGGGATGGGCTCCGCGCAATTTGGCCAATGTTGCTGATTTGGAGGCTGCAGCGCGCTTTATCAAGGTGCTGCGCCGGTGTCGCATGTCCTCACATTTTCAAGTGATGAGTCTGAGGTTGAGCGCCTAGCCTGAAAAGGCGCGCCGTCGGTCAGGTTGCTCAATAGCAAATTGCGATAATTTGAAACGATGGCTAATCTCCATAGCAAGATGCGATAAGGATGTTGCATGCGTGTGATTACCGAGAAGCGGATCCGGGAGGCCAAGGCGAAATGGCCTGGGGCTGCCAGTGCATTGGATGCCTGGTGCCGGCGGATCAAGGGGAGCAGTCCGGGAAGTTTTTCGGCGCTCAAGGCGATATTCCCGGCCACAGACAAGGTTGGCAGTCTGCATGTGTTTGATATCGGTGGTAACAAGCTGCGCCTGATCGCGGGAGTGCATTACGGTGCCCAGCAGTTGTACATCAAGCATGTGCTGGACCACCGCGAATATGACAAGGGTAAATGGAAGGAGACATGTGGATGAGTGCTGTCATCAAGCAGGCTTCCGAGCACTGGCCGTTTGTAGAGCCACTGCTGCGCAAACCAAAAAACGAGGCTGATTACGATGCCCTGGTCGCGGCGCTCGACGAGTTGCTGGGTATCGTTGGTGAAGACGAATCGAGCCCGCTCATGAGTTTGGTGAATATCATCAGTGATTACATCGAGGCTTATGACAAGGAATACTGGCCAATGCCAGTAGCCAGCGGAGCCGAGGTGTTACGAGAGATGATGCGTGAGCATGGCCTGACCCAGAGCGACCTGCCTGGAGTGGGGCCGCAGTCGGTGGTTTCCGAGATTCTCAGCGGCAAGCGCCAGCTCAACCTGCGCCAGATTCGCTGGCTGGCTGAACGCTTCGGGGTGCGGGAGCAGATTTTTATCTAAAGAGGGTGTCCCTCTTGTACTTCAAGACGAGCAACTGATCTCCAGGTGCTTGCCCCACTCCGGTGGCCGTTCTGCATAGGCTTCCATACCTGGCTGTTCCTCGAACGGTCGGCTCAGTACCGCATGTAACTGCCGCACTTCGGCGTAATCGCCCTTCTCTGCGGCCTCGATGGCCCGCTGCGCCAGATAGTTGCGCAGGATGTACAACGGATTGACCGCGTGCATCCGCGTCGTGCGCCGTGCTTCGTCCTGATCCGGCTCGCGGGCGACGCGGGCCGTGTAGTGTTCGGCCCAGGCATCGAAGCCCTTGAGGTCGACGAAGTCGTCGCGCAGGCGCGCCACCGCCAGGTGGGCCGGCTGCTCGCCCAGGCGGCGGAAGAACAGCGTGTAGTCGACACCGCCGACCTGCATCCGCTGCAACAACTCCTCCACCAGTTGCTGGTCGCCATCCTCCGCCGTGGTCAGGCCGAGGCGGCGGCGCATCAGGTCCAGGTAGTGGGCCTGGTACAGTGGCAGGAATAACCCCAGAGCTTCGCGCAGGGCCTCGACACTGATGACCGGCGTCAGTGCCTGGGCCAGCGCGCTGAGGTTCCACTGGCCGATCGGCACCTGGTTGCTGAACGAGTAGCGGCCCTGGTCGTCGGAGTGGTTGCAGATGAAGTGGGCGTCGAAGTCGTCGAGGAAGGCGAAGGGGCCGAAGTCGAAGGTGATGCCCAGGATCGACATGTTGTCGGTGTTCATCACGCCATGGCAGAAACCATAGGCCTGCCACTTGGCGATCAGCTCGGCGTTGCGCTCGACGATCTCGCGGAACATCGCCAGGTACGGCTCCGGTTGCTCCAGGCATTCGGGGAAGTGCTGCGCCAGCACGTGTTCGCCGAGCTGTTTGTGCTGTTCGGTCTGCTGGGTGTAGTAGAAATACTCGAAGTGGCCGAAGCGGATATGGCTCGGCGCCAGGCGCAGGACCATCGCCGCACGCTCCTGCCGTTCGCGCCACACCGGTGTATCCGAACCGATCACGCACAGCGTGCGGCTGCTGGGAATACCCAGGGCATGCAGAGCTTCGGAGGCGAGAAACTCACGGATCGACGAGCGCAGCACTGCGCGACCATCGCCCATGCGCGAATAGGGCGTCTGGCCGGCACCCTTGAGGTGCAAGTCCCAGTGTTCGCCGGCCTGGTTGTAGACTTCGCCGAGCAGCAATCCTCGTCCATCTCCCAGGCGCGGGTTGTAGGAGCCGAACTGATGCCCCGAATAGACCATCGCCCGTGGTTCGGCCTCGGCCCACAGCTTGTGGCCGCCGAACAGTTGCGCAAACACGGCGTCTTCAGCGCTCGCCGGGTCCAGGTCGAGCAACGCCATGGCCGCTGGGCTGGCTGCCACCAGGCGCGGGTTGTCGATGGGCTCGGGCAGCACATGGGTGGAAAAGGCATCGCCCAGGCGGGCGAAGCGGTTGTCGAAGGTCAGTTCGTCGAGGGCTTTCAACGGCCATCTCCAGCAGAATGTCCGAGTATTCTGCTGGGATTAGCCGGCTTGCGCTAGTCGAGCTTGGCCTCGGGAGGGGTTTGAGCCGGTTGGGCGGGTGCCAGGGTGGGCGCCTCGTCTTCCACCGGCACCAGTTTGTATTCCTGGCCGTGCAGGTTCTTGAGATACACCTCCATCTGCCGGAAAGAGATGTTGATGTGCTCTTTCTTGAACTCGCGGTTGATGAAGCGGTTGACCTCGTCGATCACCGGGTTGCGGTCGCCCAGATCGCGTACGTGCATGCGCAGCTCATGATCCAGCGTGCTTTCGCCGAAATTGAGGAAATACACGTGAGGCTCGGGCTCCTTGAGCACGCGCGGGTTGTCGCGAGCGGCCTTGAGCAGCAGTTCCTTGACCCGATCCAGGTCGGAGCCGTAGTCCACGCCGAGCTTGAGGGTCACGCGGGTAACGGTGTCGGTCAGCGACCAGTTGATCAACTGCCCGGTGATGAAGGTCTTGTTCGGGACGATGATGTCCTTGCGGTCGAAGTCGGTGATCGTCGTGGCACGGATACGAATCTTGCTGACCGTGCCCGACAGGCTGCCGATGGTGATGGTGTCGCCGATCCGCACCGGGCGCTCGAACAGGATCATGATGCCGGAGATGAAGTTGGCGAAGATTTCCTGCATGCCGAAACCCAGGCCGACCGAGAGTGCCGCCACCAGCCACTGCAGCTTGTCCCAGCTCACGCCCAGGGTCGACAGGGTGGAGACGAAGCCGATGCCGGCGATTACGTAGGACAGCAGCGTGGTGGTGGCGTAGGCGCTGCCCTGGGCCAGTTCGAGTTTGGACAGCACCAGCACTTCCAGCAGACCGGGCAGGTTGCGCGCCAGCGCGAAGGTGATACCGACGATCGCCAGGGCGCCGATCAGGTTGCCGATGGTGATCGGCACCATGCTCATCGCCGCGCCGGTGCCGCTGGTGTATTCATAGAGGGTGATATTGTCGAGGTAGGAGAACACCGTGATCAGGTCCGACCAGACCCAATACAGGGCCGCGACGAAGCCGCCCAGCAGGGTCAGGCGGATCAGGCGCAGCGACTGCTGGTTGACCTGCTCGATATCCAGGGTCGGCTCCTCGACCACTGTCTCGCCGTCACCGGCTTCCTTGGCGGCCTGGCGTTTGCTCAAGGCGCGCTGGTAGGCCAGGCGGCGTGCGGCCACTGACAGCCCACGGACGAAGGTGGCTTCGATCACCAGCCAGAGCATCAGCAGGTACAGCGTATCGATCAGCCGGTCGCTGAGTTTCAGCGCCGTGTAGTAGTAGCCGAAGCCGACCGCCACGAACAGGGCGATCGGCAGGGCGGTGAACAGCATGCCGATCAGTTTGCGAAACAGTGAGGCACTGCTGTGGTTCGGGCTGCGTAGCAACAGGCGGCTGAGCAGCCAGGCCATCAGCCCATAGCAGGTCAGGACCACGCCGATGCCGAGGACGTCATCGGCCAGCGAGGCCGGTTGCAGTTCGGCCACGGACACCACCGCCACCAGCGCCAGGACCACGAAGCCAAGGCGTCGTACCCAGCCCTGGAGAAACTCGACCTGGGGCTTTTCCCAGTGAAAATGCAGCTCGGCGACACCTCCCGGCGCCAGCACCCGGTAGGCGGTGTAGAACACCAGCCAGGCCTGGGAGATCTGTAGCAGCGCGGCGCCAAGGTTGGCGTTCTGGCCGCGGGCGTCGATCTGCAGGGCGTAGCCGCACAAGGCCAGCGCCAGGGTGACCGGCATCGCCAGCAGGATGTTGACCAGGATTGCCAGCGGCGTATGCCACTGGCTGTCGCGCTTGAAGTGGCCGATGTCCTTGTGGACCTTGCTCAACCGACCGTACAGATAATTGCGCTTCCACAAGAGTCCGCCAATCACCAGCAGCAGCGGCAGGAACAGCAGTGGGCGTTGCAGCAGGCCGTCGGCCAGTTCACTGAGGCTGGACAGCCAAGGCAGCGTGGTGATCTGTTTTTGCAGGCGGTTGGGGACGCCTTCCATCCATTCCAGATCGAGCGGCTTGTTGCTGGGAATCCAGAACATCTGCTCGTCGAGGGTCGCGCGCAGGTTCTGGGCGGTGCTGAGCAACTGCTTCTGGTTCAGTTGCAGGGTGATGCATTCATTGAGCAGTGCGCTCAGCTCGCGGTTCAGGCGCTCCAGCAGATCGCTGCGGGTGAGGGCAAGGTCGAGCAGGGTGCGGCGCAGTTGCGGGTTGACCTGCTCTGGCGGTTGGGTGGCCAGCAGGTTTTCCACATAACTGGAGGGGCTGCTGAGCAGTTCGCGTTGCTGGTTGACCTCGAACTGGTACAGGCGGATGTCGGCAATCTCGTCCGCCAGGTTCTTGTCGACTTTCAGGCGCGGCAAGGCCTGTTTCTGCTTGTAGAGAATCTTCGACAGCAGCAGGCTGCCCTTGAGTACGTTGATCTGCTCGTCCAGGGCCTGGTCGCTCTGGGTCAGGGTGTCGAGCTGCTGCTTGGTCTGCAGGTTCTGTTGAGTCAGTTCGTTGAGGCGGTCGGTGCTCTTGAGCAGGTAATCGGAGAGCCTGAGGTTGTTCGCGCTCTCGGTCCCCAGCAGGCTGCTGTCGCCGGCTTTCTGGGCTTCGATGGATTGCTGGGTGACGGTCTGCTGGGACTGGGCCAGGCGCTTCTGGTTGATCAGCGTCTGCATGTCCTGGATTTCCTGCTCCAGGCGTGCGGTCTTTTCCATCAACAGGTCGTGCTGGCTGTTACCCAGGTCTTGCAGTTGGCTGTTGCCTGCCAGTTCCTGGCGGCGCAGCGGAATCAGCGCATTGATCGCTGCCAGCTCGGCGTTCAGCTGGTTGCGCTGGTCGTTGCTGAGGGTCTTGCCGTTGTCCTTGCCCAGCTTGAGGATGTTGTTGATCTGCTGGATGCGGGTCTGGCTGTTGCTGATTTCCGACTGGGCCCGTTCAGGGCGGGTCTGGGCAGTGATGATCAGGCTGTTGGCGTCGGCCAGGGCTTTTTGCAGTTCGCCTTGCTGGGTGGTGCGTTCGGCCAGCAGTTGCTCCAGCTGTGGCACGGACAGGTTGGCATAACGCTGGGCGATCGGTACCACCCGGGTGGCTTTCAGGCGGGCCAGCTCACGCTGGTTTTCGGCGGTCTGGCGCGGGGCATCGGCCACCTGCTGCTTGGTCGCTGCCAGGCGCTTGGTGTAGTCGTCGGCACTGGAAAGCCAGCTCAGGGTCTGCTGCAGCACCTGCTGCAGGGCCTTCTGGTCGACGTCGGACAGCTTGCGATCGGCAATCTTGTCCAGGCTCTGTTGAACCGACTCGCTGGTGGGCGGTTCGGCGGCCTGCAGCACACCGACGGAAAGACTCAGGCCCAACAGGGCCGCAAGGGAAACAGAGCGCAAGAAGGACATAGGTACCGATCGAGCAAGGTGAGTCGGAAAGTGGGCAGTTTAGAGGAAGAGTCCCGGCCCTGGGCGACTTCCTTCGGGGAATCTGACGCCCACTTTGCCGATCTTGTTCCCGTCCATGACTGCAACGGTCCAAATGGTGTTGTTCCACTCGACCTGGTCGCCGACGATCGGCGCGCCCCCGACCTTGTGGGTGATGAAACTGCCCAATGGAGTGTTCGGATCGTCGCCTTCGAGTTTCAGCCCATAGAGCGCTGCGACCGCGCCCAGTTGAGCGTCGCCTTCGAGAACGAAGTCACCGAAGAAGCGCAGGTCGAGGCCGCGCTGCGGTGCCTGGCTGAACAGCTTGCCGAGGGCCGGCAGGTTGTGTTCGTGGCCGATCACGCAGAGCAGGTCGTCGACTTCCAGGGTGGTGCTACCCGACGGGTGGAGCAGTTGCTGACCGCGGAACAGTGCGGCGATCCGTGTGCCTTCGGGCATCTTCAGTTCGCGCAGGGCGGCGCCGATGCACCATTTTTCCGCACCGAGGCGGTAGACGAACAGCTCCCACTCGCTGGTGACGTGGACTTCCAGGGCCGCCCGGGAAATCGGTGCCGGCTCCGGTGGTACGGTGACCTTGAGCAGTTTGGCTACCCACGGCAGGCTGGTGCCCTGCACCAGCAGCGAAACCAGGACGATGAAGAACGCCAGGTTGAAGTACAGCTGCGCATGGGGCAGGCCGGCCATCAGCGGGAACACCGCGAGAATGATCGGTACCGCGCCACGCAGGCCCACCCAGGAAATGAAGGCTTTCTCGCGCCCATGGAAGGCGCGGAACGGCAGCAGACCGACCACCACCGACAGCGGGCGGGCGAACAGGATCATCCACAGCGCCAGGCCCAGGGCTGGAATGGCGATCGGCAGCAGGTCGTGGGGCGTGACCAGCAGGCCCAATACCAGGAACATGCCGATCTGTGCCAGCCAGGCCATGCCGTCGAGCATGTGCAGGATGCCGTGGCGGCTGCGTACCGGGCGATTGCCGATCACCAGGCCGCACAGGTAGACGGCGAGGAAGCCGCTGCCGTGCAGGGCATTGGTCAGGGCGAAGACCACCAGGCCGCCGGCGATCACCAGGATCGGATAAAGGCCGTTGGCCAGGTTGATGCGGTTGACCAGTTGCAGCATCAGCCAGCCGCCGCCAAGGCCGATGAAACCGCCAATGCCGAATTCGCGAACCAGGTGGCCGAGCAGGTTCCAGTGCAGGCCGGTCTGGCCGCTGGCGAGCATGTCGATCAGGGTGACGGTGAGAAACACTGCCATCGGGTCGTTGCTGCCCGACTCGATCTCCAGGCTGGCGGTTACCCGTTCGTTCAGGCCCTTGCCGCCGAGCAGGGAAAACACTGCGGCGGCATCGGTCGAGCCGACGATGGCGCCGATCAGCAGGCCCTGGATGATGTTCAGGTCGAACAGCCAGGCGGCGGCCATGCCGGTCAGCCCGGTGGTAATCAGCACGCCCACCGTTGCCAGCGATAACGCCGGCCAGAGCGCCACGCGAAAGCTCGACACCCGCGTGCGCAGGCCGCCGTCGAGCAGAATCACGGCGAGGGCGAGGTTGCCCACCAGGTAAGCGGTCGGGTAGTTGTCGAAAATGATGCCGCCACCGTCGACGCCTGCGGTCATGCCCACGGCGAGAATGATCACCAGGATCGGGATGCCCAGGCGTGAGGACAGTGAGCTGACCAGGATGCTTGCGCCTACCAGCAACGCGCCGATCAAGAACAGGCTGTTGATGGTTGTCGCATTCAAAGGCAGTACTCCAGGAAGCTAGAAAGGCTGGGCGCGGACTGCTCCATGCAGTCTGCGTGCCAGTGATTCTAACCTGTTGAAATGTACCGCTGTCAAAAGCTTTAGAACCACTCCTCGCGCATCGACAGGCAGGTATCGTCCCGCGCCTGCAGAATTGCCAGCTCATGATGGCAGCCAGGCACTTCCCAGGTCAGGAAGTAGCGTGCCGCCTGCAGCTTGCCTTTATAGAATGCCAGGTCGGCGGCATTGCCCCTTGCCAGGCCTTCTTCGGCCCGCACCGCCTGTTCCAGCCAGCGCCAGCCGATGACCGTATGACCAAAGGCCTTGAGGTACAGCGCCGAGTTGGCCAGGCTGTCGACGACCTTGCCCCGGGCCAGGTCGCCCAGCAGGCCGAGGGTCACCTCCTGCAAGCGGTCGACCAGTTGCTCCAGCGGCTCACGCAAGGCATCCAGCGAGGTGTGTGCGGCGGCACGCTGGCCGGTGTCGGCGATCAGGCGGATCAGTTGCTTGAGGCCAGCTCCGCCGTTCTGCGCCAGCTTGCGCCCCAACAGGTCAAGCGACTGGATGCCGTGGGTGCCTTCGTGGATCGGGTTCAGGCGGTTGTCGCGATAGTATTGCTCCACCGGATATTCACGGGTGTAGCCGTGGCCGCCGAGAATCTGGATCGCCAGCTCGTTGGCCTTGAGGCAGAACTCCGAGGGCCAGGATTTGACGATCGGGGTCAGCAGGTCGAGTAATTCATGGGCCTGCTGCCGTTCGGCTACCGACTCCAAGGTGGTGGTGTCGTCGAACAGGCGGGCGGCGTACAGGCCCAGGTCGAAGGCGCCTTCGACATAGGCCTTCTGGGTCAGCAGCATGCGCTTGACGTCGGCGTGCTGGATGATCGCCACCGGCGCGGTGCTCGGGTCCTTGCTGTCGGGCAGGCGCCCCTGCGGACGCTCGCGTGCATATTCCAGGGAATACAGGTAGCCGGCGTAACCGAGCATGACCGCGCCCATGCCGACGCCGATACGTGCCTCGTTCATCATCTGGAACATGTAGCTGAGTCCGTGGTGCGGTTTGCCCACCAGATAGCCGACACAATTTCCATTATCGCCGAAGTTCAGTGCTGTCGAAGTAGTGCCGCGCCAGCCCATCTTGTGGAACAGTCCGGCCAGCAAGACGTCGTTGCGCGGACCGAGGCTGCCGTCATCGTTGACCAGGAACTTGGGCACGATGAACAGCGAGATGCCCTTCACGCCGGGCGGTGCGTCCGGCAGTTTGGCCAGAACCATGTGCACGATGTTTTCCGACAGCGGGTGATCGCCGCCGGAAATGAAGATCTTGTTGCCCTTGAGGCGATAGCTGCCGTCGGCTGCCGGTTCGGCGCGGGTACGGATATCGGCCAGCGACGAGCCGGCGTGGGGTTCGGTCAGGGCCATGGTGCCGAAGAAACGCCCATCGATCATCGGTTGCAGGAAGCGCCGCTTCTGTTCGTCGCTGCCGAAACTCTCGATCAGGTTGGCCGCGCCCATGGTCAGGAAGGGATAAGAAGTCGAGGCGGCGTTGGCTGACTGAAAGTGCGCGAAGCAGGCCTGCGACAGCAGCGTGGGCAGTTGCATGCCGCCGTCATCGAAGCTGCGGGCGGCATTGAGAAAGCCGGCTTCGAGAAAGGCGTCGACCGCCGGTTTGACTTCCGGGATCAGGATGGCTTCGCCGTTTTCATAACGCGGCTCGTTTTCATCGTTCTTGCGGTTGTGGGGGGCGAAGGATTTCTCGGCAATGGTACGGGCAGTGCCCAAGGCGGCATCGAAGGTTTCCCGCGAATGTTCGGCAAACCGCTCGCGGCGGGTCAGGCCTTCGGCATCAAGCACTTCGTAAAGCTCGAAAGCCAGATTGCGGGAACTGAGCAGCGTCTCGGACATGGCGGCCTACCTTTGATGGGATGGATCGAGTCTAGGTGGCTGAATAGGCAATGCCTAGCAAGATTGATCTGGGTGATGGAGGGCCAAAGCGGCGACATGATCGGAGGTTCCTGTCTGTCGGATCTGCTCGGGTGTGTGTGGGTTTTTTCTGATATTCGAGGCGGATGGTTTGCCGCCAAGGTCTCCCTTCGAACTTCAGTTTTGGAGGTGTTCATGCAACTGACGGCCGTCAGAGGACTTGGGGTGGAGGCCTCGCTCCTTAATACAGGGCCCGAGAAGAATGTCCAGCAGTCCGAACTGGCTGACTCTTTGAGTTCGGTTGCGAATGTACCGGGCAGAGATTCAACGGCCCCCGCGCGGGCGCTTTTTCCCACGGTCGAGGGGGCGAAGAGTGGGCTGCTGTATGGCGAAGCCATTCAGTCCGTGGCTGACCGTTATGGCGTAGTGCTCGCGTTTCGTTCGCCCAACCCGCTGGGTGCGAGCCTGCTCAATGAGGGCGTTGCCTCGAAGAATTTTCACGTCAAGGCCAAATCCAGCGGGACCGGGCCGACGGCGGGTTTCATTGCATTGAATCCTGCCTATTCGAAGGTAGGCGCGACACAACTGAGCGACCAGCAGCGCAGCCTGGATCGTGCGCTGGCCTGCGGCGCCCGGCCGGTGAATCTGGTCCTGTCGTGCGCGCGGATTGCCGAGTTGCGGGAGACCGGGCATATGAAGCAGGTCGATTCAGCGTACCGGGCCGAGTACCCCTCGGGGGTGTCCGCGCTGTTCCGCATCGATGAGCAAGGGCGGGTTTTCGATGAGGGCGGGCCGGTTCAGGTGCTGAGCAATCCGGGCGATGATCGGGCGATCACTGCGGATTACGATCTGTTCGCGATTTATCCGCGCCAGGCGCAAGCCGACAATCAGCGGCCATTGCACGTACCTGCAAGACTGGTAGGAAACGTTTCCGAGATACAGCGGCGTCGGGCCATGCCGTGGATCACTCCGCGCCCCGCTTTCGAGGGCGCCCGCGAGCATGACGACATGGGCAATATCCATGGCTTCGGTACGACGATCGTCAAGGCGCTGAACGAGCAGATTCGCAGCGCAGGCTATGCTGGTGGCAATCTGGTCTGGCACAACGACGAGACCGGCAATCCATTTTCAGCCGGTTTTGACCCGCAGGATGAGCCGGTCTTCTTTTTTCCCGGCAATCGCCTGACCGGGCAAGCGCTCGAGCCTCGACAGGTGTCATCCAGGGAGGAATTGCTGGCACTGCAGGGATGGTTGAGAGACGAGGGCTTTCATGTCGAATACAGCCCCCGGTTCGGTTTCTAAAAGGCTTGGCGCCCGTTGCGGGCGCCAGGCCTTGCGGTCGATCAGCCGATGGTCATCAGGCTGGCGTTACCGCCGGCTGCGGCGGTGTTGACGCTCAGTGCCCGTTCGATCACCAGGCGCTCCAGGGCAATGCCCGTTTCACCCTGGGACAGGCCTTGTACGCCGACGATCGCGCCGCTGCGCTTGGCTACCTGCTGGCACACGGCGCGCAGTTGATCGGAGTGACCGTGATGCAGGACCGCATCGTAGATCACTTCGTCCTTGCGCCAGTCGGCGACCCGCTGGATACGCGCCTGCACTTCTTTTGGCAGGCGTGCGTAGAGGGCCTTGCCCGGTTCGCCTTCCGGCCACAGTGCGGAGCTGCCCACTGCCAGCACCGCAGCGAGTTGGGTCAGCAGGTCGGCTTCGAGTTCCGCCAGGCACAACACATGTTCGCGTGGCAGGATCGCATAGCTGTTGCGCTCTCCGGTCGGGCCGACCAGCGTGCGGGTGATGCCGCTTTGCGATTGCGTGGCGAAGCGGGCGCAGAGCTCGGCCAGGTCTTCCTGCTGGTTGGCGGTCGCCCAGGTTTGCAGGGCGGTCAGTGGTTTGCCCATGGCGGCACGCAGGCGTACGTCCGGCGCATTGGCTGCGTCGCTGCGGGCAAAGGACTGCTCGATGGCGTCGGCAGGCCGGGTCGACAGCAGGCGGTACAGGTACAGCGGGCCGCCAGCTTTCGGGCCGGTCCCCGACAGCCCCTCGCCGCCGAACGGTTGGACGCCGACCACCGCACCGACGATGTTGCGGTTGACGTAGACGTTACCGGCATTGACGTTGTCGATCACCTTGGCGATGGTTTCGTCGATCCGGGTGTGGACGCCCAGGGTCAGGCCGTAGCCGCTGGCATTGATCTGACTGATCAGCTTGTCGATGTCCTTGCGCTTGTAGCGCACCACATGCAGCACCGGGCCGAAGATTTCGCGCTTGAGTTCATCGAAGCTTTCCAGCTCGATCAAGGTCGGCATCACGAAGGTGCCGCGCTTGCATTCCTCGCCATCGGCAATCGCCATCTGGTAGACGCTGCGACCTTTTTCACGCATGGCCTGGATGTGTTTCTCGATGCCGGCCTTGGCTTCGGCATCGATCACCGGGCCGATATCCACCGACAGGCGTTCCGGATTGCCCAGGCGCGATTCGGCCATGGCGCCCTTGAGCATTTCGATCACGCGGTCGGCAGAGTCTTCCTGCAGGCACAGCACACGCAGCGCCGAGCAGCGTTGGCCGGCACTGTCGAACGCCGAGGAAACCACGTCGATCACCACCTGTTCGGTCAATGCCGAGGAGTCGACGATCATCGCGTTCTGCCCGCCGGTTTCGGCGATCAGCGGGATCGGCCGGCCCTGATTGTCCAGGCGCCCGGCGACATTGCGTTGCAGCAGGCGCGCCACTTCGGTGGAGCCGGTGAACATCACCCCCTTGACCCGCTCGTCACCGACCAGGCGCGCGCCAACGGTTTCGCCGCGGCCTGGCAGCAGTTGCACCACGCCTTCCGGAATGCCGGCTTCGAGCAGCAGACGCACGGCCTGGGCGGCGATCAGCGGGGTCTGTTCGGCCGGCTTGGCCAGTACCGGGTTACCGGCGGCCAGGGCAGCGGCGACCTGGCCGCTGAAGATCGCCAGCGGGAAGTTCCACGGGCTGATACAGACCACCGGGCCCAGCGGGCGGTGGGCGTCGTTGGTGAAATCATTGCGCGCCTGCACCGCGTAGTAGCGCAGGAAGTCCACCGCTTCACGGACTTCGGCGATGGCGTTGGTGTAGGTTTTGCCGGCTTCGCGGACCAGCAGGCCCATCAGTGGCTGAATCTCGCCTTCCATCAGATCGGCGGCACGCTCCAGAATCGCTGCGCGCTCGGCAGGCGGCGTGGCCTGCCAGATCGGGGCGGCGTTGAGTGCGCATTGGATAGCGTTATCGACGTCTTCGCTGTTGGCTTCCTGAACGTGGCCGACCACATCGCGCTGATCCGATGGGTTCAGCACCGGCGCCGGGGTTTCGTTACTGGGGACGCAGCCGAGCATCGGTGCGGCTTTCCATGGGTTGTTGGCGGTGGCCAGCAAGGCGCAGGACAGCGAAGCCAGGCGGTGTTCGTTGGCCATGTCGATGCCTGCCGAGTTGGCGCGCTCGGCGCCATACAGCTCGCGCGGCAGCGGAATGCGCGGGTGTGGCAGGCCGAAGCCGCCTTCCTGCAGGGCCATCTGCTCGATGCTGGCGACTGGGTCGGCCACCAATTCCTGAATGGATACGGACTGGTCGGCGATGCGGTTGACGAACGAGGTGTTGGCGCCGTTTTCCAGCAGGCGGCGTACCAGGTAGGCCAGCAAGGTTTCGTGGGTGCCGACCGGCGCATAGACGCGGCACGGACGGTTCAGCTTGCCCTCGGCGACCTTGCCCACCACCTGCTCGTAGAGCGGTTCGCCCATGCCGTGCAGGCACTGGAACTCGTACTGGCCGGGGTAATAGTTCTGCCCGGCGATATGGTAGATCGCCGACAAGGTGTGGGCGTTGTGGGTAGCGAACTGCGGGTAGATGACTTCCGGTACCGAGAGCAGTTTGCGTGCGCAGGCGATATAGGACACGTCGGTGTACACCTTGCGGGTATACACCGGATAGCCTTCCAGGCCCTCGACCTGGGCGCGCTTGATCTCGCTGTCCCAGTAGGCGCCCTTGACCAGGCGGATCATCAGGCGGTGACGGCTGCGGCGGGCCAGGTCGATGACGTAGTCGATCACGTACGGGCAGCGCTTCTGGTAGGCCTGGATCACGAAGCCGATGCCGTTCCAGCCGCTCAGTTGCGGTTCGAAGCACAGGCGTTCGAGCAGGTCCAGGGACAGCTCCAGGCGGTCGGCTTCCTCGGCGTCGATGTTCAGGCCGATGTCGTACTGCTTGGCCAGCAGGGTCAGCGACAGCAGGCGCGGGTACAGTTCGTCCATGACGCGTTCGTACTGGGCGCGGCTGTAGCGCGGGTGCAGGGCCGAGAGCTTGATGGAGATGCCCGGGCCTTCATAGATGCCGCGACCGTGGGAAGCCTTGCCGATCGCGTGGATCGCCTGTTCGTAGGACGCCAGGTACTTCTGCGCGTCGTGTTCGGTCAGTGCGGCTTCGCCGAGCATGTCGTAGGAGTAGCGGAAACCCTTGGACTCGAACTTGCTGGCGTTGGCCAGGGCTTCGGCGATGGTCTCGCCGGTGACGAACTGCTCGCCCATCAGGCGCATGGCCATGTCGACGCCCTTGCGGATCATCGGTTCGCCACTCTTGCCGATGATGCGGCTCAGGGACGAGGTCAGGCCGGCTTCGTTGTGGGTGGCGACCAGTTTACCGGTCAGCAGCAGGCCCCAGGTGGCGGCGTTGACGAACAGCGACGGGCTGTTGCCCAGGTGTGGTTGCCAATTGCCAGTGCTGATCTTGTCGCGGATCAGTGCGTCGCGGGTGCCCTTGTCGGGAATGCGCAGCAGGGCTTCGGCCAGGCACATCAGGGCCACGCCTTCCTGGGACGACAGAGAGAATTCCTGGAGCAGACCCTGGACGATACCGGCACGACCGCCAGCGCTTTTCTGGTTGCGCAGTTTCTCGGCGATGCTCGCCGCCAGTTTGTTGGTGGCTTCGGCCGTGGCTGCCGGCAGGCGGGCCTGCTCCAGCAGCATGGGTACCACTTCCGGCTCGGGGCGACGGTAGGCGGCGGTGATGGCGGCCCGCAGAACCGACTGCGGCAGGATGCTCTCGGCGAATTCGAGGAAGCATTGGTGGCTGTGCTCGGCCTGAACGTCGCCAGCGTCGTCGGCTTCGCCACGGGGCAGGCCGCTGAGTTCAGTCAGGGTTGCACCGCTTTCGAGTTTTTCCAGGTAATTGAAAATGGCCTGCTTGATCAGCCAGTGCGGGGTGCGGTCAATCGAGTGTGCCGCAGCCTTCAGGCGCTCGCGGGTTGTGTCGTCGAGTTTGACCCCAAGGGTGGTGGTAGCCATTTTTCTTGTCCTCATGGTTGCCACTACCGCGTGGCGTCAGGTGGCCGAGAGATTAGCGCTGGGCTGGAATAGGTGCAACCAGGTGCAACCTATTTTCATCGGAAATAAACAGGTTTCGACGCGGAAATGTTTTGAATCGCATTCGATGCTGATTGGGTCTTACGGTTTTTCCTGTAAAGTCAGTGGGTTACGTTGGAGGTGAAAGTAAACGCGTGTGGGAACAATTGGAAAGACGTTCAGGTGCAACTTATGGGGGTAAAACAGGTTGCGCCTCGCTCGTATTGTTGAATAGCATGTTCGGCCAAGGTGCAACCTCTTGCGAGCAGAGGCACCCGCTGGTGATTTTCCTGGGAAAACACCGGTCATGAATGCTCGATCCGTTTAACCGTCTGACAGACATGGTCGTTTTGTCGGTCGCGGGTCGCCGCTTAATAAAAACAATGCCAGGGCTTTTTGATGAGCGTAAGTAACCCAACCCTGATCACTTTCGTGATCTACATCGCTGCGATGGTCCTGATCGGACTGATGGCCTATCGCTCCACCAATAACCTTTCCGACTACATTCTGGGTGGTCGTAGCCTGGGCAGTGTGGTGACTGCCCTTTCGGCGGGGGCTTCCGACATGAGCGGCTGGCTGCTGATGGGGCTGCCGGGAGCGATCTACATGTCCGGCCTGTCGGAGAGCTGGATCGCCATCGGGCTGATTGTCGGTGCCTATCTGAACTGGCTGTTCGTCGCCGGTCGTCTGCGTGTGCAGACCGAACACAACGGTGACGCGCTGACCCTGCCGGACTACTTCTCCAGCCGTTTCGAGGACCGCAGCGGCCTGCTGCGGGTGATTGCGGCCATCGTGATCCTGGTGTTCTTCACCATCTACTGCGCTTCGGGCATCGTCGCCGGTGCCCGTCTGTTTGAAAGCACTTTTGGCATGTCCTACAGCACGGCGCTGTGGGCCGGTGCGGCAGCGACCATTGCCTACACCTTCGTCGGTGGTTTCCTGGCGGTAAGCTGGACGGATACCGTGCAGGCGACCCTGATGATCTTCGCTTTGATTCTCACGCCGATCATCGTGCTGCTGGCCACGGGCGGTGTCGATACCACCTTCCTGGCGATCGAGGCCAAGGATCCTGGGCATTTCGACATGCTGCGCAACACCACCTTTGTCGGCATCATTTCGCTGATGGGCTGGGGGCTGGGTTACTTCGGCCAGCCGCATATCCTGGCGCGTTTCATGGCGGCGGACTCGGTCAAGTCGATCGCCAATGCCCGGCGCATTTCCATGACCTGGATGATCCTGTGCCTGGGCGGCACGGTGGCGGTGGGCTTCTTCGGTATTGCCTACTTCTCTGCGCACCCCGAGGTGGCGGGCCCGGTCAGCGAAAACCATGAGCGGGTGTTCATCGAGCTGGCGAAGATCCTGTTCAACCCCTGGCTGGCTGGTGTTTTGCTGTCGGCGATCCTGGCGGCGGTGATGAGTACCCTGAGCTGTCAGTTGCTGGTGTGTTCCAGTGCGCTGACCGAGGATTTCTACAAGGCCTTCCTGCGCAAGTCCGCTTCGCAACTGGAGCTGGTCTGGGTTGGCCGGGCCATGGTGCTGCTGGTTGCGGTGATCGCTATCGCCCTTGCCGCCAATCCGGAAAACCGGGTGCTGGGGCTGGTAAGTTATGCCTGGGCCGGTTTCGGTGCCGCCTTCGGTCCGGTGGTGCTGATCTCGGTGATCTGGAAGGACATGACTCGCAACGGCGCATTGGCCGGCATCCTGGTCGGGGCGATTACCGTGATCGTCTGGAAACACTTCAATCTGTTGGGGCTGTACGAAATCATCCCTGGCTTTATCTTCGCCAGTATCGCGGTCTACGTGGTCAGCAAGATGGGCAAGCCTTCGGCGCAGATGCTCCAGCGTTTCGAGGCCGCAGAGAAGCAGTTTCGTCTGGAACACTGATCCGTGAGACAGGGCGGCAAGCCCTGTAGCGGACCAGGCGGCCCGTCTCCCAGGAGACGGGCCGCTGCGTTTCAGGCCTGCAGCGCCTGTTGCAGGTCTTCGAGCAGGTCCTCGATGGCCTCGATGCCGACCGACAGGCGGATCATCTCCGGTTTCACGCCGGCCTTGGCCTGCTCCTCCTCGGTCATTTGTCGATGGGTGGTGGAGGCGGGGTGGCAAGCCAGCGACTTGGCATCGCCGATATTCACCAGGCGCTTGAAAATCTGCAGCGCATCGTAGAAGCGTACTCCGGCCGCGTAGCCGCCCTTGAGACCGAACGAGAGGATCGCCGACGGTTTGCCCTTCATGTATTTGTGCGCCAGCTCATGATGCGGGTGGTCCGGCAGGCCGGCATAGCTGACCCAGGCGACTTGTTCGTGGGCCTTGAGAAACTTCGCCACCTCGAGTGCATTTTCGGTGTGGCGTTCCATGCGCAGGGCTAGGGTTTCCAGGCCTTGCAGCAGCAGGAAGGCATTCATCGGTGCCAGTGCTGCGCCGGTGTTGCGCAGTGGCACGGTACGGGCGCGGGCGATGAAGGCCGCAGGGCCGAATTTCTCCGTGTAGACCACGCCGTGGTAAGCGGCCTCGGGAGTATTGAGGCAGGCAAACTTCTGCGGATGATCCGCCCAGGGGAAGGTCCCGGCATCGACGATCACTCCGCCCAGGGCATTGCCGTGGCCGCCGACATACTTGGTGACCGAGTGCACGACGATGTCGGCACCGAACAGGATCGGCTTGCAAAGAATCGGCGTCGCCACGGTGTTGTCGACCATCAGCGGTATGCCATGGGCATGGGCGACCTGGGCAAAGCTCTCGATATCGACGATGTTGCCCGCCGGGTTGCCGATACTTTCGCAATAAACCAGTCGGGTATTTTCGTCGATCAGTTCGGCGACCGCCTCGGGGGAGTCGTCGCGGGCAAATCGCACGTCGACGCCGAAACTCGGCAGCAGATGGGCAAACAGGGTATAGGTGCCGCCGTAGAGCTGTGGCGTGGAAACGATATTGTCGCCGGCGCGGGTCAGGGTCTGGATCGCGTAATGGATCGCTGCGCTGCCGGCCGATACGGCCAATGCGGCGATACCGCCTTCCAGTGCGGCCAGGCGCTGTTCGAGGACGTCATTGGTGGGGTTCATGATCCGGGTGTAGATGTTGCCCGGAACATCGAGGTTGAACAGGTCGGCGCCGTGCTGGGCGTTGTCGAATTCGAAGGCGACGTTCTGGTAGATGGGCACGGCCACGGCCTTGGTGGTCGGGTCCGATTTGAAACCGTGATGGAGCGCAATCGTTGCGTCTTTCATAAAGTCTCGACTCAGTGAGATGCCATTAATTGAGCACTGCCGGGCAGTTGCGGTCGCCTGATGGTCTCGTGTGTCTGAGTCGCCAATGACATCGGGTGTGATGCCCGAACCCGGACCGCAAACCGGTGCGCCAGTGTCCGCTACTGGCGCACGGTCGGCAAGTCACTCGGGTTGGGCCGGCTCGTTGTCAGCCTGATTGACGAAGATCAGCACGCCGAGCAGGGCCATGTAGAACCGGAAGGCGGCCTCTTGACCGTTCCAGATCTTCGATTGCCACATCAGGAACCATTCGCCGCCGACCACCATGAAGCCGAAGAACCACACCAGCAGACCCAGGGTTGCCCCGGCGATGACGCCTTTCTTCGCCCGGGCGAAGCTGCTGGCGTCGGCCTTGCGCGCGCGCCACAGCGATAGCGCGCCATAGGCCAGCAGCGCGCCGGTCAGTCCCTCGCCGAGGATGATCAGCCAGTAGGCGGCGTGCCACAGGCTTGGCGTGGTGATCGCGCGGTACATCGCGGTGTTGCCCGCGAAGGTGGTGTCCATGCTCAGAACGTGGCTGACAAAGGCGAAGTTGGAACCGTAGTCGCTGATATTGTTGAAGGTGACCATGACGGCGAAGGCAGCGAGCGCGAGGCTCAGGAGGATTTTGGCGTAGCGGGTGGTCATCTTGTCGGCTCCTTCGATTGAGAGAGCGCGACGTTATCACGCCGCCTCTTGGCGAGTCTGTCGGAGCTGGCCCCTGCCGCTTGTACGTTGCGACCTGACGGCGGAGGGAGCACAAGGTAAACTTCGCCTCCTTCGCAGGAGTTGCCATGAACTACCGTCACGCCTTCCACGCCGGCAACCATGCCGACGTTCTGAAACACCTGGTCCTGACCCGCCTGATTGCCCTGATGGCGCGCAAGGAGCAGCCGTTCGCCTACCTCGACAGCCATGCCGGTATCGGCCTGTACGATCTCAAGGGCGATCAGGCCAGTCGCACTGGCGAGTACCTCGAGGGGATTGCCCGTCTGTGGGGCCAGCCGGACCTGCCCGCCGTGACCGCCGATTACCTGCGGGTATTGCACGAGATGAACCCTGATGGCGAGTTGCGCTACTACCCGGGCTCGCCGGAGTTGGCGCGGCGCCTGACGCGTGAGCAGGACCGCGTGCTGATCAACGAGAAGCACCCGGAAGACGGCAAGCTGCTCAAGGACAACATGAAGGGTGACCGGCGCGTGGCGGTGCACCTGGGGGAGGGCTGGCACCTGGCGCGGGCCTTGCTGCCGGTGGCGGAAAAGCGCGCGGTGATGCTGATCGATCCGCCATTCGAGCAATTGGATGAGATGCAGCGCTGTGCTGCCTCGCTCAAGGAAACCATCGGGCGTATGCGCCAGACGGTGGCGGCGATCTGGTATCCGATCAAGGACCAGCGGGCGTTGAAGCGTTTCTACCAGGACCTGGCCGGTACCGGCGCACCGAAGTTGCTGCGGGTGGAGTTGCTGGTGCATCCGCTGGACACGCCGGCGAGCCTGAACGGTTCGGGGCTGGCGATTGCCAATCCGCCATGGGGACTGGAAGAGGAGTTGCGCGAATTGCTGCCGTGGTTGGCGCAGAAGCTGGCGCAGACCCAGGGTGACTGGCGGATGGATTGGCTGATTGCCGAGTGAACGCCAGGAGCGGGGTCTGAGTTGCTGACAGGCCCACTCCTGGGGCGAGTGGGCCGGCCGGCTCCTCAGATCGGGCAGCTGACGCCAGTGCCACGGATCCCGCAGTAACCTTCCGGGTTCTTCGCCAGGTACTGCTGGTGATAGGCCTCGGCGTAGTAGTAGGTCGGCGCTTCGGCGATTTCCGTAGTGATGGTGCCCAGTCCGGCCTTGGTCAGTTCCGCCTGGAACACCTGGGCGCTCTTGCGCGCCGCTTCCAGTTGTTCCGGCTTGGTGGCATAGATCACCGAGCGGTACTGGGTGCCGATGTCGTTACCTTGGCGCATGCCCTGGGTCGGATCGTGCAACTCCCAGAATTGCGCCAGCAATTGCTCGTAGCTGACGATTTCCGGCTCGTAGACCACCAGCACCACTTCGCTGTGGCCGGTCAGGCCAGAGCAGACTTCTTCGTAGGTGGGGTTCGGGGTGAGGCCGCCAGCGTATCCGACCGAGGTGCTGTACACGCCCTCGCGCTGCCAGAAGCGTCGCTCTGCGCCCCAGAAGCAACCCAGGCCGAAGATCGCGAATTCCACATTGCCGGGGAATGGGCCCAGCAGCGGGTGGCCGTTGACGAAATGTTTGTCCGGAACCGTCATCGGGGTTTCACGGCCAGGCAGAGCTTGTTCTTTGGTGGGAAGCACGTTTTTGTTCACCAGTATTTCCGAGCGCAAGACCATGTCGCAGTCCTCTCAGTCAGGTTGAAGTGAGCTGTAGCGATTGAGTAGACCGACAGTTTGCCCGAGTGTTACGGCGATGTCAGGCCAAAGGTCCGCGCGGATAGCGCTTGAGCTGCTGGATCAGCTCGGCTCCCGGAATCGGGCGGTCGAACAGGTAGCCTTGGCCGACGTCGCAGCGGTGGCGGCGCAGGAAGGTCAATTGTTCGGAGGTTTCGATGCCTTCGGCCACGACCTTGAGTTTCAGGTTGTGGGCCATGGCAATGACCGCAGAGGTGATTTCCATGTCGTCCTGGTTGTCCGGGATTTCATGAATGAAGCTGCGGTCGATCTTGATGATGTCGATCGGGAATTTCTTCAGGTAGCTCAGGGACGAGTAGCCGGTACCGAAGTCGTCCATGGCCAGGGTCAGGCCGATTTTTTTCAACTGGTCGAGCTGCAGGCGGGTGTCGTCGGTGGCTTCCAGCAGCAGGCCCTCGGTCAGCTCGAGTTCCAGCAGCGAAGGTGGCAACTGTTCTTCCTTGAGGATACTGGCGAGGGAGGCGACCAGATCCGGGTCGGAGAACTGTTTGGGCGACAGATTGATCGCCACCTGCAATTTGCCCAGGCCGTGTGCGGTCAGAGCCTTGCTCATGCGGCAGGCCTGGCGGGCGATCCACTTGCCGATCGGAATGATCAGGCCGGTTTCCTCGGCGACGCTGATGAACTGGTCCGGGCGGATCATGCCCTTTTCCGGGTGATTCCAGCGCAGCAGCGCTTCCATCCCCAGCAGGCGGCCGCTGCGCAGGCACAGCTTGGGCTGGTAGAACACGTCCAGCTCGTTCTGGGTCAGGGCGCGGCGCAGGTTGTTCTCGACGAACAGCTTGTAGCTGGCCTCGGCGTTCAGCGCCTCGGTGAAGACCTGGACCTGGTGCTTGCCGTTGGCCTTGGCCTTGTGCAGGGCCAGGCCGGCGTTGCGCATCAGGGTCTGTGGATCGCGACCGTGCAACGGGGCGCTGGCCAGGCCCACGGAACCGGTGACACTGATCAGTTGGTTGTCGACGAACATGGGTTTGTCGAGGGTGGTCAGCAATTGGCTGGCGATCTGCTGACCGGCTTCCAGATTGGTATCGTCCAGCAGCACGGCGAACTCGTTACTGGCAAAGCGCGCCAGGCTGCCGCTCGTACTCAGGCTGTTACGCAGGCGCCGGGCCAGGCTGATCAGCAGTTTGTCGCCGGTCTGGTGGCCGAGGCTGTCGTTGATCCGCTTGAAATTGTCGATATCCACCAGCAGCAGGCTGATGGGCGAGTCGCTGTCGCGGGCGAAACGCTCGTCGAGGTTGCGGATGAACGCCGGGCGGTTACCCAGGTTGGTCAGGTTGTCGGTGTAGGCCAGCCGCTCGATGCGCTGCTGCGCGAGCTTGGTCTGGGTGATGTCTTCGTAGATGCCGATGTAGTGGGTCAGCTCGCGGTTGTCACCATAGACCTTGGAGATCGACAACTGCCCCCAGTAGGGTTCGAGGTTCTTGCGGCGGCTCTTGAATTCGCCTTGCCAGCTGTTGCTCTGGGCCAGGCTCGACGGCGCATCGAACAGCAGTTCGCTGAGGTTCTCCAGGGCTGGCAGCTCGGAGAGCTTCTGTCCGTGGACTTCTTCGGCGCTGTATTGGGTGATGGCGGCGAAGCTTGGGTTGACGTATTCCACCACGCCGTCGCAGTTGACCAGCAGGAAGGCGTTGGCGCTCTGCTCGACCGCTCGCTGGAACAGGTGCAGGGCGCTGGTGGCGATGCGTCGGTTGTGGTTGTTGATGACCTGGGCGAACTGATCGGCCAGTTCGCCGGCAAAGGCGATTTCGTCCGACTGCCAGGCGCGGGTCTGGCCGGTCTGTTCCAGGCAGAGCACGCCCACCACCTGGCCATCGATACGGATACTGGCATCGAGCATGGCGTTGACGTCGCGCGGCCGCAGGATTTCGGCCATCTCGCGGGTGCGCGGGTCGCGAATGGCGTTATGGGCATCGATGGCGCGGCTGGTGTGCAAGGCTTCCAGATAGTCGGGGAACTTGCTGGCGTCGATCACGTCCGGCAGTACGTATTCCTGGCTGGCGCGATGGTAGGCGGAGATCGGCACCAGACGCTGCCCCTCCAGGTTCCAGATGCTGGCGCTGTCGATCTGGTAGATATCACAGGCGCTGCGGGTGATCAGTTCGGCCGCTTCCTGCAAGGAGTTGCTCGCACTATAGCGTTGGCGGGCCAGGCGCAGGATCAGGTCCTGCTGGGAGCGCACCCGGTCCAGGTGCTGCAGTTGCTCCAGCTGGGCGCGCTGGTTGAGTTCCAGGGCGATCTGCAGGCGACTGTTCTGGGTGGCCAGATCGGTGAGCGGCGGTTGCGGCGGTTGCGGCTCCAGGCCGAACAGGCCTTCGACGACCAGCAGGTAACCGCGTAACAGGTGACGATTGTGGTGCTTGTAGGCTTCACCCATCTCCAGCAGGGTCAATGGGCCCTGGGCGGTGTGCAGGGTGTAGCGCACCAGATAATGCGGGTTCTCGGCCAGTTGTAACTGGATCGCATCATGCAGCAGGTAACGCGCCTCGGGCTCCATCAGGCTGGCATAGGGCGAGCCGACCAGGGCGCAAAGCTCGATGGCCGGGAGGCCGAACTGGCGCTCGCAGTTGGGATCGAGGAACAACAAGGCCCAGCTTGGTTCATTAAGCCGCTCGAAACGCAGCATACCGAGGCGCGACGGCACCGGTAACTGAGTCACTACCTCGGCCGCCAATCTATTGGCGACATCGGGTTGGCTTTTCATGGAGAGCTCGCTTCAAGAGTACTGATCACGCACAGGGGAGGGGCCCTTTTCTGGCGCGTTGGGCAAGGTTGCATTAAGCGGGTCGGGCTGACAAGCAGAACAGTGGCTCTGTGCCTTCAATGTATCGGCCGTCGGTGTGAAATCTTCAATCGGGGGCGATGGACGGACGGCGATTAACGCTCTGTATCGGGCGTTTGCGCGCATCAACGGGGGGCGCAAAAAAAGCCCCGCCATCGGGCGGGGTTGAGGTACGAGCGTGGCTCGGAAAACGGTACGACGGCTCCGGCCTCCTGGGTGAAGGAGGCCGGAGGGTCGATTACAGCAGGATGGTACGGATATCCGCCAGCAGGTCGCTCAGGCGCTTGGTGAAGCGCGCAGCCGCGGCACCGTTGATCACTCGGTGATCGTAGGACAGCGACAGCGGCAGCATCAGCTTCGGCTGGAAAGCCTTGCCATCCCAGACCGGCTGGATGGTTGCCTTGGACACGCCGAGGATCGCCACTTCCGGCGCATTGACGATCGGCGTGAAGCCGGTGCCGCCAATGTGGCCGAGGCTGGAGATGGTGAAGCAGGCACCCTGCATGTCGTCAGCGGAGAGCTTCTTGGTCCGGGCCTTCTCGGCCAGGGAAGCTGCTTCGGCGGCGAGTTGCAGCAGGCTCTTCTGGTCGACGTTCTTGATCACCGGCACCAGCAGGCCATCCGGGGTGTCGACGGCAAAGCCGATGTTGACGTACTTCTTGCGAATGATCGCCTTGCCGCTCGGAGCAAGCGAGCTGTTGAAGTCCGGCAGTTCCTTGAGCAGGTGTGCGCAGGACTTGAGCAGCAGTGGCAGGATGGTCAGCTTGACGCCGGCCTTCTCGGCCACGGCTTTCTGTGCGACGCGGAACGCTTCCAGCTCGGTGATATCCGCCGAGTCGAATTGGGTCACGTGCGGCACGTTCAGCCAGCTGCGGTGCAGGTTGGCGGCGCCAGCCTGCATCAGGCGGGTCATCGGCACTTCTTCGATTTCGCCGAAACGGCTGAAGTCCACGACCGGGATCGGCGGAATACCGGCACCGCCGGTTGCGCCTGCAGCAGCTGGCGCTTCCTTGGCTTTCTGCATCATCGCCTTGACGTAGACCTGCACGTCTTCCTTGAGGATGCGACCGTGCGGACCGCTTGGGCTCACCGCGCTCAGCTCGACGCCGAATTCGCGGGCCAGTTGGCGTACTGCCGGGCCGGCGTGAACCTTGGCACCCGCAGCGGCCGGAGCGGCTGCCGGGGCAGCGACAGGCGCAGGCGCGGCAGTGGGTGCTGCCTCAGTCTTGGCCGGAGCAGCTGGAGCAGCAGCCGGGGCTGGAGCGGCAGCCGGAGCTGCGCCCTTGACCTTGAGTTTCAGGATCAGGTCACCGGTACCGACTTCGTCGTCCAGCTTGATGGAAATGCTTTCCACCACGCCAGCGGCTGGCGATGGAATTTCCATGCTGGCCTTGTCCGATTCCAGGGTGATCAGCGACTGGTCGACTTCGACGGTGTCACCGGCCTTGACCGAGACTTCGATGATCTTGGCCTTGCCCGACGAACCGATATCCGGCACGTGAATGTCTTGCACGCTGTCGGCCACCGGAGCAGCCGGGGCTGCTGCTGGCGCTTGAGCGGCGGCAGGCGCGGCGGCCTGGGCCGGAGCTGGTGCCGAAGCAGCGGCAGGCGCAGCGCCTGCGACCTTCAGGACCAGGATCAGGTCGCCGGTGCCGACTTCATCGTTGAGCTTGACGTTGATGCTTTCCACCACGCCGGCAGCCGGCGACGGGATTTCCATACTGGCTTTGTCGGACTCGAGGGTGATCAGCGACTGATCGGCCTCGATGGTGTCGCCGACCTTGACCGAGATCTCGATGATCTGGGCCTTGCCTGACGATCCGATGTCCGGCACGTGCACCTGTTGCGCCGAGGCAGCAGCAGGGGCAGCGCTTGGAGCTGCCGCCGGTGCTGGTGCGGCCGCTGCGGGAGCTGGTGCTGCAGCAGGAGCGGGAGCCGCCGCAGGGGCCGCAGCAGCGGCGCCCTCGACTTCCAGTTCCAGCAGCTCGTCACCCTCTTTCAGGCGATCGCCCAGTTTCACTTTCAGGCTCTTGATGACGCCGGCTTTCGGTGCAGGCACTTCCATGCTCGCCTTGTCCGATTCCAGAGTCAGGATGCTCTGGTCGGCTTCGATACGATCGCCGACTTTCACAAACAGTTCGATTACTTCACCTTCACCGCTGCCGATGTCAGGTACGCGAATGAGTTCGCTCACAGGGGGTCTCCTCAGCAGTCCAATGGGTTGCGTTTTTCCGGGTCGATACCGAACTTGGTAATGGCCTCGGCCACCACTTTAGGTTCGATGTCGCCACGGTCAGCCAAGGCTTCCAGGGCTGCCAACACCACGAAATGACGGTCGACTTCGAAGAAGTGACGCAGCTTCTTGCGGCTGTCACTGCGGCCGAAGCCGTCGGTACCCAGGACCTTGAACTCCTTGGAAGGAACCCACTGGCGGATCTGTTCAGCAAACAGCTTCATGTAGTCGGTGGAGGCAATCACCGGACCCTTGCGGCCGGTCAGGCATTGTTCGACATAGCTCTGCTTCGGCTTCTGGCCAGGATGCAGACGGTTGCTGCGTTCCACGGCCAGGCCATCGCGACGCAGTTCGTTGAAGCTGGTGACGCTCCATACGTCGGCGCCGACGTTGAACTGCTCGCGCAGGATCTTCGCCGCTTCACGCACTTCGCGCAGGATGGTGCCGGAGCCCATCAGTTGCACGTGGTGAGCCGCTTCCTTGGTGTCTTCCTCGAGCAGGTACATGCCCTTGATGATGCCGTCCTCTACACCGGCCGGCATGGCTGGCTGCTGGTAGGATTCGTTCATCACGGTGATGTAGTAGAAGATGTCCTGTTGTTCTTCGGTCATCTTCTTCATGCCGTCCTGGATGATCACCGCCAGCTCGTAGCCGTAGGTGGGATCGAAGGTGCGGCAGTTCGGGATGGTGGCGGCCAGGATGTGGCTGTGACCGTCTTCGTGTTGCAGGCCTTCGCCGTTCAGCGTGGTGCGGCCGGCGGTACCGCCGATCAGGAAACCACGGGTACGGCTGTCGCCGGCAGCCCAGGCCAGGTCGCCGATACGCTGGAAGCCGAACATCGAGTAGAAGATGTAGAACGGCAGCATCGGCTGGTTGTGGCTGGAGTACGAAGTACCGGCAGCGATGAAGGAGCTCATGGCGCCCGCTTCGTTGATGCCTTCTTCGAGGATCTGGCCCTTCTTGTCTTCCTTGTAGAACATCACCTGGTCTTTATCGACTGGCTCGTAGAGCTGGCCGACGGAGGAGTAGATGCCCAACTGACGGAACATGCCTTCCATACCGAAGGTACGGGCTTCGTCCGGGATGATCGGGACGATGCGCGGGCCGATTTCCTTGTCCTTGACCAGTTGAGCGAGAATCCGCACGAAGGCCATGGTGGTGGAGATTTCACGGTCGCCCGAGCCGTCGAGGATCGCCTTGAGGGTATCGAGCGACGGGGTCGGTACGCTGAAACTCTGGGCGCGGCGCTGTGGCACGAAACCACCCAGTGCGGCACGGCGCTCGCTCAGGTAGCGGGCTTCGGCACTGTTCGGCTCAGGCTTGAAGAACGGCAGGTTCTCCAGGTCTTCGTCCTTGACCGGAATGTCGAAACGATCGCGGAACAGCTTCAGGCTGTCGACATCGACTTTCTTGGTGTTGTGCGCGGTGTTTTTCGCTTCGCCGGCACCGGTACCGTAACCCTTGATGGTCTTGGCCAGGATGACGGTCGGTTGTTCCTTGTGGTTGACCGCTTCGTGGTACGCCGCGTAGACCTTGTACGGGTCGTGGCCGCCACGGTTGAGTTTCCAGATCTCGTCGTCGGACAGATCGGCAACCATTGCCTTGAGTTCAGGCGTGTTGAAGAAGTGCTCACGGACGAACGCGCCGTCCTTGGCCTTGTAGTTCTGGTATTCGCCGTCGATGACTTCGTCCATGCGACGTTGCAGGATACCGTCGACGTCCTTGGCCAGCAGTGGGTCCCAGAAACGGCCCCAGATGACTTTGGTCACGTTCCACTGGGCGCCACGGAACACGCCTTCGAGTTCCTGGATGATCTTGCCGTTGCCGCGAACCGGGCCGTCGAGGCGCTGCAGGTTGCAGTTGATGACGAAGATCAGGTTGTCCAGCTTCTCGCGGCCGGCCAGGGAAATGGCGCCGAGGGATTCCGGCTCGTCGCACTCGCCGTCGCCCAGGAAGCACCAGACTTTCTGCTTGCCTTGCGGAATGAAACCACGGGCTTCCAGATACTTCATGAAGCGTGCCTGGTAGATCGCCTGGATGGGGCCCAGACCCATGGATACGGTCGGGAACTGCCAGAAATCAGGCATCAGCCAAGGGTGCGGGTAGGACGACAGGCCCTGACCGTCGACTTCCTGGCGGAAGTTGTTCATGTGTTCTTCGGTGATGCGGCCTTCCATGAACGCGCGGGCGTAGACGCCTGGCGAGGTGTGACCCTGGAAGTAGATGAGGTCGCCGCCGTGTTCGTCGGTCGGGGCCTGGAAGAAGTAGTTGAAGCCGATGTCGTACAGGGTTGCGCTGGAGGCGAAGCTGGAGATGTGACCGCCCAGGTCAGAATCTTTCAGGTTCGTGCGCATGACCATGGCCATTGCGTTCCAACGTACCAACGAGCGAATGCGGCGTTCCATGAACAGGTCGCCAGGCATGCGTGCTTCGTGGGTGACGGGAATCGTGTTGCGGTATGGCGTGGTGATGGCGTAGGGCAGTTGCGAGCCGCTGCGGGTCGCGAGTTCACCCATACGGGTCATCAGGTAGTGAGCACGGTCTTCGCCTTCTTTGTCGAGAACCGATTCCAGGGCGTCCAGCCATTCCTGGGTTTCGACGGGATCGAGGTCTTGCATGGCTTGCTCCAGGGCGGAAAGGCTTCCAGAATCGGTTGCCTGAGTTTGCGACTGGCCTTGTGGGCAGACGACATAAATTCTTGGATGTTCCGGAGGTTGTTCCGGGGTCCTGTAGTTTTACTACAAATCGCCAGTCATTTCAGCCTTTCGAATGTATAGACGAGTAGTAAAACTACAGAGCAGCGTATGAAAGCTTTCTGTTTCATTGTGAGAATAATCGATATTGTTGGTCGAAAATAAACCTTTTCGGGTGCTTGCTTGATGTTGGCTGCCAAAAAAAACCGATTATCAGCTATTTCCAACTTTTGTTCGACACTCCTTTCCGGGACGTATCTCTCCTCCTCACCGTTAGCGGCTGCTCGTTCGCCGATCAAGGATAGACCATGAGCCTACCTGCACTGGCCGTTTTGCCGGCTATTCTCCAGCCTTTTGCCAGCCGGGCCGAGCAGTCGTTCCGCGCCGCCGTTGCCGCGCTGGATGACGACCATGGTCTTGCCGGCTGGTCAGCCGAGCGCTGGGCCGATTTCTCCCGGGTCAGCGCCGCCAGCGACTTTTTTATTGAACAGGCGGTTCGTGACCCTTTGATGTTGCTGGAACTGGCGCAGTTCGGCGACCTGGACCGGGCCTTTGCGCCTGGGGAACTGTGTGGACAGATCGCTGCGGTGGTCCAGCAGGCCGAAGGTGAGGATGAGCTGGGACGGGTATTGCGCCGTCAGCGCAATCGCCAGCAGGTGCGAATCATCTGGCGCGACCTGACTCGCGAGGCAGATCTGGTGCAGACCTGTCGCGATCTTTCCGACATGGCCGATGCGAGTATCGACCAGGCCTATCAATGGCTGTACCAGCGGCACTGCCAGCAGTTCGGCACGCCGACCGGTCGGCGCAGTGGCGAGCCGCAGCAGATGGTCATCCTCGGCATGGGCAAGCTCGGTGCCGTGGAGTTGAACCTGTCCTCCGACATCGACCTGATCTTCGCCTACCCGGAAGGTGGCGAGACCGTCGGGGTGAAGCGGCCACTGGATAACCAGGAGTTCTTCATCCGCCTGGGGCAGCGGCTGATCAAGGCGCTGGATCCGATCACCGTCGATGGTTTCGTCTTCCGGGTCGACATGCGCCTGCGCCCCTATGGTTCGGCGGGGGCGCTGGTGCTGAGTTTCAACGCGCTGGAACAGTATTATCAGGACCAGGGGCGCGACTGGGAGCGCTACGCGATGATCAAGGCGCGGGTGGTGGCCGGCGATCAGGTGGCCGGCGCGCAGTTGCTGGACATGCTGCGGCCGTTCGTCTACCGGCGTTACCTGGATTTTTCCGCGATTGAAGCGCTGCGCACCATGAAGCAGTTGATCCAGCAGGAAGTACGCCGCAAGGGCATGGCGGAGAATATCAAGCTGGGTTCCGGTGGTATCCGCGAGGTCGAGTTCATCGCCCAGGCGTTCCAGCTGATTCACGGTGGACGCGACCTGAGCCTGCAGCAGCGGCCGTTGCTGAAGGTTTTGGGAACGCTCGATGGCCAGGGCTATCTGCCCTCGGCGGTGGTCGCCGAGCTGCGCGCGGGCTATGAATTCCTGCGTTATACCGAACACGCGATCCAGGCAATTGCTGATCGCCAGACCCAGATGCTGCCTGATGGCGAAAAGGATCAGGCGCGTATCGCCTTCATGCTCGGCTTCGACAACTGGGCGGACTTTCATGGGCAATTGATGCACTGGCGTGGCCGGGTCGACTGGCATTTCCGCCAGGTCATCGCCGATCCGGACGAGGATGAGAACGAGCAATGCCAGGTCGCAGTGGGGGGAGAGTGGTTACCCTTGTGGGAAGATGCCCAGGACGAGGAGGCGGCCAGTCGCCAGTTGCACGAAGCCGGTTTCAAGGACGCGCCCAAGGCGCTGAAGCAATTGGCGGTATTGCGTGCCAGCCCGCAGTTGCGGGCGATGCAGCGGCTCGGTCGTGAGCGTCTCGATGCCTTTATCCCGCGGCTGCTGGCCCAGGCGGTCGAGCATGCCGATCCGGACCTGGTGCTGGAGCGTGTGTTGCCGCTGGTCGAAGCGGTCGCCCGGCGTTCGGCCTACCTGGTGTTGCTCACGGAAAACCCCAGTGCCCTGCGCCAGTTGCTGACGTTATGCGCGGCCAGCCCGTGGATTGCCGAACAGATCACCCGCTTCCCGATGCTGCTCGACGAATTGCTCAACGAAGGTCGTTTGTTCAAGCCGCCACTGGCACCGGAGCTGGCGGCCGAGTTGCGCGAGCGCCTGACGCGGATTCCCGAGGACGATCTCGAGCAGCAGATGGAGGCCTTGCGCAATTTCAAGTTGGCGCACCGGCTGCGTGTCGCGGCTTCGGAAATCTCCGGCAGCCTGCCGCTGATGAAGGTCAGCGACTACCTGACCTGGCTCGCCGAGGCGATCCTGGAGCAGGTGCTGGCCCTGGCCTGGCGTCAGACCGTGAGTAAATACGGTTCGCCGCAGCGGGCCGACGGCACCTTGTGCGATCCCGGCTTCATTATTGTCGGTTATGGCAAGGTGGGCGGGATCGAATTGGGACACGGTTCGGACCTGGACCTGGTGTTCATCCATGATGGCGACCCGCATGCCGAGACTGATGGGGCCAAGCCTATCGATACGGCGCAGTTCTTCACCCGCCTGGGGCAGCGGATCATTCACCTGCTGACCACCCAGACCAACTCCGGCCAGCTCTATGAGGTGGACATGCGCCTGCGGCCGTCCGGTGCTTCCGGTCTGTTGGTGAGTTCTCTGGGGGCCTTCGAACGTTATCAGCAGAGCGAGGCCTGGACCTGGGAGCATCAGGCGCTGATCCGGGCCCGGGTGCTGGTGGGTTGCCAGGACGTCGGGACGGCGTTCGAGAAGGTTCGGGCGGCGGTGCTGGGGCGCGAGCGGGATCTGCCAACGCTGCGTCAGGAGGTCAGCGAGATGCGCGCGAAGATGCGCGACAACCTCGGCAGCAAGGCGACCGCAGCCGGTAAAGCGGCCAATGCTTTCGACGCGACGGCGCCGTTCGACCTCAAGCAGGATGCCGGAGGTATCGTCGATATCGAATTTATGGTGCAATACGCGACCTTGGCCTGGTCGAAAGAGCACCCGGCGTTACTGCGTTACACGGATAACATCCGCATTCTAGAGGGGCTGGAGCAGGCCGGGTTGATCCCCGCGACCGACGCCGGCCTGCTTCGCGAGGCCTATAAGGCCTACCGTTCCGCTGCCCATCGCCAGGCCCTGCAGAAAGAGGCCGGCGTCATCGGTGGCGACCAGTTCCTGGTGGAGCGACGCGACGTGATGCGGATCTGGGCTGAGCTGGGACTAAGCTAGGGTCTGAACGAAGCCCGTCGCAGGGGCGATTCGTACAGAGCCTGGGACAGCCATGAGCAAAGACCGGGGAGGCTACAGGCCTCCCTGATCGTTTCCGGAATATTTATGAAAATTCTCATCGTTGGGCCCAGCTGGGTCGGTGACATGGTGATGGCTCAGACACTGTTCCAGTGCCTGAAACAACGCCACCCGCAGTGCGAGATCGATGTGCTGGCTCCCGAGTGGAGCCGCCCGATCCTCGAACGCATGCCCGAAGTTCGTGCGGCCTTGAGCTTTCCACTTGGTCACGGCGTACTCGACCTGGCGACCCGGCGCAGGATCGGCAAATCCCTGAGTGGCCAGTACGATCAGGCGATTCTCTTGCCCAACTCGCTGAAGTCGGCACTGGTGCCGTTTTTTGCCGGCATCCCCAAGCGTACCGGCTGGCGTGGCGAGTTCCGCTACGGTCTGCTCAATGACGTGCGCAAGTTGGACAAGGAACGTTATCCACTGATGATCGAGCGGTTCATGGCCCTGGCCTATGAGCCGGGTGCCGAATTGCCGACGCCTTATCCGCGTCCGCGCCTGCAGATCGATCCTGCCAGTCGTGAGGCGGCATTGAGCAAGTTCGAATTGGCGCTCGATCGCCCCGTGCTGGCCCTGTGCCCAGGGGCCGAATTCGGCGAGTCCAAGCGCTGGCCATCGGAGCATTACGCGAAAGTTGCCGAGATGAAGATCCGCGAGGGCTGGCAGGTCTGGCTGTTCGGTTCGAAGAATGATCATGCGGTAGGCGAGGATATCCGTCAGCGGCTGATTCCCGGGCTGCGCGAAGAGGCGGTGAACCTCAGTGGCGCCACGTCGCTGGCCGAGGCGATCGATCTGCTGTCCTGTGCCGACTCGGTGGTGTCCAACGACTCGGGGCTGATGCATGTGGCTGCGGCCTTGAATCGCCCGCTGGTGGCGGTCTATGGCTCGACATCGCCGGGTTTCACGCCGCCGCTGGCTGACCAGGTGGAAATCGTCCGCCTGGGCCTGGAGTGCAGTCCCTGCTTTGAGCGCACCTGCCGTTTCGGTCACTACAACTGTCTGCGCCAGCTGTTGCCGACGCCTGTGAGTGAAGCCTTGCAGCGCCTGCAGGGCGCTCCGGTCGAGGTCCAGTAACTTGCGCGTATTGCTGGTCAAGACATCCTCCCTGGGGGACGTGATTCATGCCCTGCCGGCGCTGACCGATGCGGCCCGGGCGATTCCCGGCATCCGTTTCGACTGGGTGGTCGAGGAAGGTTTTGCCGAGATCCCGAGCTGGCACCCGGCAGTGGACAAGGTGATTCCGGTGGCGGTCCGCCGCTGGCGCAAGAACCTCTGGCAGACTTTTAAAAGTGGTGAGTGGAAACGCTTCAAGCAAAGCCTGCGCGCGAACCAATACGACCTGGTGATCGATGCGCAGGGTCTGGTGAAAAGCGCGTTCCTGACCCGTTATGCGAAAGGACCGATTGCCGGCCTGGACAAGCATTCGGCCCGTGAGCCGCTGGCCAGCCGTTTCTATTCCCGGCGTCTGGCCGTTGCCCGGGGGCAGCATGCGGTAGAGCGGGTGCGCCAGTTGTTCGCGGTTGCCCTGGGCTACGATCTGCCCAAGGGGCTGGGCGATTATGGGCTCGACGTCGAGCGCCTGGTGGAGTTGCCACGCAAAAATCCGTTCGTGCTGTTTCTCCACGGTACCACCTGGGACACCAAGCACTGGCCGGAAAGCTATTGGCGGGAGCTGGCCCAGCGTATGGGGCAGTTGGGTGTCGAGGTGCGCCTGCCCTGGGGCAATCCGGCCGAAAAGGCGCGCGCCGAGCGTATCGCCCGTGGTCTGAGAAATGCAGTGGTGCTACCCAAGCTGAATCTGGCCGGTGTGGCGAAGGTGCTCGCCGGGGCCAGTGCCTGTGTCGCCGTGGATACGGGGCTCGGCCACCTTGCTGCAGCACTGGATGTGCCGACCGTATCGCTGTTTGGCCCGACCAACCCTGGGCTCACCGGTGCCTATGGCAAGTCGCAGATTCACCTGGCGAGCAACTTCCCTTGCGCGCCCTGTCTGCAAAAGAAATGCACGTATGTGCCGACCACCGAAGACCAGCAGCGCTTCGACCTCAAGCGTGAATGGCCATTGTGCTTCACGCGCCTCAACCCCGAACGTGTCGCCAGTCGGCTGAGCGCGTTGTTACTGGCCGAGGAGCGGCATTGATGCAACTGGCTTTTGTCCTGTACAAATATTTTCCGTTCGGCGGCCTGCAGCGCGACTTCATGCGTATCGCCCTGGAGTGCCAGCGGCGCGGCCACCAGATCCGTGTCTACACGTTGATCTGGGAGGGCGATATTCCTCCGGGCTTCGAAGTGTTGGTGGTGCCGGTCAAGGCGCTGTCCAACCATCGCCGCAACGAGAAACTCAGCGCCTGGATGGAGGCCGATCTGGCCAGGCGTCCGGTCGACCGGCTGATCGGCTTCAACAAGATGCCGGGGCTGGACGTGTACTACGCCGCCGACGGCTGCTTCGAGGACAAGGCGCAAAACCTGCGTCATTCGCTGTACCGTTTCTGGGGGCGCTACAAGCACTTCGCCGAGTACGAGCGGGCGGTGTTTGCCCGGGATGCGAAGACCGAGATCCTGATGATCTCCGAGGTCCAGCAGCCGCTGTTCATCAAGCATTACGATACGCCGCTGGAGCGTTTCCATCTGCTGCCTCCGGGAATCGCCCAGGATCGGCGCGCGCCGGCCAATGCGGCCGAGATCCGCGCCGAGTTCCGCCGTGAGTTCAAGCTGGCGGACGACGATTATCTGCTGGTGCAGATCGGTTCCGGGTTCAAGACCAAGGGGGTCGATCGTAGCCTCAAGGCCTTGGCGGCATTGCCTGCGGAACTGAAAAAACGCACCCGGCTATTTGTAATCGGCCAGGACGACCCCAAAGTATTCCAGGTGCAGAGTGCTGCGCTGGGGTTGGGCGAGCACGTGCAGTTTCTCAAGGGGCGTAGCGATATCCCGCGCTTCCTGTTGGGCGCCGACCTGCTGATTCACCCGGCCTATAACGAAAATACCGGTACCGTGCTGCTGGAAGCCCTGGTGTCCGGCTTGCCGGTGCTGGTCAGTGCGGTCTGCGGTTATGCCCATTACATTGCCGAGGCCGATGGCGGCCTGGTGCTGGACGAGCCGTTCGAGCAGAACCAGCTCAATCAATATCTGAACCGGATGCTGTCCGATGGGGCGGCGCGCACGGCATGGAGCCGCAACGGTCTGGCCTTCGCCGAGACGGCCGACCTCTATAGCATGCCGCAGCACGCTGCGGATGTGATTCTGGCGGAGCAGCATCGATGAAGTTGATCCTTGCCGAACCCTTCAAGAGCCTCTGGGCCGAACGCGACGCGTTCGCCGAGGTCGAGCGCTTGCAGGGCGAGGTTTACCGTGAGCTGGAGGCGCGTCGGACCTTGCGTACCGAGGTCGCCGGTCATGGTTTTTTCGTGAAGATTCATCGTGGCATCGGCTGGGGCGAGATCTTCAAGAACCTGCTCACCGCCAAATTGCCGGTGTTGGGCGCGGGGCAGGAGTGGCGGGCGATTCAGCGCCTGCAAGCAGCTGGCGTGCCGACGATGACCGCCGTTGCCTATGGTGAGCGCGGCAGTAATCCTGCGGGTCAGCACTCGTTTATCGTCACCGAGGAACTGGCGCCGACGATCAGCCTCGAAGACTTCAGTATCGACTGGGTTCGGCAGCCGCCGGAGCCGCGACTCAAGCGCGTGCTGATCGCCGAAGTGGCGCGCATGACCGGCATGATGCACCGCGCCGGAGTCAATCATCGCGACTGCTACATCTGTCACTTCCTGCTGCATACCGACAAGCCGGTCACAGCCGATGATTTCAAACTCTCGGTGATCGACCTGCACCGGGCACAGACCCGCTCGGTCATCACCCGGCGTTGGCGTAACAAGGATCTGGCGGCGCTGTACTTCTCGGCGCTGGAGATCGGCCTGACGCGTCGCGACAAGCTGCGTTTCCTGCGTGATTATTTCCAGCAGCCGCTGCGACAGATCCTGCGTGATGAAGCTCCTCTGCTGGCCTGGCTGGAAGGCAAGGCCGAGCGACTTTACCAGCGCAAACAGCGCTATGGGGATGCGCTCTGATGTCGGGTTGGAAACTGGAACCCGAATACGCTGCGTTGGCGGATGATTTCGGCAGCCTGGAGGCGGTGTTCGCCCTCGAAGGCGAGCGCCTGACGCGTGACCCGTTGTCCGAGGTCATCCGGGTCAAGCGCGAGGGGGTCAATTATTACGTCAAGCGTTACAGCGGTGCAGGCAAGGGCATGCGCCGTTATGTCGGCAAGCCACGGGTCAAGTCCGAGTGGCAGAACCTCAAGCGTTTCGCCAAGTGGGGCATCCCGACTGCCGACGTCGTCGGTTGGGGGCTGGAGCGTCGTGGTGCGGCTTATCATCGCGGGGCCATGATTACCCGCGAGTTGCCCAATACCGAGGATATGTCTGCTCTGGCCAACCGCAACGACCCATTGTTGCGCGATCGTGCCTGGGTCGATGGCGTCAGCCGGCAGTTGGCGCATTACACGCGTATCATGCACGATCAGCGTTTTACCCATAACGATCTGAAGTGGCGCAACCTGCTGGTCGATGACCAGGCCCGGCTGTTCCTGATCGATTGTCCCAATGGTGAGTTCTGGCGCGGTTTCTGGCTGCGCTATCGGATCACCAAGGACCTGGCCTGTCTGGACAAGGTTGCCAAGTATCACTTGTCGGCTACCCAGCGGCTGCGGTTTTACCTGCAGTATCGCCAACGTACACGCCTGAATGCTGCAGACAAGAGGCGCATTCGCCACGTGTTGAGATTTTTCGAGGGACGGGAATGACCGACTTCCTGGCGGCTGTCGACCGCCCATTGCTCGAGCGCCACGGGCTCGGCAATTTCGATGCGCTGTGGAACAAGGCGCTGGATGCGGTGGATGAGCCCAACACCAGCGGTGGTGGCTGGAGCAGCGTGTACCGACTGGAGTTGGAAGGGCATGGGTATTACCTCAAGCGCCAGAGCAATTATCTGACGCGCTCCCTGCATCGTCCCCTCGGAGAGCCGACCTTCTCTCGCGAGTTCCGTAATATCAACCGCTACCAGCAGTTGGAGATTCCAGCGTTGCAGGCGGTGTTCTTCGGTGAGCGTGTGGTGAAAGGCGAGCGTCGGGCCATGTTGTTGACCCGGGCGCTGGATGGCTGGAACGATCTGGATTCTTTGCTGGAGCAGTGGCCGCAGTTGGCGCCGGCACAGCGCCAGGCAATCCTGCGTTGCTGTGGCCTGCTGGCCCGGCGTCTGCATGGGGTACGGCAGATCCACGGCTGTTTCTATCCCAAGCACATTTTCCTGCAAGAGGCGGCGGACGGTTACCAGGCGCAGTTGATCGACCTGGAAAAGACCCGGCCATTGCTGTTCGGTCAACGTGATCGGGTTAAAGATCTGGAGCCTCTACTGCGTCGGGCGCCGGTCTGGAGTGAGGCCGATGTGCGCTCCTTGCTGGCAGCCTATCTTGATCAGCCGGTGGACAGTTCGTTGGTGGATGCCTGGCTGCAGCGTCTGGGCGCACGGCGTAGCAAGAAGGGGAGTCGTTGATGCATCTCTCCGAGTTGAAGTCTGCCGGGCGTACGCCGGTCCTGCCGTTGAGCATCGAACTGGCGGATGCCGCCGGTCCCGCGCAATTGCAATTGCTCAGTCTGTTGCGGGTGTTGCCTGGCCAGCGTTATGTCGGTGCCGGGGTCTGGCGGGGCCGCACAGTGTTGGCCAAGTTGCTGGTAGGCGGCAAGGCCGCCCGGCATTTCCAGCGGGAGCTGCAAGGTGTGCGTCTGCTCGCTGAACAGGGACTGACCACGCCGCTGTTGCTGGCGGACGGCCTGAAGGAAGGCGAGGGCGGCTGGCTGCTCTTCGAATTCCTGGAGGGTGCCGAAAGCCTGGCTGACGCCTGGAAACAGGTCGAGGCGCTACCGGTCCTGGCTGATGAGCAGCAGCAGGTGTTGGGAGGGGCCCTGGGCGCAATTGCGCAGATGCACGGCAAGGGTTTGTGGCAGGAAGACCTGCACCTGGACAACCTGCTGCGTCATGACGGCAAACTGCACCTGATCGATGGCGCGGGGATTCGTGCCGAAGAAGCGGGCAAGCCGTTGTCCCGGCAGAAAGTGCTGGAAAACCTCGGGGTGTTTTTTGCCCAGTTGCCCCGGCACTTTGAACCCTTCATCGAAGAATTGCTGGTGCACTACCTGCTGAGCAACGCCGAGCATGCCTTGCCGTTGGAAGCCTTGCTCAAGCAGGTCGAAAGAATCCGTAGCTGGCGCCTGAAGGATTTTCTCGGCAAGGTTGGGCGTGAATGCACCTTGTTCAGTGTGCAGCGCGGAGCGTTCGCCTTGCGCGCGGTGCGTCGCGAGGAAGAGGCGGCCATGCTGCCGGTATTGGCCCAGGCCGATCGCCTGCTCGACCAGGGTCACCTGTACAAGACGGGCGGCGCGGCCAGTGTCGGTCGAATCGAGACAGACACTGGCCGCACGCTGCTGCTCAAACGCTACAACATCAAGGGTTTTGTCCACTGGCTCAAGCGCTTCTGGCGTCCCAGTCGTGCCTGGCATTCGTGGCGCGAGGGCAATCGCCTGGCGTTTCTGGGAATTGCCACGCCCAGACCGTTGGCGGTGTTGGAAAAGCGTTTTTGCGGGTTGCGGCGCCAGGCCTATCTGGTCACCGAGTATCTGCCGGGGCCGGATATCATTGAGCGCTTTGCACCCTATGTCGATAACGGCGTTGTGCCCGAGGCCGAGTTGCAGGCGCTGGATCAACTGTTTGCCGATCTGATTCGCGAGCGCATCAGCCATGGCGATTTCAAGGGGCATAACCTGTTCTGGCACGAGGGGCGCTGGACGCTGATCGATCTGGACTCGCTGCGCCAGCATCATTCTGCAACCAGCTTTGCGCCGGCTTATGCCCGTGATCGTGCGCGGTTCATGCGCAACTGGCCTGAGAGCAGCGCGTTGTATCAGGTCATCGACGGGCGGCTGCCCAAGACTCCCGAACCGGCCAATTGACCGTGTGATCGCCGCGAGCCCTTGCTGCGCGGCGATCGGCTTGCCGCTAGAGGCTTGTCGCCACTTTTACGCTATAATCCCGCCCTTTAGCTGTTTCTCGCCCCTTGCGAGGACACATTTTCTCAAGGCGCATCGCCGCCTGCATGCAGACTTAAAGAGGCTAGACCCCTGTGGCATTGACGATTCTTGGCCTGTCCGGCGCCCTTAGCCATGATCCTTCCGCAGCCCTTTACATCGACGGCAAGCTGATTGCGGCCGCCGAAGAAGAGCGCTTCGTACGCGATAAACATGCAAAGAACCGCATGCCCTATGAATCGGCGAAGTTCTGCCTGGAACAGGCTGGCATCAAACCGTCCGATGTCGATGTGGTGGCGATCCCGTTTGCGCCGATCAGCCTGTTCGGCAAGGCTCGCTGGCACTACGCCAAGCGTTACTGGTACGCCCCGGATCGCGCCCTAGATGCGATCCTGATGGGCAACCGTCGCTACAAGCGCTATCGCAATAAAATCGTCTGGTGCCTGGAGCAACTGGGCTTCGATCCGAAGAAGATCAAGATCGAGCCGGTCGAGCACCACTTGGCTCACGCCTCCAGCGCCTATCACTGCTCCGGTTTCAAGGAGAAGACCGCGATCCTCGGGATCGACGGCAAGGGTGAGTACGCCACGACCTTCTTCGGCTACGGTGAAAACGGCAAGATCCACAAGATCAAGGAGTTCTTCGATCCAGACTCCCTGGGCGGCCTGTATGGCGCGATCACCGAATTCCTCGGCTTCGAAATGCTCGATGGCGAGTTCAAGGTGATGGGCATGGCGCCTTACGGCGATGCCAGCAAGTACGACTTTTCGCGTCTGGCCTCTTTCGAAAATGGCGAACTGGTGATCAACACCGACTACGCCAACGTCATCGGCTTGCGCCGCTACAAGGAAAAGGGCAAGGGTTTCTACTTCTCGCCGAAGCTGATCGAGTGGCTGGGGCCCAAGCGTGAAGGCGATATCGCCGATGAGCCGTACATCCATTATGCGGCCAGCATGCAGGCGCTGTTCGAGAAGCTCGCGCTGCAGATGATAGACTACTATCTGGGCGACGTCCTCAAGGAAACCGGCAAGCTGGCCTTCGCTGGTGGCTGCGCGCTGAACGTCAAGCTGAACCAGAAGATCATCGCCCGTGATGACCTCAAGGAGCTGTTCGTCCAGCCGGCGTCCGGCGATGCCGGTACGGCGGTCGGCGCGGCAGCCTACGTGTCCCACGCCCGCGGTGTGCCGGTGGAGAAGATGGAGCACGTCTACCTCGGCCCCGCCTACAGCAACGAAGATGTGATCGCGGCCTGTGCCCGGCACCCGAATGCGCCGAAGTGGCGCAAGCTGGACAATATGCCGGAGCAGATCGCCAGGATCATGGTCGACGGCAATCCGGTGGCCTGGTTCCAGGGCCGTATGGAGTTCGGTCCGCGTGCCCTGGGCGGTCGCTCGATCATCGGTTGCCCGAGCGTCGCCGGTGTGGCGGACCGGATCAACCACCAGATCAAGTTCCGCGAGCGCTGGAGGCCTTTCTGCCCGTCGATGCTCGACACCGTTGCGCCGCAGATGATCAAGATCGATCACCCGGCGCCGTTCATGACCTTCACCTTCGAAGTGGCCGAGGAGTGGAAAACCCGTGTGCCGGAAGTCGTCCACGAAGACGGCACTTCCCGTGCCCAGGTGCTCAAGCGCGAATACAACCCGCGCTACTACGACATGATGAAGGCCCTGGAAACACTGACCGGCAACGGCGTGTCCCTGAACACCTCGCTGAACCGTCGTGGTGAGCCGATGATCTGCTCGCCGACCGATGCGCTGAACATGTTCTTCGGCTCCGACCTGCAGTACCTGATCATGGAAGATATCCTGGTGGTCAAAGACGGCGCGGATGCTTATGACACGCTCGGCTGAACATTTTCTACCCTGTGTCGGCGAGGCTGAAACCTGATGCTCAGTCGTCTGCAGGTCTGGCGCGAACGGGGCTGGACCCCGGTTGACGCTGAAACCTACGCGGACGCCTGGCAGCGTTTTGGCGGAAGCGTAGTGACCCATCCCCAGATTGTTGAGCGTCTTGCACAACTGGCGCAGATTCCCGTGCGTTACCTGGGATGGGAGCAAGGTGGAGAACTCAAGGCCTCGATCGCCACTTGGGGGCGAGACCTGGCTCTTTCAAAGGACGTCCTCAAGCGCCAGGGCAGGAAAGGGTTGTTCGATCTGGGGAACGCGGAGGTGATCCTGCCGATTGCTCCTGATGCCCAGGTGCCTTTGCGACACCGCGCGCGCTATTTGTCTTGTCTGAGTGAGGGGTGTATCAGCACACTCAAAGCTCAGACCGAGCAATTGGCCATGGCGCGAGAGCCTGAGGATCTCTCGAAGAAATTTCGCTACAACCAGCGTCGTGAGTTGCGCCTGCTGGAAGAAGCAGGCGGTGTTGTGCGTCCGGTCAGTGAATTCAGCAGTCAGGAATTGGCCGCTATCTACTGTGATTTGTTCCAGCGCCGTTGGGGGTTCGCGGCCACAGGCGCTGCCCGTATGGCCGATGTGCTGGAATTGCTGCGGGAGTTTCTGGTCGGCTCGGTGCTGTTGCTCAATGGCGCGCCCATTGCGGTGCAACTGGTGTATCGCGTCGAATCACCGCAGTGGATCAGTGTCGAATACGTCAATGGTGGTGTTGATCCCGAGACTCGCTCTTTCAGTCCCGGCAGTGTTTTGAGTTTTCTCAATACCCAGGGCGCTTGGGAGCATGCACGAGCCAGCGGTAAACCACTGCGTTTTTCATTCGGTCGAGCTGATCGAGAATACAAGGATCGGTGGTGCAACCCCGTGTCGGTTTTTCAGGTATGACGCGTAAACAGCGACTTCTCAAGCGCCATCGGCGCAACAAGCGTATCGGGTTGGTGTTGGGGCTGGCAGCAGTGGCGGCATCCGGTATCTGGGTGGATTGGTGGATACCGCCGTTGTGTGTTGTATTGCTGTGGTGTGCCCACGAAGCCTGGTTCGCTGACCATCTGTTTTATTCTCCCAAGGCCAACTATCGCTATGATTTTCCGGAGGGGAGTGAAAGTGTCGCTGTTTCCCTGGAGGGTGAGTGTCTGCGATTGGGCGGTCCGACGCTTTTGACGGGGAACGAAACGCTGGTGCTGGCGGTTCGTCTGCGGGGTTCGTGGCTGGGGCGTTTCATTGATCCTGCCGTCGAGTTGTTGGGTGGCGAATGGCCTGACCGCCAAACCTTCGAACGGGGCGTCAAGGGCGTGCGCTACATTAATCTCACTGGCCAGGTCGGGGCATTGTCCGAGGGCGCGCTGCGTTTGGTAGGCCGGCGTTGCAAGATACTCGGACAGCCGCAGATGTGGGTGTTTCGCCACGCCGATTACCGCCGTCAGCGGGTCATGGTGATTGCTCCTCATGCCGATGACGCGGAGCTGGCAGCATTCGGTTTGTACAGCCAGGCCAACGAGGCCTGGATCGTGACCCTGACGGCGGGAGAGATCGAGTCCGAGCACTATCAGGAGATGGGACTGGAGCCGGGCGAAGCCGCTCGGCTCAAGGGACGGTTGCGGGCCTGGGATAGTGTGACCGTACCGCAATGGGCAGGCGTGGATCAGTCTCGTTGCGTTCAGTTGGGCTATTTCTGCATGCGGTTACCGGCCATGCAGGCTACGCCTGATCTGCCGGTCACGTCTCTGGAAGCGCGAGTTCTGGATACCCGAGTGTTCCGTCAGTTCAATCCATTTACGCTGCCGGGGGATGTGGATGGTGCTCCCACCTGGAATCGTCTATTGGACGATCTGCGGGCATTGCTGATCAAGGCAAAGCCTGATGTGGTCGTGTTACCTCACCCGGCGCTCGATCCCCATCCCGACCATGTCTGTGCCCATGCGGCTGTGCTTGAAGCGTTGGAAGGGTTGGACTGGCAGCCAGGAACACTGCTGGGGTATGCCAATCATCTGCATGATAATGATCGCTGGCCGATGGGGCGTTCCGGGCAAGGCGTGGCGTTGCCGCCGGTGCTCAACCTCACACAAGAGCTGGAACCATACAGTCTGGAGATATCCACTCAACGCCAGTATGACAAGGCCATGGCGTTGGGCATGATGCATGATTTGCAGCCTCGTCCTCCATTCAAGCGCAGGGTTCGCCGTTTTCTGCAGCGTTGGCTGGCTGGACGTGCTCCATCGCCGTATGGTGAAAATGAATACTTCCGCAAGGCAGTGCGTCGGCACGAACTGCTCTGGTTGATGAAGCGCCCATAGCGTTTCGAACACTGGGCATCGCGGGCGCAAGTCAGCCTTGAATGCATAGCCTGTTGCTGTTTGCCTGATCGCTCACAGAGCTTGGCCCCGTACCCGCCACAAGATGGTAGCAGGGAGATATATGAAACCGCGTTACAAGGTTCTGCAGTTGCAGCCGGATTACAACGTCAAGGCCAACGATTTTGCGGACTTGGGGGAGCAGATCGTCAAAGCGCTTCCCAGGGAGCGTTTCGAAGTGACATCGGCATTTCTCAGTGGACGCCCCTCTGTTGGGCAACCGTTGAGTGTGGCTGACCACTCCCATTATTTCGAGTTGCCGGAAAGTGCGCTCAAGGGCATTCGCCTGAAGGCCATGTGGCGAATTTACAAATATTGCCGCGAACAGAAATTCGATGCGGTGATATGCAATCGTTTCAAGTCCGTGAACATGATGCTGCAGCTGAATCGTTGGTTGAAGATCCCGTTGTGCATCGGTATCTCTCACGGTTTTGGTGAGTATGACCGTGGTTATCGACGTCGGCAGACTCAGCGTTGGGTCAGTCCGGCCTGGCGTTTTGTCGGTGTGTCCCCGGCAGTTCGGGAATATCTGATCAATTTGCGTTGCGGCTTCACTGAACTCAATACGGTCGCGATCACCAATGCCATCGATATCGAACAGGCTGAAGGGCTGCAGCACTCTCGCCAGAAGGCGCGGGAATTGTTGGGGTTGCCGGCAGACGCCAGGTTGATAGGGGCTCTGGGGCGACTGGTTCCCATCAAGGGGCATGCGCATTTACTGCAGGCGTTTGCCGGTTTGAAGGAAAAATACCCCAATGCTCATGTCGCAATTATTGGTTCCGGACGCGAGGAGGGCAACCTGCGAGCGGAGATCGAGCGCCTCGGCTTGACCGGGCGCGCGCATCTGGTCGGATACCGTGAAGATGCCTTGCAGTATGTCCGGGCGTTCGATATCTGGACCATGCCTTCCCTGAGCGAGGGCCTTGGTTTGGCTCTCTTGGAAGGTATGAGCGGGCATCTGCCGGTTATTGCCTCGAATGTGCCGGCGATGCTGCCCTTGATTGAGGGGGCCGGAGGCCTTTCTCACGAGCCGGGTAACGTGGAGCAATTGAAAATGGGGCTGGATGCCTATCTCGCTCTCAGTGATGAAGCCTTGCGGGCCAAGGGGGAAGAGGCTTTTGGCTACCTCCAGCGTGAGCACGACATTGACGAGTTCCGTCAGCACTATCTGGACTTGGTAGAGTCCGGTCTGAGCCAGGCAGGTAAATAAGCAGCATGAATGAACAACAACCTCTGGTGACGGTGATCATTGCATCGTATAACCATGGTCGCTACATCGAGAAAAGCATTCTCAGTGTGCTGGGGCAGACTTATCCAAACATTGAGTTGCTGGTGGTCGACGATGGTTCGCCCGATGACAGTGTCGAGCGAATCAGTCGCCTTCAAGCCGAGCATGGTTTTGATTTTCAGGTTCAGAAGAATCAGGGCCTGACCAAGACCCTCAATGGGGCGATCGCACGTGCCAAGGGTAGTCTGATCGTCTCGTTCGGCTCCGATGACATCATGTTCCCCGACCGTATTGCCACACAGGTGGCTTATATGGAGGGCAAGCCCGAAGTGGGCATTTGTGCCGGTAACATCGAACTCATCGATGGTGACGGGAATCTGATGCCGGAGAAGCGTCAGCGCCGCGATATCCCGTTCCGTCGAATCAATTTCGATGAAATGTTCATGGACCTCAAACCGTTTCCACCGGCACCAACGCTGATGATACGTCGCGAAGCGCTGGACAAGGTGGGGGGCTTCGATCCGGATATTCCTCTGGAAGATCTGTTGATCGAGCTGAAGATCACCCATGCCGGCTATTACATCGATGCCTTGAATGTTTGCATGGCCCAGTATCGCCAGCATGCAACCAACTCGTACAAGAACCATCGGTTCATGATCGAGAACATTCTCAAGACCTATGCGTTGTTCAGTGATCATCCGGCTTATGATGCCGTGCGTTATGATTTCCTGAACTCGATGTTCCTGAAAACTTCGAATCGCGACCGTGCCCTGGCTCGTGAGATCCTCAAGCAGATCCCATTCAAGTATTTTGGCCGCAAGACCTGGCGCGGATTGGGGCGCTTGTTCTTTTCACCGAAGGAAAAGGGTTGAAGGCCTGAGCAGTAGTGATAACGGCGCTATCTATCAATAGCGCCGTTATTGTTTCCAGCTACTTCTGAGTCAACACGTGGCGGCGCAGGCTTTCGGTTTCATGGTCCGAGGCTAGCCTCCCGTATCCGGACAGCAACTGCTCGAAGTGCTCTTCGAAGAGCCAGCCGCGGTCCTGGGGGTAGCGCTGCATATGGCGCAGATTACGTACACGCAGTTCTTTCCCGAGTGGCGACGGGAGGATGCGCATGTCCGCTATATCGATCAGGCCAAACTCACCATCGTCCATCAGCAGTACGTTACCCAGATGCAACGAGCGGAAGTACACGCCATGCTCATGCAACTGGGCCAGGAAGTACCCGAATCTTTGAGTCAGGTGCTGACGAAGGCCACTGTCGAGGCTTTGCAATGTCTGACGCAGTGTCTGTCCGGAGAGTGGCTGGTAATGGACAGCGCTGCTGCCTCCTTGAAGAGAGTACAGGGCGAGCACTTTGGGTGCAGGGATACCCAACCTCAGCAGGCGTGCACTGTTGACCGCAAAACGCTCTGAGTAAGGATTGAAACTGCCCGAGGTGTACCAGCGTCTCGGGCGGAACAGTTTCAGGAACGTCTGATCCTCCAGGCGCATCACTTTGGGCCCTGCGCCATCATCCTCAATGACGTGAGCGTTTTTGCACTTCTCGTCGAATTCCTTTGAGTCGAGTTCTTTAGCCGGCCGCAGCGTCTGGCTCTGGCTTCGACGGGCAATATGCAAAGCTGCGATCAATGCCAGGGGGATCCAGAGCAAAAACCAGTGCTCTCGGGGGCGCGACAGGATCCCGCCACCTTCTGTCAGGCCGGCACCTATGCCATACGCCAGCAGGGTGGAGGCGAGGACAAATAGAGGCTGCTGGCGCTGCCTGAAGCTGCTGAGCAATCCCCAGCCCAGCATGAACAGCCAGGGCAGCAGGCCGATCACACCAACGTAGTAGAGTACTCCCAGAGCAAAATTGTGCGGTTCACGCAGCAGATAGCCTGCGCCAATGTCAAGGTAGAGTTCCGAATCGTAGCCATGCCCTATCCAGGGATGTGCGGCAATCTGCTGCAGGCTCAGGCTCCAGAGCTCAAAGCGGTAGGAATTGCCACGCTCGCCCATCAGCCCCGGTACGATCAACAAGACCACCGCAGCAGTGACAGCGATAGAAACAATCAACATCAGCGTTCGACGATTCCAGTGCATGACGCTCAGCCATGCGATGGACAGCGCCAGGGCTACGAGTGGAGTACGTGATCCGGTCGCCAGGATGGCAAGAAGCATCACTGCCAGCGCTGGACCGCTCAGCCACAACGTCTGGAGCCGTTGGGTCGTAATGCAGTTGCATAACCAGTAGATGCAGAAAAACCCGAAAACATGGGAGCTCAACAGCGGATTATCGAAGGCACCGCCCCCGATCATGCGTGCGCCGGGCGTGTATGTTCGGACGAATTGCACCAGATAGATGATGGTCGCCCCCAAGGCGACAATTGCTGCGCAAAACATCAGCGGCTTCAAGCATTCATTGCGGTGCTGCAGCAGTAGGGCGCAGCCAGCGAACAGCATCAGTGTCTGCAGGGGGATTTTCATCATCCCATAGTCGGGATGCTCTGGAGGGCTCCACGACAGGCTCAGACATGCCCAGAGGCTGAATGCCATGAACGCGATAATCAGTGGTTCACCCAGCAATGCCTTTATTTCTCTTGGGCGTATGCACAACAGCAGCAAGGTGGGTATACCGAACAGGGCCAGGTAAACCGAAGTCAGCCCCGAGCGTCCCGAGAGAAAGAACATCCCGCACAGCAACATCAGGTAGCCCAGGGGTAGAACTCGCAGGCAGAGAAAGTCGAAGGTGCGATTAGAAGCATAAATGAGGCGGTTGGATTGCATGCAGGAAAATCATTCCACGGAAAGGGCGCCAACCATAATAGGCTGATGGCATTTTAATGTCATTGGTCGCTGGCTGCGGCTATGAAAGCGTACAGTGTGCAAGTACACCAGAGAAGCTGTGCTAAAGTCAGCCTCCTTTTTAACAACCGCCGCGTGATATGACCGATTCCAGTCTCAGCGCAAGCCCTTCGAGCTTGAAGATATACTTCCGTCTACTCGGCTACGTACGGCCTTACGCCGGTCTGTTTGCACTGAGTATTGTCGGATTCCTCATATTCGCTTCGACCCAGCCGATGCTCGGCTACATCCTCAAGTACTTCGTGGACGGCCTCTCCAACCCTCAAGCCTCATTGTTTCCCGCTGTTCCTTACCTGCGTGACCTGCAATTGCTGCAGGCAGTGCCGCTGCTGATCGTTCTCATCGCAGCCTGGCAAGGGATCGGTTCGTACCTGGGCAACTACTTCCTGGCCAAGGTTTCCTTGGGGTTGGTGCATGACCTGAGGGTCCAGTTGTTCAATAATCTGCTGACCTTGCCCAACCGTTATTTCGACAGTCACAACTCCGGGCACTTGATCTCACGTATCACGTTCAACGTGACGATGGTGACGGGAGCAGCCACCGACGCGATCAAGGTCGTGATTCGTGAAGGCATGACCGTAGTGTTCCTGTTTCTCTCGTTGCTATGGATGAACTGGCGCCTGACGATGGTGATGGTCGCGATCCTGCCTCTGATCGCCGTGATGGTCAGCACCTCCAGCAAGAAATTTCGCAAGCAGAGCAAGCGTATCCAGGTAGCGATGGGGGATGTGACTCATGTCGCCTCCGAAACCATCCAGGGTTATCGTGTGGTTCGGGGGTTCGGTGGTGAGGCTTATGAACAGCAGCGCTTCTTCAAGGCCAGCCAGGGGAACACCGACAAACAGCTTCGCATGACCCGCACCGGGGCGATCTACACGCCGATGCTGCAACTGGTGATCTACAGTGCCATGGCGGTACTGATGTTTCTGGTGCTGTTCCTGCGGGGTGACGCGTCTGCAGGCGACATGATTGCCTATATCACCCTGGCAGGGCTGCTTCCCAAGCCGATTCGTCAGCTTTCAGAGGTCAGCTCGACCATCCAGAAGGGGGTTGCCGGAGCTGAAAGTATCTTCGAGCAACTCGATGTCGAGCCTGAAGTGGATTATGGGACTGTCGAGCGGGACACGGTCAGCGGGCACTTGGAAGTGCGTAACCTGAGCTTCACATATCCGGGTACCGATCGGCAGGTTCTCAATGACATCAGCTTCACTGTCGAGCCAGGTCAGATGGTCGCGTTGGTCGGGCGCTCCGGTAGCGGCAAGTCGACGCTGGCGGCACTGATTCCTCGTTTTTACCACCATCATCAAGGTGAAATCCTTCTCGATGGTGTAGAAATCGAGGATTATCGACTGTTGAACCTGCGTCGACATATCGCCCAGGTGACTCAGCATGTGACGCTGTTCAGTGACACTGTGGCGAACAACATCGCTTATGGCGACCTGATCGGCGCGCCTCGCGCAGACATCGAGGCTGCTGCTGCAGATGCTTATGCAAAGGAGTTTGTCGAACGCCTACCCCAAGGGTTCGATACGCCCGTGGGCGAGAATGGTGTGCTGCTTTCCGGGGGGCAACGTCAGCGCCTGGCAATTGCCCGTGCGTTGCTCAAGAACGCGCCACTGCTCATTCTCGATGAGGCGACGTCAGCCCTCGATACTGAATCGGAGCGGCACATTCAGGCGGCTCTGGATCAAGTCATGAAAGGTCGCACCACTCTTGTGATCGCTCACCGGCTTTCGACTATCGAGAAAGCCGATCTGATTCTGGTGATGGATCAGGGGCGGATCGTCGAGCGTGGCACCCATAACGAGTTGCTGGCGTTGAATGGTTATTACGCCAGGCTCAATGCCATGGGGTTGGATGACCCTGAACCTGCTGGCGCGGTCTGAGTGACAACAGGCAATTGGGGAAGGTGATGATTGCAGTTACCTTCCTCTTTTGTGTGGGCTAGCCTGCGGCAACCCTGTGTTAATATCGCGCCCCTGTTCATTTTGTATGTGGGTTGCTCCATGAAGTTGTCCATGCCGCGATTCGATCAAGCCCCTGTCTTGGTGGTCGGCGATGTCATGCTCGACCGTTACTGGCATGGTGGTACCTCACGGATTTCCCCTGAGGCGCCGGTGCCGGTGGTCAAGGTCGAGCAGATCGAAGACCGCCCGGGCGGTGCTGCCAACGTTGCCCTGAACATTGCCGCGCTGGGGGCGCCTGCGTCCCTGGTGGGTGTCACCGGCGACGACGAGGCGGCCAACAGCCTGGCCAACAGCCTCAAGGGCGCGGGCGTTCGGGCGTTGTTTCAGCGTATCGCGCACCAGCCAACCATCGTCAAGCTGCGGGTCATGAGTCGTCACCAGCAGTTGCTGCGTATCGATTTCGAAGAACCTTTCTCCACTGACGCCCTGGCCCTGGGCGCCGAGGTGGATGGTTTGCTTGAAGGCATCAAGGTGCTGGTGCTGTCCGATTACGGCAAGGGCGCGCTGAAAAACCACCAGGCGCTGATCCAGGCGGCGCGTGCGCGGGGTATCCCGGTGCTGGCCGACCCCAAGGGCAAGAACTTCTCGATCTATCGGGGCGCCAGCCTGATCACGCCGAACCTCAGCGAGTTCGAAACCATCGTCGGCGGTTGTGCCGATGAGCATGAGCTGGTCGCCAAGGGCGCGCAACTCATGCAGGACCTCGATTTGGGTGCCTTGCTGGTGACCCGTGGCGAGCACGGCATGACCTTGCTGCGCCCCGATCATCCGGCCCTGCACCTGCCAGCCCGGGCCCGCGAAGTGTTTGATGTGACCGGTGCCGGTGATACGGTGATTTCGACGCTGGCGGCGGCGATTGCCGCAGGCGAGGATCTGCCTCATGCCGTGGCCCTGGCCAACCTGGCGGCGGGCATCGTGGTGGGCAAACTGGGGACGGCGGCCATCAGTGCGCCGGAGCTGCGTCGGGCCATCCAGCGTGAAGAAGGCTCCGAGCGCGGTGTGCTGGGGCTCGAGCAACTGCTGCTGGCGGTGGATGATGCGCGTGCGCACAACGAGAAGATCGTCTTCACCAATGGTTGTTTCGATATTCTCCACGCCGGCCATGTGACCTATCTGGAGCAGGCTCGTGCCCAGGGGGATCGGCTGATCGTCGCGATCAACGATGATGCCTCGGTCAGTCGCCTGAAAGGCCCAGGTCGGCCGATCAACAGCGTCGATCGGCGCATGGCGGTGCTGGCCGGTCTCGGTGCAGTGGACTGGGTGATCAGTTTTTCGGAGGGGACTCCGGAAAACCTGCTGAGCCAGGTCAAGCCCGATGTTCTGGTCAAGGGCGGTGATTACGGTATCGACCAGGTGGTCGGCGCCGATATCGTCAAGGCCTATGGCGGTACGGTGAAAGTGTTGGGGCTGGTGGAAAACAGCTCGACCACGGCGATCGTCGAGAAGATCCGCAGCCGCTGAGGGTGACCGGCGTCTACCGTCTGATTCTGTAGACGCCGGCCCTGTCTGTCAGTGCCCGGCCTTGACTGGCACGATCTTGCGCAGGATCTGCCGGGCCTTGCCTGTCAGGCGCTTGAGCTTCGAGACCTTTTCCGGTTCCTCCAGGCCTTGCTGGCGAACCCAGTCCTTCCAGCGAATCCGCTCATCGCGCACCAGCCAGCCGTCCTGGCGGGCGAAGCTTTCCGCCAGGTACAGGCCGCGTGTGCTGGCTGCAATCAATTGATCCTTCTTCAGGGTATACAGCTCGGCACAGGGCTGGCCGTCCTTGAGTGGCATCAGGTACAGATCGGGGCGGGAGCGGTTCAGACGTGCCACCAGTTCATCGTTCTCCAGCCGCTCATCGACATGGAACAGGCTCAGGGATTTGGCCTCGCGGGGCACATCCAGGCGCAGGTCATAAATCAACTGCAGCGATGCCGTCGGCAGGTGTACGTAGGCCCGTGGCCGTTCCATCAGTGGTTGCGCACCGCAGCGCACGGGGAGTGCCGATCCCGACAGCGGTGTCAGGCGAAACGGCAGTGCCTCGCGATAATGCAGCGCGGCGGCGTAGGGCGCCGGCAGCCAGGTGTCGTTGAAGCGTCCGCCCAGCCAGCCTTCCGGCGTCTCCAGCAGGCACTCCTCGGCGATCTCTTGAATGGCGGTGTGCAGCGGCAGGTTCAATTCCTGGGCCGGGACGTAACCGGAAATCAGCTTGAGCACCACGTCGCCACGGTCCTGTCGGCGCTGGCGCACCAGCACCCAGTAGTCACGGTTCTGCCAGTGCAGGGTGAGCCGTACCGAAACGCCGAGATTGGCCAGCTCCAGGGCAAAGCGTCCGGCATCGGCGACGTTCACCGGCTTGCGCCTGTGCAGGATCTGCGCAAAGTTCAGCGGCATCCCGACGCTCTGGTAGCTCAGGCCCTCGGGAGTCGCTTCGACGAACAGTGGCAGTGTCTTGAAGTTGCTGGGGTTCTTTCTTATCAGCGTTCGCGGCATGTCGGCTCCTTCTTGCGTCGGGGTCGGCCGCATGGGCGGCATCAGTTCTGGCGGATAACCCGTGCTACGGTTGCAGCGTTGTGGGCCAGGTGCAGCGGATTGATGGTACCGACGATCGCACTGGCGACGCCTGGGTGTTCAAACAGCAACTCGAAGCTGGCGCGTACCGGATCGACACCTGGGTTCAGGCAGACATGACCGCTGGCCAAGGCTTTTTTTACCAGAATCGCCTTGCCATGGGCAGTCGCATAATCAATGACCGGTCGCTCGCCCTGTTCGTTCAGATTGTAGGTGATCATGGCGCAATCGCCTTGCTCCAGAGCCTTCAGGCCGCCTTCGACGGTTTTCCCGGAAAAGCCGAAAGCGCGGATCTTGCCCTCGCGCTTGAGTTCGGCAAGCGTCTGGTAGACGTCGGTCCGTTCGAGGATGGTCAGGTCGTTACCGTCGGAGTGCACCAGTACCAGATCGATGAAGTCGGTTTCCAGGCGCTGCAGGCTGCGCTCCACGGAAAGGCGTGTGTGTCCGGCGCTGAAGTCGTGGCGCGACTGGCCGGCTTCGAACTCCTCGCCGACCTTGCTGACGATCACCCACTCATGGCGTTGCCCGCGCAGCAGCGGGCCAAGGCGCTCCTCACTCCGGCCGTAGGCGGGGGCGGTGTCGATCAGGTTGATGCCCAGGTCGCGGGTCAACTTGAGCAACTGGCGGGCCTCGTCGTCGTCGGGAATCTGGAAGCCGTTGGGGTATTTGACGCCCTGGTCGCGACCCAGCTTGACGGTGCCCAGGCCCAGCGGCGAAACACTCAGGCCGGTGCTGCCCAGCGGGCGATGCAGTTCGTGCAGGGTGGGCAGGCTCATGGCAGCATTTGCTCCCAGGCGGTTTGGGTGATGGCCGGGCGCGGCAGTTCGGGCAGCGCGGGCGGATGGCTGGGCTGGATGCCGTCGCGCTGCAGGTTGGCGATCACCCGGTCGGCGAAGTCCGGCGCCAGCGCCAGTTTGGTCGGCCAGCCGACCAGCAGGCGTCCGTCTTCGGCGAGAAAGGCGTTATCCGGACGGGTCAGGCCCGATTGCTGAGGCTCGGCGCGATCGACCCGCAAGGTGGCCCAGCGGCTCTGGCTCAGGTCGATCCATGGCAGCAGGTTGCCAAGCTCCTTGCGCGCCTCGGCAATCTGCTGCTCGCTGTCGCGTGCGACCCCTTCGGCCTCGGCGATATCGCCGCCAAGGTACCAGACCCACTGGCCATCGGCTGCCGGGTGGGTGGTCACGGTGATCCGTGGCTTGGGGCCGCCGCCCAGGCAGTGGGCGTACAGTGGCTTGAGGCTCGGGCCCTTGACCAGCACCATGTGCAGCGGCCGGGTCTGCATGGCCGGTTGGCTCAGGCCGAGGGCGTTGAGCAGCTCGGCGTTGCCGGCACCGGCACTGAGGACGATGCGCTGGGCGCGGATTTCGCGGTCATCGACGCGCAGGCCGACCAGTTGCCCGTTTTCCCGCAACGGTTCGATTTTCGTCCCGGCCAGCAAACCGTCGCCGGCCAGTGCGGCCAGGCGTTCGATGAGGCTGGGAACGTCGACCACCAATTCGGCCAGGCGATAGACCTTGCCCTTGAAGCGTGGGTGCTGCAGTGCCGGCGGCAACTGATCGCCCTTGACCTGGTCGACTCGGCCACGCACGGCCTTGCTGGCGAAGAAACTGGTGAGGTTGCCGGCCAGGGTGCCGGGAGACCAGAGGTAATGCGCATCCGACAGCAGACGTACCCCGGACAGGTCGAGTTCGCCATGGCCGGCCAGGGCCTCGCGCCAGCGGCGCGGCATGTCGGCGATGGCTTCCGACGCGCCGGTGAGGGCGCCGTGCAGCGCATACTTGGCGCCACCATGGATGATGCCCTGGGACTTCACGCTCTGGCCGCCGCCGAGGCTGGCACTCTCCACCAACACCGTCGAAAAACCCTGGCGGCGCAGGCGCGCATTCAGCCAGAGGCCGGCGACGCCGGCGCCGACAATCAGGACATCGGTGGAAATAGCGGATGGCATGCAGCGACCTCGGTTGTTCTGACTAAGGCCGCAGTATACAGGTTCGGGGAGGTGTCGATTGACCCGCCATCAATGCCCGGCGGTTTTCGAGAACAACTGGATCACCACCACGCCGAGGACGATCAGGGCCATGCCGAGCATGGCCGGCATGTCCAGTTTCTGGCCATAGAGGAACAGCGCGGCGACGCTGACCATCACGATGCCCATGCCGGCCCAGACCGCGTAGGCCACACCCACCGGCACCGTACGCACCACCAGCGTCAGCATCCAGAAAGCGGTGGCATAACCGACGATGATCAGGGCCAGGGGCAGTGGCGTGCTCAGGCCCTTGACCGCTTTCATCGAAACGGTGGCGATGACTTCGGCGCAAATGGCGATGGCGAGGTAGTAGTAGGCGTTCATGAAGTGGTCTCCCCTGTCTTTCTTTGGCCTTCTGATGAGGTGGCATTTTAGGCATTGAGCAGATGGGGTAAAGTCATTACCTATCTGTAATAAAGATAGGTTGGTGATCGTATGCAGTGGAATCTGGAACAGATGCGTCTGTTTGTCAGCGTTGCCGAGCAGCGTTCGTTCTCTGCGGTGGCCCGTCATCAGCGCAAGGCACAATCGGCGATCAGTTCGGCGATTGCCCTGCTCGAGGAAGACCTTGGCGTTGTCCTGTTCGAGCGCAGCAGCGGACGCCAGCCTCGGTTGACGGAGGCGGGCGAGTCGCTGCTGGAGGAGGCGCGTGAGGTCCTGCGTCAATGCGAGCGGCTCAATGGCCGGGCTCTGGCGCTGGTACGGGGCCAGGAGGCCTGCCTGCGTCTGGCACAGGATGAGGCGATGCCCTACCAGCCGGTGATCGACAGCCTGGAGGCCCTGGCCAATCGCTTCCCCAGCCTCGAAGTGCAACTGACCAGTGCGGCCCAGGGCGATGTCGCGCGCAAGTTGGTGGAACGGCGTGCCGACCTCGGGCTGCTGTTCTATCACGACCAGATTCCCGAGGCCCTGGAGCGGCGGGTGCTGGGCAGCATCGAAATGGTCACGGTCTGCGGCGTCGGCCATCCGATGGCGGATTGGACGCGGGTGAATTGCCAGCAACTGGCGCAGCATCGGCAGTTACTGATGTCCACGCAATCGAGTACCTACCCTGGCAGTGAGGCGGCGAGCCCGCAGGTCTGGCGCGCCGACAGTTTCTATGTGATGGCCGAATGGCTGATTCGTGGCCTCGGCTGGGCCTGGTTGCCGCGTCACGTGGTGCAGTATCCGACGTATCAGGGGCAGATGGTCGAGTTGGTCAGTGAGTGGACGCCGCCGGCGCTGGTGGTCGAACTGGTCTGGCGCCGCGATGAACCGCTGGGGCCGGCAGGGCGCTGGCTGGCGGAGCGTTTTGCCGAACACTTGCAGGCGATCGGCTGAAAACACAGTAAACTCCGCCGCCATGAATAGAACTCTCTACACCTTGCTGTTTCACCTGGGGCTGCCGCTGGTGGCAGTGCGTCTGTGGCTGCGGGCGCGCAAGGCGCCGGCCTATGCCCGGCGGATCGCCGAGCGTTTTGCGTGTGGCTTGCCACCGATGCGGCCGCACGGGATCTGGGTGCATGCGGTCTCGCTGGGCGAGAGTATCGCCGCCGCACCGATGATCCGCGCGCTGCTGGCGCAGTATCCCGAATTGCCGATCACCGTGACCTGCATGACGCCCACCGGCTCGGAGCGGATCCAGGCGCTGTTCGCCAATGAACCGCGCATCCAGCATTGCTACCTGCCTTACGACCTGCCCTGGGCGGCGGCGCGTTTTCTTGACCGCGTGCAGCCGCGTCTCGCGGTGATCATGGAAACCGAGTTGTGGCCCAACCATATTCATCAATGCGCCCGGCGCGCGATTCCGGTGGCCTTGGCCAATGCGCGGCTGTCGGCGCGCTCGGCCAAGGGGTATGCGCGGTTTGCCCGGCTGACGCGGCCAATGCTGGAAGAAATGAGCCTGATCGCAGTGCAGACCGAAGCCGAGGCCGAGCGTTTCCGGCAATTGGGTGCACGGCCCGAGACCGTCGAGGTCACCGGCTCGATCAAGTTCGACCTGAGTATCGACCCGCAACTGTTGGCCCGGGCCGCTGCGCTGCGCGAGCAGTGGCAGGCGCAGCAACGCCCGGTGTGGATTGCCGCGAGTACCCACGAAGGCGAGGACGAGGTAGTCCTGGCGGCGCACCGGCAATTGCTGGGCAATTACCCGGATGCGTTGCTGATCCTGGTGCCGCGTCACCCCGAACGGTTCAACAGTGTCTTCGAACTCTGCCGTCAGCAAGGTTTCACCACCGTCCGGCGCTCGACCGCGGAACCGGTTGGGGCTGAGGATTCGGTGTTGCTTGGCGACACCATGGGCGAGTTGCTGTTCCTCTATGCCCTGGCCGACAGTGCCTTCGTCGGCGGCAGCCTGGTACCCAATGGCGGGCACAACGTGCTGGAGCCGGCGGCCCTGTGCAAACCGGTCCTGAGTGGCCCGCACCTGTTCAATTTCCTCGAGATCGCCGCGTTGATGCGCGAGGCTGGCGCGTTGCAGGAAGTCGACGATGCCGAGGGGCTGGCGGTGGCGGTTCAGCGCCTGTTCGAACTGCCCCAGGATGCGCGCAGGATGGGCGAGGCGGGGCTGAAGGTGATGCAGGCCAACCAGGGCGCCTTGCAGCGACTGCTGGATGGGTTGGGGCGTTTGCTGTCAGAGGCACGCTGACGGCTCTTTGCTGTGGGCGCCAACTGTCTTTGACTCTGGGCCGATGAGGGGGCAGATCAGCTCACCAGTTCTGTGAGCGGTGTCGCCCCCTGTGGGCGCCGGATTCATCCGCGAAAGGGCCCTCAAGGCCGCTGAAAAGCTTCGCGGATAAATCCGGCCCCAGTCTGTGTTCCCTCAGTCGCAATCTCTATCAGCGTGGTGAAGGCGTCTTGAGGTTGGCTGCTGCGGCCTTCGCCAGGTCCGGTGGCAGGAAGTCCTTGTCCGGGTTGTAGTCGGCCTTCAGGTAGCGTGACAGGGCGCTCAGGTCTTCCGGGCTCAGGGTCCCCGCCGCCTGTTTCAGTCGCAGGTTGTCGAGAATGTAGTCGTAGCGGGTGTTGTTGTAGTCGCGCACCGAGGTGTATAGCTGGCGCTGGGCATCAAGCACATCGACGATATTGCGCGTGCCCACCTGATAGCCGATCTCGGTCGCCTCCAGCGCACTCTGGTTGGAGATGATCGACTGCTTGCGGGCCTGGACCTGTTCGACATCGGTGTTCACTGCACGATGCAGGTTGCGGGTGTTTTCCACCACCTGCCGACGCAGGGCCTCACGCTGCTGTTCGGTCTGGCTCAGGCGCGAATAGGATTCACGTACCTGCGAGCTGGTCAGGCCACCGCTGTACAGCGGGATATTCAATTGCAGGCCGACGGTGGTCTGTTTCACCGGGCCGCCATAGTTCTGCCCCAGGTTATTGGGGTTGGTCAGGCCGAAACCATCGTTGTCGCCGGTCTGGTACTGGGCGACGGCATCAAGGGTCGGGGCATGGCCGGCCTTGCGCTGCTTGAGGGTTTCCTCGGCGGCGCTGACCGCATAGTTGCTGGCCAGCAGGTTCAGGTTCTGCCGGGCGGCAGTATCGACCCAGGCCTTGGCGTCATTGGGCGTCGGGGCCAGTACTGGCAGGCTGTGGACGATGCCCTGGATCGAGTTGTACTGACGGTTGGTCAGGGTGATCAGCGCTTCGAACGCGTCCTCGACCTGGCGCTGCGCGGCGATGCGGTTGGCCCGCGAGGTGTCGTAGCTGGCCTGGGATTGCAGGACATCGGTCTTGTCCGAGAGGCCGACATCGAAGCGCTCGTTGGACTGGTCGAGCTGGCGTTTGAACGCCGCTTCTTCGGCCTTGGTCGAGGCCAGGGTGTCCTGGGCGCGCAGCACCGCGAAGTAGCTTTCGGCACTTTGCAGGATCAGGTTCTGCTCGGTGGCCGAGAGTTGCAGGGCCGCCTGTTCGTTGACGTCCTTGGCGGCCTGGAACTGGAACCAGCGGTCGGCGCGGAAGATGGGCTGGCTCAGGGTCGCCTGGTAGACGTTGGCGCTGCGGCTCGTGGTGACCGAAGGCCGGTCGATCGAGGTATGAACGTTGTTGCTGCTGGCGCCGGCCGAAAGATTCGGCAGCAGCCCGGCGCGGGCCTGGGGCACGACTTCCTTGCGTGCGTCGTAATCGGCGCGGGCGGCGGCCAGATCGGCATTGTTGTCCAGGGCTTCCTGGTAGACGCTGACCAGGTCGGTTTTGGTCGACAAGGGCGCTTCAGCTGCCCAGACCAGTCCGTTGGTCGCACAAGACACGGCCAGGGCCAGTGATAATTTGCGCAGCATGAGGCAATCCTTCGAATAAATATTACGGTTGTAATTTGTTGGCCGAGGCTAATGCGCAGGGTGCGCAGCGTCAAGCCGTAGGCGAGTGTAGTGGTCGCCGGGGTTCGCAACAATCCTGCATATCGGCCATTCATCCAGACAGATACGAGGGCGGTGGCGTTATGCCGCAGTCTTGGTCTACACTCGGCTCGTTCTTGTCGGGGTGCCTTGCTATGAGGCTGAGATCGGATAATTCCGGATCCCGTTGAACCTGATCAGGTTAGCGCCTGCGTAGGGAACAAGATTGCTCGTCTCCCGGCGAGTCCTCTTGTGCTTGGTCCGGGGTGTTGTTCGACAATCGAACAGCGTTCTTTCGGGCAGGGCACAGCATCGTTCATGGTGCGTCCGTGCAATTCAGGTTCGTCCCGACAATCCACCTGGATGCAGTCTGGAGAGCCCGTGATGAGTACAAAATTAAAAGACGCCGCGAACCTCAGCGATTCGGCCAAGGTCGACGAGCAGTCGGTACAGCCCTTTCCCCGCTCGCAAAAAATCTACGTCCAGGGTTCGCGCCCGGACATCCGCGTGCCCATGCGTGAAATCAGCCTGGACGTGACTCCGACCGATTTCGGCGGCGAGATCAATGCGCCGGTGCTGGTCTACGATACTTCCGGTCCGTACACCGATCCGAGCGTGACCATCGACGTGCGCCAGGGCCTGGCCGATGTCCGCTCGCCGTGGATCGACAGCCGTGGCGACACCGAGCGTCTGGCCGGTCTGAGTTCCAACTTCGGCCAGCAGCGCCTGGCGGACCCGGAACTGACCAAGCTACGCTTCGCTCACGTCAACAACCCACGCCGGGCCAAGGCCGGGGCGAATGTCACCCAGATGCACTATGCCCGCCAGGGCATCATCACCGCCGAGATGGAATACGTCGCCATCCGCGAGAACCTCAAGTTGCAGGAAGCCCGTGCTGCGGGTCTGCTCAAGCAACAGCACGCGGGTCACAGTTTTGGCGCGAGCATCCCGAAAGAGATCACGCCGGAATTCGTCCGCGAGGAAATCGCCCGCGGTCGGGCGATCATCCCGGCGAACATCAACCACGTGGAGCTGGAGCCGATGATCATCGGCCGCAACTTCCTGGTGAAGATCAACGGCAACATCGGCAACAGCGCCCTCGGTTCCTCCATCGAGGAAGAAGTGGCCAAGCTGACGTGGGGCATCCGCTGGGGTTCGGACACGGTCATGGACCTGTCCACCGGCAAGCACATCCATGAAACCCGCGAGTGGATCATCCGCAACTCGCCGGTACCGATCGGCACCGTGCCGATCTACCAGGCCCTGGAGAAGGTCAACGGCGTGGCCGAGGACCTGACCTGGGAGCTGTTCCGCGACACCCTGATCGAACAGGCCGAGCAGGGCGTCGATTACTTCACTATCCATGCCGGCGTGCTGCTGCGTTATGTGCCGCTGACGGCCAAGCGGGTCACCGGGATCGTCTCCCGTGGCGGTTCGATCATGGCCAAGTGGTGCCTGGCGCACCACAAGGAAAACTTCCTCTACACCCATTTCGACGAAATCTGCGAAATCATGAAGGCCTACGACGTCAGCTTCTCGCTGGGCGACGGCCTGCGTCCGGGCTCGATTGCCGACGCCAACGACGAAGCGCAGTTCGGCGAACTGGAAACCCTCGGCGAACTGACCAAGATCGCCTGGAAGCATGATGTGCAGTGCATGATCGAAGGCCCGGGCCACGTGCCGATGCAGTTGATCAAGGAGAACATGGACAAGCAGCTGGAATGCTGCGACGAGGCACCGTTCTACACCCTCGGCCCGCTGACCACCGACATCGCCCCGGGTTACGACCACATCACTTCCGGCATCGGCGCGGCGATGATCGGCTGGTTCGGTTGCGCCATGCTCTGCTACGTCACGCCCAAGGAACACCTGGGCCTGCCGAACAAGGATGACGTGAAGACCGGGATCATCACCTACAAGATCGCCGCCCATGCGGCTGACCTCGCCAAGGGCCATCCGGGCGCACAGATCCGTGACAACGCCTTGAGCAAGGCGCGCTTCGAGTTCCGTTGGGAGGACCAGTTCAACCTGGGCCTGGACCCGGACACTGCGCGGGCGTTCCATGATGAGACCCTGCCCAAGGACTCGGCCAAGGTCGCGCATTTCTGCTCCATGTGCGGACCGAAGTTCTGCTCGATGAAGATCACCCAGGAAGTCCGCGACTATGCCGCCAACCAGCGGATCGCGGCGGTCGACGCGGAGGCGGCCCAGGGCATGGCGGAGCAGGCCGAGCGCTTCAAGCGCGAAGGCAGCCAGCTGTACCAGAAAGTCTGACCCTGCCGGCTCCACGGAGCGGAGCCAAACCCCTGTGGCGAGCGGCGTCCCGACAAGCCTGCTCGCCACAGGTCCGTTTACATTCCTGCTTTTCCTGAGATGACGCTCTTGAATACTCCTGGCACCTATTCTCCCGATCTCGCCGTTCCGCTCGACAAACGGGTGTTCGGCGCGCGCGATCTGTTTTCCCTGTGGTTCTCCCTCGGTATCGGCCTGATGGTGCTGCAGACCGGCGCCCTGCTGGCGCCGGGCCTGGGGCTGTCCGGCGCATTGCTGGCGATCCTGCTCGGCACGGCGGTTGGCGTGCTGTTGCTGGCGGCGGTCGGCGTGATTGGCTGCGACACCGGTCTCGCCGCCATGGCTGCGCTGAAGCTGAGCCTCGGCCAGTACGGTGCAAGCCTTCCGGCCATCCTCAATCTGCTGCAGTTGGTGGGCTGGGGCGCGTTCGAAATCATCGTCATGCGCGATGCTGCGAGCCTGCTCGGCAGTCGGGCGTTCGGTGAGGGCAGTCTGCTTGCCAATCCACTGCTCTGGACCCTGTTGTTCGGGGCACTGGCGACCTTGCTGGCGATCAGCGGGCCGCTGACCTTCGTGCGCCAGATTCTGCGCAAGTGGGGCATCTGGCTGTTGCTGGCAGCGTGCTTGTGGTTGACCTGGAACCTGTTCGCCAAAGCCGATCTGGCGGCACTCTGGAACAAGGCTGGCGATGGTTCGATGACGTTCGCGGTGGGCTTCGACATCGCGATTGCCATGCCGCTGTCCTGGCTGCCGCTGATCGCCGACTACTCGCGATTCGGCAAGCGGGCGCAGAGCGTGTTCGGCGGCACCGCACTGGGTTTCTTTATCGGCAACCTGTGGCTGATGAGCCTCGGTGTGGCCTATACCCTGGCCTTTGCACCGAGTGGCGAGGTCAACGCCTTGCTGCTGGCCCTGGCGGGGGCCGGGTTGGGGATCCCGTTGCTGCTGATCCTGCTCGACGAATCGGAAAACGCCTTCGCCGACATCCATTCGGCGGCGGTCTCCAGCGGGATTCTGCTGCCGCTGAAAGTCGAGCGGTTGGCCCTCGCTATCGGCGTGCTTTGCACCCTGATCGCCTGCTTCTCGCCCCTGGCGCAGTACCAGAACTTTCTGCTGCTGATCGGTTCGGTCTTCGCGCCACTGTTCGGCGTGGTGCTGGTCGACCATTTCATCCTGCGCCGGCGTCGTGCGCAGGTGACGTTGTCAGCCTTGCGCTGGTCGGCGCTGCTGGCCTGGCTGGGCGGCGTTGCTACCTATCACCTGCTGGCCAACTTCCAGCCGGAACTCGGTGCGACCCTGCCGTCGCTGCTGCTGGCAGGGTTGCTGCAACTGCTGCTGGGCAAGGTCTTCACTTGCGCGCAGGAAACAGCTCGGGCTTGAGGATGCCGTTGAGTCCCGAGTAGTCGACCTTCAGCTCGATCGTGCCCAGGGCGTACGGGGCGATGGTCAGCACATTGTACTTGAGCAGCACGCCGTCGCTGGTCAGGGCAATGTTCGGCGTTTTCTGGAAAGGCCAGGTACGGATGAAGTCCTGGTCGGCGCGGTTGTTGATCTGCCAAGTGTTGTGGGCGACCTTGACCCGTTTCCAGAAAGCCTCCTCCTGGCCCGGCAGCAGCATGTCCTGCAGGCTCAGGGCCTTGTGGTCCTGGCGCGACCAGTTGATGAAGCCGCGCCCTGGCATGCCCTGGGGGCCGCCTTGATCCAGGTAGCTGATCAGCTCGATGATCACCAAGCCGTCATGCTGCTCGAGTACCTTGGCTTGCAGATAGCTGCCCTGGCGGCTGGCGGAGGTGGCGAGGAACTGATCCTGGTAGGCCTTGAGCGAGGCCGGCAACGGCGTATCGGGCGAGGTCCGGGTCATTTGCAGCAGGCTGCGTTCGATCAGGGCGTCCAGTTGCGGCTCGCTCGGCGCGTGCACCGTGTCAATATTCACCAGTGGGCAGTCGGGGTCGTTGCAGCCTGGCTTGACCTGTTCCCAGGCATCGCGCTTGAACTCCAGCGGCTTCTGTGTGGCCGGTTGGAACAGGCTCTGGCAAGCGCCCAGGGTCAGGGCGATGCAGGTCAGCGAGGTGATTTTTAAAAACGACATGTACGTCCTTCGTTTGCGAAAGGTAGGCCAGGGAGATCGAGCTTTGACTGTCAGCGGCGTAGTCGGTTCGCCACTACGCTAATTAGAGTAGGTTTCAGTGGCCGCCGTCCATCCCGGCGATGGGAAAGGGGCTGCATCGGTGGTGGTTGACGCGTAGGATGGCGCGAAGTCGGGGGCAACCCCGCCGTTATTGCAGAGAGGATCAGCATGACAGATACCCGTAAATCCAGCCCGACTAACGTCGAGATCATTCGACGGGAGAACTGCTTCAAGGGGTTCTACCGGCTCGATCGTCTGCACCTGCGCCATGAGCTTTTCGCCGGTGGCATGGGCAAGGAGATCAATCGCGAACTGTTCGTGCGTCATGACGCGGTGTGTGTCCTGCCCTACGATGCCCGGCGCGATGAAGTGGTCCTGCTGGAGCAGTTTCGGGTCGGCGCCATGGGCAAGACCGACAACCCCTGGATGATCGAACTGGTCGCCGGTCTGATCGACAAGGATGAGCAGCCGGAAGAGGTTGCTCATCGCGAGGCGCAGGAGGAAGCTGATCTGAACCTGCAGGCGTTGTGGCCGATCACTCGGTACTTCCCGTCGCCGGGTGGCAGCAACGAGTTCGTCCACCTGTATCTGGGACGTTGCCAGACCGAGGGGGCCGGTGGCCTGTACGGGCTGGTGGAGGAAAGCGAGGATATCCGCGCCACGGTCTGGGCGTTCGAGGATGCCCTGCAGGCGGTGCGTGATGGACGGATTATCAATGCGGCGTCGATCATCGCCTTGCAATGGCTGGCGTTGAATCGTGCCGAAGTGAGGGGCTTATGGTCGTAAGTCTGCTGCGCGAGCGTTATCGGGTCGATCTGGTCGGGTTGCAGGCCGCCTGTGAGGCGAACTATGCCCGTCTGATGCGATTGTTGCCCGAGATGCGCGACCAGCAGCGAGCCCGTCGGATCGCCGTGACCCAGGGCGAGCAGATGCTCGGCGTGCTGGCCCTGGAGGTCCTGCAGGACTGTCCTTACACCACCACCTTGCTGGTTCGCCAGGAGCACAGTCTGCCATGGCTGCCGGTGCCGGAGTTGCAGGTGCAGGTCTACCATGATGCACGGATGGCCGAGGTGATCAGCGCCGAGCATGCCCGGCGTTTTCGTAGCATCTACCCGTACCCGAACGAGGCCATGCACCAGCCGGATGAAAAAGCCCAGCTCAATGTCTTCCTCGGCGAGTGGCTGAGCCACTGTCTGGCCTGCGGTCACGAATTCGAGGCGGTGCGTTAGGTTTTGTATCCGGCTAAATGTGAACTGTGCCCGTTTTAAGCCATTTCCTCTTTGCAAATTCCCTGACCATAATTGCGCGCAACGCGGTTTTGAACGAATTGGTTGAAAACTGTACCGCCAGTCATTTCAGGGAGAGCGCCTTGTCGAGCGTATCCACTCAATCGACCACCACGGATTCGGTGCTGCTGGTCCAACTGTCCGATAGCCATCTATTTGCCGAAGCGGACGGTACGCTGTTGGGCATGAATACCTGCGACAGCCTGCAACGGGTGATCGATTGTGTCCTGGCCGAACAGCCGCATATCGACCTGGTGCTGGCCAGCGGCGATCTGTCCCAGGACGGCACGCTGGAGTCCTACCGGCGCTTTCGCCAGATGAGCGCGTGCATTCCGGCGCCGGCCCGCTGGTTTCCCGGCAATCATGACGAGTTGCGCGAAATGGCCGAGGTGGCCGCTGACAGCGATCTGCTGGAGCCGGTGGTGGATATCGGCAACTGGCGCGTGACGCTGCTCGACTCCGCGGTGCCAGGCTCGGTGCCGGGGTATCTGCAGGAGGAGCAGTTGCAGTTGCTGGCCAGCGCCCTGAGCGAAGCGCCGGACCGTCATCACCTGGTCTGTTTCCATCACCACCCGGTGTCCATCCAGTGCGCCTGGATGGAGCCGATCGGCTTGCGTAATCCACAGGCGCTGTTTGCCGTGCTGGAGCGCTTTCCGCAGGTCCGGGCGCTGCTCTGGGGGCATATCCATCAGGAGTTCGACCAGCAGCACCAGGGGCTGCGCCTGCTGGCCTCGCCTTCGACCTGCATCCAGTTCGCGCCGGGTAGCGAAGATTTCAAGCTCGACGACAAGGCCCCCGGCTACCGCTGGCTGCGCCTGCACCCGGATGGTCGGCTTGAAACGGGGGTGTCGCGGGTGCAGGGCTTCGAGTTCAGCGTCGACTATGGCGGCACCGGTTACTGAATTTCCCCAATCACGGTAAGAAAACTCTCAGAATGAGTCATGGTCCAGGACTCAGGCTAAACTGCGTGTCTTTGCCTGCGCGGTAGCTGGTGGCCTGTGTGGCTGATTCGCATATTCAACCCCTGTACCCAACGTTGAGTATTCGGATTAACCGTACAGGTCACTAGCGTCTGGAGAGCGATGACATGTCCGGTTCGATCCTGTATATCCACGGTTTCAACAGCTCGCCCGAGTCGAAGAAAGCCACTCAACTGATGGCGGTAATGGCGGGCCTGGGGCTGAGCGGGCAACTGCGGGTCCCGGCTCTGCACCACCATCCGCACCAGGCGATGGCCCAGCTTGAGGCCGCGATTGCCGAACTCGGGCGTCCGCTGCTGGTCGGCAGCTCGCTCGGCGGCTACTATGCCACTCACTTGGCCGAGCGCCATGGTCTGAAGGCCCTGCTGGTCAACCCGGCGGTCAGCCCGCACCGGATGTTCGACGGACATCTCGGCCCGCAGCAGAACCTCTACAGCGGCGAAACCTGGGAGCTGACCCTTGACCACGTGACGGCCCTGGCCGCATTGGAAGTACCACCGCCCCAGGATCCGCAACGTTTTCAGGTATGGTTGCAAACGGCCGACGAAACCCTTGATTATCGCGCCGCGCAGCAGTATTACCGGGCATGCGCCTTGCGTATCCAGGCAGGCGGCGACCATGGTTTCCAGGGCTTTGCTCGACAATTGCCGGCGTTGCTCAGTTTTGCCGGCATCGGTGCCGATAAGTATCAAACGATCGATTTCTCTGCACTTTGAGAATGACCCCTATTCATAGACGACTGATGACGAGACCCCATGGCCACTCCCAGCGCTAGCTCCTATAACGCAGACGCCATCGAAGTCCTCTCGGGCCTCGACCCGGTGCGTAAACGTCCGGGCATGTACACCGACACCAGTCGGCCGAACCACCTCGCCCAGGAAGTCATCGACAACAGTGTCGACGAGGCCCTGGCCGGGCACGCGAAGTCGGTGCAGGTCATCCTGCATGCCGACCACTCCCTGGAAGTCAGCGACGACGGCCGCGGCATGCCGGTGGACATTCACCCGGAAGAGGGCGTGTCCGGTGTCGAACTGATCCTGACCAAGCTGCACGCCGGCGGCAAGTTCTCCAACAAGAACTACCAGTTCTCCGGCGGCCTGCATGGCGTGGGGATCTCCGTGGTCAACGCCTTGTCGACCCAGGTGCGGGTCAAGGTCAAGCGTGATGGCAACGAATATCAGATGACCTTCGCCGACGGTTTCAAGGCCACCGAGCTGGAGGTGGTCGGCAGCGTCGGCAAGCGCAATACCGGTACCAGCGTGTATTTCGCGCCGGACCCGAAGTATTTCGATTCACCGAAATTCTCCATCAGCCGCCTCAAGCATGTGCTCAAGGCCAAGGCGGTGCTGTGTCCGGGGCTGTTGGTCAGCTTCGAGGACAAGGGCACGGGCGAGAAGGTCGAGTGGCATTACGAGGATGGCCTGCGTTCCTACCTGGTGGACTCGGTCAGCGAATTCGAGCGCCTGCCGGACGAACCGTTCTGCGGCAGCCTGGCCGGTAACAAGGAGGCGGTCGACTGGGCCTTGCTGTGGCTGCCCGAAGGTGGCGACAGCATCCAGGAAAGCTATGTCAACCTGATCCCGACCGCCCAGGGCGGTACGCATGTCAACGGTCTGCGCCAGGGGCTGCTCGATGCCATGCGCGAATTCTGCGAATTCCGCAGCCTGCTGCCACGTGGCGTGAAGTTGGCACCGGAGGACGTCTGGGAGCGGATTGCCTTCGTCCTGTCGATGAAGATGCAGGAGCCGCAATTCTCCGGCCAGACCAAGGAGCGCCTGTCGTCCCGCGAAGCGGCCGCGTTCGTTTCCGGGGTGGTCAAGGACGCCTTCAGCCTGTGGCTCAATGCCAACCCCGAGTTGGGCATGCAACTGGCTGAGCTGGCGATCAGCAACGCCGGTCGTCGCTTGAAGGCGAGCAAGAAAGTCGAGCGCAAGCGCATCACCCAAGGCCCGGCGTTGCCGGGCAAGCTGGCCGATTGTGCCGGGCAGGACCCGATGCGCTCCGAGCTGTTCCTGGTCGAAGGTGATTCCGCCGGCGGTTCGGCCAAGCAGGCGCGGGACAAGGAGTTCCAGGCGATCCTGCCGCTGCGCGGGAAGATCCTCAACACCTGGGAAGTCGATGGCGGCGAAGTGCTCGCCAGTCAGGAGGTGCACAACATCGCCGTGGCCATTGGCGTCGACCCGGGCGCGGCGGACCTGAGTCAACTGCGCTACGGCAAGATCTGTATCCTCGCCGACGCCGACTCCGACGGCCTGCACATTGCGACCTTGTTGTGTGCGCTGTTCGTCCAGCACTTCCGCCCGCTGGTGGATGCTGGCCACATCTATGTGGCAATGCCGCCGCTGTACCGGATCGACCTCGGCAAGGAGATTTTCTACGCGCTCGATGAAGCCGAGCGCGATGGCATCCTCGATCGCCTGGTCGCCGAGAAGAAGCGCGGCAAGCCGCAGGTCACCCGATTCAAGGGCCTGGGTGAAATGAACCCGCCGCAACTGCGTGAAACCACCATGGACCCCAATACCCGGCGCCTGGTGCAGTTGACCCTGGACGATTTCGAGGCGACCGCGGAAATCATGGACATGCTGCTGGCGAAAAAGCGCGCCGGCGACCGCAAGAGCTGGCTGGAGTCCAAGGGCGACCTGGCCGAGGTGCTGGTCTGATGCGCAGAGCCCTCGCGGCGCTGTGGCTGTTGGTCGCCTGGCCGGCGTTCGCCGATACGGTGCCGGAGCTCAAGCTGGTCTCCGAGCATCCGGTCGATGGCATGCGCGGCGGCAACCTGTCCGGGTTGGCGTTGTGCGGTGGGGAACTGTGGACCGTCTCGGATCGCGACGATGACCTGCTCTATCGGCTGGACACCTCGAACCGGGTCTGGAAGGTCGAAGGTGTGGGGCTGCAGGTACCTGCGGTGCCGGACAGTGGTCTGCCCTGGAGCTTGCGCTTGAAAACCTGGGCCGCCTCGTTCATTCGCGGTGGCGATTTGGACTTCGAGGGTGTGAGCTGCGACGACGCGGGTAACCGCTATATCGTCAGCGAAGCCCATGCAGCGGTGCTGAAGGTTCCGCCAAACGGCGCACCGCAGTGGCTGGCGATTGCTCCCCAACTGGTCAGCGAGGCACGGGACCGTGGGATGCTGCTGCACTTCAATGCCCTGTTCGAAGGCCTGGCCGTCAGCCCGCAAGGTGATCGTCTGTGGCTGGCAGCCGAGCGTGAACAACGTGGATTGTTACTGCTCGAGCGGCAACCGACGCAGTGGGATTGCGTGGGGACCTGCGTGCTGATGACTGAAGGTGGCAGCGAGATGCAGCCCCCGCAGTTCCCGAATGCCAAGGCGGTGACCCGGGATTTCGCCGATCTGTCGCTGTTCGACGGCAAGCTGTTCACCCTGGAGCGCAATGCCTATCGGGTCTGTCGCCGTGATGCGCACAGTGGCGAAGTCGAGCGTTGCTGGTCGTTCGCCGCCGAAGCGTTGACCGAGCCGCGGCGTTATCCACAGAACTACGGCTTGGCCGAAGCCCTGGTGGTCGACGCCGACGGGGCCTGGATCGGCCTGGACAACAACGATGGGGCTCGCGCCGATGGCGAGGCCCGGCCGATCGTCTGGCGCTTTGCCGCGCCACAAGGCGGCTGGAGCGCCCGGCCATGAGTCAAGCGCCGCCCGGCCAGCGTGCCGGTCGTGTCTTGATGATCATGGCCTGGTGTGCCGGGTTGTTTCTTGCCACGCGCTTTTTCGGCCAGTGGGAGGAACGCCAGGAAAACCCCAACAGCGTCGTCACCTCGCAACAGGGCGAGGGTTATATAGAAGTGCGCCTGGCCGGTAACGGCCACGGGCATTTTGTCGCCAATGGCTTGATCAATGGTGCGCCAGTGCAGTTCATGCTCGACACTGGTGCCACCGATGTGGCGATTCCGACCCAGGTGGCTGATCGCCTGGGATTGGAAAGAGGTTCGCCAGTCATCCTGAGTACCGCCAACGGGCGTGCCGAGGGCTATCGCACCCGGCTCGACAGTTTGCAACTGGGCGATATCCTTCTGCGGGATGTGCGCGCCCTGGTCGCACCGGGCCTGGATGGCGAGCAGGTATTGTTGGGCATGAGCGCTTTGAAACAACTTGAATTCACCCAGCGTGGCGGTACTTTGCTGCTGCGCCAGACTACGAACTGATGAGGCCCGCATGAGCGACTCCCTTGATCTCAGCCTGGATGGCGTGGAACGCCGGTCATTGGCTGACTTCACCGAACAGGCCTACCTCAACTACTCCATGTACGTGATCATGGACCGTGCACTGCCGCACATCGGCGATGGCCTCAAGCCAGTGCAGCGACGGATCGTCTACGCCATGAGTGAGCTGGGGCTGGATGCCGATGCCAAGCACAAGAAGTCCGCACGGACCGTCGGTGACGTGCTCGGTAAGTTCCATCCCCATGGCGACTCGGCCTGCTACGAAGCCATGGTGCTGATGGCGCAACCGTTCAGCTACCGCTACACGCTGGTGGACGGCCAGGGGAACTGGGGTGCGCCGGATGATCCGAAATCCTTCGCGGCCATGCGCTACACCGAGTCGCGCCTGTCGCGTTACTCCGAGGTGTTGCTCAGCGAGCTGGGCCAGGGGACTGCGGACTGGGTACCGAACTTCGACGGTACCCTTGAGGAACCTGCGGTGTTGCCGGCGCGTTTGCCGAATATCCTGCTCAATGGTACCACCGGCATCGCCGTGGGCATGGCCACCGATGTACCGCCGCATAACCTGCGGGAAGTTGCCAACGCTTGCGTGCACCTGCTCGATGAGCCCAAGGCCACGGTCGAGGACCTGTGCAGGTTCGTCCCGGGCCCTGATTATCCGACCGAAGCGGAAATCATCACGCCACAGGCCGATCTGCTTAAAATCTACGAGACCGGACGGGGTTCGGTCCGCATGCGCGCGGTCTATCGCGTCGAAGACGGCGATATTGTCGTCCATGCCTTGCCTCACCAGGTTTCCGGGGCCAAGGTGCTCGAGCAGATCGCTGCGCAGATGCAGGCCAAGAAGCTGCCGATGGTCGCCGACCTGCGCGATGAGTCCGATCATGAGCATCCGTGCCGGATCGTCATCATCCCGCGCTCGAACCGGGTCGATCCCGAAGAGCTGATGCAGCATCTGTTCGCAACCACCGACCTTGAATCCAGCTACCGGGTCAACGTCAATATCATTGGCCTCGATGGCAAACCGCAGTTGAAGAACCTGCGTTCGCTGCTGGTGGAGTGGCTGGAGTTCCGGGTCAACACCGTTCGGCGTCGCCTGAAATTCCGCCTGGACAAGGTCGAGAGGCGCCTGCACCTGTTGGACGGCTTGTTGATCGCCTACCTCAACCTGGATGAAGTGATCCACATCATCCGTACCGAGGAGCATCCCCGCGCGAAGCTGATCGAGCGTTTTGCCCTCAGTGAGATCCAGGCCGACTACATTCTCGACACCCGTCTGCGTCAACTGGCGCGGCTGGAAGAGATGAAGCTGCGTAACGAGCAGGACGAACTGCTCAAGGAGCAGGCCAAGCTGCAAGCGCTGCTGGCCAGCGAAGCCAAGCTGAAGAAACTGGTGCGCAGCGAGCTGCTCGCCGATGCGCAAACCTATGGTGATGATCGTCGTTCGCCGATCGTTGCCCGCGCCGAAGCCAAGGCTCTGTCGGAAAACGAACTGATGCCCACTGAGCCGGTAACGGTCGTTCTGTCGGAAAAAGGTTGGGTTCGCTGTGCAAAGGGTCATGATATTGATGCCACAGGCCTGTCCTACAAGGCGGGTGATGGCTTCAAGACCGCAGCACCGGGGCGTTCCAACCAGTTTGCGGTATTCATCGACTCCACGGGCCGCAGTTATTCGGTGGCGGCCCACACGTTGCCATCGGCACGTGGCCAGGGCGAACCGCTGACCGGTCGTCTGGCACCGCCGCCGGGCGCCAGTTTCGAATGCGTGCTGTTGCCCGAGGACGAAGCGTTGTATGTGATCGCCTCCGATGCGGGTTACGGGTTTGTGGTCAAGGGTGAAGACCTGCAAGCCAAGAACAAGGCAGGCAAGACATTGTTGAGCCTGCCCAATGGTTCCAAGGTGATGCCGCCGCGGCCGGTGGCCGATCGTGAGCAGAACTGGCTGGCGGCGGTGACCACCGAAGGTAGGCTGTTGATTTTCAAGGTCAGCGACCTGCCACAGTTGGGCAAGGGCAAGGGCAACAAGATCATCGGGGTTCCCGGCGAGCGGGTGGCCAGCCGTGAAGAGTACGTCACCGACCTGGCGGTGCTGCCGGAAGGTGCGACGCTGGTGTTGCAGGCTGGCAAGCGGACCCTGTCGCTCAAGGCTGACGACCTGGAGCACTACAAGGGCGAGCGCGGTCGTCGGGGTAATAAGTTGCCGCGCGGCTTCCAGCGTGTCGACGCGTTGTTGGTAGAGATTGGCAGTTAGTCCGGTTCAGGGTGTCTATCCTGGTTTTTTAGCGCAGGATCGACGCCACAAGACTGGAGTCACGGCGCATATTCACGGATGATATGCGCCTCTTGGGCGGCCGTATGGCGGAACGCCCAAACGAATTTTCTGGATCAGACTGTGGCCTACCGTGTGGTGGCCACCTGGATGGGATGATGACTGTTCTGCGCCTTCCTTTAATGTTGCTGCTCACCGGCGTGCTCGGTTTGGCCGGCTGCAGCGTTCACCAACCGGTTTCCTTGTATCAGCTTGACAGTGGCACGCCGGGCCAACCTCAACAAAGCGCGGGCATGTTCGTGGTACTGGGCCCTGTTTCCCTGGCCGACTACCTGCAACGCGAAACCCTGCTGCAACGCCAGCCGGATGGCAGCCTGACAGCTGCGACCGATGGTCGCTGGGCCGGCAGCCTGTCTTCGGACATCAATCAGTTGCTGGTACGGCAACTGGCCTGGCGTCTGGACAGTCAGCGGGTCGTGCTGTCGCCGGCAACGGCCGGGGCGACACCGGACGTTCAGGTGCTGCTGTCGATCACCCGGTTGGACTCCGGGGCCAAGCAGCCGGCGGTCCTGGACGCCCAGTGGCGCCTGCTGGACCGTCGTGGCCAGGTGCGCGACAACCGTATCGTGCACCTGGAGCAGCAGCATGCCGGCACTTCGGCGGCGCAGGTCCAGGCACAGGGAGAGCTGCTGCAACGCCTGGCCGAGCAGTTGAGCGTGGCGCTCAAGCCGTTGGCCAACCAGCCGCCGGTCGCCGAGGTTCGGACCAAGCCGGCAGCGCCGACCCCGGCCCGGCAGGCCGAGCCTGAGAAACCGAAGATCCCGATGGCTACGCCGATCCGCACGGATATGGAAGTGTTCCGTTTCTGAGGCCATCGCCAGACAACAAAAAGCCCGCACTCGTTGCGGGCTTTTTGTTGTCGCCGAACACCTTCACATTACTTGCTGCTTTCGTGCATCCGTGCCAGTTGCCGTTCGAGCAGCGATGGATAAGGTTCCATCAGGCGCTCTACGCAGCAGGCGCCTTCGGGGCTGGCAATCGGTCGGATGCGGGCACGCTGGCGAATCAACGGCTCATCGCTGATCTGCCGTTCCACCAGCAGCAGGTTACGGCTGTGTTGCGACAGTGCCAGGGCGTCCTGGGCCGCTTCGGTCAGCAGCAGGTCGATCTGGCTGACGCCGAACAATTCGTCGCCCAGGGTCAGGCCCAATTGCAGTTGCAGGGTGATGCCACTGTCGGCCACTTCGATCTGCAACTGATGGCCCAGCGCCCTGAGTAACTCGCCGCAGCAGATAGCGTTGGTCAGGTAGTCGTCGCCGCTGTCCTCGGTGTGGAACAGCATCAGCGTGCTGCCGTCGTTCAGGGTGTGCAATTCACTCTGATACAGCGAGGCCGCCTGGTCGAGGCAGTCGCGATAACGCTCCAGCAGCTCGGTCAGGCGAGCCTTGGGCAGGCGCCGCAATTGGTCCTGCGCACCCAGTTGTACGGCCAGCACCGCGCTGTGCTGGGGCTGCGCGGGAGCTGTCGGTTTTGCCACGGCGGCGCTCGAACCTTGCGGGCGGTCACGCAGATCGGCGAACGGATCTTCCTCGTCGTCCAGGTCCAGCTCGTTGTCCACCGGGCGCGGGATCGGTCGTGCGGCGAGCTTGGCAGGCGCCGTTGTTGCGCCGGTGTCGAAGCTCGGATCGCGCAGGTTGCGAACCTGGAAGCCTTGTCCGGTGGGCTCGTCTTCTTCGTAGTCGCTGTCGTCGTAGTCGATTTCCGGCTCAGGCTCGGGCTCCGGTTTCACCGGGGCAAAACGCGAATGCAACTGGCGGGCAAGGTCGCCGATCTCGTCCTGGCGACGAGTGGCCGGGGTGTGTTCGTCCATGTCCCGCAGCCAGACCCGCAACTGCAGCAGCGGCGTCGAGATATGCCGGCCCAGGCGCAGGCTCAGGGCCAGTGCCAGTGCCAGCAGGATAGCGCTGAGGATGCCCATGCTTTGCAGGCTGATGGTCATCGGCTGTTGGAACTGGGCCATGTCCAGGCTGATCCGCAGGTTGCCGGCAGTCACATCCTGGAAGGTGATCTTGGTCTGGTAGACCCCTTCGGTTTCGCCCAGCAGGCCGCTCTTCGGACGCTGGCCAGCTTCGGCGAGGATCCGATTGTCGACGCTGTAGATCGCCGCGTGGGCCACCAGCGGGTTTTTCGTCAGGTTGTTGAGCAGCACGTTGAGGCTGAGGATGTCGTTGGACACCAGCAGTTCGGTCGCCGACGTGGCGGTCTGGGTGGTCAGGCTCTGGCCAAGGGCATCGGCCTGCTGGTGCATGGCTTCCTTGAACTGCAATCCCATTACGCAGGCATAGATGACCAGCGCCAGCGCGACGAGAATCACGTTGTGGCTGGCAATGCGTAATGCAATCGGTACCCGGCGGTGACGCAATGCCCGGAAGATCAGCAGGAAGAAGTTATCAGGTTTGACTGGCGTGGGCCGGTTCACTGAGCGCGGCTCTTTTGTCTGTGAAGTTGACGCGCAGTATAGCGAGAGGCCCTAGGCCGGCAAAGCGCTGGCGGTGCCGATGGTCACTGAAAGTGGGTAGAATGCGACTTTTTTAACGAGCGGGGGTGCGCTTTGCGCGAAATCGTCCTGATTAACATCACAGGTGGAGACCGTCCGGGTCTCACCGCAGCCATTACCGGCGTACTGGCGCAAGGTGGTGTGAACATTCTCGACATCGGTCAGGCGGTTATCCATGACACCCTGTCGTTCGGCATCCTGGTCGAGGTTCCTGGCGGCGAGCAGGCCCCGGTGCTGCAGCAGGTGCAGTCCACTGCCACCGGGCTGGGCCAGCAGGTGCGCTTCAGCGCGGTGTCGCAAGACGACTATCGGCGTTGGGTCGACAGCGAGGGCAAGGACCGTCATATCGTCACCCTGCTGAGCCGCAAGGTGACTGCCGAGCAACTGCAGCGGGTCAGTGCCGTTACTGCGCAGCATGGTCTGAACATCGAGCGTATCGACCGTCTGTCGGCACGTGTGCCGTTGGACGCTCCGGCCGGCTTGAGCAAGGCCTGCATCGAGTTCTCGGTGCTGGGCGAGGCGTCTGATCCACAGGCGCTGCGTGCCGAGTTTCTTGGCTTGGCCCAGGAGCTGAATATCGATGTCGCTTTCCAGGAGGACTCGCTGTTCCGTCGCAATCGGCGCCTGGCCGTGTTCGATATGGACTCCACGCTGATCGAGGCCGAAGTCATCGACGAACTGGCCAAGGCTGCCGGCGTCGGTGAACAGGTGTCGGCGATCACCGAGCGGTCGATGGCGGGCGAACTGGACTTCCGGGCCAGCTTCAAGGAGCGCCTGGCCTTGCTCAAGGGGCTGGATGTCAGTGTGCTCGACTCGATCGGTGCTTCGTTGCGTCTGACCGAAGGCGCTGAAGTCCTCTTTGCCGAGCTCAAGCGCCTGGGCTACAAGACTGCCATCCTCTCGGGCGGTTTCACCTACTTTGCCCGGCAGTTGCAGGCGAAGCTGGGTATCGACTATGTGTTCGCCAACGAGCTGGAAGTGGTGGACGGCAAGTGCACGGGTGTCGCGATCGAGCCGATTGTCGATGCCCAGCGCAAGGCCGACCTGCTGCGTGAGCTGGCGACCAGGGAAGGCTTGAGCCTGGAGCAGACCATTGCCGTGGGTGATGGTGCCAACGACTTGCCGATGCTGGCGATTGCCGGGTTGGGCGTCGCGTTTCGGGCCAAGCCGCTGGTGCGCAAGTCGGCCAGGCAGGTGATCAGCACGCTCGGACTGGATGGAGTGCTGTACTTGCTGGGCATGCAGGATCGCCACGGCCGCAAGTGATTGCCGGTCTTTGTCGGGGGAGGTGGGTTTGGGGCAGTCCGACCCAGGCCTACCCCGGCAGGATCCTCTCCCAGGCTCCGGGTTGAGTGTGCGAATCAGCCGCACCGGCCGCTAGAGCGTCTTCCACAGTGAGCCGAAATCTTCCTCGGCGCCAGCGCCGCCTGCAGTCGCTTCGTTCCTGACCGCCACCGGCTGTTCGAACAGGCGATACTCGAACTGATTGAAGCTGCCGGTGCTGGCCTTTCGGTTATTCAGCCCGGCGCGACGCTCCTCGCCATTGGTGTTGATCATCACCTTGTGGCCTTCCTGGAATGGCAGGCGCGGCGCCAAGAGGGTCGCGGGCACGCCAATGGCACTGATCTCCGGCAACAACAGGGCCCGCAAGTACTGGCTGGTCTCCTCGCTGTTGCGCACCAGTTGCAGGCCGCAGGGCTGGGCATGGGGGGCGATCAGCTCGATGCCCATCTGCGTTCCGCCACTGCGGACCTGGCGAATCCAGCGGACCACTGCGACGCTCCAGCCCTGGGACGTCGTGTCCTGGATGCCGACCAGTTCTCCCGCCTGCAACTGGCTGGGCACTTCCCTTGGCCAGGCGAGGCAGTAGCCGCCAGGGCTATGGTTGATGATCTGCAGGGCGAAGGTCGGGAAGTCTTCGGCACTGTTGGCGGCCGCCTGGCTGACGTCGGCCTCCGTTGGGTGATATTGGATTTCCTCGTAGGGCAGCAGGGTATCGGCACTGCCATGGCGTTCGGCATCGAAGGCCAGGACCCAACTGTCCTTTTCCGCGCGATTGACCATCTGCGCGGTGAAGTGTGCGGTGCTGCTGGCGGTCGGACGCTTGAGAATTTCGCTGAAGGAACGTTGCCCGCCGAGATAGAAATGCAGGGCACTCATGCCGATGCACAGCGTCAGCTCACCTTGTCCCGGCGTACGCTGGAAGCTTCGTTCGGCGGCCTCGCCCCAGGCTGCGCAGAGGTGTTGCAGGGTATCCAGGCTCAAGCTGCCGGGTACCAACAGGCGCGATTGACCCCGTCGGTCGGCGGGCAGTTCAAGGTATTCCTTCATGGCCTCGACCAGTGCCCCGGTATCGATACCCAGCAGCCCCGACAGTTGTTCGGCAGGAAACTGCGAGGTATAGCGTGGTGGGGTGTCGGTGGCCGGGGCTACGGCAAACAGGCTCGACGGCAGGCTGGCGTTCTGCATTGTGACCAGCGCGCTCCACGGTTCGAGGACTTCCGCCAGCCGGGCGATGTTGTTCTGGCGCATCTGATTGCAGCGCGAACAGCCCAGCAGCAGCGCGACGATGTAGGTCTGCTCGATGGTCAGGGATTGGGTCTGGTTGGCCAGCTCATCACGCACCGGGTTGTTCTGCACCTGGTGGGCGATTGCGATCTGGTAGAGCTGATGCACTTCGAACCACAGGCTTTCCGGCACCGGGCAGTACAACTGGCTGGCGCGGATCAGCGGGCCATTGAGGCAGTGCAGGGCGCGCTGTATGGCTGTGGTCATCAGCCCGAGGCGTTCCTTGCTGAACTTGGTAGCGATGCGCATCGCGATCTGCTTGTAGCCGATGGCGAGGTGGTTCTGCAGGGCCTGGCAAAGGTTGGCGACCTTGCGCGGACGCTCGTCGAGCACGACGGACTGATTGAGAAAGTGTCGCTCCAGGTGCTTGCAGACGTAATACACCTCGGGGCGTATCAGTTCGAGCAACTGCAGGCGGTTTTCGCTGGGAGTGAGCAACTGGTTGAGTTCGCCCAGCGCCTGGTACAGCAGGCGTGCGGTCTCTCCGAGGTTGGCTTTGGGCAGCTCGGCGATCCAGCGTTTCAGGTCACGCGGTGTTCCATCGCAGAATGACAGGCTCAACTGGGTAGGCGTTGGCGCGCGCAACAACAGATGGGGGCTCGGATTGCTCATCTAACGGGCCAGCTCCAGCAAAGAAAACGTGCATCATCCATCGGCAAGGTGACAAAAAATTGGTGGCAATATAATGCCACGACTCTAGCAGTAATAGGGGAGAGGTGCATCGTTGTCGGTCGGATCTTGTTGCGACCGATTGTCCGGGTTTTGCCTCGCGGTCCTGAGCCGGCTCAAAGCCGCGAGGCATGCACCTTATCAGGCGTCCTTGGGCAAGCCCAGACCCTGGCCCATGGCCACGGTCGAACCGGCGGTCAGGTTTTCGGCCCACTTCACCTGGTCGGGGCCGAACAGCACGATGGCGGTCGAGCCCAGCTTGAAGCGCCCGAGTTCGGCGCCCTTCTCCAGATGGATGGGCGCACGGGCGGCCTCGTCGTAGCGGACGGTCTTGAGTTCGCGTTTGGGCGGCGTCACCAGCCCGGCCCAGACGGTTTCGACCGAAGCGACGATCATCGCGCCGACCAGCACCACAGCCATTGGCCCGCGCTCGGTATCGAACAGGCAGACGACGCGCTCGTTGCGGGCGAACAGTTCCGGGACGTTTTCGGCGGTGGTCTGGTTGACCGAGAACAGGCGGCCTGGCACGTAGACCATCTCGCGCAAGGTGCCGGCCAGCGGCATGTGTACCCGATGGTAGTCCTTGGGCGACAGATAGATGGTCGCGAACTCGCCACCCATGAAGGGTGCGGCGAGCGTGGCGTCGCCGCCCAGCAGTTCAAGGGCGCTGAAGCTGTGGCCCTTGGCCTGGAAGATCCGACCGTGCTCGATCGGGCCGAGTTGGCTGACGGCGCCGTCGGCCGGGCAAAGGATCGCTCCCGGTGTCGGGTCGAGCGGACGGGCACCGTCTTTCAGCGCGCGGGTGAAGAAGGCGTTGAAGTGTTCGTAGGCGGTGAGGTCTTCCACCAGCGCCTGGGACATGTCCACCTGATAACGCTTGGCGAACCAGGCGGTGAAGGCGTTCTTGAACCAGCGTACGCGACATTCGGCAATGCAGCCGGCCAGGCGTGACAGCAAGTGGTGAGGCAGCAGGTATTGGCTGAGGATGAACAAGCGCTTTTTCATCAAGGGTCCTTGTGAATCTCAAATCTCTACGGGGGTGTCGGGGTGGTTGCCCCATTCGCCCCAGGAGCCGGCGTAGCCTTTGACGCGCGGATAACCGAGCGCCTTGGCCACCAGATAGGTGAAGCCGGAGCGGTGGTGAGTCTGGCAATGGGTGATCACTTCCTTGTCTGGAGTGATCCCCAGGCTGTCGAGGATCGCTGCCATGTCTTTGCGGATGCGCAGGCTGCGTGCCTTGTCCATGCCGGCGGTCCATTCGAAGTTGACCGCGCCGGGGATGTGCCCACCCTTGGCGGCGAGGACTTTCTCGCCGCAATACTCCAGCGGTCCACGGGCGTCCCAGATCGCCAGGTCGGCCGCGCCGAGGCGCGACAAAAGGTAGTCGCGGGTCGCAGTGGGTTCTTCGTGCAGGGTCAGGGCAACCGGGCCGCCAACGGCTGCCGGGATCTCTTCGGACACGGGCAGGCCTTCGTCCAGCCACGCCAGCAGACCGCCGTCGAGGTAGTGGTAGCGGCGATGGCCAATGACATCCAGCAGCCAGATGAAACGCCCGGCCCAGCCGCCACCTTCATCGTCGTAGACCACGTAGACCGCGTCCGGGTCATGCCCCAGTTCGCCGAACAGCGCTTGGAGCGCGTCTTGCGATGGCATCAGCCCGGGCGCCGGCGGCTGGCCCAGTTGGGTGCGCTTGGGATCGACGAAACGGGCGCCGGGGATGTGCCCGGCGCTGTAGCGGGCGCTGCTGGTCAGGTCCACCAGGATCAGTCCGGGGGTGCCGAGACGTGGCAGCAGGTCGCTGGGCTCGATCACCAGCGGCAAGCCAGAGAAGTCAGGCATGTGAGGTCTCCTGGATGCAAAGGGGGGGATTGTAGCGCAAGCTTCAGGCACTGCGGTTGGTAAAGGCGTGCAGGGCCTTTTCGATACAGTGCACGGTCTTGCCGAAGGCTTGCACGGTGATTTCCGAAAACGGCACGCTGTCCTGGTCGCCCAGGACCACCATCACCACTCGGCCATTGTTGCTCAGCGAGCGCAACAGCAGGTGTTCGCCGGGGAACTCTGCCCGCAGGCTATTGGGCAGCAGGGCCCGGAATTGTGCGGCGTTGGCCGGCGACAGGCGCACCTGTGCCGGCTGGCTCATCAGGCGTTGCAGCAGGGGGCTCTGGGCCAGTTGCAGTGTCAGGTTGCTCGCTTGCGCCGGCAGGCCGGCGGTCTGGTTGACGCGCAGGGCGGTGCGGCTGCGGTCGGTCATCAGGATCATCACCCGGCGCAGGCCACAGGCCACCAGCGCATCGCGGGCCACGGTGGTCAGGTGCATGGCATTGCTGAACCGGCTGGGTTCGGCCAGCAGTTGCGCGCAGTGCCGACGCCAGATGACCATTGCTTCGGCGCTGGGGGCGGCGGCTGGCACTTGGTCGGCATGCAGGCGGCGCACATGCCAGGGCCAGATCAGCGCCTCGGCCGGGTGCCACAGGTCCTGCATCGAATGCTGGTTGGCACTCTGGGCCGCTTGCTGGTGGATCTGCTGCTGCAGCTCGCTCATGGGTTGCTGCAGATAGAGGCTCGACAGGTATTGCCAGCGCAGGCAATGAGGGCCGTTCCAGGCCTGTTGCGCCGCCAGGGCCAGACCATTGGCCAGCAGCACGGTGTTGGCGGGCTGGTTCAGCCAGCGGCGCAGGTCCGGATCGGCATCCAGTTGCTGCTGCTGGCGCAGGCGCTGATTATTGTCGCGGGCTATGTGCATCACCCTGGCGAGGGTCTTGCGCTCGTTCAGTAACACTTGATAGCCCTGGGTCACCCACACCGGCAGGCGCCAGAACTCGGCCATGGCCTGGCACAGCTCCAGCAGGCGCACACCGAACAGCTCTCGTTCAACCCTGCCGGCCGGTTCGTGTTTTTGCAGCACCCGCAACTCCCAGGCTTCGAGCAGCTTGGGGTGGGTCAGTGCCAGTGGCCAGAGTGGCGCGAGGAACAGCAGACTACCCCAGTGGATGTCCTGCCAGAGCCTGGCCAGGCGTGCGGCGAACAGGCCGTTGGCCTGTTGGCTGGCGTGCTGGCTGATCAACTGCAACTGACGCAGAGCGACCGGGATTTCTTCCGGCATTCGCGCGGGCAGGCGCTCGAGCAGTTCTGCGGTGCGTTTCAGGCCGAGGCGGTTGATCGCGATCTCGAGGTTCTCGGCCGGCTCGCTCATGCTGCCTTGGGTGTGGTGGTTGGCTTCGCAAATTACGCTCAACGCCAGGGCTGGGCTATCCTGCATTAAATCGGCGATGTCGCGCAGCGAGCTGCGGCTGTCGGCAATGGCCCGGCAGACCCGGTCATGACTATCCTGTGGGACGGGCAGGCACACGCCCTGCAGCAGCTTGATCCAGCCTTGCAGGGTGTTCGGTCTTGCACTGGATGCATTCGTTTCATTTGTCATGATTAAGCGCGATCATCACCGTTGAGGTGCCCTGGAACGGGCCTGGCGGCGCGGCGCAGACACTGCTGCACAAGCCATGCGCCGCCGGTTTTCTGGCTTTTCGCCTGAACTGGCTATAGTCTGGCGCAGATTCGCCGATAAATAGAAGAAGAGATTTATTAACTTCCGAATATGACCTTGAACCCGACTCGACAAGTACTCTCATTCTATGGCTAAAATCATCGGCATCATTGTCGTATTCGCGAGCGTGCTCGGCGGATACGTGCTCTCCCACGGCAAGATTGCGGCCCTGATCCAGCCCTTCGAGGTGATGATCATCGGCGGTGCTGCACTGGGTGCTTTCCTGCAGTCCAACCCTGGCTATATGACCATGCACGTGGTCAAAAAATCCCTCGGCATGTTCGGCTCGCGGTTCAGCCACGCCTTCTACATGGAAGTGTTGGGGCTGATCTACGAGATCCTCAACAAGAGCCGTCGCGAAGGGATGATGGCGATCGAGGGCGACATCGAGGATGCCGCAGCCAGCCCGATCTTCGCCAAATACCCCGCCGTCCTCAAGGATGAGCGCATGACCGCGTTCATCTGTGACTACCTGCGTATCATGTCCTCGGGCAACATGGCTCCCCACGAGCTGGAAGGCCTGTTCGACATGGAACTGTTGAGCATGAAGGAAGAACTCGAACATCCGTCCCATGCCGTCACCGGTGTGGCCGACGGCATGCCCGGTTTCGGTATCGTCGCGGCGGTACTGGGTATCGTGGTGACCATGGCCTCCCTGGGGGAGGGCGACCAGAAGTCCATCGGTATGCACGTGGGTGCGGCACTGGTGGGTACCTTCTTCGGTATTCTCGCCGCCTACGGCTTCTTCGGGCCGCTGGCTCAATGCCTGGCCCACGATGCCAAGGAAGAGGTGAACGTCTACGAGGCGATCAAGGCCTCCCTGGTCGCGTCGGCTTCCGGCATGCCGCCATCCCTGGCGGTGGAGTTCGGGCGCAAGGTTCTCTATCCGAAGCACCGGCCGAGCTTCGCCGAGCTGGAACAAGCGGTTCGCGGTCGCTGAGTCATGGAGAATAATCAGCCGATCATCATCAAGCGTGTCAAGCGCTTTGGCGGCGGGCACCATGGCGGTGCCTGGAAAATCGCCTTCGCCGACTTCGCGACAGCGATGATGGCGTTCTTCCTGGTGTTGTGGCTGCTGTCCACCGCGACCCCTGAGCAGAAGATCGCCATCGCCGGTTACTTCAAGGACCCGATCGGTTTCTCCGAGAGCGGAACGCCCTACATCATCGACCTGGGCGGTTCGCCGACGCTGGCGCCGGACAAGACGCTCAATCCGGAAGTGAAGTCCCAGCCGCAGCCGGACAAGGTCACGGTCGACACCGACCAGGTGGAGAACATGGCCGAGCAGGTCGAGAAAGAGCGCCTGGAACTGTTGCTGCAAGAGTTGCAGAACAAGGTCGACGAAAGCCCGCAACTGCAGAAGTTCAAGGACCAGATCCTGTTCGAGATTACTCCGGACGGTTTGCGCATCCAGATCATGGACGCGGAAAACCGGCCAATGTTCGACTCCGGCAGTGCGCGCCTGAAGCCTTATTTCGAAGACATCCTGCTGGCGATGGCCGACACCATCAAGGCAGTGCCGAACAAGGTCAGTATCAGCGGTCATACCGATGCCAAGCCTTACTCCGGTACGGGCGACTTCGGTAACTGGGAACTGTCGGCCAACCGTGCCAACGCCGCGCGTCGGGCCCTGGTGGCTGGCCGCTATCCTGACTCGCAAGTGGCACGGGTGGTCGGTTATGCCTCGTCGGCACTGTTCGACAAGGCTGATCCGTTCAATCCGGTCAACCGCCGCATCGATATCGTGGTGCTGACCAAGAAGGCCCAGAAAGCCATCGAGGGCGAGCAGGGCGCGGATGAAGCCACGCCGGATGCCGCGCCCGTTGCACCCGGCGCACCAGGTGCATCGAACGCTGCGCCGGCTGATCCGAATGCACTACCGGCGGACAAGCAACCGCTGCCGGCTCATGAGGTCCGGCAACGCTTGAATATCTTCGAGCAGGGCACGTTGAAGATGGACGAGACAGGCAAGCCCAAGACTGGCTCCTGACACAAATGAAAAGGCCGCGATGATCGCGGCCTTTTCATTTTGGCGACTTCAATAGCTGTCTTGCGGCAGGCTGGCAATGATCGAGCGGTAGCTGTTCATCCGCTGCTGCTGGATACGGCCATCTTCCAGTGCCTTGAGCAGCGCGCAGCCGGGTTCGCGGTCATGTTTGCAATCGCGGAAACGGCAGGTGCCGAGCAAGTCGGTGAACTCGATGAAGCCGGCCTCGACATCGTCACGGCTGACATGGCCCAGGCCGAATTCGCGAATCCCCGGCGAGTCGATCAGTTCGCCGCCGCCCGGAAAGTGGAACAGGCGCGCAGTGGTGGTGGTGTGAGTACCTTGGCCGGACAGCTCGGAGAGCGGGCCGACGCGGGTTTCCACTTCCGGCAGCAGGCTGTTGACCAGCGATGACTTGCCGACTCCGGACTGGCCGACGAATACGCTGATGCGTCCGTCCAACTGCTCTTGGAGCTGCTCCATGCCGTTGCCGTGGTGGGCCGATACTTCCAGCAGCGGATAGCCCAGTTGCCGATAGACCGCCAACAGGGCATTCAGGGCCGGGGCGTTGTGCTCGTCGATCAAGTCGAACTTGTTCAGCAATAGCAGCGGCCGAATGCCGGCATGCTCGGCGGCTACCAGGTAGCGGTCGATCAGGTTGGCATGGGGTTCGGGCAGCGGGGCGAAGACGATCACGATCATGTCGACGTTGGCGGCCACCGGCTTGAGTTGGCCGCGGCTGTCCGGGCGCTTGAGTTCGGTGTTGCGTGGCAGCTGTGCGACGATCACGCCGATGCCCTGGTTGCCGGCACGCCAGACCACCCGGTCGCCGGTCACCAGGGCTGGCAGGTTGGCCCGCAGATGGCAACGGAAGACCTGACCCGCGAGTTCTCCTTCCAGCGCCTCGACTTCGACTTGCACGCCGAAGTGCGCAATCACCAGGCCCGTCTGTTCGGGTCCCAGGTCGCCGCCCTCCAGTGCGTCCATGGCCTGTGATTCGCGTTTGGCGGCGCGTGCGGCGCGTTCGCCCTGGATCTTTTCGATGCGCCAGTTCTGGCGGCGGTTGAGCTGGCGTTTGGCCATTGGTGTTCCGTATCGTCGAATCGTCGGTGAGGGTCAAGCGGTCGCGAGTTTAGCACGCCCGGCAAGCGCAGCCTGCGCTAAACTGTTTGGCTATGCCGAGGAGTCACGCTATGCAAAATCCACAGAACCTCATCTGGATCGACCTCGAGATGACCGGTCTCGACCCGGACACCGATGTGATCATCGAAATGGCCACCATCGTTACCGACAGCAACCTGAACACCCTGGCCGAAGGTCCGGTGATCGCTATCCACCAGAGCGACGAAATCCTGGCCGGCATGGATGAGTGGAACACTCGCCAGCATGGCGGTTCGGGTCTGACCCAGCGTGTACGCGATAGCCGCATCAGCATGGCCGAGGCCGAGGCGCAGACCATTGCCTTTCTGGAACAGTGGGTGCCCAAGGGCAAGTCGCCGATCTGTGGCAACAGCATCTGCCAGGACCGCCGCTTTCTCGCGCGCCACATGAAGTCCCTGGAACGCTATTTCCACTACCGCAACCTGGATGTTTCCACCCTGAAAGAGCTGGCGGCGCGCTGGGCGCCGGAAGTACGTGACAGCTTCCAGAAGGGCAGTACCCATCTGGCGCTGGACGATATCCGCGAGTCGATTGCCGAGCTGCAGCACTACCGCAAGCACTTCATCAAGTTCTGATCGGTTGCGGCGTGGTTGCGCTCTTTTGGTGCGCAGCCCAAATGAGTAGACTGCGCGCCTTCTCCTGCCCGGACCGCCATCATGCTGCTGATGCTCTACCTCGTCGCCATTACCGCCGAAGCCATGACGGGCGCCTTGTCGGCCGGGCGGCGCGGCATGGACTGGTTCGGTGTGGTGCTGATAGCCTGTGTCACCGCTCTCGGCGGCGGTTCGGTCCGTGATGTATTGCTGGGGCATTATCCGCTGACCTGGGTCAAACACCCGGAATACCTGGTGCTGACCTCGGTCGCCGCCCTGGTGACAGTGTTTATCGCACCGCTGATGCGCCATTTGCGCTCGCTGTTCCTGGTGCTCGATGCCCTGGGGTTGGTGGCTTTCACGCTGATCGGCTGCCTGACGGCCCTGGAGATGGGGCAGGGGATGATGGTGGCATCGGTCAGTGGGGTGATCACCGGGGTTTTTGGTGGCGTATTGCGGGATATCTTCTGCAACGACATCCCGCTGGTGTTCCGTCGTGAACTCTATGCCAGCGTCTCCTTCGCTGCCGCCTGGTGTTTTCTTGGTTGCACCTATTGGCAACTGCCCAATGAGCAGGCGGTGCTGATCACGCTGTTCGGCGGCTTCCTGCTGCGCCTGTTGGCCATCCGGTTTCACTGGGAAATGCCCAAGTTCGTCTATAACGACGAGGCCTGACGGGATCAGGACGGGTCGGCCCGCTCTGCATGCTGGCGCAGGGCCCATTGCACGTGTTCCTGAACCAGCTCGGACGGATAATCCCGCCGGCTGTCGAGGGCCTCGAGCACCGCGATGGTCGACGGTGCATTGCCCAGGCCGACGGCCAGGTTGCGCAGCCAGCGTTCGTAACCGGCACGGCGCAGCGGCGAACCCTCGGTGTTTTTCAGGAAGGTCTCTTCATCCCAGCGGAACAGCTCTGCCAACCCGGCATTATCCAGGCTGTGTCGGGGCTGGAAGTCGTTCTCGGCGGACGGACGGGCGAAACGGTTCCAGGGGCAGACGACCTGGCAGTCGTCGCAGCCGAATACCCGGTTGCCGATCAGGGGGCGCAATTCTTCCGGGATAGCGGTCTTGAGTTCGATGGTCAGGTAGGAAATGCAGCGTCGGGCGTCCAGCACGTAAGGTCCGACGAATGCGGCTGTCGGACAGATATCCATGCACGCCGTGCAGCGTCCGCAATGTTCCGTTGCGTGAGGCTCGTCCACCGGCAGCGGCAGGTCGACGAACAGCTCGCCGAGAAAGAAGTAGCTGCCGGCCTTGCGATTGAGTACCAGGGTGTTCTTGCCGATCCAGCCCAGACCGGCCTGTTCGGCGATGGCCTTTTCCAGGACCGGGGCGCTGTCGACGAAGGCGCGATAACCAAAGGGGCCGATCACCTGCTGGATCCGTTCGGCCAATTGCTGCAGGCGTTTACGGATCAGCTTGTGGTAGTCGCGCCCAAGGGCGTAGCGCGAGACGTAGGCTTTTTCCGGTTCGGCCAGGCGCTGGACCATCTGCGTGTCGCCCGGCAGGTAGTCCATGCGCAGTGAGACGACCCGCAGCGTGCCGGGGACCAGTTCGTCCGGGTGCGAGCGTTTGCTGCCGTGGGCGCCCATGTAGTCCATGTCGCCGTGATAGCCTGCATCGAGCCAGCGTTGCAGATGCTGCTCATGTTCACCCAGTTCCAGGCCCGCAATGCCGACCTGCTGGAAGCCCAGTTCGCGAGCCCATTGTTTGATGGAGTGGGCAAGGGCGGGAAGGTCGACGCTATTTACAGGCATGAGACGGGAGAAACCTAGGCTTTGGTGCGTATAATTCTGCCAGACATCGGAGCCGAACGACGCATGCCGCAAACTAAACCCCCTTTTCCCGATATTCAGTCGCTGACCCTCGCTACCTTGCCGAGCCTTCCCGCACGTCAATCGGACGCTCACAAGGGCCAGTTCGGGCATGTCCTGCTGATCGGTGGCGACCGGCATTTTGGCGGCTCGATCCTGCTCAGCGCCGAGACCGCCTTGCGTGGTGGGGCCGGGTTGGTGTCACTGGCCACGCGTGCCGAGCATGTGGTCGCAGCGCTGGCGCGTCTGCCGGAAGTGATGGTGCTGGGTGTCGAGTCGGCCAATCAGTTGATGGCAACGCTTCAGAAGGCCAGCGTGCTGGTGGTCGGGCCGGGGCTCGGGCAATCCGCCTGGAGCCGCAGTCTGCTGTCGGTCGCGGCAAATACCGCAGTGGCGCAGGTCTGGGATGCCGATGCGCTGAACCTGCTGGCCCAGGGCGGGACGCACCTGCCGGTCGACAGTGTGATGACGCCGCATCCTGCAGAAGCGGCGCGATTGCTGGGGGGGTCGACTGCCCAGGTGCAGGCCGACCGGGTCAGTGTGGTGCGCGCGTTGGCGGCGAAATATCAGACGGTCTGTGTGCTCAAGGGCGCCGGCAGCCTGATTGCCGCGCCCGATGGGCGGGTTTCGGTCTGTAATCATGGCCACCCGGCAATGGCTACGGCGGGGCTGGGTGATGTCCTGGCGGGTTTGATCGGGGCGTTGCGGGCCCAGGGCATGGCAGGGTTCGAGGCGGCTTGCCTGGCCGTCTGGTTGCATGCCCGCGCGGGTGAGTTGCAAGGTGAAAAAGGCCGTGGGCTGGCGGCCAGTGATCTGATTCCAGTCATTCGTCAGTTGTTGGAGGAACAATCGCCGTGCCTGAATTAACCCTTCAACTGCCTGATGAACAGCGCATGGTGGAGTTTGGCCAGAAAATCGCCGAAGTGACCGGCGGTGTCGGGGTGATCTTCCTCGAAGGCGACCTGGGGGCCGGCAAGACCACGCTGTCGCGGGGCATCATTCGCGGACTTGGGCATACCGGAGCGGTCAAGAGTCCGACGTTTACGCTCGTTGAGCCGTACGAATTCGCTGAAGTCAGGGCGTATCATTTTGACCTGTACCGGCTGGTCGATCCGGAAGAGCTTGAATACCTGGGGATTCGCGACTATTTCACAGGCGATGCGCTGTGCCTGATCGAATGGCCCGACAAGGGGGCAGGCTTTTTGCCAAAGCCCGACCTGACCATTACCATTAGCCCGCAGGATGGCGGGCGTTCGCTGCGTTTGTTGTCCCAAGGGCCGCGAGGCGATGCCTGGTGTGCCGCATTGGCATTGGAGTTCAAATAGAAGATGGGGTTTGGTATGCGCTTTCGCGCGTTGCTTGCAGTCGCAGGATTGTTGTTTGCGGCACTGACCGTGGATGCCGTGGCGGCGACACAGGTCAAAAGTGTTCGACTGTGGCGAGCCCCGGATAACACACGGCTGGTGTTCGACCTGTCCGGTTCGGTCCAGCACAGCGTCTTCACGCTGACGGCACCCGATCGCCTGGTGATCGACATCAATGGCGCGACCTTGGCCGGACCATTGAACGTGCCGACCGCCAACACGCCGATCACCAGCGTACGTGCCGCCCAGCGCACACCGACCGACCTGCGGGTGGTGGTCGACCTGAAAAAAGCGGTGACCCCCAAGAGTTTCACCCTGGCGCCGAATGCGCAGTATGGCAACCGTCTGGTGGTTGACCTGTTCGACAATCCGGCCGATGCGGCACCGCCGCCGACACCTGCCTCCAATCCGACGCCGAGCGTGGCCACCTTGCCAGCCGTGCCCGTGACGCCAGCCGAGCCGGCGATCAAGCTGCCGCCGGCCCCTGCCGGCAAGCGCGATATCATTGTGGTGATCGATGCCGGTCACGGCGGTGAAGACCCGGGCGCCTCCGGCTCGCGTGGTCAGCACGAGAAAGACGTAGTGTTGTCGATCGCCCGTGAGTTGCAGCGCCAGGTCAATGGCCAGAAGGGCTATCGCGCCGAACTGACCCGTACCGGCGACTACTTCATTCCATTGCGCGGACGTACTGAAATCGCCCGCAAGAAAGGTGCGGACCTGTTCGTCTCGATCCACGCCGATGCCGCACCGTCGGCGGCCGCGTTCGGTGCTTCGGTGTTCGCCCTGTCCGATCGCGGCGCGACGTCCGAGACCGCGCGCTGGCTGGCCGACAGTGAAAACCGTTCCGACCTGATCGGCGGTGCTGGCAACGTCAGCCTCGACGACAAGGACAAGATGCTAGCCGGCGTGCTGCTGGACCTGTCGATGACGGCGTCCATGACCTCCAGCCTGAACGTCGGGCAGAAGGTGCTGAGCAATATTGGCCGGGTCACTCCCCTGCACAAGCAGCGGGTCGAGCAGGCGGGCTTCATGGTGCTCAAATCGCCGGATATTCCGTCGATCCTGGTGGAAACCGGGTTCATTTCCAACTCCAACGAAGCCTCCAAGCTGGCCTCGACCAACCACCAGCAGGCGCTGGCTCGGTCCATCAGCAGCGGCATCCGCCAGTTCTTCCAGCAGAACCCGCCGCCGGGCACCTACATCGCCTGGTTGCGCGACTCCGGCAAGATCGCCCAGGGGCCGCGTGATCATCGTGTTGCGCCGGGCGAGACGCTGGCGATGCTGGCTGTGCGCTATCAGGTGTCGGTGGCAACCCTACGCAGCGTCAACAGTCTGAGCAGCGATGAACTCAAGGTGGGTCAGACCCTGACCATTCCAGGCACTGAATTGGCGGCCAAGCAATGAGCGAGTCGAGTGTGAGCGAACGCGCCCGTATCGAGTTGCTCAGCCCGCGTCTGGCCAACCAGATTGCCGCGGGCGAGGTGGTCGAGCGGCCGGCCTCGGTGATCAAGGAGTTGCTGGAAAACAGCCTCGACTCCGGCGCCAGGCGTATCGATGTGGATGTCGAGCAGGCCGGGGTCAAGCTGCTGCGGGTGCGCGACGATGGCAGTGGCATCTCCTCCGAAGAGTTGCCGTTGGCCCTGGCGCGCCATGCCACCAGCAAGATTCGCAATCTGGAAGACCTTGAGCAGGTGATGAGCCTGGGCTTTCGCGGTGAGGCCCTGGCATCCATCAGCTCCGTGGCCCGCCTGACCCTGACCTCGCGAACCCGCGACGCCGATCAGGCCTGGCAGGTGGAAACCGAAGGGCGTGAGATGGAAGCCCGGGTTCAGCCGGCGGCCCACCCGGTCGGTACGTCGGTGGAAGTGCGCGACCTGTTTTTCAATACCCCGGCTCGTCGCAAGTTCCTCAAGGCCGAGAAAACCGAATTCGACCACCTGCAAGAGGTGATCAAGCGCCTGGCGCTGGCCCGCTTCGATGTGGCCTTTCATCTGCGGCACAACGGCAAGGGCATTCTTGCCCTGCACGAAGCCCATGACGATGCGGCCCGTGCCCGGCGTGTGGCGGCAGTCTGCGGTTCGGGCTTTCTCGAGCAGGCGCTGCCGATCGACGTCGAGCGTAATGGCCTGCATTTGTGGGGTTGGGTCGGTTTGCCGACCTTCTCCCGTAGCCAGGCCGACTTGCAGTATTTCTATGTCAATGGCCGTGCGGTCCGTGACAAGCTGGTGGCTCACGCGGTGCGCCAGGCCTATCGCGACGTGCTGTTCAACGGGCGGCACCCGACTTTCGTACTGTTCCTGGAGGTCGATCCGGCAGCGGTCGATGTCAACGTGCACCCGACCAAGCACGAAGTGCGCTTTCGTGATGGGCGGATGGTCCACGACTTCCTCTATGGCACGCTGCACCGTGCCCTTGGCGATGTGCGGCCGGAAGACCAGTTGGCGGCGCCTGCGGCGGTAGCCGGCATCGTCCGTCCCACGGGGCTCGAGGCGGGCGAGTTCGGTCCTCAGGGGGAGATGCGCCTCGCTGCCAACCTGTTGGAGCAGCCGCAGTCCCAGCCATTTTCGCCTTCTACACCGGCTGCCGGCTCGGGTTCCGGTGCCGGTTATCAATATCAGTATCGTCCGCAATCGACGCAGATGCCGCCAGTCGCAGAGGCGCAAAGCGTCTATCGCGAATTTTTCGCGCCCTTGCCCGAGGCGGGCGTACCGGCCCTGCCCGAAGGCCAGGGCGACGTACCGCCGCTGGGCTATGCCCTGGCACAACTCAAGGGCATCTACATCCTCGCTGAGAACGCCCAGGGCCTGGTGCTGGTGGATATGCACGCCGCCCACGAGCGCATCATGTACGAACGGCTCAAGATCGCCATGGCCAGCGAGGGCCTCAGCGGCCAGCCGCTGCTGGTGCCCGAGTCCCTGGCGCTGAGCCAGCGCGAGGCCGACTGTGCCGAGGAACACGCGGTCTGGTTTCAGCGCCTGGGCTTCGAGTTGCAACGGTTGGGGCCGGAAAGTATCGCCATCCGCCAGATTCCGGCCCTGCTCAAGCAGGCCGAAGCCAACCGGCTGGTGCAGGATGTGCTGGCGGACCTGATGGAGTACGGCACCAGCGATCGCATCCAGGCGCATCTGAACGAATTGCTCGGGACCATGGCCTGTCATGGTGCCGTGCGCGCCAATCGGCGCCTGGCCCTGCCGGAAATGAACGGTTTGCTGCGGGATATGGAAAATACCGAGCGCAGCGGCCAGTGCAACCATGGGCGTCCGACCTGGACTCAACTGGGTCTCGATGACCTGGACAAACTTTTCCTGCGCGGACGTTGATGACAGCTTCGAAAACCCTCCCACCAGCGATTTTCCTGATGGGGCCCACGGCGGCCGGCAAGACCGATCTGGCCATCGAATTGACCAAGGTACTGCCCTGCGAGTTGATCAGTGTCGATTCCGCCCTGGTTTACCGGGGCATGGACATTGGCACCGCCAAGCCTTCGAAGGAGCTGCTGGCCCAGTTTCCGCATCGTCTGATCGATATCCTCGACCCGGCACAGAGCTATTCGGCGGCCGAATTCCGCCATGATGCCCTGGCGGCCATGGCCGAGATCACCGCGCGCGGCAAAATCCCCCTGCTGGTGGGCGGTACGATGCTCTACTACAAGGCTTTGCTCGAAGGCCTGGCGGATATGCCGGCGGCGGACCCAGAGGTTCGCGCCGAGATCGAGGAACAGGCGGCGCGCCTGGGTTGGCAAGCCCTGCACGAACAGTTGGCAAGTATCGACCCGGAGTCGGCGGCGCGGATTCACCCCAATGACCCGCAACGATTGAGCCGGGCACTGGAGGTGTATCGGGTCAGTGGCTTGAGCATGACGGCCCATCGGCAGCGACAATCTGCGCAAAGTACTGACGCAGCCGCTTCGGGACGCCCGCAATTACCCTATACTGTCGCCAATCTGGCCATCGCTCCAGCGAATCGCCAGGTGCTGCATGACCGGATTGCACAAAGATTCACACAAATGTTGGAACAGGGGTTCATTGATGAGGTCGTAGCCCTGCGTAAGAGAAGTGACCTGCATGTCGGGTTGCCGTCTATACGTGCTGTAGGCTACAGGCAAGTCTGGGATCATCTGGATGGCAAGCTGACGTCAGCTGAAATGCGCGAGCGCGGCATCATCGCAACGCGCCAATTGGCGAAGCGCCAGTTTACCTGGCTGCGCAGCTGGGCTGATTTGCACTGGCTGGACAGCCTGGATTGCGGCAATCTGCCACGCGCCTTGAAATACTTGGGGACGATCTCCATATTGAGCTGAGTCCCTGTAAATGCCGTCTATCCTTGGGGGGTAGCGGCACAAGTCACTGTTTGCTCATTTTTTATTATTGATCCTTAAAGGAGTGCGGCACATGTCAAAAGGGCATTCGCTACAAGACCCTTACTTGAATACCTTGCGTAAAGAGAAAGTCGGGGTTTCCATCTACCTGGTCAACGGGATCAAACTGCAGGGCACGATCGAATCCTTCGACCAGTTCGTGATTCTGCTGAAGAACACCGTGAGCCAGATGGTCTACAAGCACGCTATCTCGACAGTGGTGCCGGTTCGTCCAATTCGCCTGCCTAGCGCAACCGAATCCGAACAGGGCGACGCTGAGCCAGGTAACGCCTGATAGGAGTCTCCTTTGTTCTTTGAGCGCCACGGTGGTGGTGAGCGAACCATTCTCGTTCACTTGGAAGGTCAGGACCCTGAGGCGCGCGAAGATCCGCAGGAGTTTCAGGAGTTGGCGTCATCGGCTGGCGCCGAGACCGTCGCGCTGTTCAGCGTGCCGCGTCATCGGCCAACCGCCAAATATCTGATTGGCACTGGCAAGGTCGAGGAGCTTCGCGACCTGGTCAAGGCCGAGCAGATCGACATCGTGATTTTCAATCACATCCTCACGCCCAGTCAGGAACGTAACCTCGAACGTGCTTTCGAGTGTCGCGTGCTTGATCGCACGGGCCTGATTCTCGATATTTTCGCTCAGCGTGCACGTACCCATGAAGGCAAGCTCCAGGTCGAACTGGCCCAGCTTGAGCACATGAGCACGCGCCTGGTACGCGGCTGGACCCACCTGGAGCGGCAGAAGGGCGGTATCGGCCTGCGTGGTCCCGGTGAAACCCAGCTGGAAACCGACCGGCGCCTGCTGCGGGTCCGCCTGCGGCAGATCAAGGGCCGCCTCGAAAAGGTTCGCAGCCAGCGCGAGCAGTCCCGTCGTGGGCGCAAGCGCGCCGATATCCCGACCGTATCGCTGGTCGGCTACACCAACGCCGGCAAGTCCACACTCTTCAACACGGTCACCGACTCCGAGGTGTATGCCGCGGATCAACTGTTCGCGACCCTCGACCCGACCCTGCGCCGCCTCGACCTCGATGACCTCGGGCCGATCGTGCTGGCTGATACCGTGGGCTTCATCCGACATCTGCCGCATAACCTGGTCGAGGCATTTCGGGCTACGCTCGAAGAGTCGAGCAACTCCGACCTGCTGCTGCACGTGATCGATGCCGCCGAGCCGGACCGGATGCTGCAGATCGAACAGGTGATGGTGGTGCTGGGCGAGATCGGTGCCCAGGACTTGCCGATCCTCGAGGTGTATAACAAACTCGATCTGCTCGAGGGTGTCGAGCCGCAGATCCAGCGTGGCGAAGATGGCAAGCCGCAGCGGGTCTGGCTTTCGGCGCGCGAGGGCGTTGGTCTGGAGCTGCTTGAACAGGCGATTGCCGAGTTGCTGGGCAATGATTTGTTCGTCGGCACCTTGCGCTTGCCACAGCGTTTTGCTCGACTGCGTGCACAGTTCTTCGAGTTGGGGGCGGTTCAGAAGGAAGAACATGACGAAGAAGGCGCCTGTCTTTTGTCGATTCGTCTGCCGATGACCGAGTTCAATCGATTGGTCTCGCGCGAAGGCATGAAACCGCCCGAGTTCATCGAACAACACACTTTGCAATAAAAGCCTGACAAAGCGGTTGTGCCGCTGTCGCAGGCATTCTGTAGCATTGGTCGGCGCGCCGTGGGTGCGTCTTTGCTTTATCAGATGGAGAGCGCTATGGCTTGGAATGAGCCGGGTGGCAACTCGAACAATCAGGATCCCTGGGGTGGCAAGCGTCGTAACAATGGCGACCGCAAGGGCCCTCCGGATCTCGACGAAGCCTTCCGCAAGCTGCAGGAAAGCCTGAATGGGTTGTTCGGTGGCGGAAAGAAACGCAATGACGACGGTGGTGGATCGGGCGGCAATGGCGGTGGTTTCGGCCTGCTGGGCATCGGTCTCGTCGTGCTGGCGGCTGTCTGGCTGTACAGCGCCGTGTATGTCGTTGACGAGCAGGAGCAGGCCGTGGTGCTGCGCTTCGGCAAGTACTACGAGACGGTTGGTCCGGGCCTGAATATCTATTTCCCGCCGATCGACAGGAAGTACATGGAAAACGTCACGCGTGAGCGTGCCTACACCAAGCAGGGGCAGATGCTGACCGAAGACGAGAACATCGTCGAAGTGCCGCTGACCGTGCAGTACAAGATCACCAACCTGCAGGACTTCGTGCTGAACGTCGATCAGCCGGAGATCAGCCTGCAGCAGGCGACCGACAGCGCCCTGCGCCATGTGGTGGGCTCCACCGCCATGGATCAGGTGCTGACCGAAGGTCGCGAGCAGATGGCCAGCGAAATCAAGGAGCGCCTGCAGCGTTTCCTCGATACCTATCGCACCGGTATTACCGTGACCCAGGTCAACGTGCAGAGCGCCGCAGCGCCGCGTGAAGTCCAGGAAGCCTTCGATGACGTGATCCGTGCCCGTGAAGACGAGCAGCGCTCGCGCAACCAGGCCGAAGGTTACGCCAACGGTGTCGTGCCGGAAGCCCGTGGTCAGGCCCAGCGCATCATCGAGGACGCCAACGGTTATCGCGACGAAGTCGTTTCCCGTGCCAAGGGTGAGGCCGATCGCTTCACCAAGCTGGTCGCCGAGTACCGCAAGGCTCCGGAAGTCACTCGCCAGCGCCTGTACCTGGACACCATGCAGGAAGTCTTCAGCAATACCAGCAAGGTGCTCGTGACTGGTAACAAGAACGGCCAGAGCAACCTGTTGTATCTGCCGTTGGACAAGATGATCCAGAACAGCCCGGCGGGTAGCTCGCCGGTCACCGGTTCGGCCGCGGCCAGCAGCAATACGGATGCCACGCCGCATATCACTGACCTGCCGCAAACGCGCACAAGGGAGAGCCGCTGATGAGCAATAAATCGCTGATCGCCCTGATTGTTGGCGTCATTGTGGTGCTGGCTGGCTGGAACTGTTTCTACATCGTGTCGCAGACCGAGCGCGCCGTCCTGCTGCAATTCGGTCGTGTGGTCCAGACCGACGTTCAGCCCGGTCTTCACGTGAAGGTTCCCTACGTCAACCAAGTGCGCAAGTTCGATGCCCGCCTGATGACCCTGGATGCCCCGACCCAGCGTTTCCTGACGCTGGAGAAGAAAGCCGTGATGGTCGATGCCTACGCCAAGTGGCGGGTCAAGGATGCCGAGCGCTTCTACACCGCGACTTCCGGCCTCAAGCAGATCGCCGACGAACGTCTGTCCCGCCGCCTGGAGTCCGGGCTGCGTGACCAGTTCGGTAAGCGCACCCTGCATGAAGTGGTCTCCGGTGAGCGTGATGCGCTGATGGCGGACATCACTGCCTCGCTGAACAAGATGGCCGAGAAGGAACTGGGTATCGAGGTGATCGATGTCCGGGTCAAGGCTATCGACCTGCCGAAGGAAGTGAACCGCAGCGTGTTCGAGCGCATGAGCACCGAGCGTGAGCGTGAGGCTCGTGAGCATCGTGCCAAGGGTAACGAGTTGGCCGAAGGTATTCGTGCCGATGCCGATCGTCAGCGTCGTGTACTGCTGGCCGAAGCCTATCGTCAGTCCGAGGAAACTCGCGGTGACGGTGATGCCCAGGCCGCTGCCATCTATTCCAAGGCCTATGGCCAGGACCAGGAGTTTTATGCGTTCTATCGCAGCCTGCGTGCCTACCGTGAAAGCTTTGCGAACAAGAGCGACGTGTTGGTACTGGACCCGAGCAGCGACTTTTTCCACTACCTGGAAAAAGCCAAGCCCTGATCCATCGCGCATCAACACACCCGCCGGGCGGCTAAAACGCCTGGCGGGGTGATCCTTTCGGAAAACGGGTGTATGATGCGGCAGCCGGGAAATTCCCGGCTTTTTTGCGTCTGCATGTTTGATTGGCGGCAGATGAGCAGAAAACGGGTTGATCGACCCGACAGGTTTTTCGAGGAAAGTGGTAGGCGAAGCCGGTTTCGGCTGTTTCGTCGCGCCTTGCTTGCGCGCGCGTTAACCATTTTCTGCTTCACTCAAGGCTCGCCTGTGGGCTTGCCGCCCGGATCATAGGGGAAAGGCGTAATGGCAACGGTAGACCGCTGGCTCTTGCCAGATGGCATCGAAGAAGTACTGCCGCCTGAAGCGGCGCGCATCGAAGTGGCGCGTCGCCAGGTGTTGGATCTGTTCCAGAGCTGGGGCTATGAGTTCGTTGTCACCCCGCATATCGAGTACCTGGAGTCCTTGCTGACCGGCGCCGGTCAGGATCTGGACCTGCGTACCTTCAAGGTTATCGACCCGCAGTCGGGGCGGCAGATGGGCTTTCGGGCTGATATCACGCCGCAGGTGGCGCGTATCGACGCCCACACCTTGCGTCGTGAAGGTCCGAACCGCTTGTGCTACGCCGGCAGTGTGTTGCATGCCCAGCCTCGGGCGTTGTCGACTTCGCGCAGCCCGATCCAGTTGGGTGCCGAGTTGTATGGCGATGCCAGCCCGAGCAGTGACGTCGAGGTCATCAGTCTGATGCTGGCGATGCTGCAACTGGCCGACGTGCCGGACGTGCACATGGACCTCGGGCATGTCGGTATCTACCGTGGTCTGGCTCGTGCAGCCGGTTTGTCCGGCGAGGTCGAGCAACAGTTATTCGATGCTCTGCAGCGCAAGGCCATCGATGAGGTCATCGAGCTTACCGAAGGACTGCCGGCTGATCTGGCGGCGATGTTGCGTGCGCTGGTCGACCTGTGCGGTGGGCGTGAAGTGCTGGCGGCGGCGCGCGTGCGTCTGGCTGGCGCTCCGGCAGCGGTCATCGCCGCGCTCGACGATCTGCTGGCCATCGCCGAGCGGTTGTCCGTGCGCTTCCCGGAACTGCCCCTGTATTTTGACCTGGGTGAGCTGCGTGGCTACCACTACCACACCGGTGTGGTGTTTGCGGTGTTTGTCCCGGGTGTCGGGCAGGCCATCGCCCAGGGCGGTCGTTATGACGATATCGGCGCAGACTTCGGTCGTGCCCGTCCGGCGACTGGCTTTTCCACCGATTTGAAAACCCTGGTGACCCTGGGGCGTGCTGAAGTCGAGCTACCGTCTGGCGGTATCTGGATGCCTGACAGTGCGGATGCGGCTCTCTGGCAGACGGTCTGTCAGTTGCGCGGCGAGGGTCGGCGTGTCGTTCAGGCGCTGCCTGGACAACCTTTGGCCGCTGCCCGCGAAGCGGACTGCGACCGGCAATTGATGCTGCAGAACGGGCTTTGGCAAGTATTGCCGCTGGTTCCTTAAGTTTTCCCGCCGGCGGCTGCCGGCGCCAAGTTTGCGCGAATGAGGACAAGTGTTATGGGTAAGAATGTCGTAGTCCTGGGCACCCAGTGGGGTGATGAGGGCAAAGGCAAGATCGTTGATCTGCTGACCGAACATGCTGCCGCCGTAGTGCGCTACCAGGGTGGCCACAACGCAGGCCACACTCTGGTGATCGACGGCGAGAAAACCGTCCTGCACCTGATTCCGTCGGGCGTACTGCGCGAAGGCGTACAGTGCCTGATCGGCAACGGCGTGGTGGTTGCACCGGACGCCCTGCTGCGTGAAATCACCAAGCTGGAAGAGAAAGGCGTACCGGTGCGCGAGCGCCTGCGTATCAGCCCGTCCTGCCCGCTGATCCTGTCGTATCACGTAGCCCTGGACCAGGCGCGCGAAAAAGCCCGTGGCGAGCAGAAGATCGGTACCACCGGTCGTGGTATCGGCCCGGCCTACGAAGACAAGGTTGCCCGTCGCGGCCTGCGTATCGGTGACCTGTTCCATCGCGAGCGTTTTGCCGCGAAGCTGGGCGAGTTGCTGGACTACCACAACTTCGTGCTGGTCAATTACTACAAAGAGCCGGCCATCGACTTCCAGAGGACACTCGACGAGTGCATGGAATACGCCGAACTGCTCAAGCCGATGATGCTCGACGTTACCGCCGAACTGCACAACCTGCGTCGTGCCGGCAAGGACATCATGTTCGAAGGCGCCCAGGGTTCGCTGCTGGATATCGACCACGGTACCTACCCGTACGTCACCAGCTCCAACACGACTGCTGGCGGTATTGCCACGGGTTCGGGCGTGGGTCCGATGTACCTGGACTACATCCTGGGTATCACCAAGGCCTACACCACTCGCGTCGGTTCCGGGCCGTTCCCTACCGAACTGTTCGATGATGTCGGTGCGTTCCTGGCCAAGCGTGGCCATGAATTCGGTGCGACCACCGGCCGTGCCCGTCGTTGCGGCTGGTTCGATGCCGTCATCCTGCGTCGCGCCATCGACGTCAACAGCATCTCGGGCCTGTGCCTGACCAAGCTGGACGTTCTGGACGGTCTGGAAACCATCAACATCTGCGTCGGCTACAAGAACGAAAACGGTGCTGTCATCGATGCGCCGACCGATGCCGACAGCTACATCGGTCTGGAGCCGGTGTACGAGCAGATGCCGGGCTGGAGCGAGTCGACCCTGGGTGCCAAGACCCTGGAAGAGCTGCCGGCGGCTGCCCGTGCCTACATCAAGCGTATCGAAGAGCTGGTCGGCGCGCCGATCGACATTATTTCGACAGGTCCGGATCGCAACGAAACCATCGTCCTGCGTCATCCGTTCGCCTGATAAGTTGTTGATGTAGATCACGAAGGGCCCCTTGTGGGGCCCTTTGTCGTTTCTGTCTGTTGTGCGGCACGGCCCTTGCTGTGATTATCCTCTAAAAAGCGTGCCATCAAATTAATGGCGCCAAAATGGAGGAGTCTTCGGTGTCGGCCATTCTCTCGCTGTTACAGAGCCGTTTGCTGCGGCCCGTGTTCGTTACCCTAGGTATCGCCCTTTTGGTGCAAGTGCTGGTGGCGGTTGCCCTGACTCGAAGCACTGTCACTGCGCTGGAGGCCGATCTTGGCAGTCGCCTGGGGGCTGACAGTCAGAAGCTCTCCGGCGAACTTGAGCAGGCCGGCAAGGAAGTGACGTCGAGTCTGGACAGCCTTTCTTCCAATACACGGCAGCGGCTGACGGCGGGGCTGTCTTCGCGCCTGAAGGATGAACAGGCGCAGTTGCGGACCACGCTGGAAAAGTCTTTGAAGGACTCGGCCAACGACATGGCGCAGCTGCTGGCCTCGGTTGCCCCACGCGCCATGTGGGACAGTGATATACCGACCCTCTCCGAATTCGCCCGGCGCGCCCAGCGCAATCCGAACGTGCTGTTTGTTGTCTATGACGATGCCACGGGCGAGCATCTGACTCGTTACCTGAATCGGGAAAACCCGATCAACAAGGCTCTGCTGGAAAAAGGCCAGGGTGAACGGGCGCTGGACAAGGTGCTCAATGCGGCGAAGAACGATCCCTCGGTCTATTATCTTGAAGCCTCGATCAGCCCCAATGGGGTGGAGATCGGCAAGGTGCTGATGGGGGTGTCGACGGCTTCGGTGGACCTTGATCTGAAAGCCCTGGACCAGCGTTTCACTGCCCTGATCGCCAGCAGCGACCAGTTGGTCGGCGACAGTCTCAAGAGTGCGGCGGCCGACAGCTCGGCGGCGATGCGCGCGCGCCTGCAGTCGGCGCAGTCGACGGCTACGCAGATGCAGGCCAATACCGCCAGCACTGTCCAGGATGCGGCGCAGACACTGCGTTGGCGGATTGGGCTCGGGTTGGCGTTGGTGGGCCTGGGGGTGTTGCTGCTGTTGGCCGTGGTGTTGGGGCGCAGGGTGGTCAGCAAGCTACATCTGCTGATCGCGGCGCTCAATGATCTGGCGGCGGGTGAGGGGGATCTGACCAAGCGTGTGCCCATCGACAGCAATGACGAAATCGGTCACATGGCTTCGGCGGTCAACCGCTTTGTCGACAAGCTGCAACCCATCGTGCGCGAAGCGGGGGATGTGGCCCAGCGTACGGGTGTCGAGATTGGTGCGATGAGTCTGCGTAATGCGGGTGCCGACAAGGCGGCTGAATTGCAGCGTGACGAAGTGGAGCAGAGTCTGCGGGCGCTGGAGCGTATGGCTGATGAGGCGCAAGCGGAAAGTCAGGCGATGCAGGCGGCGCTTCAGCAGGTGATTGGTATCCGCCAGGCCACCGATGAAAACACCCGGACTTCGACCCAGGTTGGTGGTCTGATCGAGGCCCTGGCGGGGCAGGTCGATACCGGTGCCAAGGTGATCGAGCGTCTGGCTCAGCAAAGCGAGCAGATCGAGGTGGTGCTGACCGTTATCCATGGTATTGCCGAACAGACCAACCTGCTGGCCTTGAACGCAGCCATCGAGGCGGCGCGGGCCGGGGAGACCGGGCGTGGATTTGCGGTGGTGGCCGATGAAGTGCGGGCACTCGCCAGCAAGACCCAGAGTTCCACGGGAGATATCCAGGCGCATATCGGTGCTCTGCAGCAGGGGGCTCGCGAAGCTGTTGCGGCGATTGGCCAGGCTGGGCGCCAGGCCAGCGAAGGGCTGGCCGTGTTGCGCAACAGCGTCAAGCTGCAGCAGACGGTACAGGCTTCGGTGGAGCAGGTGCATGCGGCGATTGGCCTTGCGACCCAGGCGGCTGAACATCAGGCGCAAGGTGCGCATGCGGTGCGTGGGCGGGTCGAGGTGATTCATGCCCAGGCTGAGCGTGCGGCGCAGGCAGTGGTGGAAACCACGGCCAGTGGCAAGGTGCTCGATAGTCTGGCTGCACAGCTCAAGGCGAGTTTGGGGCAGTTCCGGGCCTGATCGTTAGCGGTTGAGGGAGTTGGAGCGGGCTTGCCCGCGCTCGACTGCAACGCAGCCGCAGGGCCCACAGATATTTTACCTGCTGCTCCGAGGGGAATATCTTGGGGGCTTGCGCGCCCGGCGCGGGCAAGCCCGATCGCCACAGGGTGCTATATCAGAGGGTGTGTCGAGGACTAAAACGCAAAAACCCGCTTTCGCGGGTTTTTGGAGAACTTCAGAAGTTCTGAAGTCTTGAATATGGTGCCCAGAAGAAGACTCGAACTTCCACGGCCTTGCGGCCACCAGCACCTGAAGCTGGCGTGTCTACCAATTTCACCATCTGGGCAATATCTTCAGCGTTGCCGCTGTTGATGTGGCGAACTATACGGGGACTGTTTTGATCTGTAAACCCCTGTTTTGCTTTTAATAAATCAAAATTGGCAGCCAGGGTGGCCGGCGTGTTTTCGATCCGCTCAAGCCTTGGGGAGGAACTCGAGGGCAGGGTATTTTTCGGGAGGCCAGAAACGCAAAAACCCGCTTTCGCGGGTTTCTGGAGAACTTCAGATTTTCTGAAGTCTTGAATTGGTGCCCAGGAGAAGACTCGAACTTCCACGACCTTTCGGTCACCAGCACCTGAAGCTGGCGTGTCTACCAATTTCACCACCTGGGCAGCATCTTCAACGTGTACGTTGTCGATGGCGCGCACTATACGGAGCCGTTCTGAGGCTGTAAAGCCCCGCTCGCAAAAAAAAGCAAAAAATCGTGCAAACGCTCTGCAGTCGCGTCTGTCGTCACTACCGAAGAGATTTTCCCGCATCTTGCGCGCCTGAAATTTCCCGTTTCAATACGCGTATGCCAAACTAACCGGGCATATAGACAAGGTGAAAAATATCTAATGGCCGATTGGCAGTCCCTCGATCCCGAGGCCGCTCGTGAAGCGGAAAAATATGAAAACCCTATTCCCAGCCGTGAATTGATCCTGGCGCATCTGTCCGAGCGCGGGTCGCCGGCCAGTCGCGAGCAGCTGGTGGAAGAATTCGGTCTGAGCACCGAAGACCAGGTGGAGGCTCTGCGCCGTCGCCTGCGCGCCATGGAGCGTGACGCTCAATTGATCTATACCCGTCGTGGCACTTATGCCCCGGTGGACAAGCTGGACCTGATCCTCGGTCGTATCTCCGGCCATCGTGACGGTTTCGGCTTCCTGATTCCGGACGACGGCAGCGAAGACCTGTTCATGAGCCCGGCGCAGATGCGTCTGGTATTCGACGGCGACCGCGCTCTGGCGCGGGTTTCCGGCGTCGACCGGCGCGGCCGTCGCGAAGGCGTGATCGTCGAGGTGGTGTCCCGTGCCCACGAAACCATCGTCGGTCGTTACTTCGAAGAAGGCGGTATCGGTTTCGTCGTGGCCGACAACCCGAAGATCCAGCAGGAAGTCCTGGTGACGCCTGGCCGTAACGCCAGTGCCCAGGTCGGTCAATTCGTCGAGGTGAAGATCACTCACTGGCCGACGCCGCGCTTCCAGCCTCAGGGCGATGTGGTCGAAGTGGTCGGTAACTACATGGCTCCCGGCATGGAAATCGATGTTGCCTTGCGCACCTACGATATTCCCCATGTCTGGCCGCAAGCCGTGGTCAAGGAGGCGAGTAAGCTCAAGCCGGAAGTCGAGGAGAAGGACAAGGAGAAGCGGGTCGACCTGCGCGACCTGCCGTTCGTCACCATCGATGGCGAAGATGCTCGCGACTTCGACGACGCGGTCTACTGCGAGGCGATTCCGGGCAAGCTGCGGCTGTTCTCCGGTGGCTGGAAGCTGTACGTGGCTATCGCCGATGTCTCCAGCTACGTGAAGATCGGTTCGGCGCTGGATGCCGAGGCCCAGGTGCGTGGCAACTCGGTGTACTTCCCCGAGCGTGTGGTGCCGATGCTGCCGGAAGAGCTGTCCAACGGACTGTGCTCGCTGAACCCGCACGTCGACCGTCTGGCGATGGTCTGCGAAATGACCATCTCGAAAAAGGGTGAGATGACCGACTACGTGTTCTACGAAGCGGTGATCCATTCCCACGCGCGGCTGACCTACAACAAGGTCAGCACGATCCTGGAACAGTCGAAGACGGCTGATGCCAAGCGCCTGCGTGCCCAGTACTCGGAAGTGATCCCGGACCTCAAGCAACTGTACGCCTTGTACAAGGTGCTGCTGGCGGCCCGTCACACCCGTGGTGCGATCGACTTCGAAACCCAGGAAACGCGGATCATCTTCGGCTCCGAGCGCAAGATCGCGGAGATCCGTCCGACGACCCGCAACGATGCCCACAAGCTGATTGAGGAATGCATGCTTGCGGCCAACGTCGCCACGGCCGAGTTCCTGAAAAAGCACGAGATTCCTGCCCTGTACCGGGTGCACGATGGTCCGCCACCGGAGCGCCTGGAAAAACTGCGGGCGTTCCTCGGTGAGCTGGGCCTGTCGCTGCACAAGGGCAAGGACGGTCCGACGCCGAAGGATTACCAGGCCTTGCTGGCGAGCATCCAGGGGCGTCCGGATTTCCATCTGATCCAGACCGTGATGCTGCGCTCCCTGAGCCAGGCGGTGTACAGCGCCCAGAACGACGGCCACTTCGGTCTGAACTACGAGGCCTACACCCACTTCACCTCGCCGATCCGCCGTTATCCGGACCTGCTCACGCACCGCGCGATCCGCAGCGTGATCCATTCCAAGCAGAACACTCCGCACGTCCGCCGTGCCGGTGCGATGAGCATTCCCAAGGCGCGCATCTATCCGTACGACGAGGCAGCGCTGGAGCAGTTGGGCGAGCAGTGCTCGATGAGCGAGCGCCGTGCCGACGAAGCCACCCGCGACGTGGTGAACTGGCTCAAGTGCGAGTTCATGAAGGATCGCGTGGGCGAGTCGTTCCCGGGTGTGGTCACCGCCGTGACCGGTTTCGGCCTGTTCGTCGAACTGACCGACATCTACGTCGAGGGTCTGGTGCACGTCACCGCCTTGCCGGGCGATTACTACCACTTCGATCCGGTGCATCATCGCCTGTCGGGTGAGCGTAGCGGCCGCAACTTCCGCCTGGGCGACACGGTCGAGGTCAAGGTCATGCGCGTCGATCTCGATGAGCGCAAGATCGACTTCGAAGTGAGCGAGAAAACCCTTTCGGCGCCCGTCGGTCGTAGCAGCAAGAAGCGCGGCGCCGAAACGGCTCCAGCGGCTGTGGTGGAGAAGGCTGCCGAGTCGGCTCGACCTGCCCGGCGCAGTGCCGAGAAGAAGTCCGGTGAAGCCTATCGTTCCAGCGATGCTGCCGCCAAGAACGCGGAAGTACGCAAAAGCCGCGAGATGAAACAGGCCCTGCTGGCTGAGGCGAAAAACGGTGGCAAGGCCAAGGCTGAAGGCGCGTCCAGTCGCAGTGGTGGGTCGGAAAAAACGACTAAACATCGCAAGGGGCCGTCCAAGAGCGGCTCGACACGTAAACCCAAGGGCAAGTCATGAGTCAGTTGGAAAAGATCTACGGCGTGCATGCCGTGGAGGCGCTGTTGCGTCATCACCCCAAGCGCGTCAAGCAGATCTGGCTGGCTGAGGGCCGCAGTGATCCAAGGGTTCAGACCCTGTTGCAACTGGCGGGGGAGAACCGCGTGCCGGTCGGTCAGGCTGAGCGGCGCGAGATGGATGCCTGGGTCGAGGGCGTGCATCAGGGCGTGGTGGCTGACGTCAGTCCGAGCCAGGTCTGGGGCGAAGCGATGCTCGATGAACTGCTCGATCGCACCGAAGGCGCGCCGCTGATCCTGGTGCTCGATGGCGTGACCGATCCGCACAACCTCGGCGCCTGCCTGCGCACCGCCGATGCTGCGGGCGCGCTGGCGGTGGTGGTGCCCAAGGACAAGTCGGCGACCCTGACGCCGGCTGTGCGTAAAGTCGCCTGCGGTGCAGCGGAAGTGATTCCGCTGGTGGCCGTGACCAACCTGGCGCGAACCCTGGAAAAGCTCCAGCAGCGTGGCTTGTGGGTGGTCGGCACGGCTGGTGAGGCCGAGCAGGAGTTGTACCAGCAGGACCTGACCGGCCCGACCATCCTGATCATGGGGGCCGAAGGCAAGGGCATGCGTCGCCTGACTCGCGAGCATTGCGACTATCTGGTGAAGTTGCCGATGGCCGGTAGCGTCAGCAGTCTCAACGTTTCCGTGGCCACGGGCGTGTGCCTGTTCGAAGCGATGCGCCAGCGCAGCGTCAAGGCTGCCGCCAAGAAATCCTGAGCTGTTGTGGGCGCCTGCTTGCTGGCGACAGAGGTGACGCGGTATTTCTAGGATACCGCAGTATGCTTTCTCGCCAGCAAGCCGGCTCCTGCAGCTGAGTCTGCTCAAATAATCGCCAATTACCTTGCGCCTCTCGCCCCCCTTCTCTACAATTGCGCCCCTTGCCGTGATGGCTGGCGCATTTGTGCCTAACTCCAAGGCAAGACACACCAGTGTCATTCACTCCTTGTCTGACCGCTTTTCAGTGGCAGGCTACAACCCGTAAGGAGCATTCATGCGTCATTACGAAATTATCTTTTTGGTCCACCCGGATCAAAGCGAGCAAGTCGGCGGCATGGTTGAGCGTTACACCAAGCTGATCGAAGAAGACGGCGGCAAAATCCACCGCCTGGAAGACTGGGGCCGTCGTCAACTGGCCTACGCAATCAACAATGTTCACAAGGCTCACTACGTGATGCTGAACGTTGAGTGCACCGGCAAGGCCCTGGCCGAGCTGGAAGACAACTTCCGCTACAACGATGCTGTGATCCGTAACCTGGTCATCCGTCGCGACGAAGCCGTTACCGGCCAATCCGAGATGCTCAAGGCTGAAGAAAACCGCAGTGAGCGCCGTGAGCGTCGCGACCGTCCTGAGCACTCCGACGCTGAAGGCGTTGAGGGTGATGACAGCGACAACAGCGATAACGCTGACGAGTAATCCACGGACCTTTTGAGGAGCCAATTACATGGCACGTTTCTTCCGTCGTCGTAAATTCTGCCGCTTCACCGCTGAAGACGTGAAAGAGATCGATTACAAAGATCTCAACACCCTGAAAGCCTACGTATCCGAAACCGGCAAAATCGTTCCAAGCCGTATCACCGGTACCAAGGCTCGTTATCAGCGTCAGCTGGCTACCGCTATCAAGCGCGCCCGCTTCCTGGCCCTGCTGGCCTACACCGACAGCCACGGCCGCTGAGACCGGGTCGTCGACAAGTAGTAAAGGATTGAGTGCATGCGCGCCTTAGCTGACTTCATCATGCGGGGACGTGTGCAGGCCACGCTGGTCGTGGCTGGAGCTGCGGCATTGCCGCTGTTGTTCTGGTTGAGTGCCGCCGCCGGATGCCTTGTGCTCCTGCGGCGTGGTTCGGACGCCTCGAGCGTCCTGGGTATCGGATTGTTGTCGGTGTTGTTGAGCTGGCACTTTTTCGGCGACCCGACGGCCCTTCTGGTGCTGGTCGGCAGTTGCAGTCTGGCGTTGGTCTTGCGCGCCGGGCATACCTGGAACCGCGTGCTGCTGTGCAGCATGGCCGTGGGATTGTTGTGTGCGGTGAGCCTGGGAACTGTGTTCAGTTCCTTCATCGAGTCACTGGCGCAGACGTTTGAACACGTCATGCCGCTGGCGATGGGTGAGGTCTACGAGAAATTCTCGGCCGACCAGAAGGCGTTTCTCATCTCCCTGACAGTCCCGCTGATGATCATTTCGACGGCGATTTCGTTGCAGGTCTTTAGTGTGCTGTGCCTGATTCTTGGGCGCTATTGGCAAGCGTTGTTGTATAACCCTGGTGGTTTCGGTCGCGAGTTTCGCGCCATCCGACTCCCGAAGAACGTGACGCTGTTACTGCTGGCCGTCATGTGTATCTCCCCGTTTTTCGGGTTGCATGCACTGATCCTGTTGCCGCTGTGCAGCGTACCGCTGGTCTTCGCCGGTCTGGCCCTGATTCACGGGCTGGTGGCGCAGAAACGACTGGCTGCTTTCTGGCTGGTGGGGATATACGTGACGTTCTTGCCGTTCATGCACCTGCTTGGTCCGTTGCTCGTGGTATTGGCCATTGTCGACAGCCTGATTGATTTTCGCGGACGCCTGGCGTCGAAGGACCCCGGTAACGGGTCCGCGAACGGTGAAGGTTAAAAGTTAAGAGGTTATTACCAAATGGAACTGATCCTGCTGGAAAAAATCGCCAATCTGGGCAACCTGGGCGACAAAGTAAAAGTGAAAGCCGGTTACGGCCGTAACTACCTGCTGCCTTTCGGCAAAGCCACCGCTGCGACCGCTGCCAACCTGGCTGCTTTCGAAGAGCGTCGTGCCGAGCTGGAAAAAGCTGCAGCAGACAAGAAAACTTCGGCTGAATCGCGCGCCGCCCAACTGGCTGAGCTGGAAGTGACCATCACTGCCACCGCCGGTGACGAAGGCAAGCTGTTCGGTTCGATCGGCACCCACGACATCGCTGATGCCCTGACCGCCTCTGGCGTCGAAGTGGCAAAAAGCGAAGTTCGTCTGCCGAACGGCACCATCCGCAACGTTGGCGAATTCGACGTGGCCGTGCACCTGCACGCCGAAGTCGAAGCAACCGTACGCGTTGTTGTGGTGGCTGCTTAAGCAGCACTCAATCGTCTGGCGGCTTGTCCGTCGGGCGGTTAACATCGGGCACGACTCTGTTCATTCAGGTCGTGCCTTTTGTTTTTTGGCTCAAACCATCTGATTCCAAGTGGCTATGAACGATATCTCCGCTCCCGAGCAATACGATCTGCAAACCGCTGCCCTGAAGGTGCCACCGCACTCCATCGAGGCCGAACAGGCCGTGCTCGGTGGCTTGATGCTGGACAACAACGCCTGGGAACGTGTGCTGGACCTGGTCTCGGACGGTGATTTCTATCGGCATGACCACCGCCTGATCTTCCGCGCGATCGCTCGGCTGGCTGACCAGAACCAGCCCATCGACGTCGTCACCCTGGCCGAACAGTTGGACAAGGAAGGCCAGACCTCCCAGGTCGGCGGCTTGGGCTACCTGGGCGAGCTGGCGAAAAATACGCCATCGGTCGCCAACATCAAGGCTTATGCCTCGATCGTCCGTGAGCGGGCGACCCTGCGGCAATTGATCGGCATCACCAGCGATATCGCTGATGCCGCTTTCAATCCCGAAGGCCGTACCGCCGTGGAAATCCTCGACGAGGCCGAGCGGCAAATTTTCCAGATCGCCGAGGCGCGCCCCAAGACCGGCGGTCCAGTGGGCGTCAACGAGTTGCTGACCAAGGCCATCGACCGTATCGACACCCTGTTCAACACCGCTGACGCGATCACCGGCCTGTCCACCGGCTATACCGATCTGGACGAGAAGACCAGCGGCCTGCAGCCGTCCGACCTGATTATCGTCGCCGGCCGTCCGTCGATGGGTAAGACCACCTTCGCCATGAACCTGGTGGAAAACGCGGTGTTGCGTAGCGACAAGGCGGTACTGGTGTACTCCCTCGAGATGCCAGGTGAGTCGCTGATCATGCGTATGCTCTCGTCTCTGGGTCGTATCGACCAGACCAAGGTACGTTCCGGTCAGTTGGAAGACGATGACTGGCCGCGCCTGACGTCGGCCGTCAACCTGCTCAACGACCGCAAGCTGTTCATCGACGATACCGCCGGGATCAGCCCGTCGGAAATGCGTGCGCGCACCCGCCGCCTGGTGCGTGAGCACGGTGACGTCGGCCTGATCATGATCGACTACCTGCAGTTGATGCAGATCCCGGGTTCCAGCGGCGACAACCGGACCAACGAGATTTCCGAGATCTCCCGTTCCCTCAAGGCCCTGGCCAAGGAATTCAACTGCCCGGTGGTGGCACTGTCCCAGCTCAACCGCTCCCTGGAGCAGCGTCCGAACAAGCGGCCGGTGAACTCCGACTTGCGTGAATCCGGAGCGATCGAGCAGGACGCCGACGTGATCATGTTCGTGTACCGCGACGAGGTCTATCACCCGGAAACCGAGCACAAGGGCATTGCCGAAATTATCATCGGCAAGCAGCGGAACGGTCCGATCGGTTTTATCCGCCTGGCCTTCATCGGCAAGTACACACGCTTCGAGAACCTTGCGCCGGGCAGCTACAACTTCGACGACGACGAGTAACGCCCCAGGCCGCAGGGCTGTCTCGATCTTGATAAACCCGACGATTATCGTCGGGTTTGATCATTTTTTGTGCTATATTTTGCGCCCGCGATTTTTCATCTCGACACCTTTCATCTCGACACCGGTCACCGCCATGCAAGCAGCCAAGCCGTTATTTGACTATCCCAAGTACTGGGCCGAATGTTTCGGGCCAGCGCCCTTCCTGCCCATGAGCCGGGAAGAGATGGATAAGCTCGGCTGGGATTCGTGCGACGTGATCATCGTCACCGGCGATGCCTATGTCGACCATCCGTCCTTCGGCATGGCGATCATCGGCCGGTTGCTGGAGGCCCAGGGATTTCGCGTGGGGATCATCGCCCAGCCGAACTGGCAGTCGAAGGACGACTTCATGAAGCTCGGTGAGCCGAACCTGTTCTTCGGTGTCGCGGCCGGCAACATGGACTCGATGATCAACCGCTACACCGCCGACAAGAAAATTCGTTCCGACGACGCTTACACGCCTGGCGGCCTGGCCGGCAAACGACCGGATCGTGCCAGCCTGGTCTACAGCCAGCGCTGCAAGGAAGCCTACAAGCACGTGCCGATCGTGCTCGGCGGCATCGAGGCCTCGCTGCGCCGGATCGCCCACTACGACTACTGGCAGGACCGCGTGCGCAACTCGATCCTGATCGACGCCAGCGCCGACATCCTGCTCTACGGCAACGCCGAGCGGGCGATCGTCGAGGTGGCCCAGCGCCTGTCCTTCGGCCACAAGATCGAAGACATCACCGATGTGCGCGGCACCGCCTTCATCCGCCGCGATACCCCGCAGGGCTGGTATGAAGTCGACTCCACGCGCATCGACCGGCCGGGTAAGGTCGACAAGATCATCAACCCGTACGTGAACACCCAGGACACTGCTGCCTGTGCCATCGAGCAGGAAAAAGGCCAGGTGGAAGATCCGCAGGAAGCCAAGGTGGTGCAGATCCTCGCCAGCCCGCGGATGACTCGTGACAAGACGGTGATCCGCCTGCCCTCGATGGAGAAGGTGCGGAACGACCCGGTACTCTATGCGCACGCCAACCGCGTGTTGCACCTGGAAACCAATCCGGGCAACGCCCGCGCACTGGTACAGAAGCATGGCGAGCTGGATGTGTGGTTCAACCCGCCGCCCATCCCGATGACCACCGAGGAAATGGACTACGTGTTCGGTATGCCTTATCAGCGCATTCCGCACCCGGTCTACGGCAAGGAAAAGATTCCGGCCTACGACATGATCCGCTTCTCGGTGAACATCATGCGTGGCTGTTTCGGTGGCTGCACCTTCTGTTCGATCACCGAGCACGAAGGGCGGATCATCCAGAACCGTTCCGAAGAGTCGATCATTCGCGAGATCGAGGAGATCCGCGACAAGGTGCCAGGCTTTACCGGCGTCATTTCCGACCTCGGCGGTCCGACCGCGAACATGTATCGCATCGCCTGCAAGAGCCCGGAAATCGAATCGGCCTGCCGTAAGCCGTCGTGTGTCTTCCCGGGGATCTGCCCGAACCTGAACACCGATCACTCGTCGCTGATCCAGCTCTATCGCAGCGCCCGTGCACTGCCCGGGGTGAAGAAAATCCTGATCGCGTCCGGTCTGCGCTACGACCTGGCAGTCGAATCGCCCGAGTACGTCAAGGAACTGGTGACCCACCACGTCGGCGGCTACCTGAAGATCGCCCCGGAGCATACCGAGGAGGGTCCGCTCAACCAGATGATGAAGCCGGGCATCGGCTCCTACGACCGCTTCAAGCGGATGTTCGAGAAGTTCTCGAAAGAGGCCGGCAAGGAACAGTACCTGATCCCGTACTTCATCGCCGCCCACCCGGGCACCACCGACGAAGACATGATGAACCTGGCGCTGTGGCTCAAGGCCAATGGTTTCCGCGCCGATCAGGTGCAGGCGTTCTACCCGTCGCCGATGGCCAGTGCCACCGCGATGTACCACTCGGGCAAGAACCCGCTGCGCAAGGTCACCTACAAGAGCGATGCGGTGACCATCGTCAAGAGCGAGGAGCAGCGTCGGTTGCACAAGGCGTTCCTGCGTTATCACGATCCAAAGGGCTGGCCGATGCTGCGCGAAGCCCTGTTGCGCATGGGGCGTGGCGACCTGATCGGGCCGGGCAAGCAACAACTGATCCCACAGCACCAGCCGCAGACCGACAGCTACCAGAGTGCCCGGCGCAAAAACTCGACGCCGTCCGGCAGCCACAAGGTCGGCAAGGACAGTACTCGCATTCTGACCCAGCATACTGGCCTGCCGCCGCGTGGCAGCGATGGCAGCAAGCCCTGGGACAAGCGTGAGGAAGCCAAGGCCGCCGCCGCTGCGCGTAACAAGCAGGCAGCCAAGGAGCGCGCTGACGCAGCCAAGGGCAAGGGCAAGAAGCCGGCACGCAAGCCGGTGGTGCCTCGCTGATACAGCGGTGCTCCAGACAAGACGCCAGCCTCGTGCTGGCGTTTTGCTTTCTATCGAAGATCTGGCGGGTTTGCTAAGGTTGCCGCGAATTTTCCACCGTTCGAATCAAGGAAGACCCGCGCGTGAGCTCTTCGCTACCCGGCATCGGCATGGACTCCAGGCCCTCCCAGTTTTTTGCCCGTCAGCGCATCGAAAGCCAGATCGATCTGCCACGGCTGTTTGCCGCCATCGATGCCGACCCCGGTATCGTTGGCGCGGGTGTGGTGTATATCGACGCTGATTTCAACGTGGTGACCCTGCGTGAGTTCCAGCCGATCTGCAGCATCAAACCCAAGCGTGTGATTCTGCGCGAAGCGCAGAAGTACATTGCGCCGAAGCAGTTCGCCCAGCAGATGCAGGACAACCCGCGGGAGTCGCGACTGGTCAGCGAGGCCATCAATACCAGCTTGTCGTGTGCTGGCGCGGTGATCGGCTGGGTCGTGGTGCTCAGCGGCTCGGTGGCGGTACCGTTTTCGGCCGGGGCCAGTTCTGTACTGGTTGCCATCGGTTATACCGCTGCGGTTGCCAGTACCGCGCAGTGCGTCGTCGGTGGCTATCGGACGGTCAACGAGGTGACCAATCCGGCGCGCAACGACTACCTCGACAGCGAAGCCTGGTACCAGTACACCTCGATTGCACTGGATGCGGCTTCGCTGCTGGGCGTTGGTGCATCTACTCTGACTTCCATCAAGCTGGTACGCCTGACCAAGGCCACCACCGGCAAGAGCATTCGTGAGGTGCTGCGAGGGCTCAACCGGCAGGAACGAGCAAAATTGACCAAGGAACTGCTGGCCATCAATGACCCGCGTCTGACCCCGAAAATGCTCAAGCTGAAACAGCTGGCCGGCGAGTTGCCCAAACGTTTCACGCCGACCGAGATTCGCCACGCTACCGTCACCCAGATCAAGGATTCGCTGGGCGCGGCGATCGGGCTCACCGGCAGTGCCTTGTCCGGCAACGTGAAAACCATTGCCGTCGGGCTTTACGAGGAGATCGACGAGTAATGGAGACGTTGAGCTTGCGGCGCTTTCTGGCGCAATATTTTCCGACCTTCATCGGCGCGATCTTTGCCGCGCTGATCGGCATCGCCTGTGGTGTACCGTTGGTAGGAGATCATTATTTCCCCACGGCGTCGCTGGGCGAACAGGCGACCGGCATGTCTGCCACGGTCATGCTGCTCGGGTTCGTGGTGGCCCACTGCAACTTCATGATCGTGCGCGGCCGTCCGCAATGGGTTCGTGGCTTGGTGCTGGTCTTCGCACTGTGCTTCCTGGGCGTCTTGCCGACCATCACGTCGTACCCGAATCGCGTCGTCTACGCGCTGGCTCTGTTCGCGCCGTTGCTGGGCCTGCTGTTGCTTAACAGCAAGCGCCACCGCGAGATGCGCGAGCGTCTGGTGGACATCCGCAAGCAGCGCGAGAGCCTGCGCCGTACCCTGCCGAAGCGGCGGTAGCCGGCTGGCAGGGCAGGGGAGCGTGAACTACCCGGCTTCAGCGCTCGCGTACGGGCGTTTCGCAGGTGCCGCTGGCACCGCAGGCGTAGGCGGCGAGCAAACTGTAGAGCAGGCTGTTGATGGACATGACGTGGGCTCCGCTGGATGACGATGGGCTAATGTTAAGTCCTGCGGATTCGTCTGGTTGGTTGATTGTATGCATCGAGGCGATAGCTTAGGATTGTATACAATCTCTTGACTCAGATCATGGGAGTCCTGTCTGGTTTCAGGCAGTCTTCCTGCATTGATCCGCCGATTTTCATACCCTGCCTTGGAGATTCACGATGTTCGCCAAAGTTGTCGCTGTATCCCTGCTGGCCCTGGCCAGCAGCCAGGTGTTTGCTGCCGAATGTAAAACCACTATCGACTCCACCGATCAGATGTCCTTCAGCACCAAGGCCATCGAAATCGACAAGAGCTGCAAGACCTTCACCGTAGAACTGACCCACGGCGGCAGCCTGCCGAAGACCGTCATGGGCCATAACTGGGTGCTGAGCAAAGAGGCCGACATGCAGCCGATTGCCTCGGATGGCATTTCTGCCGGTATCGACAAAAACTACCTGAAAGACGGTGACACCCGTGTCATCGCCCACACGAAGGTCATCGGTGCCGGCGAGAAAGACTCGGTGACCTTCGACGTGTCGAAGCTGAACCCTGCCGAGAAATACGGCTTCTTCTGCTCGTTCCCGGGCCACATCTCGATGATGAAAGGGACCGTCACCCTCAAGTGATAGCCTTCGCCTGGTCCCGCCTTGCGCGGGATCAGGACTGCCCGCTTTTCCTCAGTTCCAGCCGAATAGTTTTTCCTTCCAGTTCCTGCCGGCTGAATACCCCGCCCAACTGTTTGCGCTTGTAGTCATTGCCAAGTGCTTGCCAGTGTTCGTCGACGCTATAGCAATTGAGGGTTTTCTGCGGCTCCAGGCCCGCCGGAGTGTTCTGCGGCTGCCAGTCGCAAAGACCACGATAGTGTTTCTCTCCCGATGCCGGAAACCCTGAGACGCCGGGCCGCAGGTCGTCGCGCAAAGTGATCGCGCCGCTGCTGGTGATGCTGCGCTGATGGTTGTCCTGGCCATAAAACGCTTCGGTCTCGAAGTTCAACTCGCTCAGGTAGAGCTTGCAGTCGGGCAGTTCGTAGCCGGTGGGAACCTTGAAGTCGAAAGCCCGAGGGGTATCGACCGGGCTCGTGTCGAAATGCAGCGTGGGATGCTGGTAGGGGCACCCGGTCTGGTGGTTGCCGGGCGTGTAGCGGGCACTCGCGCGTAATGCGGTATGGACCGGCATGCTGCCGCTGAGAATGAAATGTTCCTTGCTTGGCTGACCGTTGCCCGGGCGCTTGACCGGCTGGGTGGCGATAGCAATCCAGCACAGGCTGGCGAGCAGTCCGCACAAGGGAATGATCCCGGGCTTTTGGAACAAGGGTGTGACGTGGATAGGGGAAGGCTTTTGCTTGAGCAACATAGGCAGCAGTCCTGGCCAGCATGGGATGGCGAAGACTGCTACGCGATGGTGGGTGCCTCAATAGTTGCCGGGAAAAACAGAAAAATCCTACGACAAGCTGGTCTGCTTCAGGCCTTTGAGGCGGTCATCTTGAAAATGCCCTGGGCGTTGCTGCTGTCGAAGTTCAGGTCGATGCGCGCGGTTTCCGGGTCGATCCGGCGTTGGATGAACTCGACGAAGGAACCCGGCACCGAGTGCTCCCGGTATTGCCCCTGGGCGTCGATCAGGCCGCGGGTCACGGTGCAGGCACGGTAGGCGGTCTGCATCACCCGGCCGGAGGTGGAGACCTCGATGCTGTCCTTCATCGGGCGCTGGAGCTGGCGTTGCCGAGCCACCGTGGCCTCAAGGTCGTCGACCCGGTCGGTGAGGTGGTTGAAACTGTTGCCCTCGGTGGCGATCCAGGCCATTTCCGCGCTTTCGGCCAGCAGTGTCTGGTAGTCGGCCAGCAGCACCGCACCGTGTTGCCGGTCGAAGGCCCGGTACAGTGCCGCAATAACGGCCTGGGCCTCGGCCAGTGCGCAATGCCGGGTCAGGCGCAGGCGTTCGAGAATGCTCAGGTGTTCGGCTTGCAGCGGGTCGCGGCTGGAGCCGACCACGCGCCCCACCGCCTGCTGGAACGGTTCGCTGAAGCGCCCCGGATGCAGTTCGGAGACGAAGAACTGGGCGATGTCTTCCGGCAGGTCCATCTGGCGATAGGCCCAGCCGGTCATGCCCAGTTTGGTCAGGGGGTAGGTGCGCACGTCGGTGAAACCCAGTGGCTCCAGCAGTCGCGAGAAGGCCTGGCGACCCCGCGGCAACTCGCCGTTCGCACTCCAGTCGACGGTGCGGATGGCGCCGTGGTCGAACACGACCTTGCGACCGTCTTCGACCTGTTCCTCCACGTAGCGGCGACCGTCGGGGACCGCTTCCACCAGCTTGTGGAGCAGACAGAGATTCAGCGCTTCGGCCAGCCAGACGCGATGCAGTGCGTCCTGGTGGCTGGAGAAGTCATGCAGGGCTGCCGGCACTTCGACGTGTTTTTCCAGCCACTGGGCGGCGGGTTGACCGAGCACGGAAGCGACGAGGGAAAACAGGCCTTCGAAGGATGACATGGGGCAGGACTCTGGCGATGGGGATGAGCGCTTATGAAAGCCCCCTGAGCGGAACCGGACAAGCGAAAAAAAATGCTGGGTTCATTCCGTTTTGTCAGGATGGGGCTGAGCAGCCCCATCCCGTGGGGTTTACGGCGCGAATGGCATCTCGCGCTTGTGTTGGGTCTTTTCGTAGGTCCGGCAGATGATGTCGAAGGCTTCCTGGCGCACCGGCTGGCCGTGCAGGAACGCGTCGATCTCGACATAGGTCACGCCATGGGAGGCCTCGTCAGGCTTGCCCGGTGTCAGGTCTTCCAGGTCGGCGGTCGGGACTTTTTCCACCAGCGGTTCGGGTGCGCCGAAGCTGCGGGCAATGGCTCGCACCTGGTTCTTCACCAGCCCGCTCAGGGGCGCCAGGTCGCAGGCGCCGTCGCCGAACTTGGTGAAGAACCCCATCACCGCTTCCGCCGCGTGGTCGGTGCCGATCACCAGGCCATTGGCAGCACCGGCGATGGTGTATTGGGCGACCATGCGCATCCGCGCCTTGGTGTTGCCGAGCACGAAGTCCCGCGAAACTGCCGCCTTGCCTTCGAACGCCGCGACTTGCGCCGCCAGCGCCTTGACGGCCGGGCCGATGTTCACGGTATGGCGTTCGTCGGGGTTGATGAAGTCCACCGAGGCCGTGGCGTCGTGTTCGTCGAACTGGACTTCGTAGGGCAGGCGCACCGCGATGAAGCGGTATTGCTCGTCGCCGGTGCGCTCGCGCAGTTCGCGCACGGCGCGTTGGGCGAGCAGGCCGGCAGTCAGCGAATCGACGCCGCCGCTGATGCCCAGCACCAGGGTCTTGAGGCCCGAGTTCTGCAAGCAGTTCTGGATAAAGGTGATGCGCCGTGCCACCTCGGCCTCGAGGGCGGCCTGGTCGGCGAACGGTGGTTGGACCTTGAGCTGTTCAGCAATCTGGCGCTGTACGGCTTGCATGATTCACTCCTTGCGTGGAAACGATCGAAAACGGATTAATCGGCTACCCGGAACACATGACGCAGGTAGGAGACGAAATTCGGGTCCTTGCACTGGGCCTTGCCCGGCTCATCGGAGATCTTCGCCACCGGCTGGCCGTTGCAGGCGGTCATTTTAAGCACGATGCTCATCGGCTCCACCCCGGGAATGTCACAGGTGAGGTTGGTCCCGATGCCGAAGCTGACGTTGATCCGACCGCGCAACGCACGGAATATCTCCAGGGCCTTGGGCAGGTTGAGGCTGTCGGAGAACACCAGGGTCTTGCTCATCGGGTCGATGCCCAACTGGTGATAACGGGTTATGCATTTTTCGCCCCACTGCACCGGATCGCCCGAGTCATGGCGCAGGCCGTCGAACAGCTTGGCGAAGTACAGGTCGAAATCTTCCAGGAAGGCGTCGGTGGTGATGCAGTCGGTCAACGCGATACCGAGCAGGCCACGGTACTCGCGGACCCAGCAGTCGAGCGCGGCGATCTGGCTGTCGATCAGTCGCGGGCCTAGCTGCTGGTGAGCCATGATCCATTCGTGGGCCATGGTTCCCAGCGGTTTCATGTCGAACTCGCGGGCCAGGTGCACGTTGCTGGTGCCGACGAAGCGCCCGGGGAAATCATGTTTGAGTACGCTCACCACTTCTTCCTGAACCCGGTAGGAGAAGCGCCGGCGGGTGCCGAAGTCGGCGACCTGCAACTGCGCCAGCTCGTCGGCACTGGCGTTGGCGGTCAGCCAGTCGAACTTGCGGTACAATTGCTCGCGGGCCTGGTTCAGTTCGGTTTCCTGGTAGCGGTAGCGGTTGCGCACTTCGCTGACGATCGCCAGCAGCGGCACCTCGAACAGGATCACATGCAGCCACGGGCCGCGCAGGCGGATGAACAGCTCGCCGTTCTCGATGCCGGTGTGCACATAGCGCAGGTTGAAACGGAACAGGCCAAGAAAGCGCAGGAAGTCCGGCTTGAGAAAGCTGATGCGCTCAAGAAAACTCAACTGGTCCGCGCTCAGGCTCAGTTCGGCAAGACGCTCGATCTGATAGCGGATTTCCGCCAGGTAAGGCTGCAGGTCCTCGCTGTTACGGCAACGGAAGTCCCATTCGACTTCGACGTTGGGGTAGTTGTGCAGCACCGCCTGCATCATGGTCAGCTTGTAGAAGTCGGTGTCGAGCAGGTTCTGCACGATGCGATCGCCAAAGGCCTTATCGCTCATAACGGGTGTCTCCAGGCCGGTCGACGTCGAATCGGCGTTCCGGCAGCGTTTAGATGAATAGCACTAGTGGCGCATATCAGGGGGCGATTTTACCAGCGATTTCTGCTGACATTGTCGGCCTGTTCGCGGGCAAGCCCCAATGGCCGGCAGGGCGCCAAGGCGGCTAGGGCCCCTGGATCTGCTCCTGCATCCAGTGCACGAAACTCTTCACCTTCGGTACTTCCGCCGAATGCTCCGGGTAGGCCAGGTAATAGGCGTCATGGCTGGGCAGCGCGTGCTGCCAGGGGATTACCAGCTTGCCGTCGGCCAGTTCCTCTTCCACCAGAAAGCGCGGTAGCAGCGCTACCCCACAGCCGACCTGCGCCGCGCGAATACACATATAGAAGGTTTCGAAGCGTGGCCCGTGGTAGCTGTGTTCGGTGTGATAGCCCTGGCTGTCGAACCAGTCATGCCAGGCCTGGGGGCGCGAAGTGTTCTGCAGCAGGACCAGTTCGCTCAGTTGGGTCGGATCGGTGAGCGGCTGCCCGGGCAGGCTCGCTGGTGCGCAGACGGGCACCAATTCCTCGCCGAACAGTTTCAGGCACTCGGTGCCGGGGCGTGAGCCCTGGCCGAAATAGAACGCCAGGTCGCTGTGTCCTTGCAGCAGGTCTTCGGCCTCCTGCTCGTTGCGCAGGTCCAGGTGGATATGCGGATGGCGCAGGCGCCAGCCCTTGAGTCGTGGCACCAGCCAGCGGGCGCCGAAGGTCGAGGGCGTGGAGACCCGCAAGACTTCGGTTTCGCCGCCGTAGGAGCGCAGATAATGGGTCGACATCTCCACCTGGGTCAGGATTTTTCGGACTTCCACCAGGTACAGATCGCCCGCCGGCGTCAGTTGCAGGCGGCGGCGTACACGGCGAAACAGCAGGTGCTGGAGCAAGTCCTCCAGTTGCGCAACCTGTTTGCTGACCGCACTCTGGGTCAGGTTCAGTTCCTCTGCCGCACGGGTGAAGCTCAGGTGGCGGGTGACGGCCTCGAAACACTGCAGGGCGGTGATCGAGGGCAGGTGTCTTTTATTCAGCATGAACGGGCCTTTTCTTCTGTTTCTTGCGCAGCATGAATAAACGGAATGATATCTCGCCTAATCGTCGTTTGTTGGCAAGTCTGAAGGTCGCTAAAACTAGACGCTGAAGTTATCCGATTTCCGTTTGAAGGAGTTATCCATGGTTGCCGCATTGCTCGATCGTCTGGGTGTCGACCCGGCGCTGTATCAACAGGGCCAACAGCTTGTGCATTCGCCGATCGATGGCAGCCGTATCGGCGCCGTCAACTGGCAGGGGCCGGCCGAGGTCGAGCAGCAGGTCGGCCGCGCCGAGCGCGCCTTCGAGGCCTGGCGCAAGGTGCCCGCGCCGCGGCGTGGCGAGCTGGTGCGGCAGTTCGGCGAATTGCTGCGCCAGTACAAGGCCGACCTTGGCGAGCTGGTGTCCTGGGAGGCGGGCAAGATCACCCAGGAAGGTCTGGGCGAAGTGCAGGAAATGATCGATATCTGCGACTTCGCCGTTGGCTTGTCGCGTCAATTGTACGGTTTGACCATCGCCTCCGAGCGGCCAGGCCACCACATGCGTGAGAGCTGGCATCCGCTGGGCGTGGTCGGGGTGATCAGCGCCTTCAACTTCCCGGTCGCGGTCTGGGCCTGGAACACCGCGTTGGCGCTGGTCTGTGGCAACCCGGTGATCTGGAAACCGTCGGAAAAGACCCCGCTGACCGCGCTGGCCTGCCAGGCTCTGTTCGATCGCGTCCTGAAGAACTTCAGCGATGCACCGCCGTACCTCAGCCAGGTCATCATCGGCGGCCGCGACGCTGGCGAAGCCCTGGTCGACGACCCGCGCGTGGCCCTGGTCAGCGCCACCGGCAGTACCCGCATGGGCCGCGAAGTTGCGCCCAAGGTTGCCGCCCGTTTTGCCCGCAGTATCCTCGAACTGGGCGGCAACAACGCGATGATCCTCGGCCCCAGCGCCGACCTGGACATGGCGGTGCGCGCCATCCTGTTCAGCGCTGTCGGTACCGCCGGCCAGCGTTGTACCACCTTGCGCCGGCTGATTGCCCACGAATCGGTGAAGGACGAGATCGTCACTCGGCTCAAGGCTGCCTACGCCAAGGTGCGTATCGGCCATCCGCTGGAAGGCAACCTGGTCGGCCCGCTGATCGACAAGCACAGCTTCGACGCCATGCAGGATGCCCTTGAGCAAGCTCTGAGCGAGGGTGGCCGGGTGTTTGGTGGCAAGCGCCAGTTGGAGGAGGTGTTCCCCCATGCCTATTACGTCTCTCCGGCAATCGTCGAGATGCCCGAGCAGAGCGATGTGGTTCGGCATGAGACCTTCGCCCCGATTCTCTACGTGATCGGCTACAGCGACTTTAACGAAGCACTGCGCCTGAACAACTCGGTGCCGCAGGGACTGTCATCGTGCATCTTCACCACCGATGTGCGCGAGGCCGAGCAGTTCATGTCGGCAGCGGGCAGCGATTGTGGTATCGCTAACGTCAACATCGGCCCCAGCGGCGCGGAGATCGGCGGTGCGTTCGGCGGCGAGAAAGAGACCGGCGGCGGTCGTGAGTCGGGCTCCGATGCCTGGCGCGGCTACATGCGGCGCCAGACCAACACCGTCAACTACTCGCTGGAATTGCCGTTGGCCCAGGGCATCGTCTTCGACTGAGTTCCTGTAGCACCTGGGCCCTGCCTGGGAGCGGGCTTGTCCCTGTAGGAGCCGGGCTTGCCCGCGAAGGCGTCCTTGAGATCGCCAAGAGCTTCGCGGGCAAGCCCGGTTCCTGCAAGGGAGCGTATTGGGAATATAAGCGACGGGATTGCTCGTGTCTGTTGGGTTTCATTTTCGGAGTCTGGCAATGGCGTTACGTGAAGCGTGTCTATGGGAACAACTGACGCCGCAGCGGCCCGAGGCGCCGCGCTTCAAGGGTGAGTTGAGCGTCGACGTCTGTGTGATCGGTGCCGGTATCACCGGTTTGTCGGCGGCGATTCACTTGCGCGAGCAAGGCAAGAGTGTCTGTGTCCTGGAGGCCCATCGCACCGGCCATGGGGGTTCCGGGCGCAACGTCGGGCTGGTCAACGCCGGGTTGTGGATTCCACCGGATGACATCGAGGCCGGTTTCGGCGAGGCGGTGGGCAGCCAGCTCAACCGCATGCTCGGCGCCGCCCCGGCGCTGGTGTTCAGCCTGGTCGACCGGTACGGCATCGATTGCCAGTTGCGCCGCGAAGGTACCTTGCACATGGCCCACAATGCCCGTGGCGAGGCGGACCTGCGCAGTCGCGAAGAACAATGGAAGCGCCGCGGCGCTCCGGTGGAGTTGCTGACCGGCAGCGCCTGCGAAGCCGCCACCGGCACTCGCAAGATCGCCGCCGCCTTGCTCGACCGGCGTGCCGGCACCCTCAACCCGATGGCTTATACCTCGGGCCTGGCCAAGGCCGCCGCCGGGCTGGGCGCGCAGTTGTTCGACCAGTCACCGGTCACCCGGCTGGAGCGCCAGGGCCAGCGCTGGTCGGTACAGACCGCCGATGGTGCGGTCAGCGCCGAGCAGGTGGTGATGGCTTCCAATGCCTACACCGAAGGCGACTGGACCGAACTGCGGCGCAACTTCTTCCCCGGTTACTACTATCAGGTCGCATCCGTCCCGCTGGACGATGACGCCGCCAAGCAGGTCCTGCCAGGTGGACAAGGCTCCTGGGATACCCGCCAAGTGCTCAGCAGCATCCGCCGTGATGCCGATGGCCGCCTGTTGCTGGGCAGTCTCGGCAATGGCAATCAGAAGCCGGCCTGGTTTCTGCGGGCCTGGGCCGACCGGGTCCAGCAACACTATTTCCCCTACCTGAAAAAGGTCGACTGGGAATGCACCTGGACGGGTTGTATTGCCTTCACTCCCGATCACCTGATGCGCCTGTTCGAGCCGGCACCGGGCCTGGTGGCCGTCACCGGCTACAACGGGCGCGGCGTCACCACCGGCACGGTGGTCGGCAAGGCGTTTGCCGATTACCTGTGTAGCGGCAATCGGCAGGCCCTGCCGATTCCCTTCGCGCCCATGCGGCCGGTACCGGCCGTGGGCCTGCGCAGTTGTCTGTACGAGGTCGGATTCTCGCTCTATCACGCGGGCCAGTGCCTGCGTGTTGTCATTTGATACAACAAAAGCGCCAATCCATACGGCGCTTTTACCCAATGCCGCTAGCCTGTACTGGTGCGTGATGTAGCAGTCGTGCACTGTGAGTGTGCAGTTCGGTGACGCACGTTGTTACAGGGTGGTTGCACGCGTACAGCTACCTTGGTTGCAGTAGTGGCACCTGATGGTTGCACCTTTTCTTTGTATAGGTTCTACCTTCGGCGATTTAGACGGTTGCACGCCCAGTTAAAAAGGGCTCGAAACAGTCCAGAAAACAACAAGACAGCGACTTTTTTCAGAACAAAAAACCGATGGCACGCCCCTTGCTCTGAGCATTCAGTGAAGTCGCAGTGCCAAACTAAAAAAACTTGGAGCACCACCTCATGTCCCAGAAGTTTTACAAAAAAGGCTTTGTCGCCCTCGCAGTGGCTGCTGCGTTGGGTGTTTCTGCGTTTGCCCAGGCTGATCTGAAAATCGGTGTAGCCGGTCCCATGACCGGTGCCAACGCGGCGTTTGGTGAGCAATACATGAAGGGGGCACAGGCTGCGGCGGATGCGATCAACGCAGAAGGCGGGGTCAACGGCGAGAAGATCGTCCTGGTCAAGGGCGACGACGCCTGTGAGCCGAAACAGGCAGTGACGGTCGCCAAGGACCTGACCAACAAGAAGGTTGCCGGTGTCGTCGGGCACTTCTGCTCTTCCTCGACCATCCCGGCGTCGGAGGTCTATGACGAAGCCGGCATCATCGCGATCACCCCCGGCTCCACCAACCCGCAGGTGACTGAACGCGGCCTGTCGGCGATGTTCCGCATGTGCGGACGTGACGACCAGCAAGGCATCGTTGCCGGCGACTATATCGTCGATGTGCTCAAGGGCAAGAAGGTTGCGGTGATCCACGACAAGGATACCTACGGCCAGGGGCTGGCCGATGCGACCAAGGCGCAGTTGATCAAGCGCGGCGTGACCCCGGTGATCTATGAAGGCCTGACCCGTGGCGAGAAGGACTTCAGCGCCCTGGTGACCAAGATCCGTGCGGCCGGTGCCGACGTGGTCTACTTCGGCGGCCTGCATCCGGAAGCCGGTCCCTTGGTCAAGCAACTGCGTACCGAAGGCCTGAAGGACGTCAAGTTCATGTCCGACGACGGTGTCGTGACCGACGAACTGGTGACCACCGCTGGCGGTCCGCAATTCGTCGATGGTGTCTACATGACCTTCGGTGCCGACCCACGTCTGCTGCCTGACAGCAAGGCGGTCGTCGAGCAATTCCGCAAGGCCGGTACCGAGCCCGAGGGTTATACACTGTACGCCTACGCTTCGGTCCAGGCCCTGGCCGCCGGTTTCAGCGGCGCCAAGTCGAACAAGGGCGAGGACGCCGCCAAGTGGCTCAAGTCGCACCCGGTCAAGACCGTCATGGGCGAGAAGACCTGGGATGCCAAGGGCGACCTGAAGGTCTCCGACTACGTGGTCTATCAGTGGGACGCGAACGGCAAATACCACCAGTTGGAAAAACAGAAGTGACATGAGCCGATCTGGCTGGCGCCCCAGGCGCCGGCCAGTCGCCATGCGTGTCCGTGCAGTTACCTGTCTTTTCTTGTAGAACTGCACATGGCGGTGCTGCGACGGCGGTTGAACCCCGGTCCGTCGCAGTGCGCTTCTGTGCAGTCTCTCAACGTGCGTGAGATTGCGTTATGGATGGTATTTTCCTGCAGCAACTGGTCAACGGCCTGACCCTCGGGTCGGTCTATGGCCTGATCGCCATCGGCTACACAATGGTCTATGGCATCATCGGCATGATCAACTTCGCCCACGGCGAGGTTTACATGATTTCCGCCTACCTCTCGGCAATCAGTCTGGCCCTGCTGGCCTATTTCGGTATCGAATCCTTCCCGCTGCTGATGCTCGGCACTCTGTTGTTCACCATCGTCGTGACTGGCGTATACGGCTGGACCATCGAGCGTATCGCCTACAAACCTCTACGCAACTCCACCCGGCTGGCGCCGCTGATCAGCGCCATCGGCATTTCGCTGATCCTGCAGAACTATGCGCAGATCAGCCAGGGCGCCCGGCAACAGGGCGTGCCGACACTGCTCACCGGTGCCTGGCGCATCGACGTCGGCAGTGGTTTCGTTCAGCTCACCTACACCAAGGTCTTCATCCTGGTGGCCGCGTTCCTCGGCATGGGCCTGCTGACCTACATCATCAAGTACACCAAGCTGGGGCGCATGTGTCGGGCCACCCAGCAGGACCGCAAGATGGCCTCGATCCTGGGGATCAATACCGACCGGATCATTTCCTACGTGTTTGTCATCGGCGCGGCCATGGCGGCCCTGGCCGGTGTGTTGATCACCATGAACTACGGCACGTTCGACTTCTATGCCGGCTTCGTCATCGGGATCAAGGCGTTCACCGCCGCGGTGCTGGGCGGTATCGGCTCACTGCCGGGCGCCATGCTGGGCGGGATCATTCTCGGGATCTCCGAGTCGCTGTTCTCCGGGTTGGTCAACTCGGACTACAAGGATGTGTTCAGTTTCTCGCTGCTGGTTCTGGTTCTGGTCTTTCGGCCGCAAGGCCTGCTCGGCCGTCCTCTTGTGTCGAAGGTGTAAGTAATGTCCTCAGCCACTGAAAAATCGCTCGATATCAAAAAAAGCCTGGTGGATGCCATTCTTGCCGGCCTGGTCGCCCTGATCGTTTTCGGCCCCATTGTCGGTGTCGTCCTGGAGGGTTACAGCTTCAACCTGCAGCCGACCCGTGTCGCCTGGCTGGTGGCGATCGTGATGCTCGGGCGCTTCGCCCTCAGCCTCTATCTGCAGACCGCGAAGGGCCAACGGATTCTCGACAGCTTCGAGGGCAGCGGTTCCGGGGTGCATGTTCTGGCACCGGACTACAAGTCGCGTCTGCGCTGGATCATCCCGATCATGATCGCCATCGCGGTGATCTTCCCGGTCTTCGCCAACTCCTACCTGCTGGGGGTGGTGATTCTCGGCCTGATCTACGTGCTGCTCGGGCTCGGCCTGAACATCGTGGTTGGCCTGGCGGGGCTGCTCGACCTCGGCTACGTGGCGTTCTATGCCATCGGTGCCTACGGCCTGGCCCTGGGTTATCAGTACCTCGGCCTGGGCTTCTGGACGGTGCTGCCGCTGGCGGCCATCTGTGCGGCCCTGGCCGGTTGCGTGCTGGGCTTCCCGGTCTTGCGCCTGCACGGCGACTACCTGGCAATCGTGACCCTGGGTTTTGGCGAAATCATCCGTCTGGTGCTCAACAACTGGCTGTCGCTGACCGGTGGCCCGAACGGCATGCCGGCGCCGTTGCCGACCTTTTTCGGCCTGGAGTTTGGCAAGCGGGCGAAAGATGGCGGCATTCCGTTCCATGAGTTCTTCGGGATCGCCTACAACCCCGACGTGAAGTTCTACTTTATCTACGCCGTGCTGTTCCTGGTGGTGCTGGCCGTGCTCTACATCAAGCATCGGCTGACCCGGATGCCGGTCGGCAGGGCCTGGGAAGCCCTGCGTGAAGACGAGATCGCCTGCCGCGCGATGGGCCTGAACCATGTGCTGGTCAAGCTTTCGGCGTTCACGTTGGGTGCATCGACGGCGGGTCTGGCCGGGGTGTTCTTTGCCACCTACCAGGGCTTCGTCAACCCGACCTCGTTCACCTTCTTCGAGTCGGCGCTGATCCTCGCCATCGTCGTGCTGGGCGGCATGGGCTCGACCATTGGTGTGGTCATTGCCGCGTTCGTGCTGACCGTCGCGCCGGAGTTGCTGCGCAGTTTCGCCGAGTACCGGGTGCTGTTGTTCGGTGTGTTGATGGTGTTGATGATGATCTGGCGCCCCCGTGGCCTGATCCGTATCAGCCGCACCGGGGTTGCCCCACGTAAGGGTGCCTTGCACGAAGGAGCCGCGCAATGAACGACGAAATCATTCTCTCGGTCGAGAAATTGATGATGCACTTTGGCGGCATCAAGGCCCTCAGCGACGTCAGCCTGCAAGTCAAACGCAACTCGATTTTTGCCTTGATCGGCCCCAACGGCGCCGGCAAGACCACCGTGTTCAACTGCCTCACCGGTTTCTACAAGGCTTCCGGCGGGCGCATCGAACTCAATACCCGGGGACGGGTGACCAATGTCATCCAACTGCTGGGCGAGTCCTTCCGGGCCAGCGACTTCGTTTCACCGAAACACTTCGTCAGCCGGCTGTACTACAAGATGTTCGGCGGCACTCACCTGGTCAATCGGGCGGGGTTGGCGCGCACTTTCCAGAACATTCGCCTGTTCAAGGAAATGTCGGTGCTGGAGAACCTGCTGGTGGCCCAGCACATGTGGGTCAATCGCAATCTGCTGGCCGGTATCCTCAATACCCGGGGTTATCGCCAGGCCGAGAGCGACGCGCTGGACACGGCGTTCTACTGGCTGGAGGTGGTCGACCTGGTGGACTGCGCCAATCGCCTGGCCGGTGAGCTTTCCTATGGCCAGCAGCGCCGCCTGGAAATTGCCCGGGCCATGTGCACGCGGCCGCAGGTCATCTGTCTCGACGAACCGGCGGCCGGCCTCAACCCTCAGGAAACCGAAGCGCTGAGCGCGATGATCCGGCTGCTGCGCGACGAGCATGACCTGACCGTGGTGCTGATCGAACACGACATGGGCATGGTAATGAGTATTTCCGACCACATCGTGGTATTGGACCACGGTAACGTGATCGCCCAGGGCGGGCCCGAAGCGATCCGCAACGACCCGAAAGTGATCGCCGCCTACCTGGGTGCGGATGAAGAGGAACTGGTATGAGTCAGGCTATCCTCGAACTGAAGAACCTGGATGTGTACTACGGACCGATCCAGGCCCTGAAACAGGTCTCGCTGCATATCAACGAAGGCGAAACCGTCAGCCTGATCGGCTCCAACGGGGCCGGCAAGTCGACGCTGCTGATGTCGATCTTCGGTCAGCCGCGGGCGGCGGCAGGGCAGATTCTTTACCGGGGCGTCGACATTACCCACAAGTCGTCCCACTACATTGCGTCCAACGGCATCGCCCAGTCGCCGGAAGGGCGGCGGGTATTTCCCGACATGACTGTGGAAGAGAACCTGCTGATGGGCACTATCCCGATTGGCGACCAGTTCGCCAGCGAGGACATGCAACGCATGTTCGAGCTGTTTCCCCGGCTCAAGGAGCGACGCAACCAGCGGGCCATGACCATGTCCGGTGGCGAGCAGCAGATGCTCGCCATCGCCCGGGCATTGATGAGCCGGCCCAAACTGTTGCTGCTCGATGAGCCGAGCCTGGGGCTGGCGCCGATCGTGGTGAAACAGATCTTCGCCACCCTGCGCGAACTGGCGGCCTCGGGGATGACCATCTTCCTGGTCGAACAGAACGCCAACCATGCGCTCAAACTGTCGGACCGGGCCTATGTGATGGTCAACGGGCAGATCCGCCTCAGTGGCAGCGGCAAGGAACTGTTGGCCGACGAGGAGGTGCGCAACGCTTATCTGGGCGGACACTGAGTCGCGAGACGGTATCCACAGGAGCGCCCCGCGACCTTTCGGTCCGGGGCGTTTTGCCTATCCACAATACGAAAATGAAATTGTGGAAAACGCAATTGAAAACTTCGCAGGGTGCGACATGAAACCGCTGCAAACAGTTGTTTTGTCACAGTTTTGACTTGTCCCCGTTTGCTGTGGAATCGGCTGTGGGTAACGTGGGAGTATCTGGCTGGAGGCCTTGTAATTCGTGGTCTTCAAGGGGTTGAGTGTTTTTTGATCAGTCGATTTTTGGCAAGCTCTTGCTGCATTTGTCAACAGCTTTATGAGTGTGGCTGATGGCCTGTAGATGCTCGGAATAGCCTGTGGATAACTCTGTGGGCAAACTCTGGAAAGACTGCCGTGAGCGGCGTAACTACTGGCTTGAAGCCACCCTGCGGAAATCCCCTTGCTGGTACGGGTGTTCCATCGCTGCACATGGGCTTGTCTGCGGTCAAGCGAAAAACTTTCAAAAAAGGGCTGCAGGCCTTGTAGATAGCGGCCTGAGGCTTTTCGAGTTGCCCCCAGAGATTGTGGACGGGACTGTGGATAAGGTGCGTACATCGGGCTCCAGGTCACGGATTATCTGGGCTGCCGCTGTTTGAACGTTTTTTGTACAGTCCGGCCCTGAGACGCGCTACGCAGTTGCTGGCCTTCCCCGGGCCGGGCATGCTGGGACTTTATTTCAGGCTGTAACCGAGCCGAGCAAGGAGAACATGATGACATCCACGTTGTTTATCACGGGCGCCACTTCCGGTTTTGGCGAGGCGTGTGCCCGCCGTTTTGCCGAGGCGGGTTGGAAACTGGTACTGACCGGGCGTCGCGAAGAGCGTCTGAATGCCCTCTGCGCCGAGCTTTCCAAGCAGACCGAAGTGCATGGTCTGGTGCTCGACGTACGTGACCGCAAGGCCATGGAAACCGCTATCGCCAACCTGCCGCCGAGCTTTGCCACGCTGCGCGGGCTGATCAACAACGCCGGGCTGGCCCTGGGTGTCGACCCGGCGCCCAAGTGTGACCTGGACGATTGGGACACCATGGTCGACACCAACATCAAGGGCCTGATGTACAGCACCCGCCTGCTGCTGCCGCGCCTGATCGCTCACGGGCGGGGTGCCAGCATCATCAACCTTGGCTCGATTGCCGGTAATTACCCGTATCCGGGCAGCCATGTGTATGGCGCGAGCAAGGCGTTCGTCAAACAGTTCTCGCTGAACCTGCGTTGCGACCTGCAAGGTACGGGTGTGCGGGTGAGCAACATCGAGCCGGGACTGTGCGAAAGCGAGTTCTCGCTGGTGCGTTTCGGCGGCGACCAGGCACGCTATGACGCGACCTATGCTGGCGCCGAGCCGATCCAGCCACAGGACATTGCCGATACCATCTTCTGGGTGATGAACACGCCGGCCCACGTCAATATCAACAGCCTGGAACTGATGCCGGTGAGCCAGACCTGGGCCGGGTTCGCGATCGAGCGCAACAAGGCCTGAGACTCGCTTGTGGTGAGCGGGCTTGCCCGCGTCGGGCCGTGAAACGGCCCTGAAACCAGCCGCCGGGGTACACCGGGGTAACGAGTTCGAAGGCTTTGGGGCGGCCTTGCAGCCCAGCGCGGGCGAGCCCGCTCACCACAGCGAGTGGGCTCACAAGAGGGGGCGGGTCAACGCAGGTAGACGGCCAGGCCGTAAAGGCAGGTCGCCAGGTGATAAGGCGTGGTTGACGGCATATCCATGCGGCTGACCACGGCGTTGGCATCCAGGCATTCATGCCAGCCGCTTTTGTGCATGAAGTGGGTGTGCAGGACCTGAAGTTGACGCTGCAGGCGCGCCGAGTTATCCACACGCAGGGTCAGCGCCCGCAGGTATTCGGCCTGGGCCCAGATCCGCTGGGTGGTGTCGTTCGACGTCCCATCGATGTTCAGCATCGCGCTGACGGCGCCGCTGTGCGGGTCGACACCGGTCCGCTCGGCATACTCGAAAGCCCGCTGCATTGACTGATGCAGAGTGCTCCCGCGCAACACGGGGGAGGACTCGAGCAGGAACAGCCATTCGAATTGATGACCCGGCTCGAACCAGTTATCCACAGTGCCCAGCGGTTTTTCCAGCATCACGCCGTGCTGGCGGTCAATAAAGCGTTTCTGCAGCGCTGCGGCCAGTGCCAGTAGGTCGCGTTGTACTGCGCCATCTTCGCGGGCCGACAGCGTTGCCAGGAAGGCTTCGGCCAGGTGCATCAGCGGATTCTGCAGGGGGCCGCTGCCCAGCGACGACCAGTCGCGTGCCAGGCTCGCCTCGTACAAGCCGTCGCCAGTGGCGAAGCGTGCGGCGATGACCTCCAGGGCCGCATTGAGCACCGATTCCACCAGCGGTTCACGGACCTTGGCCCAATAGTGGGCGCAGGCGAACAGGATGAACGCGTGGGTATAGAGGTCCTTGCGGGTGTCCAGCGGTGCACCCTGCGGGTCGATGCTGTAGAACCAGCCGCCGTGTTCGGCATCGTGGAAATGCCTTTGCAGCGAACGGAACAGCGCGGCGGCGCGGGTACTCGCGTCGGGAAAGGCGTCATCGCCGATCAGGCTGGCGAACAGGTACAACTGCCGGGCGCAGGCCATGGCGCGATAGCGTTGCGGCGGCAGCGGACGATGCTCCGCGTCCAGCGCCTCATAAGGCAGTGCCAGCTCGGCATTCCAGCCGGGGCCTTGCCACAGGGGCACGATCACCTGGCGAAAGTGCTGTTGCACGGTGGCGAACAGACGCTTCAATTCGGGAGTGGCGGCAGAGCTGGAAACATCAGGCATCGGCAGGAGTCGTCGGACAGGAGTTTGCGCCACATGGTAGCAGGCGATTTGTCGTCGTGTCAGATACGTGGTTTGTGCTGGATCGGTCTTGTGGAACGGACAAGCATGTTTGCCACTAGCGATTGGGTTGCTTCATTCGCGGGCAAGCCCTGCTCCTACAGGGCATGGTGTGACGTGGATCTGCATTCGACAGAGATCCTGTAGGAGCCGGGCTTGCCCGCGAAGGGGCCAGTCAGGTCACCCTGAACTCAACCCGCCAGCAACCACACGCCGGTCGCCGCCGACGCCGCCCCGGCCAAACGCACCAGCGGTGCCGCCGCCTGCGGCAACACCCGCACCAGCGCATAGCCGAGGGCGTGCAGGGTCGCTGTTGCGAGCACGAAGCCTGCGGCATAGGCCCAGGGGCTGGACATCTCCGGCAGTTCCAGGCCATGGGCCACGCCATGGAACAGCGCAAACAGTGCCGTCGCGGCCATCGCCAGGCTCACGGGTGGTCGTACCGCCAACGCCACGGCGAGGCCGAGCGCCAGTACCGAAGCCGCGATGCCACTTTCCAGGGCCGGCAGTTGCAGGCCTTCGAAACCGAGCAGGCCACCGATCAGCATGGTGCCGACAAAGGTGCAGGGCAGGGCCCAGCGTGCCGTTCCCTGTTGCTGCGCAGCCCACAGACCGACCGCGAGCATCGCCAGCAGATGATCGATGCCTCCGATGGGATGGCTGATACCTGCAACCAGGCCGCTGTCGCCGTGGCCGGGGTGAGCGAAAGCCATGGCGGGTGCCAGCAGCAGGGTCAGGACGGTAAAGAGTTTCTTCAGGGACATGGAGCAGTTCCTTGTTGTTGAAAGCGGGGACATCACGCAGCGGTCAGCAGACCTTGGCGTTCGATGAAGGCGACGATGGCGTCCAGGCCGTGCCCGGTTTTCTGGTTGCTGAACACGAACGGCTTGTCGCCGCGCATCCGGCGGGTATCGCCGTCCATCATTTCCAGTGAGGCGCCCACCAGCGGTGCAAGGTCGATCTTGTTGATCACCAGCAGATCGGACTTGCAGATCCCCGGGCCGCCCTTGCGCGGCAGCTTGTCGCCGGCCGATACATCGATCACATAGATGGTCAGGTCGGAGAGTTCCGGGCTGAAGGTCGCCGACAGGTTGTCGCCGCCCGATTCCACCAGGATCAGGTCCAGGCCCGGGAAGCGCCGGTTCAACTGGTCCACCGCCTCCAGATTGATCGAGGCGTCCTCACGGATCGCGGTATGCGGGCAGCCACCGGTTTCCACGCCGATGATCCGCTCCGGCGACAGGGCCTGGTTGCGCACCAGGAAATCGGCGTCTTCGCGGGTGTAGATATCGTTGGTGACCACCGCCAGGTTGTAGCGATCGCGCAGGGCCAGGCACAGGGCCAGGGTCAGGGCGGTCTTGCCGGAGCCGACGGGACCGCCGATACCGACACGCAGGGGTTGTGCGTTCATCTTGCTCTCCTAGGAACGAAACAGGCGGCTGTACTGGCGCTCGTGGGCCATGCACGCCAGGGACAGGCCGAAGGCGGCGCTGCCGATGTGTTGCGGGTCCTGCTCGCTGGCGGCCTGCTGCGCCTGTTGCAGCAGCGGCAGCAGCTCACTGGTCAGGCGCTGCGCAGCCTGCTGGCCGAGCGGCAGGGTCTTCATCAGTACCGCCAACTGGTTTTCCAGCCAGCTCCAGAGCCAGGCGGCCAGGGCGTCCTGCGGGCTGATCTGCCAGGCGCGGGCGGCCAACGCCCAACCGAGGGCCAGGTGCGGTTCGGGCTGGCGAACGAGGAAATCACGGGTTGCCGGATCGAGTTCAGGTAGGCCGCCGAGCAGTTGCTGCAGCGAGTAGCCCATCTGCCGGCTTTCCAGATACAGCTCGCGGGTTTCGCGGCTGGCCCGGTGGTCTTCGGCCAATTGCTCCAGGCGCTGCCAGTCGGCCTCGGCTGCCGCCGTGCAGTGGGCCAGCAACAGTGGCGCTTCGAAGCGGGCGAGGTTGAGCAGCAACTGGTCGCCAATCCAGCGTCGAGCGCTGGCCGGATCATGTACCCGAGCCTGCTCCACGGCCATTTCCAGCCCCTGGGAATAGCTGTAGCCGCCAATCGGCAACTGCGGGCTGGCCAGGCGCAGCAGCGCCCAGGCCGGATTCATGTGCGCACACCAAACTGGTGCAGGCGTGGCGGATAATTGAAATCTTCATCGCCATGCCGGGAATGGTGATGACCGCCGCCGTAGGCACCGTGCTCCGGTTGGAAGGGGGCCTCGAGGGTTTCGGTGTGGGCGCCGAGCTGTTCGAGCATGGCCTTGAGCACGTAATCGTCGAGCAGGCGCAGCCAGCCGTCGCCGACTTGCAGGGCGACATGGCGGTTGCCCAGGTGATAGGCGGCACGGGTCAGTTCGAAAGCATTGGCGCAAGTGACATGCAGCAACTGCTCGGGGCGGGCGCAGACTCGCACGATACGGCCATCCTCGGCCTGCAGGAACTCGCCGTCGTACAGAGGTGGCTGACCCCGCTCAAGGAATAATCCCACGTCTTCGCCAGCGGCACTGAAACAGCGCAGACGGCTTTTGCTGCGCGCCTCGAAGTTCAGGTGCAGCTCGGCGGTCCAGGCGGATTGGGGGTCGATTCTGCGATGAATCACCAGCATCGGGAGGCTTCCGGCAATGAGCAATGCGATGAGCTAGAGCAAGGGGCTTGCCAATCGGCCGAAATCTGGGAAATGCCTGTCAGAAAGCGCCGTACGCCTGAAAAAGGAGCGTAGCGGTGTTTCTGGATGTTTCAAGATGGTGCGTGATGGGTTTTCCTGCGCACTTGCAGTGCATGCAGGCTGTCCTGAGGGTCACTCGGTACTCCCGAGCCCCTGCCAGTGTTTCAACCCGATGAAGATGAAACGCAGTTGCTGGGTGATCTTCGCTTGTGGTGCCAGGTACTCGGGTAGCGGCTCCAGCGGCGGGTCGGTGATTTCCGGCAGGGTGGCGAACACGCTCTTGACGATCAGGTCGGCCATCACCGCCAGTCCTTCGGTGCTCAGGTGCTGCAGTTTAGGCATCAGGGCCAGGTCGGCGGCCAGATCCGAACTGATGTTTTCGCGCAGGCGAGCAATCGCCTGGCGCACCGGTAATGATCCACCGTACTGCTCGCGGGCGAGAAAAAGGAACTGCGAGCGATTCATCGCCACGACATCGAGGAAGATTCGCACCGAGGCATCGATGATTCCGCCCATGACGAACTCGTTGTGTCGGACCAGCCGGATGGTTTCCCTGAAGGTTTGGCCGACTTCGCAGACCAGCGCCAGGCCGAGTTGGTCCATGTCGTCGAAATGCCGATAGAAGCCGGTTGGCACGATGCCGGCGGTTTTCGCCACTTCGCGCAGGCTGAGGCTGCCAAACCCACGGCCACCGTCCATCAGATGGCGCGCTGCGTCCATCAGGGCATGACGGGTCTGTTGTTTCTGTTCGGCACGGGGCAGCATCGACGGGACGTTTTCTGAGGGATATGGGCAGTGCACTCTAGCAAATCAGCTTTGCTGGCGTCGAACAGGCGGCAGGTATAGGTGGTAGGTGTAGGCGTTAGACAAGATGAATCGAGGTTCCCGAAATGCCAAAGCCCGATCCACTGGACCGGGCTTTGTTCCAGGCCATCATGGCCTTAGCTCAAGGCTTGATGACGTTCAGCCAGGCGATCAGCACCACCTTCGGTGATCAGATTTTTTTCTTTCAGACGGTCGTTACCACCTTCGGCCAGGGTCTGACCCAGAGGAGTGCGGTCGCTGCCGTCTTCGGCCAGGGTCTGACCCAGGGGAGTACGGTCGCTGCCATCTTCGGCCAGAGTCTGACCCAGGGGAGTACGGTCGCTGCCATCTTCGGCCAGGGTCTGACCCAGAGGAGTACGGTCGCTGCCGTCTTCGGCCAGAGTCTGACCCAGAGGAGTACGGTCGCTGCCGTCTTCGGCCAGAGTCTGACCCAGAGGAGTACGGTCGCTGCCATCTTCGGCCAGAGTCTGACCCAGTGGAGTACGCTCGCTACCGCCTTCTGCCAGAGTTTGGCCTTGTGGGGTACGTTCGCTACCATCGGCAGCCAGGGTGTTCAACGACTGGCTGACCGTAGCGTGACTGGCTTGAGCTTGTGGCGCAGCCTGTTCGCGTGCTGGCAGGGCATAGGCGTTGGCGGTCAGAACGGCAAGGGTGAGGCTGAGAAGTAATTGGCGTTTCATGATCAGTTGCTCCGTTGGAGGGCGATAAAGTGGGTACGGAGCTAATGTTACCCTTGCAAAATCGATATAAAAGTTCATAAGGACAATGTTAATAATCAACGGAATTGATTGTTCCGGGCGAGGTGTCTAGCCCGGGCCCTACAGAGTGTTACTTGTGCTCCGTGATGGGTGTTTTCTACTCAGCACTGCTTCAGGAAGGGGCGGCACGGGAACGAAAAATTGATGAACCGGTCAGCTTTGGCCCGCTTCGATTTCCCGGGTGATGGCTTTTTGCATTAAACCTTGCCGGGGTTTTACCAGTCGTAAAGGTATATCGCGTCGCTTTTTGGACGTTCAGCCGCTATCAGGAGCCTCGTGCGATGACGCGCACTCGAAAAATCTTCCTCTGGGCCGGCGTCAGTCTGGTCCTGCTGCTGGCAGTGCTGGTGGCGATCATCGCGTTCTTCGATTGGAACCGGATCAAGCCGCCGATCAACGCCAAGGTTTCAGAAATCCTTCATCGTCCCTTTGCCATCCAGGGTGACCTGTCGGTGCGTTGGCAGCGTGAGCCCGATGAGGGCGGCTGGCGGGCCTGGTTGCCCTGGCCTCACGTGATTGCCGAAGACCTGACGCTGGGTAATCCGGACTGGTCGAAAAATCCGCAGATGGTCACCCTCAAGCGCGTCGAACTGCGGCTCGCGCCGTTGCCCTTGCTGGCCCAGCGTGTGGTGATTCCGCGTATCGACCTGACCGAACCGAATGCCAGCCTCGAACGCCTGGCCGATGGCCGGGCCAACTGGACGTTCCAGTTCGATCCCAAGGACCCGAACGAGCAACCCTCCTCCTGGGTGGTGGACATCGGTGCCATCGGTTTCGACAAGGGCCATGTCACCTTGGATGACAAGAGCCTCAATACCCAGCTCGATCTGCTGATCGACTCGTTGGGCAAATCGATTCCGTACGGCGATATCGTCGGCGACAGCGCGGCGAAGAAGGCTCTGGAAAAAGGCTCCGCGCCGCAGGACTATGCGTTCGGATTAAAGGTCAAGGGCCAGTACCACGGCCAGAATCTCGCCGGCAGCGGCAAGGTCGGTGGCCTGCTGGCACTGCAGGATGCGGCCAAACCGTTTCCGGTGCAGGCCGATGTGAAAATTGCCGATACCCGGATTGCCGTCGCCGGCACCCTGACCGATCCGCGTAACCTCGGCGCCCTGGACCTGCGGCTGAAGCTGGCGGGCAACAGTCTGGGCAATCTCTATCCCTTGACCGGCGTGACCCTGCCGGACTCGCCCGCCTACGAGACCGATGGTCACCTGATCGCCAAGCTCCATGAGCCGGCGGGGGCGACCTTCAAGTATGAGCAGTTCAACGGCAGGATCGGTACCAGCGACATCCACGGCGATCTGTCGTATGTCGCCGGCCAGCCCCGGCCGAAACTCAGCGGCGTGCTGGTGTCCAATCAGTTGCTGATGGCCGACCTCGGGCCGCTGATCGGCGCGGACTCCAACGCCAAGCAGAAGGCCCGTGGTGGGGAAAGCAAGCAGCCGGCGGACAAGGTCCTGCCGGTGGAGGAGTTCCGCACCGAACGCTGGCGCGACATGGATGCGGATGTGGAATTCACCGGCAAGCGGATTGTTCACAGTGCCGAATTGCCCTTCACCGATCTTTACACTCATCTGGTGCTCACCGATGGCGAACTGAGCCTGGAACCCCTGCGATTTGGCGTGGCCGGCGGCAAGCTCGATGCGCAGGTGCGCCTCAACGGTCGCGTCACGCCGATGCAGGGGCGGGCGAAGCTGACCGCGCGCAACTTCAAGCTCAAGCAACTGTTCCCGACCTTCGAACCGATGAAGACCAGTTTCGGTGAACTCAATGGCGATGCCGATATCAGTGGCACCGGCAACTCGGTAGCGCGTCTGCTGGGGACTTCCAATGGTGACCTGAAGATGCTGGTCAACGATGGTGCTGTCAGCCGTGGCCTGATGGAAATCGCCGGGCTCAATGTCGGCAACTACGTGGTGGGCAAGATCTTTGGCGACAAGGAAGTGAAGATCAACTGCGCGGCGGCCGATCTGGGTATCAAGAGTGGTCTGGCGACTACCCGGCTGTTCGTTTTCGATACCGAAAACGCGATCATTTACGTCGATGGCACGGCCAACTTCGCCAATGAGCAACTGGATCTGAAGATCAATCCGGAATCCAAGGGCTTCCGCTTGTTGTCCCTGCGCTCGCCACTGTACGTGCGAGGCAAGTTCATCAAGCCTGATGCCGGCGTGCAGGCAGTGCCGCTGTTGTTGCGTGGCGCGGGCATGGTGGCGTTGGGGGTGATTGCTGGACCGGCGACTGGATTGCTGGCGCTGGTGGCTCCGGGTGGCGATGTGCCGAACCAGTGCGCGCCATTGCTGGAGCAGATGAAGTCGGGCAAGGCGCCGCGGACAGTCAGGAACTGACAACGGCCGGATAGGCTTTACCTGTAGGCGCGTGGCTTGCCCGCGAAGCTTTTGGCGGCCTTGAGGGCCTATTCGCGGGCAAGCCACGCTCCTACATGGAGTCGAACGGTGTTCTACAGATCCTTCAGGATATCCGCCATGTCATCGGCATGTTCTTCCTCCTGGGCGAGGATGTCCTCGAAGATCCGCCGTGTGGTCGGATCCTGGTCGCCGATGAACTGAATGATCTCGCGGTAGCTGTCCACCGCAATCCGTTCGGCGACCAGGTCTTCGTAGACCATTTCCTTGAGGGTCTTGCCGGCCACGTACTGGGCGTGGGAGTGCTGGGACAGCAGGTCCGGGTTGAACTCCGGTTCGCCGCCCAACTGCACGATGCGTTCAGCCAGCCGGTCGGCGTGCTCCAGCTCCTGGTTGGCGTGCTCGAGAAACTCATCGGCAGCCACGCTGGCCTTCAGGCCGGTGGCCATGAAGTAGTGACGCTTGTAGCGCAGCGTGCAGACCAGCTCGGTGGCCAGCGACTCGTTGAGCAGACGCAGGATCTCATTACGGTCGGCCCCGTAGCCTTCGGTGACCGCACCGTTTTCGACGTTCTTGCGCGCACGTTCACGCAGGGTGGTTACATCGGACAAATGCATATCGCTCATCTCGATCTCCTGACTGATCCGGTTAGGGCGCCTCGCTCTGCTGGCGAGATCGCTACCCAGGGTGTGAGTGGTGCGAGAGCGGAAAAGTTTTATCCGATTGTTGCTGCAAGGCTGACAGAACACCGGATGTCGTCGTGTTGTCATCTTCAGTGTCGATGCTTTCGAGCCTGGCCTAGGCTCTATTCGTACCCTGTCATGGATGCTTCCGATGTCGCAAGAACTCGCCACGCGTTATCCCTTGGTGCTGGTGCCGGGCATGCTCGGGTTTATCCGGTTGCTGTGGTTTCCCTATTGGTATGGCATCACCCCGGCGTTGCGTGCGGGCGGCGCGACGGTATTTCCCGTGCAGGTTTCGCCGCTGCATTGCAATGAGGTGCGTGGCGAGCAACTGTTGTTGCGGATCGAGCAGATCCGTCGTGAAACCGGTGCGCAAAAGGTCAATCTGATTGGTCACAGCCAGGGCTCGCTGACCGCGCGTTACGCGGCGGCCCGGCGCCCGGAATGGGTCGCGTCGGTGACCTCGGTGGCCGGGCCCAATCACGGCTCGGAACTGGCCGATCATTTCCAGCGGCACTATCCGCCGACGAGTGCCCGTGGGCGCCTGCTGACCTTCGTGCTCTGCGCCGTCGCGCGGTTGATGGGCTGGCTGGAAACCGGCTACCGGGGACCGGCGTTGCCGATGGATCTGAGCGCTTCCCATCACTCACTGACCAGCGACGGCGTTGCCCTGTTCAACCGCCAGTACCCGCAGGGGTTACCGGACCGCTGGGGCGGGCAAGGTGCTGAATGGGTCGATGGCGTGCGTTACTACTCCTGGTCCGGGATTCTGCAGCCTGGTATCACCGATCGTGGGCGTAACCTGTTCGACGGCACCCATCGCAGTTGCCGCTTGTTCGCCAAAACCTTCATTCGCGAGGCCGGGCAGTGCGATGGCATGGTCGGGCGCTACAGTTCGCACCTGGGGACGGTGATCGGCGACGACTATCCCCTCGACCACCTTGATATCGTCAACCAGTCACTGGGCCTGGTGGGCAAGGGCGCCGAGCCGATCCGGCTGTTCGTCGAGCATGCGCAGCGGCTCAAGGCCGAGGGGCTTTAACGGGGCTTGCCCAACCCGGAGCGGGTGATGCCGATTTGCTTCGAGCGTGGCGGCTGGAGGTGTAACGGGGTTTGTCTACACTGGATGGGTAGCCGTGCCCATCGGCGCGGCAACCAGGAGAAAACTCCATGAACATGCTGCGTATCCCTTTGTTGTTGGCAGGCCTGTTGCTGTGTTCCCAGGGCTTTGCCGCCACTGCTGCCCAACAGGCTCAGCAGGACAAGATGAAGAGCTGCAACGCCGAGGCCACCACCAAGACCCTCAAGGGCGATGAACGCAAAGCCTTCATGAGCACCTGCCTGAAAGCCGCCAAACCCGTCACCCAGCAGGACAAGATGAAAACCTGCAACGCCGACGCCACCACCAAGGCTCTCAAAGGCGATGAGCGCAAGACGTTCATGAGCACCTGCCTCAAGAACAAGTAACCCTGCCCGATCAGGCCTTCACGCCAGCCTCTGGAGGCCTTCGGCTATTTCCTGCCGATTAGTGAAATCCCTGCACTTCATGCGGCCTATGTGGTTATGATCCAGCCCCATAGTGGCGTTTGGTTATCATGCGCTGCGGACAAGGGGGCTCCTTCCTCTGGGTATCCAGTGCGGAACATGGGAATGTGTCGTGAAGAAAATCGTCTTGTTCCTGCTCGTCCTGTCCCAGCTCGGTTGCAGCGGTGCGCAACTGCGGAGTTGGGTGCCGGATCTTCGCCTGCCTCCCCTGCCTGAAGAAAAACCGCTGGTGGTGGATGCCGAGCATGCGAAAGTCATTCTGCAGGTTGCCGGGGATACCTCCAATCCGGTGCTGTTCCTGTTCCGGAGCGGGAGCGATCCGCAAGAGGACTTGAAAGAGCTGGGAACGCTGGTCAAGCCCTCGAATTGGGGCTGGCGTCGTAGCCGGCAAGAGCTGCAGGTCGATCCCGGCCAGCGGTTCGAGTTGCGGGGCGCTTCGCACGTCTATGGCCGCAAGCCGGCACCGGGCTATATCAGTGAATACACGACGGAGAAGAGGTTCAATTATGAGCGGAACAAGTGGGAGGAAACACGGGTGAGCAACCCGATGGTGTCGACCTCCTACAACTGCGGCCCCTTGGGCAGTATCTTTGTGCCACAGAAGCAGAAGGTCTATCTGGTGGAGTTCAGCTTTATCCACGACGGTGATCAATGCCAGCAGCAGGTTTATGATGTCACCCAGGCCGGGCAGCGCATCCCGGTGACGCCGGTGGATTACTTTTTCCCCTCGTTTGCCGAGGCGTCCAAGTCCCCCTAGTCCTGCCGGTGGAACGCTGGCAGACTGCCTATCCTTTAGCTGCATTTTGTTTTGAGGCTGTATGTCGGCGTTTTCCCAGCGTTACGTAGTCTTGGCCAGTTTGATCATCGTCTGTGGTGGCTTGCTGATGGTGTTGCCGCTGCGGCTGTTGCCGAGCTTGTTGGCCGGCCTGCTGGTGTTCGAGTTGGTCAACATGCTAACGCCCAAGCTGGAGCACCTGATTGCCGGGCGGCGTGCGCGCTGGCTGGCGGTGGCGTTGCTGGGCACCCTGATCGTCAGCGTGCTGACACTGATCTTTGCCGGCGCCATCAGTTTCCTGCTGCATGAGGCAGAGAACCCCGGCGCTTCGCTGGGCAAGTTCATGCAGGTCGTGGACAAGGCCCGTGGGCAACTGCCGCCGTTCATCGATGCCTATCTGCCGGCCAGCGCGGCGGAATTCCAGGTGGCGATCAGCCAATGGTTGAGCAAGCACCTGAGCGAGTTGCAACTGGTCGGCAAGGACGCGGCGCACATGTTCGTCACCCTGCTGATCGGCATGGTGCTCGGGGCGATCGTCGCCTTGCAGCATGTCTCGGATGTCAGCCAGCGCAAGCCCCTGGCGGCAGCCCTGTTCGATCGCCTGCGGCTGCTGGTGCAGGCGTTTCGCAATATCGTCTTCGCCCAGATCAAGATCTCGGCGCTCAACACCGCGTTCACTGCGGTGTTCCTCGCGGTGATCCTGCCGCTGTGCGGGATCAAGCTGCCGCTGACCAAGACCCTGATTGTGCTGACCTTCCTGCTCGGCCTGCTGCCGGTCATCGGCAATCTGATGTCCAACACTCTGATCACCATCGTGGCCCTGTCGCTGTCGATCTGGGTTGCGGTAGCAGCGTTGGGCTACCTGATCTTTATCCACAAGCTGGAATATTTCCTCAACGCGCGGATCGTCGGCGGGCAGATCAGTGCCAAGTCGTGGGAACTGCTGATGGCGATGCTGGTGTTCGAGGCCGCGTTCGGCTTGCCCGGCGTGGTGGCGGGGCCGATCTACTACGCATACCTCAAGAGCGAGTTGAAGCGGGTCGAGCTGGTCTGATCCCGCGCCGGGTTTGCAGGAAGCAGGCGATGCGGCGATCCGATTTGCCTGCGAAGCTTTTGTCGATTCTGACGTCGCTTTCGCAGGCAAGCCTTGCTCCTACCGGTCACCGGTATTCGATAGGTCCGTGTTCTTTTCCACGGACTCAGGATCAGCCGTAGCGCTTGCGCGCATCGATCGCCAGGCCGCTGCCGATGCTGCCGAAGATGTTGCCTTCCACGTGCCGCGCATTCGGCAGCATTGCCGCGACGCTCTGGCGCAGCGCCGGAATGCCGCTCGAACCGCCGGTGAAGAACACCGTGTCGACCTGTTCGACAGCGACGTTGGCATCTCCCAGCAACTGAGTGACGCTCTGGCGAATCCGCTCCAGCAGGCTCTCGATCGACGATTCGAACAGCACGCGACTCAGGTCCACGCTCAGCCCTGCGTCGATGCGATCCAACGGCACATGGCGGCTCTCGGCGTGGGTCAGCTGGATTTTGCTCTCTTCGACTTCCATCGCCAGCCAGTGTCCGGCGCGTTGCTCGATCAGCTTGAACAGCCGGTCGATACCGACGGTGTCCTCGATGTCGTAGCGCATGCTACCCAGAGCCAACTGGGACTTCTGCGAGTAGACCGAGTTGATGGTGTGCCAGGTCGCCAGGTTCATGTGATGACTGGTGGGCATGTAGGCGCCGCTCTTCATCCGGCTGCCGTAGCCGAACAGCGGCATCACGCCTTGCAGGCTCAACTGCTTGTCGAAGTCGGTACCGCCGACGTGCACGCCGCCGGTCGCCAGGATGTCGTCGTGGCGGTTGTCCAGGCCACGGCGCTGTGGAGACAGGCGCACCAGCGAGAAGTCCGAGGTACCCCCGCCGATGTCGACGATCAGCACCAGTTCCTCGCGCTCGATGCTCGACTCGTAGTCGAAGGCCGCGGCAATCGGTTCGTACTGGAAAGACACGTCCTTGAAGCCGATCTTCTTCGCCACGTCCACCAGGGTGTCCTCGGCTTCTTGGTCGGCGACCGGATCATCATCGACGAAAAACACCGGGCGCCCCAGCACGACGTGGTCGAACTCCCGACCGGCGGTCGTTTCCAGACGGCTCTTCAGTTGGCCGATGAACATGCCGAGCAGGTCCTTGAACGGCAGGGCGGTGCCCAGCACGCTGGTGTCGTGCTTGATCAGCTTGGAGCCCAGGAGGCTCTTGAGCGAGCGCATCAGGCGGCCTTCGTAACCTTCCAGATACTCGTGCAGCGCCAGCCGGCCATAGACCGGGCGCCGTTCCTCGATATTGAAGAAGACCACCGAAGGCAGGGTGATCTTGTCGTCCTCCAGCGCGATCAGCGTTTCCATGCCGGGGCGCAGCCAGCCGACGGTGGAGTTGGACGTGCCGAAGTCGATGCCGCAGGCACGTGCCGCAGAGGCGTTTTTCATATCTTTCGAGTTCCGGTGAAAAAACGGCCGCGCAGTGTATGCCAGTCGAGCGCGGAATCGAAGGCCGGTTATCCGTTGAATCGTGCAGGGACGACTTGAAAGGTGCCTGATTACCCCCAAACTTGTTGTCACAGGTTCGTGTTGTGTATCGGCGATGACAAGAAATCACCGACACGGCCGATAAACTTCAGACGTCCCGCCCAGTCACAGCCTTGAGATCGCCAAAGGCCCATGCTGTGTCCTGCCGAGCGGCGCGATATCGATAATGCAGGGTGATCCCTAGATGGACTTCAAAGACTACTACAAGATCCTGGGTGTCGAGCCCACGGCGGACGACAAGGCGATCAAGGCCGCGTACCGCAAGCTGGCGCGCAAGTACCACCCCGATGTCAGCAAGGAAAAGGACGCCGAGGCCAAGTTCAAGGACGCCTCGGAAGCCTACGAGGCGCTGAAAAGTGCCGACAAGCGCGCCGAATACGATGAGTTGCGCAAATACGGCCAGCATGGCCAGCCGTTCCAGGGGCCGCCAGGTTGGCAGGGACGTGGTGGCAACGCCGGGTTTGGCGGGGGCGGTGGTGATTTTTCGGACTTCTTCAGTTCTATCTTCGGCTCGCGCGGCGCCGGATTTGGTGGCGGACAACCAGGTCGCAGCGCCGGCCGACGAGGGCAAGACGTGGAAATGGAATTACCGATCTTTCTGGAAGAGAGCCTGGCCAACGAGTCGAAGAAGGTCACCTTTCAGGTGCCACAGTACAACGCCGCTGGCCAGCATGTGAGCAATACCAGCAAGAGCCTGAACGTGAAGATCCCGGCCGGGGTGACCGATGGCGAGCGCATTCGCCTCAAGGGCCAGGGCGCGCCGGGTGTCGGCGGCGGGGCCAATGGCGACCTGTACCTGACCATTCGTTTCGCACCCCACCCCAAATTCGATGTCGAAGGGGAGAACCTGATCATCACGTTGCCGCTGGCACCGTGGGAGTTGGCGCTGGGCACCGAAGTGGCGGTACCGACCCTGACGGGTAAAATCAATCTGAAGGTTCCCGCCGGCAGCCAGAACGGCCAGCGCATGCGGGCCAAGGGCCACGGCCTGCTGAACAAGGCCGGGCAACGTGGTTATCTGTTCGTGCAACTCAAGGCGGTCATGCCCAAGCACAGCGACGACGCCGTGAAGGCGTTGTGGCAGGAACTGGCGAAGAAGGCCGCATTCGACCCGAGAGAACAATGGAGTAGCTGATCATGAGTCCTGCCCTGAGCGTTCAACTGGATATGCAAGCCTTCTGCGAGGCGTCCGACCTGCCGGTCGCCTGCGTGATCGAAATCGTCGAACACGGCATCCTCGAACCTCAAGGCCGTTCACCGGACGCCTGGCGTTTTCTTGATCATGAGCTGTCGATCGCCCGGCGTGCGGCGAAGCTGCACGAGGATCTGGAACTGGAATGGCAAGGCGTCGCCCTGGCGCTGGAGCTGCTGGGCGAGGTCCGGCAATTGCGCGCGGAGAACCGGATGCTGCGCCAAAGGCTTGAGCGTTTCGTCCACGACTGAGCACCAATCCTTGGACTGCTCCCAAGAAGTTGGACACTAATCCAACCCTTGGGGGGCAGTCCAGTCGATTACAGAACCCAGGCTGGCGGCTGAAACTGTCCAACTTTTGGTGGGCAGTCCACCTTGTGGGAGCCGGCTTGCTGGCGATTGCGATTCGACAGCCGATAGCCTCATTGCCTGACACGCCGCTATAGCCAGCAAGCCAGCTCCCCACAATGTGGACTGCCCTGTGTCAGAAGAGAAAGTAACGCTGCGCCATCGGTAGCACCTCGGCCGGTTCGCACCACAACAGCACGCCATCGGCCTTGACCTGGTAGGTCTGCGGATCGACCTCGATCTCGGGCAGGTAGTCGTTGTGGATCAGGTCGGTCTTCTGCACGTCGCGACAGCCCTTGACCACAGCGATCCGCTTCTTCAACCCGAGCTGCTCGGGCAACCCCGCTTCCAGTGCTGCCTGGCTGATGAACGTCAGGCTGGTGGCATGCCGCGAGCCACCAAAACTGGCGAACATCGGCCGGTAATGCACTGGTTGTGGCGTCGGGATCGAGGCGTTGGCGTCGCCCATCAGGCTGGCGGCAATCGCCCCGCCCTTGAGAATCAGCGTCGGCTTTACACCGAAGAACGCCGGGCGCCAGAGCACCAGGTCAGCCCACTTGCCGACTTCGACGGAGCCGACCTCATGGCTGATACCGTGGGTGATCGCCGGGTTGATGGTGTACTTGGCGATGTAGCGCTTGACCCGGAAGTTGCTGTTGCCCTCGCCGTCGCCCGGCAGAGGCCCGCGTTGTTTCTTCATCTTGTCGGCGGTCTGCCAGGTGCGGGTGATCACTTCGCCGACCCGGCCCATGGCCTGGCTGTCGGAACTGATCATCGAGAACGCGCCGAGGTCGTGCAGGATGTCCTCGGCGGCGATGGTCTCGCGGCGGATACGGCTTTCGGCGAAGGCTACGTCCTCGGCGATGCTCGGGTCGAGGTGATGGCAGACCATCAGCATGTCCAGGTGTTCGTCGATGGTGTTGCGGGTGAACGGCCGGGTCGGGTTGGTCGAACTCGGCAGGACGTTGGCGAAGCCGCAGGCCTTGATGATGTCCGGCGCATGGCCGCCGCCGGCACCTTCGGTGTGGTAGGTGTGGATGGTGCGGCCCTTGAACGCGCCCAGGGTGGTTTCGACGAAACCGGATTCGTTGAGGGTGTCGGTGTGGATCGCCACCTGTACGTCGTACTGGTCGGCCACGCTCAGGCAGTTGTCGATGGCGGCCGGGGTGGTGCCCCAGTCTTCATGCAGTTTGAGGCCGATGGCGCCGGCCTTGACCTGCTCGACCAGCGGCTCCGGCAGGCTGGCGTTGCCCTTGCCGGTCAGGCCGATGTTCATCGGGAACGCATCGGCGGCCTGGAGCATGCGCGCCAGGTGCCAGGGGCCGGAGGTGCAGGTGGTGGCGTTGGTGCCGGTGGCCGGCCCGGTGCCGCCGCCGATCATGGTGGTGACGCCGCTCATCAGTGCCTCTTCGATCTGCTGCGGGCAGATGAAGTGGATGTGGGTGTCGATCCCGCCGGCGGTGAGGATCATGCCTTCACCGGCGATCACTTCGGTGCTGGCGCCGATGGCGATGTTCACGTTGGGCTGGATATCCGGGTTGCCGGCCTTGCCGATGGCGGCAATGCGCCCGTCCTTGAGGCCGACGTCGGCCTTGACGATGCCCCAGTGGTCGATGATCAGCGCGTTGGTGATCAGCGTGTCGACCACCTCGGCAGCCAGCAGTTGGCCCTGGCCCATGCCATCGCGGATCACTTTGCCGCCGCCGAATTTCACTTCTTCACCGTAGGTGGTGAAGTCCTTCTCCACTTCGATCCACAGCTCGGTGTCGGCCAGGCGGACCTTGTCGCCCACGGTGGGGCCGAACATGTCGGCATAGGCTTGTCGGGAAATCTTCATGTCGGTTCCTTGTCCAGATTGCCCATGACCCTGCCGGCAAAGCCGAACACCCGGCGCAAGCCGGCCAGTTCCACCAGTTCGACGTCGCGGCTCTGCCCCGGTTCGAAGCGTACGGCGGTGCCGGCCGGGATGTTCAGGCGCATGCCGCGGCTGTCGGCGCGGTCGAAGGTCAGGGCGTCGTTGGTTTCGAAGAAGTGGTAGTGGGAGCCGACCTGGATCGGCCGGTCGCCACTGTTGGCCACGCTCAGGCTGACGGTACGGCGACCGGCATTGAGCTCGATGTCGCCAGGCTGGATCTGATATTCACCAGGAATCATTCGGGGCGTCCCAGAGTCTTGAAGTAAATGGCGGTCGCGTGGTGCTGGCCGTCCGGCGTGGTGCAGTAGTCCGGCAGTTCGCCTACCCGGGTGTAGCCGAGGGCGCGGTAGAAGGCTTCGGCATCGGAGCCGGCCTGAGTGTCGAGGTACAACAGGCCGCGTCGCTGCGCGCGTGCTGCCTGCTCCACGGCCTGCATCAACTGCTGGCCAAGGCCATGGCGACGGGCCTCGCCGAGCACCAGCAGCTTCTGTACTTCGGCGCGGTTCAGGCCGTTGGGTTTCTGGCACAGCTGCAGTTGCACGCTGGCCAGCACCTGTTCGTTACGGACCACCACCCAGAGCAGCAGGCCGCCGTTGTCCAGGGCCGCCTGCACACCGTCGAAATAGCCACGCGCCTGGCGTGCGTCGAGATCGGCCATGAAGCCGACGGAGGCACCGTGCTCCACGGCATCGAGCAACAGTTCGATCAGCCCCTGGCGGTAATGTGCAAAGCTTTCGTGGGTCACGCGACGCAACTGGGCAGCGTTCATCGGCTTACTCCTTGGCGATGGCGGGCGGCAGGGCACCCGGATTCAGGCACAGTTGCATGAAGGTCAGGTCCAGCCAGCGGCCGAACTTCACGCCTACCTGGGGCATCTGGCCGGTGGTGACGAAGCCCTGGCGTTCATGCAGGCGAATGGAGGCCTGGTTACCGCTCTCGATCGCGGCGACCATGATGTGTTTACCACCCTTGCGCGCGCGCTCGATCAGCGCCTCCATCAGCTTTGGCCCCAGGCCGTTGCCGCGTTGGTCGTGGCGCACATACACCGAGTGCTCCACGGTGTGGCGAAAGCCTTCGAACGGGCGCCAGTCACCGAAGGAGGCATAGCCGAGCACGCTGTCGGTGGCATCGACAATCACCAGGATCGGATAGCTCTGGGCCTGCCGGGCGCTGAACCAGGCCTGGCGGTTACCGAGGTCAACGGGCTGCTCGTTCCAGATCGCGGTGCTGTTGAGCACCGCGTCGTTGTAGATGTCGCGAATGGCCGGCAGGTCGGCATGCAGGGCATCGCGCAGAACGTAGGACATGGGCAGCCTCAGACAATCGGTTGATGGACGGTGACCAGCTTGGTGCCGTCGGGGAAGGTCGCTTCGACCTGGATTTCCGGAATCATCTCCGGGATGCCTTCCATCACCTGTTCGCGGCTGAGCAGGGTCGTGCCGTAGTGCATCAGTTCGGCCACGGTCTGGCCGTCGCGAGCGCCTTCGAGCAAGGCCGCCGAGATGTAGGCCATCGCCTCCGGGTAATTGAGCTTCACCCCACGGGCCAGGCGTCGTTCGGCGACCAGGCCGGCGGTGAAAATCAGCAGTTTGTCTTTTTCGCGGGGAGTCAGGTCCATGGTTCACAGATCCGTTGGCTGGCAGTTGAAAAGCGCAAGGCGTAAAGAAAGTTCATGTATTCCAGATCCTCGGTGGCACGGCGTCACGCCCCAGCAGGACCGGCCGCAACAACTGCCACAGCCCGATCAGCCAGGCCCGGGCGTGCAGCGCCTGCCCGGCCAGGCAGCGGGCCACCAGCAGGCCAGGGAGTTGGCTGAGGTCGCCGCGTACTGGCGTCGGCAGGTTGCGGCAACGTTCGAGCAATTCGCTGTCGATTTCGCCGGTGACCAGCAATGTAGCGAATACCGGCTGGCCGTCGAGCCCGATCGGCGAGTCCAGCAGGCCATCGTTACCGAGGATGCGCTGGCGTTCGTGCCAGAGTGGCTTGCCGTCGCGGCGGATGTCCAGGTGCGACTGGAAATGCCCAAGGTCGAAGCGTTCGCCGCTGGCCGGGCGACCGAGGGCGACCATGTCCCAATAGAAGAGCCGGCCATCGCCCTCGAGTTCGATCACGGTGTCGAGTTCGGCCTGGGCCGCACTGAACACGATGGTTTCCTGGGGCAGCCATTCCAGCGTCGCACCCGCGCCAACCTTGAGCCGCAGGCTCTGATGGGCCGGGCCGCTGGCGCGATACCACTTGGCGGCGCCAGGACTGGTCAGTTGCGCCCAGGCTCCGGGCTCGACACGGGCACTGATCGCCAAACGGTCGCCACCGGCGATCCCGCCGGGCGGATGGACGATGATGTGCTGGCAGACCTCGGGGCCTTCGGCATACAGGTGCTTCTGCACCCGCAGCGGCCCCAGGTGGCGGCGGCAGATCGGCCGTGTGGTCTCGCCGAAGCGGGCATAACCGAGCTCCAGCTCGGCTTGCCAGTTGGGTGTGAACAGGGCGTGGGTGGCAGATGAATTCATGATGATCGATTATTGTCCGGACGCTACAGGTTAGATCGTAACCAACCCGCGTACACCCTCGGCTTCCATATTTTCACCACGCCCCTGCTGGACGATTTCGCCCCGGGACATGACCAGGTACTGATCGGCCAGTTCGGCGGCGAAGTCGTAGAACTGTTCCACCAGCAGGATCGCCATGTCGCCGCGGGCGGCGAGTTTGCGGATCACCGCGCCGATCTCCTTGATGACCGAAGGTTGGATGCCTTCGGTGGGTTCATCGAGAATCAGCAGTCGCGGACGGCTGGCCAGTGCCCGACCGATCGCCAGCTGTTGTTGCTGGCCGCCGGAGAGGTCACCGCCGCGCCGGTGCTTCATCTGTTGCAGTACCGGAAACAGCTCGTAGATGAACGGCGGAACTTCCCTGGCCTGGGAGCCGGGAAAGCGCGACAGGCCCATCAGCAGGTTTTCCTCCACCGTCAGCCGGCCGAAGATCTCCCGTCCCTGGGGCACATAGGCGATCCCGGCGTGCACCCGCTGGTGCGGCTTGAAGCCGGTGATGGCGTTGCCTTCCCAGTTGATGCTGCCTTCGCGGGTCGGCAGCAGGCCCATCAGGCATTTGAGCAGGGTGGTCTTGCCCACGCCGTTACGGCCGAGCAGACAGGTGATCTCGCCGATTTTCACCTCGAACGACAGACCGCGCAGGATGTGGCTACCGCCGTAGTATTGGTGCAGCTTGTCGATTTGCAGCATGGATAAGCTCCTGTATATCTCCGTGCTCTCTGAAGTGGCAGCTTCTTCTGTGGGAGCCGGCTTGCTGGCGATCCGTCGAAGGCGGCCATTCAAGGACGGTGTCGCGTCAGCGGCCGAGGTAGACCTCGATCACCCGCTCGTTTTCCTGCACCTGTTCCAGCGAACCTTCGGCCAGCACGCTGCCCTGATGCAACACGGTCACGTGGTCGGCAATCGCACCGACGAAGCCCATGTCGTGCTCCACCACCATCAACGAATGCTTGCCGGCCAGGCTCTTGAACAGCTCGGCGGTGAACTCGGTCTCGGCATCGGTCATGCCCGCCACCGGTTCGTCGAGCAGCAACAATTGCGGGTCCTGCATCAGCAGCATGCCGATCTCGAGGAACTGCTTCTGACCATGGGACAACAGGCCGGCCTGGCGATTGACCGAGGCCGTCAGGCGGATGGTCTCCAGGACCTGGGCGATGCTGTCTTTCTGCTCGCCGCTCAGGCGGGCGCGCAGGCTGGCCCAGACCGACTTGTCGGTCTTCTGCGCCAGCTCCAGGTTTTCGAAGACGCTCAGGGCTTCGAATACCGTGGGCTTCTGGAACTTGCGGCCGATGCCGGCCTGGGCGATCTGCACTTCGCTCATCTGCGTCAGGTCCAGGGTTTCGCCGAACCAGGCCTTGCCCTGGCCGGGCCGGGTCTTGCCGGTGATCACATCCATCAGGGTGGTCTTGCCGGCGCCATTGGGGCCGATGATGCAACGCAGCTCGCCGACGCCGATGTACAGATTGAGGTCGTTCAACGCCTTGAAACCATCGAAGCTGACGCTGATATCTTCCAGGGTCAGGATGGTGCCGTGACGGGTGTTGAGCCCCTTGCCGGCGGCCTGGCCGAGGCCGATGGCATCGCGGCCGCTACCGGCATCGAGTGCGACAGGTTCGAGCATGAACTCGGCGGTGGGTGTGACTCTCATTGTTCGCCCCTTTTCTTCAGCAGGCCGATCACGCCCTTGGGCAGGTACAGGGTGACGATGATGAACAGTGCACCGAGGAAGAACAGCCAGTATTCCGGGAAGGCTACGGTGAACCAGCTCTTCATGCCATTGACCACACCGGCGCCGAGCAGCGGGCCGATCAGTGTGCCGCGCCCGCCGAGGGCGACCCAGACGGCGGCCTCGATGGAGTTGGTCGGCGACATTTCGCTGGGGTTGATGATGCCTACCTGCGGTACGTACAGCGCCCCAGCCAGACCGCACAAAACCGCACTCAGGACCCAGACGAACAGCTTGAAACCGCGTGGATCATAGCCGCAGAACATCAATCGGTTCTCCGCGTCGCGCAGGGCGGTCAGCACCCGACCGAACTTGCTGCGCGCCAGCCGCCAGCCGCTGTACAGGCTGGTCATCAGCAGCAACACGGTAGCGAGGAACAGCACGGCGCGGGTACCGGGTTCGGTGATGCCGAAGCCGAGGATGCTGCGAAAGTTGGTGAAACCATTGTTGCCGCCGAAGCCGGTCTCGTTGCGAAAGAACAGCAGCATCGCGGCGAAGGTCAGGGCCTGGGTCATGATCGAGAAGTACACGCCCTTGATCCGTGAACGGAAGGCAAAAAAACCGAACACCAGCGCCAGCAGACCGGGTGCCAATACCACCAGGCACAGGGCCCAGAGGAAGTGATTGGTGCCGGCCCAGTACCAGGGCAACTCGCTCCAGGACAGGAAGGTCATGAACGCCGGCAACTGGTCGCCGGAGGCCTCGCGCATCAGGTACATGCCCATGGCGTAGCCGCCCAGGGCGAAGAACAGGCCGTGTCCCAGCGACAGCAGCCCGGCATAACCCCAGACCAGGTCGAGAGCCAGGGCGACGATGGCGTAGCAGAGGATCTTGCCCACCAGGGTCAGGGTATAGGCCGACACCTGCAGCGGGTTCTGTGCCGGCAGCAATGACAGCAACGGCAGCGCCAGCAGCACGGCCAGCAGCAGGCCGCCGATGGCGATCGTCAGGCGTGGCCCGGCCTTTTGTGTGGCGCTCAACATCAGGGGCTGGTTCATCAGTCGATCACCCGTCCTTTCAGTGCGAAGAGCCCTTGCGGACGTTTCTGGATAAACAGAATGATCAGCGCGAGGATCAGGATCTTGCCCAGCACTGCGCCGATCTGTGGTTCGAGAATCTTGTTGGCGATCCCCAGGCCGAACGCGGCCGTGACGCTGCCGGCCAACTGGCCGACGCCGCCGAGTACCACCACCAGGAACGAGTCGATGATGTAGCTCTGGCCGAGGTCCGGGCCGACGTTGCCGATCTGGCTCAGGGCCACGCCGCCGAGCCCGGCGATCCCCGAGCCGAGGCCGAAGGCGAGCATGTCCACACGCCCGGTGGGTACGCCGCAGCAGGCGGCCATGTTGCGGTTCTGGGTGACTGCGCGCACGTTCAGGCCCAGGCGGGTCTTGTTCAACAGCAGCCAGGTCAGTGCCACCACGAACAGCGCGAAGGCGATGATCACCAGGCGGCTGTAGGGCAGCACGAGGTTGGGCAACACCTGGATGCCACCGGACAGCCACGCCGGGTTGGCGACTTCGACGTTCTGCGCGCCGAACAGCAGGCGCACCAGCTGGATCAGCATCAGGCTGATACCCCAGGTGGCGAGCAGGGTCTCCAGCGGACGGCCGTAGAGGTGGCGGATCACCGTGCGCTCCAGGGCCATGCCGATGGCGGCGGTGACGAAGAACGCCACTGGCAGGGCCGCCAGCGGGTAGTAGTCGATGGCCTGGGGCATGAAACGCTGGAACAGCAGTTGTACGCCATAGGTGGCGTAGGCGCCGAGCATCAGCATCTCGCCGTGGGCCATGTTGATCACCCCGAGCAGGCCGAAGGTGATCGCCAGGCCCAGGGCTGCCAGCAGCAGGATCGAACCCAGGGACATGCCGCTGAAGGCCTGGCCGAGCATCTCGCCGACCATCAGCTTGCGCTTGACCTGGGCCAGGCTGGTCTCGGCGGCGGTGTGTACGTTGGCATCCGGTTCGACGCCCGGTTGCAGCAAGTCCTCGAGGCGGGTGCGGGCCAGCGGCTCGCCGCTCTCGCCGAGCAGGCGCACGGCGGCCAGGCGTACGGCCGGATCGGGATCGACCAGTTGCAGATTGGCCAGGGCCAGGCTCAGTGCCGCGTGGACATCGGCGTGGGTTTCCCCGGCCAGTTGCCGGTCGAGGAAGGGCAGTTGCGCCGGCTTGGCGCTCTTTTGCAGTTGCACGGCGGCGGCGAGGCGCACCTTGGCGTCAGCGGCGAGCAATTGCTGGGCCGCCACGGCGTTGTCGATCAGGCCGCGCAGGCGGTTGTTCAGGCGTACGGGTTGAGCCGGGGCACCGTCGACGCTGATCTGGCCCTGTTGCAGGCTGTCGATCAGTTCGATACGCGCCGGGTCCGGTTGGGCGGCCCAGCTTTCCAGCAGTTTGGCCTGTTGCGTCGGGTTGGCGGCGACGAAGTCGCTGGCATCGCTGGCGTGGGCGGCCATGGGTAGCACGACAGCCAGGGCAAGGATCAGGCGATAAAGGGCAGTGGGCATAACGATGTCCTTGAAAACGCACAGACACTGTGGGAGCCGGCTTGTCGGCGAAGAGCAAGGGGACGCGGTGTATCAAGTCATCGCGTTATCGTTCTTCGCGGCGGCTCGGCGCCCCGACAAGCCCGCTCCCACAGGGTGTGGGTCGGGCCTGGACAGCTATTCCAGGCCCGACGGCTCAGTTGCTCTTCACCGCGTAGTCCGGCTTCTTGTCGTTACCCGGGATGAACGGGCTCCATGGCTGGGCGCGAATCGGCCCTTCGGTCTGCCAGACCACGTTGAACTGACCGTCCGGCTGGATCTCGCCGATCATCACCGGCTTGTGCAGGTGGTGGTTGGTCTTGTCCATGGTCAGGGTGTAGCCCGACGGCGCGGCGAAGGTCTGGCCGGCGAGGGCTTCGCGGACCTTGTCGACATCGGTCGACTTGGCTTTTTCCGCCGCCTGGGCCCACATGTGGATGCCGACATAGGTGGCTTCCATCGGGTCGTTGGTCACGGCCTTGTCGGCACCCGGCAGGTTTTTCTTCTTGGCGTAGGCTTTCCAGTCGGCGACGAACTTCTTGTTCACCGGGTTGTTCAGCGACTCGAAGTAGTTCCAGGCCGCGAGGTTGCCCACCAGCGGTTTGGTGTCGATGCCGCGCAGTTCTTCCTCGCCGACGGAGAACGCCACCACCGGCACGTCGGTGGCCTTCAGGCCCTGGTTCGCCAGTTCCTTGTAGAACGGCACGTTGGAGTCGCCATTGACGGTGGAGATCACGGCGGTCTTGCCACCGGCGGAGAATTTCTTGATGTTGGCGACGATGGTCTGGTAGTCGGCATGGCCGAACGGGGTGTAGACCTCTTCGATATCCTTGTCCGCCACGCCCTTGGAGTGCAGGAACGCCCGCAGGATCTTGTTGGTCGTGCGCGGGTAGACGTAGTCGGTGCCGAGCAGGAAGAAGCGCTTGGCGCTGCCGCCGTCTTCGCTCATCAGGTATTCCACGGCCGGGATCGCCTGCTGGTTCGGTGCGGCGCCGGTGTAGAAGACGTTCGGCGACATTTCTTCGCCTTCATACTGGACCGGGTAGAACAGAAGGCCATTGAGTTCCTCGAACACCGGCAGCACCGATTTGCGCGACACCGAAGTCCAGCAACCGAACACCACCGCGACCTTGTCCTGGGTCAGCAACTGGCGGCTCTTCTCGGCGAACAGCGGCCAGTTGGAGGCCGGGTCGACCACCACCGGTTCGAGCATCTTGCCGTTGACCCCGCCCTTGGCGTTGATCTCGTCGATGGTCATCAACGCCATGTCCTTGAGCGACGTCTCGGAGATCGCCATGGTCCCGGACAGCGAGTGCAGGATGCCGACCTTGATGGTCTCGGCGGCCTCGACGGTCCAGGTCAGGCCCATGGCGGCAATCGATGCCGACAGGGTGAAAGCCTTGATCAAACTACGACGCTTCATGGTGCGATCTCCAGGGTCTCGATTTTTTTTGATTGGCAGATGCAGACGCTGAAGGGACTTTTGCAAGGGCTGTGCCGAGTCGCGGCAAGGCCGGAACAGGGCGGTTGGGCGGGGTGCTGGTCTGAACAGTTGCACCAAGCGGGGGCGGCCTGGGCGATGCGGTGCGTGATGGGCGCCAGATTGGTGCCCTGTGGGAGCGGGCTTGCCCGCGAAGAAGCCCGCTAGGCCGTTAAAAGCTTCGCGGCGGTTCGCAGCCCCGACAAGCCCGCTCCCAGAGGCTGGGATCGCGCTCTTATCGGCGCCGCATCAATCCGATGAAGAACAGACCACCGATGGCGGCGGTGGCGACGCCAATCGGCAGGTCCTCCGGAGCGATGAGGGTTCGCGCCGCCACATCGACCCAGATCAGGAACAGGCTGCCGAGCAACGCCGACACCGGCAGCAGCCGACGGTGTTCGGCGCCCACCAGATAGCGGGCAATATGCGGCACCATCAGCCCGACGAAACCGATCGAACCACTGATGGACACCAGCACACCGGTCATCAGCGAGGCGATCAGGAATACCTTGAGGCGCACATTGCGTGCGCTCAGGCCGAGGGTCACGGCGGTCTGTTCGCCGGCCATCAGCGCGTTCAGCGAGCGGGCCATGCCCAGCAGCAGGAGCAGCCCGCAAAGCACGCTCAGCGTCGGTACCAGCAGCAATTCCCAGCGCGCCAGGCCGAGGCCGCCGAGCATCCAGAACATCACCGCGGAACTGGCCCGGTGATCGCCGAGAAACAACAGCAGATTGGCCAACGCCATCATCACGAACGACACGGCTACCCCGCACAGCAACAGCCGTTCGCTGTCCAGTCGGCCGTTGCGACTGGCGATGGCGAGCACCGCCAGCATGCTGCCCAGCGCGCCGATGAAGGCGGCGATGGGCAGGGTCAGCAGGCCGGCAATTTCACCCACGTGCAACACCACGATCACCGCACCGAGGGTCGCCCCGGAGGTGACACCGAGCAGATGCGGGTCGGCCAGCGGATTGCGGGTCACCGCCTGCAGCACCGCACCGATCAGGGCCAGGCCGGCGCCGACCAGTGCGCCGAGCAACATGCGCGGAACACGGATCAGCCAGACGATGTGCTCCTGTCCGGCGTTCCAGTCCGGCGTACCACTGCCCAGCAGCTTGTAGGCAAGGATGCGGCCTACCAGGTCCACCGGCAGCCGCGCCGGGCCAAAGCCCAGCGACACCACGCAGGACACCAGCAGCAGCGCGCCGAGCGCCAGCAACAACAGGGGATAGCGGCGGCTCATCATTGTGGATGGAACGCCTTGGCCAGGGTTTCGATGGCATTGACGTTATCGATACCCGGCGTCGCCTCGGCGTAGGGAATGACCACGAAGCGCTTGTTGCGGATCGCATCCACCGACTGCAGGGCCGGATTGGTTTCCAGGAAATGCTGCTTCTGCTCGGCGGTGATTTCGCTGTAGTCGACGATGACGATCACCTGCGGGTTCTTCTCCACCACGCTTTCCCAGTTGACGCGGGTCCAGCTGGCATCGATGTCGTCGAGCACGTTGCGTCCGCCGGCCGCTTCGATCAGTGCCTGGGGCATGGCCAGGCGGCCGGAGGTCATGGCGCGATCCTCGCCGCTGTCGTAGAGGAACACCCGTGGGCGGTCGGCAGGCAGGTTCTTTTGCACGGTGGCAACACGGGCCTGCATCTGGGCGATCAGCGCTTCGGCGCGGTCCTGGACGTCGAAGATCCGCCCCAGGTTGCGCAGGTCGTTGTAGGTGTCATCGAGGCTCGCGCCCGGGCGTTTCATCACGAAGGCGCAGGACTCGGTCAGTTCGTAGACGTTGATGCCCAGAGGCGCCAGGGTCTGTGGCGTGAGGTCGCCGCCGACGCGCATGCCGTAGTCCCAGCCGGCGAAGAAGAAGTCGACGTTGGCGTTGAGCAGGGTTTCCACCGACGGGTACTTGGCTGCCAGTTCCGGCAGGCCATCGAGGATCCTGGCCATTTGCGGGGTGACTGATTTCCAGCCGCTGATGCCGCTGTAGCCGACCATGTGCGACTTCAGACCGAGGGCGAGCATCATCTGGGTCATGTTGATGTCATGGCTGAGCGCGTGTCTGGGCGCCTCCTTGAAGGTCACCTCGCGGTTGCAACTGTGGATCGTCAGCGGGTAATGCGTCGACTCGGCCAGGCAGGTCATCGAGACGAGCAGGGAACCGAGGCAGAGGGTCAGGCGCAGTAACTTCATGGTTGGGTTATCCAGGTGATGCGTGGGTAGCCACCCAGCGGGTGGGTATCGACCAGTGCCTCGACACCGAACACCTCGCGCAGCAGCTCACGGCTGAGCACGGCCTGCGGGGTGCCGCTGGCGACGAGGCGGCCATGGTCGAGCACATACAGCCGATCGCAGAAGGCGGCGGCCAGGTTGAGGTCGTGGATGCTGGCCAGGGTCCCGATGTTCAGGCGCTTGACCAGGCTCAGCAGTTCCAGTTGGTAGCGTGGGTCGAGGTGGTTGGTCGGTTCGTCGAGGATCAGCAACTGCGGTTGCTGGGCCAGGGCGCGGGCGAGGATCACTCGCTGCTTTTCGCCGCCGGACAGGGTAGCGAAAGCGTGGTCCTCGAAGCCGAGCATGCCGACCGATTCCAGGGCCTGGTGGATCAGTCGGCGATCATGTGCGGTTTCGCCGTCGAACAGTTTCTTGTGCGGCGTGCGGCCCATGCTGACCACTTCGTCGACGGTCAGGCCGAAGGCATCGGGAAATTCCTGCAGAACCACGGCGATGCGCTGGGCGCACCAGCGTGGCGACTGCTTCCAGACGTTCTGGTGCTCCAGCAGGACCTCGCCATTCTCCGGCTGGCTGAAGCGATAGGCACACTTGAGAAGGCTGGTCTTGCCACTGCCGTTGGGCCCGATCAGACCCACGAACTCACCCGCCGCCACTTGCAGGTTGGCGTCACGCAGTTGGAACTGGTGATGGCAGTGGCCCTGGCCCAGGGGTGTCCAGGCCAGGTTGGCGAGGGTCAGCGAGGTCATTCCAGCTCCATTGACGTGTTACAGGTTGATATCTCTGCCAGCGGACTCACCACACAAACCTGTAGGCGCGTGGCTTGCCCGCGAAGAGGCCAGTCTATAGATACCTCGATTCAGCGCATCTCATGCTCCTCAGACTGAAGGTGAGGTCGGTTCATGTTGCCGGCCCAGGCGCGACAATAGCAGCTTGTCGAACAGCCAGACCACGATCAGTGACGCCCCCACCAGCGGGAACAGCACCGCCAGCACCAGCATGACCAGCATCGCGCTCTTCCAGCGTGGCAGGTCGTGACGCAGCGGCGGAACGCCGAGGCTGCCCTGTGGCCGGCGTTTCCACCACATGACCAGGCCGCTGATCGAGCCAAGCAGTATCATCAGGCAGATCAGCAGGATCGCGATCTGGTTGATCGGCCCGAAGAGTTTGCCCTCGTGCAGCATCACCCCCATCTCGGTGGCTCGGGCGACATTGCCGTATTGCTGCCAGCGCACATCGGCCAGGACGCTGCCGGTGTACTGGTCGACATGCAGGGTGGCGTCGTTGCGCGGGTCGTCGGCGAACACGGCGATGGTGAAGACGCCTTCGGCAGTGGTTGGCAGGGTGATGCTGTAGCCTGGCTCGATCTGGCGCGCCGTGGCGATATCGACCACCTGCTGCAGCGCGATGCCCGGTGCCGCAGGACCGGCCGAGGCGGCGCCGTGCTGCATGTGTTCGGCATGATCGCCGGACATCGGCATCGGCGTGTTCTCCACGGCCCATGGCACGGTCTGGCGGGCGGCGCTGTTCAGGCTGCGGGCCTCGACGTCGGACTTGGGCATGTTGTTCCACATCGGGTCGGGGAACCGGTTCCAGACCTCGGCGTACTGTTTGCCCCAGAAACCGGTCCAGGTCATGCCGCTGAGCAGCATCAACAGCAGCAGGATCGAGCCCCAGAAACCGCTGACCGCGTGCAGGTCGCGCCACAGCAGTCGACCGCGGGTGTTCAGGCGTGGCCAGAGCACACCACCCGACGAGCGCCCACGGGGCCACCAGAGGTAGACCCCCGACACCACCAGCATCACGCCCCAGCCGGCGGCCAGTTCGACCAGACGGTCGCCGACGGTGCCGATCATCAATTCACCGTGCAGGGCACGGGCGACAGCCTGCAAGTTGAGCTTGGCATCCTGCTCACCGAGCACGTTGCCGCGATAGGGGTCGATGAACACGTTGAGTTCACGGCCATCCTGGATCACCACGAACTGCGCACTGCGCCCGGCATCGGCCGGCGGCAGGTATTGCTTGATCCGGCCTTGTGGATAGGTGGCGTGGATCCGCTGCAGTTGTTCGTCGGCGCTGATCCGGTGGTGGCCGGGCTCGACCTTGAGCAGATTGCCGTACATCAGCGGGTCGAGCTGCGGCTTGAACAGGTAGATGATCCCGGTCAGGGCCAGCAGGATCATGAACGGGGCGACGAACAGTCCGGCGTAGAAATGCCAGCGCCAGGCCAGGTTGTAGAAGGAGATTTTCGGTTGGCTCATGGGAGCGCTCCGCAAGGTTTGATGATTCGAATATTGGATGTACGGTGACTCTCTGTACTGTAGGAGCAGGGCTTGCCGAACCGCCGCGAATGGGCCCGCAAGGTCGCTAAAAGCTTCGCGGGCAAGCCACGCTCCTACAGGGGCGGAGGGGGATCTAGAAGGCCATATCCACCTTGGTCCAGACGGTGCGGCCCGGTTCGTTGATGGCCTGTGGGTCGTTGGCCGGGTAGCCGAAGCCGGCGTTACCCGCCAGGTTCAGGTGTTCGGCATAGGCCTTGTTGAACAGGTTGTCGACGCCGGTGCTGAGTTTCACGTGCCGGTTGACCCGGTACGCGCCGTTGAGGGAGAACACGCCGAAACCGGAACTCTTCGAGAAGTCCTTGCCGACCACGTTGCCCTTGTTCTGGTCGATGCGGTTCTGCGCCGCGACCACCCGCCACAAGGCGCCGGCACTCCAGTCGTCCTGGCTGTAGGTCAGACCGAAACGACTGTCGAGCGGCGGAATCTGCGGCAGGGCCTTGCCGTCACTGGTGTTCTTGCCCCAGGCATAGGCCAGGGCAGCGTCAGCTTTCCAGTTCGGGGTCAGTTGATAGGCCGCGCCCAGTTCGCCGCCCATGATCCGCGCATCGACGTTCTGCGCCTGGGAGGTGGCCCCCATTATGCCCGGCTGGTAGTTGAACAGGATGAAGTCGCGCACCTGGCCGACATAGCCCGAGGCCCAGGCTTTCAGGTCGGCGCTCTTGTACTGCACGCCGAAGTCCAGTTGCGTGGTTTTCTCCGGCTTGATCGCATCGAAGGCGTTGAGCGAGCCGTTTGGGCCGCTGTTCGGCGAGAACAGCTCCCAGTAATCCGGGAAACGCTCGGCGTGACCGAGGCCTGCGTAGACCGTGGTGGGGCTTTCGGCCAGATCGTGCTCATAACGGACGAAGCCGCTGGGCAGGGTGTCGGCGCGGGTTTCGTCGGCGGTCGGGTTCGCTTGCGTGCTCATGCCGGAACCGAGAGTCTGGCGAAAATCCCGGGCCGAGGCGCGGTCCAGCCGTGCGCCGCTGATGAGGCGGTCGCGCTCGGCGGCGTACCAGGTCAGTTCGCCGAATACGCCGTAATTGTGGAAATCGGCGTCCCTGGTTCGTGGCAGGTCCTTGTAGGTGTCGATGCCCATGCTGCTGCGCTGGCGGTGCTCGCTGGTCTGCGCGTCGAGGCCGCCGATCAGCTGCCAGTCGGCCCAACGCCAGGTGGCCTTGATCCGGGCTCCGAGGGTTCGGCGGTCGACGTTGGACGCCATGGGCCCGGCCATCATCCCGGTGCCGGACGGCTGGCGCAGCGTGTAGTTGTCCATCACGTGGTCGGCATAGTTGTAGTAGACCTGGGCCTCGAGCTTGTCGAGCACCTCGCCGAGGTTCGCGCGTTCGAAACGCAGGCCGAGGCTTTCGCGCTTGAACTGCGCACCGTCCATGCCGCGCCCGGCATAGCGGGCCTCGCCATCGCCCTTGCCGGCGGTGAGCTCCAGCAGGGTGTCGGCGTCCGGGGTCCAGCCGAGGGCGACGTCGCCGTTCCACTTGTCGTAGCGCGAGGGCACGGTGTCGTTGTGGCCGTCCTTGTAGTCATCGGCGTGGGCCTGGTTGCCGATTGCCCGGATATAGCCCTGCGGTCCCCCCACGGCGGCATCCACCAGCTTGTCGAAGCGGCCATTGGAGCCGGCCAGGACACTGGCGTTGATCCGGCTGCCGAGTTCGCCGAAGTGCTCCGGCTCGCGGTCGAACAGGATCGTCCCGGCCGAGGCGCCCGGGCCCCAGAGCACGGTTTGCGGGCCCTTGATCACGGTCAGCTTGTCGTAGGTTTCCGGCGAGATATAGGAGGTCGGCGCGTCCATCCGGCCCGGGCAGGCACCGAGCATCATGTTGCCGTTGGTGAGGATGTTCAGGCGCGAGCCGAACATCCCGCGCAGCACCGGATCGCCATTGGTGCCGCCATTGCGGACCAGGGCGAAGCCGGGGATGGTCTTGAGGTAGTCGCCGCCATCGCTGGCCGGGACGGGTTGGCGTGGGTCCTTGGGGTTGGTAATGACCGTCAATGGCGAACTGGGGGCCACCGCGGTGATCACGGTCGGGCTGAGTTCCTGGGCATGCGATTCATGCTCATCGGGTGCATCGACGGCGAACACGGTCGGCGCCAGTAGCGCTCCACACATCAGGGCGCCGGCCCTGCGCAATGCGTTCGGGACGAAAGGGGTTGTCGCCCGCGCAGCGCGCAGGCGAGTCTGTGTCATGGACATAAGCGTTCCATCATGCAAGCGAATACAACCCGGCCCCGCGCGGCTGTTTACAGGGCGATAGGGTCGGGTGTGAGGTCTGTCGTTGCTTGAGGGACGGCAGGTGGCGCGCGGGTCCGGGCGCCGGGGAAAATGCTCTGCCGGGCATGTCCCAGGCGGGTTCGGGAGTCGACCGTGGGGGCTGGTCGGGGGCCTTCGAGTGCGGTGAAACTCAGGCTTTGCGGCAGCGCCGGACAACTGAACAGCAGGCTGCAATAGCCACACTTTTCCCAGAGCGCGTGGTGTTCGGCACTCTTGCCAGGGGAGCTGCTGGAGTCTTTTGCGCGCTCAGTGGCATGGTGCCCGGGCATGTCCATCGGCATTGGCATGTCCATGTTCATCGCCATGGACATGGCGTGCTGGTCCATCGGCATCGCCTGGGAAATCAGCGGACCGATAAAGATCATCAGCATGGCGAACAGACTCAGCCAACTTCCGCGTGTCTGGCTGCGGGAGTGGCAGGGTCTGCTGCGCGAGGTGCGCATGGCGTGCAACGGGCCTGAAGGTTACTGGGCGTGCATGTGCATCTTGTCCGGGGACGCGGCGGGCGGCTGGCGTTGTACCGCGACCTCGACGGTGACCGCACCGGCCTTTTCGAAGTGCAGGGTCAGGGGGAAGTGCCTGCCGTCCTGCAGCAGGCTGCGGTCTTTGAGATCGAGCAGCATCACGTGATAGGCCATGGGCGCGAACTTCACCTCGCCCTTGGCAGGGATGGTGACATCCGGCACCTGCTGCATCTTCATCAGATTCGCCTGCATTACATGTTCATGCAGTTCGGCCTTGCCGGCGATGGGGCTGTCGACGCCGGTCAGGCGATCAGCCGTAGTCCCCTGGTTCTGCAGAGTGAAATAGGCGGCCACGGTGGGGGCATTGGGTGGCAGTTCCTGGGACCACGGATGGTCGATCCGTAATTCGCCGACGGTGAATTCGTGGGCATGGGCAAAGCCGACGGGCAGCAGCAACGCGGCCAGAAGCAGGGCATTCTTGAGCATGGGGAGTTCTCCATAACGATTTGAAACGCAAAGGGTTGCGAATAAAAATCAGGCGGCTGGAGAGGCTCGGGGGTTGAGTGAGGGCCACTGCTGGCGCGGTGTCGGGGAGTCGACGTGGAGTGCGACGTGAGTCGGGCCGCTTTGGGTCTGTGTGACTGCCAGTTGCGGCATGTGCCCGGGCAAGGCCACCAGCGGCGCGGAACCGGAGCAGCACCAGCAGTGCTGCATGTTGGAGTGGTCATCGCCTTGTGGCGCTTTCTGTTGCAGTTCACCGATAACGGTGGCGACCAGCTTGGTGCCGCTGGCCGAGCAGAAACTGCCCCAGAGCAGCTCTTCTGAAACGGAGCGCTCCGAAGCGGACGCCATGGCCCCGGAAATCGGCATGGCAAGCAGATTGAACAGCACTGCAAAGCAGGCGATCCAGGTAGCTGCGGCGAGCCGTTGTCGGGACATGGAAGGTTTTCCGTCGGATGTTTCAAACCGGTGGGTATTTAGCCTGAACGTCCTGCATAAGTAAAAGCATGGGCTGCGGTGTAAGGTCGCAACACCGTGTCGGTTGTTCGCGGCAGATGCCGTCAATGAGCGTAGCAGCCCATGGCGTAAGGGGGCTGCGTCAGTTGAGAGGAACGCTATGGACCTCAATGTTGACGCCCAAGGTGGCACGTATCACGGCGAAGATCGCGGCCAGGTTATCCATGCTGGGATTGCCGTTGGCTGACAGCATGCGATGCAGGCTCTTGCTGGGCTTGTCGGTTTCCCGTGCGAGCCCCTCGAAGCCCACCGTCGCGTTGACCAGGTCGCGCAGGATTATCCGGGCCATTTCCGGCTCGCCATTGAGAAACAGGCTGGCCGCTTCGTCGAGTAGCGCCTCGGCGAATGCCGGGTCGCGTTGTGCCCGCTCGGCGATGGTTTGTTTGAAACTGCGGCTTAGCACCATGGTGTCTACCTCGTTTGCGGTTCTGCGCGTCTGCGACGTTTGTATTCTTCAACCAACAGCCTGGCTTTCTGGATGTCTCTGTTCTGAGTCGACTTGTTGCCGCCGCCAAAGAGGATGATCAGGCGGGTACCCTCGCGTATCAGGTAGATCCGGTAGCCTGGGCCCCAGTCGATGCGGTACTCCCCGAGACCCTCGAACCATTTGATGTTCGAGGTATTACCCATCTCCAGCCGAAGCAGGCCCGTGGAAACCTTGGCGGCTGCTTGCACATCCAGTGAAGAGAACCAGCGTTCGAACGGGTTGCTGTGGTTGTCTCGTACATATTCTTCGAGGTCGATCATCCCTGCTCTAAAGGTAACAAATAAGTTACTATTTTGGCAAGCAGGGATCGTGATCTATTGCAGCGCTGTTGCCAAGGCGGCAAGTGTTTCTTCGAGCGTCTGGAATTCCCGGTCCACGGCCGGTAGCGGCGGACGCTTGAGGATCAGTACCGGAATTGAGCGTTCGCGGGCGATCTGCAACTTGGGTTCGGTCGCGCCGCTGCCACTGTTCTTGCTGATCAGCACATCAATGGCACGGCGTTCGAACAGGGCCCGTTCGTCTTCCAGGTGAAAAGGACCACGAGCGCCGATCACTTCGCAGCGTTCATTACCGGGATAGGGGTCGAGAGCCCGCAGGGTCCAGAACTGGCCTTCGGGAATTTCATCCAGATGTTGCAAGGGTTCGCGGCCGAGGGTGAACAACGGTCGATGGAACGACTTGAGGGCTTCGACCAGTGCGCTCCAGTCCGCCACTTCCCGCCAGTCGTCGCCAGGTTCCGCCACCCAGGCCGGGCGGCGCAGGGCCCAGCAGGGGATGCCGCTCAAGTGTGCGGCCACTGCTGCGTTGTGGCTGATCTGCGCGGCATAGGGATGGGTGGCATCGAGCAGCAGATCGATGCCTTCCTCTTGGATGAAGCGCGCCAGGCCTTCGGCCCCACCGTAGCCGCCGACCCGTACCTGGCAACGCAGGTCTGTGGGTACCCGGCCGACGCCCGCGAGGCTGTAGATGTGCTGCGGCCCCAACGTGCGGGCAAGTGCCAGGGCTTCGGTGACGCCGCCCAGCAACAGCAGGCGTCTGATTGGTGAGTCGTTCATTGAAAGGCTCCGGCATGGCCGACGATGCCGCCCTGGCGGTCGATGGCGAACACTTCCACCTGCACCTGGGCCGGGACCACACTGCGGGCGAAGTCCAGAGCGTGCTGGCAGACCGCATCGCCCAAGGCGACGCCAGCGGCGCTGGCCATCGCCAGTGCCTGCTGGCTGGTGTTGGCCTGACGAATGGCCTGCTGCAGTGCCTCGTCAGCACCCACGGCGGCGGCCCATTCGGCCAGTTGCGGCAGGTCGATGCTCGAATGCCGACTGTGCAGGTCCATGTGGCCGGCTGCCAGTTTGCTGATCTTGCCGAAGCCGCCACACAGGCTCAACTTATCCACAGGCACCTTGCGCAGGTGCTTGAGCACGGCCCCGACGAAATCGCCCATTTCGATCAGGGCAATCTCCGGCAGGTCATAGACGCGACGCATGGTGTCCTCGCTGGCGTTGCCGGTGCAGGCGGCGATATGCCGATAGCCGTTGGTCCTGGCGACATCGATGCCCTGGTGGATCGAGGCAATGTAGGCCGCACAGGAAAACGGCCTGACGATGCCGCTGGTGCCGAGAATCGACAGGCCGCCGAGGATGCCCAGGCGCGGGTTCATGGTTTTCAGCGCCAGGGCTTCGCCGCCCTCGACGTTGACGGTCACCGAGAAGCCGCCGGCATAGCCGTGTTCGGCCGCCAGTTGCAGCAGGTGGTCGCTGATCATCTTGCGCGGCACCGGGTTGATCGCCGGTTCGCCGACGGCCAGCACTAGGCCGGGGCGGGTGACGGTGCCGACGCCGCTGCCGGCATGGAAGCGCACGCCGGGCTCGGTGGTCAGCCGCACGCGTGAATACAGCAGGGCGCCGTGGGTGACGTCCGGGTCGTCGCCGGCATCCTTGATCGTCCCGGCTTCGGCGCCGTCCTCATGCAGGCGGCAGAATTCCAGGCGCATCTCGACCTGTTTGCCCTTGGGCAGGATGATCCGCACCGCATCATGGCTGACCCCGCTCAGCAGCAGGCGTGCTGCAGCCAGCGCGGTGGCGGTGGCGCAACTGCCAGTGGTCAGTCCGCTGCGCAGGGGCGCAGGTTGTTCGGCGGTTTCATCACGCATGGGGCCATGCCCTGCTTCCGGCAATGGTCGCAGATGAGAGATTCTGCGCGGGCCGGCTCGCGGCCATGCTGTTCAAGGCTTCACCACGTCGAGCAGGGTGATCGGCAGCGCCTGGCGCCAGGTATCGAAGTCGCCCAGGGGCTGGGCCTGGGCGACATGGATGCGGGTCAGCTCGCCACCGTGGACCTGGCGCCAGTTCATCAGCAGCAGTTCGCTTTGCAGGGTCACGGCATTGGCCACCAGCCGTCCGCCGGGCTTGAGCCGGGCCCAGCAGGTATCCAGCACGCCGGGCACGGTCACGCCGCCGCCGATGAAGATCGCATCCGGCTGTTCCAGCCCGTCCAGCGCCTGCGGCGCGCTGCCGCGAACCAGGCGCAGGCCAGGGACGCCAAGGGCATCGCGGTTCTGTTCGATCAGTTGCTGGCGGCCTGGGTCCGCTTCGATGGCAATCGTCCGGCACGAGGGGTGCGCGCGCATCCACTCTATGCCAACGGAGCCGCTGCCGGCACCGACATCCCAGAGCAGTTCGCCGGGGACCGGCGCGAGGCGGGCGAGGGTGATGGCGCGGACGTCACGCTTGGTCAACTGGCCGTCATGCGCGAACGCGGCGTCCGGCAGCCCGCCGATATGCGACAGACGCGGCGTAGCCGGATCGGCCTGACAGGCGATGGCGACCAGGTTGAGACGGGCGAACGCTTGCTCCTGCCAGTCTTGTGCAGTGCAATCGATGCGTCGTTCGAGCGGGCCGCCGAGGTGCTCCAGCACGCTGATCCGGCTGGGTCCGAAGCCCCGTTCGCGCAGCAGTGCGGCGATGGCCGCCGGGCTGTGCTCGTCGTTGCTCAGCACCAACAGACGCAATCCGCTGTGCAGTTGTGCACTGAGGGCCGCCACGGGACGGGCGACCACCGACAGGCACACCACCTCCTGCAGCGCCCAACCCAGGCGCGCGGCGGCCAGCGAGTAGGCGGAGGGTGCGGGCAGCACGTGCATCTCCTCGGTATCGAGCTGGCGCGACAGGCTGGCGCCGACGCCGAACAGCATCGGATCGCCGCTGGCCAGTACGCACACCGGCGTGCCCCGCAGGGCCAGCACCGGTTCAAGGGAAAACGGGCTGGGCCAGGCCAGGCGCTCGGCCGCCACGCTCGGTGGCAGCAGGTCGAGCTGGCGTTGCCCGCCGAATACCTGCGTCGCCCCCAGCAGCGCCTGGCGGGCGTGTTCGCCGAGGCCACCGAAGCCGTCTTCACCGATTCCCACTACTGTCAGCCAGGGCGCCATCTAAAATCCTCGAAACGCAGCTGTTCCGACCAGCAGTCTTTTCATGCCGTCGGACAAAGCAGGCATAATACCGCGCCTTCGACGGCGAAACGCCTTTCGATGACAACGAGCACTTTCCCTGACTGTCGGTTATCCCTTGAACGAACACCCGCTTGCCAACGCTGTCCGCCCCTCGGCCTGTCCGGGGTTGCTGCGTATCGTCGCGGCGCTCGATGGCGGCATCTGCCGGATCAAGCTGGCCGGCGGGGTGATCAGTGCTGATCAGGCCCGCGCGGTGGCCCAGGCCGCCGAGCGTTATGCCGGCGGGGTGATCGAGGCGACCAACCGGGCCAATCTGCAGATTCGCGGGATCGGCGCGCAGCATCAGCCGCTGATCGATAGTCTGCTGGCCGCCGGTCTCGGGCCGACGGCTGAAGGGAGCCGGTGTGGGAGCGGGCTTGTCGGGGCGCCGAACCCCGCTTCTGCAGAAACGGATGTGTCCCGGGTCAGCGGTGCTGACGATGTGCGCAACCTGATGCTCAGCCCCAGCGCCGGTATCGATGCACGGATGCTGATCGATACTCGTCCGCTGGCCGCGCAGATTCTCGCCAGCCTGCAAGGTCAGCCGCGTTTTCATCAATTGTCGGCCAAGTTCGCCATCCAGCTCGACGGCGGCGAGGCCCTGGCGATGCTCGAACACCCCCATGACCTGTGGCTGTCTGCCCTGCTGATCGAGGATCGTCCGTACCTGGCCTTCGGCCTGGCGGGTTGCCCGGCCAACGACGCGCCTCTGGCGGCGGTGCCGCTGGAACAGGGGCACGCCCTGGTGATGGCGGTACTGGGGTTGTTCCTCGACCTGGCCCGCCCCGAGCAGACACGCATGCGTCATCTGCTCGCCGAGGTGCCGACCGCGGTGTTCCTGGCGCAACTGAGCGAGCGCTTCGGCGTCGAGCCTATTGCCGTGGGTGACTGGCGGCGACCTGCCACGCCCGAAATGCTGCATGTCGGGACTTATCCACAGCGTCAGCCGGATCGGTTTTATGTCGGCGCGGTATTTCCCTTGGGGCGTCTCGATGCGGCGGTGCTCGAAGGCGTGGCTCAGTTGGCGCAGCAGTACGGCGACGGCAGTCTGCGCCTGACCCCCTGGCAAAGCCTGCTGCTGCCCGGCATCCGCGAGGAACACGCAGCTCACGTCACCGCGCGACTGCAACAGCTCGGCCTGCTCTGCGATGCCAGCCAGCCGCTGGCACGGATCATCGCCTGCACCGGTTCCGCCGGCTGCGCCAAGGGGCTGGCCGAGACCAAGGCCGATGCCCGGCGCCTGGCGACGCTTCTGCAAGGGCAGCCCCAGGGCGTGCACCTGTCCGGCTGCAAGCGCTCCTGCGCCGCAGCCCATGTGGCACCGGCTACCTTGCTGGCGGTGACCCCCGGCCACTACGACCTCTATTTTCGCGATGCAGCCCAGCCCGGTTTCGGCCTGCTGCACGCAAGCAACCTTACTATTGATGCGGCGGGCACCCTGCTCGAAGCCCGCTCACGGAGCAGCACCGATGATTGATTACATCCGCGATGGTCAGGAGATCTATCGCAACTCCTTCGCGATCATTCGCGCGGAAGCGAACCTGGCGCGCATTCCCGCTGACCTGGAGAAACTGGCCGTTCGGGTGATCCACGCCTGCGGCATGGTCGATGCCATCGACGGCCTGCAATTCTCACCGGGTGCCGGCACGGCCGGACGTGAGGCGCTGGCGGCCGGTGCGCCGATTCTCTGCGATGCGCGGATGGTCTCTGAGGGCATCACCCGTGCCCGCCTGCCGGCCAACAACCCGGTGATCTGCACCTTGCGCGACGAGCGCGTGCCGGCGATGGCGCAGGCACTGGGCAATACCCGTTCGGCGGTGGCCCTGGAATTGTGGCGGCCGCATCTGGAAGGCAGCGTGGTGGTGATCGGCAATGCGCCAACGTCGCTGTTCTACCTGTTGGAAATGCTCGATGCCGGTGCACCGAAGCCGGCACTGATCCTCGGCTTCCCGGTGGGCTTCGTCGGCGCCGCCGAGTCCAAGGCGATGCTCGCCGCCGACAGCCGTGGTGTGCCGTTCGTGATCATGCAGGGCCGGCTCGGTGGCAGCGCCATGGCCGCCGCCGCCGTCAATGCCCTCGCCACGGAGGTGGAATGATGCAGCAGCCTGGACGTCTGATCGGCCTCGGTGTTGGGCCGGGTGATCCGGAACTGATCACCGTGAAGGCTCTGCGTCTGCTGCGCGAGTCGCCGGTAGTGGCGTATTTCGTCGCCAAGGGCAAGAAAGGCAATGCCTTCGGTATCATCGAGGGCCATCTGCAGCAGGCCCAGACCCTGCTGCCACTGGTCTATCCGGTGACCACCGAAGCCCTGCCGGCGCCGCTGTCCTACGAACAGGTGATCAGCGACTTTTACGACGAAGCCAGCCTGGAGGTCGCCGCGCATCTGGATGCCGGCCGCGATGTGGCGGTGATCTGCGAAGGCGACCCGTTCTTCTATGGCTCCTACATGTATCTGCACGACCGCCTCGCCGATCGTTACGAAGCCCAGGTGATCCCGGGTGTCTGCTCGATGCTCGGTGGCGCCTCGGTGCTCGGCGTACCGTTGGTGTATCGCAACCAGAGCCTGTCGGTGTTGTCCGGCGTGTTGCCTGCCGAGGAACTCAAGCGCCGCCTGGCCGATGCCGATGCCGCAGTGGTGATGAAGCTGGGCCGCAACTTTCCCAAGGTGCGCCAGGTGCTGGAAGAGCTGGGGCTGGCCGGTCGCGCCCTGTATGTGGAGCGCGCCACCATGGCCAACCAGAAGATCGTTCCGCTCGATGAGGTGGACCCGATGTCCTCGCCGTATTTCTCGCTGATCATTATGCCCGGCGAACGGTGGCAGGGATGAGTCGTCCGGCACCGGCCATTGTCATTCTGGGCAACGGCAGCCTGGCGACCGCGCGCAGGCTTCAGCAGATTTATCCGCAGGCGCTGATCCATGGCCTGGCCGAACGGGTCGAGGGCGCGGACCGGACTTACAGCGAGTTCGGCGCAACCTTGCGCCAGTTCTACCAGCAGGACACGCCGATCATCGCCTTGTGCGCGGCTGGCATCGTGATCCGCAGCCTGGCGGCGGTGTTGCTGGAGAAGGGCGCCGAGCCGCCGGTCCTGGCGGTCGCCGAGGACGGCAGTGCGGTGGTGCCGTTGCTCGGCGGTCTGGGCGGCGTGAACGTCATGGCCCGGGAAATGGCCGCCGTCCTGGGTGTGGCGCCCGCGATCACCACCAGCGGCGAATTGCGTTTCGGCACCTGCCTGCTCAACCCTCCGAGCGGTTATGCCCTGGCTGATCTGGAACTGGGCAAGCGTTTCGTCTCGGACCTGCTGGCGGGCGCAAGCGTGCGTATCGAGGGCAATGCACCCTGGTTGGCCGAGGCCCGTTTGCCGGAAGATCAGGCCGCCCGACTGTCGATTCATGTGAGTAGTGCTGCGCGCGCACCGACAGCGGACGAGTTGCTGATCTATCCACGTAGCGTGCTGGCGGCGGTTTCGGCGGATCTGCCGGCGCTGGCCGAGCGCGTGCGTGCGGCGCTGCAGGACGCCGGCATTGCTCAACAGTCCCTTGCCTGTCTGCTGGCTGCGGATACGCAAATGGCCAGTCCGGCTTTGCATGAGGCCGCCGGGCAATTGGGCGTGCCACTGCGTTTCGTCGCTTCTGGTGTCAGCGTGGAAGCGTTGGCGCGGCAGGCCGTTCCGTCTGGTGCATCGTTTCATGCAGGTGAGGGGCTGACCCTTGCGGTTGCCCCGCAGCCGCTGGACCCGCAGCAGATCGGGCGTGCACGTGGCCGTTTGGCGGTGATCGGCCTGGGGCCTGGCGCCGCCGAATTGATGGTGCCGGCGGTCAGGGCCGAACTCGATCGGGCCAACGATGTGCTCGGTTACGAGACCTACGTGCGCATGGCTGGCCCGTTCCGGCCGGATCAGGTGCAGCACTGCACCGATAACCGTGAGGAAATGCAACGCGCCCGGCACGCTTTCGAACTGGCGGCCGCGGGCCGTTCGGTGGTGGTGGTGTCGTCCGGGGATCCGGGGGTGTTCGCCATGGCGGCTGCGGTACTCGAAGCCTTGCACGAGTCTGACGAGCCGGGTTGGCATGGCGTCGAGCTGGAAATCCTGCCCGGAGTTTCCGCCTCGCTGGCGACGGCTGCCCAAGCCGGGGCGCCACTGGGGCACGACTTCTGCGTGATGTCTCTCTCTGACAACCTCAAGCCCTGGACGATCATCGAGAAACGCCTCGATCTCGCCGCCGAGGCCGACCTGGCGCTGGCGTTCTACAACCCGATTTCCCGTTCCCGCCCCTGGCAGTTGGGCCGGGCGCTGGAGATCGTGGCCCAGCATCGCACAGCACAGACGCCGGTGGTTCTGGGACGGGATATCGGCCGCCCCGGACAGACGTTGCGGGTGACCACCCTGGGCGAGTTGACCCCGGATCAGGTGGACATGCGCACCCTGGTCATCGTCGGTTCCTCGACCACCTGCGTGTTTCCCCGCGCCGAGGGCGGCGAGTGGGTCTACACGCCGCGCTGGTATGGCGAGAAACCGGGCGCCTGATGGGCGCCCCGGCTACTGGGGCACCAGGTAGCCGCGCACCCCGGTGAAGATGATCTGCGCCGCCAGGGCGCAGACGAACAATCCCATCAGGCGACTGACGATCTGCAAGCCCTGGTCGCCGAGGATCCGTTCGATACGGTTCGACAGGTACAGCACCACACCAACGGTAAAACTCGCCAGGGCGATACTGACGATGGCGGCGAGCTTGTCGTCCCAATGCGGCTGGCTCACACCCATCACCAGTAGCGCACCGATGGTGCCGGGGCCGACCGTCAGCGGGATGGTCAGTGGCACGATGGTCACGTCCTGCTGCACATTGTCGGTCTGCACCGCCGATTTGCCCTGGGCCATGCCCAGCGCCGAGATGAACAGCACGCTCCCCGCACCGATGCGAAAAGCGTCGACGGTGATACCGAATACACTGAAGATCACGCGCCCGAAGAGGTACAGCATCACGCTGGAAACCAGGGTGGCGAGGGCGACTTTCCAGGCCAGGCGGCGGCGCTCCTTGCTGGAGTAGCCACGGGTCAGGCTGATGAAGCAGGACAGGACGAAGAACGGGCTGTAGAGCACCAGCATCTTCAGGTAAACACTGAACAACACGTGGAGCATGGTTTGAGCTCGAACAGGTGAGGGCCTTGGCAGTCTATCAGGCGCCGCGCCGTCTGTCGGCTCAGGAGGTGGTCTGTTCCTGAACCTGCTGGAGGTCGCGCTGGGCGACCCAATGCTCGACCAGCTCACGCAGTTGCGAAAGCTCCACCGGCTTGGCCATGTGGCCGTCCATGCCGGCCTGGCGTGCCCGCTCCTTGTGTTCGCTGAGGATGTGCGCAGTCAAGGCCACCACCGGTGTGCGTACCCGTTGGTTGCCGACTTCCCAGGCGCGCAGTTGCTGGGTGGCGGAAAACCCGTCGAGTATCGGCATCTCGCAATCCATCAGCACCAGGTCGTAACGCTGTGCTTTCATCGCCCGCAGGGCTTCCTCGCCGTTGCTGGCGGTGTCGGGCTGCAGGTTGAGCTTGCCGAGCATGCCGCGAATCACCTTGGTGGAAATGCTGTTGTCCTCGGCCACGAGGATGCGGAAATCGCTGGGTACCTTGACCGAGGGCACGGTCGGTACACTCAGCGGTGTTGCTATCGCCTGGCTCTTGCCACGCTGGCTCAGTTCGTCCGCCAGGGTGGTTTTGAGCGTGTAGCCTGCCACCGGTTTGGCGAGGATGCGCTTGACGCCGGCATTACGCGCGATGATCTTGCTCGGCGCGTTGCTGATGCCGGTGAGCATGATCAGCAGGATGTCATGGTTGAGACTCGGGTCTTCCTTGATCTTCGCCGCCAGTTGCATGCCGGTCATGCCAGGCATGTTCTGGTCCAGCAGGACCACGTCGAAGTAGTCGCGCAGGTGGGCCTTGGTGCGCAGCAGCGCCAGGGCTTCCTTACCGGACGGCACGGCACTGACGTTCAGGCCCCAGGCGCTGCATTGCTGGACCAGGACCTTGCGGCAGGTGTCGTTGTCGTCGACCACCAGCACCCGCGCACCCTTGAGCGGGCCATCGAGGTCGGAGGTCGGGTGTTCGAGGTGCAGAGGGTCCAGTGGCAGCGTCAGCCACAGGGTGCTGCCCTGGTTGGCGCCGCTCTTGATGCCGAACTCGCCACGCATCAACAGCACCAGTTGGCGGGCGATCACCAGGCCCAGGTGGCCCCCCAGGCGGCTGGCCGCGAGGAAGTTCTTGCTCTGCAGCTCGGTATGCAGCAGGGCGTCGCGCTCCTCGTCATCCATCGGCACCCCACTGTCCTGCACCGCAATGCGCAGGCGCGGCTGACCGTTGCGCTCGTCGAGGGCGACGACGATGAGGATTTCACCCTCGTCGGTCTTCTTCATCGCGTTTTCCAGCAGGCTCAGCAGTGTCTGGCGCAGGCGGGTCGGATCACCGCTGATCACCCGCGGGACCTGAGGCTGGATGAAGCTGATCAGTTCGACGTTCTGCTGTTCGGCCTTGGCGCGGAAGATACTCAGGCAGTCTTCGATCAGGGCATTGAGGTCGAACTGCACGTCGTCCAGCTCGATCTGCCCGGACTCCAGCTTGGAGATGTCGAGAATCTCGTTGATCAGGGTCAGCAGTTCATTGCCGGCACTGTGAATGGTCTGCACGTAGTCGCGCTGCTTGACCGACAACGGGGTGCCCAGCAACAGTTCAGTCATGCCCAGCACGCCGTTCATCGGGGTACGGATTTCATGGCTGATCTTCGCCAGGAACTCGGCCTTGGCGGCGATTTCGGCATTGCTCGCCGCCAGGTCACGGCTGAGGCTGAACTGGTCTTCGGTGATGCTGCGACGCCGCTCGCCGAGGGCGATGCTCATCAGCAGCCCGCTGACCGAAATGAAGATCAGCAGAGCGACGATCAGGCCTTCCGGAGCAACCAGGGTCAGGCCCAGCAGGGCGGGCAGGATGACCAGGGTGCCGATGTTGAAGATGACCATGGCGACGACGAACAGCCTGGCCGGGCGATAGCCCTTCTGCCAGTGATAGGTGGAGACCAGCAGTATGCTCAGGCTGGCCAGCCCGACCAGGCCATAGGTCATCACGTTCAGTGGCAGGGTGTCGACGAACAGCAGCAACAGCCCGCCCAGGCAGATCACCAGAATGTCGCCCAACAGCAGCTTGTTCAGTGGGTGCGGGCCCAGGGGCGAGAAGAAACTGTAGGTGAACATCAGGCCGCAGGGCGCGGTGAGCAGTAGCGCCAGGTAGGCACCGGCGGTCTGTGCACCTTGCCAATCGGGCAGCCATGGGCCGATCACGTTCAGCAGGAACAGGGCGCTGACCAGCAGCAGGAACTCGCAGGAAGCCAGCCACAGGCTGCTGCGCGAGCGGGTGTAGGCGAAGCGGGTGAGGTTGTGCAGGATCAGCATCGACAGGCAGCCGAACAGCAACCCGTAGAGCAGGTTCTGGCCGCGATCAGCAGCGCTCATCACTGCCGACTCGAGGGTAATGTGTGGCCGCAGTTCGTGTTTGGACACCAGCCTCAGGTAGATATCCAGCGGCTTGGGGCTCTGTGTCAGGGGCAGCATGAAGTCGCTGCTGGGTAGCGGTCGTTCGGTCTTGGGCAGGTCATTGCCGCTGCGGACCTGGTCGATCAGCGTATCGCCATCGAAGGTATACAGGTCCAGGCGTGCCAGGTCCGGTGCGAAAATTCGCAGGATCTGTTCGTGTTTGCCCGGTTGCAGGCGAAAACGCAACCACAGTGCACCGTCGGGGGGAGCGGCGGTGAGTCGGTCGAGTTCGATGGGACTGAATTGGTTGATATAGCGTGAGGAGCGGATGTCGCTCAGTTGCAGATCGGCCTGGTCGTCAAGCAATACTGCCCAGCCACTGCCTTGCGAGGCTTGTGCGGCCGTTGCGAGGCAAAGCAGGGTCAGCAGGCTGACGGTGAAACTTATGGCGATCCTGAGCCAGCGCACGGCGAAATCCCTTCGTAGGTTGATGCCTGAGTCATAACTATGCGCGGGGCGGGAACAAGACGGCAAGGGCTTGACGCCCTTGCCTATCCGAACGGATAGCTTATTCCTGGTCTTCTGCGCGTTCGCGTGCGATTGCACGGTAGCCGATGTCGCTACGGTAGAAGCAGCCTTCCCAATTGATTTTAGCTGCGAGTTGATAAGCCTGCTGTTGGGCGGCGCCAACGGTCTCGCCCAGCGCGGTTGCGCAGAGCACTCGGCCGCCGGAAGTGACGACCTGGCCGTCCTTGAGCGCGGTGCCAGCGTGGAAAACCTTGCCTTCCAGGCTCGCTGCCGACTCCAGGCCGCTGATCGCTGCGCCCTTGGCGTAGTCGCCCGGGTAACCGCCGGCAGCCAGGACGATGCCAAGGCTTGGCCGTGGGTCCCATTGGGCTTCGACCTTGTCCAGGGCCTGGGCCAGCGCGGCCTCGACCAGCAGCACCAGGCTCGATTGCAGGCGCAGCATCACCGGCTGGGTTTCCGGGTCGCCAAAACGGCAGTTGAACTCGATGACCTTGGGATTGCCGGCTTTGTCGATCATCAGACCGGCGTACAGGAAACCGGTGTAGACGTTGCCTTCCTCGGCCATGCCGCGCACGGTCGGCCAGATCACCAGGTCCATCACGCGCTGGTGGACTTCGGCGGTGACCACCGGTGCCGGCGAGTAGGCGCCCATGCCGCCGGTATTCGGCCCGCTGTCGCCGTCGCCGACGCGCTTGTGGTCCTGGCTGGTGGCCATCGGCAGGACGTTCTTGCCGTCGACCATGACGATGAAGCTGGCTTCCTCGCCGTCGAGGAACTCCTCGATCACTACGCGCGAACCGGCATCACCGAAGGCGTTGCCGGCGAGCATGTCACGCACGGCGTCTTCGGCTTCGGCCAGAGTCATCGCGACGATCACGCCTTTGCCGGCGGCCAGGCCGTCGGCCTTGATCACGATGGGTGCACCTTTTTCACGCAGATAGGCCAGGGCTGGCTCGATCTCGGTGAAATTCTGGTAGTCGGCGGTCGGGATCTTGTGGCGGGCCAGGAAGTCCTTGGTGAAGGCCTTCGAGCCTTCCAGTTGGGCGGCACCGGCGGTCGGACCGAAGCAGTCCAGGCCACGGGAGCGGAACAGGTCGACCACGCCGGCCACCAGCGGCACTTCCGGGCCGACGATGGTCAGGGAAACGTTCTTCTCGGCGAAGTCCGCCAGTTGCTCCAGGGCCAGGACGTCGATGGCGACGTTCTCGCACTTGGCCTCGATGGCGGTGCCGGCATTACCCGGTGCGACGAAGACTTTCTCGACGCGCGGGTCCTGGGCGACTTTCCAGGCCAGGGCATGTTCGCGGCCACCACTGCCGATGATCAGGACATTCATTTCAAAAACCTCGATGAAGCAGAATTCTGGGGGCGCTGTCGGCCACCGCCCGGCTCCTGCCGGTCAGTGGCGTTCACACACCTGTCATTAATGACGGAAGTGGCGCATGCCGGTGAAGACCATGGCAATGCCGGCTTCGTCGGCGGCGGCGATCACTTCGTTGTCACGCATCGAGCCGCCTGGCTGGATCACTGCGGTGATACCCACCTTGGCCGCGTTGTCGATGCCGTCGCGGAACGGGAAAAAGGCGTCCGAGGCCATGACCGCGCCCTGCACCTGCAGGCCGGCGTGTTCAGCTTTGATCGCGGCAATACGGGCCGAGTTCACACGGCTCATCTGGCCGGCGCCGACACCGATGGTCTGGCGGTTCTTGGCGTAGACGATGGCATTGGACTTGACGTACTTGGCGACTTTCCAGGCGAAGATCAGGTCGTGGATCTCCTGCTCGGTCGGGGCGCGTTGGGTGACCACTTTCAGGTCGGCGCTGGTGATCATGCCGATGTCGCGGCTCTGGACCAGCAGGCCGCCGTTGACGCGCTTGTAGTCCCAGGCCGGGGCGCGCTCGGCGTCCCACTGACCGCACGCCAGGAGGCGCACGTTGGCCTTGGCGGCAACGATGGCGCGGGCTTCTTCGCTGACCGAAGGGGCGATGATCACTTCGACGAACTGGCGCTCGACGATGGCCTTGGCAGTCTCGGCGTCCAGTTCGCGGTTGAAGGCGATGATGCCGCCGAATGCCGATTCGCTGTCGGTGGCGTAGGCCAGTTCATAGGCCTGGCGAATGCCGCCTTCGGCGTCCGGGCTCACTGCCACGCCGCACGGGTTGGCGTGCTTGACGATGACGCAGGCCGGCTTGACGAAGCTCTTCACGCATTCCAGCGCAGCGTCGGTATCGGCGACGTTGTTGTAGGACAGTTCCTTGCCCTGCAGTTGGGTCGCGGTGGCGATGCCCACTTCGGCCGGCTTGGCTTCCACGTAGAACGCCGCGCTCTGGTGCGGGTTCTCGCCGTAGCGCATTTCCTGGGCCTTGACGAACTGGCTGTTGAAGGTGCGTGGGAATTCGCTGCGGCCTTCGGTCGACAGGGTTTCGGCGGCCTGATTCACGGTGCCCATGTAGTTGGCGATCATGCCGTCGTAGGCGGCGGTGTGCTCGAATGCCTTGAGCATCAGGTCGAAACGCTGTGCGTAGGTCAGGCCGCCAGCCTTGAGGCTTTCCAGAACCTGGGCATAGTCGCTGGCGTTGACGACGATGGCGACGTCCTTGTGGTTCTTGGCCGCCGAGCGGACCATGGTCGGACCACCGATGTCGATGTTTTCGATGGCGGTCGGCAGGTCGCAGCCCGGCTTGTTGATGGTGGCTTCGAAGGGGTAGAGGTTGACCGCTACCAGGTCGATCGGTTGGATGCCGTGTTCGCTCATGATCGCATCGTCGATGCCGCGACGACCGAGGATGCCGCCGTGGATTTTCGGGTGCAGGGTCTTCACCCGACCGTCCATCATTTCCGCAAAGCCGGTGTAGTCCGCGACTTCCACGGCGGCGACGCCGTTGTCCCGCAGCAGCTTGAAGGTGCCGCCGGTGGAGAGGATTTCCACGCCCAGGGTTTCCAGTTCACGAGCGAAATCGAGGATTCCGGTCTTGTCGGAAACGCTGATCAGGGCGCGGCGGATCGGCAGGCGGGTAGTCTGGTCGGTCATCTCAATGTCCATCAAAACAAGGGAGTCAGCAAAAAAGGCGACCGCTTTAGGATCTCTACGAAAACTGCCTGCGCGACAATCATGCTGTGTTAAAAACAGGCTGCTTGCCGCTCGGCTGGTTTTCCCAAGGATCCAGGGTGCCTTTCTGGTTTGATTGAATGCTTACAGCAAATCGTACTGCTTGAGTTTCTTGCGCAGGGTGCCGCGGTTCAGGCCAAGCAGCTCACTGGCCTTGGTCTGGTTGCCCTTGACGTAGTTCATCACGCTTTCGAGCAGGGGAGCCTCGACTTCGGAGAGCACCAGGTTGTAGACGTCCGTGACGGCCGCGCCCTCTAGGTGGGCGAAATAATTGTGCAACGCCTTCTCGACGCTGCCGCGAAGGGTCTGACCCTCTTCGCTTGGCGTGTTGAGGTGCTGTTTCAAATTGACGTTGTCGCTCACGGGCGTTGTTCCACTCACTAAAGTCTCGGTCATCATCGTCATGCGGCCACCCATTCTCCGTCCCCTGTCACCAGGCTCTTGTAACGTCCGGCAAAAAACTCACGAACGTTGGCGCATTGTGCTTCCGTGTCTTCCAAACGATTGAAGTGGGCGCGAAACTCCTTGGCGCCCGGCAAGGTTGCGAGATACCAGCCGACATGCTTGCGGGCGATGCGCACGCCCATGACTTCTCCATAGAAAGCATGCAGCGCGGCCAGGTGCTCTAGCAGAATACGTTCCACTTCGATCAGTTCCGGTGCCGGGAAGGGTTCGCCGGTACGCAGAAAATGCTCGATCTCACGAAAAATCCAGGGTCGCCCCTGGGCGGCCCGACCGATCAACAGGCCGTCGGCTCCGGTCGCGTCCAGCACGTACCGGGCCTTCTGGGCCGAATCGATGTCGCCGTTGGCGAAGACCGGAATCGACACCGCCTGCTTGATCGCGGCAATGGTGTCGTACTCGGCTTCGCCGGTGTACAGGTCTGCACGGGTCCGTCCATGCACCGCCAGGGCGGTGATGCCCGCCTGCTCGGCGATCTTCGCCACCGTCAGGCCGTTCTTGTTCGACCGGTCCCAGCCGGTGCGGATCTTCAGGGTGACCGGGACATCGACCGCTGCCACGACGGCATGCAGGATCTCCTTCACCAGCTCTTCATCCTTCAACAGTGCGGAACCGGCGGCCTTGTTGCAGACCTTCTTGGCCGGACACCCCATGTTGATGTCGATAATCTGTGCACCCAGTTCGACGTTGGCCCGGGCCGCATCCGCCAGCATCTGTGCATCACCGCCGGCGATCTGTACCGAGCGTGGCTCGGGATCACCTTCATGGATCATGCGCAGACGCGATTTGCGGCTGTTCCACAGGCTCATGTCGCTGGTTACCATTTCCGAAACTACCAGGCCCGCGCCCAGGCGTCGGCAAAGCTGACGAAAGGGTTGGTCGGTGACCCCCGCCATCGGGGCGAGAATCAAGCCGTTCTGTAATGTGTATGGGCCGATGCGTACCGCCGACATAGGACTTCCCTGTTGTGGGGCCGGATCATTGGAGTTCGAAAAAGGGTTGGCATGATACCCGCTCTCGATGACTGGATAAAGGCAAAATTGGATAAAATCTGAACAGTTATTCCGTTATCGCCAGCAGTTTGGTCGGTGGCGTAAAACTGCCGTCAAACAACGCGATGAGCCGCGCTACTCGGGCGAGTGGAAGCTGAGGCTGTAGTTCACGGCCTTGACGCCTGGGTCGAGGATGTCCAGGGCGATGTGGATCGGTGTCTGCGGTGGCATTTCACTCTGTTCGGCGAGGTCGCCGCCCAGGTATTCACCGGGTTTGAAGCGCCGGCTGGCAATCAGATGACCGTTGAGATCGGCAAAACGCAGTTCCAGCAGCGGAAACGGCTGCGAGAACGGCGCGCGGTTGTAGATGATCGCATCCACCACCAGCGCACCGTTGAAGTCAGGGTGGCTGCGTACCACCAGGTTGCTGCTCTTGATCCGGGCGATATCGACCTTGGAGGGCACCTTGCAGCCGATCTGTGGGCACAGTTGCTGGAACCACGGCCGGTACTGGTCCTGACGCGCCAGCTCGTCGAAATGATAGGCGACGTACTGGCCCAGCAGTGCGGCGCTGGCGAGCAGCACCAGCAGCAGCCACAGCAGGCGCTTGCCCCAGGGCGAGCGGCGGCGTTGCCAGTCGAGGTGGATCGGGTCGTCCTCGAGGTCGAGCAGTACGTCGTCGTGAGCGCCGACACCGGGTTCGTTGCGGCTGCGCGCGGTTTTTTTCTGGCCGGCGACGGGGTCATCGGTATCGTCCGAGTCGGCGCTCAGGTGTTCGTGAGGGACGAGCTCTTCCAGTTCGCTGTCTTCGATTTCCAGGCGGGGGGCCTGGGGCTCGTCGTCCAGGTCGGCGAGGTCGAAGGACAGCGAGGGTTCCGTACGGCTCGGCCTGGCCTGTTCGGCCTTGGGCTCGACCTTTCGTTCGGTCTTGCGTTCGGCCTTGGGCGCCGCAACCGCTGGTTCCTGCTCGTCGTCGGTTATTTCGTCGGGCTCGCGGGGTGGTTCGCTGAACAGGCTGCCGGACCAATGTGTTTCGTCATCGTCGTTGTCGCGACGGGCGCTGAATGACTCTTCCTTGCCCGCAGGATCCTGGCCGAAAGCTCTGGCTGGCTGGATTTCCCGCTGTTCCAGGCGGGCCAGTTCTTCGTCGAGGTCCAGATCGTCGAGGTCCAGTTCCTGCGCCGTCCACTGTTTCTGACTGATGGCGCGTGGTGGCTCGACTGGCGGCGTAGGCGCAGCAGGTTCCGCAGGCGGTGTTACCGCTGGCGCAGCGACGGGCTCGGCCGTTTGACTGGCCGCCGCTTCCCGAGCCGCACGCTGCTCCAGCAGTTGTCGCGCGGCATTGAACACCTGCAGGCAGGAACCGCAGCGCACAACGCCACGTGCCACGCTCAACTGGGCATGGCTGACGCGAAAGCTGGTTTGGCAATGCGGGCACTGGGTGACGAAGCTGTCGGTCATGCGGCGATCCGGTTCATGCAAGGGGGCATTCTAGCGCCGACGACCACTGATGCGCACCCAGCCATCACGGTTGGCAATCGGGTCCAGATCGAAGTCTTTGGCATAAGCAGCGGCCACTTCATCGCCCTGTTCGGCAAGAATGCCCGACAGCGCCAGGCGTCCGCCGGGCTTGACCAGGGTCGACAGTTGCGGCGCCAGCGAGACCAGCGGACCTGCGAGGATGTTCGCCACCAGCACATCGGCCTGCACCTGTGGCAGTTGCTCGGGCAGGTACAGCGGGAGCCGTTCCTCGGCGATATGGTTGCGTCCGGCGTTGTCGCGGGAGGCTTCCAGGGCCTGCACGTCGATATCGGTGCCGACCGCTTCACGGGCGCCGAGCAGCAGCGCGGCAATCGCCAGGATGCCCGAGCCGCAGCCGAAGTCGAGGACGTCGCAGTCCTTGAGATCCTGGCCATCGAGCCATTCCAGGCACAGTGCGGTGGTCGGATGGGTGCCGGTACCGAAGGCCAGGCCCGGATCGAGCAGCAGGTTGACGGCGTCCGGTTCCGGCGCCGCATGCCAGCTCGGTACGATCCACAGGCGCTGACCAAAGCGCATTGGCTGGAAGTTGTCCATCCAGCTGCGCTCCCAGTCCTGGTCCTCGATCACTTCGCTGTGGTGTTCGGGCAGTGGTGCGCCGGTCAGCAGTTCCAGGTGTGCGAGCACGCTGGCCGCCTCGGTACCGCCTTCGAACAGCGCCAGCAGGTGGGTGTGGGACCACAGCGGCGTGGTGTTGAGTTCGGGTTCGAAAATCGGTTGATCTTCGGCATCCATGAACGTTACCGAGACAGCACCGACTTCAAGGAAGGCGTCTTCGTAGGTTTCGGCTTGTTCCGGGCTGATGGCGAGGCGTACTTGCAGCCAAGGCATGGCGGGCACCTGTGAAAAATGAATGTGCAACCGGGGTGATTGCGAGAAACGCGGCAGTTTACGCCAGCGCGCTGCTTTGTGGGAGTAGGCCGTGGGGCCGGCCCCAGGGTAGAAAACAACAAGGCCGCTCGAAAGCGGCCTTGTCATTCGGATCACCGGCTCACTGGTGGGCGAGCTTGTGTTCCAGGTAGTGAATGTTCACACCACCTTCGCAGAAGCCTGCGTCGCGAACCAGGTCGCGGTGCAGCGGGATGTTGGTCTTGATCCCGTCCACCACGACTTCGTCCAGGGCATTGCGCATGCGCGCCATGGCTTCGTCGCGGGTGGCTCCCCAGGTGATCAGCTTGCCGATCAGGGAGTCATAGTTCGACGGAACCTTGTAGCCGCTGTACAGGTGCGAATCGACCCGCACGCCATTGCCGCCTGGAGCATGGAAATGCTTGACCAGGCCAGGGCTTGGAATGAAGGTCTTGGGGTCTTCGGCGTTGATCCGGCACTCCAGCGCGTGACCGTGGATCTTCACGTCATCCTGGGTGTACGACAGCGGATTGCCAGCGGCGATGCTCAGCATCTCCTTGACGATATCGATGCCGGTGACCATTTCCGATACCGGGTGCTCTACCTGCACGCGAGTGTTCATCTCGATGAAGTAGAAACGGCCGTTCTCGTACAGGAACTCGAAAGTGCCCGCGCCGCGGTAGCCGATATCGATACAGGCCTTGACGCAGCGAGCCAGAACTTCCTGGCGCGCGGCTTCGTCGATACCCGGTGCCGGCGCTTCTTCCAGTACCTTCTGGTGACGACGTTGCAGCGAGCAGTCACGGTCGCCGAGGTGGATCGCATGGCCCTGGCCATCGGAAATCACCTGAACTTCCACGTGACGTGGGTTGGTCAGGAATTTTTCCAGGTAGACCATCGGGTTGCTGAACCAGGCGCCGGCTTCTTCGCGAGTCTGCTTGGCCGCTTCGATCAGTTCTTCCTCGCTGTGCACCACGCGCATGCCGCGACCGCCGCCGCCGCCTGCGGCCTTGATGATCACCGGATAACCGACTTCGCGACCGATGCGCAGAGCGGTTTCAGGGTCTTCAGGCAGTGGGCCGTCGGAACCGGGTACGGTCGGTACGCCAGCTGCGATCATGGCTGCCTTGGCCGAAACCTTGTCGCCCATCAGGCGAATGGTGTCGGCTTTCGGGCCGATGAAGGCAAAACCGGATTTCTCGACCTGTTCGGCGAAATCGGCGTTTTCCGCGAGGAAGCCGTAGCCCGGGTGAATCCCCGTGGCGCCAGTGACTTCGGCGGCCGCGATGATGTTCGGGATGTTCAGGTACGATTTGGTCGCCAGGGGCGGGCCGATGCAGATGCTTTCGTCCGCCAGTTTCACGTGCATCAGTTCCGTATCGGCCGTCGAGTAAACAGCTACGGTCTTGATGCCCTGTTCCTTACAGGCGCGCAGGATACGCAGAGCAATCTCGCCACGGTTGGCGATCAGGACTTTTTCCAGCTTCGCAGGTTTGGACATCGAAGGCACTCCGCGGTTCAAACGATGGTGAACAGCGGCTGGTCATACTCAACCGGCTGACCGTTTTCTACCAGGATGGATTCGATCACACCGCTGGCTTCGGCCTGGATGTGGTTCATCATCTTCATTGCTTCGACGATGCAGATGGTGTCGCCTTTCTTGACGGTCTGGCCGACTTCAACGAACGCAGGCGAAGTAGGCGACGGGGTACGGTAGAAAGTACCGACCATCGGCGACTTGACCACGAAGCCGTTCAGCTTCGGTGCGGCAGCAACTTCAGGCACAGCAGCGGCAACCGGAGCAACTGGAGCTGCGGCTGGAGCCGGAGCCTGTACCGGCGCAGGCGCGTAGTACTGCTGGGCAGGAGTCTTGCTGTGGCGGCTGATGCGTACGGACTCTTCGCCTTCCTTGATCTCGAGTTCGTCGATGCCGGACTCTTCCAGCAATTCGATCAGTTTCTTAACTTTACGGATATCCATGAATCGTCAACTCCCAAGGGTCGGTCAGGGGCGTTTATCGCTTGTCGTTCAAGCTGTTGCCTGTCTTTCAATCTGCTCTAGGGCGGCCTCCAGGGCCAGCCGGTAACCGCTGGCGCCAAGGCCGCAGATCACGCCTACCGCTACATCCGAGAAGTAGGAGTGATGGCGGAAAGGTTCGCGTTTGTACACGTTCGACAAATGCACTTCGATGAATGGGATGCTCACCGCCAGCAGCGCGTCACGTAATGCGACACTTGTATGTGTAAAAGCTGCCGGATTGATGAGAATGAAGTCCACGCCTTCGCCGCGCGCGGCATGGATTCGCTCGATCAATTCATACTCGGCGTTGCTTTGCAGATACATCAGATGGTGCCCGGCTTCGCGTGCCCGGCGCTCCAGATCCAGGTTGATCTCGGGCAGCGTGACCGCGCCGTAGACGCCCGGCTCGCGGGTGCCCAGCAGGTTCAGGTTGGGTCCGTGCAGGACCAGTAGGGTCGCCATCGGCTCTTTCCTTGTTATCGGTGCGCAATTGTCAATGCGCGCCGACTATGCCGCAAAGGTCTGGTGACTGTCCAGTTGACTGCAATAGCCAGCACGATGTCCGATGTTCGCGAAAAGTTTGTGACCCATTTGTTGAAATTGGTCATTCGCTCCCGCAGCGGGCTGCTGTTCGGCCGATCAGACGCGGAACGCCTGTACCGCCGTATTCAACTGCGTACCCAGTTCCAGCAGCCGTTCGCCCTGGCTGCGACCTTCGCCGATACGCAGCAGATTGTCTTCGCCCAGCAAGTGGATACGCTCGCTGTGATCGCGGATTTCGCTGACCGCGCCACTCTGTTGGGCCGTGACGTCGGCGATGCGCACGGCGGTGTCGGCGATGGTCTGGATCGCGCCGACGATTTCGTCCAGCGCACCGTCGGCCGCCTGGGCCTGTTCGGCGGTGGCCTCGGCATGTTCGACCTGGGCACGCATGCCTTCCACCGATTCGCGGGCGGCCGTCTGCAGCCCGGCGATCAGGATCTGGATTTCCCCGGTGGCCCCGGCAGTACGCTGGGCCAGGGTTCTCACCTCTTCGGCGACCACCGCGAAGCCCCGGCCCATTTCGCCGGCGCGAGCGGCTTCGATGGCGGCGTTGAGGGCCAGCAGGTTGGTCTGGTCGGCAATCGAACGGATCACCGTGAGGACGCCGCCGATGGTGGCCGATTCCTGCGCCAGGTGTTCGATCATCTTGGCGTTGCCCTGCACCTCGCTGACCAACGCATGCAGGCCGGTCAGGCTCATGCCAATGACTTTCTGGCCCTGTTCCACCGCCAGGCCGGCGCTGCGGCTGGCGTCCGCCGCCTGGCTGGCATCGCCGCTGACCTGCTGGATGGTCGCTTCCAGTTCGCCCAGGGCATCGCGGATCTGTCCGGTGTCACCGGCCTGGCGTTCGGCCCCGCCGTGCAGGGCGCTGCTCAGGTCGGCGAGGGTGCGGCTGCTGTCGGCCACCTGTTCGGCGTTCTGCCGGATGGTGCCTACCAGGTCCACCAGGTAGGCCCGCAGACGGTTCAACGAAGCCTCGATATCGTGCAACTCGCGATTGGTCTTGCCCAGCTGGATGTCCCGACCGAAGTCGCCTTCGGCCCAGGTCGAAAGAGCCGGAGCGAGGTTGGTCAGTACCCGGGCCAGTTTGCGCTGCAAGGTATCGATCAGCAGAGCGATCAACAGGATCAGACCGATCATCGCGCCTTGCATCAGGCGCACTTCGCCCTCGATCTGGCCGTGCTGGGCGCGAACCAGCGGCTCCAGCGCGGCGATCGCCTGTTGCACGGCGTCGATCTTGAGGTGGGTCGCCTTCGCCAGGTCGGCCCGGCGCTGGATCTGGTCGCGGGTGCGGGCCAACTCCGCCGGGTAACGGGTCAGCAGGCTGCGCAGTTCGCGTTTGAGGCCGACGCCGGTGTCCTCGGTCACGGTTTTCTCGGTGCTTTCCAGGCCCATCATGGCGTTGAAGTCGTCGCTGCCGGACTCACTGCTGGAGGTCACGCCGAGCAGGGGCAGGGCCTCCAGTTGCTCGGCCTGGGCACTGATGCTGGCCAGTTCGCGCTCGACATCGGCGGCCAGTTCGCTGCGACCGCTGCTGACCAGCTTGTCGCGTGCCAGCGACAGTTTCGCCAGGTGCGAGGAGGCTGCCAGCAGGGGCGGCAGGTAGGCCGCGGCCTCGGGTTTCTGCGCGCCAGTGGCGTATTGGCTCAGTTGCTCAAGATTGCCACCCAGCTCGCGTTCGGCCTGCAGCAGCAGCGCCTGCGGATCACCGGCCAGCTTGCCGGCGGCCAGCAGGTCGGTCTTGCTGAAATCGTTCAGGGCGGCGAGGCTGGGGCGCAGGGTGTCGGTCATCGACGGCGGCAGGGCGGCGATTTCCTTCTCGATCGCTTCGATGGATTGGCCGGCGCTGCTCAGGCGCAGGGCATCGCCGCTACCGAGGTAGTCTTCGATATTGCGCGCCGCCTGGTTCTGGAACTGCTGCGACAGACCCAGGTAACGTTCCATCAACTGGTAGGGACGTTCCAGTGCTCGTTGCGACCACCAGAGCGTAGCGCCCAGTGCCAGGCACACGGCAACGAGCAACAGGGTGTTGAGATTAGTCAGCAACTTGAGGCGCATTCAGGATCCTACCCACGACAGAAAGTGGTAAGCGCCTGAATTTATTGCTGTTTAGTTACAAGGTTATGACGGAGTCATTCGAATCTGATGAAAAGGTGGCACTTTGCCTCGCTACCTGCACGCGGTTGCGTCCGGCATGTTTGGCCCGATACAGCGCTTCGTCGGCCTGGCTCGCCATGAGCAGGCTGTCACTGTCTTCCTGCAGTTCGACCACGCCGGCGCTGAAGGTGCACCAGAGGTCTTCCGGCTGGGCCGGGTAGTGAATCTCGGCGAAGCGCTGGCGAATTTCCTCCAGCACTTTATAGGCCGATTCAAGGTCGGTATCGGGCATGACAATGGCGAACTCTTCGCCGCCATAACGGCCGATGAAGTCGGTCTTGCGCAGACGTTGCTTGAGAAACAGTGCCAGGCTCTTGATCACGCGGTCGCCCATCGGGTGGCCGTGGCTGTCATTGACCCGCTTGAAGTGGTCGATATCGAGCATCGCGAAGCTCAGCGGCTTGCACTCGCGACGCGCACGGAAGCTGCAGTCTTCGAGCAATTGCAGGATATGGGTGTGATTGTACAGGCCGGTCAGGCTGTCGCGGATCATGCGCGCCTTGAGGTTACGCGCACGCGCCGCGCGGTTGCGCACGGTGGTGATCAGGTGGCGCGGCTTGATCGGCTTGGTGAGGAAGTCGTCGCCGCCCTCGCTCATCGCATCGAGCTGCTTGTCCAGGTCATCCTCGGCGGACAGGTAGATGATCGGCACGCTGACATAACGGTCGTTATGACGAATCACTTTCGCCAGCTCGGTACCGGTGCAGGCCGGCATGTACATGTCGAGGATGATCAGGTCCGGCTGGAAATCGGCCAGTTCGGCCATGGCCTGGATCGGATCGATCAGGGTCCGGGTGACGATGCCGGCGCTGTTGAGCAGGCGTTCGGTATGCAGGGCCTGGGCGCGCGAGTCATCGATGATCAGGACCTTGTACGGATCGTACTGGGCAACGCAGGTCAGTATCTCGATTTTTTCCAGCAGGCTGGACGCTTCCAGGGTGCCGGTGAGGAATTCCTGGCCGCCGGCGCGCACGGCGGCCAGGCGGGTGGGCGTATCGGTTTCGTGCAGGCTGAAAAACAGCAGCGGCAGTTTCTGTTCCAGGCCGAGTTGAGCCTCGGCTGCCAAGTGCAGGCCCATGCCGCTGCCACTGAAGTCGACGTCCATGACGATTGCGGCCGGCAGGCGTTCGGCCATCGATGAACGAAATGCCGCGACACTCCCCAGCGTCTGGGCGCCGAGCCCGAAGAACTCTAACTGCTTGACCAGCCGTTCGGCCCGCTCCTGATCCTGCAGCATCAGGTAGACCGGCCGGCGCAACGGTGGCAGGAAGGTGTGTTCGAGTTGGTCGCCATGGCGCAGGCCGGTGCGCGACAGGCGCTGCATCAGACGGTTGAGTTCAGTGATCAGGCCGCTGCTGAGGCGTCCGCGATTGGCGTCGACCGCCTCCAGCGAGTGGCTGATGCCATGGGCCAGCTGGATGTGTTCCGGTTGCTCGAACCGCTCGGCGAAACGCAGCAGGCGCAGGTTGGCCTCGCTGAGTTCGGACAGATCGCTGCCCGACCATTCGCTGCGCTGCAAGCGTTGCCATATCTCAAGAATCTGACGTGCCTGATGGATGACCCGCTGGGCAAAGTGGTGCCTGAGGCGCTCGCGGTTGGGGTCTTCTGGCTCGCTCATATACTGACTACTGGTTAGCCGAACGACGGTGTGAGTAATGGCGCTATGCTAGCACTTCTGCGGCCCAATACACGTGCCGTGCGTCAACTTATCGGATTAATTTGGTGACTGCCCGGTCAATATTCCCGGTGATAGATAGGGCCAATTGGGTGGCGCTTGCATGAAGCGCCGCGCGACGGCTTGATTTATAGTGGTTCGATGGATGGCAACGCTGCCGTGCCGTGATCGATGAATGCCCAGTCTGATGCAATTGCGGGCGGGCAGGGCACGATGGGCCAGGGTTGTGGTCAACCGATGAACTCAAGTGATCGAAAGGATTAGAGCCATGCTGGACTGGAAAAAACGCGCCGGCAGCGCGCCGGATCGTGCTGCTGAACCCTCGCCGGCCCGCCGCGGCTACTTCGCTGGCCTGCTGTTCAGTCGGGCCTTGGTGACCCTGGTCGGGTTGTATCTGGTGGTGACGATTCTGCTCGGCTGGTACTGGAGCCAGGAGCCGGCACTGTTTCCCGTCCAGCAGAACGCGCAGATCGCCGCCGAGAAAGAGGGTCGCAAGATGGTCGTGGGCTTTACCACGGTCGAAACCCTCAAGACCGTCGCCGATACTCTCCTGACCAAGCCCGGTGGTTATCTGTCCAACGACCGTTTCCCTCCGGGTGTGTGGCTGGACAACATTCCGAGTTGGGAATACGGCGTGCTGGTCCAGGTCCGTGATCTGACCCGCGCCCTGCGCAAGGATTTCGCCCGTTCTCAATCGCAGTCGGCCGAAGACGTCGACCTGGCCAAGGCCGAGCCCCGCTTCAACTTCGACAACAGGAGCTGGATGCTGCCGTCCAGCGAGGCGGAGTACCAGGAGGGCATCAACTCTCTGGACCGCTATCAGGCTCGCTTGTCCGATCCGAACCAGAACAACGCGCTGTTCTACGCCCGGGCCGATAACCTCAACAACTGGCTCGGCGATGTCGCTACGCGTCTGGGCTCACTGTCCCAGCGCCTGTCGGCCAGCGTCGGACGGGTCAAGCTCAACACCACGCTGAAGACCGAAAGCGTGATCCCCGGTCAGGCACCACAGGTCGATGAAGAGGTGGTCGAGACGCCGTGGCTGCAGATCGACAACGTGTTCTACGAAGCCCGTGGTCAGGCTTGGGCGCTGTCGCACCTGCTGCGTGCCATCGAAGTCGATTTCGCCGATGTGCTGGCGAAAAAGAACGCCACGGTCAGCGTAAGGCAGATCATCCGTGAGCTGGAGGCGTCGCAAGAGCCGGTCTGGAGCCCGATGATCCTCAACGGCAGCGGCTTTGGCATGCTGGCCAACCATTCGCTGGTCATGGCCAACTACATCTCGCGGGCCAACGCCGCGGTGATCGACCTGCGCCAGTTGCTCAACCAGGGCTGATCGATGAATGTCTCCCCGAACGAGGCCGCGCATCGCGCCGCCTCCGATGCCGAACAGATCGCCTGGGTCGACGACCAGGATCGTCTGCAGGGCAGCATCGCCCGTGCCGACCTGCGTGAGCGCGGCCTGGTCGGGCGCGGGACGTATATCCTGCTGTTCAATTCGGCCGGCGAGCTGTGCGTGCATCGCCGGACCCTGAGCAAGGCGATCTATCCCGGTTACTGGGACGTGGCGGCCGGCGGCATGGTCCAGGCCGACGAAAGCTACGCCGAGTCCGCTGCCCGTGAGCTGGAAGAGGAGTTAGGCGTCAGTGGCGTGCCATTGACCGCCCATGAGCGTTTCTTCTTCGACCAGCCGGGCAACCGGCTCTGGTGTGCGGTGTTCAGCGCGGTCTGGGACGGGCCTTTGCGGCTGCAGCCGGAAGAAGTGTTGGAGGCGCGTTTCATCACGGTGGACGCCGCTCTCCAGGAAAGTGCACGCAAGCCTTACTGCCCGGACTCCCTGGCGGCGCTGAAGCGCTATGTGCAGGGCGTCGCAAAACCTTCATGAAATGGCGCCGATTGGCTCTTGGGTCATCGGCTTTTTGCCGTTACACTGCGCGACTTTTCAAGCTCGCCCGGCCTGGCCGATCGAGTAGCGCTGCCCCTGCCTGAGTGGGGCTTCGCGGTCGTTGATGCCTGCCCAGGCGCAACGACCAGTCTTTGTCCTCCCAAGAGGATTGCCGGTGGCCAAAAAAGCCGCATCCTTCGCCGCCCTCGGTGGCCTGGTGTTCTCCACCGACGCAGGTCGACATTGCCCGGACTGTAGCCAGCCGGTGGCCGCCTGTATCTGCAAACAAACCCTGATTCCCGAAGGCGACGGCATTGCCCGCGTGCGTCGCGAAAGCAAGGGCCGTGGCGGCAAGACGGTGACCACCATCACCGGCGTGCCGCTGGCCGAAGACGCCCTCAAGGAGCTGGCGAGTACCTTGAAGAGACGCTGTGGCACGGGGGGCGCCCTGAAAGACGGCGTCATCGAGATCCAGGGTGACCATGTCGAGCTGTTGCTGGGCGAACTGGTCAAACAGGGTTTCAAGGCAAAGAAGTCCGGCGGCTAGCAGCCTCTGTGAAAACCACCGTGAAGTCGACCCGTCAGCCCGGATGAAGGCGGCCGGCCGTCGTGCCCATGGTTTTCACAGAGTCTGTTCCCGAACAGTTTCTAAACTCGGAACTGGATCCGTGGTCTTACGCGGATGCAGGCGAATCGTCATTTTCATTCTTTAGACTGCGCGCAGCCTGGGTCCAGGCAGCGTTACCTGACTTCTTCTATAGGGGACTTCGATGTCCGTACGACGCACACGCAAAGACGATGGCAGCCAATGGACAGTTGCGGACAGCCGCAGTGTTTACGGGATTCGCCATTGGGGGGCCGGATATTTCGCGATCAATGACGCCGGTCGCGTAGAGGTTCGTCCGAACGGTCCGAAAAGTTCACCCATCGATCTCTTCGAACAGGTCGACGAGCTGCGCAAGAGCGGCCTGTCCCTGCCGTTGCTGGTGCGTTTCCCGGATATCCTGCAGGACCGCGTACGTCAGCTGACCGGCGCGTTCGACGCGAACATCGAGCGCCTGGAATACCAGAGCAAGTACACCGCGCTGTACCCAATCAAGGTCAACCAGCAGGAGGCGGTGATCGAGAACATCATCGCCACCCAGAACGTTTCGATCGGTCTTGAGGCCGGTTCCAAGCCCGAGTTGCTGGCGGTGCTGGCGCTGGCGCCGAAAGGCGGCACCATCGTCTGCAACGGCTACAAGGACCGCGAGTTCATTCGCCTGGCACTGATGGGCCAGAAACTCGGCCACAACGTGTTCATCGTGATCGAGAAAGAGTCCGAAGTGGAGCTGGTGATCGAGGAGGCCGCGGCCCTCAAGGTCAAGCCGCAGGTCGGCCTGCGGGTACGGCTGTCGTCCCTGGCGTCGAGCAAGTGGGCCGATACCGGCGGTGAGAAGTCCAAGTTCGGCCTGTCGGCGGCGCAACTGCTGTCGGTGGTCGAGCGCTTCCGCGCGGCCGGTCTTGACCAAGGCATCCGCCTGCTGCACTTCCACATGGGGTCGCAGATCGCCAACCTGGCGGACTACCAGTACGGCTTCAAGGAAGCGATCCGCTACTACGGCGAGCTGCGCAACCTCGGCTTGCCGGTCGATCACATCGACGTCGGCGGTGGCCTGGGCGTCGACTACGACGGTACCCACTCGCGTAACGCCAGCTCGATCAACTACGACATGGATGATTACGCCGGTGTCGTGGTGGGCATGCTCAAGGAATTCTGCGATGCGCAGAACCTGCCGCATCCGAACATCTTCTCCGAGAGCGGCCGTTCGCTGACCGCCCACCACGCGATGCTGGTGGTGCAGGTGACCGACGTCGAGAAACACAACGACGACGTGCCGCATATCGAGAACCCCGGCAGCCTGCCGGAAACCGTGCAATGGCTGGTGGAACTGCTGGGGCCGACCGATATCGAGATGGTCACCGAAACTTACTGGCGCGCCACGCACTACATGAGCGACGTCGCCACCCAGTACGCCGACGGCAAGCTGACCCTGGCCGAGAAAGCCCTGGCCGAACAGTGCTATTTCGCCGTCTGCCGGCGCCTGCACAACTCCTTGAAGGCTCGTCAGCGCTCGCATCGCCAAGTGCTCGACGAACTCAACGACAAGCTGGCCGACAAGTACATCTGCAACTTCTCGGTGTTCCAGAGCCTGCCCGATACCTGGGCCATCGGCCAGGTCTTGCCGATCCTGCCGCTGCACCGCTTGAACGAGGAGCCGCTGCGGCGTGCGGTGCTGCAGGACCTCACCTGCGACTCCGACGGCAAGATCAAGCAATACGTCGACGAGCAGAGCATCGAGACCAGCCTGCCGGTGCACGCGCTGAACGAGGGTGAAGACTACCTGCTGGGTATCTTCCTGGTGGGCGCCTACCAGGAAATCCTCGGCGACATGCACAACCTGTTCGGTGACACCGACTCGGTGAACATCTACCAGAACGCCGACGGCAGCGTGTATCACGCCGGCATCGAAACCCACGACACCATCGAAGACATGCTGCGTTATGTGCACCTGTCGCCGGAGGAGCTGATGACGCATTACCGCGACAAGGTCGCCAGCGCCAACATCAGCGTCAAGGAGCGGACCCAGTTCCTCGATGCGCTGCGTCTGGGCCTGACCCGTTCTTCCTACCTGTCGTCTTGAGGTCAGGCCAATAGTTCCTGGGAATTAGCGCCTTCAATAAGGCGTTTTTTCCTTGGTTAATGTAGGTCAAGTCCGGTTGTTTAAAGACCCACCCTCAGCGGTGGGTTTTTTATTGGGCAAAGGCAAAGTGATGGCTTCGTCATTTCCGTGTCTTGTGTAGGCGATTTCTCTAACACCTGTTCGGCCCTCTACTCGCTCTTGTCTCTCGGCGAGAATCCCGGATCAAAGTCGGGCCCATGTAGAGGAAAACCCATGTTCGATCCAGTCAACGAGCCGTTTTTCCGTCTGGATGTTGCCGGCTTGTCCCAGCCCTTGGCGGTCAGTTGCTTCAGCGGTCATGAGGCGCTCAGCGAGTTGTTTGCCTTTGAACTGGACGTGCCCAGCGAGGCGCTCAAAACGGACCCCGGCGGGCTGATGTATCGCAGTTGTTTTCTGCGTCTGGGGGCGGACGGCCAGGGTATTCATGCGCAGATACAGGGGATCAATCTGCGGTGCAGCGGCTTGGCCCGTGACCATTTCCGACTTTTCCTGGGGCCGCGTCTGGGCGTTTTGGCGCAGCGCCTGCGACGCCGGCTGTTCCAGCAACGGACAGTGCCCGGCATCATCGCCCAGGTGCTCGGTGAACATGGCCTGCGCAAGGACGAGTTTCGCTTCATCCTCAAGGGCCATTGCGTGTTGCGGCCGTATTGCGTGCAGTTCGATGAGTCCGATTTGCGCTTCATCCAGAGGCTTTGCGCCGAGGAAGGCATCCACTTTCACTTCCGGCATTCCCGGGACAAGCATCGGCTGGTGTTCGCCGATGGTCTGGGGGCCGTGCGGCGTAGCCGGCCAGCCCGTTTTTGTCCGGATGAGGACGGCGCGGTGGAGGATTTTCGTGTCAGCCTGTCGGGCAAGGTCCGTCGAGGCGGCGCGCGGAGCCAGGAGTTGGCGCAGGGTGAAAGCGATCTGCCGGGACTCCAGTGCGCCAGCTTCCTGCCGCTGTCCGGTCATCCCTGTGCCGCATGGAATCGTCTGTGGCTGCTCACGGCGCTCGAGCATCGTGGCGACAGCAGCGCCTTGGAGCCGCCAGGGCTGTTCTACCGCAACCTGTTCAGCGCGACCTCCTGGGAAGTCGCTCCGCGCTCGCCGGGCCATTATCCGAAACCGCGCTTGACGGGGCTGTTTCGAGCCTGGGTGGCCGCCGGCGAGCCAGGCTCGCTTGTCGATTCGCAGGGACGCCTGGCGGTGCAATTGCGGGTGTTCTATCAGGGCGAAGGTGCCCGACCGGGCACTTGCCGGTTGCCGCTCGATCGCTCGGCGGTGGGCGATGTCGAGGCGTTCCTGGCTGGACTGGAGCTGGGGTCGCCGCTGTGGGTGCGTTTTGCCGATGGCGACCCGGACCGGCCAACGATTGTCGGGCGCGCCGATACCCGCCAGCCGCATCCGGCGGTGGCCGACGAGCAACGGCCGTGCACGAGCCCGGCGTTCGAGCTGTTACGGGCAGGGCACCCGCTGGTGCTCCTGTGTGCGTCCGGATCGGATAGCCAGCCAACCGCCTGCGGTCGGCTGGGGCGCGCGGCGGGTGGTCAGGGCAGGCATTCATGAGGGCTAGCACGTTGTGGCTGTTGCTGGATATCCCCACGGCCCCCGGGCTGGTCGCGGCGTTGCGCGAGCGTTATGCACACTATGAGACTTACCCCTTGTTCGAAGACACGCCATTCCATGGTGTACGCGACTGGGGACCACGCTTGCTCCGGCTGACGGCGGATTGTCCGCTGGCAAGGTTGAGCCAGACTCGCCCCGAGGGCTGGAGCGGTCTGTTCCTGCGTAGCCGGGCGTCGGTTTCGGTGTTATTGGCTCATCTGCGGCAGATGCTGGTGGTGCGTTTCGACGCTGAACATCAGGGTGTGATCAGCTACTACAATCCGCAGACCGCCAGTTATTTTTTCGACGGCACCGATAGCCGCGAATTGAGCCGCTGGCTCGGCCCGATCAGCCTGCTCTACTGGTACGGCGGGACCTGGGCCGACAAGGCCACCGGCAGCCTCGGCTGGCAACAACTGATCAATCCGCAACTGGCGGGGCCGCCCCTGGGCGTGCTGGAAACCCTCAGTGCGGCCCAGCAACAGCGCTTGCAAAGGTGTCTGCTGGAGCGGCATGCCTACCAGTGGAGCCGTGCCAGTGGTCATGATTACGGCAAGACCTGGAGCCATCTGCAGGAGGGCGTCGCTCTGGGCTTTCGCGACAGTGGCCTTCTCGATGACTGGCTGGGGTTGCGCGCGCAGTACCCGGCGGCGTCATTTCCGCCAGGTTTGCCGGGTGATACGCCGGGTGAGCGGCTGGAGAGTCTGCGCCGGGCCTGGATGGGCGAGCAGGGATGATCGGCTACGGGGTCCAGCGATCCTGGCGGTGCAACTGCCAGGCATAGGCTCCCAGGGTCAGGCTGCGCAGCGCCATGAACAGCAGGAAGCCGAGCCACAGTCCGTGATTGCCGTAGTCGCTCAGGGCCCAGGCGAAGGGCAGGCTTATCAGCAGGCTCACGAGCATCGCGTCACGCATTTCCCGAGCCCGGGTGGCACCGATGAACAGGCCGTCCAGCAGGTAGCTCCAGACCGCGACCAGAGGCAGTACGGCCAGGTACGGCAGGTAGCCGAAGGCGGTTTCACGTACGCTGGGGATATCGGTCTGCAGCGTGATGAACAGATGGCCGCCGAATAGGAACAGCAAGGCGAACCCGAGGCTGGCCAACAGCGACCAACCACTCGCAACGACCAGCGAGCGGCGCAGTTCCTGGCGTTGCCCGGCGCCGATGGCATGGCCGCACAAGGCCTCGACCGCATGGGCCAGGCCATCGAGGGCATGGGCGGTCAGCAGCAGACCGTTGAGCAGCAGGGCATTGGCGGCGACGGTTGCATCGCCGAGGCGGGCGCCTTGCACCGTGATCAGAAAAAACACCGATTGCAGCGCCATGCTGCGGATGAAAATGTCGCGGTTGACGGCCAGCAGCGGTTGCCAGTTGCGCCATCGCCTCAGGGCTGCCCAGGCCAGTTGTCCGGGGTAGGCGCGCAGGGCGCTGCCGGTCAACGCCAGGCCGAGCAGGGCACCGCTCCATTCGGCGATGACCGACGCACGTGCCGCACCGACCACGCCCCACTCCAGACCGAGCACGAACCACAGGTTCAGGGCGATGTTGATCAGGTTGGTGGTCAGCAGGATCGCCAGCGGTGCCCGTGCATTCTGGGTGCCGAGGAACCAGCCGACCAGGGCGTAGCTGGCCAGTGCCGGCGGTAGCCCGAACAGGCGGGTATAAAAGAAGTCCTGGGTCAGTTGATGCAGTTCGACCGAAGGTTGCATCAGGTTCAGCGCCAGGTGACTGAACGGCAGGGCAATCACCCCGAGGAGCAACGCCAGCAGCAGGCTCAGCAACAGCCCTTGCAGCAGGATCTGACGCAGTGCCGTGCCGTCGTTACGCCCGGCAGCCTGGGCGGCGAAGCCGGTGGAGCCCATGCGCAGGAAGCCCATGGCCGAGGCCAGGAAAATATACAGGCTGGCGCCCACTGCCACGGCCCCCAGTTGGTGGGCATGGGGCAGGTGGCCGATCACTGTGCTGTCGACCAGTGCCACCAGCGGAACGGAAATATTCGACAGAATCATCGGCGCGGCCAGCCCCCAGACCCGGCGATGGGTCGGGCGGTCGCGCCAGTCAGCGATCAGGGTGGACATGCGGGCTCCTCACAAGAGCGCGCATTGTAGCGTCAACCTTCGGGATGTACGGCGCTGATCAGTGAATGATCCCGCTCAGCAGCCAGAGTCCGATCATCAGCCAGATAATGCCGAGGATGATCGAGGCCCGCATGAAGGCCCGGATTGCCGAGTAAAGAAACATCAGGCCGACGATGAGGGCCAGGATACTGATCAGCGAAGTATCCATGCCCAACGCACGGGCCAGACCGTCGACGAAATTGCCGCCAGCATGGGTCAGCAGGTCGAACAGCCCGCTCAGGCCGTCGACGATGAAGCGGATCACCGATCCCAGCACCCGACCCAGCCACTCGAAAAAGCTTTCTACCTGCATGTGCGTACCCTGATGAGCCAATGGCGACGGATTGTAGCCTTTGGCCATGGATCTGGCTGCCAAGTTCCCCGGCGTCAGGAGTCTGCTGAGTAAAAAAGGCAGTGCTATCGCTGGCAGTAAACCGGCGAGGTCTCAGGAGCCCACGACATGGATCCGCGGCTGCGGAAACAGGTTGTTGAGGGTTTCCAGCAGGCGCACGTGATAGATGGGTTTGCGGAACAGGTCCAGTACCTGCAGGCGCAACATGTCGCTGACGTCGTCCATGTCGGCATGGCCGGACGTCACGATCACCGGCAGGTGCTGGCGCGAGGTATGTTCGCGCAGGCGCTTGATCAGCGACATGCCGCTTTCCTCGGGCATGCGCAGGTCGGTGATGACCAGGGCGATGTCCGGGTGTTTGGTCAGGTGGAACAGCGCCTGCTTGACCGAGGTCGCGGTGAAGCAGGAGAAGCCTTCACCCTCCAGCAGCTCGGCCAGTTCCAGGAGGGCGTCCTCTTCGTCATCCACTAGAAGGAGCTGCTGGCGTGGGGGAACAGAGGAAGTCATGGGGGATTCCTGTTGCAGGGTTCGTGTTCCAGTTTAGCGCCTCTTTGATTGGGAGGGGCTCAGGTGCCCAGACCGTTGCTGATACCTTTGAATACATTACCGATCTTGGTGGATATATCAGTGGAATAACCGATGATAACGACCGCCACCATGGCTGCCACAATCGCGTATTCGATACCCGAAGCCGCCTCCTTGCGTTGAATGAACAACTGAACCTGCACATACAGTCTGGTAATGAAATCCCGGATCATCTGACAACTCCTTACGCCTTTAAACGCCGCATCAGCTTGTCTTGCGTCATGGTTTCCCTATGCCATCACAGCATTGTCAACAAAACGGCGGGTAACAACTGTAAGAAAGGACTAATCACAAAGTATTAGTTCGGAAGTTCATAGCCATATCTGTCGGTTTTCTTGCTCTTTTCACCGGAAATTTTCCGTCGGTTAATGGCATTTCGTCCTAGCTGCGCTACCGTCAAATAGCGAAAAAGTTGATGTTCATAGCTGCCTGAATGCGATAGCTGCAGGAGTCGCGCAGTAGGAAAGGGAGAGCCGTCATGAACAGTCGCGTCACTATGGGGTTGGCGGTCATCTTGTTGATCGCAGCCCTTGTGGCCGGATATTGGGGGTGGATGCTCAGCCATCAGCCCGCACCGTTGGTTCCTGCTCAAGCCCCCGTTGCCGCTCCCCTGAGCAGTGAGGCCGTGGCCGGCAGCGAAGAGCCGATCCGCCAGCCGGTGGTGGTGTTGGCACACGATGTTCCCGCCTTTGTCCCCCTGACCGCCGCCGACCTGGTGATCGAGAAATTGCGCAATGCGCCCGCTGGCAGCCTCGGCTCGTTATCGGAGGCGGTGGACCGGATCCCCTGGCGCCCGTTGAAAGCCGGCACCTGGCTCAGCGACGAGAGTTTCCAGGCCGGTGGCGCCTTGGCGCGGATGATTCGCGCCGATGAGCGGGCCCTGGCCGTGGCGGTAGATGAGGTGATCGGTGCCGGAGGGCAATTGAGCCCCGGCGATTATGTCGATGTGCTGCTGTACTTGCGCCAGGATGCCAGCAACGTGCAGCAGTCGGCCCAGGTGGTGATTCCGGCGATGCGCCTGCTCAGTGTCGGCGATCAACTGGGCCTGACCAATGATGGCAAGCCCGCTTCGCCGGGCGACCGGGCCAGTCAGGACGCGCGTCGCGCCGCTGCTCGGACCGTGGTGCTGGCGGTTCCCGAACAACTGCTGAACCGGCTGATGCTGGCGACTCAGGTCGGCACTCTGCGCCTGGCGGTACGCAGTGCCGACGAACATCTGTTGCCGCGCTACTGGGCCGGGGAACAGGTCGGTGCCGGTAGCCTCGATGTGGCCAGCCATGCGTTGTTCCAGTTTACCCAACTGGCCCTGGCCGGGGCGCCGCGAGGCCAGCCGTCGACGGCCATGGGGGCGAGTCGTGCCTCGGGTGTCGAGGTGATTCGTGGCAACCAGACCAGTCAACAAACGCCCTGATCTACAAGGAAGTAGCGGATGAGTGGAGCGCTGTCGAACGTCAAACGAGTGGCCTGGGCTCTGCTCCTGGGGCCTCTGTCGGTACCGCCGGTACTGGCTGCCACCGCTGCTTGCGGTAGCCTTGGCCCGCTGCCTGCGGTGGTCGAGTTGGGCGAGGGACTGCAACAGGAACTGCAGTCGCCGGTGGCGATCACCCGGCTGGCGGTGGGGGATCCGAAAGTCGCCGACGTGCGCCTCAACGGCAACAAGGCGTTCCTGCTGACCGGCATGGCTGCGGGAGCCACCAGCCTGATGATCTGGACCGCTTGTGACAGCGCGCCGCGCCAGAGCATGGTGTTTGTCCAGGGCAAGGCCGCGACAGGGCTGACCAGCGCCGCGCTCGTGCCGTCTGTGGATCCGTCGTTGTCCAGTCAGGTGCAGACCGATATCCGCTTCGTCGAGGTCAGTCGCACCAAGCTCAAGGAGGCCAGCACGGCAATCTTCGGCCAGGGCGGGAATTTCCTGTTTGGCTCTCCGGGCACTCAGGTTGTCAATGCGTCGAGCGGTGTCATTACCGGTGGGGTGGCCCCGGATAATGGCAGCTTCAACATCGGTTTCGGTGGCGGCCGGGTCAGGGCGTTGATCAATGCCCTTGAAGGCAGTGGCTTCGCCTACACCCTGGCCCGGCCCAGTCTGGTGGCCTTGAGCGGGCAGAGCGCGAGCTTCCTCGCCGGCGGCGAGATCCCGATCCCGGTGCCCAGCAGCGGTAGCAATACAATTACCATCGAATACAAGGAATTCGGCATTCGCCTGACGCTTACACCGACGGTGATCGCGAAAAATCGCATTACCCTCAAGGTCGCGCCTGAAGTCAGCGAGCTGGACTACAGCAACGCGGTGACCATCTCCGGTACGCCGGTGCCGGCGCTGACCATCCGCCGCACGGACACCAGTATCTCCCTGGCCGATGGCGAGAGTTTCGTCATCAGCGGCCTGATCAGCACGCGCAACAGCGCCCAGGTCAACAAGCTGCCCGGACTGGGGGATATCCCCGTGCTGGGGGCGTTCTTCCGTAGCTCCAACCTGCAGCGCGAAGAGCGCGAGTTGCTGATGATCGTCACCCCGCATCTGGTCCAGCCGCTGGCAGCAGATGCTCAACTGCCCGGGTTGCCCGGGGAAAAACTGCGCCAGTACGATCCGAACTGGTTCCGGCTGTTTTTCCTCGACAACGGCAACTATGACCGCCGTACGGGGTTATCGAAATGAGCCAGAGTCTGAGCCAGACCTTCCTGGCAATCACGCGCAACACCACCGACCTTGAGTGGCTGCAGGGCGCACTGGCGCCGTTGGGCCAGGTGGTCAGCGCCGGCGGTAGCCTCGACGAGTTGTTGTCGTTGGTGGATGTCACCTTTGCCGGGCTGATCTTCGTCGGCCTCGATCGGGAGAACCTGGTGGCCCAGAGCGCCCTGATCGAAGGGCTGCTGGAAGCCAAGCCGATGCTGGCCATCGTCGCCCTCGGCGATGGCATGGACAACCAGCTGGTACTCAACGCGATGCGGGCCGGGGCGCGGGATTTCGTTGCCTATGGTTCGCGCTCCAGCGAGGTGGCCGGGCTGGTCCGGCGCCTGAGCAAGCGCCTGCCGACGGTGGCACCGAGTGCGCAACTGGGCGGTTTCACCGTGCTCTATGGCTCCCAGAGCAATGCCGATGGCGCGTTGCTGGCGATACATCTGGCGCTGGTGGTGCAGAAACGTGGACAACAGACCCTGCTGCTCGACCTCGGCCTGCCTCGGGGCGACAGCCTGGCGCTGCTCGGTCTGGAAAGCTCGTTCCATTTCGGCGATGCCCTGCGTCACTTGCGTCGTCTGGACACGACGATGATCGACAGTGCCTTCACCCGCGCCGAGGCGGGCTTGCGCATCCTCACCTATGCCGGGGGGGACGAGCCGCTCAAGCGCACCAGTGCCGCCGAGCTGTACATGTTGCTCAGCGCCTTGCGCCAGCATTTCCAGCACATTGTCGTCAACCTCACCGGGCAGTCCGACAGCGATGCGCTGCGGACCTTCGTCAGCCACTGCGACAAACTGCTCTGGTATACCGATCAGAGTGTGCTCGACTGTCGGCGCAACCTGACGATCCTCAACCAGTGGCGCGAAAAAGGCATGAAGCTCGACCATGCGCGCCTGCTGGTCGATCGATACCTCAAGAACGTCTCGCCGGATTCCGAAACCCTGGGCAAGACCTTTGGTTTGCCGGTCCTGTCGGTGTTGCCACTGAACGCCGAGGTGCGGATGAATGCCAAGAACCAGGGTCAGACGCTGTTCGAACTGGCCCCGCGTGAAGCCTTGACTGTCGGTCTCAAGACCTTGGGCGAACGGCTGGCCAAGCGTTCAGAAGGGCGGACCAAGGCTGCCGAGGGCTGGCTCAACCGGCTCTGGGGGAACAAGTAATGGCGGAGAAACTGTTCGGTGGCCAAAACCGTTCATCGGCCGGTAATACCGACCATGAAGGGCTCAAGCTGGTATTGCATCGCTACATCATCGATGCCATCGAAGAGTCGGGAAAAAACCTGCTGGAAAGTTCACGCCAGGCGCTTGCCCAGTTCGTCATCGACAAGGTCGGCGAGTACGTGTCGCGCCTGCATCTGGCAATTTCCCGTTATGAAATGGAACGGCTGGCCGAGGAAATCGTCGATGAGCTGACCGGCTTCGGCCCGCTGGAGGTGTTGCTGCGCGATCCCGCCGTGACCGAAATCCTGGTCAACGGGCCGCACCGGGTGTTTCTCGAACGCGATGGCCTGCTGCACCAGAGTGACCTGCGGTTTATCGACGATCATCATGTGGAGCGAGTCATCCAGCGCATCCTCGCTCCCCTCGGCCGGCGCCTTGACGAGTCGTCGCCGATGGTCGATGCGCGAATGCCCGATGGCAGCCGGGTCAATGCGATTATCCCGCCGATCGCCCTGGACGGCCCTTGTCTGTCGATCCGGAAATTTCGCAAGGACATGCTCAAGAGCAACGATCTGGTCGCGATGCAGACCATTGACCAGGCCATTCTCGAGTTCTTCCAGGAGGCCGTGGGCAAGCGCTGCAACATCCTCATCAGCGGCGGTACCGGCACCGGCAAGACCACCCTGCTCAACATTCTCAGCCAGTTGATCAATCCTCATCAGCGGCTGGTCACCATCGAAGACGTTGCCGAACTGCAACTCAACCACCCCCACGTGGTTCGCCTGGAAACCCGCCCACCGAATGCCGAGGGTCATGGTGAGGTGAAGTCCAGCGACCTGATCCGCAACGCCCTGCGGATGCGCCCGGACCGGATCATTCTCGGCGAGATTCGCGGCGTGGAAGTGCTCGACGTGTTGACGGCGATGAACACCGGCCATGATGGTTCGATGAGCACGGTGCACGCCAACAATGCCCAGGACGCACTGTTGCGGTTGGAGACCCTGGTCGGGCTGACCGGGCGCCAGGTGGCGGAGAAGACCCTGCGTCAGATGATCTGTGCGGCGCTGGACGTGGTGATCCAGCTGACCCGCCTGCCCGACGGCCGGCGTTGTGTCAGCGAGGTGGTGGAGGTGGTCGGGGTGCGTGGTGACATCTACGTCACCAACACCCTGTTTCGGCTCGACCGCCGCAGCGGCTCCACCTTCCAGCGCGAAGCGGTCAACCCGGCAGGCGACAAGCTGCGGCGCGAGTCGTACCTGACCTTTGACGATTGAGGAGGTCTGCACATGCTCGGTCCGCTGTTGCTCGGTCTCATGTGCCTGCTGCTGCTCGGCTTCTCGGTGCGGCTGTTTTACCTGGGCCTGCGCAAGAGCGGTGACCAGCGCGTATTGAGCCGGTTGACGGCGGGGCAGCCGCAACTGAGCGCAGTCGCCAGCGCCGTCAGTCCCGCCAGGGAGCGCCTGGACCGCCTGTTCCTGCGTGCCGGGCTGGATCGTCCTGGCGAGCGGCTGGTCCTGTGGCTGCTGGCCTGGGCGTTGCTGGTCATGCTGGGTCTACTGATGGCCGGTTCGCTCGGCCTGCTGGTGATGGTGCTGGCGCCGCCGCTCGGTCTGCGATGCTTCGTCGGCTGGCGTTATCAGCGCCGGGTGCGGCGCATGATCGAGCAACTGCCGCAATTGCTCGATCATGCGGTACGCAGCCTGAAATCCGGCAAGACCCTGGCCGATGCGATTCTCGGCGGGATCGAGGCCTCGACCGATCCGTTGCGCGAGGCCATGGGCCGGGTGCGGCGCAATGTCGAACTGGGGGTCAGTCTGCCGGAGGCGGTCAGTGACTTTGCCGAATTCTACGAGCGCGAAGAGTTTCGGTTTCTCGCGCTTGGCCTGAAGGTCAATCACCGTTATGGTGGCAACGCCAGCGAACTGCTGGAAAACCTGATGAAACTGATCCGCGAACGTGAACAGGGCGCGCGGCAATTGCGCGCGATGACCGGCGAAACCCGCATGACAGCGGTCGTCCTGGCGCTGTTGCCGATCAGTGTGGCGGGTTACTTCATGCTGACCAATCCCGGTTACCTGATGAACATGTGGGCTGACCCGAGTGGCCAACAGATGCTGCTGATGGCCTTTGGTCTGCAGATATTGGGCTGCCTGGCGCTCTGGCGCATGTTGCGGAGCGTGTGACATGGTCCTGTTGATGAGTGCGCTGCTGTTGCTTGCTGCTGTTGTGCTGATCGTCGGCAACCTGCTGCAGACGCGTCAGCGCCAACGGGCCGTCACCGAGCGCTTGCAGGGGCACATGGTGCGTGAGCAGAGCAAACTCAAGCTGAGCGGCTTCTTGCAGTCCCTGGGCGAGACACGTGCCGGCCAGCGTTCGGTGAGCCTCGATAACGAGACTCAGCTCCTGCTCAACCGTATCGGCTGGCGCAAGGCGAACCAGCGCTCGCTGTATGCTGCCTGCCAGATCGGCCTGCCGGTGTTGTCGCTGGTGCTGGTATTGCTCATTCAGCAGGTGTTCTTTCCCGCAGTGGCCTCACCCTGGGTTGCGCCATTCCTCGGCCTGTCCGCCGGCTACCTGCTGCCCAAGCGCTTGCTGGCCCTGGCCGCCGAGCGTCGCAAGCGCCAGGTTATCGTCGAAATCTCGACCTTCATTCCGCTGCTGCGCATCCTGTTCGAGTCGGGAATGGCCGTGGAGCAGGCGCTGCGGGTGCTCGCCAACGAATCCCGGCAGCTGTTGCCGGTACTGAGCAGCGAGTTGCAAATGGCACTGGCGCGGGTCGATTCCGGGCTGGAACTGAGCGAGGAGTTGAACAAGATGGCTCGGCTGCTGGCGGTCGATGAGTTGGACGACACCAGCGTCATTCTCCAGCAACTGCTGCAGCAGGGTGGCGGGGCGATGAAGTCGTTGCTGACGCTCAAGCAACTGCTCGATGACCGGCGCCTGACCCGCTTGCAGGAATACATCTCGAAGATGTCGGCGAAGATGTCGGTGGTGATGATGGTGTTTCTGTTCCCGGCGTTGCTGATCGTGCTCGCGGGACCGGGTTTTACCGCCTTGAGTCGGGCCTTCGGTACGTCCTAGGAAGAGCCAGGCAGCAGTTGTCGTACTTGGGGTGCATCAGCGCGTGAACATCAGGGAGTGAGGGAATGAGAGCAGTGATTGCGGGACTGGCCCTGTTGGCGCTGGGCGGGTGTGCCAGCGATGGCCGCGCGCCGTGGGCGGCGCTGGCGGGTGGCACTTGTGGCAAGCCCAGCGCCGATCAGGAACTGGCGCTGAACCTGGCGGACGACATGGCCAACGAGGGCAAACCGCACGCCAGCCTGGCCAATCTGCAGAAGCTGCCGGAAAGCCTGGATGAAGTGCGCCTGCGCAAGGCCAGGGTCTATCGGCAGTTGGGCCGCAGCGAAGCGGAGCCCCTGTACCGCAGCCTGCTCGGCACCTGCCTGGCGGCCGAGGGCGAGCATGGACTCGGCCAGTTGGCGGCCGCGCGTCAGGACAACGGCCAGGCCATGGCCCATTTGCAGCGCGCGGCACGCCTGGCGCCCACCGATGAAAAGGTGCGCAATGACCTGGGGGTGGTCTACCTCAATCAACTGCGGATCGAGGACGCGCGCTTCGAGTTCCTGACCGCCATTGAACTCAAGCCGGCCGATCAGTTGGCGGCGGTGAACCTGGTCACGCTGCTGCTCTATCAGGACAACTGGAGCCAGGCGGCCGAACTGGTGACCCGCCTGGGCCTGAGTCCCGAGCAGGTCAGCGATGCCCAGGTCCGCGCCCAACAACTGAAGAATCCGCAGCGGTCTGCGGCGAACCGGATGGTCGCGGCCGATGACGCTGGCAAGCCAGCGATCAAGTAAGCCGACGCAAGGGGGGTCGAAATGAAATACCGTGCAGGTTTTGCCCTGGGGTGCCTGTTGTCGTCGCTGGCGGTTCAGGCCATCGAACCGGGACCGTCGTCGGGTTATCAGGCACAGACGGAGGCCTGGTTGCAACTTCAACCCAAGGGGCAGGAGCGTTCTCCCACGCCGCAGGTGGTGACGCCGAGCGAGCGTGAACAGATCCTGCAGCGGTGGCTGGACAGCTACAAGCACCCGATTCCGGATTTCTTCAAACAGGACGAAGGCGGGTCGTTAAAGGGCAATTGACTCGCCCACTTGAATTCAATGAGCCGTCACATTCCGCTGCCGAAGCCCTCCCGGTGCCAGCGCCAGTGCCAGTTGCGTACGGTTATGCATGTGAGTCAGACGCAGCACCTGGGAGACATAGAGTTTCACGGTATTTTCGGTTATGCCCAGCTCACAGGCGATCTGGTAGTTGGTCTGGCCCTTGCCCACCAGCCGAGCCACCTCCACCTGGCGGGGTGACAACTGACTTGTCCGCGCCACGGTCTCCAGGTTGTCCGCCTCGTTTGGCGCCCCTTCGTCGCTCACCTCGCGCTGAGCTGACGACGGGCGGCGGACGTTGTCCAGGTCGCGATAGAGGTCGTCGATGGACTCGGCGAGAAATTGCAGTTTCTGATTCAACTGCCCCAGGTTTTCATTCTGCTTGCGTTCGGCGATCACCGCTTCCTGGCGTTGGATGCCTTCGAGCAGTTCATCGAGGTCTACCGGTTTCTGGTAGTAATCGGCGATGCCCGCGCGCAATGCCTTGATCACATCCTGTTTGTCGGCGAGTTCGGTCAGCATGATCGATTCGAAGATCCGGCGCTTGCCGGCGAAACGTTGCAGCTCGCGCACCAGTTCGACACCGTCCAGATCGGGCAGATGCAGGTCGCACAGCACCAGGGCAACTTCGGGATCTTCCTTGAAGCGGTCGATGGCCACCTGGCTGGACAGGGCAGGCACACAGCGATAACCACTTTTTTCGAGAAATTCGCAGAGTTCATCCACGATCAGTGGTTCATCGTCAACCACCAGGATCTTCACCTCGGATACAAGCTTGTTCACGCGCTACTCCATGCCTTGTCAGCCAATGACTACGAGTTCCCTGCCCACGCGCGCAGCTCTGGGGGCCTGCGAATAAAAATAGACGCACTTTCCCGGCCTGTACATAAACGGTATCCGTCATGAGTGGAGGCTGACGGTCGTACAAAGCAGGCCGATCCAGAGAAAGGGCGCGAACGGCTGTTTCTCCGAGGCTTGCGGCTCAAGGTGCTGCAGCAGTTGTCGGCGACGTTTGCCCAACCGGGACCAGAGCCTGGGCCCCAGCCACAGCCAGAGCAGGCTGCTCACGCCAGCGCCGATCAGCGTGCCGAGCAGGTAGCGGCTGTCGCTGGCCAGGGCCAGGGCGATCAGCAGCTTGACGTCGCCGGCACCGAGGCGCGCCGTGGCATAGCCGGGCATAGTCAGCAGCAGCGCCAGCAGAAAGGCCCAGCCGCCCTGTTCCGCCGTTGCCCCCAGCCAGGTATTACCGCTCCAGAGCAGATAGAACAGCGCCAGTGCCGAGCCCCCCAGGGTCAGGCTGTTGGCGATTTCCCGCTGGCGCAGGTCCTGCGCCGCACAGAGTGTGAACCAGACAAGCAGGATGAGGCTGTGCATCGGCTAAAAAACGTCCTTTTCCGATGAATGATTCTATGCTGATAGCAATGTGCAGTTGTCAGGGTAGACGCAGTCATGATCCCGGGCCTCCCCAAACAGCAAAAAGGTGCCGCCGCCATCGAGTTCGCGTTGGTGTTCGTGATGTTCTTCGCGGTGCTCTACGGTTTGATCAGCTACAGCCTGCCGATGCTCATGGTGCAGTCCTTCAACGCCGCGACCGCCGAAGGCGTCAGGCAGGGCGTGCAGGTCGATCCGGTGGCCAGCGGCAGCAATTACGGCAATCTGCTCAAGTCCACGGCAAAGGCGGCCGCGGCACAGCGGGTCACGAGCTGGATTCCACCCGCGCTGAATTTCAATGTGAGCACCGATGTCGATGCCACCTACACGGGCGGTGTGCTGACGGTCACGATCAGTTACCCGACTTCCCGCCTGCGCAACGTATTGCCGTTCCTGGTGCTGCCCGGGATCGGCACGGTGCCCAATCTGCCGGCCAATCTCCGGGCCACCACGAGCATGCAGCTTTGAGTTCCGGGGAGAAGCTGTTCGGCCGTCTGCTCGGCCGTGGGGGTGGGGCGCAGCCATCGCTCGTCCCCCTTGTCGAGTCGCCGGCCTCGGCGGCCGAGTTGCGGGTTCGACTCGACGGCGACGGCCGGGTGCTGGAAGTCAGCGGGCCGCTGCGACATGGTCTCGCGGCGGTCCCTCACGACGAGACTTATCCTCTGCGGGATCTGCTGGCGCCGTCCAGCCACTTGTCGGTCGAAGGCGTGCCGGCGGATTGGCTCGGGCAAAGCCTGGACCTGGACTTCAACGGCCTGGCCGGACAGGTTGTGCATACTCGTGGCTGGCTTCAGCCCCACCAGGGCGGCTGGCTGTTGCAGGCGATGGATATCGGTGACCTGCTCAAGGGCAGCCAGACTGCGGAAAACCGTGAATACCTGCAGCATTTCGCCGCGCGAATGAGCGAGCAACTGCGCCTGTGCAGCCTGGCGCGGCTGCCCCAGGTGCTGAGCGAGCAGATCCAGAGTCTGGCGCAGCGCTGGCATGTTCCCTGTCTGGCCCTGGCATTGCTGGATGAGCCCGGGCAGCAGTGGCAGATCCACAGTCACTATCGCGCCCATGACGCACCGCCGCTCTGGCACGATGGCCAGGCCCTGGGTTCGGGGCTGGACAGCCTCAATGGTATGGCGCCGTTGCGCCTGGAGGTACGTGATGGCCTGAGCGAGCATCCGCGGCTGCTGACGGTGATGGGCAACGCCGATGGGCTGCTTGTGCCCTTTCGCGACGAGCATGGAGTGGCGGCCTGGCTGCTCTGCGGTTTTTATCCGGTTCGACAACGCGCGCCACAGCTCAGTGATCAGGATTGGTTGCAACTGGCGGCGGCGCTGGCCGCACCGCTGCTGGGGCGCCGTCGGCAGCAATCGCACCAGCAGCAACTGGAACGTCTGGAGTTGCTGCAGGGACTGCTGGGTACCGGCTGGTGGGAGTGGTCGCCGGCCAGGGGCCAGATGCAACTGGCTGCGTCTCTGGCCCAGGCGCTGGGGCTGGGTGAGTCGGCGGCGCTGTCGCTGGACGATTGGCTGGCGGCGATCCATCCCGCCGACCGCGAGGAGTTGGTCAGTGGCATGCGTGATCTGCAACGGGGTCAGTCGCTGCTGCTTTGCGTGCGTCTGTATCAGGACGATCCGAGGGACAATCCGCGCTGGTATCGGCTCCAGGGACAGACGCTCGGCATGGGCGATGCGCAGCGGATTGTCGGCTTCATGCTCGATATCAGCGACGTCAAGAATCAGGAACAGGCCGCTGCCGCCGCTCATGCGCGGCTGGACAACCTGATCGCCAGTTCGCCGGCGGTGATCTATGTCCAGCGTTATGTCGAGGGGGCGCTGCTTCCGGTGTTCTTCAGCGACAGCCTGCAGCCATTGCTCGGCCGGACTCTGGACGATTGCGTCCGCGACGGTCTGGCGCAATGGATTCATCCCGAGGACCGCGACCGCTACTTCGACCGGACTCGCCAGTTGTTGCGCGAAGGTTATGTCCATTGCCGTTACCGGCTGCAGGACCAGCGTGGCGAATACCACTGGCTGCTCGACGAAGCCCGGCTGTTGCGTGACGACCTGGGCATGCCGGTGGAGGCGGTGGGGCTGTGGATGGACGTCACCGAGGCGACCCTCGCCGCTGAACGAATCGAGAAGAGCGAGGAGCGCTACCGGATTCTGGTGGAAGACTCGCCGGCGATGATCTGCCGCTACCGGCCGGACCTGACCCTGATCTTCGGCAACAAGCCGCTGGCGACGTATCTCGAATGCGCACCGGAACAATTGCCGGGGGTGAACCTGGGCAGTTGGATGTCGCCGGAGCAGCATGCGGCGTTTACCCGGCGCCTGGAGCAACTGACCCCCGAGGTGCCGGTCAGCACCGCTGAAATCAGCCTGCAATTGCCCGGGCGTGAACATGCCTGGTGGGTCTGGTCGGACCGTGGCGTGTTCGACGCGCAGGGGCGTCTGCAGGAAATCCAGGCGGTGGGGCGCGACAACACGGAAGTGCGCCGCTCCCAGCAGCAACTGACCCAGAGCGCGAAGATGGCCACCCTCGGCGAGATGGCGACCGGCCTGGCCCACGAGATCAACCAGCCGCTGAATGTGATGCGCATGGCTATCGTCAATGTGCTCAAGCGCCTGAGCAACGGCGATGTGCAGATCGACTACCTGCAGGACAAGCTCAACCGCATCGATGCCCAGGTCCAGCGCGCGGCGCGGGTAGTCGATCACATGCGGGTGTTTGGCCGTCGTTCGGAAGTCGAGGCCGCCCCGTTCAATCCGGCCCAGGCGGTTGAGGGGACGTTGTCGCTGCTGAGCGAGGGCATGAAGGGCAAGGGCGTGCAGTTGCGTGTGCCGCCGATCGAGTTCGAGGTTCAGGTGCGTGGTTTTGTCGATCAGTTGGAGCAGGTGCTGATCAACCTGATGGTCAACGCCCGGGATGCGTTGCTCAGCAAACGCGAGAAGAACCGCGACTTCGAGCCCTGGATCTCGGTGACGGCCGAACATGATGAACGTGCGGTGCGGCTGATCGTCGAGGACAACGGCGGCGGTATCGACCCGCGCTTGCTGGAGCGTATATTCGAACCGTTCTTTACCACCAAGCCGGTGGGCATCGGCACCGGTCTGGGGCTGTCGGTGAGCTATGGCATCGTCGAAAACATGGGCGGGCGGATGAGCGTGCGCAACGGCGACGACGGCGCGCGGTTCTGTGTGGAGTTGCCGCTGGTGCTAGATCACTAGGTAGGCCTTGCCGGTCTGGCCGCAGGTGAGGTTGGCGCCGACATTCACATTGTTGACATCGATACCGAGGTTGAGCAGCAGGTTGTTCAGCAATGGTGTGATCAGGCTGCTGAGCAGGCCTGTAATGGCTGTCATCAGTGTGGTCAGGGTTTGAGACAGGGTCGATAGCAGAGTGCTCAGAAGCCCCCCCAGCAGACCGCCGCTGAGGGTGGGGGAGTGAACAATGAGCGTCGGGTTGTTCAGCGAGTTCGTCAGGGTGCCCTGAGCGGTGGGTCTTGGGACCGACTGAGTCAGCGTCTGTCCACTGTTCACGTTGGGCGGATTGTTGAAGAGCATGTTCTGAACGGTCACCTGGTCCAGTGGGATATTGACGATCAACTCGCTCCCGCCTCCTGCGAAGGGGGTACGGGGGCCGCAGTTACTTCCATGGCAGACCTTGCTACCGATATCGACCAGGGTTAACGGGGTGACACTTTCAGCTGACGAGCCGGAGAACCAGATAGCCTTGTTTATGCGGCCTATTTTCAGTGCGCCAGCCGCCGTGGTGGTACTCGCGGAAAGGCTTTTGCTGCCAACACCATTTGCAGGGCAACTGTAGTCTGTGATGCGGCTGGCTCCGGTCCCGATCTCCAGGCCGATGTCCAGACTCAGGTTGGGCAATACTTGCAGGTCGGTCTGCGTGCAGGTCCCACCCAAGAGGCAGCCTGGAGCGAGGAGTGTATTGATCGAACCGACGACAGCGTTTAATGCCGTATTGACCAGTTGCAGGGTCGTATTGATCAGCGACAGGTCGACGGATATCAGGGCCCTGACCTGGCCCGTTTGCACGTAGATCTGGTTTGCTCCGGTAGGGTTCAGCTTTGCCAGCCTGGGATCGCCTATCGCCGAAAACTGCGGCGGCTGGATGACACCTAATGTGGTCGTGACCCCTGCTATGCCGAGAATACCCACCGGTAGCGTTGCCGCTGCGGCGCCATTCTTGTTCGCCAGTTGTACGAATGCCTGAATCAGTTGAAAAAGCTGAACGTCGGCATTCAGCCCGCTCGATAAGGTACCTGTTTGGAGTTTCAACAGGTCGCCCAGTTTTATCGGGTTCGCTCCGGTCGCCGCCAACTGAAGAGTGCCAAGTGCAGTCGTCACGGCGGCAGTTCCGCCGTTGGCACTCAGGACGTCCGCAGCGGCTTTTATGAATGTTGTCACGCTGGCCTGGGTATTGAGCAAGGCGGTGTAATCACCTGCGGTCACTCCCAGCGAGATGGCCAGTTGGTTCATGTAACTGAGCAGGTTGATATTGGTCTTGACCAGCCCATCCCATCCGGCGGTACTGACGTTGACACTTCCACCCAGCAATCCGGAAAAAAGCTGGTTCAATGTGTTGGATCGGGTTGTGTCGACGCTGAGCAAGGTACTGCGGATGTTGAGTTGTGCCAGATACGGCAGCGGTGTTGCGGCCACCGCTGTCGCCTTCAGTTGGGTATTCAGGCTGGCTGGCCCGCTGGAGAACAGCGACCCGATTCCGGCAACAATGCTGGTCGGTAGCGAGCGGGTGGCGATGACGCGAATGGCATCGGACTTACTGGCGTCGACGCTGAACGTGCGCAGATTGTTGGTGCCTGTAACCAGCGTGCCGCAAGCGGTTGTCAGCGTGTTACCGGCGCCGACCACAAAGGCATTCCGGTTTGCGCTTTGAGTTGCATAAGTGGCCGCGCTCAGTCCTGCCTGGCAGTTCCCGCCACGGCTGGCAGCTTCCAGCGCCGCCGTATCGGCGACCCGTTGCAGGGTCCGTTTCGCCAGGTACAGGCGCCCGCTATCAACTACCACCACCATACTCAGTAGCGCCAGCCCGAGTGTCAGCGCGGCCATCAGGCCAATGGCGCCGCGTTGCCGAGACGGACCGTGAAACACCGGAATGCGGCAGGGGAAAGACATCGAGCACTCCTTTGCCGGCTCGTGGCCGAGCGCTTACTTTCCTGTACTGCATGGCAGTGTAGTCAAGGCTGGGAGAGACGTGGCGAAGGGCCTGGCTGTTGTGGCGAGCAGGATTGCCCGCTCGCCACAATGGGGGGGCTTACCTGGGCGGATAGTTCGCCATCACCTGGGCCACGGTCTTGTTGATCGCGGCGCTGCGTTCGGCGGGTGTCGGCAGGTCGTTCACCGGCTGCTCGGCAGTGCCGCGCCAGACCAGCTTGCCGTCCTTGCCGTCGAGCAGGTCCACCTGGATGGTCGCAACCTGATAGTCGATGTTGCGGATCTCGGTATAACCCGGGCCGCCCCACAAACCGCCATGCCACGGGCCACCCCAGCCACCGCCGTAATTGGTGCTGACCTGTTGCTGGCGGTTGTCGACGATCAGGTAGGCCTGCACCTTCACATCGGCCGGGCTACCGGCCGGCGCCGGGCGCAAGCCACGCTGGTCCAACTGCTCGCTGATCGCCTGGCGGATGCGCTGTTCGGTCAGGTCGCTCTTGATCCGTGGATCATCGGGTCGATACTGCAGCGCGGGTTCTTTCCAGCTCCAACTGCGGTAGCCAGCGAAATCGCGGCTGGCGTCGAAGTCGTGGGTGACCTGTGCGGTCTGGCAGGCACTGAGCAGTACGGCAAAGACCAGTAAGGCAAGACGGCGGAACATGATTTTTCTCCGGTAGCCTGGCAAGTTGGTTAACTGGGAGGATAGGCCGCCAGGGCTTTTTGCACGGCTTCGCGCAGCGCATCTGCGCGTTCGAGCTGATTGCCCTGGTTGGCGGTTTCGGCGCTGGCGCTCCAGACCGGCTGGCCGGTCGCCCCATCGAACAGGCTGACCCGCGCCACCAGCACCTGGACTTCATAGGTGCGTACGATCGGAACGCTGTTATACACACCGTAGCGGTTGCCATACGGCCCCCCGCCATAAGCCCCGGCGTAGCCATAGTCCTCCTGGACCTGGCGCAAGCGCTTCTCCATATGTACATCGGCGCTCACCCGCAGGTCGGCTGGTGCCCCATCGCGGCGTGGCCTTAGCCCCTGCTCGTCGAGGGCATTGCCGACCATTTCGGCCAGTTGCGCCGAGTCGGCCCAGGTCGTGCCGGCGGGCAGCCGGTCATTGAGCCAGGCCCAGGTCCGATAACGGCCATAGTCGCGGGCCGGCGCCGGGTAGGCGCTCAAGTCCAGCGTTCTGGCCGCCTGGGCCGGTGCCGGCGGGATCGGCATCGAGCTGGCGGTATACGGGTTCGGGCTCGAGCAGGCCGCCAACCCGAGGCAGAGCGTTGACAACAGGAAACGGCGATTCATTGCATCCTCCGTATTACACCGGACGGCAGATCCAGTGCAGATAACGTCCAAGCCCGGCAAAGCTCGGGTGACGACGGTGAGCCAACTCCATTTCCAGCAGGTCGACCAGTTCGGCACGGGCCTGGAATTCGACCGGCATGTAGTCATGGAACACCCGCACGCCGCTCTGGCTTTCGACGTGCCACAGACCTTCAAGTTGCGCCGCCAGTTCACGGGGATCAAGCGGTTGTTGCGGGGTCAGGCTCTGTTTTTCACCGGCCATGTCGTTCTTGCGCATCTTGCGGAAATGGCCCTTGAGCAAGTTGCGGTAGATCAGCGCATCGCGGTTGTAGAAGGCCAGGGACAGCCACCCACCGGGCTTCGTCAGTTGGTGCAGCACCGGCAGGATCGCATGGGGTTCGGCCAGCCATTCCAGCACCGCGTGACACAGCACCAGGTCGTAGGGCTCGGTGAGCTGGCCGAGCAGGTCCTGCCACGGTGCCTGGATGAAGATCGCCGGCTGACCGGCCTCGGCGAAGCGCTCGCGGGCGCCTTCGAGCATCGGTTCGGCGGGTTCGGCCAGCGTCACGTGGTGGCCGCGCTGGGCCAGCCACAACGACATATGGCCCAGCCCGGCGCCGATATCCAGCACCCGCAGTGGTCGCTCCGGCAGGGTTTCGGCGAGGTCGGCCTGCAGCACCGCGAGGCGGATCGCCCCTTTGGCACCGCCGTAGATCTTCTCGGCGAAGCGGGTGGCCAACTGATCGAAATGACGGTCGCTCATTGGGCGAACCGCCGTTCGCTGTCGGCCAGCTTGGCCCGCACCACTTCGTTCATGTTCAGCCCCAGTTCGCTGCAGAGCAGCAGGAGATAGAGAATGATGTCTCCGACTTCCTGCCCGGCATGGGCGAGTTTTTCCGCTGGCAACTGGCGCGACTGATCTTCGGTCAGCCACTGGAAAATCTCCACCAGCTCGGCCATCTCGACACTGGCGGCCATCGCCAGGTTTTTTGGGCTGTGGAATTGCTTCCAGTTGTTGCGATCACGGATGCCGTGCAGGCGTTGGGTCAGTTCGTCGAGGTTCATGCGTGGTGTTCTCCTTCCAGGCGACTAGCTTCCGGCGGATGGGAGCGGGAAGCAAGGGCCTTGCTGTCGGGAGAACGCCCAGGCCAGATGAAATATTCATCGACCTCAGCCAATTGTCAGCTTGGCAGGTAGGCCTCAGGCAATCGGTCGCCAATGACCGATCATGTGCTCCAGTTCCCCGGCACCGGTCAGGCGCAGATCGCCGCTGGAGCCGGGAGCACTGGCGTATAGCACCAGCTCATTGGGCAGGAGCACCGGTTTTCTGAACGTCACGTCGATCTCGATATTCGCCGCCGGCAGGTGATTGCCCAGGGCCGCCAGGGTGCGCGCCTTGTTCCACAGGCCGTGGGCGATGGCCTTGGGGAAGCCGAACAGCCGGGCGCTGAGGGCACTCAAGTGGATCGGGTTGTAGTCGCCGGAAACCTTGGCGTATTGGCGGCCGATATCGCTGGGGCACGCCCAGCGCGTCAGCTCCGCCATCGGTGTCGGTTCGCCGTGCAGAGCCGCAGGCGGTTCGCCCGGCAACTCGACGCCGCGACAGAGCATGCGGCTTTCGGCTTCCCACAGCGGTCCCAGGGCATCGTCGATCTGGGTCACCAGGTCGAAGGTCGCGCCCTTGGCGTGGGGTTGCAGGTTCTGCACCTGGACGCCGACCCGCAGGCTGGTGACGCCGCCCAGTGGGCGCAGGATGCGGATGCGGTTGCTCAGGTGCACCAGGCCCAGCAACGGAAAGGGAAAGTGGTGGGCGGTCAGCAACTGCAATTGCAGGGGAAAGGCCAGCACATGAGGGTAGGTGGCAGGCATCAGACCGCTATCGGCAAACCCGCAGATCCGGCGGTAGGCCGCCAAGCGCTTGGTGTCGACGGTGACCCAGCAGCGCAGGCCGTCGCTCGGCAGTTGCGTGCCGGTAATCCGGCGACGGCGGGCTGCCCGCAGATACAGTCCGGGCAGCCCCGGCGCAGTGGTCAGGTATTGCCAATTCACCAGCATACTCAGGCCCCCAATACACTTTGTCCACAGACCCGCAGGACTTGCCCGCTGATCGCGCCGGAGCCCGGTTGGGCGAGCCAGGCCACGGCTTCGGCGACATCCTGGGGCAGGCCGCCCTGGCCCAGCGAACTCATGCGCCGTCCGGCCTCCCGCAGGGCGAAGGGAATGTGCGCCGTCATCTGCGTCTCGATGAAACCGGGCGCCACGGCATTGATGCTGATGCCACGCTCGCCCAGCAGAGGCGCCCAGGCCTGGGCCAGGCCGATCAGCCCGGCCTTGCTCGCGGCATAGTTGGTCTGGCCGCGGTTACCGGCGATGCCGCTGATGGAGGCGAGCAGGATCACCCGGCCCTGATCGCGCAGGGTACCGCTGTCGAGCAGCGCCTGGGTCAGCACCTGGGGCGCATCGAGATTGACCGCCAGCACCGCGTCCCAGAATTCCGGGGTCATGTTCGCCAGGGTCTTGTCGCGGGTGATACCGGCGTTGTGCACGAGGATGTCGAGGCCGTCCGGCAATTGCTCCACCAGTTGCGCGGCGGCGTCTTCGGCGCAGATGTCGAGGGCAATACTGCGAGCACCGAGACGGGCGGCCAGGGCATCGAGATCGGTCTTGGCCTGGGGCACGTCGAGCAGGATGATTTCACTGCCGTCGCGGGCCAGGGTTTCGGCAATCGCCGCGCCAATCCCACGGGCGGCGCCGGTGACCAGGGCCTTGCGCCCGGCCAGCGGTCGGCTCCAGTCGTGGACTCGGCTGTTGCAGGCGCCCAGGCGCAGGACCTGGCCGCTGACGTAGGCGCTTTTCGGCGACAGAAAGAAGCGCAGGGCGCCTTCGAGCGGGTCCTGGGCCTCGTCGTCGATGTACAGCAACTGCAGGGTACCGCCGTTGCGCAGCTCCTTGGCCAGCGAACGGCTGAAGCCTTCCAGGGCCCGTTGTGCACTGGCGGCGAACGGATCGCGCAGCCCCTGGGGCGCACGGCCGAGAATCACCACATGGGCGCACGATTCGAGGTTCCTCAGCAGCGGCTGGAAGAACTCGCGCAGTTGCTTGAGCTGATCCACCTGCACAAGGGCGCCGGCATCGAACACCAGCGCCTTGAGTTTGGGCCCGTGACCGGGAATCCAGGCACTGCAGCCCGGTATTTCGCTGCCGTAGCTGTAGACGGCATCGGTCAGCCGCTGGGCGAGGCCGCCGATCTGCGCGGCCAAGGGCCCACCGCCCAGCAGCAGGGCGCCCTCGACCGGCCGCAGGCGTCCGGCCTGCCAGCGTTCCAGACGCGTCGGTGCCGGCAGGCCAAGCGCGCCGACCAGACGTTGGCCGATCGTCGAGTTGGCGAAGTCGATATAACGGTCAGACATGGAACGCTCTCCGGCGACAGGGGTTCAAAGGTGGACCGCAAAGGCCTGGCGGTGGTTCGTTTTTCTAAGAAAGGTCCTACTCTTTTATCGGCAGTGTCATTCGAATAATAGGGAGTTTTTTATGAATACGTTGCGCCGTGTTGCCATCATCGGGGGCAACCGCATTCCGTTTGCCCGCTCCAACGGTCCCTATGCCAGCGCGAGCAATCAGGCGATGCTGACGGCGGCGCTGGAAGGGCTGATCGAACGCTTCAACCTGCATGGCCTGCGATTGGGCGAGGTGGCGGCGGGAGCGGTGCTCAAGCACTCGCGGGATTTCAACCTGACCCGCGAATGTGTGCTGGGCTCGCGGCTGTCGCCGCAGACGCCGGCCTATGACCTCCAGCAGGCTTGCGGCACCGGCTTGGAGGCGGCGTTGCTGGTTGCGAACAAGATCGCCCTGGGGCAGATCGACTGCGGTATTGCTGGCGGTGTCGATACCACGTCCGATGCGCCGATCGGGGTCAACGAAGGGCTTCGACAGATTCTGTTGCAAATCAATCGAAGCAAGGGCCTCGGGGACAAGCTCAAGACGCTGTTGCAACTGCGTCCGGGGCACCTCAAACCGGAGTTGCCGCGCAATGGCGAGCCGCGTACCGGATTGTCCATGGGGCAGCACTGCGAGTTGATGGCCCAGACCTGGAACATTCCTCGTGACGAACAGGACCAGTTGGCCCTGGACAGCCATCGCAAGCTGGCTGCCGCCCACGCCGAGGGTTGGCATGACGATCTGCTGACGCCGTTTCTCGGCCTGACCCGTGACAACAACCTGCGTCCCGACCTCAGCCTGGAAAAGCTCGCTGCGCTCAAGCCGGTGTTCGAGCGTAGCGCCAGGGGGACGTTGACGGCAGGCAACTCCACGCCGCTGACCGATGGTGCTTCGTTGGTGTTGCTGGGCAGCGAAGACTGGGCGCGCGAGCGCGGGCTGCCGGTGCTCGCCTATCTGCGCGATGGCGAGGCGGCGGCGGTGGATTTCGTCAAGGGCGCCGAGGGCCTGCTGATGGCGCCGGTCTACGCGGTACCGCGCCTGCTGGCGCGTAATGGCCTGACCTTGCAGGATTTCGACTACTACGAGATTCACGAAGCCTTTGCCGCTCAGGTGCTATGTACGCTGAAGGCCTGGGAAGACCCCGACTACTGCAAGAGCCGCCTGGGGCTCGATGCGCCGCTGGGGTCGATCGACCGGAGCCGGCTCAACGTCAAGGGCAGTTCCCTGGCGGCGGGCCATCCCTTTGCAGCGACGGGAGGGAGGATCGTCGCCAACCTGGCGAAGCTGCTCGACCGAGCGGGCCAGGGGCGCGGGCTGATCTCGATCTGCGCCGCGGGTGGGCAGGGCGTGACGGCGATTATCGAGCGCTGAGACGCGACCTGTAGGCACTCTGTTCCCCCTGTGGCAGCCGGCTTGCAGGTGATCGCGGCGGATCAGCCGGCAGAGGTGTCGACTGACGGATCGCGATCGCCAGCAAGCCGGCTGCCACAAGGTGGACTGCCCCCCAAAAGTTGGACAGTTTCAGCTGCCAGCCTGAGTCCTGTAATCGACTGGGCTGCCCCTAAGAAATTGGACACTGATCCAACCCTTGGTGGGCAGTCCAAGGACCGAATGGCATTGGAACCTGGCCGTCTGCCCGAGGTGGGGTTCCCGGCCATTGTCTTATGCCTGGCGCTGGCCTAAGGTCGCACCCGCCAGCCATCAGGCGATACAAGGGTTAACCATGTCGAGCAACGGACAACGCGGACCACAAAGACAGATTCCAGCCCTGTCGGCTCTGCCTCGCCCGCTGTATGCAAGGGCCGAAAGCCTGAATGCCGGTTCCTGGACTCCGCGCCATCAGCATGACTGGGTGCAGTTTTCCTATGCCATCAGCGGTGTACTGGGCGTGCATACCGCCGAGGGCAGTTTCTTTGCGCCACCCCAATGGGGTGTGTGGATTCCGGCGGGGCTGGAGCATGAGGTGGTGACTTCGATGCGGGCGGAAATGCGCAGCCTGTACGTGCGCAAGGAAGATTGTCCGTGGGCGGCGGAACGTTGTCGGGTGCTGGAGGTGACACCGCTGGCGCGGGAACTGATCAAGAGTTTCTGCCTGCTGCCGGTGGATTATCCCCAGGCGAACAGCGCCGAGTCGCGCCTGGTCCAGGTGTTGCTGGACCAGTTGGCGAGTCTGCCGGAGGTGGGTTTCTCACTGCCGTTGCCACGCCATCCGCGTTTGCTCGGCTTGTGCAATGAGCTGATCGAAAGTCCGGAGCAAGGGGCGAGCCTGGGGCAGTGGGCGCAGCGTCTGGGGGTGTCGGAAAAAACCTTGATGCGGCTGTTCCAGCGTGAAACCGGGCTGAGCTTTCGCGGCTGGCGCCAGCGTATGCGCTTGCTGTCGTCGCTCAGTGCGCTGGAGGAGGGCGACAGCGTGACACGGGCGGCGTTGTCCTGCGGGTATGACTCGACCTCGGCGTATATCGCGGCCTTCAAGGGGCTGTTTGGTTATACGCCAGGAGAATTGTTTCGGCACTGACGCGGCGACTGGGCGACATCTTGAGGGGCCATTCGCGGGCAAGCCCTGCTCTTACAGGTTTATCTCGTACACAAAACGGCTGTACGACACTGAGCTGTAGGAGCAGGGCTTGTCGGAGCGCCGAACCGCCGTGAAGAGGCCCTCAAGCCCTGCCAAAAAACCTGCCGGGATACCTTGATCAGGTCCGGAAGCGCTTGACCAGACTGTCCAGCTCGTTGGACAGCCCCGCCAGGCTCTGCGAGTCCTGGCGCGCCGAGTTCGCCAGTTCTGCCACCAGTTGGGCATCGCCGTGGATCTGGCTGATATGCCGGTTGATGTCTTCGGCCACCTGATGCTGTTCCTCCGCTGCCGTGGCGATCTGGGTGTTCATGTCGCGGATCACGTCCACCGATTCGCGGATCTGCCCAAAGCTGTTGCGCGCCAGGCCGATGCGGGTCACCGACTGTTGCGACACTTCGAGGCTGGCGTGCATCTGCTGGGCCACCTGGCTGGTGCGCTTGGCCAGGTTGCCGAGCAGGCCGTCGATTTCCGCCGTGGAGTCGGCGGTGCGCTTGGCCAGGGCCCGGACTTCGTCGGCCACCACGGCGAACCCCCGGCCCTGTTCACCGGCCCGGGCTGCTTCGATGGCGGCGTTCAACGCCAGCAGGTTGGTCTGTTCGGCAATGGAGCGGATCGTGCCGAGGATCGACTGGATGTTGTTGCTGTCGTTTTCCAGCTGTTGCATCGACTGGGCCGACTGCTCGATTTCCTGGCTCAACTGGTCGACGCTGTGCACCGCCGCATCGATCTGTTGCTGGCCTTCGCGGGCTTGGCGCTGGCCGCTGTCGGCGGATTCGGCGGCCTGGCTGCAGGAGCGCGCGACCTCGTTGGCCGTCGCGACCATTTCGTGGAACGCGGTGGAGACCATGTCCACCGCCTCGCGCTGACGCCCGGCGGCGTCGGCCATGTCGTTCGACACGCGGGTGGACTTGTGCGACGAGTCGAGGATCTTGTTCGCCGACTGGCCGATATGCTGGATCAGCCCGCGAATCGCCCCCAGGAACTGGTTGAACCAGCCGGCCAGTTGCGCGGTTTCGTCACGGCCACGCACGGTCAGGTTCTGGGTCAGGTCGCCATTGCCCTGAGCGATGCCTTCCAGGCCGCTGGAAACCCCGCGGATCGGCCGTACGATCAGGCTGGCGAAGCTGGCACCGACGATGCCGAAGACCACCACGAGCACGACGGCGATGATCGCGATCAGCCAGGTCAACTGGTTGGCGCTTTTCATCACTTCGCTTTGCTTGACCATACCGATGAAGGTCCAGCCCAGTTGTTCCGATGGCCAGATATTGGCCATGTAGCGTTCGCCATTGATTTCGACATCCACCAGGCCCTTGCCGGCCTTGGCCAGTTCGGCATAACCGCCGCCCAGACTGTCCAGATTCTTGAAGTTGTGCTCCGGTTGCTTGGGGTCGACCAGCAGGTTGCCGCTGTTTTCCATCAGCATCAGGTAGCCGCTGTCACCGAGCTTGATCTGCTTGACGATCTCGGTGAGCTGCTTGAGGGTCACGTCGACACTGACCACACCGCCCTGGGCACCAAGCTTGTTGTCCACGGTGCGCACGGTGGCGACCATCACAGCGTCGTCGGGCGCCCAGTAGTAGGCAGCGGTGCGCAGGGTCTTGCCGGGGTTGGCCTGGGCCGTCTTGTACCAGGGACGTACACGCGGGTCGTAGTTGCCGTACTTCTGATCCGCCGGCCAACTGACGTAGCCGCCGTTGTTGACACCGTAGGACACATAGGAATAGGCCGGATGGCTCTTGCCCAGGCCATCGAACAGGGCGAGCAGTTGCTTGTCCTCTTCGCTCAGCGGGATCTGCGAGGGATCGGCGCTCATGTAGCTCTTGAGCCCGTCATCGGCATTTTTCAGCAGCGGATGATTGGCCATGTACTCGATGTTCTGGCTGACACTGTCGAAGAACACCTGCATCGCGTTATTGACTTGGCGGATCTCCCGGGTACTGCCGTCGAGGAAATTCTCACGCGCTTCACTGCGCAGATTCAGCACCACCAGGATGGCGACCAGCACCACCGGCAAACAGGCCACGATTGCAAACGCCCAGGTCAATTTCTGCTTGATGTTCATCCGTGCTCCAGTTTTTTGTAGGCCCGCAGGTGTCGATGACACGCGGAACAGTGCTGTCGTGAAAGTCGAGCGGTACGAAGCTCCGTTTCGCAGGCGACATGTCGAGGGCTCGACAAAATAACAACTCTCCTTGAGCGCTTCGGCCAGGGAGAAAGAAAATTTAGGCCGTCTGGCGAATATTCAGATTTTTGTCGAGTATTCGTGTCCCGGGAATTGTCGCAATTGACAGCATATGAGCACGATCATGGTCCGACGGGTGTCGGCTATTCTGCTTGGGGCACTGGCTTTACTGCAGTAATCTGGCACATTGAGTGCATTGGAGAGCATTCGGGGTCGGCATCTTCCACTCGCTGTGAGAGGATGGCCACGCAACGAATGATGGTCGCGTATTTGGTAATAAAGGACCCAGAATAAAAGCTGATGAAGACTCCAAAACGCATTGAACCGCTGATCGAAGACGGTCTGGTCGACGAAGTGCTGCGCCCTCTGATGAGTGGCAAAGAGGCAGCTGTCTATGTGGTGCGCTGTGGCAAGGAGCTGCGCTGCGCCAAGGTTTACAAGGAGGCGAACAAACGAAGCTTTCGTCAGGCCGCCGAGTATCAGGAAGGCCGCAAGGTACGTAACAGCCGTCAGGCCCGGGCGATGGCCAAGGGCTCCAAGTTCGGGCGCAAGGAAACCGAGGATGCCTGGCAGAACGCCGAGGTGGCGGCCCTGTTCCGTCTGGCCAGTGCCGGGGTGCGGGTGCCCAAGCCGTTCGACTTTCTCGATGGCGTATTGCTGATGGAACTGGTCGCCGACGAATACGGCGAGGCGGCGCCACGTCTCAACGATGTCGTGTTGGAACCCGAGCAGGCGCGTGAGTACCACGCGCTGCTGATCTCGCAGATCGTGCTGATGCTGTGCGCCGGTCTGGTGCACGGTGACCTGTCGGAGTTCAACGTGCTGCTGGCGCCGGATGGCCCGGTGATTATCGACCTGCCCCAGGCCGTCGACGCGGCGGGCAACAACCATGCGTTCAGCATGCTGGAGCGGGACGTCGGCAACATGGCGTCCTATTTCGGTCGATTTGCCCCGGAACTCAAGGAAACCCGCTACGCCAAGGAAATATGGGAATTGTACAAGGCCGGCACCTTGCATCCCGGCAGTGTGCTGACGGGTGAATTCGACGATCCCCAGGCGCAGGCGGACGTAGGTGGCGTGCTGCGCGAGATCGAGGCGGCGCGTTTCGATGAAGAACGCCGGCAGGCGATCCGTTCGGCAGACGATGCTCCTCGCGGCAAACCGGCCGAGGAGCCCACGCCGCCCTGGATGCAGCACTGACAGTGCTGTCGCCCCCCTGTCGAGGGGGCACCGCGCTCAGTTCTGTGAGCAGCAACTGCCCGAGGCCAGATCCTTGAGGATCGGGCAGTCCGGGCGGTGATCACCGTGGCAGTGCTCCACCAACTCCTGCAGGGTATCGCGCAGGGTGGCCAGTTCGTCGATCTTGCGGTTCAGATCGTCGATGTGCTGGCGCGCCAGGGCCTTCACGTCGGCGCTGGCGCGCTGGCGATCCTGCCAGAGCGTCAGCAGTTTGCCTACTTCCTCCAGCGAGAAACCCAGGTCCCGCGAGCGCTTGATGAACGCCAGGGTGTGCAGTTCGTCCGGGCCGTACACGCGGTAGCCGCTGTCCGTACGCGTGGCGGCCTTGAGCAGACCGATCGACTCGTAATAACGAATCATCTTCGCGCTCAGGCCGCTCTGGCGGGCTGCTTGGCCGATGTTCATGACGTCTCCTTCAGTCGAGGTCTTGGGGTTTCCAGGTCTTGAGCAACAGTGCGTTGCTGACCACACTGACGCTGGACAGCGCCATTGCCGCCCCCGCCAACACCGGGTTGAGCAGGCCGAAGGCGGCCAGCGGGATGCCGATCAGGTTATAGACGAAAGCCCAGAACAGATTCTGCCGGATCTTCGCATAGGTCTTGCGGCTGATTTCCAGCGCTGCCGGTACCAGCCGAGGATCGCCGCGCATCAGGGTGATGCCGGCGGCCTGCATGGCGACATCGGTGCCGCCGCCCATGGCGATGCCGATATCCGCAGCGGCCAGCGCCGGCGCATCGTTGATGCCGTCGCCGACCATGGCCACCACGCCGGTCTTTTTCAGCTCGCCGACGGTGGCGGCCTTGTCGGCCGGTAGCACTTCGGCGTGCACATCGGTGATGCCCAGGGCCTGGGCGACCACATGGGCGCTGCCACGATTGTCGCCGGTCAGCAGGTGGCTGCTGATCTGCCGTGCATTGAGTTGCGCGATGGCTTGCGCCGCGCCGGCCTTGAGGGTGTCACCGAAGGCGAACAGGGCCAGTACTTGTGGCTGCGGGCTCTGCTCAATCAACCAGGACAGGGTACGACCCTCGGTTTCCCAGGCGTTCGCCAGCTCTTGCAGAGCACCTGGCGGCAGGCCGCTTTCGTCGAGCAGGCGGCGGTTGCCCAGCGCCAACGCGTGGCCGTCCAGTTCACCGGCGATGCCACGTCCGGTCAGCGAACGGCTGGCACGGATATCCGCGACCGCCAGGCCACGTTCGGCGCAGGCGTCGAGCACTGCCCTGGCCAGCGGGTGTTCGCTGCCGCGTTGCAGGGCGCCGGCCCATTGCAGCGCCTGCGCCTCATCGCCGTTCACGGCTGACAGGTGGGCAATACGCGGAGTGCCGGAGGTCAGCGTGCCGGTCTTGTCGAATACCACGCGGCTGACCTCATGGGCGCGTTCCAGGGCTTCGGCATCCTTGATCAGGATGCCGTGGCGCGCGGCGACCCCGGTGCCGGCCATGATCGCGGTCGGCGTCGCCAGGCCCAGGGCGCAGGGGCAGGCAATCACCAGCACCGCCACCGCGTTGATCACTGCGGTTTCCAGCGGGGCGCCGTACAGCCACCAGCCGAGCAAGGTCGCCAGGGCCAGCAGCAAGACGCTGGGGACGAACACCTGGCTGACCTTGTCCACCAGTTTCTGGATCGGCGCCTTGCCGGCCTGGGCATCTTCCACCAGGCGAATGATCCGCGCCAGGACCGTCTCGGCGCCCAGCGCCAGGGTCTTGACCAACAGCCGGCCTTCACCGTTGATGGCGCCGCCGGTGACTGTGTCCCCCGGCTGTTTCGGCACTGGCAGGCTCTCGCCGCTGATCAGTGCTTCGTCGGCGTGGCTCTGGCCGTCGACCACCTCGCCGTCCACCGGGAAGCGTTCGCCGGGCTTGACCAGCACCAGGTCGCCCAGCCGCAGGGCGCTGATGGCGACTTCCTGTTCACGGCCGTCGATCAGTTGGATCGCCCGTTCCGGACGCAAGGCCTCCAGGGCACGGATGGCGCTGGCGGTCTGGCGTTTGGCGCGGCTTTCCAGGTATTTGCCCAGCAGCACCAGGGCGATCACCACCGCCGAGGCTTCGAAGTACAGATGGGGCATGTGGCCCGGATGGGCATTGGCCCACTGGTAGAGACTCAGGCCGTAGCCGGCGCTGGTACCGAGTGCCACCAGCAGGTCCATGTTTCCGGTGCCGGCCTTGAGCGCTTTCCAGGCCGCGACATAAAAGCGCGCGCCGAGGATGAACTGCACCGGCGTTGCCAGGGCGAACTGCAGCCAGGCCGGGAGCATCCAGTCATGCCCGAACGGCTGGGCGAGCATCGGCAGCACCAGCGGCAGGGCCAGCGCGAGGGCCAGAAACAATTGCCAGCGCTCACGTCCCAGCCGTTGTGCCTGGGGCTGGGCGACGGGGCTCTGGTTGTCGTGCAGGCTGGCCGAGTAACCGGCGGCCTCGACCGCGGCGATCAGCGCGGCGTGGTCGAGAGGCCCCACTGACTCAAGGTGCGCGCGTTCGCTGGCCAGGTTGACGCTGACAGCGCGCACGCCGGCGACCTTGTGCAACGCCCGCTCGACCCGGCCGGCACAGGAGGCGCAGGTCATGCCGCCGATATCCAGTGTCAGCGTCTGGCTGGGAACCTGGTAACCGGCCTGTTCCACCGCCTGCAGCAGCGCCGGCAGGCTGTCGGCCGGTGCCTGGACTCGGGCCTGTTCGGTGGCCAGATTGACGCTCACCGCGCTGGCGCCTGCCACCTTGCGCAAGGCCCGTTCGACCCGACCGGCGCAACTGGCGCAGGTCATGCCAACGATCGGCAGATCAAAGGTGGTGGATTGCGACATGGGCGATACTCCTGAAGAAGTTGCCCACAGGATCAACCTTGCCACCTTGGCAAGGTCAAGCCTCTATTACCGATGGTGCCCGGTTTACTGATAACCCAGCGGCACCTGCTTGAGGCGCAGGCCGGCCGGACTGGCAACAATGGCGAACTTGCGCACGTCGCCGCCGTTGAGTTTGATCACCTGCTCGGGTGCCGCCAGCAGGCTGGGGTTGCAGCCTGGGGCCTTGCCCGGCAGCGATTTCAGACGAATCGACACATCGCCCGGCGGCAGGTTGAAGGAGGTGGCCTGTTCCTGGAACAACCGCGCCGACAACTGATCCTGCAGGTAAACGCCGATTTCACAGGACGTGGAGACCTCCAGGCGTTCACGGGAGATGATCAGCACCCCGTAGTTTTCTCCGGCGGCGCTGGCAAAGGGGGAGGCCCCGAACAGGCTGAGAAGGCCAAACAGGCCGAAAGCTGACCAGCGCATGACTGAATCTCCTACGGTTGAATCGTTGATGACGAAGCTTGGCGCAGGGGCGAGCGAAATGCCAGCCCGGCAGATCATTCAGGAACTTGACCTTGCCATGGTGGCAAGCTTGAAACTGTCGTTACCTCAATACAGGAGAAGCATCATGCAAGTCTTCAATGTTCAGGGTATGTCCTGCGGTCACTGCGTCAAGGCGATCACTTCTGCGGTCCAGGCCAAGGATCCGGCGGCCAGCGTCCAGGTCGACCTGGGGGCGAAGGAAGTCGGGGTGCAGAGTCGCTTGTCGGCGGACGAAGTCATCAGTGCCATTGTCGAAGAAGGCTACGAGGCGAAGCTGGCCGGCTGAAAGTGAAATGATTTGAGCGCTCCACCCGGTCAGCCGAGTACGTGGGTCGGGTATTTATTTAGTTAGCGGCCTATCGGAATGTTCAAGGTATCCGCGCACGGTTAAACTAGCCGGCTGTGCACACAGCTGTTTACCGGATGCCTGATGAACCTACGAACGATCCTGATTCTCGGCGCCCTGAGTGCCTTCGCGCCCCTGGCCATCGATTTTTACTTGCCGGGTTTCCCGGCGATGGCCGTTGCTTTCGGCACCGATGAAAAACATATCCAGCTGACGCTGGCGGTGTATTTCTTCGGCTTGTCCATCGGGCAACTGGTGTATGGCCCGTTGGCGGATCGTTTCGGTCGGCGTGGTCCCTTGCTCGTCGGCGTCGTGCTGTTCACCCTGGCTTCCCTGGCCTGTGCTTTCGCGCCGAGTCTGGAGTGGCTGATCGCCGCACGTTTCCTGCAGGCGTTGGGCGGTTGCGCGGGCACGGTGATTTCCCGGGCAATGGTCAGCGACAAGTGTGATGCCATCGGGTCGGCCAAGGTCTTTTCGCAACTGATGCTGGTCACCGGGTTGGCACCGATCCTCGCGCCGATGCTCGGCGGGGTGTTGGTCAACCTTTACGGTTGGCAGTCGATTTTCATCGTGCTGACGTTATTCAGTGCGTTGTCCGCCTTTGCCGTGGCCTTCGGTCTGCCGGAGAGCCTGCCTGTCGACCAGCCGCGCCAACCATTGTCGGGGGCTTTGCGCCAGTACGGCCGCCTGCTGTCCGACCGGGTGTTCGTTGGCCACGCGCTGACCGGCGGTATCGCCATCGCCGGGATGTTTGCCTATATCGCCGGCTCGCCATTCGTCTTCATCAAGCTGTATGGCATTCCTGCCGAGCACTACGGCTGGTTGTTCGGCAGCAATGCGGCAGGCTTCATCCTGGTGGCCCAGGTCAATGCCCGGCTGCTGGGCAAGTTGGGGCCGGCGCTGCTGCTGGCCCGCGCGGTCTGGGTCTATGTGGCGGCGGGGCTGTCACTGCTGGGCATCAGCCTCTTGCACACCACGCAGCTCTGGCCGTTGCTGGTCCCGTTGTTCATCTGCATCGCCAGCCTGGGCTGCATCGTTCCCAATGCTGCGGCCTGCGCCATGCGCGGGCAGGGCGCACGAGCCGGCAGCGCCTCGGCGATGTTCGGCTGCCTGCAGTTCAGTGTTGCCGCAGGCGCCGCATCCCTGGTCGGGCTGCTGCACGATGGCAGCGCCACTCCGATGGCGCTGGTGATCGCCCTGTGCGGGGTGTTGGCGGTAACAGTCGCCATGGTGACCCGGCGCCTGGAAACGGCGCGTGGTTAGTCAGCCGACGGCTCGTTGCTCGGGGAAGGCGTGAGGGGCTTGCAGGCGTGCCTGCAGGGTGCTGGCGAAGGCACGGGCTTCGGCTTCGCTGCGGAAGGTGATCGCATGCTGGTCGAGCCGGACCTGCCATTGGTTGCCGCGGGATTTTGCTAACGCTTTGACAAGGATCTTCATGGCTGACTTCCTCTGGTTGGCAAAGGCGGCCATTGTAAACCTGATTCCGTGTGGGGATAAGAGGGCGATCACAGATCTGACTGACGGCATTTCTGCTTGTTCTGTCAGAAGCCGATGACGGTTTTCGCTGAGTCATCGTGCTACCTCTACCGCGCGACCAGGTGGCGGGACGAGCCGAAGTGCCGCCCCGCCGCCCTGACTCAGAACCCTTCCAGGACGATCTTGCCCTTGGCCTTGCCGCTTTCCAGCAAGGCATGAGCCCGGCGCAGGTTGGCCGCGTTGATCTGGCCGAAGTGCTCGCCGACCGTGGTTTTCAGCACGCCCGCATCGATCAGTTCGGCGACCCGGTTGAGCAGATGGTGTTGTTCGATCATGTCCTCGGTCTCGAACATCGAGCGGGTGTACATGAACTCCCAGTGCAGCGACAGGCTCTTGCGCTTGAGTTGACTCACCTCAAGGTTTTGCGGGTCGTCGATCAGGGCCAGCTTGCCCTGAGGCTTGAGCGCTTCGACCAATTGCGCCAGATGCGTGTCGGTCTGGGTCAGGCTGGCGACATGGGTGACGTGCTGCTGGCCGTGGGCCTTGAGTTCTTCGCTCAGCGGCTTGCTGTGGTCGATCACCAGGTCGGCGCCGAGTGCCTGCACCCAGTCCCGGGTCTCGGGCCGCGAGGCGGTGCCGATGACTTTCAGTCCGGTCAACTGGCTGGCCAGTTGCGTCAGAATCGATCCCACGCCACCGGCCGCACCGACGATCAGCAGGCTCTGCCCCAGGTCGGCCTTGCCTTCGGGGACTTGCAGGCGCTCGAACAGCAGCTCCCAGGCAGTGATCGCGGTCAACGGCAAGGCGGCTGCGTCGGCGAAACCCAGGCTTTGCGGCATGTGCCCAACGATCCGCTCGTCGACCACATGCAGTTCGCTGTTGGCGCCGGGGCGGATCAGGGAACCGGCATAGAACACCTTGTCGCCGACCTTGAACAGGCTGACGTCGCTGCCGACCGCCTTGACCACACCGGCTACGTCCCAGCCCAATACCTTGGCTTCTCCGTTTGCCGGCGGCATGTGCTGGCGGACCTTGGTGTCCACGGGGTTGACCGAGATGGCCTTGACCTCGACCAGCAGATCACGGGGGCCGGCGATCGGGGTGGGCAGTTCGATATCTTGCAGCGAGTGTGGATCGCTGATGGGCAAGGCGCTGTAGAAGGCAATGGCTTTCATGCTCGGGTCTCCGTAAACGAGATAGGAAGAGGTGAAAGGTCTGGCCTTTCGATGCTTCCATGATTGGCGATTTCCTTCGGCGATAAAACCGGCTAAAACGGCAGTCTCTTTCAATATTTTTTTGATAATGCCGAGGTCGGGATGTTGCGCTTCGATGATTTGCAATTGTTCGTGCGGGCCGCCGACCTGGGCAGCCTTTCCGCAGCAGCGCGGGTCATGGACCTTTCTCCGGCGGTGGCCAGTGCTTCGCTCAAGCGCGTCGAGCAGCAACTTGGCGCGCGCCTGCTGGCTCGCTCGACCCGCAGCCTGCGGCTGACCGCCGAAGGCGAAGGTTTTCTGGCGTACGCACGGGCGGCGCTGGGCAATCTGGATGAAGGGCGACGCTTGCTGGCCAGCGGTCAGGAACAGGTCAGCGGCATTCTGCAGTTGTCGGCGCCTTCGGATTTTGGTCGCAATGTGTTGCTGCCCTGGCTCGACGAGTTCCAACGCGAGCATCCGCGGCTGACGGTCCGGCTGCTGCTGGGCGACCGGATCGCCGACCTGTTCCGTCAGCCGGTGGATATCGCCCTGCGCTATGGCGAGCCGGAGGATTCGAGCCTGGTGGCGCTGCCGATCGCTGCGGACAATCGTCGGGTGTTGTGCGCGGCGCCTGATTACCTGGCGCGTCACGGTGAGCCGACGACGCTTGAGCAACTGACCCAGCACAACTGTCTGCTGTTCATGCTGGGCGGTCGGGTCCACGATCACTGGAGCTTTCACGATGGCCGTCGTGATATCGGCCTGACGGTCAGCGGCGATCGCCTCAGTGACGATGCCGATGTGGTGCGCCTGTGGGCACTGGCCGGAGCGGGGGTCGTCTACAAGTCCTGGCTGGATGTCGGCAGTGATGTGTTGGCCGGGCGCTTGAAGGTGCTGTTGCCGGAGCTGTCCTGCGAACGAGCGCCGCTGAATCTGTTGTGCGCTCATCGCGCGCAATTGAGTAAGCCGGTGAACCTGCTGCGTGAAATGCTCAGCCGACGTTGCGCCGAACTGTCGCGCCAGGCCCCGGTTCGCCTGGTGCGCGCAGGGCAATAAACGGGGGGCTTCTTGTTACAACCCATTCAGGAATAAAGTCGGCGCCTGTTCCATTGTGGTTTAGGCTTGAATCATTGGATCCAGCGCCTGGGCAGTGAAACGCATTTTGTTACGTTCGCCGGAGTTGATCGGGATATAAGGAAAAATTCCCGGCTTTTGGCACTTTTGCGTCTTGGTTTGAATTGAGTAACTTCTCAGTATGGCGTTGTGCAGTCGATCAGTGTTTCAACAGGGAGTGAAAACATGGAATACGCACCTTGCATCAGCCAGATAGCCACGCTGCTTGCCGACCCCAAGCGCAGCGCCATGATGTGGGCGTTGCTCGATGGCAGCGCGCGATCCGCCGATGAGTTGGCCCTGCTGGCCGGTTTGTCCCTTTCATCCGCCAGTGCCCATCTGGCCCGCCTGAGTGCCGGCGGTCTGTTGCGCCTGGAAGCCCGTGGCCGCAAGCGCTTCTTCCGCCTGTCCGCACCGGAGATCGCGACCGCCGTGGAAGCCCTTGCCAATGCCTCGCTGGCCAGCGCGCCGTTGGCGGTGAATCATTCGATCAAGCTCCAGACCCCGGATACGGCGGCGCTCAAGCGCGCCCGGCAGTGTCACGACCACCTGGGTGGGGAACTGGCCTGTGAGCTGTATCAGCGCCTGCTGGCGGCCGGCTGGATCGAACAGCACGATCAGCGCATCCGGGTGACCAGCGTCGGTGCCCAGCGCTTTGCCGAGCGCGGCTTGTTCATTCAGGCGCTGGCCCATGGGCGCCATGAGACGGTTTGTGTCTGCCATGACGTGCGTGAGCGTCGCCCGCATCTGGGCGGCGTGCTCGGCGCGGGGTTGCTGCAGTTGTTCCTGCAGTCGGGCTGGCTCGGCGTGATGGAGGATTCCAGGGCTCTGCGCATTTCTCCCAACGGCGAGCGGCAGATCGACAAGTTCGCCGCTCTGGTCGAGCTGGAACTGGCCGGCTGAATCACACCGTCACCTGCGGCAGGGAGGCCGCAGGCGTCGCTCACGGCTGCAGACAGGTCGCACTCAGGCTTAACGTCATCCGGTGATACCGCACACTCGATCGAGGCATTCGAATCGAGGGACATCCCATGGAAACTCAAGGCTATAGTGCGGCTGAACGACTGGAGCGGTTGCCGATCAGCGGTTATCACCGGCTGATCTTCATCATCATTGCCCTGGCCTTTTTCTTCGACTCGATGGACCTGGCGATGATGACGTTCCTGCTCGGCTCGATCAAAGCCGAGTTCGCCCTGAGCAGCGCCCAGGCCGGGCTGCTGGTCAGTTCGAGCTTCTTCGGCATGGTACTGGGGGCCTCGCTGTCGGGTCTGCTCGCCGACCGTTTCGGGCGCAAGCCGGTGTTCCAGTGGAGCATCGTGTTGTGGGGGCTGGCCAGCTATCTGTGTTCCACGGCACAGACCGTCGAGACGCTGACGCTGTTCCGGGTACTGCTGGGGATCGGCATGGGCATGGAATTTCCGATCGCCCAGTCGATGCTGTCGGAGTTGATCCCGACCAAGCGACGCGGGCGCTATATCGCCCTGATGGATGGTTTCTGGCCACTCGGTTTTGTCGCGGCGGGATTGTTGTCGTACTTCCTGCTGCCGCTGGTGGGCTGGCGTGACATCTTCCTGGTACTGGCGGTGCCGGCGGTATTCGTGCTGGCGATTCGTTTCTTCATTCCCGAGTCGCCGCGCTGGCTGGAGCAGGCGGGCCACCACGCGGTGGCGGACAAGGTATTGAGAGGGATCGAGGAGCGGGTCCGTGTTTCGCTCAAGCTCAGTTCATTGCCGACGCCTGCGCACCTGCCCCGGGGTGTCGAGCGTGAGCCGAGTTTCTTCTCGGCGTTCCGGCAGTTGTGGTCGCCGATGTACCGCCAGCGCACGATGATGATCTGGAGTGTCTGGTTCTTTGCCTTGCTGGGCTTCTATGGCCTGACTTCGTGGCTCAGCGCGTTGCTGCAGCAGTCAGGTTTTGCCGTGACCCAGTCGGTGTACTACACGGTGTTGATTTCTCTGGGCGGCATTCCCGGTTTCCTGGCGGCGGCCTGGCTGGTGGAGCGCTGGGGGCGCAAACCGGTGTGCATCGTTACTCTGCTGGGCGGCGGGGTGATGGCGTTTTTCTACGGGCAGAGCGCGGTGTTTGGGGGGAATGTGAGCCTGCTGATCGGTTCCGGCCTGCTGATGCAGTTCTTTCTGTTTGGCATGTGGGCGGTGCTCTATACCTACACGCCGGAGCTGTATCCGACCTCGGCGCGGGCCACCGGCTCGGGGTTCGCCTCGGCCATCGGCCGGGTCGGGTCGCTGCTTGGACCCTTGGTGACCGGGTTAGTGTTTCCGGTGATGGGCCAGGGCGGGGTGTTCGCGTTGGGCGCGTTGTGCTTTGTGATCGCGGCGCTGGTGGTCGGCTGTTTTGGTATGGAGACCCGAGGGCGCTCGCTGGAGGAGTTGAGTGAAGAGGCGGGCTGATTCGCTCTGTCATCCCGTGTAGGAGCAGGGCTTGCCCGCGAAGGCGTCCTCAATGACGCCCAAAGCTTCGCGGGCAAGCCCTGCTCCTACCGATATCAGCGAGATACAGATATCAGCCAGATACCGATATCGCTCAAGGCTTGACCAGGCGGGCATCCAGACTGTTCTGCGCCAGGCGTCGGGCCTGGTCCTGGGTCATGCCGAGATGGGTGTGCAGGACATGGAAGTTCTCGGTGACATAACCACCGAAGTACGCCGGATCATCCGAGTTCACCGTCACCTTTACGCCACGTTCGAGCATGTCGAGGATGTTGTGCTGGGACATGTGGTCGAATACACACAGCTTGGTGTTCGACAGCGGGCAGACGGTCAACGGAATCTGTTCGTCGATGATGCGTTGCATCAGTCGCTCATCTTCGATGGCCCGGACGCCGTGGTCGATCCGCTGGATTTTCAGCAGGTCGAGGGCTTCCCAGATGTACTCCGGTGGACCTTCCTCACCCGCGTGGGCCACGGTGAGGAATCCTTCGGCGCGTGCGCGGTCGAACACCCGCTGGAACTTGCTGGGCGGGTGGCCCATTTCCGAGCTGTCCAGCCCGACCGCGACGAACGCGTCACGAAACGGCAGGGCCTGGTCCAGAGTCTTCTGCGCTTCGTCTTCGCTCAAGTGACGCAGGAAGCTGAGGATCAGGCCGCTGCTGATGCCCAGTTGCTGCTCGCCATCCTTGAGTGCGGCGGCGATGCCGTTGAGCACCACCTCGAAGGGAATGCCCCGGTCGGTGTGGGTCTGCGGGTCGAAGAACGGCTCGGTGTGGATAACGTTCTGTTCCTTGCAGCGCAGCAGGTAGGCCCAGGTCAGGTCGTAGAAATCCTGTGAGGTGCGCAGCACGTCGGCGCCCTGGTAGTACAGGTCGAGGAATTCCTGCAGGTTGTTGAAGGCGTAGGCCTGGCGCAGGGTGTCCACATCGTTCCAGGGCAGGGCGATCTTGTTGCGTTCAGCCAGGGCAAACAACAGCTCGGGCTCCAGCGAGCCTTCCAGGTGCAGGTGCAGTTCGGCCTTGGGCAGGGCGTTGAGCCAGTCGTACATGTTCGGTTCTCATCAGGTGCAGATGGCGAACATTCTACAGATGTGAAACAAAATATTTGCTAAAACCTGACCAGGCGTTCAGCGTGCTCTCTGTCGCCAACCAAGGAAGAAACGCTGTCGGTTCGCCGCAGTCTGTCAGTCATCACCCTCGAGACCTTGCGATGCTCACTCTGTTACGAGAAGAAAAATTCCTGTTGTTAGCCCTGATCATGGCGGCCCTCGCGTTCCCTCTGGAACACGCTCTGCTGCACAACGGTCGCGGCGTGGCGCTGATTTCCGGGCTGGTACTGATCGGCGCGATCGTCTGTGCCTCGCTGCGTGTGGCCCACCATGCCGAGTTGTTGGCGGAGAAGGTCGGCGATCCCTACGGCACGATGATCCTGACCCTGTCGGCGGTGCTGGTGGAAGTGGTGATCCTGGCGATCATGATGAGCAACGAGGCCTCGCCGACCCTGGTGCGCGACACTATCTATTCGGCAGTGATGCTCGATATCAACGGCATTCTTGGCCTGGCCGCGCTGATGGGCGGGATCAAGCATGGCGAGCAGCCCTACAACGATGACTCGGCGCGTACCTACAGCGTGATGATCCTCACCGCGATGGGGGTATCGATGGTGGTACCGGAGTTCATTCCCGAAGCGGACTGGAAAGTCTATTCGGCGTTCACCATCGGCGCGATGGTGCTGTTGTACACCCTGTTCCTGCGCATGCAGGTCGGTTCCCACAGTTATTTCTTCAGCTACAGCTACCCGGAGAAAAAACGCCGGGAGCCCGGTCATGAGGAGCATCCGCAAGGCAATCTGAGCCGGTCCATCGCCATCCTGGTGCTGGGTATCGTGGTGATCGGCGCGCTGGCCGAGGTGATGTCCAAGGCGCTCGACCTGGGACTGGAAGGTACCGGCGCACCGCCGGTGATCACGGCCATTCTGGTGGCGGCGATTTCCGCTGCTCCGGAAATCCTCACGGCCTTGCGCGCGGCGCTGGCCAACCGCATGCAGTCGGTAGTCAATATCGCGCTGGGGGCGTCGTTATCGACGGTGATCCTGACCGTGCCGGTGATGGAGGCCATGGCGCTCTATACCGGCCAGCCGTTCCAGATGGCGATGACGCCGGTGCAGACGGTGATGGTGTTCATCACCCTGATCGTCAGCGCGATCAACCTCAACGATGGCGAAACCAATGCCATCGAGGGCATGACTCACTTCGTGCTGTTCGCCACGTTCATCATGCTCTCGCTGCTGGGGCTCTAGTGGCTTACCAGGGAATGGTCTCGCCCTTGTAGTTGATGAAGTGATGGCCGCCGCGACCGGCGAAGGCGTTCACCTGGTCGACCAGGCCACGGGTGCTGGTGGCGACATCGATCTGTGCGTCTTCGCCGCCCATGTCGGTCTTCACCCAGCCCGGATGCATCGACAGCACGGTGAAGGTCGGTGCCTCGATTTCGCTCAGGAAGCTGTTGGTCATCGAGTTCAGTGCGGCCTTGCTGGCCTTGTAGAAGGCCAATTCCGGCGCATCGGGGGTGGTCACGCTGCCCAGCCCCGAACTCATGAAGGCGATCACGCCATAGCCGGAACGGATCTGCCCGACGAAACGCTGGGCCAGGGCGATGGGGGCGATGGCGTTGGTCAGGAACAACTGGCCGATCTGCGCCTGTGTGGCATTGGCCGGTTTCTGGTCGGCCGGGCCCTTGACCCCGGCGTTGACGAACAACAGGTCGAAAACCTGGCCATGCAGGCGTTCGGCGAGGGCGCCGACGGCGGCCTGATCGTCCATGTCCAGGGTTTCGATCTGCACCGGGCCAGCGGCTTTCAGCGCATCGGCCTTGCCGGCATCGCGCACGGTGGCGGTGACGTTCCAGCCATCGGCCAGCAGTTGCTGTACCAGGCCCAGGCCCAGGCCTCGGGAGGCGCCGATGATCAATGCGTTCTTACTGCTCATGGGATAATTCCTTGTGTCATGAAGTCTGCGTTCTCAAAGGACAACTCTGTTGCAGCCGATGTTGCAACTCCTGGCGCAACTCGCCGAGTTCGGCGATACGCGTCTCGATCAGGTTCAGCTTGTCCTGTAGCAACTGTGTGACCGCACTGTCCGGATCGGGGGCGTTCCACAGCGCGGCGACGCTATTGCCGATCTCGCCAAGGCTGAAGCCCAGGCGCTGTGCGGTCTTGATGTAGAGCACCAGTTGCAGCATGTCCGGTGAGTAGTCGCGATAGCCGTTGGCACTGCGCCGAGCAACGATCAGCCCGCGCTGTTCGTAGAACCGCAGGGTATCGCGGCTGACGGTGCTGGCCTGGGCTAACTCACCGATGCGCATGGGCGGGTCTCTTTGAAAGGCTTGACCTTGGAGCATACTCCAGGCCTTAGGCTCTGTACTCCTTTATGAGTCTGGAGTTGCACCATGTGGAGTACGCAGCACTACCGTCACCTGGTCCGGGTCAGCGGTTGGTACGACCTGATCGTCACCGCCGCGTTTGTCACGCCCTGGACGTTCCTGGCGTTGCATGGGCTATTGCAGGACTGGGGCCAGGCGATGGGATTGGCGGGGACACTGCCGTCATTCGCACCGCTGCATGTGCTGATGGCCAATCTCATGGGCTCGATCATCTGTGTCTGGGCGGTATTGCGCATCCGCGATCCACAGCCGGTGTTCGGTCGCTATGACGCTGTCGGTCGGATGCTGTTCGCGACCTGGCAGGCCTATGCACTGAGCCAGGGGGCCAGTGCATTTATCGCGGTGATCCTGTTTTTCGAGATCGCCTGGGCGATCGCACAGTCGTTACCGATAAAGGATGGGCAGTTGCCATCGGAACAGGGGGCGCAAGCCTGATGGGCTTTGGTTTGGTTGATCAAAAAACAATCAATTGTTCGCCAGCCGTATCAGGCCGGCCGCCGGGCCACCCTTGCACGGGTTATCCACAGCTTGCTCCACAGTATTTGTGAGCAAGCGCCGAGGCAGCGCATAAGCGTCGTGCAGCTCTCGTCGACACACGCTGAATGCGCCTAAGCCATTGTTTCGAGAAAGTTTCGACAGCCGTGGCGAGCAACTGTATAAAAATTGATCAGTGCCCGCAAAGCCACGTTACAGAAGGGTTACAGGCGGCTGTACTCAGGTTATCCACAGTCGGGTGCACAGTGATTGTGGGCAAAAGCCCGCGTGCGTTTTCGAGCGCTGTCGGGGGCTGTGGACAATTATCGCTGCAGGAGAATGCGCCCGCGACTGAGGTCGGCCAGCTGACGTTGCAGGGTGTCGATCAGGCTGGCGCCGACGGCCAGTTGCAGTTCCACGCCATTGGCGGTGAAGTCTTCCGCGACCACCAGCCCGCCGGCTTCGGCTACCCGCAGCTTGACCAGGGCCAGCTCGCTGAAGCTGCAGGCACAGCGCAATGGCACTCGGCTGATCAGCTCGATACGCTCGGCATTCTGCAGGCACTTGTTGGCGCCGCCGCCGTAGGCTCGGGCCAATCCGCCGGTGCCCAGCTGGATGCCGCCGTACCAGCGGATGACCAGTACCGCGACCTGGTCGCAGTCCTGAGCCTCGATGGCGGCCAGGATCGGTCGCCCGGCGGTGCCGCCGGGCTCGCCGTCGTCGCTGCTGCGGTACTGGTCGGCGAGCTTCCAGGCCCAGCAGTTGTGAGTGGCATCCCGATCACTGTGCTGCTCGATGAAATCCTGAGCCTGGGCAGCGCTGGTGACCGGTGCCGCGAGGGTGATGAAGCGGCTTTTGCGAATTTCCTCTCGGTATTCGCAAAGGCCGGCAAGGGTAAAGGGCATACGAAATCGGCTTTGAGTGAAGGGTCAGAGCGGTGGTGTCAGGCCACAGCCTTTGAGGATGATACGGATCAGGTTGTTGCCGGCCTCTTCCATGTCCTGCTTGGTCAGGCGCGAGCGTCCGGTGACGCGGCAGATCTGCGTGGCGAAGTCGGCGTAATGCTGGGTGCTGCCCCAGAGCAGGAAGATCAGGTGGACCGGGTCGACCGGGTCCATCTTGCCGGCGTCGATCCAGGCCTGGAATACGTTGGCCCGGCCCTGGAACCAGGTGCGGTAGTCCTGGCTGAAGTATTCGCTCAGGCATTCGCCGCCGCTGATGATCTCCATGGCGAAGATCCGCGAGGCCTGCGGCTGGCGGCGGGAGAACTCGATCTTGGCGCGAATGTAGCGGGCCAGGGCCTCGGCCGGGTCGTCCTCGGCTCTGAGGTGATTGAAGGTGCTGTCCCACAATTCGAGGATGTTGCTCAACACGGCGACGTACAAGCCCAGCTTGTTGGTGAAGTAGTAATGCAGATTGGCCTTGGGCAGTCCGGCATTCTGCGCGATGGTGTTCATGCTGGTGCCTTTGAAACCATGACGGGCGAATTCATCTTCGGCGGCCTTGATGATCGCTTCTTCGTTTTTCTGGCGAATACGGCTGGCGGGTTTTCCGGCGTGGGCAGGGACTTCAACGGTCATGGGCAGTTCCGGGCTGGTCTGTGGGTGCAACCTGTGCACAGATAACTTACCCGGTGGGTTCAGACAAGTCCCGCCATCATAATAAAGCCTGAATATGCCGCGATGGCTGGTCTTTGGGCAGTTAATTGGTGCCAAATCCTTGGGTTTTCAGGCCTCCAACAGCCAGCCGGCTTTCACAGGGGCCTGATTCCAGATGGTTCCCGGGCTCAGCGGGTCGCCGCCAGGCTCTCCAGGAAACTCTCCAGCACCAGGTGCGGGCGCCGGCCCTTGCGTGTTACCGAGGCCAGGCTCAGGTCGTAGAAACGGCTGCTGGCCTTGAGCGCGCGCAGCCGCCCCTGTTGGACCCAGAGGTTGGCGTAGTGATCCGGCAGGTAGCCGATGTAACGTCCGGTCAGGATCAGGAACGCCATGCCCTCACGGTCGGAGGCGCTGGCGGTGCAGTTGAGTGCCTGGTAATGCGCCTGGATCTCTGCCGGCAGGCGGAAGGTCGGGGCGATTGCATCCTGGCTGTTGAGGCGGGCGTCATCCAACTGCCGGTCATCGACATAGAACAGCGGGTGCCCCACCGCGCAGTACAACAGCGAGCGTTCGCTGTACAAAGGCTGGTATTCCAGCCCCGAGAGGGCGCTGGCCTGAGGTACTACGCCGACGTGCAGGCGTCCGTCGAGGACTCCTTGTTCGACCTCGTTGGGCGCGATCATGCGGATCTGGATCTGCACGTCCGGCCCGCGTTCCTTCAGTTGTGCCAGGGCATGAGTGATGCGCATGTGGGGCAGGGTGACCAGGTTGTCGGTCAGGCCGATGGTCAGTTCGCCGCGCAGATGCTGATGCAGGCCGTTGACCTCGGTGCGAAAGCTTTCCAGTGCACTCAACAGTTGCAAGGCGGACTGATAGACCTCGCGACCTTCCTCGGTGAGAGAAAAACCCGCACGCCCGCGCTGACACAGGCGTAGACCCAGACGCTGCTCCAGGTCGCTCATCTGCTGACTGATCGCCGAGCGACCGATACCGAGCACGGTCTCCGCTGCCGAGAAGCCACCGCACTCCACGACGCTGCGAAAGATCCGCAAGAGACGGATATCGAAATCGCTGACTTGCGCCAGGGGATCGGGGCGGCGGCTGCTCATGGTTTAGTCTGCTATTAACTGAAGGTTAGAAAAGTTGCATTTCACCGACTTTATCGTCGTGGCAACTTACTCGCAATAACGCTTTCAACGCCCACGCCGCTTAAATGCCTTGCGAGGTTTCGCCGATGAACATGCCAGAAAACGCTCCGTCTTCCGTGGCCAGCCAGCTCAAGCTCGATGCCCACTGGATGCCCTACACCGCCAACCGCAACTTCCAGCGCGACCCGCGACTGATCGTCGGCGCCGAAGGCAGCTGGCTGATCGACGACAAGGGCCGTAGGGTCTATGATTCGTTGTCGGGTCTGTGGACCTGTGGTGCCGGCCACACCCGCAAGGAAATCCAGGAGGCGGTGGCCAGGCAACTGGGCACCCTCGACTACTCGCCGGGCTTCCAGTACGGCCATCCGCTGTCGTTCCAGCTGGCGGAGAAAATCACGGCGCTGACCCCGGGCAATCTGAATCACGTGTTCTTCACCGACTCCGGTTCCGAGTGTGCCGACACTGCGGTGAAGATGGTTCGTGCCTACTGGCGGCTGAAAGGCCAGCCGACCAAGACCAAGATGATCGGCCGTGCCCGTGGCTATCACGGGGTGAATATCGCCGGTACCAGCCTCGGTGGTGTGAGTGGTAACCGCAAGCTGTTTGGTCAGGCGATGCACGATGTCGATCACCTGCCCCATACCCTGCTGGCCAGCAACGCCTTCTCCCGTGGCATGCCGGAGCAGGGCGGTATCGCCCTGGCCGAGGAACTGCTCAAACTGATCGAGCTGCATGATGCCTCGAACATTGCTGCGGTGTTCGTCGAGCCCATGGCCGGTTCCGCCGGTGTGCTGGTGCCGCCGCAGGGCTACCTCAAGCGCCTGCGCGAAATCTGCGACCAGCACAGCATCCTGCTGGTGTTCGACGAGGTGATCACCGGCTTTGGCCGTACCGGCGCGATGTTCGGCGCTGACAGCTTCGGCGTGACCCCGGACCTGATGTGCATCGCCAAGCAAGTCACCAACGGTGCCATCCCAATGGGCGCGGTGATCGCCAGCAGCGAGATCTACCAGACGTTCATGAACCAGCCGACTCCCGAGTATGCAGTGGAATTCCCCCACGGCTACACCTACTCGGCACACCCGGTGGCTTGCGCGGCGGGCCTGGCGGCACTCGATCTGCTGCAGAAGGAAAACCTGGTGCAAAGCGTGGCCGAAGTCGCACCGCATTTCGAGAACGTCCTGCATGGCCTCAAGGGCAGCAAGAACGTCATCGACATCCGCAACTTCGGCCTGGCGGGGGCGATCCAGATCGCCCCTCGCGATGGTGACGCCATCGTGCGTCCGTTCGAAGCCGGCATGGCGCTGTGGAAAGCCGGGTTCTATGTGCGCTTTGGTGGCGACACCCTGCAGTTCGGCCCAACCTTCAACAGCAAGCCGCAGGACCTCGATCGGTTGTTCGACGCGGTGGGCGAAGTGCTGAGCAAGCTCGACTGATTCCTTAAATAGACAAGATCCTTTGCGGGGGCGAACGCTTCGCTCCCCGCCGACCCACTTCAGGAGCCCCCATGAGCGCAATCCAGCATTTGATCGATGGCCAGTTGGTCAATGATTCCGGTCGCACCGCTGCGGTGTACAACCCTTCGACCGGCCAGGCCATCCGCCAGGTGCCGTTGGCGAGTCGCGAGACCATCCAGCAGGCCATCGATTCGGCCACGGCGGCATTCCCCGCCTGGCGCAAGACGCCTGCCGCCAAGCGTGCCCAGGTGATGTTCCGTTTCAAGCAACTGTTGGAGCAGAACGAGGCACGCATTGCCCAACTGATCAGTGAAGAACACGGCAAGACCCTGGAAGATGCTGCCGGCGAACTCAAGCGTGGGATCGAGAACGTCGAGTACGCGTGTGCCGCGCCGGAAGTACTGAAGGGCGAATACAGCCGTAACGTCGGACCGAACATCGATGCCTGGTCGGATTTCCAGCCACTGGGTGTGGTAGCGGGGATTACCCCGTTCAACTTCCCGGCCATGGTGCCACTGTGGATGTACCCGCTGGCGATCGCCTGTGGCAACTGCTTCATTCTCAAGCCGTCCGAGCGTGATCCGAGTTCGACGTTGCTGATCGCGCAACTGTTGCATGAAGCCGGCCTGCCCAAAGGCGTGCTGAACGTGGTGCATGGCGACAAGGGCGCGGTGGATGCGCTGATCGAGGCGCCAGAAGTGAAGGCGCTGAGTTTCGTCGGTTCGACGCCGATCGCCGAATACATCTATGCCGAGGGCACCAGGCGCGGCAAGCGTGTCCAGGCTCTGGGCGGCGCGAAGAACCATGCGGTGCTGATGCCGGATGCGGATCTGGACAATGCCGTCAGCGCACTGATGGGCGCGGCCTATGGTTCCTGTGGCGAACGCTGCATGGCGATTTCGGTGGCGGTGTGCGTAGGTGATCAGGTGGCGGATGCCCTGGTGGCCAAGCTGGTGCCCCAGATCAAGGCGTTGAAGATCGGTGCCGGTACTGCCTGTGGCCTGGATATGGGGCCGCTGGTGACTGCCGCTGCTCGGGACAAGGTGGTCGGCTATATCGATGACGGTCTGGCTGCTGGCGCCGAGCTGGTGGTGGATGGTCGTGGTTTCAGTGTGGCCGGTCATGAGGAGGGCTACTTTGTCGGCGGCACCCTGTTCGACCGTGTGACCCCGCAGATGCGTATCTATAAGGAAGAGATTTTCGGGCCGGTGCTGTGCATCGTTCGCGTGGACAGCCTGGAAGCGGCCATGCAACTGATCAACGAGCACGAATACGGCAACGGTACCTGCATCTTCACCCGTGATGGTGAAGCGGCGCGGCTGTTCTGCGACGAAATCGAAGTCGGCATGGTCGGTGTCAACGTACCGCTGCCGGTGCCGGTGGCCTATCACAGCTTCGGTGGCTGGAAGCGTTCGCTGTTCGGCGACCTGCATGCCTACGGCCCGGATGGTGTGCGCTTCTATACCCGGCGCAAGGCGATCACCCAGCGGTGGCCGCAGCGTGCCAGTCATGAAGCTTCGCAGTTCGCGTTCCCCAGCTTGTCATAAGTAGAAGGGAAGAAGGCCGGCCCCTTGGGGCCGGCCTTCTGCTTTTAAGGGCTTTTCGACCGTTATGACAGAAATCTGAAAATAACGGTTGACGCTCGCTGTCAGGGGCCTATAATTCGCCCCACTTCCGGCGCAGCCAGAACGGAAAACTCCTTGAGATTCAATGAGTTATCTAGTTTCAGGCCGTGC